>Ga0208894_1000022_pt1 | contig 140200 bp, 143 predicted proteins | sample ETNtaG_12_FD_185752 | JGI IMG/M metagenome (GOLD analysis project Ga0208894, IMG submission 185752) | Marine microbial and viral communities from oxygen minimum zone, Eastern Pacific Ocean - ETNP201306SV49 (SPAdes) (version 2) | ecosystem: Environmental > Aquatic > Marine > Oceanic ...
GCCACCCGCCAGGACATAGTCGCCAACGGAGATCTCGTCGTCACACAGGTCTGTGCGGATCCGTTCGTCGACCCCCTCGTAGCGACCACACAGGAGCGAGAAGCCGTCGAGGGCGGCAAGTTCGGTCGCAACCCCCTGGTCGAACCGCCGGCCACCCGGCCCGAGCAGTATCAACGGCCGAACCGGAGACACGGTCTCGACCGCGGCAAACACCGGCTCGGGCATCAACACCATGCCGGCGCCGCCTCCGAACGGGCTGTCGTCGACGGTGCGATGCACATCGACGGTGGCAAGGCGAAGGTCGTGGCAGTGGACCTCAAGGTTCCCGGCCCCGATCGCCCGACCCAGGATGCTCCGACCGACGTAGTCGTCGATCATCTCCGGGAACAGGGTGAACACCTCGGTGCGCAAGGTCACACCCCGCTGTCGTCCAGCAGGCCGACGGGAACCTCCACCCGGATCTCTGCGCCGGGTATGTGACCTACCACGAACACTGCTGGAACCAGGCGGCCGTCCTCAAGTTCCAGAAGGTCGCTGGCGGGGTTGTCGACGACAGACCGTACGACTCCGTGGTCGGTCCCGTGCTGGTCGATGACCCTGGCACCTATCAACTGGTGCGCCCAGAGGGTTCCGTCGTCGGGTTCATCGATCGGCTCGGCGGTGAGCACCACGCCCCGCCAGTGCTCAGCTGAATCAGAGTCGGGCACCTCGTCGAAGCGGACGAGAAACCTGTGCTGGTGGGGTCGGCTGGTGCGGACCGTCAGAGGCCCACGTTCGGTGGAGAGGCGGGACCCCGGTGCAAGGCGCTCGGGTCGTGTGCTCAGCAGGGTCACAACGACCTCGCCGTTGAGACCGTGGGGTCGGTCGATGCGACCGACCTCGAGCATGACCGGATCAGCGGCATCCGGTCTGTTTGACATGGTCCGGTGTGACCGGTCCCGGTCAGTCGACGAAGTCGACGTCTATCTCAGCGTCGTCGCGGACGGCCGCAGCCCGCACGATGGTGCGGATGGCGTTGGCCACGCGGCCACGCTTTCCGATTACACGACCCATGTCTCCGTCACCGACGGTCACGGAGAACACGCAACGTGAGTCGCCTGAACTTGAGATGCTCACGGCGTCGGGGTCCTCGACTATGGACCTGATCAGGAACTCAAGAACATCTTCTGCGATGGGGGCTTCGACGGACATGGTTACGCCTCCTCGTTTTCGTCAACAGCGGCTTCGATGGCTTCGTCGGCCGGTGCCTCCTCAGCCACGGGCTCCTCTACAGGTGCCTCCTCAGCCACGGGCTCCTCTACAGGTGCCTCCTCAGCCACGGGCTCCTCAGCCACGGGCTCCTCAGCCTGAGTCGCCGGGGTGGGGACAGCCGGGGTGGGGACAGCGGCCTCGGAGGCCACTCCTGTGAAGGACTCCCACGCACCTGTGATCTTCAACAACTTCTCTACACGCTCGGTCGGCTGTGCACCGTTCTGGAGCCAACCGACCGCCTTGTCGTTGTCGATCTCGATCACGGACGGATCACGTCGCGGATCGTAGAAACCGAGCACCTCGATGAACCGGCCGTTGCGCGCCTTGCGCGAGTCGGCCGCCACCACCCGGTAGGTCGGTTGCTTCTTCTTGCCCATCCTCATCAGGCGGAGCTTTACTGCCACTTCAACACCACTCTCTTCTTGTCTGTTCTGGTCCCGGTTCCACACCGGTCTGGCGGAACCGGCCCGGATGCGATGATGGTGCACCCGATCGGTCGGAACAGTCTGCCGTGACCAGATCGGTTTTCCAGCCTCGTTGGAAAGACAATGGCCACAGCCTGGCCGGGACCGGGTGCCTCAGTTCACCGGCCAGGGCCCAGGAAGTTCAGTTCCTGAGCCCTCAGCAGGATCGCCAAGGCCCGGCAGCGAGAGGCCCTTCGTGGCCGGCCTGTCTGACCCGGTGGGCTCTGCCACAGTCGGTCGCCCGCCCTTTCGGCCCTTGCCCCGCCGCTTTGACGAGCGGCCACCGGGCCCTCTTCCACCCATCTTCTTCATCATCTTCTTCATTTCCCGGAACTGCCTGACGAGTTGGGTGATCTCTGACGGCTGGGTTCCGCTGCCTGCCGCGATTCGCGACCTACGGGAGCCGTCGATCAGACCGGGATCGATTCGCTCAGCGGGCGTCATCGAGTTGATGATGCCCTCGAGGCGGTCGATTCGGCCCTCATCCAGTGCCTCGTCGACACCGGCCATCTGCTGTGACATTCCCGGGACCATCTTCATGACAGAGTTCAGCGGCCCCATCCTGCGGAGTTGGTTGATCTGTTCGAGGAAGTCGTCGAGGGTGAAGCGCCCCTCGAGCATCCGGGCGGCGGCCTCCTCGGCCTGTTCCCTGTCGTGGGTTGTCTCGACCTGTTCGATGAGCGTTTCGACGTCGCCCATGCCGAGGATGCGACTTGCCATCCGGTTCGGGTGGAATACGTCCAGATCCGATAGGCCCTCGCCTGTAGATGCGAAGGCGATCGGACATCCGACCACCTCCCGGACCGAGAGTGCAGCGCCACCCCGAGCATCACCGTCGAGTTTGGTCAGGACCACGGCATCGAGGATCAGACGGTCGTGGAACGCCGTGGCCACGTTCACGGCATCCTGCCCCATCATTGAATCAAGCACGAGAAGCGTGTGGTCGGGTTGCACCGCTTGTGAGATTCCCCTGACCTCCTCCATCAACTCGTCGTCGACTGCAAGGCGCCCAGCCGTGTCGAAGATCACGACGTCGCGTCCCAAACGGACGGCCTCGGCCCGGCCCGCCACGGCCACTGCAACCGGGTCGGTGGGCTGGCTGAAGACCGGTACGCCGATCCGTTCACCGAGCGTTACCAACTGGGCGACAGCCGCCGGTCGTTGAAGGTCGGTTCCGACCAGTATCGGGTTGCGCCCCACGGACTTGAACCAGCGGGCCAGCTTGGCTGCGGTCGTGGTCTTTCCGGACCCCTGGAGACCAGCCAGGAGCACCACCGTCGGAGGCTTCGGGGCGTACGTGAACTTCATCGTCTCGCCGCCGAGGATGAGGGTGAGTTCCTCGAGGACGATCTTGACGACCTGTTGCCCCGGGTTCAACACCCCGCTCAGCTCGGCTCCGAGAGCCCTCTCCCTGATCCTCTCCAGGAAGATACCGACCACGTCGAGGTGGACATCGGCCTCGAGCAACGCCAGCCTGATCTCGCGTAGGAGGTCCTCGACCTCTTCGGGGCCGAGTCGGCCGCGGCTCCTGGCACGCCGGAGGATCCCCTCAAATCGGCTGGTCAGTCCCTCAAACACCTCAGACCTCCGCGTCGTCGAGTTCGAACAGGGCGTCGACGAACTCAACTGGATCGAACATCATGAGATCGTCGGGGCCCTCGCCGACACCGACCATCTTGACCGGTATGCCCAACTCCTCCTGGACTGCCACGACTATCCCGCCGCGGGCGGATCCATCCAACTTGGTTAGAACCACCCCGGTCACATCGGCTGCCTCGGTGAAGCGACGGGCCTGAACGAGGCCGTTCTGCCCGGTTGTGGAGTCGATTACCAGCAGGGTCTCGGTGACCGTGCCGGCTCCCTTTTCGGCCACCCTCCTGACCTTGCTCAGCTCATCCATCAGGTTTCCCTGAGTGTGGACCCGTCCGGCCGTGTCGGCCAACACAAGGTCCGCGCCCACGGCGGCGGCGTGCTCGACTGCGTCGAAGATGACGGAGCTGGGGTCGGCACCCTCAGCACCGCTGATTACGGCTGCTCCAACCTTGTCGCCCCACAGGGCCAGCTGGTCGGCTGCGGCGGCGCGGAAGGTGTCTCCGGCGGCGAGCACGACGCTCGTTCCGGCCTGAACCTCCATGCGACCCAATTTGCCGACCGTGGTCGTCTTGCCGACCCCGTTGACACCGACGAACAGCCAGACGGACGGGTCTCCGCCGCGGGCCAGGATCCGATCGTGGGAACCCAGGCGCTCGACGAGCTCAGCCCGCATCAGGTCGAGCACCACGTCGGGTTCGTCGACGGCCTCGGCATCGGCCCGCTGGCGAACAGCGGCGACCACATCGGCTGTTGTCGATACACCCAGGTCAGCGAGGATGAGTGCCTCTTCGAGGGCATCCCAGGTGGAGGCGTCGACCGTGGACACCGATCTGACGCCCCGGACCTGTACGGAAAAGGCGTTACGGGCTCGACCCAGTCTGGAGCGGAGGCTCATGGCCGGCGCAGCCTACCTTTGCAGCGGTTTTGGTCGGACCTACTCAGGGTCCTGTTCCTCGGTGGCGGTGCCATTGCTGAGAAAGTCGTCGAGGGCACCCAGTTCCACAACGGTGGAGAGAAGCTCACCCTCACGCATGAACTCGAGAGCCACCTCCATGCCCGGCAGGCGCAACTGGATATCGGCCCGCAGGGCGTCCATGGCATCGATGGGCCGTCCGTCGGAACCCACGATCAGGTCACCTTCCATGAGGCCGGCGATGGCGGCCGGCGAACCCTCGGTCACCTCCACGATCGAGGCACCGGCCCGGCCATCGGTCAGTGACTCACCGCGGATTCCGAGCCATGCGGTGCCCACAGGCTTACCGGCCAGCAGCCTCTCGGCCACCAGCAGAACGGTGTCGCTGGGAAGTGCGAAGCCAACGCCGATGTTGGCGGTCAGGAAGCCATCGGTGCGAATTGACGTGTTCATGCCGATCACACGCCCCCTCCGGTCGGCGAGGGGGCCACCGGAGTTTCCCGGGTTGATCGGAGCATCGGTCTGGATCATCGCAACTCCGGCACAGAGGGCGCTGTCGTCGCCTCCGACCTGGCAGCCGTAGGACGGGACAACCCTGCCGAGGGCGCTCACGATGCCGGCGGTGACAGTTCGGTTCAGGTCAAAGGGGCTTCCGACAGCGACCGCTGTCTGGCCGACCCTGAGATCGTCGCTGGAGCCGAACACGGCGGGTCTGAGGCTGTCATCGGTCTCGGAGAGCAGCACGACGGCAACGTCACGGCGGATGTCGGCTCCGAGCACGGTCGCTTCGACGCTCCTGCCGCTGGGGAGGGTCACGATGACATCGGTCGCCTCGCCCACCACGTGGGCATTGGTAACCACGTGCCCGAGGTCGTCAAGCGCTATGCCCGACCCCTGACCCACATCGGGTTCGGTTACGAGGACCACCGACGGGGTCAGCGCCTCGGCAACTGCCACGACCGGTTCCGGGCCACCGTCCCGGACGCGTGCCTCGGTGAACAGGCGATCAACGAGGGCCTCGGTATCTGCCGATGACATGCCGGCAGACTCGGCAATGAGAGCCTCTACGAGCACCTCTACCTCATCGGCGGACAGGCCAGCGAACTGGCTGGCCGACTCGGCCACCATGGCATCGACGAGAACCGTGACCTCTGCCTTGCCCATGGCTCCGGACTGTTCAATCAGGCGGTCAACCAGGTCCCGGATCTCGCCGGGGGAAAGGGCCTGTGATCTCGCCACGAGTTCATCGACAAGGGCCGCCACGACCGTCTCGGTCGCTGAGCCGTCTCCCCCTCTGGACATCTGGACGTCAATCCCACCGGTTCCGGGGCCACGAACGATCCAGCCGGTGAGGGTTCCACCGATAAACAGGGTGGCCACCAGCACCACAACCCCGAGTGTCAGACCAAAGGTCGACGACTTCCGTGATTTGGACTCAGTGTTCTCGGCGCGATCCACCTCGTCGACCGGGTCAACACCATCAACAGGGTTCAGGTTCAGTTCGGGTTCCACCGGTTCTTCTGCACCTGTCCCGCTCTCATCTTCCACACCCAGAACCTAGGCCAAGGGTCGGCCAACCACTACGCGAGGCGTCGACCTCAGCGCCAGTCCACCCGGGGAGGGTCAGGAGTCCACGAACCTCGGCAGCCAGACCGTGAACGTCGAACCGACTCCCACCGTGGAGCGCAGGGTCACCTGGCCGCCATGCGCCTCGGCGATCTGTCTCACGATCGCCAGGCCCAGACCCGAGCGTCCGGCCTCCCTGGCTGAGGCCCTGTCTCCACGCCAGAAACGCTGGAACACCCTCTCCTGATCCTCGGGGCTGAGCCCGGGACCGTCGTCGAGCACCGACATCCAGACCATCTCGGAGTCCTGGCCGGCGGTGACACGCACTCTTCCACCAGGGTCCGACACGCGAATTGCGTTGCTGAGAAGGTTGGCGAGGGCCCGCCGGAGCGCAACAGGATCGCCGACCACCAGGAGTTCGTCCGCGACCTCGTGCTGGAGCACGACACCATCAGCCGAGGCGGCGGCGCCGAAGTCCTCGACCGTCTCGACTACGACAGTCGAAGCGTCGATGGGCTCGCGTCTGGAGTCGGTCCGTTCGTGGTGGGCATAGAGGAGCAGGTCGTCGACGAGGGCCGACATCCGTGCGGCAGCCCTTCCGGCCACCTCGCCTGCCGCCCGAAAGTCATCGGTGTCGGCATCGGGGTCGGCCATGACGACGTCGAGGTTTGCCCGCAGGACTGCCAACGGATTACGGAGTTCATGGGATGCCTCCTGGACGAACCTTCGCTGACCCTCGAAGGCGACATCCAGTCGGCCGAGCATGTCGTCGAACGTGTCGGCCATGTCACGCAGTTCGTCGTCGGGGCCACCGAGTTCTATCCGGCGAGATAGGTCCGTGGCCGAGATCTCCCTGGCCACCGATGAGATCCTCCCAATCGGCCTCAGCACCAACCCGGCCACGTACCAGCCGACCGCGAGGCTGCCGAGGAAGAGGGCGGCAACTGCAGTAACCGAATAGGTGCGGAGTTGATCGAGGGCCCGCCGGTTGACCTCCTGTTCGAATGTCGCCAACCGCCCACCAGCCGGGTCAGCCGAGGTCGGCTCCGCATCGACGATCATGTCGCTGTACCTGGCGTCTCTGGACACCGGTTCGTCCGAGAGGGCTCGTGAGAGGCTCAGGTAGATACCTCCGACCACGATCGCCGCCAGACCAAACAGGAGGATCGAGTAGAGCAGAGCCAGGCGGGTGCGGATGCTGCCCAACCGGTTCGACTTGCGGGTGTTGAGACCGGAACCATCGGCCGGTTTCACGGGCCTGCTCCGCTGTCGATCAGGCGGTAACCACTTCCGACGATCGTCTCGATCAGGCTGGTTTCGCCCTCGACCGAAAGCTTCCGACGGAGCGTCCCCACAGTCACCCTGACGGTGTTGGTGAAGGGGTCTGCGTGCTCATCCCAGACATGGTCGAGAAGGTCCTCCTGGGAGACGACCTCGCCGGGGCGTGACATGAAGTAGCGGAGAAGTGCGAACTCCTTTGCCGTCAGGTCCATGTTGCGGTCGGCACGTGTCACCCCGTGGGTGGCCGTGTCGAGGCGGAGGGTGCCGACCTCGAGGACTGCCCCCGTCCGGCCCGGATCGCGACGCAGGAGGGATCGGACCCTCGCAGCAAGCTCATCGAAGGCGAACGGCTTAACGAGGTAGTCGTCGGCGCCCACGTCGAGGCCGCGGATGCGTTCCTCGACGGTGTCGCGGGCCGTCAACATCAAGATCCTGGGTGCCACGCCCTCGGGCGGGTTCTGGCGGAGTGAGCGACAGACCTCGAAGCCGTCGAGACCGGGCATGGTGATATCAAGGCAGATCAGGTCGTAGGGGGTCCAGGTGGCCTTGGCCAGGGCCTCGTCGCCGTCCAGGGCCGTGTCGACGGCGTATCCGTTCCGGCGCAGGCCACGGGCAATGGCGTCGACCAGGTCGGCCTCGTCGTCGACGAGCAGGATGCGCACGACATGACGGTACCCCGACGGACGCAGCGGGCCCCGTCAGGTGGCTGTGTGCGGCGTTGTCGTCAGCCGACGACGGCAGCACCGGTGCGGTTCAGCACGCGGCTGGCTGCGATGCGCTCGCTCACGACCTTTGATGACCCGCCCGGGGCCATCGACACGCCGTAGAGGCAGTCGGCGGCCTCCATGGTTCGCTTCTGGTGGCTCACGATGAGCAGTTGGGCGTCGTCGCGGAAGCAGTCGACAAGCCCCAGGAAGCGGTGCAGGTTGACGTCGTCGAGGGCGGCCTCGACCTCGTCCATCACGTAGAACGGGGAGGGTCGGCTGCGGAACACGGCGAAAAGGAACGCCAGAGCGGTGAGCGACCGCTCGCCGCCTGAGAGCAGCGAGAGCTTCTTTACATTCTTGCCTGATGGGCGTGCCTCGATTTCGAGGCCGGTTTCAAGGAGGTTGTCGGGGTTCATCAGCCTCAGGCGACCCTGCCCGCCAGGGAAGAGCTGATCGAACAGTTCGGTGAAATGGGTCGAGACCTCGGCAAAGGCCGACCCGAAGACGCTGACGATCTCCTCGTCGACTGACCGGATCACCTTGCGGAGTTCCTTGCGTGTGGCCCTGATGTCGTCGAGCTGCTCCTGGAGGAAGCATCGGCGCTCCTCGAGGGCGTCGAACTCCTCGAGGGCGAGGGGGTTGATGGGCCCCATCAGCTTGAGCTCGCGTTCCAACTCTACGACCCTTGCGCCGGCACCTATTCCGTCGGGAAGTTCGGGGCAGGGCGAATCCAGGATGGAGTCGGGTTCCATGTCGAACTCAGACCTGATGGCGGCCGTCAGGTTCTCGAGACGGAGGCGTGTCTCGGCTCTCTCGATCTCGAGCCTCGAGAGGTGCTCGCGCGCGGAGCGGAGGGCGGTCTCGGCTGCGGAGCGGTCCTTGCGGAGGTCGTCGAGTCGAGCTGCGATGCTCCGGACCCGCTCGGACTGCAGGCGACGGTGTTCACGCAGCGACTCGAGACGTTCGTCGGCAGTTGCCATACGTGTGTCGACGGCCCTGATTAGCCGGTTGGTGGCATCCTCGCGGCGATCGAGGTCGTGGCGGCGGTCGGCTGCCTCGACCCTCTCGCCTGCAAGGCGTTCGAGACGAGAGCCGAGTTCGGAAACCCTTGAGCGAACCATGGCCGACCGACCGGTCACGTCGGCGGTCCTGACCTCGTGTTGGGTTCGCCTGGCGCCGACATCGGCAGCACGCTCCTCGAGATCGCTGCGCAGGGAAGCCATCTGGCGGCCGGCCTCGAGGGAGGCTTCCTCGGCCGCCTCCAGGTCGGGTAGGCGTGTCTCGAGGTCGGCCACACGGGCGGACTCGTCGGCGAACCTCTGGTCGAGTTCGCTGATTCGGCTACGCAGGGCCCCGGTCTCGGCACCCAGGTTTCGCTGCTCCGCCCGAATGCGCAGCAGGGACTCGGTGGCGGCGGCGAACTTGTCGTCGTGTTCGTCGAGTTCGCGCGAGCGATGTGCCACCTCGTTGTCGATTCCAGCCGCCACCTGCTCGGCGCTTTCGAAGGCGACCGTGGCCTGGGAATGTGCCTGTTCAGCAGAGACAAGTCGGGACTCGGCCTCGACCAGGGCCGCTCCGGTAGCACCCCCGCCGCTGGTTCCGACACGCCACCCGGTGGAGCTGAAGCGATCTCCGTCTGTTGTGACCACGACCGCCTCAGGGTGGTCCAGAGCAGCATCGATGGCGGCTCCCGTGCCGTCGGAAATGATGACGGCATGACCGAGGAGGCTGTCGAGCAGGCTCTCGACACCGGGCACACGTGCGTGGACGTGGGGACGTACGGGTTCACCGAAACCAGGAGCATGGCTCCCCTCGGATCGGGTGTGGAGCGACAACACGGCCGCCGAGAACCGGCCCGCCCTGAGAGCGTCGAGGGCCTCGCGTGCCCGCTCTACACCGTCGACCACCACGGCGTCGAGGGCCTCGCCTGCGGCGGCCTCGAACGCGGCCTCGTAGCCCTCGTCCACCTGGACGAGGTCGAGGAGGGTTCCGAGCACACCGTCGACGTCGGAGAGATGGGCGGCACCGGCACGACACCTGGCCTCATCGAGGGCCAGAGCGAGAGCCTCGACCCGGGCCCTTGAAGTTCGAAGGTCGGCTTCGGTAGTTACGACCCTCTCCCATGCGGCGTTCCGGTTGCGGGATGCATCGCCGGCCCGCCGCTCGAGTTCGGCCATTGCATCGACGAGCGGTTCCTCTGTGGTTGTGCCTGCCGAGAGGTCCGTACGCAACCGCTCAGACTCGGCACTCAGGCTCTCCTCGGACTCGACAGCGGCTGCCAGCCGGATGTCGAAGCGCTCACGCTCGGCGACCGTGTGCCCGAGTGCGGCCCGCAGAACCCCCAGCTCTCCCCTCACCTCGGCGGCGTGGCCGCCAAGTGCGGGGATGCCGTCGGCCCAGTCAATCTCGAACGCAACCCGGTCGGCTGCGAGCTCTGTCTCGGCGATGGCAAGTTGTTCGGCCACCGGTACCAGTGCCTCGGATTCGAGGTCGAGGGCGTCGAGTTCGGTCTGGGCACGGGCCAACTCAGCCTCGAGACCCACCACGACCTGTTGTGATGCAAACAACCCACGATCTCGTTCGATGCCACGCAGCCTCTCGGCCAGGAGAGCACGCATGCCACGCCCGCGCTCACGGAGCGCCTCAAAGCGGGCCAGACGGTCGCCAAGATCGTCTCCGCCACGGGACGCCAGCTCGGTCTCGGCGACGATTACCTCGGCGTCAAGACGACTCAGGGAGGCGGCGTGCCGGGCCTCATCGGCCGCCAGATCGGACCTGCGGTCGGCCTCGTCGCGTGCCTGTAGGCGGAGACCGGCGAGTTCCTGTCCGGAGCGGTGGAGCCGCAGTGCCGTGAGGTCACCGAGCAGGTCGCCGTGGCGTCGGGCAGCATCGGCCTGTCTCTCAAGGGGCCGAAGTTGGCGCCTGACCTCGCGCATCAGGTCACCGAGGCGGTCGACGTTGGCTTCGGTTGACCGAAGGCGACGCTCGGCCTTCTCCTTGCGCTTGCGGTACTTGAGGATGCCGGCGGCGTCCTCGATGATTGCCCGGCGGTCCTCGGGGCGGGCGTTCAGGACGGCGTCGATCTGGCCCTGCGAGATGATGACGTGCTGCTGGCGCCCGACACCGACGTCGGAGAGCATCTCCTGGATGTCGAGCAGTCGGCAGGGGGCGCCGTTGATCGCGTAGTCGCTGTCGCCACTACGGAACAGGGTGCGGCTGATGGTTACCTCGGAGAACTCGACCGGCAACAGGCCCGAGCCGTTGTCGATTGTCAGCGACACCTCGGCGCGCCCCAGAGCCGCTCTGGTGGAGGTGCCAGCGAAGATGACGTCGTCCATCTTCTGGGATCTGACGGCGCTGGGGGCCTGAGCGCCCAGCACCCACGCAATAGCGTCGACAACGTTGGACTTTCCGCTTCCGTTGGGGCCCACAACGACCGTGACGCCCGGCTCCATGTCGAGCGTGGCCGAATCGGCGAACGACTTGAAACCCTTGATGGTGAGACTCTTCAGGAACACTGTCGAGACCCTACAGCGCCTGAATCACACCGGTGTCATTACTCATCCGACCACATTAGGCGCGCCCAACGGCACTGGAGGCGCGCCCCCGCCCCGGGGAAATCAGACCTGCGTGTCGCAGTAGTAGACCCAGCTGCCCTTCAGCTTGATGCGCTGTATCGGCGCCCGGCTCCTGGGGCTGAGCTCTCCGGCCCGCCCGTACACGGCGAGGTGTACACCGAAGTCGCCGGGTTCGCCGTACGCGTCGACAAAGGGCCTGGATTCAATGCTCGTACCCCTGTACTTGATTGCGTCGTGGACCGTCTCGATAAGGGCCCGGTAGAGCCGGCGGACCTCCTGGGTCGACAGCGTTGCGCTCCCCCGGTCGTAGAGGAGACCGGCGTGAAACAGGACCTCGTCGCTGTAGATGTCGCCCAGACCAACGACCACCGAGTCGTCGGTCAAGAACGCCTTGAGTTCCATCTCGCGTCCCAGAACCTGACCGGCGAACACGTTCAGCGGGATGGGCTCACCGACGGGGTCGATACCCAGTGCCGCCAGGCCCGGTACCTCAGTCATCAGTTCGTCGGCTCCAACCACGAAGACCTCGGAGTCGCCTTCGGGATCGACGAGGCGCAGCTGGCCTCCCTGGGTAAAGGTGATGGTCAGCTCAGTTCCGGGCTCTACGGCGTCTCGGGCTGGGTGACGTCTGAGCGATGACCCGGGTCCCATCCGGATCACAAGCAGGTCCTCGCCGTCGAGGCCGATGAGGAGGTGCAGGCCGAGGCGCTTCACCGAGTCCAGCTTTCGGCCCACCAGCCCGGAGGTGAACGACTTGCGGTTGCGGTACCGGCCGAGGACCGCCATCGAGGCGGCTTCGGCGGACTTGACCTTGCGGCCACTGATGTCGCGGTCCAGATCGCGCCTGATGGTCTCTATTTCGGGCAACTCGTACGCGACTGTCATGGCTTGTCTCCGGTTATCTCGGTTGTCTCAAACATTGGGATCTGCCCATCGGCGAGGGACGCGCACGCAATTTCTGCCGCCGCCTGTTCGGCCCTCTTCTTGGACGTTCCGTGGCCCGGGCCGAAGGTCTGGTCACCCACCTCGACAACGGCCCTGAACCTGGTCTCATGTTCAGGGCCGTCAGAGGTGACGAGGTAACGGGGGACCTCGTAGGAGGCCTGCGCCACCATCTCCTGAAGGCGGGTCTTGTGGTCGTTGTCGCCCGGGCGGAGCGAGGCGGCCCTGATTGGTTCGGCCAGCAGGCCGTGAACAACCTCGGTTGCGCGGGCGTGACCGGCGTCGAGGAACACGGCTCCGACAACCGCCTCCATGGCGTCACAGAGAATCGAGGACTTGTCGCGGCCGCCAGATGCCGCCTCTCCGCGACCCAGCAGCAGCACTCCGCCCAACCCGATGGAGCGCGCTGCATCGGCCAGAGCGTCCTCGCTGACGACGGCCGACCTGATCTTGGCCAGGTCTCCCTCGTCGTGGTCGGGCCGGGAGCGAAACGCACGGTCGGCGACTGCAAGACCGAGCACCGCATCGCCAAGGAACTCGAGGCGTTCGTTGGACCTGCCACCGTGTTCAGCACACCAGGAACGGTGGGTCAGGGCCGATGTCAGGAGCTGGGGATCGGCGAACCGGTGACCGAGGGCGGCCTCAAAGGCGTCGAGCGCCGAGGCGACAGCGCCCTCAGCGGGCTGCTCGCTGGTCGGGTGGTCGATGACCAGGTTCTCAGCCGAGGCGGGAGACGACATAGTCGACGGCGTCGCGTACGGACCTGAGGTCGTCGAGGTCGTCGTCGTCGAACCTGAAACCCACCGAACGCTCGCCCAACTCCTCTTCGAGGGCCTCGACCAGCTCGATGAGCGCCAGGGAGTCGGCGTTCAGATCGTCGGCGAAGGATGCGCCCTCGCTGATCGCGGACGGTTCGATCTCGAGGATGTCGGCAAGCCGCTCCCGGATTATTCCGAGAACCTCGTCGCGCCCCACAGGGGTGCCTTCGACATGGGTTTCTGCTGGCACCTGAGGCTCCTTGTCGCCATCTGCTGCGTAAACGACCGTCCGAATCCTAGCGGAGCGATACGGATGATGAGCATTGGTTCAAATGATGCGACATGTGGTCAAACCGTCTGGAATGTCGTGCAGGACTCAGCCCGTTTCGCCCACGGCCGCCTCCAGATGGCCGACCACGCCGGTCTCGACCATCTCGGCAGCCATGCCGATGGCGTTCTTCATCGCCGTGGCCCCGGTGGAACCGTGGCTGATGATGCAGACGCCCCTCACGCCGAGGAGCATCGCCCCGCCATATGTGTCGGGGTGGAACTGCCGGTAGAGGGCGTCGAACTCGGGTGCCAGGACGTCGGCGGCCTCGATGGCCTCGGGCCGGGACGACATGCTCGTGAGCAGGGCGGTGATGAGGGTCTTCATGCTTCCCTCGAGTGCCTTGAGAGCCACGTTGCCGGTGAACCCGTCGGTGACCACCACATCGGCAGCGTCGGTGAGCAGGTCCCTGCCCTCGACGTTTCCGATGAATGCTCCCTGCCTGAACTCGGCCTCGGCGAGGGCCTTGTAGGCCTCCTTCACGAGCGGGCTGCCCTTGCCGGCCTCCTCGCCGATGGACAACAGCGCAACACGCGGTTCTGCGATACCGAGACGGTCCGTTGCGAACACGGCTCCCATCTGCCCGAACTGAACCAGCCACTCGGGGTTGCACTCGGAGTTTGCGCCGGCATCAAGGAGCACCGTGGGTGTTGTGCCGGGTGCCGGGAGAAGGGTGGCGATGGCAGGCCGGGAAACCCCGCGTATCCGGCCCATCCGGAGCAGGGCGCTTGCCATTGTCGCACCGGTGTTTCCTGCACTGACCATGGCCGAGGCGGCGCCGTCGCGAACCGCCTCGGCGGCACGGACCAGCGAGGAGTCCTTCATGCGGCGAACGCTGGAGCCGGGCTCGGCGTCCATGGCGATGACCTCTGATGCCTCGATGACCGGCAGGCCACCGGTGTCGCCCATCTCGTCGGGACGACCCACCAGCAGGACGGGCGTGCCCTCGTCGGCGGCGAGACGCGCGCCGGCAACGATCTCGGACGGGGCGTTGTCGCCTCCCATTGCGTCTACGGCAATGGGGAGCATCAGGGCCCTGTTGTCAGAAGCTGGGACACAGGGGAATGACCGTGTGCCGGTCAGTCGACTTCTACTGCCTGGCGTCCTGCGTACCAGCCGCAGTTGCCACACACGTGGTGGGGTCGCTTGGTGGCGCCACACCGGTCGCACGCACTTCGTGATGCAGTGCCAAGGGTCCAGGCGGCCGCCTTGCGGCTACGGCCCTTGGCCTTTGAGGTCTTCTTCTTGGGAACGGCCATCGTCGGTTCCTCGGTGATGATCGGCGGTCTGAAATGGGTATCAGGACAAACGGGATGCTGTCCTGACGACCCGGCAAGGCTAGCGGGGAGACCACACAACCCGCACCGGGGCCACACCCGGTGTTCCCATGTGGTCCGGAGTCAGGATGAGGCTCCGGGGGCATTGTCGTCTTCGACTGCGCCCTCCCGAAGGACGTCGAGCACCGCCCATCTCGGGTCCATGGGTTTCTCACCGGTGAAGTAACCGTCGGGCGGGACCCCGGTGGGGAATCGTTCGGTGTCGGGGCCCTCACACTCGTCGCTGCACAGTGGCGAGAGGGGAAGCGACAGGAGCACTGCGTCTCGCACGAGAGGTTCAAGGTCGAGGTTCTCTCCCGTCAGCAGGTAGACGTTGCCCGTGTCGGGGAGGTTTCCCTCGCTGTCGGGGCGGTCCGGCACATAGACCTCGCCGACCTCAAGGTCGAGCTGGCCGGAAACGGATTCGAGGCAACGTCGACACTCACCGGTCCAGTCAGCCGCCAGCCTGCCGGTAACCGCAACCTCACTTCCGCGGACCTCTACAACCAGCGAGAGGGCAACCCGACCGTCGGTTACGTCGACACCACCGACGACCAGGTCGTCAAGGTCGACCTCGAGGTCGACCTCCCGGACCACGTCGCGACGCCGCCGAAGGGCATCGAGGGAAAACAGGAGGTCTCTGGTCATGGCAGCAACGTCACCAGGCGGTCGGGGTAATGCCGGCGTCAGCCGGGCTCGTCGGTTTCCTGGTCCTGATCGAAGAAAACCGAGGCGGATCGCGACCTGACGGCCTCGGCCTCTTCGGCCTCGGCCTCACGGTTCTCGCGATCCCGGTCGAGCACGGTCTCCTGGAGGCGTCGGCGACCGTTGGCGATGGCATCCCTGGTGCTCGTGAGAAGGGTCTCGAAGCTCCCAAGCTTCTGGTCGCAGTAGTCCTCAGTTTCGCGCCGCATCCGACGGGCCTCTTCGCGGGCAGTTTCGAGAAGTTGCCGTGCACGCTGTTCAGCGGTCCTGACTACCTCAGTGCGCTGCACGAGACGCTCGGCCCTGGACCTGGCCAGTTCGAGGATGTCGTCGCCCTCGCCGCGGACCTTCGCCAAAAACTCCTCACGCTCCTTGAGCAGCCAGCGTGCGGCCCGAAGTTCGTCGGGGAGGCGCGCGACAGCCTCGTCGAGCATGTTCAACAGCTCGTCCTTGTTGATCATCGATGAGGTGGACAGGGGCATCGGGCGGGCCGACGCCACGACCTCGCGTGCCTGCCTGAGGATTGCCTCGACCTGGGGCGGGCGGTACGGATCGGAGGACACCGGTAATGGCGCCTGGAAGGTCTCCGAGGCGGGAGGGACCGGAGTCGGCTGATCGGTCATGATGTGAACCGGTCAGCCAGACGCCTGGAGACCGGGTCTGGAACCATTGTGGAGACGTCGCCGCCCAGACGTGCCACCTCCCGGATGAGCCGCGATGCCAGGAACGAGCGTCGGGATGCCGTAGGCAGAAAGAGTGTCTCGACTCCGGAGATCGCCGAGTTCATCTGGGCCATCTGGAGTTCGCTCTCGAAGTCGGACACCGCCCGCAGACCCTTAATGATGAAGTCGGCACCGACCTCTCGGGCCAGATCGACCACGAGCCCATCGAAAGAGGTGGTCGAGACGTTGGGCAGGTGGTCGAAGCAGTCGTCGAGCAGGCCCATGCGCTCGTCGAGGTCGAACAGGCCGTCGCCCTTGGACGGGTTGATCAGGGCGGCCACCACCACCTCGTCGAACAGGCGTGCCGAGGTCTCGACCATCTCGATATGGCCGTTGTGGACAGGATCGAAAGATCCGGGATATAGGACTCGGGTCACTTGTGGTGGCTCCCAGTCGGGTCGGTTGGTTGGTTGGCTGGTTGGCCGGCTTCGGAGGCTGGCCTCATCAGCATCACCACGGTACTCCCGTGGCGACGGGTGGACTCGACATTCCACCGTGGGCCGGGATCAAGTTCATGGTTCGACTCGACGACCACCACCGACCCCGGTGCACCGCCCGCCACCGAGTCGAGGAGATCAGGCCAGGAGTCGAAGTCGTACGGCGGATCAAGGAGCACAAGGTCCCACTCCGTGCGGTCTGCCCGGGCCCATGAGGTGCCGTCGGCAACGACGACCTCGGCCCGGTCATCCATGCCACAGGTTGCCACGTTCTGGCGGACAAGGTCGGCACCGGACCTTGAGTTCTCAACGAACACCGCCCGTTCGGCTCCACGCGACAGCGCCTCGATTCCGAGGGCCCCGGTTCCGGCGAACAGGTCGAGCACCACGGCTCCCTCGATCGCACCGAGGCTGTAGAGGGCGTTGAACATGGACTCCCTGACCCTGTCGCTGGTCGGTCGCAGCCCCGGCCCGGTGGGACCGGCCAGGCGGCGACCTCCGGCGGTTCCCGCTACAACCCTCATTGGCTACGCACTCCCATCGGCCAAGTATGGTGCCCGCTTCGTCGTGGGCGGTGGCGGCGGGGCCGCTACGGTCCGACCCGTGAAAGCACCTGCCACCATTGTCTGTGTCGACTGCGGCGGAACATGCCATCTGCTCGGCGCTCCTGACCACGATCTGGAGCCGGGCGACTCTGTCGCCTACAGGTGCGAGCTCTGCATGGACCGCTGGGACATCGTCATGGCCGACGACGAGCCCGACCTGTAGCGACCGCACACCCACGGGGTTCAGGACTTGAGAAGAAAGTCCGACTCGGCCTCTCCGAGGAACAGCGCCACCTCGTCTGCCAGGGCGGGATGGACAGCCATGCCGTCACCGTCGCCCACGAGTCCCACCGCCACCTCACGGGCGACCTCGACCCACTCCCGGTCGCGCCGCAACGAGGCCAGCCGCAGATCATTGCGACCCTTCTGCCTCTCACCCATGATCGTTCCCTCCCCGCGCAGTTCCAGGTCGACCTCGGCCAGTTCAAAGCCGTCGGTGCTGCGGACCAGCGCCCTCAGCCGCTCCTCGGAATCAGGTGTCGGCGCCTCACCGACGAGGATGCACCTGCTGGCGGCTGCTCCCCTGCCGACACGGCCCCGAAGCTGGTGCAACTGTGCAATTCCGAAGCGGGCTGCATCGAGCACCACCATGATGCTGGCGTTCGGTACATCCACGCCGACCTCGATGACCGTGGTGGCGACCATCACGTCGATGTCGCCGGTACGGAACCGGCTCATCGCCTCCTCGCGTTCAGCCTGGCCGACACGCCCGTGGAGCAGCCCCAACCGCAGGTCGGCAAGCGGCCCGGCGGACAGATCTGCAAGGGTCTCCTCAGCCGATCGGACCTCGAGGTTCTCGGACTCCTCGATCAGGGGACACACCACATAGGCCTGCCGCCCGGCAGCGACCTCGGACCTGACGGCCTGCCAGACCTCCTCGTCGGCATCTTCAACCCACGAGGTGACGATCGGTGTCCGCCCGGGTGGCATCTCGTCGAGCACCGACACGTCGAGGTCGCCGTAGACGGTCATGGCTGCCGTCCTGGGAATGGGCGTGGCTGTCATGACGAGGACGTCGGGCACGGTTGCATCGGCGTTCTTCTCGCGGAGCGCCGCACGTTGTTCGACGCCGAACCTGTGCTGTTCGTCAATCACGACGACTCCGAGGGAGTTGAACTCGACGCCCTCCTGGATCAGCGCATGCGTGCCAATGAGGATGTCCACGCTGCCTGCAGCCAGTTCTGCGGTGATGCGCCTGCGCTCGGGGGCCGTCGTTCGACCGGTGAGCAGGTCAACCCTGAGGGGTCGGCTCCCCAGAAGGGTCGACGGGTCAGGGACAGTGAGCTCTCCGAGCAGTTCGGCCACACCCATGTGGTGCTGCTCGGCCAACACCCCGGTGGGGGCCATCAGTGCCCCCTGGTGACCACCCTGCACCGCAGCCAGCATTGCGGTGACGGCAACGACGGTCTTGCCTGAGCCGACGTCTCCCTGCAGGAGCCTGTGCATGGGGTGTGGCTCGGCCAGGTCGGCACCGATCTCGTCGATTGTCCGGATCTGGGCGCCGGTCAGGGAAAAACCGAGGGCACCGTGAAACGCTCCGACCAGATCACCTTGGACGCCGTGGGCAATCCCCCTCGTTGTCCGCTCCAGCTCGACCTTTCGTTGGACCAGCTCGAGCTGAATGCGGAGCAGTTCATCAAACACCAGGCGCCGCCTGGCCTCGGACACCTCCTTCATCGAGCCTGGCCTGTGGATGCCGCTGAAGGCGGCTGAGCGGCCGACAAGGCGATACGTGTCGCGAATCTCGACCGGCACCGGATCGGCGAACCCACGGCCCCCGGTCACCCTCCGGAGGGCCTCGGCTGTCATGGAGTCGAACTGCCATGTGTGGAGGCCCGCCGCCTCGGACTGCGGGTAGACGGCGACGATCCTGCCCGTCTGGTCACCCACCAGGTCGACCAGCGGGTTCGTCATCTGGTTGCGGCCCTGGTACTGATCGACCTTGCCGAACACCACCGCCTCGGTTCCGACCGACAGCTGTCGCTCCCTCCATGGCTGGTTGAAAAAAGTCAGGCCCAGCGAACCGGTTTCGTCCTCGGCCCTGACCTCGACGAGCGTCCGACGGTTCCTGGTACGGCGCACCGCCACGGAGGTGACCCGAACGAGGACCATCCCCTCGTCCCCCACCGGGAGGGCCGAGATGGTGGCCTCGCGGCTCCTGTCCAGATACCGGCGCGGGTAGTAGCAGAGCATGTCCAGCACGGTGCGAACGTCGACCTTCGCCAGGGCCGCTGCCCTCTTTTCCCCCACACCGTTCAGGTCCGTGACCGGCCTATCGCCCAGTTCTCTGAGGGTTACGCCGTTGCCGGCCACGCCTGCTGCCCCCTACTCGATTCCCAGGTAGTAGGGGTAGAGAGGTTGCCCGCCGACATGGGTCTCGACCTCGAGGTCGGGGTGTTCGGCCTCAAGCCAGGAGACTATGGAGGCCGTCGTGGCCTCGTCGGCGTCGGCACCCTCGATGAGGGTGACCAACTCATGCTCGTCGGTCACCACGGTGTCGAAGAGCCCGGTCGTGGCAGCGAAGAGAGAGCCTGCAATGACCATGACCTTTCCGCCGGAGAGGCCCAGGTGGTCTCCCTCGCTGATGGCCCCCGCTTCGCTGCCCGCATCGCGTACAGCCACGGTGACCTCACCGGCCAGCACCGCTGATGCCGCTGCCGCCATTGCGGTGGCATTGCCGTCTGCAGTGCCGCACGGGTCGTACTCGAGCAACGAGGCGAAACCCTCCGTGACCCCCCTGGTCGGCACGACCCTCACGGTCTTGGTGGTCTGGCCGTCGACCTGTTCGGCTACGGGAATGATGTTGCCGTTGTTGGGAAGTATCACGACCTCGTCGGCCGGCACGGCCTCGACCGCCTCAAGCAGGTCGGTAGTGGACGGGTTCATGGACTGGCCACCGACAACCACCCTGCGCACCCCGAGGGACCTGAAGATCTGACGGAGCCCATCACCGTTTGCCACGGCGACTACGGCACAGTCGATGGGATCAGTCGGGCCGTCGTCCTCGATGTGTTCGCGGACCCATGTCTGCTCCTCGACCTCCTCGTAGAGGTCGGTGACCCTTATCCGGTGGGGTCGCCCAACCGCGATTCCGGCCTCTATGGCAGCACCGATGTCGTCGGTGTGGACGTGGCAGTTCCAGATTCCGTCGCCACCCACCACCACGATCGAGTCGCCGAGGGAGTCCCAGGCCTCCTTGAAGCCCGGGACATCGTCGTCGGCGGCCTCGAGAAAGTACATGACCTCGTAACGGGTGCCGTCCTGTCCGGAAGGATGTCCATCGCCTACCGACCCGGCCACCGGTCCTGAGACCTCGGGTGGTTCGGGGAGAGCCCGGCCGTCGACCGCTGTCAACAATGCATCAAGCAGGAGCAGGAAACCGCTGCCACCCGCATCGACCACACCGGCCTCGGCCAGCACCGGAAGGAGTTCGGGAGTCCGCTCGAGAGCATCGCCACCGGCGATGCGTGCCGCCTCAGCGACGGCGAGGAGGTCACCGCCCTCACCGGCTGAGCTGAGCGCTGCCGTGGACGACTCACGTACCACAGTGAGAATGGTGCCCTCGACGGGCCGCATCACCGCCGTGTAGGCGGCAGCAGAGGCACCTGCCAGACCATCGGCCAGTGCCCGTCCGTCCACTTTCCCGGTTCCGGACATGACCTCCATCAGGCCACGCAGGATCTGGGACAAGATGACGCCGGAGTTGCCACGGGCACCCATGAGGGATCCGTGCGAGATGGCGCCGGTGACTGCGGCCATGTCCGAACCGTCTTCGAGTGCACCCAGTCCGGAGACGACCGATTCGACGGTCATGTACATGTTGGTACCGGTGTCGCCGTCGGGAACCGGATAGACGTTCAAGAGGTTGAGGACCTCGCGGTGGCCAGACAGCGCCTCGGCAAAGGCATTCATCGCCGAGCGCAGGGCAGCGGCGTCAAGTGATGTGAGCGTCACGGTCCACGAGCGTAACCACCGGCGTGGTCGAGGTAGTCCAACCCTTAGGCCCACCATGGCCAAGGGTTGGAGACACGGGGTGCCCGGCCGTACGCTTTCACGGTTCGATAACCGGTCCAGTCGGCCAACCAGAGAGCCGACTGTCCATTCAACAGAGACCAAGGTGTGTGATGGCGTCAGTCTGTGAGATCTGCGGCAAGAAGCCCTGGTTCGGCAAGTCCCTGAGCCACTCCCATCGGCGGACCAACCGTCGCTGGAACCCCAACATCCAACGCGTGCGTGCCGTGGTCGGCAAAACCACCAAACGCATCGACGTCTGTACCGGCTGCATCAAGGCAGGCAAGGTCACAAAGGCCGTGCACAAAACGGCCAACCGGGCCTGATCCCTCCCGACACCAGGTAGAGAGCAGAAATCCCCGTGCAGGGTGTTGTCAAGTCCTACGACCCGGGCACCGGCGACGGCATCCTTGTCCGCGAGTCGGACCTGGCCGAGTTCGATCTGGCAGATGACGCCATTGAGGGCTCCATATTCCGAATGCTCCGCCAGGGCCAGCGGGTCGTGTTCAATCTCGACGGCGACGGCCGCGCCACCGGCCTGTGCCTCGGCTCCGAGGTCGACATGGGAACCCCCGACCTGTCCTGAGCAACCCGGGGCCCGACCCGGGCCTCGACCCCGTGCCATTGACAGGAGTCACACCTGATCGTGTGGCTTTTGCACCTGTGCCGCCATAACAATGGGACTGCATGGCACCAACCGGTAACCAGCAGTTGATCGACTGGGTCTCCCACTGGCAGGAAATCCTCACTCCCGACCAGATCCACTGGTGCGACGGCTCCGAAGCCGAGTACGACAGGCTGGCCGGCGAGCTCGTCGAGGCGGGCACCTTCGAGCGCCTCAACGACGACCTCAGGCAGAACAGCTACCTGGCCCTGTCCGACCCGGCGGACGTGGCAAGGGTCGAGGACCGCACCTACATCTCAACCACCAGCCCCGGAGACGCCGGCCCAACCAACAACTGGCGCGACCCCGACGAGCTGAAGGCCGAGATGCTCGGGCTGTACCGCGGAGCGATGACGGGCCGCACCATGTACGTGGTCCCGTTCAGCATGGGGCCACTGGGCTCGCCCATCGCCCACATAGGCGTTCAGTTGACCGACTCGCCCTACGTGGTCGTGAACATGCGGATCATGACCCGCATGGGCCAAGCGGTCCTCGACATTCTCAACGACGACCCGTTCGTTCCCTGCATCCACTCTGTCGGCCACCCCCTGGTTGACGGAACCCGGGATGTTCCCTGGCCGTGCGATGCCGACAACAAGTACATCTCCCACTTCCCCGAGACCAAGGAAATCTGGTCCTACGGCTCGGGCTACGGCGGCAACGCCCTACTCGGGAAGAAGTGCTTCGCCCTGCGTATCGCTTCCACCATGGCCCGCGACGACGGCTGGCTGGCCGAACACATGCTCATTCTCGGAATCACGCCCCCCGGCGGAGAGAAGCGCTACATAGCCGCCGCCTTCCCGTCGGCCTGCGGCAAGACCAACATGGCCATGCTCGTGCCGACCCTCCCGGGCTGGACCGTCGAGACCGTCGGCGATGACATCGCGTGGATGAAGTTCGGAGACGACGGCCGCCTCTACGCCATCAACCCCGAGGCAGGGTTCTTCGGCGTTGCGCCCGGCACCTCGTTTGAGACCAACGCCAACGCCATGAAGACGCTGTGGGGAAACTGCATCTACACAAACGTGGCCGCAACGCCAGACGGTGACGTCTGGTGGGAACGCATGACCGATGAGCCTCCGGCTGAGTTGACCGACTGGCAGGGTGGGCACTGGACCCCCGACAGCGGCACACCGGCCGCCCATCCCAACGCCAGGTTCACCGCACCCGCATCACAGTGCCCGTCGATAGCCCCCGAGTGGGAAGACCCCGCAGGGGTTCCGATATCGGCAATCCTGTTCGGCGGGCGCAGGGCCACCAACGTGCCGCTCGTAACTGAAGCACACAGTTGGGAACACGGCGTCTTCCTGGGTTCGATCATTAGTTCCGAGAAGACCGCTGCCGCCGCCGGAACCGTTGGCGAGGTTCGCTTCGACCCGTTCGCCATGCTCCCCTTCATCGGCTACAACGTCGGCGACTACTTCGCCCACTGGCTCGAGATGGGGGCCGGTGCCGACCCTGAGAAACTCCCCCGCATGTACTGGGTGAACTGGTTCCGCAAGAACCACGACGGAGACTTCATGTGGCCCGGCTTCGGCGAAAACTCCAGGATCCTGAAGTGGGTGGTGGAAAGGCTCGACGGAACCTCAGAAGCCGAACCAAACGCCATCGGCCTGGTACCCCGCCTCGACTCCATTGACCGCGATGGCCTGAACCTGACCGACGACGACATGGCCGCACTCCTGGCCGTCGACGAGAACGCATGGCAGCACGAGGCCGACCTGATCGAGCAGCACTACACCCGCGTAGGCGAGAGGCTCCCCGAGGAGTTGCAGAACCAGTTGACCGAACTGCGAAGCCGACTCTCGACCTGAGTGGCGCTCAGCCTGTCCCTACGAGCATTGCCCTGATTCCCAGCCCCATCAGGAACAGGCCGGCGAAGCCGTAAAGCAAGTAGCGGTGGGCCCGCATGCTCTGGCGGTAGCTGTACACGATTCCCACAGTGATGAACGCCACGAACCCGTAGAACAGGTGGAACTGCGGCGGGTCGATTCCCTGGCCCGCCACCAGGCCAACCCCGATCGTGACCTGACCCACGATCGACAACTGCACCAGCGCCACGAACCACCACAGCGCCCGGCCGCGCAGGACTACGACACGGTGGGCCGCGAGTGCCCAGGCGCCGGCCATGCCGTTGCCGATCACCATCATCCAGGCCATTCCCTCGTGGATGTCGCGCAGGCTGGCGAGGGTCAACACGACGGGGTAGGACATCAGGCCACCGCCCCTGACGAGCGCAGGGTGGCAATCTCGCCGATGTCGTAGCCGGCCATTGACAAGACCTCGTCGGTGTGCTGGCCCGGATGCGCCGGCGGGCCCTGCACCTCGCCGGGGGTGCGACTCAGCCGCGGTGCCGGCCCGGGCTGAACCAGCCCAGCCACCTCGACGAACGTGCCGCGCTCGACGTTGTGCGGGTGCTCGGTTGCCTCGTGGGCGCTGAGAACCGGCGCGTAGCAGACGTCGCTCCCCTCAAGGATCTCGTCCCACTCGTTGCGGGTCCGGGTCGCCACGACCTCGGCCACCCGACGCTTCAGGTCGGGCCATCGTGACCGGTCGTGCTGACCGGCGAACTCCTCGGGGTCGAGGCCCAACTTCTCGATCAACTCGGCGTAGAACTGCGACTCGATGGAACCGATCGAGATCCAGACCCCGTCGGAGCACTCGTACACGTCGTAGAAGTGGGCACCCGTGTCGAGCATGTTGGCGCCGCGGGCAGGATCCCAAAAGCCTGTTGCCATCATCCCGTGGAACATGCCCATGAGGCTGGCGACACCATCGACCATCGCAGCGTCGACCACCTGCCCCTCGCCGGAGGACCGGGCCTCCAGCAGGGCACAGACCATGCCGAACGCCAGGTACATGCCACCACCGCCGAAGTCGCCCACCAGGTTCAGCGGCGGCACGGGCCCTGAGTCGTCCCTGCCCATGTGGGCCAGCGCACCGGCGAGAGCTATGTAGTTGATGTCATGACCCGCTGCGTGCGAGTAGGGACCCTCCTGGCCCCATCCGGTCATTCGCCCGTACACGACAGCCGGGTTGCGGGCCATGCAGTCATCGGGTCCGACACCCAGCCGCTCAGCCACCCCGGGGCGAAAGCCCTCAAAGATCATCTCGGCACCCTCGACGAGGCGCATGACGACCTCGAGCCCCTCAGGCGACTTGAGGTCGACGCCCACGCTGCGGCGTCCCCGGTCGTTGACCATCATCGGGGGCTCGGCCGGATCGCCACCACGAACGGAGCCGGCACGGTCGATGCGAATGACATCGGCCCCCATGTCTGAGAGCATCATCCCGCAGAACGGACCCGGCCCGATTCCGGCGAGCTCCACAACCCGGACACCGTCAAGAGCCCCCATCGGTTCCTCCCGTTCCCGTGCCACCAGCTACTCCGGCCCCGACCCTCCGAGCGTGCGCTGAGATGGCCTCGATCACGTGCGGCCATGCGCCCGGTGGCAGGTCATGACCCCAGCCCTCGATCAACACGAGGTCGGCACCCGGCACAATCGCTGCCGTCCTCTCGCCGCCGCTCATTGGAAGCAGCGTGTCGGCGGTTCCGTGGACCACGCGTGTCGGCACGTCCAGGACGCTGAGGGCGTCCTCTCGGTTTCCTGCGCCGGCTGCGAACTGGCGTTCAAAGGCGTCAGGCGGCTGGACGGAACGGGCGGCGTACCTGGCGAACGTTGCCAGGGCGTGGTCGTCGTCGTGCCACTGGGGGCTCGCCCAGAGCCGACGGTCGGCGAGGTCCTTTGCGGCACGCTCCCCGGGCGCGTCAGGAGCGGGCGCCACCAGGGCGGCCAGCACCTCATCGGAGGGTCTCCCAAAATCAGGGTTTCCCGTGTTGGAACCCATCGAAACCAGGCTGTGGGCCCGGTCCGGGTGCTCTATGGCGAAGGCCTGCGCGATCATCCCCCCGAGGGAGAACCCCACGATGTGTGCACGGTCGACACCCAGATGGTCGAGCAGCCCGACGGCATCGGCGGCCATGTCGGAAAGGGTGTATGACACCCCATCATCGAGCATCGTGGAAAGCCCGCTGTCACGGTGGTCGTAGCGCACGACCCTGAAACCCGCGGCCGCCAGACCTTCACAGAAGCCCTCCTCCCACAACAACAGCTGACTGCCCAGGCCGTGCATCAACAAGATCGTGGGGGCATCGACATCACCGAACGACTCGAAGCAGATTTCTATTCCGGTGGACAGCTTGGCGAGACTCATAGCGCCATCATCGGATGCCAGTGGCCTCTGAGCAAGCCGGGCAGGCCTTCGGTGCATACACCTCGGGTACCGTCACCGGTGTGACGACCATCCACGACCGCCGGTTCGCCGAACTGGACACGTCGACCCTCTACTCGATAATGCAGCTGCGGGCGGTTGTGTTCGTGGTCGAACAAGACATCGTCTACACCGATCCCGACGGGCGCGACTCCGAGGACGGCACCCGGCACGTCTTCATCGATGAACCCGCCGGAGGCATCACCACCTACCTGCGGCTACTCGCCGAGGCCGACGGCAGCCACCGGATCGGCAGGGTCGTCACCGACCAGGCACACCGCGGCAAGGGGCTCGCCGGAAAGCTCATCGAACACGTGCATATGTCGACACCGGGACGCATAACCCTCCACGCCCAGATCCACCTCGAATCCTGGTACCGGTCGCTGGGCTACGAGCGAACCGGGCCCGACTTCGATGACGAGGGGCTACCCCACGTACCAATGGAGCGACTGCCCGGCGGGTAGCCGAGAAAGGCCGTCACCTGCCGTGGGTAGGGTGCGGCCATGTCCTCACCCGTGTCGGAACCCGGCATGCTCAGCGACGAAGCCGGAACATCAGCGGTCGCCGACGCCCTGCTTCACGGCCTCAACGAGGCACAGGCCGACGCGGTCACCAGCGATGCCGTTCCCCTCGCCATCCACGCCGGAGCAGGCTCGGGCAAGACGCGCGTACTTACCCGCCGCATCGCCTGGCGTTCCCTCACCGGCCGCAGCGACCCCAGACGCGTTCTGGCCCTCACCTTCACCCGTAAGGCCGCCGCCGAGCTGAGATCCCGGCTGCGCATCCTGGGCCTCCGAGACCAGGTTGCGGCCGGAACCTTCCACTCGGTCGCCTACGCCCAGCTGCGGATCTGGTGGAACGACAACGACATCACCGAACCGCAGCTGCTCGACCGCAAGTTCGGCCTCGTCACATCACTCCTGCCGCGCGACAAGCGCGCAACCGACACCCTCGACGTTGTCGGAGAGATCGAATGGGCCAAGGCCCGACGGGTCACTCCCGAGAGATACACCGCTGCGGCCGAGGAGGCCGGCCGGAACCCACCGTTGCCGCTCACGGTCATGGCCGGGATCTTCAAGGACTACGAGGACCTCAAGTCCCAGAGGGGCATGGTCGACTTCGACGACCTGCTCGATGGCTGCAGGCGTGCCCTCACCGGCGACGGCAGAAAGTCCAAGCTGTTCGCCGATGCCCAGCGGTGGCGCTTCCGGCACCTATACGTCGACGAGTTCCAGGACGTCAACCCTCTCCAGTTCTCCCTGCTCGATGCCTGGCTGGGTGGCCGAAACGACCTCTGCGTGGTGGGTGACCCAGACCAGGCAATCTACGGATGGAACGGCGCGGACGCCGACCACCTGCGCCGCTTCAACACCCACTTTCGCGACGGCACGGTGCTGGAGTTACGTCAGAACTACCGCAGCACTCCACAGGTCCTGCGTACTGCTGCCGCCGCCCTGTCGAACCGTGACCCAATGGAGGCAAACAGACCGAGTGGCCCCAACCCCACCCTCACCACCCACCCCGACGCCCGGACAGAGGCCGCGGCAATCGCCCGCAGGGTCAGAGACTCGCGTGGAGCCGACCGACCGTGGTCACAACAAGCCGTGCTCGTGCGAACCAACGCCCAGGCCGAAGTGGTTGCCACGGCCCTCGAGAATGTCGACATTCCTGTCCGGACACGTTCCGGAAGCGCTCTTCTGGACCGGGGCGACGTGAAGCTCGCCCTGAGTTCCCTTACGAGGAGAAACGGATCCCTCGCCGAGCAGTTGGGCGACCTCCGATCCGATACCGGTCCAGATACCCCAGACCAGTCAGACAACCCCCGCGATGCCGAGCGGGAGGCCGCCTTCTCCGAACTCCGACGCCTGATCGACGAGTTTCTGGCCCTCAACCCACGCGGAACCCCCGACGATTTCAACAAGTGGGCCCACAGCAACGCCGGTGCCGGAGTCGACGCCTCCTCTGACGCCGTAGAGGTCTCCACCTTCCACGGAGCCAAGGGCCTCGAGTGGCCCATCGTTCACATCGCCGGCCTCGAGAAGGGGCTGGTACCTATCGCCCATGCCCGCGACCCGAGGTCCCTTGCCGAGGAGCGGCGCCTTCTCTACGTGGCGCTGAGCCGTGCCGAGGAGGCACTTCACCTCACCTGGGCGGCCGAACGCACCTTCGGCACCCGTACATCAAAGAGGTCACCTTCGCCATGGCTCGATGATCTCCAAGCAGCCATTGACGAGCTCGACAAGCCCCTAAACCCCCGCGACCAGAGTCGTCAGGCGAAGGCTGCACGCTCACGCACCCGTCGCCCCGAACCACCCGACAACCCCGACGTGACAGCTGTGAAGGCCTGGCGTCTGGCAACCGCCAGATCGGCCAACGTGCCGGCCTTCGTTGTGTTCACCGACGCCACGCTCGAAGCGCTGCTGGAGCTACGACCCACCACCCCAGCCGAACTGCTTGCCGTTCCCGGGATCGGACCTGTCAAGGTCGACCGCTACGGCGACGCACTGCTCGAGGTTCTGGCCGGCCTGGACTGATCGGGCCTACCCATCCAGCTCTGCAATGAGCTTCTTTGGAGCGGTCAACCTCCAGGCCTCCTCGACGACACCGCCAACCTCGTCCCAGTCGAGGTCAACGTCGAGGCGAAGCCCAACCCAGCCGCGTGGACCCAGGTACGGAGGAACGAAGAAGCGGTCGGGCTCCTGTTCTACGAGCTCGTCCTGGACACCCGGCGCCGCCTTGAACCAGACCGTGGGCCTGCCGTCGGCCTGATGCTCATGCAGGTTGGCAAAGGCACGCCTACCGACAATGCCGAACGTCGGCATTCCGTGGTTGATTCGTTCCTCGACCCCCGGCAGCACAAGGCACACCCTGCGGAGGCCTTCCAGGATCAGGTCGTCCGAAGGTGCCCGCGATGGATGCGGCATGGTCGTAGAGGCTCAGCCCAGGTGGAAGTCGGCCACTACCGGGGCGTGGTCGCTCGGCTTTTCGCCCTTGCGTTCGTTTCGGTCGATGAGGATGAAGTCGAGGGCCTCGGCGACAGACGGAGAAGCCAGGATGAGGTCGATGCGCATCCCCTGCTTCTTGTAGAAGGCACCTGCCCGGTAGTCCCACCAGGAGTGCAGGCCGGCGTCGTCGAAGCGCTCCCGGAAAACGTCTACCAGGCCGAGGCCGGTGATGCGGTCTACAGCCGCACGCTCTGGTTCAGTGACGTGGGTTGAGCCCTCGAACGCCGCCGGGCTCCAGACATCGCGGTCGTCGGGGGCCACGTTGAAGTCCCCAACCACGATGATCCGGTCCGCTACCGGGTCGGTGTTGGCGACAAGGTCATCGTGGAGACGGCCCAGCCAGTCCAACTTGTAGTGGTAGTGGTCGTGGCCGACCTCGCGGCCGTTGGGCACGTAACAGCACGCGACCCGCACTCCCCCACAGGTGGCCCAGAGGATGCGGGCATCAGGATCGGGGGCGTCTCTCCCGTCGGCGAAACCGGGCCGGACGTCGTCGAGGCCGACCCGCGAGATGATGGCCACGCCATTCCAGCGGCCCTCGCCGTGGTGTGCCGACTCGTAGCCCAGTGCGCCGAAGGCGGCGTGTGGAAACGCCTCGTCGGTCATCTTGGTCTCCTGGATGCAGAGCACGTCGGGTTTCACGGCCCTTATCCAGGCCTCGACCCTTCCGAGCCTGGCCTTCAGGGAGTTGACATTCCAGGTGACGATTCTCATCAGGACCGACGGTACCTCTTCATCGAGTGGGCTCAGGCGAGTTCCAGTCCGACAGCGGCCGACAACTCGCCGATCGCCGCTGCCGGATCGCCAACCTTGATGGTCGTCATGCCCATCGCACGGGCCGGCTTCAGGTTCACGCCCAGGTCGTCGAGGAACACGCATTCCCGGGCATCGACCCCGAGGCTTTCACAGGCGATCTCGTAGAAGCGCTGCTCCGGCTTGCGGCAGCTGACCACGCTCGATTCCACGACCACGTCAAACATCTCGACCACCTCGGCAAACTCCGGAGCCATGTCGCCGTCTGCCATCGGCTCGATGTTGTTGGTGAGCAGCGCCGTGGGAAACTCCGCTGAACAGCGCCGCAGGGCCTCGACCATGGTGGGCCTCAGGTCGCCGCGCAGGCCGGCGAGGATCCGTTCGGCATCGACCGTCAGGCCCAGTGCCGCCGCCTCATCCTCGAAGAGGCGGCAGAACTCCTCGGTTCCTACCTCGCGGCGCTCGAAGGCGGCCCAGGCGTTGGTATCGGGGTTCGTGGAGTTGAGGCGCCTGATCGTGTCCGGGGGCAGGCCAGCCTCGGCCTCATAGGAGGCGAACGCCTCGAATGGGCTGGTGGTCAACACACCGCCGAAGTCGAAGAGGACCGCCTTTGTCACGGCCGCGATCGTAGGACCAGTGACGACCTGTGACGACCACGGGCGCCGAGCAGCCGCGCCGATAGCCTCAGCCGCCATGAGCGCCCAGTTCATCTTCACCATGCACAGGGTCGGCCGGTTCCACCCACCTGACCGCGATGTCCTGAAAGACATCACCCTTGCCTTCTACCCGGGCGCCAAGATCGGCGTGCTGGGCTCCAACGGCGCCGGCAAGTCGACACTTCTTCGGATCATGGCCGGAATCGACGACGGCTTCACCGGAGAGGCCCGCCTTACCGACGGGTTCACCGTCGGCCTACTCGAACAGGAACCAGCCCTTGACGAGTCCACGGACGTCCAGGGAAACGTGATGCAGGGTGTCGGCGAGGTTGCCGGCCTGCTGGCGCGCTACGAGGAGGTCCTGGCCGGCTGGGGCGAGCCCGACGCCGACTTCGACAAGCTGGGCGAGGATCAGGCAGCCCTGGAAAAGCGCATCGAGGCCGCCGGCGCATGGGATCTGCAGCGCAACATCGAGATTGCAATGGATGCCCTGCGCCTGCCCCCCGGTGATGCCGCCGTAGCGACCCTGTCGGGCGGCGAGCGTCGACGCGTGGCGCTGTGCCGCCTGCTGCTCGCACGGCCCGACCTGTTGCTGCTCGACGAGCCCACCAACCACCTCGACGCCGAGTCGGTGGCATGGCTGGAGCGCACGCTGCGCGACTACGCCGGCACCGTGGTCGCAATCACACATGACCGCTACTTCCTCGACAACGTGGCCGGCTGGATCCTCGAGTTGGACCACGGCCGGGGCATCCCCTACGAGGGCAACTACTCCGGTTGGCTGGAACAGAAGCGGGCCCGTCTGGACGCCGAGGCGAAGACCGACTCGGCCCGACGGCGCACGCTGGACCGGGAGTTGGAGTGGGTTCGCATGGCACCGAAGGCCCGTCAGGCAAAGGGCAAGGCCAGGTTGGCCGCCTACGACCGCCTCGTGGCCGAGGCTGCCGAAGCCGACCGGCGCGATCGCGAACTCCAGATTCAGATCCCCGCCAACCAGCGCCTCGGCGACCAGGTGGTCGAGGTGGACCACCTTTCCAAGGGGTTCGGTGACCACCTGCTTATTGACGACCTCTCCTTCTCCCTGCCGCCGGCGGGCATCGTGGGCGTGATCGGCGGAAACGGGGCCGGCAAGACCACGCTTTTCCGGATGCTGGTGGCCGCGGCCGAGGACAACGCCGACGGACCAACGGCCGCTGACTCCGGCCAGATCCGGATCGGTTCGACTGTCGAGATCGGCTACGTGGACCAGTCACGTGCCTCCCTCGATCCCGAACGCACCGTGTACCAGGAGATCACCGACGACAAGGAGTTCCTGCAGGTCGGAAAGCGCGAGGTGAACGGCAGGGCCTACGTGGCGTCGTTCAACTTCAAGGGCTCAGACCAGCAGAAGCTGGTGGGCGACCTCTCGGGCGGAGAGCGCAACCGCGTCCACCTGGCCAAGGTGCTCAAGGGCGGGGCCAACCTGCTGCTCCTCGATGAGCCCACCAACGACCTCGACGTCGACACCCTGCGGGCGCTCGAGGCCGGCCTCGACGCGTTCGCCGGGTGTGCCGTCATCATCAGCCACGACCGCTGGTTCCTCGACCGCGTGGCCACCCACGTGCTTGCCTTCGAGGGTGACTCCCAGGTGCGCTGGTTCGAGGGCAACTTCAGCGAGTACGAGGCGGTCCGGAAGAAGGAGCTGGGTGCCGACGCCCAGCCGCACCGGGTGCGCTACAAGCCGCTGGTCAGGAGCTGAGGGTCCTGTGAGCGCCGCCGATGCCCGCACCCGGATCGTTGCCCCGTCTGTTGTGAGGGGCACCGGGCTGGTGTTCTGTGTAACGGGCATCGCCGGGATGATCATCACCTCCATCGCCAACAGCATCAACGGTGCCATCGCCTTCGGCTTCGTGGGCGCTACCGGCGCCCTCGCCCTGCTGCTGGTAGGCGTGCTGGTTCCGGCTGTCGAGCGTGCGTCGTATCTGGACGATGCCACCGCTGCAGATGTTGAGGAGCGGGTTGCACGGCTGGTCGCTGCCGGCGCCGACGAGGACGAGGTTCGTGCTGCGGTGGATGCGGCTACCGAACTGGGAAAGCGCTTGAGAGGCGGCTGAGGAGTTTGCCTGGAGGTGGGAACCTCAGGCCAGCAGGTCGAGGACCCTTGTTGCCGCGGCAACTGCGGGGCCGTCATCTGGGGTTAGCACCAGGTCGGGGGCCTCTGGCCGCTCAAAGGGGCCGTCCACGCCGGTGAAGCCGGGCATCTCGCCCGCACGGGCCAGGGCGTAGAAGCCCTTGACATCGCGTTCCTCGCAAACCTCCAGAGGGGTATCGACGAACACCTCGAGGAACCTCAGGCCCACGTCCTCGTGGATGGCGCGGGCGTTCCGCCTGCCGACCCGGTAGGGGCTGATCAGCGCCACCAGGGCGACCGTTCCCGAATCGGCGAACAGACGGGCCACCTCGGCGACGCGGCGCATGTTCTCGCCCCGGTCCTCGTCGGAAAAGCCCAGGTCACCGGAGAGGCCGTGGCGGATGTTGTCGCCGTCGAGCATGTAGGCGGGCCTGCCGTCGGCGACGAGAAGGCGTTCGACCGCAGCGGCGACCGTTGACTTGCCTGAGCCCGACAAACCGGTGAACCAGACCGTGGCCCCCCGCTGACCCGTTGCCTCCCAGCGCTCGGCCCGCTCGATCAGGCCGGGCTGCCAGACCACGTCGGGGCTAGTGCCTGCCGGATCGTCCCCCAACTCAGGCACCTCCGCCCAGGATCATCCCTGCAGCGACGGTGGCGTTGGTTGTCTCGTCGATCAGCACGAAACTGCCGGTGGCGCGGTTGCGGCGGTACTCGTCAAAGAACAGCGGCTGCGTACACCGCAGTGACACACGCCCGATCTCATTCAGGCCTAGCGAGGTGGCTGCCTCGTCGCGGTGCAGTGTGTTTACGTCGAGCCGGTACGCCAGGTCGGTGACCATTGCGCGGGCCGACCGTGTCGTGTGCTTGATTGCCAGCTTCATCCGAGGTGCCAGCGAGGACGCCTCAGACATCCAGCAGACCATCGCGTCGATGTCCTGTCCGGCCGATGGCTGGTTGTTGGGCCGGCAGATCATGTCGCCGCGCGAAACATCGAGGTCGTCTGTGAGGCGGATCGTTACCGACATGGGGGCGAACGCCTCGTCGACGGTGCCAACGCCCCCGGCAGAACCGGCTTCCACCGATGCGATGGTGGAAGTGAACCCGCTGGGCAGCACCATCACCTCGTCGCCGGGCTTGAACACACCGCCCACCACGGTGCCCGCATAGCCGCGGTAGTCGTGGTGCTCGTCGGTCTGGGGGCGGATCACGTACTGGACCGGGAACCTGGCGTCGACGAGGTTCCGGTCGCTGGCGATGTGCACCTCTTCGAGGTGGTGCAGCAGAGAGGTTCCCTCGTACCACGGGGTGTTCAGGGAACGCTCCACGATGTTGTCGCCGTGCAGGGCAGATACCGGGATGAACGTGAGGTCGCTGACATTCAGTTTCATGGCGAAGTCCCGGAACTCGGCCTTGACATTCTCATAGGCGTCACGGTCAAAGTCGACCAGGTCCATCTTGTTGACGCACACGACCAGATGGGGAATGCGCAGGAGCGACGCGAGAAAGGCATGTCGACGTGACTGCTCGACCACGCCCTTGCGGACGTCGACAAGCACCAGGGCAAGGTCGGCGGTGGATGCACCGGTGACCATGTTGCGCGTGTACTGGATGTGTCCCGGGGTGTCGGCGATAATGAACTTGCGTCGAGGAGTGGCGAAGTAGCGATAGGCCACGTCGATGGTTATGCCCTGCTCGCGCTCTGCACGCAGGCCGTCGGTTAGCAGGGCAAGGTTGGTGTACTCGTTGCCCATCTGCACAGATGTGCGTTCGACGGCCTCCAGCTGGTCCTGGAAGATGGCCTTGGTGTCGTAGAGCAGGCGTCCGATGAGCGTGGACTTACCGTCGTCGACACTGCCGGCAGTGGCGAACCTGAGGAGTTCCATCAGAAGTACCCCTCCTTCTTGCGGTCCTCCATAGCGGCCTCGGAGACACGGTCGTCGGCACGGGTGGCACCCCGCTCGGTGATACGGGTGGCCGACACCTCATCGATGACCTCGTCGATGGTCGTCGCCACCGACTCAACTGCGCCGGTGCAACTCATGTCGCCGACCGTGCGGTAGCGCACCCGTCGGGTGGCAACGTCCTCGCCGGGGAGGCGCTCCACGAAGGGGCTCTCGGCCAGGAGCATTCCGTCCCGTTCGAACACCGGCCTCTCGTGGGCGTAGTAGACGGAAGGAATCTCCACACCCTCACGCTGGATGTACTGCCAGATGTCCAGCTCAGTCCAGTTGGATATGGGGAACACCCTGATGTGCTCACCGCGTCGGATGCGGCCGTTGTAGAGGCTCCACACCTCGGGTCTCTGGTTCTTGGGGTCCCATTGTCCGAACTCGTCGCGGAACGAATACACCCGCTCCTTTGCCCGGGCCTTCTCCTCGTCGCGACGGGCCCCGCCAAAGAGGGAGTCGAAGCCGTGCTCCGTGACTGCGTCCAGCAGCGTCGTGGTCTGCAGGCGGTTTCGGCTGGCCCTGGGGCCGGTCTCCTCGGCGACCCTCCCCTCGTCGATGGACTGCTGGACAGAGGCCACAACGAGGCGGGCGCCGGCCTCAGCCAGGCACCGGTCGCGGAACTCGATCACCTCCGGGAAGTTGTGGCCGGTGTCGACGTGCATCACCGGAAACGGCAGGCGGGCCGGTGCGAACGCCTTGACCGCCAGGCGCAGCATGACGATCGAGTCCTTGCCGCCGGAAAAGAGCAGGCAGGGGCGTTCGAACTCTGCGGCCACCTCGCGGAAGACGTGGATCGACTCGGCCTCGAGAAACCCGAGGTGGCTGAGTTCGTAGGAGGATCTGGAGAAGGTAGCTGTCATGGAAACCCCGGAAGACAGGCGATACTCGTTCCTAGATCGTATTGGCACCGCTGGCGACACCACCAACACCGCACCCGGCACGAGAAAAGACGAGCACATGGCCACACCCGAAGACCACGTACTGGCGGAGGCCCTCGCCACACGCGCCGGGAACCTGTTGTGTGACGTTCGTGCCAACCTGACCGAGGCGGGAGCACAGGCGCGGGAACTGCGAGAGGAAGGCGACCGACGGGCCCACGATCTCCTCATGGCGTCGCTAGCCGCCAAGAGGCCCGGTGACGCGGTGCTTTCAGAGGAGGGGGCGGCCCACGGGGTCCACCCGGACCGATCCGGGGCGCAGAGAGTCTGGATCATCGACCCCCTGGACGGTACCCGCGAGTTCAGCGAGCCTCCACGAACCGACTGGGCGGTGCACGTGGCCCTCGCCGAGGGTGGCCTCCCGACGGTAGGAGCCGTTGCCCTGCCGGCCCTGTGCATGACGCTCGCTACGGGTCCATCGGTGGTGACGGCCATATTGTCGCCGGTTCCTGAACGGCCGCGGGTGGTCGTGAGCCGAACCCGTCCACCTGCCGAGGCGCTCGCCGTGGCTGAGGCGCTCGGTGGCGTCATCGTTGAGATGGGCTCTGCCGGAGCCAAGGCAATGGCCGTGGTCCGCGGCGAGGCCGACGTCTACGTGCACTCCGGAGGCCAGTTCGAGTGGGACAACTGCGCACCCGTTGCAGTGGCGGCCTCCCGTGGCCTCCACACCTCACGCCTCGACGGATCACCCCTCACCTACAACCACGCAGACCCTTATCTTCCCGACCTGGTGGTCTGCCGGACCGAACTGGCCGATGCCGTGCTTGCGACCCTGTCCGGCCCGACCGGCCCCTGAGACCCGTGCGCCTGGTCATAGCCCGCTGCACCGTCGACTACGACGGACGGCTCACCGCCCACCTTCCAGAAGCCACCCGTCTGCTCATGGTCAAGGCCGACGGCTGCGTGGCGATCCACGCCGACGGTGGCGCCTACAAACCGCTCAACTGGATGACCGCCCCCAACACGATGATCGAGGAGGAGGGCTGCTGGTCCGTCCGCAACTCGAAGGGCGAGATCCTCACGATCACCCTCCATGAGGTGATCAGCGACACGGAATACCCGCTCGGCGACGATCCGGGCCTCCAGAAGGACGGAGTGGAGGCCCACCTCCAGGAACTGCTGGCTGCCGATCCCACCTTCATGGCCGACGACCTTCGCCTCGTCCGCCGCGAGTACCCGACCGCTGTCGGCCCCGTGGACCTGCTGTGTCGCGACGCCGACGGAGTAGCTGTCGCCATTGAGGTCAAGCGCCGGGGAGAGATTGACGGGGTGGAGCAACTCACCCGCTACCTGGATTTCCTCAACAGGGACCCCATGCTCAGACCGGTACGCGGCATGTTCGTGGCCCAAGAGGTCAAGCCGCAGGCGAGGGTTCTGGCCGAGGACCGGGACATCACCTGGCTGGAGGTGGACTACGACGACCTGCGTGGAATCGAGTCGAACGAGCTGAAGCTGTTCTGATGCAGGTCGACGTCGCTGTGGCCGGCGGTGGGCCTGCGGGGTCGGCCGCAGCCACCCTTGTGGCCCGGGCAGGGCGTTCCGTCCTGCTCATCGACAAAGCGACCTTCCCGAGGGACAAGTGCTGTGGTGACGGCCTTACCACCCTGGCACTGCGCCTCTGTGAGCAACTCGGCCTTGATCCCGGGACCATCGCCGGTTGGCAACCGGTCAACGGGGCAGTCTTGCACGCGCCATCGGGCTGGACCGCAGCGTTCCCGCTCCCTGCCGGCTCGGGACAGTTCGCCGCCGTCGCACCGCGGGCGGAACTGGATGCTGCGCTGCTGGAACTCGCCCGACAGGCCGGAGCCGATGTCAAAGAGAACTGTGCCCTGACCGACATACGGGTCGACGGGGCGTCGGCAGTCCTCGAGGTGGACGGCATGGGCGAGGTGAGAGCCGGTGCTGTCGTGGCTGCAGACGGAATGTGGTCGCCCACCCGTAAGGCACTGGGCCTCTCTGAGGACGGATACCGCGGCGAGTGGCACGCCTTCCGCCAGTACGTGGCCAACGTGGGCCCATCCGCTGCCAACCTGCATGTGTGGTTCGAGGCCGACCTGCTTCCCGGTTACGCATGGAGTTTCCCGTTGCCGGGCCAGCGGGCCAACGTGGGCTTCGGGGTGCTCAGGGGCGGGCGCGTTCCCATAGGTGACACGGGTGCCATCTGGTCAGCCCTGCTCGAGCGGCCGGCGATCCGGGAGGTTATGGGAGATGGAGCAGCTCCCGAGGGTCGCCACACAGCATGGCCGATCCCGGCGCGGATCTCATCAGCTGTGCTCGACCACGGGCCCGTGCTGTTCGCCGGTGACGCCGCCGGCGCTACCGACTCGCTCACCGGCGAGGGAATCGGACAGGCGCTGCTCACCGGAATGCTGGCAGCCGAATCAATCCTGACCGGCGGTCCACCGGCCTCGATCGGCCTCCGCTACCGGCGCGCCGTGCGACGGGATCTGGTCGCCGATCACAGAATGTCGACTGCCCTGCAGTCACTCATGTCAAACGCGACTGCCGCCGAAGGGGTCGTGCGGCTGGCTGGAGCAACCGGGTGGACCAGGCTCAACTTCGCACGATGGCTGTTCGAGGACTACCCGAGGGCGCTCATTGCCACCCCCCGACGGTGGCGGAGAGGGGTGCTGGGCCGGGAGGGCACCTACCGCCACCAGCCTCCTCACCCGTAGGCTTGTCACCCATGGTTTCCGCCCCAGAGCCCGAGAGGAATCTTCGACTGGTCGACGCAGGCGGATCGTCGGTCGACCCGCTCGTAGAACCTGTTCCCGATGACGCTCCCTCCACACATCCGCTGGGACCAGTCGGAAGGGCGCTAGACGACGCCGTCGACAAGGTCTGGGAACCACTCAGGGGCCGTCCGCTCGTTGACAGGGTCTTCTACACAGCGAGCGAACTGGGTGACTTCAGCCTCATCTGGCACATCGCCGGTACGGCCCGTGGCCTCACCTCGCGCCGTGGGCACCGTGAGGCCACCCGACTGGCCCTGGCCCTCGGCATGGAGTCGGCGCTCGTCAACGGTGCTGTCAAGTCGCTGTTCCGACGTGACCGGCCGCTTCACGAGGAGGAGAGGCCACACAACCTGAGGCAGCCGCTCACCAGCAGCTTCCCGTCGGGGCACGCCTCGGCTGCGTTCATGGCCGCAACCCTGTTATCGGAACGCTCAAGGGTGAAGCCGCTCTGGTACGGGCTGGCCGGGTTAGTTGCCGCCTCGAGAATCCATGTTCGTATCCACCACGCCAGCGATGTAGTCGTGGGCGCCGGGGTTGGCCTGCTCATTGGCCGGGTGGTCCGGAAGGTCTTCTCGCTGAGGTAGGTAGCTAACCGGCTGACCGTGCCGGTCGGAGAACTCAGTTGGCCGAGGCGGCCTCTATCGCAGCGTCGCTCGTTGCCAGCAGCAGGCGAAGGTCGAGCAGCAGGTCGGCCACCTCGGAGGACGCAATGAGCTCACGGCTCTTGGTGGTGCCGAGCCCCCGGTCGATGATGGCCTTGATCTCGTCGATTGTCGCTGTGTCGAGCGTCTCGGTCACTGGCATCTCCCTTCGATTCTCTCTGGCAACAGGTCAACCTGTCTGTGCAGAACCCACACTAGACGTTCCCCAACGCGTTCCGCGCCCAGATTCGGCTGTCACACCCCGTGTTCATACTTGAACCATGAACGAACAACTCAGCCTCACGAGACCAACGAAGAGACAGGCGGAATGGCCCCGCCACCGACCGATGGATGCACACACCCGCCAGATCGGCCTGGCAGGTGTTGCCGAGGCCCGGGCGCTGCTGGCCAGCCACCCACGGTCGCGCTTTGACCGGTCGGTCGAGCCTGAGACACCGGAACCGACTGGAGGCGGGGGGGACGGCCTCAACGATGAACCAGAGATCGCAGATGCCGCCTGACCAGTCACCAGGTGGCACGGGCCTGTTCACACAGGTGAGGACCCAACCCGTCGAGCAGGTTGGCACGGTGTTCATCGGTGTGGTGATGGGCCTGGCGATTCTTGGAATGATCCTCGCCGCCTGCTCACAGGACCAATCACCGCCCGCTGGGCTCGGCACCGTGGTCGGCGTCATAGACGGGGACACCGTCGTAATAGACCTGGGCGGCAACGACGAGATCGTCCGACTTCTGGGAATCGACACACCTGAGACCGTGCACCCCGACCGTCCCGTCGAGTGCTTCGGCTCTGAGGCATCCGCGCGCATGGCGCTGCTGCTCCCGCCGGGAACCGCAGTGCTTGTGCAAAGGGACGTAGAGACACGTGACCGCTACGGCCGACTCCTCGCCTACATCGAGCGGCTGTCAGACGGCCTGGCGGTCAACGCATCCATGGTCGAGCGGGGCTTTGCCGCATCCCTCCACATCTCCCCCAATGACGGGCTGCGCCACAAACTGGCGGCAGCGGAGAGCCGCGCCCGGGCGGCCGGGCTGGGTCTCTGGTCGGCCTGCGGTGGGGCCCACGAGCCGCTTTCCTGAAAGAGCATCCCGTGGACTGAGCAGGCCGACACACGCTAACAGTCAGCCCTGTTTCCCACCCGCGGACCTGGAGTACCGTTCCATCCGTGACAACCCTCGCAGAAGTCCTGAGCCACGAAGCCGACGACAGGCTCCTGGTGCTCACCTCCGACCAGCTCGGCATGTGCCATGCCTCAAATGCAGGCGTCTACGAGAGCCTCCGCTCAGGCCTTGCCACCGGAGCCTCACTCATGGTTCCCGGCCCATGGGCACGTGAAGCCGCCTACCACTACCGCGGTGAAGCGGTCGGCGTCCACCTGACGCTCAACGCAGAACTCGACTGCTACAGGTGGCGGCCCATAACCCACGCCCCGTCACTCCTGGACGGAGACGGAGGCTTCCCACGGACGGTCGAGGACCTCTGGGACCACGCCGACCTCGACGAGGCCAGGCGGGAATGCCGGGCTCAGCTGGAGAGGGCGATCCTGTGGGGCTTCGACGTAACCCACCTCAGCTCGCACATGGGCGCCCTGCAGAACCGACCCGAGTTCTTCGACGTCTACCTCGAACTGGCTGTCGACTTCGACCTGCCTATGAGACTTGAGGGAGCTACAGCTGAAACCACAGCAGGCTTTCCCTTCAGGTCCCTTGCCGCAGACGAGGGCGTGCTCACCGTTGACCACCACAGGCTCGAGAGGCTGGCTGAACCCACCGCCCTTGAGCGCTCAGCCATGGATCTGGCGCCCGGTGTCACCGAGTTGGTGGTGGAGCCGGCAACTGACACGCCCGAGTTGCGGGCCCTCTGCCACAGCTGGGGCAGGCGCGTCGAGCACCGTGACCTGGTGTGTGGCAGCTCCGAGTTGCGGGCCGATGTCGACCGGGGTGGGGTGACCCTCGTCAGCTGGCGGCAGATCAGAGACGCTCAGCGGGCCGCTGCCTGAACCCGGGGGTTCTCCTACCCGAACTCGGTTGTTCCTGCCAGGCCGGCAAGTGACCCGGCCCATGACTCGCTTCCGAACACTGGACGTAGCCCGTACACGTAGGCCTCGTAGTCGCCCTCCACCTTGCATCGGCCCGTCATGAAGGCAACGTCGGGGTCCAGTTCATCGGTGAACCATGCGACCGCCTCCGGATATTTCCAGGTGACCGTGGCATCGGCCTCGCCCGGCTTGCCGGGAACCACGTCGGCCACCCGTCCACCGGCGATGACCGTGCGGAACTCAACGCGCCCCAGCGGGGTGCTGGTGACAACGAACCTGACAGTGCCATCCACCCCGGGTTGTTCCGGAAGAGCGGAGCAGGCCGCTACCAGCTCTGCCATCCAGTCCTCGGACAGGAACTGGGTCATCTGGTCTTGCTCATCAGGGCCTCGCCGTCGGGTGGCCTCCCGCCGACACCCCGATGTGCCAACGCCTCGACCTCATCGGGCGGCATACCGCGGATTCCCTCGAACAGGTCATCCTCGACTCTGCCGTCGACAGGTCCCCCAACGAGCGACTGTGCCAGCACGTAGTCGTCGAAGGGATGGACGGTCCTGGCCACCTCGTCGGGCAGACCGAACCAGAACGGTGACTCAGGGTCAACCTGGGTGGCGTGGGCCAGAAGGGCATCGCGTCGGGCATCCCAGTGGTCGCCGACCGGCACCTGTGTGGTGATCAGGTGATCCTGCGAGGGGCGCTTGAACCACCACTCGCTGTACGGCGACTCAATGCCCAGCTCCAGGTGCTTGCGATGGAGGCCTTCGATGCGGGCGCGGGACCAGGTGGTGAAGTAGAGCTTCAGCGGATGCCACGGTTCCCCCGCCTCAGGGCAGCAGTCGGGGTCGCCGGCGACCTCGAAGGCGGGCACGGAAATGTCATGCACCTGGAGATGGTCCGGGTGGTTGTAGCCCCGCCGGTCGTCGGGGTAGGTCACGATCACGTGCGGCCTGACCCGACGAATGACCTTCACCAGGCGGGCAATGGCCTCGTCGGGGTCGGCGTTGGCGAAGGCGTCGGGATGCGCATTCTCTTCGGTGTCGGGCATGCCGGAGTCGCGGTAGCCCAGCATCACCAGCTCGTCGTAGCCGATGATCTCCACCGACCTTGCCAGCTCGGCAGCCCTGACATCGACCAGGTTCTCCCTGACCTCGGGAGTGTCCATCACAGGGTTGAGGATGTCCCCCACCTCGCCGCCCGTACAGCACACCAGCACGCAGTGCGCTCCGTCTTCATGGCATGAGGCAACCGTCGCCGCACCCTTGGAAGCCTCGTCGTCCGGGTGGGCGTGGATCGTCATGAGTCGCAGTTCAAGCTCGGCCGGGTTCCCCATGGTCGGTCACGGTAGCGCCGGCGATCACCTGCGCTGCACGACCGCTCAGGTCCCGTAGTACGTTGCTTGCACAAGCAGGAATCACCCGAATCGCCGAGGCACGTGGGTGGATCGAACAGGCTGGGAGAGGAGCCCTCAGGTGGAAGCCGAGATCTGGTGCTGGATATGGCTGGTTGCGTCGGCCACCTTCGTGGTCGGTGAAATCGCAATGGCCGGAACCTTCTTCCTGCTGCCGTTCGGTGTCGGTGCTGCAATTGCAACTGTCGTGGCATTCGCCGGTGCCGACGCCTCTTGGCAGTGGCTGACCTTCGTGGTCGTGTCAGGCGGTTCGTTCGCAGCAGTACGCCCTCTTGCCAAACGACTCGACCGGGGAAGCAACCCGATCGGTGTGGGGTCAAGCCGACTCATCGGTGAGAAAGGCGTCGTCATCGCCGACCTGTCACCCGACCCGGAGCAGATGGGAGTGGTCCGGCTGGGCCGCGAGGAGTGGCATGCCGAGACGGCCGACGGCGGGCACCTGCCGTCAGGCACACAGATCGAGGTCGTCCAGATCGAGGGAACCAGGGCGGTCGTGAAGGCTGTCAGCAAGCCCGGCTGAGCCGGTCCACCAGAAGACCAAGATCAACAAGGCCAACCAAGAAAGAAAACATCAACATGGCAGCAGTAATCGTCCTAGTGGTCATTGCCTTCGTCCTGTTCGTGTTCGCCGCAGCGGCGATCAAGATCGTCCGACCCTTCCAGCGGGGGATCATCGAACAGCTGGGCCGGTACAAGACGACCACCGACCCGGGACTGAAGTTCATCATTCCTCTGGTCCAGACGCTCATCCGGGTGGACATGCGCGAACAGGTGGTTGACGTTCCCCCCCAGGAGGTCATCACCAAGGACAACGTGACCGTCACCGTGGATGCTGTCATCTACTACGAGCCGACCGACGCCCAACGGCTCGTCTACAACGTGGCCAACTTCCTGATGGCCATCACCAAGCTGGCACAGACCAACCTGCGAAACGTGATCGGCGAGATGAGCCTCGATCAGGCCCTCACGTCACGTGACAACGTCAACGTGGCACTACGCGAGGTGCTCGACGACGCCACCGACAAGTGGGGCGTACGGGTGGTGAGGGTCGAGATCCAACGCATCGACCCCCCGGCCGATGTGATGGAGGCCATGCACGAGCAGATGAAGGCTGAGCGCACCCGGCGGGCCGTGGTTCTCGAGGCCGACGGTGCCCGTGAGGCGGCGATCACCCGCGCCGAGGGCGAGAAGCAGGCGGTCATCCTGTCCTCAGAGGCCATCAAGCAGCAGGCCATCCTTAAAGCCGAGGGCGAGGCGCAGGCCATTCAGGCTGTTGCCGACGCCGAGCGCTACCGGCAGTTGACCGTGGCCGAAGGTGAGGCCGAGGCGGTACGAAAGGTCTACAGCGCCATCCACGAGGGTGACCCGACACCGGACCTGATCGCCATCAAGTACCTCGAGGCCCTGGGCGAGATCGCTGATGGCCAGGCAACCAAGATCTTCCTACCCGCAGAACTGAGTTCCACCATGGGCTCACTCGGAGCGATTGCCGAACTCTTCAGGGGAGACGACGACGCTGACTGATCAGCATGAGTCGTCGAGCGAGTCTGATTCTCGTGATCACCGCGCTGCTCTTGACTTCTACTACCCATGTGCGCGGTGCCGACGCTCTTCAGGTTTCCGAGGCCGACGATTCGAACACAACTGATGCTGGGACACCTTCATCCAGGTTGACGGAGGCTTGAAGGACCTCTCCTCTCTCGGCGACAGTGGCGGACCAGTGTTCCTGGTGGGAGCTGCCTGGGGAATCGTGTCGGGGGCCACTGGGGCGAACAACGTGGATGACCTGATCTACATGCCCATCAACTACGTGTCCAATCTTGGCCTGACAGTGCTGACTTCCTAGGTCACCAGTCACGCATGGATTCGGTTCAGCGGATTGGGTTTGTGTCCATCTTGGTTGCGTTGTGTATCGCCGCTACGGCCTGTGGCAGCAGTAGGCCTGTGGGCTCCGACTCAGGACCACTGTTGACCCACGGGTTCACTGCCGACCAAGGCTTCCCGATGGCGGGAATTGGCGGACTGCTCCGCATTTCAGCTGAATGTGTGACCATCGAGACTGACGCCGAACGCTATGTGGTCCTGTGGCCGAGTTGGTATCGGCTGGAGGACAACCGGATAGTCGACGGCAATGGCGGGCTGATCGGCAAGGACGGAACGCCGGTGCTGCTGGGAGGGGGCGAGGTCGATCCATTCGTCGTAGCACCCGAGATGCTCGACCGAATCGAGGCGTGTGACCACACTAGGACATGGCTGGTGTCTCCGTAGTAGGGATCCCCTAGGAGAATGGCCAGAATCGCCACCTACGGCTTCTTGTCGGCGGCGGGCACCAGTTCGTCCTCACCCTCTTCCGCCTCGACAAGGTCCCAGCCGCAGAGGCCGGCCAGGAGCACCCGGCCCTCGTCGGGGCCGCTGGCGATGATCTCGTTGCCGGCATCCAGGCGTACCTGCCCGCGGGGCCGGTACACGTAGCCGCCTCCGCGACGAACGGCCAGCACGGTGAAGCCGGGTTCAATGTTGAGCTGCAGGTCCGAGAGGGTCGCGCCATCGACGGCTGAACCGGCGGCTACCGGATAGTGCACCACGACCTCATCGGCCTCGCCCAGGGCGATGCCCAGGATGGGATGGACCTCCTCGTCCTCCTCGATGAGCCAGACCATTGCCTGGGCCTGGTCGCCGATGTCCTCGGCGGCCTCGGCCAACTGGAGAACGCCGCGCAGTTCCGAGGGGTCAAGGCCGCTGCCTGCCGACCTGAGAACCCAGAGTTCCAGGTGGTTCTTCATTTCGTCCAGACGGTCCTCGAGGTGGCGGACCTCGGCCGCCAGGCCCCGGTCCGCCAGCACCAGGGCGCTGTAGGCAAGGCCGACGGCAGCCTCGGAGAGGTTCTTCATTTCGACGAGCACGTCGACAGCCCGGTCCAGGTCGGTGAGAGCCCCTCCCTCGGTTGCGTGGGGCGGCTCCCAGACGGGAGCGGCCGCCAACTCGCGTAGACGGGTGATGCCCTCGGGTGACCCGCGCAGGAACAGGACGTCGTCTGGTACCAGGACAGTGTCGCCACCGACGTCGGTGATCCACTGTCGACCACGGCGAACCGCCATGACACGCATACCGGCCTGCACCGTCAACTCCAGGGCCCCAAGCGGCCTGTGGGCCATGTGGGATCCCTCGCGCACGAGGACCCGGTGCGACACCTCCTCGGCGTCTGACAGGTCGGCCACCAGTTGCTGCGGTATCCCGAGGCGGCGTGTGACGATTCGGGAAATGTCGACGGCGTCGTTGGCGATGCGCTCGATGGCCGACACCACCTGGAGTACCGACGACATTCCCTCAGCCTCTCGCGGGCTACGGGCTGCCAGAACACAGACGGCGCGCATGTCGTGCACCATCTCGCTCATCTGGACCTCGAGCTCGTCGACCTCCTCGGCCATGTCGGGGTCGTTGAAGTAGACCGATGCATAGGCGAGGTCGACCATCAGTTCGGATGTGTCCTTGGCCTCGGCCAGCATGGCCCGCAGGTTGCGGGGTCTGTCGTCCATCAGTTCCTCGTTGGATGTATAGGGATAATTGTACGCCCACCTGGTCGGTGGGTATTCGGGAATACGTGTCTGTGGGGAAATCTGTGGGGAAGGAAGAGAGGGAGCATCACGCCACCCCAACGGCGACCATCGCCAGGATCAGGGTGAAAGCACCGGCCAGGTCCAGCGTTGAGGTGACGACGGGGATGCCGTAGGTGTCGGGGTCGAGGCCGAAGCGGACCGCAGCCATGGTGGTGTAGTAGGCGACCACGATCACGAAGAGGGTTGCGGCCAGACCAGCCAGCAGGGTCAGGGCCACTAGGTCAGCGAACCCCGGGGTCGTCTGGCCAGTGACCTCAGCCGCCACGTGGGCGACCACTGCGGCCAGCAGGAAAACGGGGACGGCCAGGGTGACGAGGCTTCGCATGTCGCGGAGGCTGGCCCTGCTCGGTAGCGGGGTCGCATCGTCAAGCCCGAGGTGGAACTGGGTGGAGAGGCGGCTGGAGAGGATGCCGCCCAGAGCCCCGGCCGCTCCCAGGAATGCGGGAAGCAGGATGAGGACGGCCTCGGCGGCAAGCAAGTCGTCGAGACGCCTCTCCACAGTCACGCCGGCGATGAGGTCCAGGAGAGCCGCTGCTGCCAGCACCGGTACCGACTGGCGAACGATGGTGCGAACCTGCTCTCGACGGCTGCGCCATGCAGCCACGAGGGAGACCACTGCCATGACGACGGCGACCGCTCCGAGCAGACCCGTTACGCCGGTGCGGCCTGCCACGGTTGCCGCCAACACCAGTGCGGGCACCGTGGCCAGGTCCCCGAGCGTGCTGACGAGCGGTGCCATCACGTTGTCGAGGTCCCATCCGAAGTGGACCGAGCCTGCAGCCAGCCCCATCGTGGCCAACCCCACCCCCACCGATGCGAGGAGGCCACCCAGCACGGATATGACCACGAAGTCGGCAAGGGTCATCGTGGGGCTGATTCCGAACACGACTGCGGTCCCTTTCGCCATGACGGCGAGCACCACGCTGAGGCCCAGGGTCAGTGCGGCGGCAGCCGTCAGGTTCTGGACGACGACCCCCTCGGAGTGGAGGCCCAGGCGAAACGTTCCGGCGTGGACGGCGGTTCCGAGCCTGCTACCCATGGCACCGAACACGTTGCCCCGCAGGGCGATTGCCCCGGGCACCAGCAGCAGCAGTCCCGGCAGGTCGCGCAGGGTCCCGTCGGCCGCTGCCAATACCAGGCCACCTGCTGATGCGGCCAGCACCCCGATCAAGAGCGCGACGAACCGTTGCCGAGTGTCAGCCGAGGGGGCTGCTAGGGGGGCGCGGCGAACTGAACGCATGGCACCAGTGTGGTCGCCAGCCCGCCCCCGGGCGGCGCATTACACCGGATCACCGGATATCCCGCCTCAGCGGAAGTCCCTGGCCCTGCCGGGGCTGGCCAGGCTGAGGGTCTCCAGGTGCTCGGCCACCACGTTGACCACCCTTCCGGCATCGTCTGCCACCTCGGCCCTGCCCTTCACCAGGAGTGCCACCGCCCCTGCCGCCACCTCACGGTGGTGGGCCCAGCAACCCTTTGAGACGATCACGTTGACGAGGCCTGTCTCGTCCTCGAGGTTCACGAAGGTGACCCCACCGGCGGTGGGAGGCCGCTGGCGGTGCGTAACCACGCCGGCCACCACAACCCGCTGACGGTCCGCCACCGACGCCAGGTCGGCTGCTGTGAGCACCCCCTCGGCCGCCAGGCGCTCCCGCACGAATCTGGTCGGGTGGCCATCGGGCGAGACGCCCGTGGCCCAGAGGTCGGCCCTTGCGGTATCGGGTTCTGAGAGCCCCGGCAACGGTGGGGCCTCCACCCCGGTCACGACGCCCGGTAGGCGGTCGGCTCCCGATGCGGCAAGTGCCCCGGCCGACCAGAGAGCCGAGCGACGGTCAACGTCGAAGCAGCCAAAGGCCCCGGCGGTGGCGAGGGCCTCCATGACGTCGCTGCCGGGCCCGATCCGGCGCTGCAGGTCCTCGATGGACCTGTACGGCCGACCAGCGGTAATCCTCTCGGCCAGGTCGTCGCCCACTCCCCTCACCGACCCCAGGCCCAGCCTCACTGCGGGGCCGGGGGCCTCCAGGGCCGCTCCTGCACCGGACAGGTTGAGGTCGGGGGTGTGCACCTCCACCCCGTGGCGGCGGGCATCCTGGACCAGGGTGTGGGGGGCGTAGAAACCCATGGGCTGGGCGTTCAGCAGGGCCGCACAGAACGCCGCCGGGTGGTGGAGCTTGATCCAGCAACTGGCGTACACCAGATGGGCGAACGACACCGAGTGGCTCTCGGGGAAGCCGTAGTCGGAGAAAGCGGCCAGCTTCTCCCAGACCTCCTCAACCACCTTCGGCGGCACACCCCGTTCGGTGGCCCCGGCCGTGAAGCGCTCGTGCAGGGCTGCCATGCGTTCCCGGCTGCGCTTGGAGCCCATGGCCTGACGCAAGCTGTCGGCCTCGGAGGCGCTGAACCCTGCCACGTCGATGGACAGCTGCATGAACTGCTCCTGGAACAGCGGTACTCCCAGGGTTCTGGACAGGGCCTTCTCGCAAAGGGGATGCGGGTAGGTGACCGGCTCGCGGCCGTTGCGGCGTCTGATGTAGGGGTGCACCGACCCGCCCTGGATGGGCCCGGGCCGGATCAGGGCTATCTCGACGACCAGGTCGTAGAAGCAACGGGGCCGCAGCCGGGGCAGGGTGGCCATCTGGGCGCGGCTCTCTATCTGGAACACCCCGATGGTGTCGGCGGCACAGACCATGTCGTAGACGCCGTCCTCCTGGGGGAGGCGGGCCAGGTCCACCTGCACGTCCTCGTGGGCGGCGATCAGGTCAACAGCCCCGTGGAGGGCGCTCAGCATGCCCAGGCCCAACAGGTCGAACTTGACAAGGCCCACGGCGGCGCAGTCCTCCTTGTCCCACTGCAGGACGCTGCGGTCGGCCATGGTGGCCCACTCGATGGGACACACCTCGGCCAGGGGACGGTCACAGATGACCATGCCGCCCGAGTGGACACCCAGGTGCCTGGGGGCGTCACACAACTCGTCGGCCATCAGAGCCACCTGTGCCGGGACGCTCCCGGTGTCCCCCACCCGGGACCTGCGCTCCAGCCCCTTTGCAAACGCGTCCTGTTGTCCCTGGGCATAACCGAGCGCCCTCGCCACATCGCGCACCGCCGAGCGGGCCCGGTAGGTGATGACGTTGGCCACCTGGGCGGTGTGACGCCTCCCGTAACGGCCGTAGACGTACTGGATGACCTCTTCGCGGCGACCGCTCTCGATGTCTATGTCGATGTCGGGTGGCCCGTCGCGCTCCAGCGACAGGAAGCGCTCGAACAGCAGGTCCAGTCCCACAGCGTCGGCGTTGGTGATGCCGAGGGCGTAGCAGACAGCCGAGTTGGCCGCCGACCCGCGACCCTGGCAGTAGATGTCGGAGCGGCGGCAGAACTGGACTAGGTCCCAGACCACGAGGAAGTAGCCGGCAAACCCCAGTTGCCCTATGACGGCCAGCTCGTGGTCGACCTGCCTCCATGCCCCGGCGACCCACTCGGATCCCCGTGGCCCGTAGCGGTCGCTGGCACCGGCTTCGGCAAGGCGCCTGAGGTAGCCGATCTCGTCCAGCCCGTCGGGGCACGGGAAGGGAGGCAGGTCGGGAGCTATCAGGTCCAGATCGAAGGCGCAGCACTCCCCCAGTTCGGCTGCTGCCTCGACCACGCCCGGGAAACGGGCGAAGCGGCGGGCCTGTTCGGCCCCGGAACGCAGGTGGGCGCTGCCTGCGGCCGGCAGCCATCCGTCCAGTTCCTCGAGGGAGCGGCGGGCCCTCACCGCTGCCATGACAGTTGCCAGGCGGCGGCGGGAGAGGTCGTGGTGGTGGACGTTGTTGGTGGCCACCGCCGCTACCCCTGCTGACACAGCCAGCCGGGCCAGGGCCTCGTTCCTGCCTGCGTCCAGGGGGTTGCCGTGGTCCCAGAGCTCTACGGCCACCCGGTCACGGCCGAACCTGGCCACCAGGTCGTCGAGGACACGCCGGGCGGCCGACGGGCCATCGCTGACGAGGGCGGCGGGTACAGCCCCCTTACGACAGCCCGTGAGGACGAACCACGGTGCCCGGCCCGAACAACCCGCTCCCTCATACAACCCGGTCAACATGTCGAGGGAGAGTTGCGGGTGGCCCTTGCTGCCGACCAACTGCGCCTCGGTGATGGCCGTGCCCAGCCGGGCATACCCGGCCGGTCCCTCGGCAAGCACCACCAGGTGGGTGCCCGGAGGGTCCGGAGAACCGGTACGGGGTGACGGGGCGTCGACTGTGAGCTCAGCGCCGAACACCGTGGGCAGGCCGTGTTGTCGGGCCGCCTCGGCGAACCGGACCACCCCGTAGAAGCCGTCGTGGTCGGTGATGGCCAGGGCGCTCAGTCCCAGCCGGGATGCCTCAGCCACCAGCTCGGCGGGGTCAGAGGCTCCGTCGAGGAAGCTGAAGTGCGAGTGGCAGTGCAACTCGGCGTAGGGGACGGGGCTGGTCACGGTCTTCGACCGTATCGAACATACGTTCGATACTCAAGATGTCCGGCGAGAGGCCTCCGGGACTGCTCCTCAGCCCACCAGGCCGCTGATGAGAGCGTCGATCTCAGGCGGGCAGTCGCCCAGATCACCGTCGGCGATGCACGGCTGGCCCAGGAGCTGCGCAACCAGTTCTGCACCCATGCCGCCGAACGTGGAGGGAACTGTCACCGACGGGGCGGTCGAGGTCGGGGCATCCCCTGCCGGTGGTGCGGTCGTGGGTGGAACGGTCGTGGTGGTGGGCACCGCTGGAACCCCGCCAGTGCCGAAGCCCCGGGCCGCATTCTCGGCCAGGTGAGCGGACCTCGTGGCAGGTCCGTACCAGCCGTCGACGGTCACACCGAGGACGGTCTGGAGGGTTCTGGCGGCGGTGCTCTTGCCCCACACGTAGTGGGCAGTGAGAACGGCCTCCTCGTCGATGGGAACCGTCGTGGTTGTAGCGGGTGGAGGAGCGGTGGTGGTGGCCGGTGTTCCAGGCACGATTGTGGCGACGGGAACCACATCAGCGGCAGTTGTTGAGGGCGTAACCGCAATCGTGGTGGTCGGCGTAACCGCCATAGTGGTGGTCGGTGGGGCGACCGTGGTGGGCGGCGCCGGGTAGAGCACGGGCCGCACCGAGGGCTCGGCGGCGCGCGAGGCCAGCACACCACCCGCGGCGATCACACACAAGGTCACGACGACCTTAATTATCCTACGAAACATGGCCCCACAGCCTCGCACCACCGGGCCTGAAATCCGCGGCATACCGGCTGATCTGCGGTTTCTGTGCCAAATGACCGCTTACACACTTTGTCAACACGGGCACGCCGTCGGCGGTAGCCTGAGCCTCCAATCAGGGCAGTCAGCCACGACAAGCCACCAGGAGACAGATACCTAGTGAGCATTCCAGAGAACTTCGACCACAGCAGGTTCGGCCTGCTCACCGATCTCATCGACGACGCCGGCTACCAGCGCAGCGTCGACCGCTTCAGGTCCTGTGGAATCGTTCTTCCCACCTTCGCCCAACTGGCCGACCCGTCACGCATCCCCGAGGGGATACGGAGTCGCCTCGCCGACGTCGACCGTGACGCCGCCGACCCGCTCAACTTGTTCCGGGTCCACTGGTACAACGACCTCCACGGAGGCATCGTCGACGTTCCCGAACATGTGGTCCTCCCAACCGAGTTGACCGGCGTGGAGGCCCCGGTCATCGTGGCATTCGGCAACCGCTTCCCCATGATCGGGGCACACAAGGTCCTGGCCGCCTATGCCTGCCTGGCTCCCCGGATCGTGACCGGCCAGTTCGACCCGACGGTGCACCGTGCGATCTGGCCGTCGACCGGCAACTACGCACGCGGTGGCGTGGCCATCTCGACCCTCATGGAGTCGCGTGGAGTCGCCGTGCTACCCGAGAATATGAGCCGCGAGCGTTTCGAATGGCTTGACCGCTGGATCGCCGACCCCGATGACGTGATCCGCACCACCGGTTCTGAGAGCAACGTCAAGGAGATCTACGACGCCTGCGACGAGCTCAGCCTCGACCCCGACAACTTCATCTTCAACCAGTTCACCGAGTTCGCCAACCACGTCGGCCACCACGAGGTGACCGGCCGTGCCCTGGAGCGCATCTACGAACACAACCGCGACCAGAGGCCCGATCTGAAACTGGCCGCCTTCGTCGCCGCATCCGGATCTGCGGGAACCCTCGCGGCAGGTGAACGCCTCAAGTCCGACCACGGCGCCCGCATCGTTGCCGTCGAGGCCCTCGAGTGCCCCACAATGCTCAACAACGGCTTCGGCGAGCACAACATCCAGGGAATCGGCGACAAGCACATTCCCCTCATTCACAACGTCACCAACACCGATGTGATCGTGGCGATCAGCGACCGGTCGTGCGACGAACTGGGTGTCGTGTTCAACACCGGCGTAGGCAGGGAGGTGTTGGCCGACACACACGGTGTCGACCCTGGCATCATCGACCAGCTCGGCCATCTGGGCCTCTCCAGCATCTGCAACGTCCTTGCATCGATCAAGACCGCCCGCACCCTCGACCTGGGCCCCGAAGACGCCATCGTCACCGTCGCCACGGACGGAGCCGAGATGTACGGCAGCGAGCGTGAGTCGATGGCTGCGGGCAGATACGCCGGCGGCTTCGGTTCAGGCGAGGCGACAGAGGCCATCGCCGAGCACCTGACAGGAGCCGACACCCAGAACGTCGAGATTCTCGACGATTTCGGCAGGGACCGAATCTTCAACCTGGGCTACTTCACCTGGGTTGAACAGCAGGGAGTCGAGTTCGAGGACTTCGAGGCGCGCCGCCGGCAGTCCTTCTGGAAACAGGTTCAGGGTCTCGCCCCGGCCTGGGATTCCATGATCGACGAGTTCAACGCCCAGACGGGCGTGTCGACCGACTGAACGCCCGGTGACCTCCCCGCAGGGGCCCGTTGGCTGGCTCGGCACACCCCCGGGTGCCCGCTGGCCGGTTGGCTCAGATGCACTGGACGCCGACCCCAACCCGTTCATTCGCTACAGGACCATGCTCTGGTCCCATCATCGGGCCATCGAGGCAGGGATCAACGACGCAGCCTTCCTTGACATCGTGCGCCGACTCGATGACGCCGTGGCCGAGATCGACGGCAACGGGTTCAGGCACACGCCTCTTGTCAACCTGGGCACGGTCGGTTCCGCCATCGGCCATACAGGCCACTTGACGGGAAAGGACGAGACCGGCAACGTCTCTGGAACACACAAGGCCAGGCACCTGTTCGGGCTGGCCCTCCACCTCGAGGTGGACAACGCACCCACCGGCACCCCGCTGGTCATCGCATCCTGTGGCAACGCCGCCCTGGCCGCCGCAGTAGTCGCTCGGGCGGCCCACAGGCCTCTCACCGTCCACGTTCCGACATGGGCAGATGCCGCCGTGCTGGCGAAACTCGACGACCTGGGTGCCCGCGTGATCGTCTGCGAGCGCCGACTGGACGAGGTCGGCGATCCGTGTGTTCTGCGCTCCCGGGAACTGGTCGCCGACGGTGCGGTCCCGTTCACCTGCCAGGGAACCGAGAACCTGATGACCATCGACGGCGGGCGGACCCTCGGGTTCGAGTTGGCCTCCGACCTGGCTGGCACTGCCGGCCCCGGGGTCGAGACCTGTCGACTGTTCATCCAGGTCGGCGGAGGCGCCCTGGCCAGCTCCACGGTCCAGGCCCTTGCCGAGGCGGCTGACCTGGGGGTCCTGGCTGACCGGCCAACGTTGTACGCCGTCCAGTCCGAGGGCTGCGCACCCCTCGACCGCGCCTTCAGGCTTGTGGCGCAACTCGACGATCCCCTCACGGCAGTCACCAGCACCGATGACTCCGACGTCATGTGGCCGTGGGACGACCCTGGCTCGCTGGCCACGGGCATCCTCGACGACATCGTCTACGACTGGCAGCCGATCGTGGTCGCAATGCTCGAAGACGGCGGCTCTCCCGTGGTGGCGACCGAGGCGGAGGTAGCCGAGGCCCATCGCCTGGTCCGCGACCACACCGGGGTACCTGCCGACCCGACCGGTACCGCCGGCCTGGCAGGCCTCCTGGCAGCCCGACGCCAGGGAATGGTCGGTGACGACGACACGGTGATGGTCCTACTCACCGGCGTCGAACGCTGACCGTCCGTCAGCGTTCCTCGCGGCGGTAGGCGATGCCCAGCGAGGCGGGAGCAGGCGATGGGCGGTTCCTCGCCCTGACTGAGATCACGACCAGAACACCGATGGTGAGCAGATAGGGAAGCATCGACAAGAGGATCGGTGAGAACTCCACACCGAAGGTCTGGAGCCTCGTCTTGAGCGCCAGTGTGCCGCCGAACAGCAGCGCCCCGAGCGCTACCCGACCCGGCTTCCACGCACCGAAGATCACCAGTGCAACGGCTATCCAACCCCGACCGGCCGTGATCCCCTCGGCCCACTGTGGGGTGAGCGAGAGCGTGAGGTATGCACCGGAGGCGCCGGCCAGACCGCCGCCGACGGCTACGGCAGTGAGACGGAGGCCCACAACGGAGTGGCCGGCCGCATCTGCCGTCGACGCCGACTCCCCTGCCGCCCTCAGAGCCAGGCCGGTCCGCGTCCGGCTCAGCACGAACCAGACAACCACACCGGCCAGAACCGACAGGTAGACCATCGGCGACTGCTGGAAGAGAACCGGCCCCAGCCAGCGGATGTCTGACAGGAGCGGCCAGTCGACGGGAGCCAGCACGGCGCCGGGCGGCCGGCCGACAGCGTTCTTGCCGAGGTAGGCGGCCAGGCCCAGGCCCAGAATCGTAAGCGACAGGCCCGACACGACCTGTTCGGCTCCCAACACGACCGTGAACCAGCCGTGGAGTAGCGCTGTCAGGGCTCCGGCCATCACCGCCACCGCCAGGGCCAGCCACGGGTTGCCGAACTCCAGTGCGGTCATGAAGCCGGTTACTGCCCCCATGGCCATCATCCCCTCGACTCCCAGGTTCAAGATCCCAGCCTTCTCCGACACCATCTCGCCCAGGGCCGCCAGGTAGAGGAGGGCGCCGAAGGACACCGTTGCGGCGCACAGGCCGATGAGAGAAGCCTCGTTCATGTGGTCCCTCCCACCTGCACACCGTCGCCACCGGGATCGTCGGGATCGCCGGGGACCATACGAACCTGGTAGCGACTCAAAACACCTGCGCCTATTGCCCCGAAGAGGATCAGCGCCTGGAGGATGGTGGAGACCGACGAGGACACACCCATCGTCTGGATGCTCTGGCCACCTATCTGAACAGCGCCAAAGAGCACCGCCACTGCGGCGACGCCGGAGGGCCGCATCAGGGCCAGGGCCGCCACGATGATGCCCGCATAGCCGAAGCCATTGGATATTCCCTCGGTCAACCTGTCCGCCGTCCCGGCCAGCTCGATTCCACCGGCAAGGCCCGCTACACCACCGGCCATGACCAGGACCGCTGCGGTCTTGCGCTCAAGTGAAATGCCGGCGTAACGGGCGGTCGCCCCCGACGAGCCGGCCACACGCAACTCGAACCCCCATGCAGTCCGATTCACTGCGACGGCGAAGAGGACGATTACGACAAGCGCGACGATCACTCCCACATGGGCGCGCCCGAACAGGGCCGGCAGGCGGCCATGGTCCGGGATCATCGGGGCCAGCGGGAAGTTGAACGAGTCAGGGTCCTTCCAGGGGCCGTGGATTAGCCACTGGGTGAGCCGCAGCGCAACCTCATTGAGCATCAGGGTCGTAAGGATCTCATTCACCCCGATCCGGGAACGTGCCACCGCCGGGCCAAGTGCCCACAGGCCCCCGCCGACCACGCCGCCGACCAGAATGGCGGTCACCAGAACTGGACCCGGCCAACCCTCGCCGATCCTCGCTACGCCCGCAGCCATCATCGCCCCGGCCAGGATCTGACCCTCGGCTCCGATGTTCCAGAGCCCCATCGACCCGGCAATTGCCACCGCCAGGCCGGCCAGGCCCAGGGGCACCGCCCGGTTCAGGGTCACCGACCACGAGTCGGGGTCACCCAGCGCAGCGACGAACATGCGCTCGTAGACGGCGACAGGGTCATGTCCGGCACCCAGCAACAACACGATTCCGATCGTGAGAGCCACAACGAGGCCTATTGCGAACGACAACGGCTGACCGCCCCGCAGGGCCTGTTCACGCCGGATGAGAACCGGCCGGCTCACGAGCCGACTCCAGCGTCGTGACCGATCATGGCCTCACCGATCTCTGACCGGGAAGCTGTGGTCGGGTCGAACTCGCCGATGATCTGGCCGTCATGCATGACCACCAGACGGTCGGCGAGGGTCAGCAACTCGTCGAGGTCCTCTGAAATCAACAACACCGCTGCGCCCGCCTCCCTCGCCTCGACAAGGAGGTCCTGGATGGCCTTGACCCCCTGCACGTCGAGCCCGCGGGTCGGCTGTGCTGCCACCACCACCCGGGGTCGCCCGCTCAACTCGCGTCCCACCAGAAGGCGTTGCAGGTTGCCGCCGGAGAGTCCGGCCATGGGCTCGTGAAGGGGCCCGGTGCGCACACCAAACCTCTCGACCAGGTCGACGCAGTGGGCCTCGGCTTTCTCGGCGACGATAAACGGGCCACGGCGGTGAGCCTCGTATGTACGCAGGATCGAATTGTCGACCACCGACAGTCGAGGAGCCAGACCAACACCGAGCCGGTCCTCTGGGATGTAACCGAGCCCCGCTTGAAAGAGCCTCCGCGGTGACGCCCCGGTCAGGTCGTCGCCGGCGAGGTGGACGGTTCCGGCTGTCGACTGCCGTAGGCCCGCCACAACCTGGCACAATTCCCGCTGGCCGTTACCGGCGACTCCGGCAATGCCGACAATCTCACCGGACCTGACGGTCAGGTCGACCGACTCGAGTGCAGGTAGGCCACGGTCACCGAGCGCCGACAGGCCGGAGACCTCAAGGAGTGGTGGACCTGCCGGATGGGCCGGTGGCCTCTCGGTCGTCATGGGCGAGGAACCGACCATGAGCGACGCCAACTCGCCGGCATCTGTATCAGCGACCCGCACGGAGGCTGCGACCGTCCGGCCTCCCCTCAGCACGGTTGCCTCGTCGCAGAAACCGGTCACCTCGTGAAGCTTGTGGCTAATGAATATCACCGACCTTCCGGCGTCGGCCATTGCCCTGAGGACAACCCCCAACTCGTCTGCCTCAGCCGGGGTGAGCACGGCGGTCGGTTCATCCAGAATCAGGATGTGTGCATCACGCCACAGGGCCTTGAGGATCTCAACCCTCTGTCGCTCACCCATCGACAGTTGCCACACCGGACGATCGGGTCGGGTTGCCAGGCCGAACTGCTCGGCCAGGTCCGCCACCTCGTCCTCGATGGCCTGGCGTCGCAGGATCCCGGCGGCGGCTCCGAGAACCACGTTCTCGGCCACAGTGAACGAGGGCACCAGGCGGAACTCCTGGTGCACCATGCCTATCCCTGCAGCAAGGGCGTCGGCGGGGGTACGGAACCTGTGTGCCACCCCCTCAACGCGGACCTCGCCCTCATCTGGTCGATAGACACCTGCCAGCACGTTCATGAGCGTCGACTTGCCGGCACCGTTCTCGCCGAGCACGGCATGGATGCTGCCACGGGAAATGCTCAGGTTGGCCCCGGCGTTCGCCACCACCCCGGGAAACCGCTTCCAGATGCCTGACAACTCCACAGCAGCCATGGCTGGCGGCGTCTCGGATTCGATCATGGTCTGGGTTGCCTCATCGGAGGGGGCCTTCGGGGCTGGACGCGACGGCGGCGCCGGGGAGATTCCCTTCGGCGCCGCCGTGCACGTGTATCAGGTTCGAGAACTGTCGGATCAGCCAGTGGAGCCGATCACTCCCTCTACGAAGAAGTCCATTCCGAGCATCGAACCGTCATCCATGGTCTCGCCCGCAGCGACGACAAGGTAGCCGTCCTGGTCGTTGATCGGACCGCTGAAGACATGGAAGTTGCCGGCGATGATCGCCGCCTTCTTGTCTGCCACGGCTGACTTCACGCCTGCGTCAACGTCGGCTGCGATGTCGGCAATATCGACTACGCCATCCGCCATTGAGCCCCAGTAGGCACCCGGCTTGTAGGTGCCTGCCTTGGCGGCCTCGATGATCTCGACGTAACGCGGGCCCCAGTCCCAGACCGGCGCGGTCAGGAATGCATTGGGTGCGAATGCGCTCATGTCGGAGTTGTAGGAAACCCACCGGGCACCAGCCGCCTCGGCCTTCTCGCCTGCGGCGGTTGAGTCCTGGTGCATTGCGATCACATCGGCACCCTTGTCGAGCAGGGCCTGGGCGGAATCACCCTCGACCGCTGGATCGAACCAGGTACTCGTCCAGATCACCTCAACCTGTGCATCCGGATTGACCTCGCGCACACCGAGCGTGAAGGCGTTGATACCCCGGATTACCTCGGGGATCGGAAACGCCGCCACGTAGCCGAGCAGGTTCGACTCGGTTGCAGAGCCGGCGACCATCCCGGTCAGATACCGGGGCTCGTACATTCGGCCGAAGGTGTTGCCGAAGTTGGTGTCGTTCTGCTTGAAGCCGGAAACGTGCTCAAAGACGACATCGGGGTACTCGTCGGCAAGTGCCAGCATGTCGTCCATGTAACCGAACGATGTTCCGATGATGACGTTGTAGCCCTGGTCGATGAAGTCGCGGGCGTGGTTACCGAAGTCAGCAGTTCCCTCGGGAACGGCCTCAACGTACGCCGTTTCCACACCGGTCTCGGCCGCCGCGGCAACCCGTCCCTGATCATGGGCGTAGGTCCAGCCGGCGTCGCCGACAGGTCCAACGTAGATGAACGCTGCCTTGGTGTCCGCACCGTCGTCGGAACCGCAGGCCGAGGCCACCATTCCGAGCGTCAGGACCACCGCCAGGAGGCCAAACAGGCGTCTCTGGATCGTCATTCGATTTACCCCTTTCACCAGCCGCGATCAGGGTCGCTACACCGACCCTTGTTCATCTCGCACCTGAGTGTTCAACACTCTGTCAGGTATTCTGTGGACGCGCCACCGGTCAACGGAGAGGATGCCGGTTGGTCACCCGACGTTCAGTTGCATCGAAACCCGCGTGGCCCCGTTGGCAACTGCGGCCCTGAGGATCCCGTCAACTGTGGACATAACCACCTCAGGGCCACCGCTGACCGCGGTACCGAACGGTCCTACCTCCACGATCAGCCCGGCTGATTCTGCGACCTCTATTGCGGCCAGGACATGGGGTCCCGGATCGCCATCCACAAAGGGTTCGATCGTGAACTCGGCTGTAATCCGCACCGGGCCATCATGCCCCAGATACGCCCTGTCGTGAAACGCCTGCTCAGGCCCTGAAGTCGAACCCGGCTATCTCGTGTATCTGCTCGGCAAGACCAGCCACGGCCGCATCGAACAGCTCCCGACCCAACTCAGGGTTCGCGCCGGTGGGATCGCCGATATGGCCGTCGGGACCGAAGTCGCGGCTGGTCCACCCGAACTGGACAGGGCCGCCAAAGCGGACCGACGTGTTCCCTGCCATCCAGTCAGGAACCCTGCGCACGGCAAGATCCATGTTGGCCTCTCCGGGTCGCAGGTGGGCGAACACCGAGGTCTCGTTGAGGCCACCGTGGATTCCCATGCCGAACTCCTCCTCGGTGCTCGTACCACCCGACGCAGGCGGCAGGGACGGGTGCACGAGAAAGGTCAACAGGTCATGCTTTACCCGGATGTCCCGGCAGGCCACCGATAGAAGCGACGTGTTCCCGCCGTGGGCGTTCAGGAACACGAGCCTGCGCGCAGGCGTGGTAGCGACGCAGGTGGCGATGTCGTCGAGGACCCTCAGCATCGTCTCGGAACTCAACCAGAGAGTTCCGGGCGACCAGGCGTGCTCGTTGGACTTGGACACGGCGAGGGTCGGAAGTAGCCAGAGGTCGACCTCGTCGCCGACTGCGGTCAGCAGCGCCGAGGCCACCTCTTCGGCGATGACGGCATCGACCGACAGGGGCAGATGGGGGCCATGCTGTTCGATGGCGCCAACGGGTAGCAGCACCACCGAGTCGGTACCTATTGCATCGGTGATGGTCGGTCCCGACAGGTCGGCAAGGCGTCCAGACATGCGGCAACCCTAACCAGCGGACCGCACCTGGGGCGCTGCCGGCACGGCAGCATCGCTAGCATCGAAATGCCGCAGGACCGCCGCCTGAGGCAACGGACGAGGAATCCGGAGCGCCGTGGAAGACGAAAAGGTGAACGAGTTCGTCCTGAGTGACGCCACCCTTGCCGACGGCAGCCGGGTTGACATCCGCATCCTCGATGGTTTCGTAGACGAGGTCCACGGGGTCGGAGATCGTACCGATGGGCGAATCCCCGGCCAGGACCTGGGCGGGTGGCTGGTCCTTCCTGCCATGGTTGATCCCCATGCACACCTCGACAAGGCACTCACCGCCGAGTGGGTGCACAACACCACGGGCGACCTCCGTGGGGCGATCGACGCATGGGTCTCAGCCAACTCGGCCGGGAAGTTCAGCTTCGAGGACACAACCCAACGGGCCCTCAGGGCGATGGAGCTGCTCCTGGTCCACGGGGTCACCGCCGTTCGAACGCATGTCAACGTCGGGGCCGGCACGCAGAACCTGGAGGCCGTTCTGGATGCCCGCCGGCACATGGAGGGACTGATGGACGTCCAGGTCGTCGCCCTCACAGGCAACCCCATGACGGGCCCGGAGGGATCCGCCAACAGGGCATCGCTGGATGCTGCCATTGAGGCCGGCGCCGACCTGGTGGGTGGCTGCCCCCACCTGGATCCCGATGGTCCAGGCCTGATCTCCCATGCCCTCAGGGTCGCTTCCGAGGCAGGCATCGGTGTAGACCTCCACGTCGATGAGGCACTGGACCCGTCGGTGCTCACCCTGCGCTCCCTCGCCCGTCAGGTCATCGACTCCGGCTTCGCCAACCCTGTCTCCGCCGGCCACTGCGTCACACTCGGAATGCAGAGTCCCGATGTCCAGGCCGAGGTAGCCAGCCTCGTCTCCGAGGCCGGAATCGCTGTCTTCGCCCTCCCCCAGACGAACCTGTTCCTGCAGGGCCGTGACCATCCCGCAGCAACCCCGCGGGGCCTCACGGCAATCGCCGCCCTCCGGAAGGCCGGCGTGCTCCTAGCCGCCGGAGCGGACAACGTCCAGGACCCCTTCAACCTGGTAGGTCGCAGCGACCCTCTCGAAACCGCCAGCCTGATGGTCATGGCCGGCCACCAGTCGCCGGACGACTCCTACACGATGGTCAGCGCCAACGCCCGACGGGCTCTCGGACTGCCCGAGTCGTCGATCCAACCAGGTGACGTCGCAGACCTCGTGGCAATCGACGCCCCGTCGGTACGGGCCGCCATCGCCGACGCCCCGATGTCACGCCGCGTGTTCAGACGAGGCGTGCTCGTGGCCTCATCCGACCAACAGACAAGGGTTCACCGGGAGGGCTGAGCACCTACCTGCCGGGCACCGTCAGACCAGCGGATTTCCCGTGATGTCCCGGTGGACGGCATCGGCTGCGTTGCGCCCCGAGGCTCCGACGACACCGGCTCCGGGGAAGGTTCCTGCGCCTGACAGGTAGAGGCCCTTCACCGGGGTGCGGTACCGGGTCGTCTCACGGGGCCTACCCAGGAAGGCCGCAAGGGGGGTGACAGCGCAGGACGGTGTGTGGCCCCTGTGCATCGCAAACTCATTCTCGTAGCGGTTCGGCGTCATCACCCGCCACGATTCGACCAGGTCCAGCGCACCGGGTTCCATCATCTCCGCCCACAGTTCCAGCCAACGTTCCGGTTCAGCCGAACCCTCCCACCCGCCCACCAGGGAATACGGGGTGAACAGGACCTCAAGGCTGAGCACATGACGACCCCCGCCTGGAGCCATCGTCGGATCGGAGACGGACGGCAGGTCTGACAAGAGGGTGGGAAACTCGGCGACACGGCCCTCGACCCTGGCCACATGGGCGTCAGCCACCTGGCCGGGCGAGGGTGACACGTACATGGACTGGCCCAACTGGTCGAGACCGGGGTGGCGATCGGCCAGACCGGACCCACCGGCCAGCGTGGGCCTCCCTGTGAGGATGGCGTCTATCTTGGACTCGTACCCCTCTGGTACCGCCGCACCCCTCCAGCGCTCCACGCAGCTACGGGCCGCCGCTGGCGGGTCGCCCAGCCAGTCCACGAAGACGCGTGCCGGGTCACACGCGGCGACGACCACATCTGCGGTCAACTGCGTGCCATCAGCGAGCCGGACCCCCGTGACCCGTCCATCGTCCACGATCAGGTTCTGGACCCGACTGGCGCACCTGACGCGGCCACCAGCGGACTCCATCGCCGAGCGCAGGGAATCGGTCAGGGCCCCGCTGCCACCGACGGGCCGGCCGCTACGAACCAGGTGCCGGCTGGCGTAGTTGATTGCCGCAAGTCCAGTGCCCGGCATGTCAGGCGGCAGGCCCCAGATGCTTGGTCCGACCGTGATCCCGGGCATCGAGAGGTGCCAGTCATCGAAGTACCTGGCGAGCACCTCGCTGACACTGGACCGCGACCAGTCCAACAGGCGAGCCACACCCCGAGCCCGGTGACGAAGGGCGACCCCGGCAAAGCGTTGTGCCGACGGAATGGTCCGCGCCATGTCAACCGCCAACTCCGCGACCGGCATGGCATCTCTGAGGTACCTGCGGTAGGCGTCAACCTGGTGCGGGTAGGAACCCGCCAGGCCGTCAACGGTCTGGTCGGCGTCGTGGAACACAGCCCAGGGCTCAGCGCCGTCGTGGAACGCAAAGATGGCGCCTGCCCCGGGCTCCACGTAGCGGAGGCCATGGTCGGCAAGGTCGAGCTCATCGGCGATCGGCATGGCCCTGATGAGGGTGTGGTCGCAGTGACAGATGTTGAACCGGGCGCCCAGGTCGCTGACCGTCGAGGTGCAACCCCCGACATCCGACCGTGACTCCAAGAGGAGCGTGTCAACCCCTGCCCGGGAAAGGTACGCGCCACAGATGAGGCCGTTGTGGCCCCCACCGACAACGATGACCTCCGCGTCCGTCACGCCGCTACCGGAACCCGTGGGATACCTGTCAGGAGAACCGGGGCAGGACATCGGTGGCCAGCCGACCCAACTGGTCCTCGACCGCCGTGTAGGAGTCACCCGGCATCATCGGGAACAACATCAGGTTCTCGACACCCAGAAGGTCCCGGTACCACTCGATCTGCTCCCCAACGTCGTCGGCGGTGCCGACCAGCCAGATCTTCTGGTCGATTGACTCCTCCAGACCGGGAATCAGGCCAGGCGCCGCAGGCTTTCCGTCCTCACCCATATACCCCTTGCTCCAGCCATAGGGGCCGAGGAACTTCCACATCTCGTCGTGACCGGGTCGGACCTCGTTGACCGCCTGTTCGTAGGTGTCAGCCACGTGCACACAGCGCACCAGCATCCGCTTCTCGCCCCGCTCGAGGGCCCGCCCGTGAGCCTCCTCCCACACCTCACCGAAGCGGTCCCAGCTCTGCTTGGTAAAGGTCGGATGATTGTTCCAGAACACGCCCCCCCAGCCCCAGCGGGGCACCTGCTCCAGGGTCGGCGGCGAGGTGACCGCCTGCCACGTCTCGAAGGGGTGGATTGGCTGGGGAACAAGGGTGAGCTCCTCAACGAAGTCTCCCCTGTCGGGGATGCCCGGAGGTGGAAAGTCGTAGACCTCCCCGTGGAACGAGAACCGCTCCTCGTTGAGCGCAAGGTTGATGACCTGCATGGCCTCGTCAAACTGGAGTCGGTTGAGCCTGTCGGCCTCGGCCTGGTCCGGGTTGTCGAAACTCCCGATCTTTGTACCCAGCACCTCGGCCTCCCGGGGAACGGTGCCACGACCGACTCCCAAGATGGCCCGACCTCGTGAGATGTTGTGGAGCGTGGCAAAGTCCTCGGCCAGCCGCAGCGGGTGCCACTGGGGGACGATGTTGAAGGCCATACCGATCCGGAGCCGCTCTGTTCGCTCTGCTATCACCGCGCCCAGGAGGATGCCGTTGGGCACAACCTCGTAGCCCTCGTACTGGAAGTGGTGCTCGGTCAGCCAGAAGGAGTCGTAGCCCAGGCCCTCGCAGAGAACCGCCGTGTCGATGATCTGCTCTGTCGCCCGCCACACCTCCTCCTTTGAGTAGCGCCGGTCCATGGGCGCAGGGAGTCCGGCACCTGCGTCGTCCATCTCAACCCCGCCGAACAGGAACACTCCGGTACGCATGGCATCCACCGTAGGAGGACTGGCCACAAGTTGCCCAGTCGTGACAGCACGGGCTCGGCCCAACTTCGTCTCAGCCCGCGGTTGTGGCTATCTTTGGCCGCCGGGACCGAGTCGATGACCACCAGCTATTGAACCGCAGCGGAGGACCGTGTGGGACCAACCAATCAGGTACTGACCGATGGATCCCTCGCATTCGATGGGATCGACATGGTCTTCCCTGACGGTACCGAGGCACTGCGCGACATCTCGTTCACGGTCAACAAGGGCGAGTTCGTCACGGTCGTAGGCCCGTCGGGATGTGGAAAGTCAACCCTTCTCAAGATCGCATCGGGGCTCCTGGAACCGACCGGTGGATCGGTATCAGTAGACCGCGACCACCTGGGATACGTGTTTCAGGACGCCACGCTCCTGCAGTGGCGCACCGTCAGGGCCAACGTGGAACTGTTCAGCGAACTAAACGACGTGCCGATCGCCGAGCGAAGGCAGCTGGCCCAGGAGGCAATCGACCTCGTCGGCCTGAAGGGCTTTGAGGACCACTACCCCAAGTCTCTCTCGGGTGGCATGAAGATGCGGTGCTCCCTGGCCAGGTCGCTGACACTCAAGCCGCCGGTGTTCCTGTTCGACGAGCCCTTCGGTGCCGTCGACGAGATCACCCGCGAACACCTGAACAGCGAAACCCAGCAGCTCTTCCTACGCGAGGGGTTTGCGGGACTGTTCATCACCCACTCAATCAGCGAGGCGGTGTTCCTGTCGACCAAGGTGCTCGTCATGTCCGCCAGACCGGGCCAGATCGTCGCCGAGTTCGACGTTCCGTTCGACTACCCCCGTGACCCGAGCCTCAGGTTCGACCCGGACTTTGCCGAACTGAGCGGCAAGGTGTCAGTCGAGTTGAGGGGGTCGCACTCATGACCACGACCGACGAGACCCCGACCGGCACACCGGCAACCGGAATGAGCCGTGCAGAGCAGCTTGCCCGAGCCACACTGCCACCGCTCACCCTTGGGCTGACCCTCATCGGGTTCTGGTACTACGTCTCCTACATTGTTCTGGAGGACAAGAGACGCTTCCTGCTGCGACCCATCCATCAGGTGATCAAGGTCGGGTTCCTCGACGCTGACAACAGAACCGAGGAACTCCTGGCCCTCTGGTCGAGTACTCGGATTGCCCTGATCGGCCTTTCCATCGCCATCTCCATCGGCTTCACTCTGGCGATTCTCATGAGCCAGGCCAAGATCGTCGAGAAGGCGATTTTCCCCTACATGGTGACCCTCCAGGCCATTCCGATCCTGGCGGTAGTGCCGCTCATCTCGTTCTGGTTCGGAACAGGCGCGACTTCACGGGTCGTGGTGTGCGTGATGATCTCCCTGTTCCCGATCATCGTGAACACGCTCTTTGGCCTGCAGTCCGCCGAGCAGGGTGCACACGACCTGTTCACGCTCCACCATGCCAGCCGCATGACACGGCTCAGGAAGCTGATGTTCCCTGCTGCCCTTCCGGCCATCTTCGCCGGCCTGCGTATCTCGGCAGGGCTGTCGGTCATCGGCGCCATTGTCGGCGACTTCTTCTTCGGTAAGGGCGACGCCGGTATCGGGCAGTTGCTGCGACGCCACGCCAGCAGACTCAACGGCGAGGAGTTGCTGGCCTCGGTGATTTTGTCCTCACTCCTGGGCGTGGTGGTGTTCGGCTTCTTCGGCTGGATCCAAAAGCGTGCCACCGGCCGCTGGCACGACACCATCTCGGCCGAGGTCTGACCCGGCAGTTGCCGGCAGCATCCCTCAGGCGATGGCCACCACCGCAACCTCCACCTTCCATGCGGGCTGGGCAAGACTGGGTACGTACACAAGGGTTGAGGCCACCAGGTTCCCCTCGAGGGCGGAGTCGCGTGCCGTCATGACAGAACCCAGGTCCTCGCCAACGACCACGTAGGTGACCACCGAGACGATGTCGGCGGGACCCATCGAAGCCTCGGTCAGGATCGCTGAGATATTGGACCACACGACAGCTGCTTGCTCAGCCACGTCCGTGGGAACCAAACCGTCAGGAGCGATCGGCACCACCCCCGAAGTGTGGAGGATGCGGCCGCAATGTTTTGACAACACGGCATGGGCGTAACTGGCAGCCGGAGGTGCAATCCCATCTGGCTCGATTCGCTGCGACCCCATGAGAACCGACGCTAGCCGTATCGAGCCCCAGAGGACCGCCGGGCTAGCGTTGCCGGCCATGAGCACCCGGATCGCCCTCTACCTCCAGGACAAGCACCCCATCTCCTACGAACTGGAGATGGCCCGTTACGCCGAGGAACAGGGGATCACCGAGATCTGGCAGGCCGACACCAGGCTGGCCCGTGACTGCGTCGTGATGATGAGCGCCCTTCTTGCGGGTACCGGGTCCGTCCGGGTCGGCTCCGGTGTGTTGCCGATCTGGACCAGAAACCCGGCCGTGATCGCCGCCACATGGAGCACCATGTGGGAGTTGGCCGGGCCGGCAGACGACGGTGCCAGCCGGGTGATGCTGGGCCTGGGCGCCTGGTGGGAGCCGATCACCTCGAGGGTCGGCGAGGACCGCCGCCGGCCGCTGAAGGCCATGCGGGAGAACATCGAGTCCATCCGGGCCCTCTTCACAATGGAGGAGGTCAGTTACTCGGGTGAGTTCGTGAACCTTGACAGGGTCAGCCTCGATGTGGCCTACGGCGACGTCGGGCCCCGCGACATTCCCATCTACCTGGGTGCCACGGGCCCCAGGATGCTGGAATTGGCCGGCGAGATCTGTGACGGGGTCGTCCTCAACTACGTCGTCACCCCCGACTACATCCGCGAGGCTGTAGCCCGAGTAACGGCCGGAGCCGAAAAGGCCGGGAAGTCCATCGACGACGTCGACCGTCCCGAACTTCTGGTGTGCTCACTTTCCGACGATGACCCGGCCGAGGCTGTCCGCACCGGCAAGTCACTCGTGGCCTACTACCTGGGTACCGAGCCGCACATCATGGAGGCCAGCGGTGCCGACCCCGACCTGGTGGAACGGGTGAAGGAAGTGGTCGGATGGCCGGCCACCGAGGCCGACTACCGGCGTGCCGCAGACCTCATTCCCGACCACCTGGTCCGGGCACTGATGGCTGTCGGAACCGCAACCCAGTGCCGCGACACGGTTGCCGCATACGTGGACGCCGGGGTCACCTGCCCGATCCTCTACCCGCTAATGGACAACATGGTTCCCGTGATCGACGCCTTTGCAGACTGGAGCCACTGATCGCCACCACGCTGCTGACAGGGGGTGCGGTCGTCACCGTCGACGACGAAGGACGGGTCCTCGACCCCGGCTGGGTTCTCGTAGACGAGGACCTGATCACCGACACGGGTACGGGCGAGCCCCCTGCGCATGTGACGAGTTCAGCCGACCTGGTACTCGATGCCACAGGTCGAGCCGTGATGCCGGGAATGGTCAACGGCCACACCCATTTGTTCCAGACCCTCTTCAGGGGACTGGCCGACGACAAGACGCTCCTGGACTGGCTGCGGGACTGCATCTGGCCGGGCGCAACCGAGTTGGACGCTGAGGCGGCCCACGCAGCTGCCACCCTCGGAATGATCGAGAACCTGCGCGGCGGTGCAACGTCTGTGGTCGACCACCAGTACATCCATGGCGCACCGGGCCTCGACGATGCCGTCTGCCGTGCTGCGGCCGAGGTCGGCATCAGGTTCATGTTGGCCAGCGGTTGGGCCGACCGCAACTACCACCCGCCACTGACCGAATCTGCCGACACTGTTCTTGACCGGATCGAACCGGTGAAGACCGCCTGGCACGGTGCCATGGACGACAGGATCAGGGTGGGCCTGGCACCACTGATTCCCTGGGGTTGCTCAGACGAGGCAATGGAGTCGACCGTGGCTGCATGCAGGTCCTGGGGTGGATCCACCCACCTGCACTGCGCCGAAACGGCCCTCGAGGTCAAGATGAACATCGAGGAACGGGGCCAGCGACATGTCAACTGGCTGGAGTCCCTTAGCATCCTCGGCCCTGACCTCCAGCTGGCACACTCGGTCTGGCTGGACGACACAGAACTGAAACTGATCGCACAGAGCGGAGCAATGGTCGTCCACTGTCCGGTCTCCAACATGTACCTGGCATCCGGTGTCGCCCGGATTCGAGAGATGTTGGACCTGGGCATAACGGTCGCACTGGCGAGCGACGGGCCCGGGAGCAACAACCGCCAGGACATGTTCGAGGCATGCAAGGCGACCGTGCTCCTCCAGAAGGTGGACCGCCTGGACGCAACGGTCCTCCAGCCAGAAGAGGTCCTGTCGATGGCCTGCAGGGGTGGCGCATCGGCAATGGGTCGCCCCGACGATCTGGGTTCCATCCAGCCCGGGATGAAGGCCGACCTGGTCGTTGTCGACCTGGAGACCCCGTTTGTCGCACCCGTCCACCGGGTTCCTTCGGCTCTCGTCTACTGCGCGTCACCACGAGACGTAGTTCACGTAATGGTCGACGGTCAGATCCTTGTCCGCGACCGGGAGATGACGACGGTCGATGAGAAGGCCGCCATCGCCAGTGCCACCGATGTCGCCCGCAGGTTGTTCCAGCGGGCGGGTATCTCCACGAGGATCTCCTAGAGCCTTAACGTGTGGTTCCGGCCAGTGTGTGGCCGGGGCCCGGTGCTATCGTCGGAGCACATTTTGAATCACCTGCTCGACCGCCTGGCGTATCCACGGGAGAGCCCACAACAGCCCGCACACGAGGGGTTGGAGGGCAATGTCGCGAGCAACCAGCTACCACCGTCCAGACACCGTCGAACGGGCCCTTGCGCTGCTGACCGCAGGGGGCAACGTGGCCCTCGCCGGCGGAACACTCCTGAATGCCGACGACGACCCCACGCCTGTGGGAATGGTCGACCTTCAGGGCCTGGGGCTGACATCCATCTCGGTGACCGACGCCCTGATCGAACTGGGATCGATGGTCACGCTCCACGACCTGAGGCGCAACGGGAGCATCCCTCCCCTTGTCAGCAACGCCGCCGGGGCCGAGTTGCCGAGCACGCTCCGAACCCTCGCCACCGTCGGCGGAACCGTCGCGACGGGCAACCCCGACAGCATCCTGCTGGCAGCACTGCTGGCACACAGCGCTGAGGTTCAAGTGGCCGGGCCCGACGGCACCGGTGGCGCCCCGCTGTCCAACGTTCTTGCGGCAGGCGGACCCTGCCATGGTCGACTGATCACGGCCGTCTCTCTCACTGTCGGCGGCACGACCGCCTATGAGGCAGTGGGCCGCACACCATCAGACACGCCGATCGTCTCAGCGACCGCCCGGCGAACCGACGGGTTGACGACGGTCGCCCTCACCGGAGTGGCAGCCACACCGGTACTGGTCGATCCGGCCGACCCGACTGCAGGCCTCGAGCCGGCCGCCGACTTCAGGGGTAGCACCGACTACCGCCTCCACCTCGCCTCAGTCCTCACCGCCAGGGTGCTCGCCTCACTGGATGGTGGCTCCTGATGCAGGTCTCAATTCGGCTCAACGGCGCAGACCGCACCTTCGGGTGCGCCGTCCATGACACCCTCCTGACCCTGCTTCGTCGCGAGGGAATGGCAAGCGTCAAGTTCGGCTCCACCTCGGGAGAGACAGGCGCTGCAGCTGTACTCATCGACGGGGTACTCGCCAGCGCCGATGTCGTGCTGGCCGCCCAGGCCGATGGACACGAGGTGACCACGCTGGAGTCACTCAACACCGAACGCGGCCTCCACCCTCTCCAGGAGGCCTTCACCGCCACGGGCGCAATGCAGTCCGGCTACTCCGTTGGCGCCATGATCCTCGGAACCATCGCCCTCCTCGAACACGACCCTGACCCGTCCGAGGCCGACATCAGGGACATGCTCTCGGGAATCCTCGATCGCGAGACCGCCTACGTAAAGCCCGTTGCAGCAATACGACGGGCTGCGGCCCTGATGCGCGGCGACGATGTCGCTGTGTTCGAACCCCTGGTGCTGGAGCCAATGACCGACGGTGTGAACGCCGTCGAGGTGGCGCCAGACGATCCGGCCCCGATTGCACCGTCGGCAGTTCCCCGCCTGGTTCCCTCACCCGATGTCCCCGAGATGGCCGTCGTCGGCCAGCCTGAGGTAAAGGTGGATGCAGTTCGCCTTGTCAAGGGGAACCCGGCGTTCACGGCCGACTATGAGATGAGGGATCTGCTGCACGCCAAGGTTCTGCGTAGCCCCCACGCACATGCCCGGATCACCTCAATCGACGATTCAGCCGCCCGTGCCCTTCCGGGAGTACACGCCGTGCTCCACCACGGAAACACCGCCCGCGTGAAGTATGCATCGGGTGGCCAGTCCTACCCGAACCCGAAACCCCACGACCAGGTCAGCTTCGACGACGTGGTTCGACACGTCGGAGACAGGGTCGCTGCCGTAGCAGCCGACACCCCTGAGATTGCAGCCGAGGCCTGCCGCCTCATCCAGGTCTCATACGAGGTCCTGCCTGCCGTATTCGACGAGTTGGAGACACGCCTCGACGGAGCGCCGGTGATCCACGCCGAGGAGGACACCACCGACATCGCCGACAGGGAACACAATGTCGTCCACCGCCTGCATGCACACAGAGGCGACGTCGAGGCTGCGCTGGAAGCCGCAGACCACGTCTACGAGCAGACCTTTCGCGTGCACCAGGTGCAGCCCTGCCCGATCGAACCGCACATCTCCGTGGCCTGGCTGAACTCAGACGAACGCATGGTCGTCCGGACCGCAACACAGGTCCCGTTCCACACCCGCCGGATGCTGGCACCGCTCATCGGCATGGAGATCAAGGACATTCGCGTAATCAAGCCACGCATCGGTGGGGGCTTCGGCACCAAGCAGGAGATGCTGATCGAAGACATCGCAGCCCACCTGGCCATAGCCACACACCGCCCCGTACAACTGGAGTTGACAAGGGCGGAGGAGTTCTTCGCCAGCCGCACCAGGCACCCCCAGACCATCACCTACAGGACCGGCGTGGCCTCCGACGGAACCCTGGTGGCCCAGGACATGACCCTTGTGGGAAACACGGGCCCCTACGGAGCCCACGGCTTCACGGTCCAGATTGTCAGCGGCCTGCGTGGCCTCACCTCGTACAACTGCGACAACAAGGCGTTCAACTGCGACGTCGTCTACACCAACATCCCCGTGCCCGGCGCCTACCGGGGCTACGGCGCCCCACAGGCACTCTTCGCCCTCGAGTCCCACATGGAAGACATCGCCGATGACCTGGGGCTGGACCCCATCGGGTTCCGCCGGCAGAACTGGGTGAAGGTCGGCGACGAGATGAACATCGCCCCACACCTGGGCGAGGGCGGCACCAGCGACAAGGAGTTCGACGAGTATCCGACCGTCGAGTCCAGCGGTATCGAGGAATGCGTTGCCCAGGGGATGCGTGCCATCTCCTGGCACCGCCGCAACGACCCTGAGTGGCGTGCCCCAGCCGACCGCCCACACATCAGGCGGGGTCTGGGCTTCGCCTTCTGCATGCATGGAACAGCCATCCCCTTCCTTGACATGGGGGGCGCCAGCATCAAGTTGAACGACGACGGGTCCTTCAACCTGCTCGTGGGTGCCACCGACCTCGGAACCGGTGCCGACACAGTGTTGGCCCAGATCGCAGCCGAGGTTCTGGGTGTTCGACTCAACGACATCATCATCTACTCCTCCGACACGGACATGACACCGTTTGACACCGGCGCCTACGCCTCGAGCACCACCTACATCTCCGGTACCGCTGTCAAGAAAGCTTCCGAGGCTGTAGCCGCACGACTCCGTGAGCGGGCCGCCATGCTCCTCGAAGTAGACACCCCCGGTTCGATCGAACTCCGCGACCGGAGGGCATGGACCCCTGACGGCCGCTCCGTGACCCTCGAAGAGGTCGCCCTTGACTCGCTGCACCTCAACGAGCAGGAACAGATCATGGGTACCGCCTCACACGTGTCACCCGACTGCCCGCCACCGTTCGCCGCACAGTTCGTCGAGGCCGAGGTCGACATCCAGACCGGCCAGGTCACCGTGATCTCGATGGTCATGGCCGTCGACTGCGGCGTGACGATCAACCCGATCACGGCAAGCGGCCAGGTTGAGGGCGGCATGCTCCAGGCCCTCGGGTACGCGCACTGCGAGGAGATCGTCCTCGACGACGAGGGCACCATGGTCAACCCGTCGTTCGGCCCGTACAGGATCTACACGGCCGACGAGATGCCGCACACCGAGGTCTTCCTCGTCCAGACCATGGAGGAGACCGGGCCATTCGGCGCCAAGGCCGTCGCCGAGATTCCCAAGGACGGTGTGGCCCCGGCACTCCGCAACGCCATCGCCAACGCCACCGGCACCCGGATGCACGACCTGCCCTTCACCCCGGAACGGGTTCACCGGGCGCTCAACGACACCTGAGCATGGGCGCCGGTCATGGGCTCCTGATCCAGCCGGACTGGCTGGTTGCTGACGCCCGGAACTCACCCGGGGCCGGCTGGGGAGTCAGGGTCGTACACGGCCTTATCGATGCCGTCGGCCCCAACTCCGACCTGGCAGACCGGTATCCCGACGACGAGGTGATCCCAGCCCCGGGCCAAATCCTCATGCCCGGCTTCGTGAACTCACACGTGCACATGTACGGGGTGCTGGCACACGGGATCCCAACCGGGTCGGCACCCACTGGTTTCTGGCCGTTCCTCGAGGACTTCTGGTGGCCTCAGGTCGAGGACCGCCTGGACCACGAGATGATCACGGCAGCCACCGACTGGGTGTGTACCGAGATGCTGCTGTCTGGAACCACGACCTTCCTCGACATCCTCGAGGCACCGGCCTCCCTCCCCGAGGCCCTGCTGGCCGAGAAGGACATCGTGGACAGGCGTGGTCTGCGGGGGATCCTCAGCTTCGAGGCCACCGAACGGTCAGGCTCCGAGTCCGGGCAGATGGGCCTCCGGGAGAACCTGGCGATGATCGACGCCTGCCGTGACGGCGGGCTGACCTCAGGGATCATTTGCACCCACACAACCTTTACCTGCTCTGACGACTTCATCAGGCAGGCCCACGAACTGGCGGTCGACAGAGGTGTCCTCCTGCACGCCCACTGCAACGAGGGTGTGCACGAAGGTGAGTGGTGCATGGAGAACAGGGGCCGCCGCACGGTCGAGCACTACGACCACCTGGGAGTTGCCGGCCCCGACTTCCTCGCATCGCAGTGCGTGCACCTCTCCCCCACCGAGTTCGACCTGATCGTGGAACGCGGCATCCGCTGCTCACACATGCCGCTCGCCAACTGCGAGGTCGGCGGCGGAATAGCACCAGTACCTGAGTTGTTGGATGCCGGGGTAACCGTTGGCCTCGGATCCGACGGCTACGTGAACGACCTCTACGAGGTCATGCGGGGTGCGTTCCTCATCCATAAGGCAAGGCTCCGTGACCCGGGGGCCATGCCGGCCTCAGAGGTCCTCGACATGGCGACCGTCGGTGGTGCCCGTGCCCTGGGGTTGGAACGTGTCGGCCGCCTCGAGCCCGGATGGTCTGCCGACATGCAGTTGCTGGACGGAACCTTCCCCACGCCGGTCAACGAGGACAACCTGATCGGCCAGATCGTGCTGTCGAGGAGCGGGCACCATGTCGACTCGGTAATGGTCGCAGGCGACTGGAGGGTTCGGAACGCCGAGGTGATCGGCTCAGACCCAGCAGCCCAGGTGGCGAGGCTGCACGAACAGGCAACCCGACTCTGGGAGACAAGGTGACGGGCACGCCTGTGGACCGCGCATCCGGGCGCCTGCCCGGACAGACCGCCGAGGCCCACATCCTCAGCGATCTCGTGGACCTCCTGGCCGCCGGCCGCTCTGGTGTGCTTGCAACCGTGATCAGCACTGACAGGTCGGTTCCCCGCCACGCCGGATCAAGGATGCTCATCACCGATGACGGCCGGCGCATCGGATCCGTCGGAGGTGGCGAGATGGAGGCCCGGGTGGCCGCCGAGGCCGATGCATGTCTCGCCGAGGGAACGCCACGCCTGCTGGAATATCAACTGGTAAACCCCGGCGACGGCGACCCCGGTGTATGCGGTGGCCGGGCCACGATCCTCATGGAGCCCCACATGCCACCAAGCACGGTTCTGGTTATCGGCTACGGCCACATCGGACAGGCGGTCACCGACCTTGCCCACTGGCTCGGCTACCGGGTCGTTGCAACCGACGACCGGCCCGGCACCCTCGACGACCCGACCGCTGCAGACCTCGTAGTTGCCGGACCGGTTTCTGAGGCCCTCGAACAGGTCGACCTGACGCCACGGGACCACGCTGTGGTGGTCACCCGCAACACCGACCTCGACGTGGAGAGCCTCGTCTGCCTCCTGACCACAGACGTCGGCTCCATCGGCGTGATGGGCAGTGCAAGACGCTGGGAAACGACATGCCAGCGACTCAGAGAACTTGGCACCACACCTGACGACCTGAAACGGGTCGCCTCCCCGATCGGCCTCGAGTTGGGTGCAGAGAACCCCGAGGAGATCGCCGTCTCGGTAATGGCCCAGATCGTGGCGCTGGACCGAAGCACGGCCAGGTAGAGGCTTGCTGTTCGGAGACCACCTCTGCCTCCTGCGTGGTGGCGGCGACCTCGGTACCGGGGTCGCGCTGCGCCTCCACAGGGCCGGGTTCCCGGTTGCCGTGTGCGAGTTGGAGAGCCCCCTCGCCGTCAGGCGGACCGTGGCGCTCTCGACGGCGGTCACCGACGGGGAGACCACCGTCGACGGCCTCACAGCACGCCGGGTCGAACGGTCCACTGAGGTTGCGGCAACTGCAGCCACCGGTGTGGTCCCGGTGCTGGTCAGCCCGGAACTTCCGGACCTGTCCCGGTCGGTCGTCGTAGACGCGAGGCTGGCCAAGCACGTACGTGACACCACCATCGGGGACGCCTCCCTCGTGGTTGCCCTGGGACCGGGCTTCACAGCCGGAAGCGACTGCCACGCTGTTGTGGAGACGCTTCGCGGTCCCCGCCTGGGTCGGGTCATCTGGGAAGGTTCCGCAGCCGCAGACACCGGGATCCCCGGCGTGGTCGGAGGACAAAGCTCCGAGCGGGTGCTACGGGCACCAACCCACGGAACGCTCACATGGAAGGTGGAGATAGGCGACACCGTGGGTTCTGGCGACGTTCTCGGACAGATATCGGGCGTAGACGTGGCGACAGTCCTCGAAGGGGCCGTACGCGGGCTGATTGGAGACGGGTCAACAGTCGAGGCCGGAATGAAGATCGGCGACGTGGACCCTCGCGGGACGGGAACAGACGGTGGAGCATCGATGTGGGAGGTTTCCGACAAGGCCCTTTCCGTAGGGGGCGGCGTACTTGAGGCTGTCCTGACATGGCTGGATCGGAGCAGTTGAACCAGATGTCCGGACAGATGGCGAGAGCAGGAATCAACCTGATTCCCGAGGCGCCGGTCGAAATGATGGTGGACCTGGCCGTCGCCGCCGAGGAGTTGGGCTTCGGGCGGTGCTGGGTCTACGACGAGGGACTCGCCACCCGCGATGTGTACGTCACCATGGCTGCGATCCTGCTTGCCACCGACCATCTGGAGGTGGGCCCTGGAATAACGAACGCCTACACGCGCCATCCGGGCCAGACCGCCGCTGCAATTGCCACCCTCGATGAGATGTCCGGAGGCCGTACGTTCCTGGGCATGGGTGCCGGCGGAAGCCTCACCCTCGATCCACTGGCAATAACAAGAGACCGGCCGCTCGAAACCGTCAGACAGGCCATAGCCGTGTGCCGAGGCCTGTTCTCGGGTGAGACCATCGACCTTGACGGACCCGGGTTCTCGCTCCGGTCGGCCAACCTCGCTTACAGCCGTCCCGACATCCAGATCTGGTTAGCCGGTAGGGGCCCCAGGATATTGGACCTCGGCGGCGCCGTGGCCGACGGCGTCCTCCTGGACTTCATCCACAAGCCGTCCCTCGGTGAATACGTGGAGCGGGTCAGAACGGGAGCAGAACGAACCGGAAACCAACCCGGCATCTGCTACTCCACGATGATCGTCACCGATGAACGCTCGCTCGAAGCGGTCAGGCCCCACATGACCTACCGCCTCGTCGACTCGCCACCCGACGTGAGGAAGGCCCTTGACATCAGTGACTCCGACGTCGCCGCGATCAGGTCAGCCATGGCCGATGGCCTCGAGGCCGCGGCCCGACTGGTTCCCGACGAATGGGTCCTGCCGTTCGTGGTGAGCGGCACGGTCGAGGAGTGCTCTGTGGAACTCCACAACCTCATGGATACCCACGGAATCAACGAGTTCAAGATCCCCGTCTACGACATCGACCATGGCCGTGAACTGCTCGAGGTGACTGCAAGGGTGCTGGAACAGCGATGACCCCGCGGCTCGACGAACCCTGCCTCACCCAACCCGCCACCGAGGTCCTCACTGAGCACGGGGGCGAGGTTCCAGAGGCCCGACCCCTGCCGGAACTCGGCGACCCCGATGCTCCAGCGGTGAGCGACCCGGTCGACGAACCTCTGGTACCGGTGTCCCACGACCGCATCCTCCTGCTCCACAACTACCTGCAGGCCGGTTGGACCCACGCCCGGGCAGGCTGTTGGCTCCGGCAGTCGGTTGCAGTCCTGCTCGCAGATGTTGCAGACGCCCTGCCGGATCGCTGGGGCCTCGCCGTGTTCGACGCATGGCGGCCGCTTGACCTGCAGCTCGAGTTGTACGAGGCGGCGGTTGCCGATCCGACGGTGCCGACATGGCTCTTCGCCGAACCCGATCCCGACCCGCAACGACCGCCACCGCACCTGACCGGTGGAGCCGTCGACCTCACCCTCACCCATGACGGAGTTGCGCTGGCTCCCGGCACCGGATTCGACGACATGACCCCGGCTTCGGCGGCCGCTGCGCTGGAAGCGACAACCGGACCGGACCGTGAAGTGAGGCGCCTCCTCTTCTGGTCGATGAAGGCCGCCGGCTTCGTCGTCTTCGACAGCGAGTGGTGGCACTTCGAGTACGGCACCCGTCGCTGGGGTGCGGTAACCGGGAATGCCCCTCTGTTCGGGCCGGCAGCAGAGCCCGCCTGAACCGCCTTCGGGGCGAACCCGTCAAGCCGGCTGGAGCAACTGGATCAGGCGTCTTCCCAGAGCCGGCTCGACCGCCTGGCCAACTCGGTGTGGACAGCTGCCAGGTCGATGCCGACCACCTCGCCGTCGGTCACGACCGGCTGCCCACCCACGAGCACGTGGCGGGCACGTCGGTCAGGTCCCAGCACCAGACCCGCCAGCGGGTCGGCAATGTCACCCAGGTCGTCGCCCGGCCAGACAGCCAGATCGGCGCGCTGCCCCGGCTCGACGCTCCCGATGTCGTCAAGGCCGAGACAATCGGCACCACCACGGGTGGCCATGTCCACCACGTCGACCGGCATCAGGGCATCGGGACGCAGCTCCCGCAGGCGTGCCGTGTAGAGCGCCTGCCGTAGTTCCGGGAACAGGCCTCCGACCTCGTTGGATGCCACCCCGTCCACACCGAGGCCAACGGGACATCCGGCGGCCCGCAGGTCGGTGACCCGGCACATGCCTGCGGCGATCCGGGCGTTGGAGGAGGGGCAGTGGGCGATTCCGGTGCCGGCCGCTCCCAGAACAGCCATCTCGTCGTCGTCGATGTAGATGCCGTGGGCCAGCCAGACATCGTCACCGACCCAGCCCCACTCCTCGAGCATCTCCACGGGACGTCGACCGAATCGTTCAAGGCAGTGGGCCTGTTCCTCGACCGTCTCACACAGGTGCGTATGGAGGCGCAGATCGTGACGTCGCGCCAACTCCGCGGACTGGACCATCAGGTCGGTGGTGACCGAGAAGGGGCTGCAGGGTGCCACCACCACGTGGACCATCTCGCCGTCGTGGTGACGGGCAACTACCGACTCGGTCGATGCCAGGATGGAATCAATGTCCTCGACCACATGATCGGGGGGAAGGCCGCCGCGGCTCTCGCCCAGATCCATCGACCCGCGCGACAGGTGCAGCCGTATCCCGACCGCATGGGCTGCGTCGACGATGGCATCAAAGACCTCGTCGTCGCCACCGGGAACCAGATAGTGGTGGTCTGATGCCGTGGTGCACCCCGTGGCTGCCAACTCCCCCAGGCCGACCATTGCGGCGGCCCTAACGTCATCGACCGACAACCGACCCCACACGGGGTAGAGGTGGGTCAACCAGTCAAAGAGGTTGCAACCATCGGCGCGTCCACGTGTCATCCACTGGTAGAGGTGGTGGTGGGTGTTGACGAGGCCGGCGGTGACTATGTCACCGTCACAACGCAGCACCTGGTCTCCCGGCTGGGATTCCACGGATCCGACCGCAGCAATGCGGCCGTCCTCAACTGCTATGTCGCCCGGGTGTCGGGCACCTCGTACTACCAGACGTGGCATGCAGGCAATCCTCTCACGGGGTCCAGTCCGCAAACGTGTCGATCATCAGGTTCACGTCCGGGCCGAGCGGATAGAGGATGGGGCAGGTGCAGCCGTCGGCCATGTACTGGGCCACCTTCTCCCTGCATTCGTCCGGGGTCCCGGCGGCACAGATCATCTGGACGATGTCGTCGGGAACCAGCTTGGATGCGGCCTCGACCTGCTCGTGGGTGGCGGGCCAGGTCAGGATCTTTCCAACCTCCTCGAGGAGGGACTCGGGCACGCCTGAGGCCTTCATGATGTGCGGCTGCTGGCCCAGGTACTGGGTGACCATGAGCCGCGCACCATCGAGAGCCTCGGCGCGGGTTTCAGCGACCGAACAGACCACGAGCTGTGGACGGTCCAGGTCGTCTACCGATCGGCCGGCGCGTTCGGCGCCGATCTCCAGGTGCTCCATCGCCTGCTTGTTGTACCCGGGTGAGACGAGGTAGTTCAGGACCACGCCATCGGCGATCTCACCGGTCAACTCCATCATCTTCATGCCGGTCGCACCGATGTAGATGGGGACATCCTTGGGGCGGCGCTCCTGGTACACGTAGTCCAGCTCGACCCCGTCGAGGTGCACGTAGTCGCCGTCGAAGGTGACGCTCTCGTCGGCCAGCAGGGCCCGCACCGTCGTGACGACCTCGCGCATCACCCCGAGGGGCCGTCTACGGTTGATGCCCACCTTGGCTGCGAGCGGGTCCCACCAGGCACCGATGCCGAGAATCATCCTGCCGGGTGCCAGGTCGTCGAGGGTCGAGAAGGTGGATGCCAGGCGCGCCGGGTTGCGTGTCCAGCAGTCGACCACGCCCGATCCGATCTTGATCGTGTCGGTGCATGCCCCAAACGCCGCCATGGGAACAACGGCATCGCGCACCAGCCGAGAGTCGGCCTGCCACACAGCCTCGAAACCACGGGACTCCGCATAGCGGGCGTGCCCGATCGCCTCGGTGATCGTGTGGGCGTCCTGCAGGTAGATGGCGAGCCTCGTCATCGGGTTGTCTCCTCGGTCGTAATGGCCGGTGTCTCTCTTCTCACATTTCCTCCAGTCGGGCGTGCAGGCGGACGGCCTCCTCGGCGGCCCTCGCACGGATCTCGTCGGCATCCACCCGGGTTGGCGAGCCATCGGCCCAGACCAACTCGCCTTCCACCTCGATCCTGAGGGGGCTGACGCCCGGCGAGAAGGCCAGGTGCCACGGTTCCATCGGATCGTGGCTCCAGGTGACCCGGTCGACCAGTGCCTCGGGGAACAGGTCCCAGCCGGTCGCCAGATACGACCAGGCAACCTCCGGAGAGGCCGTGACATCGTGCTCACGGTGGCGCACGTAGGCCAGTCGGAACTCCTCGAGCATGTCGGCGCCTATGCCATCGGTGCCGAGTGCGACCGGGTTTGAGAAGCGGGTTGGCCGGGAGTAGCCGACCGAGTTGTTCATGTTGGACCTGGGGTTGTGCACGATGGTGCCGGCCAGTCCGTGGTCGTCGGTCAGGTACACGCCATGCACGAGAAGCCAGTCGTCGGCGGCCAGGTGGCGCAGACGGTCCGCAGCACCGGCATCGGCCTCGCCCTCGGCCACATGGATGTGAACGCCGACATCCAGGTCGGCCGCCAGCCCGGCGACGGCTTCAAGGGTCTCGTCGGTGCACGTGAATGCAGCATGCACGCCCACCCGACCCCGACCCCCGGACCGTATGAACCGCTCGTTCTCGGCGAGGCCCCTACTGGCCCCCTCTGGCCCGTGGCGGTCCGTCACCCCGTAGGCGCAGTCGACCCTCACACCGACCTCTGCGCAGGCTTCGGCGATCAGGCTCAGCGAACCATCGATGGCATCGGGTGACTCGTGGTGATCGATGATCGCCGTGCAGCCCCGCTCAAGTGCCTCGAGCGCTCCGAGCATCGCCGACCAGCGGATGCTCGCAGGGTCGAGTGCCCGGTCCAGGCGCCACCAGACCAGCTCCAGGATCTCGGCGAACCCGGTCGGTGTGCGTGGTGGTGCAGGCATACCCCGGGCCAGCGAGGAGTAGAGGTGGTGATGGGCACAGACGAGGCCCGGGGTGGTGTTGGACGGAATGCTCATCGGCCGTCCCACCCGGCCCAGGTCTCACGCTGACCCGGTTCGTTCATCGGAAGCTCGCTGCGCCACTGCCCGTCGTGTTCGTGGAGGGCCGCTGCAACGGCTCCGGCTGTAGGCACCAGACCGATCTCGCCCACCCCTTTGATCCCGTAGGGCGAATCGGGCTGGGGAACCTCGACGAGCCGTACATCTACCGGGGGCATGTCCTTGGGCCTGATGATTCCGAGACTACGCAGCGTCGTGTTCAGCGGCCTTGCCTCGTCATCGGCGGGGAAGCCCTCGGTGAGCGCATAGCCGAGGCCCATGTGCACGGCGCCCTCGACCTGGCCCTCACAGAGCATCGGGTTCACGGCCCGTCCCACGTCGTGTGCCGCGACCACCTGCTCAACCTCGCCGGTCTCCGGATCCAGAATCACCAGTTGTGCCGCGTACCCGAAGGTGGAGTGGACCACCGGATTCTCCATGCCGTCGTCCATGGAGTTGGTCCAGTCCACCCGGTACTCACCCTCGTAGTCGACGCCGATCTGACAGCCGTCGGCAAGTGCAACCCGGCAGGCGTCGGCCACTGAGCCGGCTCCCATCAGGGTCCCGCGGCTGCCGGTCGTCTGTCCGGCACCCAGTTCACGGGTGGTGTCAACGACCACCTCGACCAGGGCGGGGTCGATGCCCAGTTCCTCGACTGCGACCTGAATGGCCACGGTGTGGGCCCCCTGCCCCATCTCCGTCCAGCAGTGTCTCACCTCGACACCGCCGTCCTCCGTGAACCTGACCACCGCCCGTGCGATCTCCTTGAAGCCGTTGCCGAGACCGGAGTTCTTGAGCCCCAGGCCGAGACCGACGGGCCTCCCCGCCTTCACGGCCCCGTCGTAGGCCTCCTTCACCTCGTCGAGGCAGGCCCGGGCACCGAGGGAACCGTCGTCCATCACCTGACCCGGCCCCCAGACGACACCCGGACCAACGATGTTGCGGCTACGCATCTCCCAACCGGAGATTCCCACCTCCTCGGCGAGACGGTCCATCACACCCTCCATGGCGAACTGTGCCTGGTTGGCTCCGAAGCCACGAAATGCTCCACACACCGGGTTGTTGGTACGTACAGCGGTCGCCTCAACGTCAATGTCGGATACCACGTAGGGACCGCTGGCATGCCCGGCGGCACGCTCCAGAACCTTCATGCCCACCGAGGCATAGGGGCCAGAGTCACCGATCATGCGCACCCACAGGGCTGTCAGGTGACCGTCAGCGTCGCAACCGGCGCGGTACGCCATCCGGATCGGATGCCTCTTCGGGTGCATGAGGAGAGACTCCTCACGAGAGAGCGTGCACCTGACCGGCCGGCCGAGAAGGTATGCAGCAAGTGCTGTCTGGGCCTGGTTGGACATGTCCTCCTTGCCTCCGAAGGCGCCCCCGTTGCTGACCAGTTCGACCGTGACCACGTCACTGTCGATGCCGAGCACGGAGGCGATCTGGTTTCGGTCGTCCCACACGCCCTGGCCACCGGACCAGACGTGCAGGCCCCCACCGTCTGTGGGTGCAGCCATGGTGGATTCGGGTTCAACGAAGGCGTGCTCGATGCGCTGGGTCTGGAACACCTCATCCACGACGTATGTGGAACCTTCCAGAGCGGCCTCGACCCTTCCGCGCGAATAGCGGGATACGGAGAGGATGTTCCCGTCGAGGCCCCACACGGCATCGTCGCCTGATGCGGCTGCCTCGACCGGGTCGCTGAAGACCTCCAGAGGGGCGTAGTTGACATTGACCAGTTCGGCCGCCCTGCGGGCGGTCTCCCTGTCGTCGGCGACCACAACGGCAAGGACGTCGCCCAGGTAGGAGGTGCGACCCCCCTCGGGAATGAACACCGGCCAGTCGGTGTGGACGATGCCCACCCGCAGGTCGCCGGGAACGTCGGCGGCGGTGAAGACAGCGTGGACCCCGTCGACTGCCTCTGCAGCCGCGGTGTCGATCCTGACCACATCGGCGCGGGCATGGTCGGAGAGGTGAAGTGCGGCATGCAGGAGACCGTCGGGTGCCATGTCGTCGATGAACGGCCGGTCTCCCATGCTCAACAGGCCTGCCTGATACTTCGTTCCGCTGGTTCCGACACCACCCGGACTGACTGGGACCGGTACCTCGCCGGCTGCCACCGCCTCGACGGCATCGAGGATCTTCACGTATCCGGTGCACCTGCAGAGGTGCCCACCCAGGTGGCGGGCCGCCTCATCCCTCGTTAGGGCATCGCCCTTCTTGTCGATGAGGGCCTTCGCCCGCATCACGATCCCGGGGGTGCAGAACCCGCACTGCAGGGCGCCGTGCGCTGCGAAGGTGTCCGAGAAGCGATCTCGCTCGGCCTGTTCGAGACCCTCGAGGGTTGTGACAGAGGCCCCCTCGGCCTTCTCCATGGACGTCTGGCAGGCAACCCTTGCCTTTCCGTCGAGCAGCACGGTGCAGCAACCGCACTGGCCCGATGGAGAACAGCCGTCCTTGGGCGAGGTGATCCCGAGCTCGTCGCGCAGGGCAGCCAGAAGGTGCGGGTGTCCGGACCCTGCCTCAACGGTGGATCCGTTCAGGACGAAGGTTGTCATGGGCCTCCGACTCCGTAGTCGCCGCCGAGGGCTGAGTTGACGTCGTCTGGCACCTCGACGCCGGCCTGTCCGGTGATGCGCCCGTAGACCTCGGGCCTGCGGTAGTAGCCGAAGTTGAACAACGTGTCCTTGTAATTGGAGCACATGTCGAGGTCGCATTCGGCGACGACCAGCTCATCGCCGTCGGTGGAGCAGAGGGCCCGCACCTCGCCCGATGGGGCAATGATCGAACTTTCGCCGAGCAGGAGGCACCCCTCCTCTTCACCGGCCTTGGCCACACCCACAACCCACATTCCGTTCTGGTAGGCACCGGACTGAAGCACGAGGCCGTTGTGGAACCCCTGGAGCACATCCTGGCTCGGATCCGGGGGGTAGTGGACGGGCGTGTTGTAGCCGATGAGAGCCAACTCGCAGCCCTGCAGGCCCAGCACCCTGTAGGTCTCGGGCCAGCGACGGTCGTTGCAGATGGCCATACCGACAACTCCGCCGAAGGCGCCGAACACGCTGAACCCGTCGCCGGGCTCGAAGTAGTAGCGCTCCAGGTGCTGGAATTCACGCCAGGGTTCGTGCTCATGGTGGCCCGGCAGGTGAACCTTGCGGTAGCGACCGGCCAGCGAACCGTCACGCTCGACCAGGATGGCCGTGTTGTAGTGGTGGCCGCCGGTTGTCAACTCTGCGTAGCCGAGGTGGAAGCCGACACCCAGGCGTGCGGCCTCGTCGAAGAGCGGCTTCGTGTCGGGCCCAGGCATCTCCGTCTCAAAGAAGTTGTCAAACTCTGCCCGGTCATCCACCCACCAGCGGGGGAAGAATGTCGTGAGTGCCAGTTCCGGGAACACGACGAGGTCACAGCCTGCGTCTGCCCCCTGGCGCAACAGGGCGATGAGTCGCTCAACCACATCGGCACGGGAGTCGGCCCGCTGGATGGGTCCGGTCTGCGCGGCTCCCACTGTGAGAATTCGGCTCATCTGGTCTCTCCCTCCACGGGGGCGACGTCTTCCAGTGCATCACCGTCAAGCGCCAGCAGTGTCTGCAGCAAGACATTGACACCCGCTGCCAGGTCTGCCGGGTCGGTGTGCTCGGCGGGGTTGTGGCTTATGCCGTCCCTGCTGGGCACGAACACCATCCCTGTAGGGCAGACGCGCGCCATCATCTGGGCATCGTGGCCGGCACCTGAGGGCATCTCCGAGACAGCGTGCCCCAGGCTCGCTGCAGTTCTGGCAACGGTCTCGACCACGGATCCGTTGAACGCCACCGGCTCGAACCGTGCGAGGGTTCGGGCCTCGATCATGACGCCCTCGGCTTCGGCGATTCCGTCCACGAATGCGGCGAGGTCGACCTCGGCTTCTGCCAGGAGTGCCTCGTCGGTGTTGCGCAGGTCGACTGTGAGGACGGCGGAACCGGCAACGACGTTCACGAGGTCTGGCACAAGGTCCAGCCGCCCGACAGTTGCGACCTGCCTGCCGCCCATCCTGGTGGCCATGTCGCGAACGTGGACCGCAATGGCTGCTGCCGCCCAGCCGGCGTCGTGGCGCAGGTCCATGGGCGTGGTCCCGGCATGGTTGGCCTGGCCCGTGATTGTGAACTCTGTCCACGAGATGCCCTGAACTCCTGTGACGGCCCCGATCGTGTGGCCTCCGGCCTCGAGCACGGGGCCCTGCTCAATGTGGAGTTCCACGAATGCGTGCGGGGTGGGGCCCGGGCAGGGTTGGGGGCCCCTGTAGCCGATGCGGTCAAGTTCGTCTCCCACGACGGTGCCGTCAATTCCCTCGATGTCGAGGGCCTCCTCGAGGGCCAGGCCACCCACATAGACGAGGCTTCCGAGCATGTCCGGTGGGAACCTGGCTCCCTCCTCGTCGGTGAAGAAGGCCACGGCAATCGGATGCTCTGTCTCGACACCTGCATCTATGAGTGTCTCGATCACCTCGAGGCCTGCCAGAACCCCGAGGTTCCCGTCATAGCGTCCGCCTGAGCGCACCGTGTCTATGTGGCTTCCTGTCATTACGACAGGGCCATCGGTCCGACCCGGACGGGTGGCAACCACGTTGCCGATTCCGTCGATGCGGACGTCAAGGCCCAGATCGCGCATCCAGGTGGTGACAAGGTCACGTCCCTCGCGGTCCTCGTCGGTGAGGGCCAGCCTGCTTGAACCTCCACCGTCGATGGGACCGATAGTGGCCAGTTCGGCGAGTCGCCGCATCAGGCGGTCGCCGTCGATGCGCAGGTGGCTGTCGGGACCGTTCATGCTGCACCTTCCGGGAACACGATGTCTGTTGGCCTTACCGGCACCCTCGGCAGGTCCAGGCCGGTGGCATTGCGAATGGCGGCCGCCACCGCAGCCGTGGACGAGATGGAGGGTGGCTCCCCAATGCCCTTTGCACCAAAGGGTGCGCCCGGTTCAGCCTCCTCGATCAGGGCGGCAATCTCGACGGGCGGCATGTCGAGTGCCGTCGGAACCAGATAGTCGGTGAACGAGGCGTTACGGATCCGACCCCCCTGGACCAGAACCTCCTCCATTACCGCCAGACCGACACCCTGGGCTGCACCGCCCTCGAGTTGACCGACGGTCTGGAGGGGGTTGAGCACCCGGCCCACGTCCTGGGAGGTGGTCAACTCGACAACCTTGACGAGGCCCAACTCAACGTCGACATCAACGATGGCGCGGTGGGCCGAGAAGGCGAACGAGACGTGTGCGTCCCCCTGACCGTTCTCATCGAGGGGCAGCGTGGGTGCGTGGCGAAACACCACGGACGCCTCGATGGGCTCGGCCGTGGCCTCGACCAGATCGATCTCCAGTCCACCGGCCATGGAAACGACCCTTCCGTCGGCAACGACCAGGTCGTCGGCGTCGACACCGTGCTTCACGGCGAGGCGTTCAAGCAACTGAACACGTACCTGTCCGCAGGCCTCCTGGATCGCACCACCCGACATCCAGGTCTGCCGGCTGGCCGATGTGGAGCCGGCAGATCCGATTCCGACCGTGGATGCCGGGAGAAGTACGACATCATCCACACCCAGCACCTCACGGGTGATCTGCTGGGCGAGCGTCACGAACCCCTGGCCAACCTCGGCGCAGGCGCTTGTGATCGTGGCCACCCCGTCTGCCAGATGACAGGAGGCCTCGCTGAAGTCGTCGAATCCCTCTGAGAACAAAATGTTCTTGAAGCCGACGGCGAAGGCCTCGCCCCGTACCACGTGCTCGGGATCAGCCGTTCGGCCGGCGCCGCCCGGGAGTTCCATCGGGTCGACTGCCATCGAGGCGCCCGAGGGGTGGTCGGCGCAGGTCCTGATGACCTCGGCAACGGGTGCGGTTCCGGTGATCGTCTGGCCGGTGAGGAGTTCATCACCGGGAGCCAGGGCATTGTGGAGGCGCAACTCCACCGGGTCCATACCAAGAGCGTCGGCCAGGCGGTCCATCTGGGCCTCGTGGGCAAAGCAGGTCTGGACGGCCCCGAAGCCGCGCATCGCCCCACACGGTGGGTTGTTGGTCCGCACAACGGCGCCGTCGATGTGGGCGCTGGGAACCCTGTAGGGACCGGCGGCGAAGCAGGCTGCGTTTGCGATGACGGCGCCGCTTGATGAGGCGTAGGCACCACCATCGAGAACCAGGCGGGACTCGACCCGGACAATGCTGCCGTCACGGTCGGCGTGGTGCCGAAACCACATCCGTGCCGGATGCCTGTGCACGTGACCATGGAAGGACTCCTCGCGTGAGTAGACCATCTTCACGGGCCTGCGGGTGTGGAGGGCCAGCATGCAGAGGTGGACGTGGAGGCTGAGGTCCTCGCGGGCTCCGAAGGCTCCGCCGACCCCCGAGAGGGTGAGCCGCACCAGGGCGGGATCCAGGCCCAGGCAGTCGGCCACCTGGTCCCGGTCGGAGTGGAGCCACTGCGTTGCCACGTAGAGGTCGATGCCACCGTCCTCTGCCGGTACCGCCATACCGGACTCGGGCCCCAGGAACGCCTGGTCCTGCATTCCCACCTCGTAGGTGCCCTCGACCTGGACCTCGCCGCGGACATCTTGATCACCGTGGATGAGGTTGATACGTCGAACCAGGTTTCCGTCGGGGTGGATGGGATCGGCCCGTTCTGCGAGGTCGGGGTCCACGAGGGGGTCCAGGGGCTCGTAGTCGACCGCTATGGCATCTACAGCCATTCGCACGGCTTCGGGGCTGTCGGCTGCCACGATGGCCACGGGTTCGCCCTCGTAGCGGACCACATCGGGCGCCAGCACCGGCTGGTCCCTGTGCTCGAGGCCGTAGACGAGCGAGCCCGGAACGTCCTCGTGGGTAAGCACGGCGTGCACACCGGTGACGGCCACTGCGGCGGATATGTCCACCGACCTGATCCGGGCCGATGGGTGCGGTGAGCGGAGAGTTCCACCCCAAAGCATCCGGTCGTGGTGGAGGTCCGAGGAGAAGGCGAAGGTTCCCGCCACCTTGGGCACACCATCGGGCCGGGGGGTGTCCTCGCCGATGCGTGGGGCGGCAGTTCGCTTCGAGATTGCCAGGTCTGTCATGTCGACCCTCCCCGCCGGGTAGCGGCCAGGTGGACCGCTTCGAGCACGCGGCCGTAGCCCGTGCATCGACAGAGATTGCCGCTGATGGCCTCCCGCACGGCCAGGTCACTCGGGTCGGGGTCCGACTCGAGTAGGGATCCGATGGACACGATCAGGCCCGGCGTACAGAAGCCGCACTGCACCGCTCCGGCGTCGACGAACGCCTCCTGGACGTGGCTGAGGCCGTCATCTCCGGAGATCCCCTCGATGGTCGTGATCTTCCTTCCGGCAGCAGTGGAGGCCAACACCAGGCAGGAACACACTGTCTGTCCGTCGACGAGGACCGTGCAGGATCCGCACTCACCCTCCTCACAGGCGTTCTTGGACCCTGGCAGCCCTAGCCGTTCGCGCAGCACCCGAAGGAGGCTCTCTCCGGGGTGGGCATCGGCAACCTCGTGGCTCTGGCCGTTCACCTCCAGAACGAACGGGTCCGTGCTCATGAAGGCGACACCCGGTTCAGGACCCTCGTGAGGGATCGTTGTGCGAGGATCCGCACGGCGTGGCGACGGTAGGCGGCGGAGCCACGGTGGTCGTCGATCGGGCTTGCTGAGCTGGCGACCAGCTCAGCGAACTCCCTGACCACTTCCAGCCTGGGCGGTACGCCGTTGTCCCAGTCGAGATGGCCGCTCACATGGTCCTCGGCCTGTGTGGCCCGAAGTGGCGTCGGAGCTACAGACCCCAGGCCCACCCTGATCCTGCGGGCGCTGCGGTCCACAAGCAGGGCCAGGGATGCAACCGAGATGACCATGGCGTTACGCGGCCCGACCTTGCAGAACTCCTGGGGGCCGTCCAGTACCGGAACCCTGACGGCCTCGATCAACTCTCCGGGCATCAGGCAGGTCGCCTTGACACCCGTGATGAACTCGGTGACGGGTACCTCGCGACTGGCTTCGGCCGAACGCAGTTCCAGCACGGCGTCGAGGGCGGCCAGCACGGGAATGCTGTCACCGGCGGGTGAGGCGGTCGCTATGTTGCCACCGATCGTTGCGGCGTTGCGGATCTGTGGGGAGCCGACGGTGCGGGCGGCCTGGGCCAGCGCTGGCACCAGCGCCGCAATCTCGGGGTCACAGATCTCTGCAAAGGTGACACCGGCGCCGAGCCGCAATTCATCTCCGATCAGATGCCAGCCGGCTAGTTCGGGGATCCGGTTGAGGGCGACCACGTTGCCGATACGTCGGCTGCCCCGGTTGACCTCGACCATGAGGTCGGTCCCACCTGCCAGGACCAGCGAACCTGGTTCAGCGGTCAGGGCAGCGCAGGCATCTTCCAGGGAGGTAGCGATGGTCACTGACACCCCGACATGCTGCCGTCCGTTCAACATTTTGTCAACGTCATAGGTCGGGCTAACGTGACCGTGTGTCAAGTCCCGAACACCCTCTCGTGGCAGCCATGGCCCCGGTCGCCGAGGCTCTAGGCGCCCAACTGCTCGAACCCGACCAGATCACCGATGCCGACCTGCCTCTGGTCTGGGATGGTGAGGTCGTCGGGGGCCTGCGCCGACCCGACCTGCACAACGCCTTGGACGTCTTGATCGTGGCCGCCGAAACAGAGTTGGGGGCGAGTCGCAGCGCAATGGATCGCACCCAGAAACAGGCCGCCGTGACCATGCTCAACGAATGGGGGGCCTTCACCCTCCGAAAGTCGGTTGAGGACGTTGCCGACGCCCTGGGCGTGAGCAGGTTCACCATCTACAACTACCTGGAACGCTCCGGATCGGTCTGAACAGCAGGCGGGGGCTACCGTCGCCGCCATGGACAACGACCACACCACCGACGACCTGGCCCAGTTCGACGCAGTCGGCCTGGCCGAGCTGATCCGCCAGGGCGACATCTCCCCCGTCGAGGCCGTGGAAGCCACCATCAGTCGCATCGAGGCACTCGACGGAGAACTGAATGCCGTCATTCACAGGCAGTTCGAGAAGGCCCTCGCCGTGGCCGCCTCACCTGACCTTCCGGACGGGCCGTTCCGCGGGGTGCCGATGCTCATCAAGGACCTCTGGTCCGAGGAGGCGGGCCAGCCACACCACTGCGGGGTTCAGGCACTCAAGTACGCCAACCTCACCTCCACGACCGACTCCAACCTGGTTAGGCGCTACAGGGAGGCCGGATTCATCAACGTGGGCCGAACCAACACGCCCGAACTGGGCCTGGTGGCAACCACCGAACCCATGGCGTACGGACCCAGCCGCAACCCCTGGAACACCGACTACGGAACCGGTGGCTCCTCTGGAGGGTCGGCTGCGGCAGTTGCCGCGGGAATCCTCCCCGCTGCGAACGCCAGCGACGGAGGCGGCTCCATCCGCATTCCTGCCGCCATGTGCGGCCTTGTCGGGCTAAAGCCGTCAAGGGGCAGGATCTCCATGGGTCCCGTCAAGGAGGAGTGGGGGGTGTCGGTCCAGCACGTGGTCTGCCACACAATGCGTGACTGCGCCGGGATCCTGGATGCAACGGCCATCCCGTTCCTGGGCGACGGCGTGGTGGCACCAGACCACGGACGTCCCTACTCGGACAGGGTGGGTGGGGACGCCGGCAGACTGCGAATCGGGCTTCTCGCTGAACACGCCATGACCGGGGTCCACCCCGACTGCGCCGACACCGCCCGACGAACCGCATCCCTCCTCGAGGAACTCGGCCACGAGGTGGTCGATGCCCACCCGCCGGCCCTGGACCAGCTGGAGGAACTGAGCTGGGCCTTCAACGTGAACTGGGGTGTGGGCGCGGTCCTCAGCCTCGAACACCTGGGCGGACAGTTGGGCCGGCCTGTCTGCGAGGACGACGTCGAGCCGGGAACATGGATGCTGGCCCAGATGGGCGACGGCCACTCCGCCACCGACTATGCCAAGGCCCAGAGCCTCATGGCGACCTTCCGGAGGAACATGTCCTCATGGTGGGAGGAGGGCTTCGACCTGCTGGTCACACCGACCACAGCCCAACCGCCGCCCCTGCTCGGAGAGCTGACCCCGACCGACGATGATCCCCTCCGGGCCTCGAAGCGGTCGATGCCATACGCCGCGTTCACCTCACCGTTCAACACGACCGGGCAACCAGCCATCTCCCTGCCAATGGGGTCGTCGGGAGGGCTGCCGGTGGGAGCCCAGATCGTGGCCGCCTACGGCCGCGAGGACATCCTCATCGCCGTCGGATCACAGCTGGAGGCCAAGGTGCGCTGGTCGGAGAACAGGGCACCCATCCACGCCTGACCAGCAGTCAGTGGCGGCCCTCAGGCGTCGAGGACCTGGTGGGCTGCCTCTTCCGCAGCGACCACCGGCGGCTCGGTCGACCAGGGAAAGTTGATCCACTTGTCGGTGTGGCACCACACGTACTCGCAGTCAACCACCGACTGGGGTTTTTGGTAGAGAACCGCTGAGCGAACCTCGCCCACCTTGGCCAGAGCCGTCTCGCGCACCAGGTTCAGGGTGTGGCCCGTGTCGGCAACATCGTCGGTAATGAGAATCCTTGCATCGCCCAGGTCCACCCAGTCGACGTACGGGGGCAGGACGACCGGAATGTCGAGCCTCTCATCGACCCCGGTGTAGTACTCGATGTTCATCACGTAGAGGTTCTTCACCGCCAGGGCGTACCCCAGCGAGCCGGCCACGAACAGGCCGCCCCTCGCTATCGACAGGATCATGTCGGGCCGGTAGCCGTCGTCGGCAACCAGGTGCGCCAACTCCCGCACGGCTGCCCCGTAGCGGACCCAGTCCATCTCCTCGCGTTCCGCCACCCCTGTCTCCTGTCCCGTGCTCGTGGTGCCGGGCACGCTAGCGGGTCCGGGAGGCCTGCGATCAGTCGTAGGTGGCCGCCACCCACCAACGTCCTTCCTCCAACACCAGGAGACGTGCCAGCCCGTCGTCGAACACCACCTGCATACAGGCCCTGCGACGGTGGCGGGAAGGGTCCCACCACCTCTCATCCACCGGCCACGGGCCGGCCCACGAGACCACCCCGACCCCTGCTCCACCCCCCTGGCACAACCGGACAGGTTCCGCCGACACCACACCTCGACCATCGACAATGACAGTCCGGTCGGCAGCATCCAGGACCTCCACTGCTGCCGGCGCAGCGTGCACCGCTGCGGGAGACGGAGCGGGGACGACCCCGGGCCATGGAGGACTGTCGGGAGGATGCGGAACCACGGGGATGAGTCCATCCACTGACCCGGCGACGGGCCCCTCCGGCACGGGAACCAGGGTCATCTGTTCTGCGGGGTCCCGTCCACCACGCCACTCTGGAACCCGCACCGAACCGGGACCCAGCATGGCGGCCACCCTGTTGAGGGCCCGAAGGGCCCACTCGTCGGCCGCTGTGGCACCACCCCAGAACCCTGGCTGGTGGCTTCCGGCATGCACCAGCTCCTCGGGAACCAGGTCCAGGCGCACCAGCCCCGAGGTGGGACGAACGCCGGGCGGGCCGTTCAACCATCCCTCCAACTGCCAACGGACCCGGTCGGCCAAGGCCGTAGCCCCGATAGCCCCCTCGTCGCGCCACCTGCGGACCAGCCGCTCACCGTGCCCGGTCTCGGCCTCGACGACCACGCGCCTGCACGCCAACCCCCGGCAGGCCAACCCGTCGTGGAGAGACCCGGCCAGCGAGCGGGCGGCGAAGGCAACCTGGTCGATCCGCTCCACCGGTGGGTCCATCTCGATGCCGACCGCCAGATCAGGGGGATGGCCCGCCAGTTGAAGCGGACGACCGTCGAGCCCTCTGGCCAGACGCTGGGCATCGAGGCCCTCGGATCCGAACCTGCCGACCACATCGGCGACCGGCAGGGCCGCCAGCGCCCCCAGGGTCGTCAGGCCAAGCCGCACCAGCACGTCGACCAGGTCGGGACGCTCCAGGACCGACACCGGAAAGGGGATCAGGAACCCAGGGGTGGCACCGGCCGGCACCAGGACCGCCCTCCCATCAACAGATCGGGCAGCCAGGCCGGCAGCAAACGGGCCGTCGGCCACACCGATACGACAACCCGGGTGGGCTCCCACCCCCAGGGTGTCATCAAGGGCCTCCTGCACCGTGACGGCGGTGCTGTCCACCAGAGACTCCTCGCCTCCAAAGAGCCGGACAGGGCCCCGGACAGCAAAGGCGCAGGTTCCCGGACGTTGCAACTCCACCCACGGGGTGATGTCGGACAGGGCCGCCACCACGGGCTCGAACCCACGGGCCTCGACCGCCTCGTCGCGTTCCAGCACAGCGGCCTCGGGGCACATGCTCTGAGCCAGGCGGCGGCGCTGCCCCTCAAGTACCCCGCCGGACCGGGCAGCAGTCGACGCCGCCACGACCCTTCCAGAGGCAAGGACCATCGCAGGATCCGACGGGGCAACCCCTAGGGCGGTAAGCGGCCAGTCGGGGCAGCGGACGACCAGGGTGCGGGCCGGTTCTGTCACCCGTCGCCCGTCTGCTCGGAGGATGCCGGGCTTCCATCGGGGGAGGGCAGCATCATGGCAACACGGCGTTCCCTGGAAGCAGCCCTCCTGCCAGAGGCCAGCACCTCAGCACGCCTCAGGAGTAGGCGTCCGTGACCGCTCCCGTGACCCTCCCACGAACCGTCGACAACCGTCAGCGTGAGGTCGAACCGGTCAGGCCAGGGACCGTCACCGACCCGTATCAGCACAGACCCACGTTCACGGACACGGGCCATCAGGCGCCTGACGGTTGCAGCACCTACACGGTGCTGTGGTGCAACCACCACGAGGTCTAGAGAACCCACCAGGGCCCCGACCACGTCGCCCCATGCGGAAGGTTCAGGTGTTGTCACGATCGCCAGGCGTTCAAGGGCCACCCCGGCCTCGCCGGCCGCCACCAGCCCCAGGTCGGGGTCGCCAACGACGGCCGCCCACGAACCCGCCGATGTCGTCCCGGCCATGAGGGCCATGGCCAGAGAACGCGCCCCGGGGCCGGAGACCCCGAGGCTGCTACCGCGCCTCAGGCCATCGGGAACCAGACCAACCAGGGCAGGAAGGACCGGCAGAATGCGCTCCACCGCCAGAGTGGTGGGACGTACACGCAGGGCAGCCTCGGCCAGCGTTGGAACCGTACGAACAGGCGAGAGCGTGGTGGCGAGAGGAACAGGATGCTCCTTGGGAGGCAGATCGTCGAACGGCTCGGGTTCGGCCAGGAGGGATGAAGGCAGGGTCACACCCCATTATCGAACATATGTTCGATTAATGCAAGCGGCGTGACGACCCTTTCCTCAGCCCGTTATCAGGAGCAGTGCCAGGACCGTGTAGGCGACCATCACGACCAGCATCGGATACTGGCTACGTAGGGCGATTGTCGGCCTCCACTCCTCCACCGCGCGGTCATGGGCAACCACCACGGCAACCATGTGACCGATCACGATCGAGCCCAACTGCACCCACCCCACTGCTGTGGTCGAGACAAGGGTCCAGTTGACGGCATTGTCCACTGTTCCGAACAGGTCCCAACCCCTTCCCAGTGGATCCGAGGCAAGCGCTATGAAGGTCTGGCCCTCGAGCAGCAGCAGGGAGAAGTAGTGGGCCAGGTCGTATCCGACGAGGATCGGCACGAGCGAGGCCCCGAACCTGGCAGCAAAGTCCGGGTCGCCGGTCAGACGCCCACCTGACCTGCATGCCAGGTGGTAGGCGAGACCGACCAGTGCCACAATCCACACGAGGCCCACGGTGCTCACCGCAGTTGCCTCCCACCCGGCCCGGCCAACCATGAGACCACCCCAGACACGGGTGCGCGAAAAGCCATCGAATGCGGTGCCACCCAGCGCAGCCAGGATCACCGCCAGCAAGACTGGCGAGGCGGAGGATCCGGCCACACCGACCAGCGGTGGCCTCACGAACAACCGACCCGACCCGTCCCGTCGAAAGGGTGAAAGAGAGGCAACGGCGTCGAAGAGCACCCCAAAGCCCTCGGCCCTGCGCGCCTCTTCCCAACCCCACCGGCGGGATACCGCCATAAGTCCCAGCGTGTAGGCCAGCCCCAGCCAACCCAGGACCCGGGGGTTGGCGCCGTCGTGGTAGGCCAGTTCCAGCCAGTGGAAGATGCTGATCGGCACGAGTGCAGCCCACCCGGAGGTGAGCCAGCCGGGTGCCTCTCCATCGGAAGGGCGGCTCACCAGCCGACCAAGTGTCTCCCACGGGCTGACAGCCCTCCACACCGGTCCAAGGAGGATCGAGGCCACCGGGATCCCGATCCAGAACAACACGTAGACCGACACCGGGGAGATGTTCGATAACGCGTCGTCAGCCCCGACCAGGCCTGCTGCCAGCACCACGAGGAACACAATCAGGACCGCCGCCCTCAAGACGCCCATAATGGAGCGGACGATTCCCGCGACCGCTGGCGTCACCGGAATCCCGACAGACATGTCCCTCAGCCTGGGGCGATGCCAGAGGAGGCCCAGGGCGGCAAAGGAGAGCACCAGCGCCACGGTTGCGCCCCAGGCGGCCTGCCACTCGGGAACCGGCAGGTCGCTCCGGCCCCCGACTCCGTGGGCTAACACCGCAGGAAGCATCATGAAACCGCCAACTCAAAGATCTTGAAGCCAGCCGTGTGCAACTCGGCCTCGAACACTCCGGGAATGTCAACCTCTACAAGCAGGACGGCCGGCATTCGCTCGTGCACCGCCACCTTCAAGTCGTAGACGTGCAGGTGGACGTCGTCGGCGACATCGCTCCTCACAGTTACCTCGACCAGCTGGCCTACGGAGGCCTCAAACCGCTGGAGGCCTCCACCAATCGTTCCACCTGCCACGTCCACTTCGAACCTGACGTCCGGCTCAACCAGAGGAGCACCGCCCGTTACCTGCACATCGGCCGTGGCGCTGATGGCACTTCCGCCAGCGTGGTAGTCCCTGTGGTCGTTTGACGACAGGGTGACAGTTACGGCGTGACTTCCGTTGGTCAGGCCAGCTACGTGGTAACTGGTATCTGCAATCATTGCAACCGGCAGGCCATCTACAGCCACATGTACGTGCCCCTGTCCGGGACGATGGTCAACGGGTGGATCGGCTGGAACCAACTCGAGGCCGAGCACTTCGATGTCCAACATGATCCCACCAGATCCGTCGGCCTCTGCGAGGAGTGAAACCTCTGGTCGGGATGCCAGGCCGGTCAGATCCACAGGCTGGCCGTGTTCATGGCCACCGTGGTCAGGTGTCTCATGGTCAGCCATGTCCATCGGCTCGGCCATCTCATGGTCAGCCATGTCGGACGAGGGCATCGTCGGCTGGGACAGATCCTCATCCACTCCCGTGGAACTTGGACTGCATGCGGTCAGTGCTGCGGCGAGCGCCAGCAGCAGGCCCGCGAAACATCGCGTCTTCATCTAGGTCCTCCTCTGATCGGTTGTCGTCTTGTGCGTGTGTCAGACGACAACCGGCGGGCCACGACGCCCAACCGAGAGCACAACCGGACGCGCTGGAACCGAGAACGGCACGGGAATCCGCGGATCATGTGAGGCATCTTCTGTCCGCCGGCTGGAAGCATGGAGAAATCCAACAAGGGTCTCACCTGCTCTCACCAGGCCGACGAGCAGCGCTGCCACCGGCAACTGGAGTGCCAGCCCCAACAGGACTGCAGGCTCTACCCACAACTCAGCGAAGCCTGCACCACCGACCAGAGCCTCGATGCTCTCCTGGGCGCAGAAGGCGAGGGCCTGAACCACTGCCAACCTCACCACGCCAGGCCTCAAGTCGGGCCCGGCAGCACGCACTCCAGCTGTCACCAGCCATGCCAGAACAAGCGCGCCTCCGAGGCCCAGCAGCGGACCTGCCACCGGTAGGTAACCGTGTGACCTCCCCACGTTCAGCGTGATGGACCCCGGGTGGGCCCACAGGTAGGCGAGCGAATGGGCCAACAATGCGCCCGGCAGCGCAAGCAGGAGTGTCGCCAGTTGACGGTGGCTGGTCACGGGTTGCAACCTACCGACGTACGGCGCTGACGATGCGGGACCAACGTCACCTGGCATGTTGTCGGATCCATGTGTGCATGGCGATCCCCGATGCGACCCCGGCGTTGATGGACCTGGTCGATCCGAACTGCGAGATGGAACACACCATCGACGCGGCATCCCTGACCGCACCGGACAGACCCGGCCCCTCCTGGCCGAAGATCAGCACGCACCTCTCAGGCAGGTCGACCGCCTCGATCGGGACCGAGCCCGGCAGGTTGTCGATGCCTATTAGAGGCAACTCCTCCCCCGCAGCCCACTCCAGCAGGCCGCCGATCCCGGCGTGGTGGAACACGTGCTGATAACGGTCGGTGACCATCGCCCCGCGCCGGTTCCAGCGACGACGACCCACGATGTGCACACCGGCAGCCATGAAGGCGTTGGCGTTGCGCACGACCGTCCCGATGTTCATATCGTGTTCCCAGTTTTCGATCGCCACGTGGAACGGATGCCTCCGACCGTCCAGGTCGGTCACGATGGCCTCCACGGTCCAGTAGCGGTACCGGTCGGTGACGTTCCTCCGGTCTCCACCGGCCAGGAGTTCCGGATCCAGCCAGTCGTCCTCGGGCCAGGGCTCGGGATGCGGGCCGACCCCGACCTCGTCCACGGGACCTCTCCGGGTTCCCTAGTCGACGATCGCCTGGTTCACGAGGGTCCGCAGGTCCCAGCGCAGGGAGATGTGGGTGCCCGATGGAACCAGCTGCGTGAGGAACACGGCGCTGATCTCCTCGACCGGGTCCACCCAGAAGGCAGTGCTGGCGAGGCCGCCCCACGAGCACTCGCCCTCGGTGGCGTGGACACGCCCGGTGGCTGCGTCGTCCACCACTGCGAAGCCCAGGCCGAAGCCGACGCCGTCGAAGAAGCCCTTGTGGTAGAGCGGATCACCGAAGGCCGTGAGGTCGACGCCGCCGGGAAGGTGGTTGCGCATCATCAGGTCGAGCGTGCGTGGGCCGATGATGCGGCCACCGTCGGACATACCGCCGGCCAGGAGCATCTGGCAGAACCGGTGGTAGTCGGTCATTGATGAGACAAGGCCACCGCCTCCGCTACTCCAGCCGGGCGAGCGGAAGGCGCTGGTGGCAGGTGCATCCAGCAGTTCCGGGGAGAGGGTCCCGGGATTGGGTGTGTAGCAGGCGGCGAATCGGCCGATGTCGTCGTCAGCCACTCCGAAAGACGTGTCCGGCATGCCGACCGGATCCAGAATGTTGGCCTGCAGGTAGTCGGCGAAGGACATACCGGAGACGACCTCGACGACCCGGCCCAGCACATCTGTGGCCATGGAGTACGACCAGCGCGACCCGGGCTGATGGCGCAGCGGTAGACCGGCGAGTGATTCGATAACCGTTTCGAGGCCGCCGGAGAAGTTCAGGACGTCGAGACCCGAGTTCCTGTAGATCTCATCGACCGTGTGCTGCTGGAGGAAGGAGTAGGTGAGACCGGCGGTGTGTGTCAGGAGGTGGGCGATCGTTATGGGTCGTTCAGCCGGCACCGTTTCGGGGTTGTCGGCTGTACCTCCGACGAATACCTCCATGTCGGCGAACGACGGAAGGAACTCGGACAACGGGTCGCGCAGGCGTAGCCCGCCGGCCTCGGCCAACTGCATGACCGCAACCGACGTGATCGGCTTGGTCATGGAGTAAAAGCGCCAGAGCGTGTCCTCGGCCACCGGGGTACCGGACTCCCGGTCTGCGAAACCGGCGGTTGACCTGAGGGCGACCTTTCCCCGTCGGGCCACCAGCACGTCGGTTCCGACCATGAGATCGTCGTCAACCATTCGGCGTGCGAACGACGCCACCCTCGCGAGTCGATCCGGATCGAAGCCGACCTCGGCCGGTGGGGTGACGGTGATCTGGGTCATGGGTTGCCCCTCTGGTGGCGTGGCTGTGCCGGCAGCTGGTCGACTGTTCAGCCGGCGTCGCCGGTCAGCTCCTCGTCGCTCGGCACCTCGACACCCGCGACGTAGTAGGTGTAGAGGCTGGCGATCACATCGGCTATCCCGTCACCGGCGTGTGTGTCCGACCTGTCGGTGAGTTCCACGGTCACCACGTTCGAGTTCATGTGGAGCCGGGTGATTCCACCCCGCTCGAAAAGGCGCCGGGCCAGTTCGCGTGCAGGATCACTACCGGTTATCTCGTCACCGGCAGCGAACTGCTCGTGACCCATTCCGGTGAGGCTGCGGTTGATCTCGAACCTCACCACCCCGGTCCGGGATGAGGGCTTTTCGACGACGGTTATCGGTTGTCCCATGGCTGCGACAGGCTAGCGGTCGTCGGCCGGCGGAGCGTGATCGGCAACAGCTACCCGGCCCAGATCGTGATCGAGCCTGTACAGGGGAACCGCTATGGCTATCGAAACCAGGGCCAGAGCCGCGTGCACCGCCTTGAACGCCGCGTCATGGTCGGCGAACAGGATCCCGGTGCCACGGACCACCCAGAAGGTGACCGTCCAGATGCAAAACACCGCTATCAGGCGGGTTGAACCGATTCTGCGCCAGCGGCCACCCAGGACCGAGACCGAGAGCACGGCAAAGCCAAGGAACACGACGGTCAACAAGAGCCGCCAGATCCGACCAGATGAGGTGAGCTGGTCATCGCCGGTGAGGTTACGGATCCTGGTGATCCACACCACCCCAGTCCATGCGACGAGAACCCAGAGAAGACCCCTCACCTTCTTCACGGCAGGAGACGTTAGCCACGCTGTGGCCAGATCAAACATGGGCACCGGGTGGGACAGCCTCAGTCGAAGAGTTGCGGGTGGGTTCCGGCGGGTCGCCTGCGCGGTTCGCCCACATCTGGAAGGCCGTCCATGAACGACCACGACCGGCGATGGAAGCTCGTGGCACCCCACTCCATGAGTGCCGATCGGTGGGCCGGATTCGGGTAGCCCTTCCCCTCGGCGAACCCGTAGCCGGGGAACAGGCCGTCGGCCTCCCGCATGAGCCGGTCCCTCGTCACCTTCGCGACAACCGACGCGGCGGCAATCGACAGCGAGGTCGCATCACCACCGACAATGGTCTGTGCGATTCCACCACCGACGAAGTCCCACCGGCCGTCCAACAGCACCCTGTCGGGGGCCAGATCCAGGCCATCCAGGGCGCGGCGTGCTGCCAGGCGCTGTGCATTCGACATTCCAAGGTCGTCGCACTCGTCGTTGGAGGCGTGCCCGACACCCCACGCCTCTGCCCATGCCGTGACACGGCCAAAGAGCGCCTCCCTCTCAGCCTCATTGAGCATCTTCGAGTCGCGCACTCCCATGATCCGACGGTTCCTGTCCGGCACGACGGCGCAGACCGTGAGAGGACCGGCCCACGCCCCCTTCCCCACCTCATCCATGCCGACCACCACCCCGTGACCCTCCGCCCAGAGGGACCTTTCGACGGACAGCCCCGGTGCCCTGCCCCGAAGCGCCGCCCGCATCCGCCTTCGCCGGGCCATGGATTCCCGCTGACTCCCTAGCCGACCTCGGGACGGGCCCGGCGGGCCATCAGGTCGGCCCAGACCTCGAGGGGTTCCGTTCCCCTCTCAAAGACCTCTCGGACCCCGGTGGCTATCGGAACCTCCACACCTGCTGATGCCGCCAACGAGCAGACGGCACCGGCGGCCGGTACGCCCTCGGCAACCTGGTTCATCCCGGCAAGCACCTCGGCCGGGTCGAGCCCCCGACCCACCTGCTCCCCGACCCAGCGGTTGCGGCTCTGGGGGCTGATACATGTGGCGAGCAGGTCACCCATGCCAGCAAGGCCTGCGAGCGTGCGCGGATCACCACCAAATGCCTGACCAAGGCGTGTCATCTCGGCAAGACCCCGGTTGATGAGCGCGGCCCTAGCGTTGTCGCCCGCATCAAGGCCCTCAGCCATGCCGGCAGCGAGGGCGATCACGTTCTTGACGGCACCACCGATCTCACAGCCCACCAGGTCGTCGTTGGTGTAGACGCGGAGGCTGTCTGACGCAAGCAGGCCCTGGAGGCGCTCGGCGGTCGTTGCATCGGTGCTGGCGACAACCATGGCTGCCGACTTGCCGACCAGTATCTCCTTGGCCAGGTTCGGGCCTGTCAGCACACCAACTGGTCGGTCCGGGAGAACCTCGGCCGCCACCTGGGTCATCCGCAGCCAGGATTCCTGCTCGAACCCCTTGGCGAGGCTCAGGACAGGCACACCCGCTGTCAGGTGTGCAGAGGCGTCTACCAGTACGGAACGAAAGCCATGTGTTGGTACGGCAACCAGGATCATGTCGGCCCCTCCGACTGCAACGCCAAGGTCGGCTGTCGCCTCGAGGGAGGAAGCCAACTCAAAGCCGGACAGGTAGCGGGAGTTGCCCCGGCCAGAGGACAGGTCGGCAGCCAGATCGGGGTCGCGGGCCCACAACACGGTCGGGACAACCGGCGCGAGCAGAGATGCAACTGTCGTCCCCCACGAACCGGCGCCGAGTAAGGCGACCCTCCCTGCCATGGGGGCCACACTACGCGACCGCCCTACAATCCGGCCCGTGACCGGATCAGTTGCCGTTCTCATCCCCGTCAAGGCATTCGAGGGCGCCAAGGCGCGCCTTGCACCGGTCCTCAACCCGACCGCTCGGGCCGATCTGGCGCGCAGCATGGCCGAGACCGTTATCACCGCTGCCTCGCCTCTACCCGTGACGGTTGTCTGTGACTGCGACGAGGTGGAGGCATGGGCCCGCTTGATGGGAGCCGACGTGGTGCGGGTAACTGAACCCGGGCTGACTGCGGCCGTTGAGGCAGGAGTCGAAGCACTCGCCAGCGCGGGCGTTGCCACTGTCGTGGTGGCCCACGGCGACCTTCCCCTGGCTACGGGCCTCGGCCACTGCGCCGACTTCGCAGGTGTGACACTGGTACCCGACCGCCACCACGACGGCACACCGGTGGCGGTGGTACCGACCGGTGTCGGGTTCAGGTTCGCCTACGGACCGGGTTCCTTCGCCGCCCACGTAGCCGAGGCGGAGCGACTCGGCCTTTCATGGCGGAGCCTGCCCGATGAGCATCTCGGCTGGGACGTTGACGAACCGGCAGATCTCAACCATTCAGCGATTGCCGTCGGCCGAGAGTCGGCCGGTACACCATGACCCCGGGATCCACCCCTGTCCGGGCACTCGCCGTTGGCGCCCACCCCGACGACATCGAGCTCTTCGCCGGGGCGACGCTGGCCACCTGGGCTGCCTCGGGGTGCGAGGTCCACCACCTGATCTGCACGGACGGTTCCAAGGGCACCTGGGACCCCGCCGTCGACACAGCAGCGCTTGTCGCCACAAGGCAGGAGGAACAACGCGAAGCCGCACGGATCCTGGGAGCCACCGGCGAGGTCGTATTCCTCGACAACGTTGACGGCGAACTGGATGCCAACAGGGCAAACGCCCACGAGGTGGCCGCCTGGATCCGCAGGATCCGACCCGACGTGGTCCTGGGCCACGATCCGTGGCGACGCTGGCGCCTCCATCCTGACCACAGGGCCGCCGGCTTCCTTGTAACTGACGGTGTGGTAGCTGCCCGAGATCCACACTTCCTGACCGACCTTGGAGTGGCACACCACAGGCCGGACATGCTGTTGCTGTTCGATACCGGGGAACCAGACCATCCGGTGGAGCTCACCGAGGTTGCTGCCGGTATCAAGGTCGAGGCTCTTCTCGCCCACAGGAGCCAACTTCTCTCAACCATGTCGATACCTGACGACGACGACGGATCGGCAGAATCCGCCTTCCGGCACAGGACCATTGCCGACCTTGCTGAAATGGGCGGCCGCTTCGGCCTGTCGCTGGCCGAGGGTTTCCACAACGTGGGTGGCCTCTAGCCGCAGGTCAGCACCCCGCTACCAACAGATTGTCAATCAGGGCAGCCAACTCGACCGGCCTGCTCCCCTGGATGCTGTGACCGGCACCCTCGACGGTCGTTACCTCTGTCTGAGGGCAGCGGTTGAGGAACTCCCGGGTATCGGCGTCATCAACCACGCTCGAGGAGCCACCCAGCCAGAGGTGTGCCGGGCAGGTGACCTGCCCCAGCCTGTCCCAGAGGCCGTCGAATGCCGACGAGCCGTTCTCGCCGGTCATCTTCCAGTCACGCATGGGGTCCCACCTCCACACCCAGCGGCCATCGGGTAGTTCCCGTGCATTGTGGAGAAGGCCCCTGACAAGGGATGCCTCGGTCCGGTGTGGGTTGTGTCCAGCCGTGTAGGCGAGCATCGCCTCGAAGTCGTCGAAGTCATCCGGCCCGGACATGAAGTCGATGATCGACCCGGACTTGTCGCGGTCTGTTCCCGGTGTCACGTCCACGATGCCGAGCCGGCGAACCAGGTCGGGCCGGTCCGCCGCCAGGCACAGAGCGGTGAGCCCACCGAGCGACATGCCCACCACGGCCTCCGCCGCTGGAGCCCACTCCTCTACCGCTGCTGCAACGACCTCGACCATTGCAGCCGGTCGGTAGTCATGGTCGGGCCTCCAGTCCGAGTGGCCGTGACCGGGGAGATCCACCGCAACGAGTGACCGGCCGAGGGCCAGCGCCACGGTGTCCCAGGTGTGGGAGTTCTGGGCGCCACCGTGCAACAGCACCAACTCGGGGTTGCCGTCACCCCACAGCAGTCCGCTGATCATCAGCCCGTCGGAAGAAGTCATCGAACACCGCTCAACAGCTGGTGGGCCGCCCCACTCAATCCCCGCGTCAGCCGCATTGTCGACGAGCATCGAGAGCTCGTCGTATCCGGTCATCTGCGGGACCGCCGACCACCCTCTCGGCCCGCCCCCGTTGACGGTTCCCACCGGAACTTCCTTACCGCAACCAGTGCCCCGGCCAGACCCCACACACCGATCCGTAGCAGCAGCCACGGCCTGTAGGCAGACGCCTCCTCGAAGGGATCGAAGGCCGAGAAGAAGGCGTCGGCGAAGGCCTTCAGGGGGAAGATGTCACCGACAAGGTCGAGCCATGCGGGTGGGTTGTTGCGGACGCTGATGAACACGTTTGAGACGAACGCCACCGGCAGCAGGGTGGCATTGGCCAACGCCGGTGCCGACTGACCTGACGGTGCGACCGCTGCGAGGGCAAGGCCAAGCAGGGAGAACGACGCAACACCAACCACGAAGGTGACCACGGCCGGCAGAGCGTTTCCGATGTCCATCTCAACGCCGTAGAGCAGGAACCCGACGGTCAACATGATCAGGGCTCCAGCGACTGCGACGACGACGCCCGAGCCGACCACGCCGCCCATGTAGACCCACCGAGGCAGCGGCGTCCCCCTGATCCGCTTCAGCACCCCTTCGTCGCGGTAGATGGTCACGCCGATGCCGATGTTGGTGTAGGTGGCGGAAACTGCGGCAAACACCGCCAGACCGGGTGCGTAGAACTGTGCCGGGCCCACCTCGAGGCCCGGTGCCACGTCGACACCCTCGAACAGGGCGCCAAAGAGGATCAGGAAGATGAGCGGGAACACCAGGGTGAAGAAGGCTGCGATAGGCGTGCGGATGAACAGGCGGTTCTGGTAGCCGATCTGGCGGAACAACAACGCCGCCGCTGACGGTGAGGTGCGCTCAGACATCTCCGTCCCCCGCTCCAACCCCGTCTCCGTGACCATCGCCGATCAGTTCCAGATAGACGTCTTCGAGCGTGGGCGTGGTCACCTCGAGCCCCTCAAGGACTCCTCCCTGTCCGATCGCCCACTGTGTCAGCAGGTTCAGGTCGGTTGTGGGCTGCTCTGTGCAGACCTCGAGCACGCCGTTCCTGAGCGAGGTCCTGCCGGCCAGGCCTCCGAGCATCTCCACGACCGGTCCAGAGCCGGGATCAACCTCGGGGAACCGGAAACGGATCAGCGTCTCACTGTCGGCATTGCCACGCAGTTCGTCGGGCGTGCCCTCGGAGACAATCCGGCCGTCGACCACTACCGCAACCCTGTCAGCCAGCACCTGGACCTCGTCCATGTAGTGGCTTGTGAGGAGGATGGTCGTACCGAGGGCCTTGAGACCCTCGATCATCTCCCAGGCCTGCCGGCGGGCTGACGGGTCGAACCCTGTCGTCGGCTCATCCAGGAACAGGACCTCCGGGTCGCCGATGAGACCCAACGCCAGATCCACCCTCCGCTTCTGGCCGCCTGACAGCTGATGGGTGCGGCGGTCGCCCAGCTCGGCGAGGCCCACCAGGTGAAGTACCTCGTCGACCGGTCGGCGCCGCGAGTAGCAGGCCCCGTAGTGGACGAGTGCCTCACGAACAGTGATCTCACGCTCGATTCCGGCCTCCTGGAGGACGATTCCGATGCGGTCCCGGTACTCCTGCCCGGCGGATCCGGGATCGCTGCCGAGCACGCCCACCTCGCCGGCGTCACGGGACCGGTGGCCCTCGAGGATCTCCACGACGGTCGACTTGCCGGCACCGTTGGGTCCAAGCAGGGCAAACACCTCTCCGGCCTCAACGGTGAACGAGAGCCCGTTCACTGCCTTCACGGTCCCATAGGACTTGGCGAGGTCTGTGACGGTCACAACTGGCACGGCCGGACCCTACAGGTCTCCCTGTGTCAGGCCTTGACCGGGTGAGCACACCTGCAAGACTCCGCACCCATGGAAACAGTCAGCTTCGTGGACATGGTCGATGGAACCCGTGAGGACTACGAGTTGATCTTCGCCGAGGTGGCAGCCCACAAGGCCAGACACCTGCCGGACCAGCTCATGGACACGCTCAGGTCAATGATCGGTCCGACCTTCGGCTACCGGATCGACCGCTACAGGCACTCCCTCCAGAGCGCCACGCGGGCCCTCCGAAACGGTGAACCAGACGAGATGGTGGTGGCCGCCCTGTTCCACGACATCGCCGACCCGATCGCCCCTGAGAACCACAGCGCTGTGGCCGCTGAGGTCCTCAAGCCCTACGTGGACGAGCGCACCCACTGGATCATCCGGCACCACGGCCTGTTCCAGGGGTACTACTACTTCCACCACCTGGGCGGGGACCGTGACGCCCGTAACCTCTTCCGGGAGCACAGGTGGTTCGACGACTGTGCGGCGTTCTGCGCAGAGTACGACCAGAACTGCTTCGACCCCGACTACGACGACATGGCCCTCGATGAGTTCGAACCGCTGGTCAGAGAGGTGTTCGGCCGGGACACCCGCTACCCCATGGTCGACCTTGCCTGAGGTGACCTAACTCGGACCTTCCTCGTCTGCCAGGTCGGGATCAAGCAGGACCAACAGCCCCGGGAATCCCTCGACCGCCCGCAGGGCCCTGTCGAAATACCAGAAGCCCAGCAGGCTCACCACCATGCCGACCGGCCAGCCGACAACTGCGCGGATCAGCAGATAGCCATCGACCGATGTCTGGTTGAACAGCCAGATATCCCACGCCGATGTCAGGAACTGGTAGGCGCCGAGGGCGACCGTGAGCCTGCCGACCACACGCAGGTAGACCGGGTGGGCCATGGTCTCCGCATTGAGAGGAACTGCCAGGTGCAGCACCCTTCCCAGAAACGGCCTTCCGGCCACGACCGTGCCGATAAGGGCCGCTCCGATAAGGGCCTTCGTGCCGATGCCGATGCCGAAGTAGACGGCCTCTGAATCTGTGACGATCCCGATCACGCCTCTGGCGACCAGGTAGACGATGAGTGTCGGCAGGTACCAGCCCACGTCTTCCCCGCGATGGCGGCGAGAGACGGCCGCCTTGATACTCCATGCCGTCGCACCCAGTACCGCCCATCCCAGGCCGGCAAACCGGTTCAGGAGGATGAACACCACGATCGGCATGATCGAATCGAGCGTTCGGGCGCGCTGGGCGCGTGGGCCAGACGTGTCCGGTGTTGCCGGTTCCTCCATCACCCCATCATGGCAGCAGGTCCGCACCGGGAGGTACGCACTCAGACAGTGCTCTCGACCGCCGGCGGTTGGGAGATCCACATCCAGCCCATCGTCGCAACCGTCGCAGCGGTGTCGTAACCCGCATCGCCAGGCCACCAGACCCACGATGCTCCGGGACCATGCGGCGGGTCCACCAGAACCCGTGCCTGAACAGGCTCAGCACCCCGACTGGCTGCATCCAGAACGTCAGCTGCCGAGGTGAATCCTGAGAGGAGTTGGAGCATCGAGATCGTCGGGCTGATCATCGTCAACTCGCCGGAGTCCCAGCGGTCGAGTGCTTCGGCCGGACGCACCCAACCGACCTCAACCGCCTCACGGCCATCAGCGACAGGTTCAACGCGTGTACCCGGTCGTGCCACGAAGAAGTAGGTGTCGTAGCGTCTGTTTGAACCCGGTGGGGTCACCCAGCGGGCAACGGGAACAATCCTGGAGACATCCAGACCGCCACCTGCCTCGATAACAGCGTCAACAAAGCCGACCTCCCCCCGCTCGACCCCGGCACGACGCTCCAGCAACTGGTCCGCACCGGTTCCGATCAGCAGGCCCACCTCTTCGAGGGTCTCACGCGCAGCCGCCACCCGGTGACCATGACCGTCGCCGTCGCTCCCGGGAACCAACCCCTTGCCGCCCTCGTCATGACCGAGCAGGACGGGACCCCAGGCAGGGTCCGAGTCCGAGTCCTCCACCCGCCCGCCGGGGAACACGGTGTGGTCGGCAACGAATGACGACGTTGCGCTGCGACGCATCATCACCACCTGGAGGTCAGGCCGGTCATCGACGATCAGGACGGTCGCTGCAGCTCTGATGGGCACACCGTCGCCCGGCAGGTCAACTGCTGGAACTGTGGCTGGCAGGCGGGTCATGGCACGGCGACCGTACCCGCCAGACCCGAGTTTCCCGTTTCCGCACGACCCCGGGCCCCATAGGGTGCCCTGATGGCAGGAAACACCTGGAAACCGAAGCCGCCGCCGACGCGGCCCGGTGGTGCCGACTTGCTTGCGGGCCTCAGCGTCGCCCTGGTCCTCATTCCCCAGTCGATGGCCTATGCAGAACTGGCCGGCCTGCCACCACACATCGGGCTGTTCGCAGCTGCGCTCCCGCCGATTCTGGCATCCCTGGTGGCGTCGTCTCCATACCTCCAGACCGGCCCGGTTGCGCTCACGAGCCTCCTCACCCTCGGCGGGTTGGCCGAACTGGCCCAACCTGGTTCGGTCGACTACGTGGAATTGGCGGCCCTGCTGGCCCTCATCGTGGGTGTTACCCGCGTGGCCCTCGGCCTGTTCCGCCTTGGCGTGGTCGCCTACCTGATGAGCGAGCCCGTGCTCTCCGGCTTCACGTCGGGCGCAGCGATCCTCATCCTGTCCTCACAGCTCCCGAAGGCACTGGGAGTTGACGCCCCTGATGGCGGTGTCCTTGAACGTGCATGGTGGTCGTTGACGAACCCCGACGACTGGGGGATCGGAGCCGTGGTTATAGCGGCTGTCACGGTCCTGTTGATACTTGGTGGTCGGCGACTTCACCGCCTGTTCCCAGGTGCTCTCGTGGCGGTCGTGGGCGGGGTCGCCTTCGCCAGGATCACCGGATACGAGGGACCTGTCGTGGGGTCGGTGCCTACCGGCTTCCCCGACATTGGTCTGGACCTGCCGTGGGGATCGACCGGATCGCTGGTTGTCGCCGGGGTGGTCATTGCCCTAGTGGGCTTCGCTGAGCCTGCTTCGATCTCACGGATGTTCGCAACCGCGGACCGACAACCATGGAGCGCTGACCGTGAGTTCATCAGCCAGGGTCTAGCAAACGTTGCTGCCGGCCTGTCGGGGGCGTTCCCGGTAGGAGGCTCCTTTTCCAGGTCATCTCTGAACCGCCTGGCAGGTGCAAGGAGTCGTTGGTCCGGCCTCGTCACCGGGGTGGCTGTGCTGGCGTTCCTGCCTTTCGCTGATGTCCTCGAGCAGTTACCGAGGGCCACCCTCGGAGGGGTTGTGATAGCCGCCGTCGTCGGCCTGGTCCAGCCCGTTCAACTCGTCAACACGATCCGCCGTTCGACACCGCAGGGCCTCGTGGCGTGGGGAACCTTCGCCGCCACCCTCGCAATGGCACCACGGGTCGAACGGGGGGTGATCGTCGGCATCGGGCTGTCGCTGGCGCTGCACCTGTGGAGGGAACTCCACGTGGACGTTCCCAGGCGCCGCGAGGGGAACACACTCTGTCTTGACACCCGGGGCGTCCTCTGGTTCGCCACTGCTTCCCGCCTCGAGCAGCTCGTGCTTGACGCCCTTGCGGAGGAACCGGACATCGACGGCGTGCGAATCGATCTCGGAGGCTGTGGTCGGGTCGACTACACAGCAGCCACGACGATCCGCAGGCTGGCCGAAGACGCCCGGGCGGCCGGGTTGGCGGTCAGCGTGACCAGTGTGCCCGCAAACGTGGCCAGCTATCTGGGCGAGTTCGCGTAGACGGTCAGGGTGACCGACGCCCTACTCATACCTGGTCCCGGATTCGCGCATCACGTCGACCCAGCGGGCGCCCGCATCGGGTGACAGTTCGCCGGGCACGTAGGTGACCTCATGCAACGTCCCCGTGTAGCGGAAGGGACCGTGGCGCTCGAAGACATCCCATGAGACCGGTGACCGTCGGTCGATGCCGACATCGATTCCCTCGAACGGTGCCATCGACGTGAGCTGCGCCAGCCCTGGCGATTCGGCGACCACCCCACCGTCGACCAGGAGGGTTGCGTTCCAGACAAGCGAACCGGGGGCATCCACCGTGAGCGTGACGGTGGAGGGTCCTACGGGCATCAACCCTCCGTCTGTCACGGTCATCACCCCGTAGCCGTTGTGGGCGTGGAAGAGCCTGCCGTCCTCTACGTAGACCGAGTAGCCCCCGCCCTGCCCGCCGTGTGCAACGAGCACGCCTTCGTCGCTCGAACCGTGTTCGACTGACACCTCTACGGTGAACGACCTGAGGTTGACCAGTTGTTGTGACCGAAAGCGCTCAAGCGTCGGTTGGCCTGATCGCAGCGTCACCGGTTCGGCCAGAACTGCCTCCCATGGCGGCCGCACGGTGTAGGCCAGCCCGGTGCCTTCATCCAGCGGAAACACCTGGTTGGCCCAGGCGGCCGCCTCCCAGGCCTCCTTCAGCTCACCGAGGACCTCGGGATGTTCCGCGGCCAGGTCATGGGACTCGGTCGGATCGTCGGTGAGCCTGTGGAGTTCCCAGTCGTCGTCGACGAATGGGGTGCAGGGCTGGTGGCAGGTCACGGCCGACCAGCCGTCCCTGTAATAGCCGCGGTGGCCCACCTGCTCGTAGTACTGCTCCGGATGGGTGGACGGTGCCGCATTGTCGACAATCGTCGACACGAAGCTGGCCCCTGCCGGTCCAGGCCCGTCCATGGTGGTGGCGGGGATCTCAACCCCGGCCATTTCGAGAACGGTCGGCATCAGGTCGGTCACGTGCTGGTACTGGGTGCGCAGCCCACCACGGTCCGGTAAGCCACTGCCCCTCGAGATGATGAACGGCACCTGATGACCGCCCTGGTGGGTGTTGACCTTGTAGAGCCGGAACGGTGTGCCAGATGCCATCCCCCACCCCATCGGGTAGTGCGGCAGGGTCCGGGGCCCACCCATCAGGTCCATCCGGGAGTGGTCGACCTGGATGTCGTCGAACGGCGAGTCGCCACGGCTGTGGGCCATGAGTGTCCGGAAGTACGAGGAGGTTCCGTTCTGTTGGCCCTCACGCGAACCACCGTTGTCGGACGTGAACACCACGATCGTGTTGTCCCACTCACCCATCGCCACCAACTCGTCCCTGAGGCGACCGAAGTTCTGGTCGACGTTGTCGACCATCGCCGCATAGAGCTCCTGGTACCGGGCAAACAGCTCACGTTGCATGTCGCTGAGATCGTCCCAGGCCTCGACCCCATGGCGTTCCTCGCTGTTGCGGGGCGGGAGGGCCGCCCCCTCGGGAACCACACCAAGGCCCAGCTGGCGCTCGAAGCGGGTGCGACGGACCTCGTCCCAGCCCTGCTCGTAGAGGCCCCGGTACTTCTCGGCATCGGCGGCCTTCACCTGTAGTGGCGCATGCACCGCCGCATGGGAGTAGTAGAGGAACCACGGCTTGGTCGGGTGGCCCGAACGGACTCCACGGACCATGTCAAGCGCCCGGTCGGTGAGGTCGTCGGTCAGGTAGTAGCCCTCGGGGTACCCATCCACCTCGACCACATGGTTGTCCTCGTAGAGGCGGTGTGGCTGGTGGAAGTTGGTGAAACCGTCCAGGATCCCGTAGAAGCGGTCGAACCCCTGTTGGCATGGCCACGAGCGCCGCGGACCGGCCTCGGTGAGGCTGGAGTCCTTGCAGAGATGCCACTTGCCGACCATCAGCGTGGACCAACCGGCATCACGGAGCACACCTGCCATGGTCACGGCATTGGAACGCAACTCCATGGCGAAGCCCGGAAAACCCGGATCCCGGTGGCAGACAGTCGCGACACCGGCCATGTGGTGGTTCAGTCCGGTGAGCAGGGATGCCCGGGTCGGGGAACACATCGGGTTGACGTGGAAGTTGGTGTATCGAAGACCCTCTCCGGCCAGCTGGTCGAGGTTGGGGGTGTCGATCTCGGAGCCGTAGCTGCCGAGGTCGGCAAACCCCAGGTCGTCACACAGCACCACGATCACGTTCGGCGAACCGGCAGATGGAACGGGCTGGTCGGGCCACCATGGCGTCGAGGTGGCGTGGGTCCGACCCACCTCGCCCTCAAAGCCGGCGTATGCGCCGACCTGTTCCACGTCGCTCATCTGATGATCCTCATCGGGTGACGGTCAGTGCCCGGTTCCAGTTCCGGGCGAACCTACCTCACGGCTGTGGAGTCGTGACAGGTGTGCCACCACGACGAGCAGCAACCCGCAGACCCCGGCCACCACGACAAGCGCTCCCCCGAAACCTGCGGTGGTGCCACCAACCCATCCGACCACCAGTGGCCCCGTGACCCCACCGATCTCAGACACGGCGAACCACATGCCGAACGCGAGGCCCATATTTGCCGGACCCACGGCCCGACAGTCCATGAGCATGACGATCGTCAGGGGAATGAGCGCCGACCTGACCCCAATCACCGCCACCGGCACCGGATCAAACGAGGTGGGGAGCACTATCAGCGCAACCAGACCGGTGACGATGACAGTCAGGATGGTGGCGAGAAACAACGGAAGGCGGTCCCGGCTGGCTCGACGTGGCAGCAGCAACGAGGCCCCAATGCCAACCACTCCCCCGAGCGCTGTCCAGTTGGCCGCTGCCATCGCCGAGAAACCACTGTGGCTGCGCAGAATGCTCGGCAGCCAGCCGCCCAACCCGTGGGCGATGAAGAACACACCCACCCCGAACACCAGGATCGCCCGAACCTCGGGCTCAGCCAGCAGCGACCGGGCTCCACCTGTCTCCACTGCGCGTTCCGTAGCCTCCGTCGACGGTGGGCTGTGTCGTGAGACGAGCAGCCAGCAGGCTGCAGCCACCACCATCAGACCTGTCTCGATGGCGACGGTGGTGCGCCATGAGCCGGTCAGGGGCATCAGCACGGAGTTGGAGAGCACAAGGGTCGCCATGCCTCCGAGGGCGGGAGCAGTGTTGTAGGCGCCAACGGCAAACCTGCGTTCATGCACATCGCTGAACCAGGTGCTCACCACCTTCGGCGCACCGGCAGAGACCAGCGGTCCGCCCACACCGAACAGTGCAATCGCCAACCAGAAACCGGTGAGGCCCGTGGCTGCAACGCGGGCCAGGCCACTGGCGACAATCACGAGGGCTCCGAGGGTGAGCGATCGACGCAGGCCCAGGCGATCCACCAGGCGGCCGGCCGGTGGCGCCGTGACGATGTAGATGAGTTGCCAAGCACCCAGCGCAAGCCCCATGGACCCGCGACTCAGGCCCAGGTCGGCCCTTACCTCACCGACGATCGGGGCAATCGACATGGCAACCACACCGAAGGAGAAGTAGATGCCGAACAGGCCCCCGAAGACGCTCCAGCGTCTCGGGTCCCTCCGCTCAGCCGGTCCTGCCATCGGGTAATGCTCCCATGCCGTGGCACCATCAGAGGTGCTGAGCACCCGGTTGTGGCCAGATCTGCGCGATCCTGTCGCCATGGAGGAACTTCGATGGATCGCCAGAGACGATCTGGCCAACGATCTGGAGCGTCCGCTGCTGGTTGTGGCGTTCAGGGGACTGTTCGACGCGTCGGGTTCGGCTACGGCCGCCGTGGAGTGGATGGCCGGGAGAATCGACCACACCAGAATCGGCGACGTGGATCCTGAGACCTTCTTCGACTTCACCCAGGAACGACCGGTGGTCAACTTCGACGAGCGGGACACCAGGGTGCTCACCTGGCCGCGCAACGAGGTGCTCCTTGCCCGAACACCCGAGGGACAACGCGACCTGCTGATGGTGAGCGGGGTCGAACCCCACCTCAGGTGGCGGACTTTCGCCAATGCCCTGTCTGAGGTGGCAACCATCACCGGCGTGGCCACTGTCGTGACTCTGGGGGCAATGGTTGGCATGACGCCGCATACGCGCCCTCTCTCTGTTACCGGTAGTTCCACAAACGCCCAGCTGGCCGACAGGCTGGGGCTGGACCGGCCCTCGTACCAGGGGCCGACAGGTCTCGTCGGCGTACTCCACGACACGCTCGACCGGGCGGGCACGCCGGTCATCTCACTGCGTGTCTCAGTTCCCCACTATGTGCCCGACACCCCCAACCCGAAGGCCACGCGGGCACTGTTGCGATGGTTCGAACAGGTCAGCGGGGTGAGCACCTCCTACGCCGACCTGGATGGTCCTGCGGCCGACTGGCAGCGCCAGGTCGATGCCGCTGTCGCTGGAGACCAGGACCTCCTGCAGTACGTAAAGCGTCTTGAGACCCAGGCGGACCAGACCGAGGAGTTGATTCCCAGCGGTGACGACCTCGCAGCCGAACTGGAGGCGTTCCTGAGGGAACAGGCTGACGGCCCTGACAACGATCCACCGGGTTGAGCACAGGGCTGTCGGATCGGCGAGACTCCTCTCCATGGACCGCAACGAACACCTCTCAGCGATCCTTACCGAGGGTCGTGCCCTGATCTCAGCCGCTGAAGGCACACCCGACGGCCTGGTCTCAGCCTGTCCGGGCTGGACCAACACCGAGCTGCTGGACCACATCCGCATGGTCTGGGGTTTCGTGGCCACCCAGGTGAGGGCCGCGGACACGTCCGGCCCGAGCCGCCCGAACCTCTCTGACAGCGACTCACCAGCAGACCTGCTTGACGACCTCTTGTCACTCCTCGAGTCGACCGACGCCGACAATCCGGCCTGGAACTGGTCCCCTGACATGACCACCGGATTCTGGGTCCGTCGGATGGCGTGTGAGGCCGCCATCCACCGCTGGGATGCCGAGGACGCCGCAGGCACCGCCACCCCGATTGAACACGATCTGGCAGTCGACGTTGTCGATGAGGCAGTGAACGTGGCCTTCAGGTTTCAGCGAAATGGCCCGGTTGACAACCATCCATCAAGTTCCCTTCACCTCCACGCCACCGACTGCGACGGTGAGTGGCTGGTGGTACCGGGCGACGAGGGCCTGGTAGTAACGAGGGAGCACACCAAGGCCGATACGGCCGCCGCAGGCACCGCATCGGACCTGGCGCTCTTCGTGTGGGGCCGCGGCCACGGTGACCTTCAGTTCTGGGGAGACGAGGCCGAGTTGGAGGCATGGGCCTCGGTAGCCCCGTAACGCCCCGGTTCAGACAACGATCAGCTCACCCTCGAAGCCGAGAGCAGCGGCGAACGGCCAGCGGCGGTCTGTTGTGACGAGGCGATCGGCGTTGAGCACGATGGCTGTGGCGACGACCATTGCGTCGGGGAGACGGAGCCGCGTGCCGATCGACGCCCTGAGTGCCGCTGTCTCGACCGCCACCTGCCCGTCAACCGGGACAGTTTCGACCGGCACCGCACCGAGCAGGTTCATCGCAGTCTCTACCGCATCATTACCTCGGCCTGCCGGCCCGACCATTGCCTCGGCAAGGGCAGACGCAGGTAGGACGAGGTAGTCGCCACGGGATCGACTCTCGGACAGGACAGCGTTGACCGCCCCGTGGTGTGCATCGGTGTCATCCATCCAGCCAATTACGACACCGGCATCAAGGACAGTCAGTCCCACTCGTCGCGCAACCTGTCCAGATCGCCCGACTCCCAACAGCCGGTGAGCGCTCCGGCGAATTCGGCTATCGGATCACCTTCCAGTACCAGCACCACCCTGCCAGGGCCATCGGCGCGGACCATCAGCCGGTCACCGGCATGGATGCCCGTCTCAGCCAGTGCCGCCACAGGGATGGTGATCTGGTTCTTGCTACTCACCTTGCAGGTGCGTTCAGCCTTTACTTTCTCCATAAAAGTAAAGGTAGCACTGTTGAGCCGCCGGGAGAGCCCCTGGTCAGCCGAGCACCCCTGTCGGGCAGGCGATGCCTGTCTCCCCGAGTCCGCAGTATCCGGTGGGGTTCCTGGCGAGGTACTGCTGGTGGTACTCCTCGGCGTAGTGGAACGCCCCAAGCTCTGAGATCTGCGTGGTGATCGGGGCGAATCCGGCGTCTGCCAACAGTGGCTCCAGGGCATCACGCGTGGCTTCCGCCGCCGCCCTCTGTCTCTCGTCGGACACGAAGATGCACGACCGGTACTGGGTGCCGATGTCGTTGCCCTGCCTCATTCCCTGGGTCGGATCGTGGTTGTTCCAAAACACCGCAAGGGCGCCCTCCAACGTCAGTTCCAGAGGATCGAACACTACGAGAACCGCCTCGGCGTGGCCCGTGGCTCCGGTGCAGACCTCGCGATATCTTGGTGCCGGGCTGGTGCCACCCGTGTACCCGACTGCCGTTGTCCAGACCCCGGGTGTCTCCCAGAACCGCTGCTCCGCCCCCCAGAAACAGCCCATTCCCACAACGAGCGTCTCCGACCCCTCCGGGAAAGGCGGAACGATCGTGCGACCATTCACGAGATGTGTCATCGGAGTTCCCACAGTGCCACTCACTGATGGCGACGTCAGATTGTGAAGGCCAGGCGTTCTGCCAGTTGCCTGGCAAGGGCCTCGTCACCGCCGAGTGCGACGCTTCCGTCATCGATCAGGGGTAACGGATCCTTGCGACCCCCGGTCAGGGCCAACCAGTCGTGCGACGACATGGAGAGCGTGCAGGTGGGTCCGTTGTCGAACGCCTCCACCACCGAGGCCCGACCATCGACGGCCACCCTGATGGCGGCCTCCACGGGGCCGGTCAGGTTGACCTCGACCCTGCTCCCTTCGGGCGCCCCTCCCTTCTTTCCGATGATGTAGCCGGCAGCGGTCGACACCTCGTCCACCGACATCTGGGCTGGCAGGCCGCCGGCGGATGGTTCGTGGCCGAGCGGCTCCCGGCAGTCCTCAAGATGGAGCCACGAGTCATAGACCCGCACGTGCATGAACCGCAGGTAGGCCACCTCGCCAATCGGCGACCACCCCACCTTGTGGATCTCCTCGTCGGACATTGCAGCCAACTGGCCCAACCGTTCCGCCGAGATCCCCCTGAACAGGTCAAGGACCTCGGGCCCAGACAGCGACCGCATCGACTCGACCCAGCGTTCGTTGCCTTCGGCAATCGGATTCCTCAGGTGCGCTGTCGGGAACTCCACCTCGGGGGCATCGTGGCCCTGGAGCATCTGCTCGGTGCCAATGATGTGGGCCAAGTTGTCCTGCACTGTCCATCCGGGGCACCTGCTGGGCGTCTCCCACCCACCGTCGGACAGCCCGTCAGCCCATTCGGCCCATTCGGCCCAGATCTGCTCCAGCCCTCCGACTATCCGCTCCCTGTCAAGTTCAATGCTCATTGTTGTCCTCCGTCATGACGGTCAGGGGGTTGGGTTGGCCACGGTGTTCCACTCGCGTGCCTCGATGTACGGTCGGAAGACATCGCCGATCCGGGTCAGGTCCGAAGGGGTCTTGGGACGCTGCAACTCGAACAGGTCGGGGTACTCGAGCCATCCTGTAACGAGGTTCCAGAGCCGCTCGGCAGCGGCACCAGTAGGTGGATCGATCAGGACCGGACCGAAGAGCTTGCGGGATGGGTCATCGCCCACCCCGGGGAACACGAGGGTTGGGACGCCCCAGCCTCCGAGGGCCAACACGTCCTCATGGTCGTTCCGGACGTCGTCGTGGGTCGTCTCGTCGGCAAGTGCCTCATCGACGATGCCAGGATCCATGCCCATTTCCTCAAGCAGTTCCCGGGCTACCTCGGGCCTGTGCGGCTGGCGGCCCTCAACGTGGAGGGCGGTACCGGACCGCAGGTACCAGGCGTCGTTCAGCTCCGGGTCACGCCGTTTCAGGAATGCACCTATGCGCATCATCGACCAGCCATAGGACCATTCCCTCTCCCATGGGTGCTTCTTACCCTCGGCCCTGTTGACCTCCTCAAGGCTGAAGAACCGCCAGTCCACGTCGAGGCCCAGCCTGTCGCGTACCTCACGCATCCACAGGGAGGTCTGGTAGGCCCATGGGCAGATCACGTCGAAGTGAAAGGCAACGCTCGTCGGTTCAGCAGTCGTGTCATTCATCGGAGACAGCCTCGCGCAACTCGTGGCGCAACACCTTGCCGAGGGCGTTTCGTGGCAGGGACCCGGTCACTACAACCCGCCGCGGCAACTTGTGGGCCGCAAGGTGGTTCCGACCGAAGTCCCGGAGTACTTCCGCTGTCGGCGGCGGCGCTCCCGGGGTTGGCACGATCCACGCGACTACGTCCTCACCCCACTCCTCTGACGGCACGCCGGCGACCGCGACCTCTGACACACCGGGATGGGCGGCGAGGGTGTCGTCGACCTCTCGCGGGTGGACGTTGAACCCACCTGTGATTATCAACTCCTTGGACCGCCCGACAATCGACACGTAGCCATCGTCGTCAACTGATCCAAGGTCGCCCGTTCTGAACCAACGGCCGCCGGGCCCGTCGACAAATGCCTGATCATCGGCGTCTGGGCGCTCCCAGTAGCCGTCGAACACGTTCGGACCCCGGACCTGGATCTCACCGGTACCTTCGGCCAGGCGCAACTCGACCCCGGGAAGTGGGAACCCGACGGAACCGGCCCGACGCTCGCCCTCGTACGGGTTCGACACCAGCATCACCGTCTCGGTCATTCCGTAGCGCTCCAGCACCGAGATTCCCGCCCGGTCACGGAGGCGGCCATGGAGAAGCGGAGAAAGTGGAGCCGACCCGGACACACAGAGCCGCAGACTGCTCAGGGTGCCGACCTCGGAGTCGTCTACGAGATGGTGGTACATGGTGGGCACGCCGAAGAACATGGTGCAGCCATGGCTCCCGATGTCGCCGAGGACCCTGTGCTGATCGAACCCCTGGTGCAGTACCGCTGAGCCACCGGTGAGGAGGGTGCCGTGCAGGCCGACACCAAGGCCATGCATGTGGAACAGGGGGAGGCACAGGAGCAGTCTGTCTTCGGCGGTCCAGTGCCACGCCTGTCGGACCGACTCGGCACCGGCCAGCAGGTTCGCCTGGGTGAGCACCGCCCCCTTTGGCGCTCCGGTCGTTCCCGATGTGTAGCCGATGAGAGCGGGGTCGGCCGGGCCCACCGAGTCAAGGTTCGGTACCGGAGCATCGTCCCAGCAGACGTCTGTGCCTGCTGCTCGAAGTTCTGGTGCCAGCCCAACGAGGATCTCCTTCCAGCCCTTCTGGTCAACCAGCGCAGCGCTGGGCCTCGAATCGGCCACGATGTGGGCAAGTTCATTCCGCGTGTAACCGCCGTTTACGGGCACCACGACCAGACCCGACCGCAGGCACGCCACATGGGCTACCGCCAGGTCAACCGAGGACGGCCCCGAGAGCAGCACCCGGTCGCCCGCCACGAGGCCAGCTCCGGCCAGACGCCCGGCCACCACCGCTGTCCGGTCGAGAAAGTCGCCACGGTTGGTCCAGACTCCGTCCGCATGAAGGAGGAGGCGGTCAGGATCATCAGACAGCCGCGCCGACCACGCACCCGAGATCGTTCCGGGATCGGGAAGCCTGAATGCGGGTGGGGCAACCATGGCCGGCGAACGTAGGCGAGTCGAGGTGCCCGTCAGCCCCCGAGCCTCACCAGCTCCGGGTCCAAGTCATCAACTGTGGGTGCGATCACGAACGGAAAATCCAGCGGTCTGCCGAGGAGGGTTGACGAGGCCTGGATCGTGCCCATGTCGCGCAGAACCCTCGGCCTGAACTCGGCCCGGCGGAACACCTCGACGTTGCGTGACAGGGTCACCTCGTCCTCGGCCCCACCGTCGATGTAGTCGAACACCCCACCCGGCAACCGCTTCTTCGCCATGGCCCTGAGGTCGTCGACGTTGGCCGCGACAGTAAGGCGCCTCGTTGTCCTGTTGAACTCAGGACGCCTGAGCCGCACTACCGACCTCAAGGTTCGCAGCATTCCCATGGTCCCTCCTCTATCCGCCCTCAGGCGCCTCTCTCGGCCTTTTTCTTCTGCTCGAAAATGTCCCGGCAGGTCGGACACATCGGGTAGCGGTCGGGATTGCGGTTGGGTACCCAGACCTTTCCACAGAGTGCCACCACCGGCCTGCCGGTAACTGCAGACTCGACGATGTCGGCCTTTCGCGCGTAGTGGGAGAACCTGTCGTGGTCGCCCTCGTCCAGCGTGGGTTCTACAACCGTCTGGGTGGGCGTGACCGTCTCGAGGTCAGGGATGCCGGCCACCTCAGGGACCTATCGCGTCAAGCTTGGCAACCCTGTCGGCATGGCGACCGCCCTCGAATTCTGCATCCAGCCACGCCCGAAGTGCCTCGGCTGCGACAGCTTCGTCGATCAGTCGCTCACCGAAGCAGACCACGTTGGCATCGTTGTGCTCTCTGGCAAGGCGGGCGGAGGTGGCATCGTGCACGGTCGCGGCCCTGACTCCGGCCACCTTGTTGGCAGCCATCGCTATGCCTATTCCTGAGCCACACACACAGACTCCGGCATCGGCATCGCCACCGGCGACAGCCCTCCCGACTGCTTCACCGTAGTCGGGGTAGTCGACCCGGTCGATCGAATGTGCGCCAAGGTCCAGTACCTCGTGACCGAGGTCGGCCAGGTCGGAGACCAGGCGCATCTTCAGGTTGAACCCTGCATGGTCGGAGCCGATGGCGATTCTGGTCATGGTGCCGATGCTACCGGTCGTCTGATCCCTGCTCGACATCCAACACGATGCCTGCGGCTGCCATCGACGTCGCTGTGATCGCACCCTGTCGCAGCACCCTGGCCGGTTCCGACACGAGGTCCAGGACAGTCGAGGCGTCCGTGCCGCATTCGCCGCCGTCAAGCACCAGCAGACCGCCTCCGACCGCCTCGCCCGCGGCCGCTGCGCTGACGGGGTTGTCGCCTCCTGAGCGGTTCGCCGATGTCGCAGCGAGCGGTCCAACCTCGCTGGCGAGGGACCTGGTCAGGTCATGACCGGGACAGCGCACCGCAACCGTGTCCAGATCGTCACCCAGCCACGCTCCAAATCCCGACGCCCTCCGACAGACAAGGGTCAGGGGCCCCGGCCAGAACCGCTCCACCAGCCGGTCAAAGCCCGGATCCGGATCTACAACCCGTAGCGCCTGTGCGACATCGGCGACCAGCACCGCCACTCGCTTGTGGGCCGGCCGCCCCTTCCGCTCGAACAGGGCCGCAACCGCATCGGCATCATCGACTAGGGCTGCCAGGCCGTAGACGGTGTCGGTGGGCACGACGACGACGGCTCCGGATCTCAGTTCGGTCACTGCTGCCGACAAGGCTGCTCCGGGGTTGTCACCAATCCGGATCAGGTTGGAGGTCATGGCCGACGTGCCACCAGCGCACGCGGGCATCCGGTCAGGTCGGGTCGCACCTCGACATCTACAAACCCAACTGAGGACGCGTGGTCGGCCATGGGCACAGCCTGCTCCGGCGACAGTTCGAGGATCAGGGCCCCACCATCCATCAACCACACAGGTGCCGCGGAGATGATCTGCTCCAGGTACTCGGTGCCGAGTGGTCCGGCCGTCAACGCAGATCCGGGTTCCCAGTCGGCCACCTCGGACGGAAGGGCCTCTCCGGTCGCCACGTACGGGGGGTTGGACACAACCACACCCAGACCGCCCGCCAGTTCAGGTGGCAGAGCGTCGAACCACGACCCCTCGACGACAGTGACCCTCATTGCGGGCCTCCCAAGACCTGCGAGGTTGGCCCGGGTGACAGCCAGGGCGTCGGTGGAGACGTCAGAGCACCAGACCTTCGCCGACACACGCTCAGCAGCGATTGAGAGCCCGATGGCGCCGGATCCGGTACCCAGATCGGCCACACGAACCTCAGGTGACCGGTCGGCGAGGCGGTCGAACTCGTCGAGGGCATACCCCACCACGGCCTCGGTCTCTGGCCTCGGAATCAGGACCCGCCTGTCGACCATCAGGTCGAGGGTCCGGAAGGACCACGAGCCGAGCACGTACTGGAGGGGTTCGCCGGCGAGCCGACGTTCGACCATGGTGTCAACCCTCGACATTCCACCCACGGTGACGAACGCCTCGGAATCACCGGGACGGTCCGTTCCGGCCCCGAGACCAGATGCCTCCGCAACGATCCAACGGGCCTCCTGAGCTGCCAGGCCAGCGCCAGCCAACCTGCGGGTCGTTTCGGCCAGCACCTCACCCCAGGTGACGGTTCCGTCGTCGGGTTGGGCCGAGCTCTCCCCGGTACCCACGCTCAACTACCGCCGTCGAGGCCCTCGGCCAGCTGTCGGGTCCGCTCTTCGGCGAGCAGGCTGTCGGTGACCTCCTCGAGGTCGCCTGCCAGGATCCGGTCCAGCTTGTGGAGGGTGAGGCTGATGCGGTGGTCGGTCAGGCGATTCTCCTTGAAGTTGTAGGTGCGGATCTTCTCGGAGCGACCACCACCACCGATCTGGCCGCGGCGCGCCTCGGACGCCTCTGCCTGCTGGCGTTCCTGCTCAACCTGCAGAAGCCGCGAACGCAACACGCGCAACGCCTTCGTCTTGTTCTGGAGTTGGCTCTTTTCGTCCTGCATGGAGACCACCAAGCCTGTCGGCTTGTGGGTGATGCGGACCGCCGAGTCGGTGGTGTTGACCGACTGGCCTCCGGGGCCGGATGCCCGGTAGACGTCTACCTGGAGGTCGTTGTCGTCGATCTGGACGTCGATCTCATCGGCTTCGGGAAGCACGCTCACCGTTGCCGATGATGTGTGAACCCGGCCCTGGGACTCGGTCGCCGGAACCCGCTGAACCCGGTGCACCCCGCCCTCGTACTTGAGGCGGGTCCATGCATCTTCGCCCTTTGCCATGAACATGACATAGCTGAATCCACCCATGTCGGAATCGTTGGACTCGAGCAACTCGGTCGACCATCCGTGGATGGTGGCGAACGCCTGATACATGTTGAAGAGGTCGCGGGCGAACAGGTTTGCCTCTTCTCCACCCTCGGCACCACGGATCTCGACAATCACGTTGCGACCGTCGTTCGGGTCTGTCGGCAGCAACAGCGCCCGGAACTCCTCTTCGAGGCGTGCAATCTCGGCTTCGAGGGCAACCACCTCGGCCCGGAACATGTCCCGATCGTCACCCTCTGAGAGTTCCACCAGTTCCCTCGCGGCAAGCAGGTCATCGCTTGCCCGCTGGAGGGGACGGCCGACAGCAAGGACCACCTCGAGTTCCTTGTAGCGCCGTCCGGCCGCCTGTAGGCGCCCTGTGTCGGAGATGACGTCTGGATCGGCGAGGTGGGCCTCGGTCTCGGCCAACTCAACCAACAGCGCAGCGATCTGTTCCAACATCGGGTTCAGGGTACCGGTAGGGCCCCGGCAGACAGGAACGACCCGCCGAGTTCAGTCCCAGCCTCCCCTGAGCCCGACTACCTCTGAACGCACGGCGAGTCGCTCAACGGCGGCAACCACCGTGGGTAGAACATCCCTTGCCGGTAGGGCAACGATCAGGCGGTCGGGATCTTCACGCAGAACGAGGTCGGCAACGGCGGGAACAAGGTCAGGGTCGGCACCGACAGAGCAGACGAGCAGGACCCGTTCTCCGGAGATGTCAATCCCGATTGCTGCGGTCGGGACACTGTCACGGAGGCCGGCAGGTGTCTCGGCCGGGTCCACGGCGGTCAGGCTGGCGAGACGGAGGGTCGAGGGGTCTGTGATCAGGTCGTGTCTCAACCAGCGTTCACGAACGAGGGTGGCGAGCGGATGTGACCCGGCTCCGGCCCGCCGTTGGGTTCGAACGATCTCTGCCACCGACATGAGGTTCTCGGCCGGCGGCCTGTCGCCGTGGAGGGCAACGCCGGCCTCGCGGTCCAGGCGACCCACCCCGATCTCGATGCCGGACGGCGTGGCACGGACCACCTCGAGACCGAGGATCTCACCCCTCCAGATACCACCCTCCTGGACCGGATCCACACCGGCCTGCCGGCAGAGGTCGATGAAACCGAGAGGTGCCTCGGTTGGTTGGAGCAACTCGGGCAGAGGAGCGGCATCAACGGGCCGCAGGAGCACACCGTCAGCGATCTGGACGGTCGGAGGCGGATCAACCACAGCAGAGCGCCTGGCAGCCACGGCAGCAACCGAAGGGTCGTCATAAATGACGACCGCCTCTTCGAGCTGATGACGAGCAGCCAGCAGCAGCAGGTTTCCGAATGCCTCCTCCGGCCTGTCGGGAGAGGCCAGGAACACGATCCTGTCGGCATCATCGTCGATGAGGGCCACTCCACCACCGACCGAGATCGGCTCAACGTCGGGTTCTGAGCCGGTTAACTCACGGACGTGTGAAGTCAACCGGGCTGCGAGAAGGGCGGCACCCCGATCGGAGGCCACGGTCACTGTGTTCGTTCGGTGGCAGGCGGCTGAGGTGGCCGCCTACACACGTTGAACAGGCTCAGGCCTTGCGGCGCGAGCCGTACCTGCGCTCGAAGCGCTCGACTCGACCGGCGGTGTCAACGATCTTCATCTGACCGGTGAAGAACGGGTGGCTGGCCGAGGAGATCTCGACCTTGACGAGTGGATACTCGACACCGTCTTCGAGGGTGATCGTGTCGTTGGTCTTGACCGTGGATCGGATCACGAAGGTGGCACCCTCGGAGAGGTCCTGAAAGACCACGGGGCGGTAGTCGGGGTGGATGTCTGTCTTCATAGCGGCTCCAGTCTGCGGCGTGCCGGGTGCGCCTGCAACCTGCGGTTGCAGGTGGCGTCATTCGGGTGGTTAGTTCAACTTCCCATCGAGGGTCCCTTGGCCACCTCGGCCAGGAACTCGTCGTTGTTCTTGAAAGTCTTGAGGCGGTCGATGAGCAGCTCCAGGCTGGCAGCAGCCGAGGTGTCGCCGTCGTTGGCAAGCCCGTTCAGGACCCTGCGCAACTTCCATACCTGGTTCAGCTGCTTGCGCTCGAACAACAGCTCCTCGTGGCGTGTGGAAGAGGCGTTGACGTCGATTGCCGGGTACACACGCCTCTCGGCTATGCGCCGGTCGAGGCGCAACTCCATGTTGCCCGTGCCCTTGAACTCCTCAAAGATGACCTCGTCCATCTTGGATCCGGTCTCGACGAGGGCTGTGGCGAGAATGGTGAGCGATCCACCCTCCTCGACGTTGCGGGCGGCACCGAAGAACTTCTTCGGCGGGTAGAGCGCACCAGTGTCGATTCCGCCGGACATGATGCGTCCGGTCGCCGGTGCGGCCAGGTTGTAGGCCCTTGAGAGACGGGTGATGCCGTCCAGCATGATCACGACGTCCTCGCCGCGCTCGACCATGCGCTTGGCGCGCTCAATTGCTATCTCGGCAAGGTGGGTGTGTTCATCGCTGGGCCGGTCGAAGGTAGAGCCCATGACCTCACCATTTTTCAGCCAGCGGCGCATGTCGGTCACCTCTTCGGGGCGCTCGTCGACAAGGAGGACGATGAGCTTCACCTCGGGGTGGTTGGTCTCGATGGACCTTGCGATGGTCTTCATGATCGTGGTCTTACCGGCCTTCGGCGGCGACACGATGAGGCCTCGCTGGCCTTTGCCGATCGGGGAGATCAGGTCGACGATCCGGGCGGTCATGTTGTCGGAGTCACCCTCGACCTCGAGGCGCAGTCGCTCATCGGGGAACAGCGGGGTGAGGTCCTCGAAGCGGGGGCGGCCCTTTGCCTCTTCGGGGGGCCTGCCGTTCACCGACTCGATGCTGAGTAGCGCCGGGTTCTTCTCGCTGCGGTTGGCCGGTCGGGAGGTACCTGTCAGGTGGTCACCCTTTCGGAGATCAAACTGGCGGACCTGCTTGACCGACACGTATGCGTCGTCCTTGGAGGGCTTGAATCCGTTGACGCGCAGGAATCCGTAACCCTCGTCGCGCAGATCGATGTAGCCCTCGATGGCTACCGGTTCGCCGTCCCACGGCTCTTCCGGGGTGTTGTCCCGTTCACGTCCGCGGCCACCGCTACGGCGACGCCGACGGTTGCCGGGACCGGCCTGGTCCTGCTGGCGGTTCCGGCTCTGGTTCTGGCTGCCGCCCCTGCGGTCGCCGTCCCTGTTCTGTGACTCCTGCTTCGGCTTCTGCTGGTCGCGGCCATCTCTGGCAGTACGGTCAGAAGCAGCTTCTTTCGACTCGGCCTTGTCAGCCTTGTCGGCCTTCTCTTCGGCTTCGGCCGCGGCCTCCCATGCTGCAGGTGGTTCCTCGGTGAGGGCCTCTGCAGCAGGGGCTGACCCGTTCGCAGATCCGGCGCTGGGAGCGCCGTCGACGCCGGCCAGGTCCAGGATCAGGTCGACGATCTCGGCTTTGCGCGAACGCGATCCGGGCTTGCCGCCCAGGGCGGTTGCGATTGTTGTCAGCTCGTCGCGGTCCTTGGTTTCAAGGGCGGTTCGCTCGAGTTGGGTCGAGTCCATGCTCAGACACCTTCTTCTACTTGTTGTGTTCGACTTGGGGGGTTTTGGCCAGACGGTCCAAAGACCGAACCGGCAACCGCCTCGTGGTGGGGAATCTCCGGTGAGGCTTGTCGGCGGAGCAGGTCCGGTCGGGTGACCGGTTCGATGCTGGATCCACCAGGGGGTGGAGGAGGCACCGGCGCACCACCGACGGTGATAGTCAGCGGGACAGCGGGGGAAACAAGTTCTCGTCAGCCCCAGCCCGACGACATGAACATTGTAGTGAATCCACGGAAGTCACCACAACCACCCTCCCGTTGCCGTGGAATGGGGAAGCTCAGCAGTTGATGAGTGTTGCGGCCGCCAGGAGCGCCTCGGGACGAACGGAGTACCAGATCCAGCGACCCCGCCGTTCCCGGTCAACGAGGCCTGCCTCGTGTAGGGCCTTGAGATGGTGGCTGATGGTGGGCTGTGAACGGCCGAGCGGCCCAACCAGGTCGCAGGCACAGGAGCCTTCAGGTCGGGAGGCTATGAGGCTGAACAGCCTCAGGCGGATGGGATCACCGAGTACGGAGAACACCCCTGCGAGTCGGTGGGCGGTCTCGTCGTCGAGGGCTGCCTCGGTTATCGGTGGGCAACACTGGAGGTCGGTGGCGGCAGTCACAGTTGACATTATATCGACTAATATCTATATTTGCAAGCATCGATATATGGCCCTCCCACCTCAATAAGGAGATGACCACACCATGAGCCGACTACAGCTAGCAATCGACGTCAGCGACCTTGACAGTGCAATCGACTTCTACACCCGCATGTTCGACACACCTCCGGCAAAGGTGCGCCCCGGCTACGCCAACTTCGCCATCGCCGACCCACCGCTGAAGTTGGTGCTCTTCGAGGACACCTCCGGTGGTGGCACGATCAACCACCTAGGGGTCGAAGCCGAGTCGAGCGCCGAGGTGGTGGCCGCCGAGGCACGCCTGTCAGCCTCAGGCATCGAGACCACCGGCGTTGGCGACGCAATGTGCTGCTACGCCGACAAGACCGAGACCTGGCTGTCAGGCCCCGACGACACCCGATGGGAGTGGTACGTCAAGACCGGCGACAACGAACAGTTCGAGGACGTCAAGGTCGAGTACGACAAGCCCGGCTGCTGCAACTGACCCACGCCTCCACACACCGTTCTAATGGGCACAGCGATACGACACGGACTTCTGGTCCTTGCAGAACTCACCCTCCTGTTCGTCGGAATATCATTTGCACTGGCACTGTTCCAGCGGCGTTTCGGCGAGGAACAGATCCGGACATGGTTAGGGGGACCACCGTGGCTGGCGGCCCTGAAGGGAATCGCCCTCGGCGTTGTCACCCCGTTCTGCACGTGTTCTGCAATCCCGATGTTGGCAGCCTTTATCAGGGCTGGTGTGCGACCTGCCGGCTACGCGGCCTTCATCGTCGCCGCACCCGTGCTGGATCCGATCCTCTTCGCCGGCCTCGCCGTCATCCTCGACGTGCGGGCAGCGGTCGTCTACACGCTCGTGGTGATCGCATCCTCCGCGTTGGTAGCACTCCTGGCTGAAGCCGGAAACGTCTCCAGGATGCTGAAACCAATTCCGATCAGCACGGCCGCTGGTCCGCAACCGCTCACCCCGCCTGACGCCGCCTGTCGCGACATCGGACCTTCCCCCTGGTCGGGCATTCAGGTCGAGTTCAGGCCAGCTGTCCGTGAGGCAATGTCAGTGCTGCGCAGGTTCGCCCCGCTGATGGTCGTAGGGGTGCTCGCTGGTATCGCTATCACCGAGTTCATCTCGACAGACTGGATCGCCTCAGTTGCAGGATCCAATGCAGGTACCGCCGTTCCATTGGCCGCTCTGATCGGGATTCCCCTGTATGTGAATGCCGAACTGTTCATCCCCATAGGCGACGCCCTGCACACCTCGGGCATCGGGCTAGGTCCGATCGTGGCACTCACAATCACCGGAGTTGGAGCCAGTGTTCCCGAGTTCGTCATGCTTGAACGAATGGCCCAGACCCGCCTTGTCGCAGGCCTTGGACTCTTCGTTCTCTCAGTAGCCATCGGGACGGGCCTGATCGTGAACCTCGTGCTCTGACAATTGGTTCCCGCAGCAATCAGCCGGCCAGAAGGGTCGGCAGCAGTTCGTGGCCGGTTACCGGCGACTCCCCGGCGACACCGACCTCTGTGAACACCCCGCCCGGACCATCGGTACGGGAATCGACCAGCATGTACGGCACAGGGTCAGGCGTATGGGTCCTGGTGGTCAACGGGGTTCCGTGGTCGGGCAGCATCAGCAGGCGCCATGGGCCCATGGCATCGAGGCCCGGAATCAGATCGGCGATGATGCGGCTGTCCCAGTTCTCCAGCGCCCTCACCTTCTCGACAACATCACCGGCATGGCCCGCCTCGTCGGTCGCCTCGACATGGATCACGAACAGATCCAGGCCGCCAGCCAACTCTGCCAGCGCCACATCACGCTTGCCCTCGTAGTCGGTGTCATAGCGACCCGTGGCGCCCGGTATGTCGCAGATCTTCATGCCGCTCAGCATGCCGATGCCCCTCACCAGGTCGACCGCTGTGACCAGACCGGCCCTGACGCCATGGGTCTCCGCGAACGACGGGATCCGGGGCTGGAAGCCCTGCCCCCACAGCCAGACCTGCGTGGCCTCAAGGTCCGATGAGGCGATGATCTCCTTTGTGGCCTCCATCAGGACCCTCAACCTGGGACCCGCCGGCCCGCCCGGCAGCACCACGGGATCACCGGTCAGGTCATGTGGCGGGATGCACTCGGCGTCAACCCAGTCAGCCGGGGCGATCATCGAGTGCCTGAAACTGATTCCCGGGTGAAACGACACCCCATCGCGCCCCCCACCCAGTTCGGCGTCGATCCGGTTGATCACCTCGGCTGCAGCCTCGTCTGACGGGCTACCACCCGCGTAGTCGACCATTTCCCCGTCGACCACGGTGACCAGGTTGCAGCGGAAGGCCACCTGGTCTGGCGCCAGGGTCAGACCCATTGCCGCCGCCTCGATTGGGGCCCTTCCAGTGTGAAATGCAGACGGGTCAAAGCCCATGATCGACATGTTGCCCACGTCGCTGCTGGGTGCCATTCCCTCTGGAATGACCGCGGCACGACCCACTACCGCCCGTGCCGCCAGCGCATCCATGTGTGGCGTGTCAGCGGCCTCAAGCGGGGTGAGACCGCCCAGTTCGGGAACAGGCAGGTCCGCACAGCCGTCGGGAACACAGATCACGTACTTCATCGGACGGACATCCTGCCAGTGCCAACCCGGCGGGCGTCGCTCCCCCACACCCGAGCCTCAGACCGCACGTGCATGCTCCTCGACAAACGCCTCGACCCCTGCAAGATCGTTTGGGAGATGGGTCATGCGCTCGGGCCGGTCCAGGAGGTCGCCGAGACGGTCCGGGAGAGCGGGCCTCACACCTGTGGCCTTCTCGACTGCGTCGGGGAACTTGGCCGCGTGGGCAGTGGCCAGGGCGACCATGGGAACCCCGGGGTCCCGTCGACACTCCCGGGCCGCCAGAACCCCCACAGCGCTGTGGGGGTCCAGCACGACTCCGGACCGGTCGGCCTCGGCTGCGATGCACGCAAGCACCTGGTCATCGCCGAAGCGCGCTCCCAACCAGCCGCTGGCCAGAGAGGCGTGGAGCTTCTCGTCAATGGCCACCGAGCCATTCTCCCTGAAGGCCTCGAGGAGCCGGGCAACTGCAGCCCCGTCACGACCCTCCAGTTCGAAGAGCAGGCGCTCAAGGTTGGAGGAAACCTGGATGTCCATACTGGGGGAAAGGGTTGGCATAACCGGTCGTGCCTCCAGATTCCCGTCATCCAAGAACCTGGTCAGGATGTCGTTGCGGTTGCTGCCGACGACGAGCCTCGGCACGTTGAGCCCACCAAGTCGGGCAACGTGACCGGCGAACACGTTGCCGAAGTTGCCCGTCGGCACGGCGAAGTCCACCGGCTGACTCCGGCCTCCGAGCCGCTCGGCCGCCACCACGTAGTAGACGACCTGGGCCATGACCCTCGCCCAGTTGATGGAGTTGACCGCCGAGAGGTTCATCCTGGCCCTGAAGGGCTCATCTGCGAACATTGCCTTGACCAGGTCCTGGCAGTCGTCGAAGGTTCCGTCGAGGGCGACGTTGTGAACGTTGGCCGCCTGCACTGTCGTCATCTGTCGACGCTGAACCTCGGTTACCCGACCCGCGGGGTGAAGGATCACTATGTCGACGTTTGGACGGTCGCGGCACGCCTCGATCGCTGCTGAACCAGTGTCACCAGAGGTGGCGCCCACAATCGTCACCCGCTCCCCCCGACGGGTCAACTCGTAGTCGAAGAGCCGCCCGACCAGCTGCAGGGCAATGTCTTTGAAGGCGAGGGTGGGCCCGTGGAACAATTCCATCAGATGAAGCCCGCCACCCAGGTCCACGAGGGGTGCCACATCGTCGGCGTCGAACACTGAGTAGGCGTCGGAGGCCATCTGGGCGAACGCATCCTGGTCGATGTTCCCCGCCACGAACGGCGACATGACCTCTACCGCCGTCTCGACGTAGTCACCACGGCCCCCATCGGCGATCTGTGGCCAGGAATCGGGAACGTAGAGGCCCCCGTCGGACGCCAGGCCGACAAGCAGGGCATCGGAAAAGTCAAGGGTCGGGGCCGCACCCCGGGTGCTCACATACCGCACGGGAATCCAGACCAGTCAGTCGCCGATGACACGCAGCACGCTGCCGATGCTGCGAACAGCGTCAAGTTCCCCGAGACCTCTCAAGGTCTCCTGGAGATCACTCTCACGGGCCAGGTGGGTAATGAACCTGAGCTGGGCCTCGGCACCCAGTCCGACCTGTTCCATGGACTTGATCGACACATCGTGCCCGCCGAAGACGGCTGCCACGTCGGAGAGGACGCCGGGTCGGTCATCGACCTCGATGCTCAGGTAGTAGGCGGACTTGATGTCGCCGATCGGAGCTATCCGGACGTCGCTGAGCGCTCCGATCGGGGCACCGTGGCCTCTTCGGAGGTTCCCTGCCGCGTCAATCAGGTCTCCGAAAACCGCCGAGGCTGTCGGACGGCCTCCGGCCCCGCGGCCATAGAACATGAGCTCGCCGACCGCTCCGCCCTCGACGAACACGGCGTTGAAGCTGTCGTTCACGGCCGCAAGTGGATGATCGAAAGGCACGAGTGTCGGATGTACCCGCACGCCGATTTCAACCTCACCGTCTACAGAGGTTCCACGCTCGGCAACCGCAAGCAACTTGATGCAGTGCCCCATGGTTCGGGCAGCTTCAATGTCCTCGACCGTCACCCCTGAGATTCCCTCGTGGTAGACGTCTGCTGGAACCACCCGCGCTCCAAAGGCCAGGCTGGCGATAACCGCCGCCTTGGCCCCGGCGTCGAATCCCTCCACGTCGGCGGTGGGGTCACTCTCGGCGTAGCCCAGGTCCTGGGCCTCGGAAAGGGCGTCTGCGTAGCTTGCCCCGTGGTCAGACATCCTCGAGAGGATGAAGTTGGTCGTGCCGTTGACGATCCCCATGATGCGGGTGAGCGGCTCCCCTGCCAGAGATTCACGTAGGGGCCTCATGATCGGAATTGCGCCAGCAACCGCAGCCTCGAACAGCAGGTCGACCCCCGCCGCCGCGGCCGCCAGGTAGAGCTCCTCACCGTGGGCAGCAAGTAGTTCCTTGTTGGCTGTGACAACGGGCTTTCCAGAAGCGAGTGCTCCCAGAATCAGTTGGCGTGCCGGTTCGAGTCCGCCCATGACCTCGACGACCACGTCGATGCCGGGATCGTTCACAACTGCTTCAGCGTCTGTCGTGAAGGCGTCTGGTGGACACGGGACACCGCGGTCGACGGAGGTGTCGCGCACCGCTACCGCGGCCACCTCGAGGACCAGCCCGGTGCGGTCAGCAACCGTCTGGCTCTGTTCGTGGACAAGGGTGACAAGAGCTGCTCCCACGTTTCCGCAGCCGAGCACGCCGACCCTGACACTTGTGGCTTCCATCCGCTCCACGGTACCGGTCCTTTACCTGGGTATCAGTGTGGTTTCAGCGCTCGCGGCGCACCAGGTCCTCGAAGGTCTCGCGGGCCACGACGAGGCGGGCCTCCCCTTCCGAGACGAAGACCACGGCGGGACGCAGCACCTGGTTGTAGTTGGAGCCCATCGAGTGCCCGTAGGCGCCGGTCACAGGAGTGGCAATCACATCACCGACGGCCAGATCGTCGGGTACGAAGCCCTCGCGTACCAGCAGATCACCTGACTCACAGTGCTTGCCGACAAGGCGTACCGCCCGAGGCCTTACAGCGGTTACCGCCCGCGGCAGGAATGTCTCGTACCCCGAGCCGTAGAGGACGGGGCGGGGGTTATCGCTCATGCCGCCATCCACGGCCACGTAGGTGCGCAGGCCGGGTAGGTCCTTGACGGTTCCGACCGTGTAGAGCGTCACCGCTGCAGAAGCGGCGATCGCCCTGCCCGGCTCTGCGGAAACCCTGGCGGTCACCCCGGCGGCGTCGCAGACCGCCATGATTCCCTCGGCCCATTCGGTGATTGTCGGAGCACTCTCACCCTCGACGTACGCGACGCCCAGGCCACCCCCGACTGAGAGCTCGGGCAGGCCGAACGGATCGGCAAACCTGGTCATGACCTCAACCGCACGCGAGAACGCACCCACCTCGAACACCTGGCTTCCGATGTGGAAGTGCAGGCCGACAAGGTCTACCGAGTCGGCAACAGCGGCACGTTCGACTGCAACGGCTGCCAGACCGGTCGATACCGTGAAACCGAACTTTGAGTCGTCCTGTCCTGTCGAGATGAACTCGTGTGTGTGAGCCTCGACCCCCGGGGTGATGCGCAGCATGACCCTCGGGACCGCGCCTGTTTCGGCATGGATGGCGTCCAACCGGTCCATCTCGTCGAACGAATCGACCACGATCGTCTCCACGCCTGCATCAACTGCCATCGCCAGTTCAAGGTCGCTCTTGTTGTTTCCGTGCATTACCAGCCGGTCGGCGGGCACCCCCGCATACAGCGCCATGAAGAGCTCTCCACCGGTCGATACATCAATGTGCATGCCCTCTTCGTGGGCGAGCTTCGCCATGGCCGTACAGAGGAAGGCCTTGCCCGCGTAGGCGACCCCGTCACCGAATGCCGCCACCGCCTCCCGGCACCTGGAACGCAGATGGTCCTCGTCGTACACGAACAGGGGTGTCCCGAACTGTTCGGCCAGGGAAGCCAGGTCGCAGCCGCCGATGGACGCCCTACCGCCATCGACGGTCGTCGTGTCGGGGAGCAGACCCAGAGGAATTGGTCCGGCCATCAGGCCTCCCCCTCATCTTCGCGCCACATCTCCTCGGGCGCTCCGACACCAAGTAGGTCCAGAGCGACAACGAGGCCGATGCGGACTCCCTCGACCAGCCACAGCCGAGCATGGGAAATACCCTCGTCGATACCGTCGCCCATGACCCGGCAGTCATGGTAGAAGCCGTGGAAGGCAGAGGCCATGTCCCGCACCCACGTGGTCACCTGGTGCGGTGCCTGCTCGCGGCAGGCACGCAGAACCGTGTCTGGCAACTCGTGTAGCGCACGCAACAGGGCAAGTTCCCGCTGATGCCCGAGCAGAGACAGGTCGGTCCGGTCGATGGGAGGCCGCTCGATTCCGGCCTGCGCAGCCCGGGCCACGATGGAGTGGATCCGTGCGTGCGCGTATTGCACGTAGAACACGGGGTTCTCGTTGACCTGGCTGGCAACCAGGTCCAGGTCGAAGGTCTGCTGCGAGTCGACCGAAAGCAGCAGGTAGGTGAAGCGGGCAGCATCGGCACCGACCTCGTCAACCACCTCGGCCAACTCGACCATTTCACCTGTGCGCTTGGACAACCGCACCTCTTCTCCTCCGCGCCGGAGGCTGACCATCTGGGTAATGGCAACCTGCAACTCGGAGGGGTCGTGCCCCAGCGCATGCATGGCGGACTGCATGCGGGCCACGTAGCCGTGGTGGTCGGCCCCCCAGACGTTTACGAGCCGGTCGGCACGCTGGAACTTGTCGCGGTGGTACGCCACGTCGGGCAGCAGGTAGGTGAACTGGCCATCGGACTTGATAAGCACCCGGTCCTTGTCGTCTCCGTGGTCGCTGCTCCTCAACCATGTGGCGCCGTCATCTTCATACACGGCGTTCTGTACCCGGAGGTCGGACATGACCTCGTCGATGGCGCCAGACTCGATCATCGACCGCTCGCTGAACCAGGAGTCGAAGTGGATGTCGAGGCTCTCGAGAACGCTGCGCTGGTCTGCCAGCGCCCGCTCGTACCCCCATTCCAGCGGCTCAACACCCTCGGGCATCTCGCCTGCCCACTCGCCGATGTAGTGGCCGTGGTAGCCACCTTCGGGCACATCGTCACCCGCGGCCACAGCTGCCAACGAGTCGGCGAACAGCTGCATCTGGGTGCCACGGTCGTTGACGTAGAACTCTCGGGTCACCTCGTGGCCACAGCGCTGGTAGAGCCTGGCCAGGGAGTCGCCGTAGCACGCTCCCCGCCCGTGGCCGGCATGAAGCGGCCCTGTCGGATTGGCGCTGACGAACTCGACCATGACCGACCGGCCACCACCAACGGAGTGGGCGGCCCATCCGTCGGGACCGGCCGCCACGACGTCAAGGAGCACGTCGTGGAGCCACGAGTCGGCCAGTCGAAAGTTGACGAACCCGGGACCGGCTACCTCGACGGCCGTCACGTGGGCCGGTGGTGAAGCCTCAAGGGCCTCTGCGAGTGCCGTTCCCAATTCCCGCGGGTTACAACCGACCGCCTTTGCAGAGGCAAGCGCGGCGTTGGTGGACCAGTCGCCGTGCTCGGGGTTGGCGGGGCGCTCGAGGCCTACCTCGGCTGGTGGAGGGTCAACGCCCAGGTCGATGAGCGCGGATCGTACCGATTCGATGAGGATGTCGCGAACGTCCATTGGGCTGTTCCAGCGGGCAGGTGGCAGTGCCGGTTGATCACCGGCAGGATCGCCCCGATGCTACCGGGTGGGCCCGATGTGACTGAACCCTATTCGGGCCGGTTGTACTCGCTGGACCGCTCAACCCTGGCTATCCGCATGGTGAAGTGGTCGTACCACCGTTCGAGGCCGATCCTCTAGGCCACACGGTGTTGGGTGTCTCGCCCCCATGCCTCGATCGCCTCAAGCGATTCCCGGTAGCAGACCGTGATGCCAACGCCGTCTTCCCCACAGGCCGAGTCCATGCCGAGGAAGCCATCCTGGTCTGCCACCAGGGTTGCCATCTTCTGGGCCATGTCCCCGTAGTCGTCACTGTCCGATGTCAGATGGGTCTTGAAGATCGTGGCCCACGAACCAACTCCTGCGCTCATGGGCCGGGCACTAGATCGCTTGTGACGGTATGGCCGCCAGGATCTCGGCAACCGGCGGGTAGTCGCCTACCGCCCTGCCAACGTGCGACCACACGACACGGCGTTCTCGGTCCAGGATCACCACGGCCGGTCGGTCCCCGGTGTGGGGTCGACTGACCTTCCCCTGTTTCTGCCTGAACATCCCGACAAGAAGGTTTCGGATCGATCGCCACCCCATCAGCTCACCCCTGGAGAGCTTCTGGTCGAGTCCCAGCGCGCTTCGCAACGTGCCGCCCGGGTCCAAAAGTAGGGGGAACGGCACACCACCGTCCAGCAGCCGCTGTGCCTGGAAATCGGCTGCGCCGCCGACCGCCATCACGACCACATCCCTTTCAGCGAACTCTCCGTGGTGTTTGCGCAACTGCGCGAGTAGCTCGAGGCAGGGGGCTCAACCGTAGTAACGGAGCACCTGGAGGACCAGGTAGGTCCGCTGCCCTGGGTCGACGGCAACGGGGGACCCGTCGGGTGCCGCCAGGTCGACAGCGGGAACCCGTCCTCCCGTGGGAACCATCACATGACGCTCCGGTTCCGCTTGGCGCTCAGGCTGATTCGGTCGAGACCGCTGTGCCGTAGGCGAGGATCTCGGCGGCGTTGCCCATGATCTGTGAGGTGGTCAGCCGAACGTTGACAACGGCGTCAGCCCCCAGTTCTGCGGCATGGGAGCCCATGCGTTCGAGGGCCTCGGTACGGGCGTCGGCCAGCATGTCTGAATACGACTTAATCTCGCCACCCACAATGGACTTGAGACCTGCACCGATGTCCTTGGCTATGTTCTTGGCCCTGACGGTGGAGCCGATGGCCACACCGTGTGAGGTGACGACGCGCCTGCCGGGAACGCCGTCGGTGGTTGAGAACTCCATGCTCACGCCCTCGTTCCGCTGAAGCTCGCTGTGCCGAAAGCGCCCAACTTGGCCTCGCCGTTGATCTCGTCGCCGCTGATGGTGGCCGTTGACTCGACCTTGATCGGCATGGGTGAGGTCATGTTGACGGTCCACGAGAGGGCGTCACCGTCGATCGTGCCGTCCTCCAGGTCGAGGGACCCCTGTGGGCCCGACATGGTCCCGGTGAGGGTTCCATCATCGGTGGCAAATGTGAGGGTGCCCGCCTGGGCCCCCATGGGTGTGTTCATCGTGACGTTCCAGGTGCCGTCGGCACTCATGTTCCTCACCCCTCCATGTCGGTTGTGGGATCGGTTGAACAATAGACCCTCAGGCTCGGGAACGTCCCGTCGCGACGAAAGAGCGGGCATCCCGTCGTACCACCAGCACCAACACGCTTATCACCACTGCCATTCCCAGGCCCTGGATCAGGGTGACCTGCTGGCCCACGACCAGCCAGGCTCCCGCACCCGAGAGAACAGGGATCGACAGGGTCAGCATGCCCGCCAGCGACAGTGGGATGTGCAGGTGGGCCCAGTTCATGAGCAGGTGGCCCGTGCCGGGAACGGCAAGCAGGACGGCCAACCAGACCCACTGGGGTCCGCTGGGGAACGGAACCGCGACCGTTCCGGCGTCGACGGCTACCAGGGGTAGGAGTACAAGTGCCCCCACGGCCATCGACACGGTCTGGAGGGTGAACGTGTCAACCCGGTTGCGCACGTCCTTCACGACCACGAAATAGGCAGAGAAGAGGACCATGGCCAGAACAGCCAGGGCGTCTCCGCGGAGGTTGACGCCAACATCGGTTCCGGCACCGAACATGACGAGCGCCACCCCTCCGATCGCCACCAGGGCCGCCCCAACCAGCCACGGGCCGACATCTTCCCTGAAACGGCGGGATGCCACCGCCATCAACACGATTGGCTGAAGGGCGCCGATCGTCGTGGCATTGGCGACAGTCGTGGAGTGCAGTGCCACGAAGAACACGCCTATCTCCAGACCGAGGATGGCGCCGGCAGGGGCTACCAGCCGAACCGTGCGGAGTGAAATCCGGCGACCTCCCCCATAGAGGACCGCCCCGTAGAGGACTGCTCCGAGCAGCAGGCGCCAGAAGGCAATCTGGAGTCCCGGGAGGTCGAGGCTCACCACCATGATGTTGCCAGCGGACCAGCAGGTGACCGCCGCTGTCGCCGCCAGGCGCCCCGTGCCACCGTGTCCAGAGAGTTCCGACGACATGGAGGGGTACCCTAAGAGGCATGTTCGCAGTTCTCGTTACCCTGTGTGACCACAGGGGTCCGATGGGACTCGTAGGGGAGGCTTCACCCGTTAAGTGGGGGAGGCTCCACAGTTTCGTAAATCTGTGAACACCCGTGTGTGCTACACCATGCTCTCTTGATGTCTGCGTCCGGGAAGGCCTTCGATTCGATCGAGCGCCAGTGGTGCGCGGCGTCGTAGGCCCCGTCGGGTCGAACCACCAAACCCCAACAGCAAGGACCTCACCGTGACTTCCCGTCCACTCGACGGCATCCGGATCGTCGATCTCACTCATGTTCTCGCCGGGCCGTACTGCTCGTACCAGCTCGGCCTGCTCGGCGCCGACGTGATCAAGGTCGAGCCGCTATCCGGCGATCTTGTCCGCCCGTGGAGGGGTACTCGGGAGCAGGTTATGTCCGGCATGGGCACCGGGTTCATGGCCCAGAACGCCGGTAAACGTAGCCTGTCGGTCGACATCTCCCAGCCCGAGGGGAGCGACCTCGTCCTCGAACTGGCCGCTGGCGCCGACGTGTTTCTCGAGAATTACCGTCCCGGCTCGCTCGCCCGCCACGGCCTCGGCTACGACGACGTCGCTGCGGTGAACGACACGGTCGTGTACGCCTCGATCTCAGCGTTCGGCCAGACCGGACCGCACGGCCACCGCCCGGGGTTCGACGATGTCATCCAGGGGACATCCGGCTTCATGGCCACGAACAAGCGCGACCGGGGCCCGGTCCGTACCGGCGGTCCAGTGCTTGACTATGCGACCGGCATGCACGCGACCTCAGCGATCCTGGCCGCGCTGATGCTGCGCAACCAGACCGGCGAGCGCCAGCGAGTGGACGTCGCGATGCAGGACGTCACCATGCTGTTAGTTAATTACGACACCGCTGCCGCCTCTCAACACGGCGGCGTCTCCGAACCGAATCTTGATATCGAAGCCCCGATGCTCGGGCGGTTCGCGACCGCCGACGGTTACGTGATGCTCGCGGGCTACCTACCCCGTCACTGGCAGTCCATCGCCGCTGCTATCGGTCTCGATGAACTCACCGACGTGGAGTTCGAAGACCTCTTCGCCCGCAGCGACGAAATTCAAGCCCTCGTCGAGGCCCGTCTCCTGGAGAGAACCACCGACGAATGGGACCGAATCTTCGCTGAAGCTGGTGCGGTCGGCGGCGGCGTCCGCGAGCTCGCCGAAACCTTCGCCTCCGGCCAGCCCGACGCCCGCGGCATCACCGAACCGCTCCACACACCGGTCGGCGAAATCCACGTCACCACCAACGGCTACCGGATCAACGACCAGGCCTGGGGCCCTCGCTCCAGCGTGCCGATGCTCGGCGAACACTCCCGCGACCTGCTCGGCGAACTCGGCCATGACGACGCCGCCATCGACGCCCTCATCACCGACGGCGTGATCCGCCAGCACGATGCCTGAGCCCAAGATGCGCTGGTCCGAGAGGCTGCGGACTGACCTGGGTCGCCGCGCGGCCGTCATCAACACGGAGCGCGGTCACGTAGAGGTCGCCCGAGAAGGCTACGGAACTCCTGTGCTGGTGATTCACGGCGGCCCCGGCGGTTTCGATCAGGGGTTGATGTACAGCCGCCACCTCCGCGACAACGGGTGCGAGCTCGTCGCCCTGTCTCGTCCCGGCTATCTACGCACGCCGCTCTCGTCGGGTCGAACGCCGACCGAGCAGGCCGACCTGTACGCGGCCGTACTCGACGCCTTGAAGATCGACCGAATCACAGTGCTCGGCTACTCCGCAGGCGGCCCATCAGCGCTACATTTCGCGGCCCGCCACCCCAGTCGGGTCAGGTCGCTACTCCTCGATTCGGCGGTACTAGACCACTACGACTCATCAGAGAGCCTGGTCGAGCGGTTGTCGCTCTTCTCGACCTTTGGTGCGTGGTTCTGGCACACGGTGGGCCATCGCTGGCCGAAGGTTGCAACGTCCGTGCTCGTCGACAGCACCACTACAGGCCTCGACAAGGCCCAGAGGCGAGCAGCAGTGGAGTGGATCATGACTGACCAGGAGCGGGTCGAGTCTGTTCAGGAGATGTTGACCTCGTTCGCACCGTGGAAGCTACGGCGAGCAGGGTTCGACAACGACGTAGACAACGAAGACCCTCTGGCACCACTGCCGATCGCAGAAATCACGTGCCCGACCATGATCACCCACGGGATGAATGACGGTGCAGTCCCCGTGGAACTCGCCATACGGGCGAGCGAGTCCCTCAAGAGTGCAGAACTCGTACTGATCGATGAAGGTCATCACCTCCTGCCTGTCGCTCGGCACTTCGAGGCGGCAATGGAACGACGCCTCGAGTTCGTTCACTCCAACAACTGACTCAGGCCCATCGTCCACTTCCCCTAGTCATTGGCTGAAAACCCGAGAAGGCAGCGCCAAAAGCGCTGCCTTCTCGAAACTGCGAACACGTGCACGCAGAAACTGCGAACACGCCTAGGAGGGCGTGGGACAGACCGGACCGGGTTCTGGGTCAGGTGATCGGATACCCTGCCCCGCCTGGCCGAGACCACGACGAATGCGATTCCATGAGGATCCTCGTAACCAACGATGACGGCATCGACTCTCCGGGGCTGCATGCCCTCGCTGTGGCGGTGCTCGAGCAGGGCTGGACACCGGTCGTAGCCGCTCCAACCACCGACTGGAGCGGTGGCGCCGCTGCCTTGGGCCCTCTTGAGACCCCGGGTCGGGCAGATCTGAGGGCCGTCAGCCTGCCGGACCTGGCCGGGGTGTCGGCCCACGCTGTGAGCGCCCCACCGGCGTTCATCGTCAGCCTGGCCGCTCTGGGAGTTTTCGGGGACCGGATCGACCTGGTGCTTGCCGGGGTCAACCAGGGATCCAACACCGGGTCCTCCACCCTCTACTCTGCAACCATCGGTGCTGTGCTGACCGGAAGGCAGCGTGGCCTCTCGGGGCTGGCCCTCAGCCAACTCGACGGCCGAGACGAGGGAACCACACAACTCTGGTCCTCGGCAACCGACATCGCCCTTCCCATGGTCCGCTGGTTGGCGGACCAGAGCGGGATCATTTCGCTCAACGTGAACGTGCCGAACCTACCCATCGGCGAGATCCAGGGGGTTCGCCTGGCGACCCTGGCACCGAAGGGCTCCATCCAGACCCTGGTCACCGACCGGGATGACAACGGGATCTCCTTCGAACTTGCACCGACGACCGACCAGATGCCCGAGAACTCCGACACGGCGC
>Ga0208894_1000023_pt1 | contig 139303 bp, 164 predicted proteins | sample ETNtaG_12_FD_185752 | JGI IMG/M metagenome (GOLD analysis project Ga0208894, IMG submission 185752) | Marine microbial and viral communities from oxygen minimum zone, Eastern Pacific Ocean - ETNP201306SV49 (SPAdes) (version 2) | ecosystem: Environmental > Aquatic > Marine > Oceanic ...
AATTCTTGGAATAGATGGTGAACTACCTCAATGGGTTGTGCCCCTTGCAATATGGACTGCAGAGGGAAAGATTACTCCAGCTGAAATGATAATTGCAATTGAGATTTTGATTAACCAGTAGGCTCTGAAATTGTTTTCTAAATTGGTAACGGAATTGTGGGATTACGTATTGAAAAAAGCCTAAAAATGACCCTAAAAATTATTTTATTTCAGGATCACAGAACTTTTCATGTGACATGATGTCATAAATTACCTCTGTAAATCCTTCAATGACATAATCGCATTTTTGGCAGGTATATTTCATATATTCCGTATACATGCATTACTAATGAAATTTTTGTTGTGTTTGAAAGTCTAAAAACTACTAGAAAATTCTAAATCATTCTATTTTTACTATTAACTTGAAGGAAATCATGCCGTTAGACAAAATGCCTAATTCTGAAGAATTTGTTCCAACTCATAAATCCATTATTTTACACAAAAACGGTATTCCTGCAGCCTGTATAGTTGATAAACAAATTCAAAATAAATCTCGCTATGAACTATTGTCCAATAACACTTCACTTCGAGCAAGTTTAGTTGGGTTTCTAAACAAAGATGAGGAATTAGGATTATTCATGGGATTCAAATTAAAAATTCAAACTGATGATGATTTTTTTGAATATACTGTATATCCCAATGATGAGTTTATTGATACTGTAATTTTTGAAGAATCTATTTTTATAATCAATGAAAAATTAGAACATCTTTTCTCTTTACAAAAAATAATGACAGATCAATTTGTAAAAACCAGATCAGAATTTGAAAAATTTCAAAAGATGATCAAATAATCTATAATCTATAATCATTAAATTACTGATAACATTCTACTTTGGTATGGTAAATTATACTCAGATGTTGAAGATTAGAGAGCCCACTTTACTTGATAGAGACGATGGTCATTGGTACCAAACAAAATTTGATGATGTTTATCCCTCTATCAGTACAATTTTGTCTGCTACTGCCACAGATGATAAAAAAAATGGATTAAAAAATTGGAAAGCAAATGAACCCGCACATGAATATATTACAAAACAATCTCAACATGTTGGAACTCAATCTCATAAAATTATTGAGGATTATTTGAGTAGTAATTTATCTTTGGAAGAATTTGATTTATTGCCTATTGCACATTTTAATAATTTAAAACCCTATTTAGAAAATATTTCTGATGTAACATGTATTGAACAAAGAATGTATTCTGATAAACTAAAAGTTGCAGGTACAAGTGACCTTATTGCATATTACAACGGTGAATTATCCATTATTGATTATAAAACAAAAAGAAAACCTCAGATTGATGATTACATGTATGAGTATTATTTACAAACCACTTGCTATGCACAAATGTTTCATGAAGTTACAGGCCAAAAAATCAATCAAATTGTAATTTTAGTAAGTAGCGAAAAAAATACCAGGCAGGAATTCATCAAAACATGTGATGCCTATATTGAGCCTATGAGGGAACGAATTGAAAATTACTATTTGAATAACCTTGCCTAAAAAAACTATTCAATAAATTGGTCATTTTTTAAACAAACCCTTGTATATGGTTAATCGTGAACAGGCGTAAGAAATGAAATACATGTGTAGAACCTGTAAAACGAAATGTGATGATATTCCAGAACATATGATGAAAGTTCATAATTTCTCTAAATCTATTGTGGACTCTCAACTAAAAGCAAATGCTAATTGTTACAAAAACTCCTTTGAAGTATTAGAATAAAATAAATTAAAAATTTCAATCCATGAAGATACTTTCATTTAGATATTGATCATTTTTTTTAAAGTATATTCTTATTTTTTGTATTTTCTACGAGGATTTTTATCATAAAATTTTTCTATATTTTCAATCCATTCTTTGTTTTCTGGAAGTCGTGAACGGGCATGTGGTTTTTTTCCATTATTTGATAAAACAGCACTATTATTTTCATAGAATCTGTCTGTTTCAGAAATTAACACATCAAGAAAATCAGATGCCCCTTTAGCTTCAAGACCTTTTGGTTCTCTATGAGACGTGATTGATTTAACAAGAGTTTCAATTTTTGCGATTTTTAATCTATATTCACTGAGAATTCTATGTTCCAAAGAGATCATTTCATTTTGTTATGTAATTCACTAGTGTATGTTCATTTCGGTATTGAAATTATGAATATCACTAATTAAAATTATAAAAAATTAGTTTATTTTTTAATATTATATCTATTTTCTTGATATTCATCATCATAAAATTCTTCAATCATACCTTTTGTAACAAATTCTTTCAAAACTTCTTCTGCTTCTGAAATTGGAATATCAAATCTTCTATGAATATGTCTAGAAGTGGTAGATTCATTTTGTTTTGATCTATTATTGATAAATTGAAAAATTATATTTTTTAAATCACTCATCATTCATTCCAAATAGATTGTACCTTTAACCATTTTATCAAATCTTTATACAATTTACTTTTTTGCATGTTTAAAACTCCAATTTCTAGATTAGTTGAAGATTTGACAGTTTTTGAATATTTTTCATAAACGGCAAAAACGATTTTGTCTAAATACATTTGATCTTGCATCTCTTTCTTTGCTAATTCTTCAGATTCAGTCATAGCAAAACTTGCAAACAATACTCCATCTACCCAATACGCATTGGCTGAATCCAATGAAGACATCATTCCAATTAGATCATCTAGGCTTAATTTTATCATGTCTCGAACATAGATTTTCTCATATGGTTTATGAACAAATTCTGTCATGAAATTTTATCTTTTATGGAGTTTAATGAATATTTGGAAATTTAATAACTAGTTTTTTTAAAATTGTTTTATGGATAAAAAACCAAATGACGTAAATGAATATGAAATATTTGTCACCGAATTTCCAAAAAAGAATTATGGTATAGTTGATTATCTTCAGGGACGAGTTCATTTTGCATTACTTGATCAAATGAAACTCATGAGTGATTCAGGAATGTCTAAAACACAAATTAAAACAACAATTACTTCAAATGTCACTGAAATAATAAATAACTTTGATCCTCAAAAATCAAAAAGTTCTTGATTCTAAATTAACTGATTCTGCCATGAATATTTTGTGACATTTACAAAAACAATTTGTATGTGGCATATCATTATCATTTCTGTATTTACATTCTTTTGTGTGTTCAATTAATGACAATTTTTTGTAATTAGTTATGGCATTGCTTTTGTAGGATCTCGACTCAATATGTTAAGCACATCCAATATGATCTGATTTTGACCTCCTGCATGTAAATCCGTTCGAACTTCCTCAGAACCTAAACTGACGAAAATCAGATTCTCATCCCCTAGTGGAAAAGTAACCCTAGTAATTTTTTCAAATGCAGCTACTGCGTACTTCCCATTCCCAATTTTTGGACTTAATTGTTTTCTAGCTTTCCATGCCCCAGCAGCTCTTTTAAGCGATGCATTAGTTTCATCTTCTGATAGATAGTTTGTTACTCCATCCCGATGACTGGTTGTGAGAACACTTCCTTCAGCATCTGTAATTATGCTGTGTCTAATGTTTACATCCGAATCCATGATTTTCTTTAAGAGATTTTCAAAATTCATGTAAATTTTTAGGTAAAAATATTACTTAAATGATACCCAAAATTCTTTTTATGATAGTATGAAAAAATGATATCTTAGAAATCTAAGATGTTTCAATGATGGATTTTGATTTTTGTTTACACCAACAATTATGACTACATGGAAATGATATTGGCATTTTATTCTTCAGAGACTAACCATGAAATTCCTATTGCCTCTTCCCATGATGTTTGGTTATTGTTATCTTTCATAGAATAAGATTATCAAAATCTCTATTTAACAAACGTGAATGATTTATCAGTATCAATTCTACGTATCAATTGATAGTGATTCTTTAAATTGAATTTGAATAATCTTTTTTATCCGACCATAAATGATGAATGATTCATTTTTTTTAGAATCTCTTCATTTTTTGATTTTGTTGATTTGCAGTTTTTTCATAATAGAATTCTTGTTTTTTTAGATTTTTTTCAGATATTATTCTGCATTTTCTCATTGGTACTAGTCTTGAAATTTGTTCATACGTGTTAATGTCTCTAACATCTGCTGCGTATGCAATTTGTAAAAGTGGAGATTTTTCTTCAATTATTGGTTTTGCTTGCTCATATCCACTACTTTGTCTCATCCCTGTTCTAAAAAGTCCAACATGTTTGTCACTTTTTGAAATTTGTGGATCTTGATAACAGCAAATTGCAAATTCATCGTTGTCTTTTTCTATAATTGTTAATCTGGTAAATTTTTCACTCCAATTTTCAATTTCATGAGCAATAGCAATTGCTTCTTTTTTGTCTTCAAAAACTGTAGAAATCACGAGTCTATCTCTTTCATGTGCCCATGAAATACTAAAAAAATTTCTATACCAATCAATTTCAAAAGACATACTATTTATCGAAAAATAATCAAATTAATGCTTTCTATTTGTTGTAAAACTAATCATCTTTTTGGCAAATTACTTAATTTACTACAAAAAAAGAATATGACTAGCATGGTTTGTCACATTTGGATTGTCTATTACTAAACAAGTTTTTGAATATTTCAAATCTTGATTGACTAATTGCTGGTTTTGTTTTTCCAACAATTCTAAACAATTTGATTCCTGTTTCAGCGCTAGTTCCTTTTAATGCCCAAGTTCCATTTTTCATTAGATATGGCTGCGGATTTTTCATGGCTACTTTTCTCCGTACTTTGATATCATATGCTTCTATTACAGACATTGGTAATATTTTCAAAATTTCTATTACTAATTCAAAGTTAATTTTTTCCCAGTTTCTAGCTGAAACTAAATTTTTGTTAGCCTCAAAAATTTTTTAAAAAAAGAGGCTAATGTGAAATCGTTAGTTCCGACATTTCACACTTACACTCTTCTCGCTTACCACAATATGGACAATTACAGTCACAAAGAATCAATGATTCATCACATGATTGACATTTTGTAAATTCTGCAAAATCCTCATTCATGGTTATTACCACCCATGAATATAGTTCCACAATAAAATTGATAAATTGGTTGTTCAAAATTATGAAAATTAGTTTTAATTTTTCATTAAAATTAAACGAATGTTTGATTCAGATTCCAATTTTCTTTTATATCTTGAGGCTGAGTTATTTTTGACGACTTCGTTTAGCGGTCTTAGCATGCTATAAAGGACTGCTATTCCAAGACGTCTCTTATCGTTTTTTTAACAATGCATCTTCTGGGGTCTTTTCTTTATTTGATTCCCAATGCCAATTATGATGTTTTTTCCAATGCTCTTCTAATTCTTTAGTAGTTGGCTCTTTGCCAAGAGGGGTACCGCATAATTTACACTGTTTCATTTTCTACCTCTTGTTCTTTTTTCTTTTTTGGTTTAATTAATGGGTGACATTGTGAAGGAAGGTTTTCATCATCACTCATATTATTTGAATTGTGAATAACGTAAAATTAAGAGTTTTGTTTTGTTGTGTTGTGTGTTTTTGATTTATTGAACTTTTTATTTGTTTTATATTTTTCAGCTCTTCGATTTTTTTCTAAACCCATAATTGAATATGTTTTTCCTATTTTACACAATTTCATCTCTCCTGTCATTTCATCATGAATTGATTCAATATTCCCATTTTCTAATAATTCGCCTATTATACTCCATACTTTGTTTTGTGAAATTTCAAATTTGTATGGTATTGTTGATACCTTTGTAAAATAACCGTTATCTGAATTTCTTAAAACAAATTTTTCAATTTTTTGTTCAGTTGTCAAAGACTGTTCCTTTTTCTTAAAATTTCTAAAGGATCTTTTTTCTGACAATACTACTAAAAATATTTCCTAGTATTTTAGCTAAGTTATTTTGAATTTAATGTATCTGGATCGTTATTACCTGACAAATAATTACTCCCTAATTTCAGTTTCATTTTTTCATCAAATTCTTCTTGTAATCTTGTAAGATACATTTCAGCTTCAGTTTCATCGTCAGGAATTCCTGTATCTGTATCATAATTGAACCCTGTAGCTAAATGATAAAATTCCTCAAAAAATTCTTTACAATCTATAACATCTGCATCTCTATCTATTGTAGTAACTAGACAATTCCCTTCCATTCTAAAATTCAGGCAAACTTCCTCTTCTATCATGACATCTGTTATTACAGCCATGAGATATGCAAAATATTGTTCATCTAGGAGTATTTTTCCTTTATTTGCTACCCATAATTCTTTTCCATCTACCATATAATCAAAATTTTTGACTACTACATCTCGAATGTATGAATCTGGAAATGATGATTTTGATTTCCATAAACTTTCATTATAATTACCTGGTTCAACATAAACTAGATCAAAACTTAATTCTTCATTTAACTGATCAAATTCCCAGATTTGTTTATTTGTCCACATTGGTGAGTATTTGTCGATTAATTTTTTTGTTTTTTGATTCATCAGAAATTCTTTTCCCCTCTATTGTTTAATCTTTTTTGAATCAATCATTGACCCCTGATTTTAGAAATTCTATTGTACATTCTGCCAATTCTTTATCTGAATGTTTTTTAATTTCATGTTTACAATTTGGGCAAATTCCTGATTGCTCGTCATTAAACTCATCTCCTACTTGTTTCATACAACATTCCATTAATTCTGATGTTGAATGTGATTCCATAGAAAGTTTACATGTTGGACATTTAGTCATAATATTTTATGTTAGATCTATCCTAATAAATTATATTTAATTTCAAAAAAACAATTTTATGAAAATTATTGACAAATTTCAAAATCCTTTAAAATGTATTTGTGATAATGATGTAATTTTTGATGTAATTGAAACTATTGAATGTGATTGGGGTGAACATGTAGTTATTCAATGTAGTAATTGTGAAGAGCTTTTTTCTATTGATAAAAAATGTCCTGCTTTTCAAAGTATTGAAAAATTATTGAAATTGAATATTGGATTATTTAGTGAAAAAGAAAAATTCAACTATTTATCAAATTCTCATTCTTCTTAAAATCTTGGGCCACAGAAAAAGTTGGTAACCAATGTCGTTTTGGGGTAATCTGATTACCAACACCCAGCTTATGCCTATGGCAATAATCTTAATTGAAAAATTATCTTAAAATAAAAAATGTTTATAATTGTTGATTCAAGTTATCATTTTTTTGATTAAATATCGCCAAACAAAAATACAAATCCTACGGCAAGAGCAATTATTGAAATCCCCATAGTGATGTAAAATTTACTGTTCATATTACACACTGAAATAAACCAAAATTAATAGTTTAGAATTTTGAAAGCAAGCAAGCATGATATTTTCTTGCATCGACTCTTTGGGAGTTACGTACAAATATCATACAAGCAATCACCTTGCTTCCAACATTTCTAAATTTCTGTTTTTAATTTTTTTTAAAATAAAACAAGTCTCGAAATTTGATCAAAATGGGTTGAAAAAATTATCTTGATCTTTTGTAAATCGTGCCTATGCTAAATTAATTTTACACAAAAATTTTTCAATTATTCATTTTACTAATAATTAATTGATAATTATTTGTAAAGGAGTACAAAAAACCTCAAAATTTGAAAAATGTTCATTTATCTACGATGGTGATTGGGGAGATGATTCTTTGATTATTCATCAAGATTTTCACAAATCTTTTGAATCAAAAAAATATGCTTGGCTTGGATTTGATGTATCTCAACCACTAGGAAAATTCAGTGGTCGTGATGGAAAGAGAAATTAATTAAGATCAATTTTTAAGAAAATAAATTATCATGAATGAAACTGAACCAATTAGTTGGTCTAAGGATATTTTTCTTAAGTGGTCTAATTTTAAAGCAGAACATAACCCTTCAATATTTGAAGATTCTCATAGTGAGATTAAATTAAGATTCACTTGGACTGTTAATTCTGACACAATAAATAATGAAGTTGTTTTTATGATTGAAAATATCTCTCTTTTTGTAGATTTCCATCCTTTGTTATCATCATTTAGAACTTTAGAAATAAATGATAATTTACTCAAACATGAACAAGGACATTTTGATTTATCTGAATTAATTAAAAATGAAAATTTGAAAGAATTACAAAACAAATTTTATGGAAAGCAATTTCCAACAAGAGGTCAAAATGATGATCAGAGAAAACAATTTGCTAAAGAAGATTCTGGAAAAATGATTGCAAAAGAAATTGAAAAACTGGAACAATTATTAGTTTTCAGACGTCAAAAGTATGATGAACAAACAAATTTTGGTCAAAATCAAGAGAAACAAACAGGTTATGATTTGATTTTTAATAATTTACGAAAATAAGTTCTCAAGTTTGATTTTCAATAATTTTGGTTTCAGGAATTGAGTTTATGTAATTCACTAGTCCTCTGTAGTATTTTAGATGAAAATCTAAATCTCTAATTTCTGTTTGTTTTAATTCTTCAAGTTCTGGTCCAAAATCATTTTTATCATTCTGAATGTGATTCATTGTATTTTCATTGATTTCAATCATATGAAATAGACTATGTAACACTTCATTTTTTGTAAGTGTCTTTTCACATGATTTTTTTAGCATTGATTCTGCCCAATCCATAAATCAGAATTACTAAATTGTTATATCCTTACTAGAATTTGAAAAATTCTAACCTTTAGTCTATTTTTTTTAATTTTAGATATATTTTTTCATGCGTGAATTATCTCTTTCTTAATTATTCATTACCTCATAATGAGAATAATTGGCGATGTAATTCATTGTATTGTTATTAATAATTTATACAACTAAATTCTACTAGTAAAAGAGTCGATAAAATCATTATTTGATGATATCTAAAAATAAAAAATATTTAAAATAAAGTGGAAATTTTCCACTTGGACTATTGTCCGTTGTTCTTTTCCCATTCAGCTCTTACTTCGGCTGCTTTTGCAGCATAGGGATCTTCGTGCCATTGTTCTTTGTTAAGATCTGCTCCCATGCCTCCGGTTTTTTGTAATATACCATCTTGTGCGGCTTTAGATAAGACTGCATCTGCTGGGATGTAGTTTTCTTGATTTGCAGTACCATAAGCAATGGCTCCAGCCATTGCAGCTACGCCTACTGCAATTCCTACATACAATAATGCTTTTGACGCCATGTCTAAAATTTTGATTTTTTCATATTAATCAAATCAGTTTACACTGCCCTTCACTGAACAAACTAATGAATTTCTACCTTGATCTCATTGTTACATAGAGGAAGATCGCCTGTACTGTCTTTGAATTTTTCAATCAATTCTGTTTGGCGTTCTTTTGGACTATCAGTGAACTCTCTTTGATAAAAATGAGTTTTCTGTTTACATTCATTTTCTTCAAAATCTAAATCAACATATTTTGTAAATGTCTCTTCAAGATTCATAGAATGACCAATGTAAAGCGGTGTTTTGCTTCTAGTGTATAATACATATACTCCTGGAATTGGTTTTACAAATTTTGCATTTTCTAACCACACTCTCATTTTATCTTCCAATAATTCCATATTATTTAATTATTTTACTAGATATTAAACTAAATTATAAAAATTTGATATTACAAGAACCTCCATGCTTTTAATATTGAGAGAAAGCATGAACAATACTGTCTCTTTTAGAAAAATTCCCTGAAAACTTTCATCCTAGAGAAATTCAAAAGGAAATAATCGAACAAATCGAGGAAAAATTAGATTCAGGATATAAGAAAATAGTCTTATGTGCTCCTACTGGAGTTGGAAAATCATTAGTTGGGGCTACTGTTTCTAGATATTTTGATAGTTCATTTACAGTTACTGCCTCAAAACATCTTCAAGATCAATACATCAAGGATATTCCGTTTTTGAAACCTGTAAAAGGTAAACAAAATTTTCCTTGTTTGAAATTGATGGGAACTGAAAAAGTTGAAAATTCTAGAAGGGCAATGAGGTGGGGGTTGACTTGCGATAAAGGTCAATGTCAAGAAAGAATAAGTAAAAATGGAAAAGAGGTTATCGAGGTATGTGAATTCAAGCCCACCATAAAACAAGTTGAAGAAAACACTATAGATTCCCAATCTTGTCACTATTATCTTCAAAAATACGATGCGTTAGTTTCTAAACATTCTTTGTGGAATTATCATGCATTTTTCCAAATTATGAAGTTTAACAAAAAACTTTTTGAGGATTATTTAGATAGAAAAGTTTCAATTTTTGATGAAGCACATAAAATTGAGGATCAGATTATTCAATTTGTTGGATTTGATATATTTGCAGGTCAAGTTGATGAATGTAATCTAAATACTGAGAAATACCATTTCACTGACTTGGATTCTATGATTAAACTCACTGATGATATTGCATATTCTTATGCAAAGAAAATCAAAGACATCAAAGAAAGTCCTGCATTTCAAAACAATCCTGACTATGAATTAATTTCAAGATTGGAACGACGATATGATAGAGCTGCTCAAGCAAAAATCGATATTGTATCAGATAAGGATAATTTTGTTGTAAATGATCCTGTTAAGGATTTGAACGGTAATTTTAGAACTATATCTGTAAAACCAATAGATGTTTCAAAATTTGCAAACACATTCTTTGATACTGAATATCAAATTTTCATGTCTGCTACTATCGATAAAAACAGTTTTTGTGAAAATATGGGTTTAGAAAAAGATGATGTTGCATTTGTTGATACTCCAAAATCACCTTTCCCAATTAATAACAGAAATGTTGATTTGTTAAACATTAAACGACTGAGTTATGGTTCTACTGAAGAAGACGAAGTAGAAGTAATCAAAACAATTGATAGAATTTTAGATGAACATTCTTCTGACAGAGGATTAATTCTTACCTCGTCCATTCCTCGATGTCAAAAAATTATTCGATATCTATCACCAAAAAATACTAAAAGAATCCGAATTTGTCATAGTAAAAACAAAGATGGTAAAACTCAAGATGAAGTAATCTCTGAACATGCATCTGATCCTACAGGTGTTTTACTCTCTTCTTCTTTATGGGAAGGTGTTGATCTAAAAGATGACTTGTCTCGTTTCCAAATAATTGCAAAAGTTCCATATCCTAATTACAAAGAAAAAAGAACAAAGGCAAAAATGGATAAATTTCCTTTATGGTATACATCTCAAACTTTAACTAAAATATTACAGGGATTTGGTCGTTCAATAAGAAGTGAAAATGACTGGGCAAAAACTTACGTTTTGGATACGGCTGTAAACAATGTATTTTTCAAGGCTCAACAAATGATTCCAAAAGCATATCATGATATTTTAGGCATAGAACCTTTGTAGGATTTTTTTATGAAAAATAATCAAATCTTCAGAGTAAAAGGAGTTTGAATTTAGTAAAAGATCAATTTCTTCATCCTTGTTTGTTTTTCCTAAAATAACATGAAAACACAAGGATGGATTTAGTAAACATGGACAAAATTCAGAGAAGAGTCATTGAACACCAAATCAAACAATTAAAACATGAACTCGCAAATTTTGAGGAATAAATATTTCCCAGTTCCTTTTTGTTTGTATAATGTTTAATTTGTGCCTAAACCCTGTAATGTTCTGACATAATTTGAGCCTAAAATCATTAAAAGTCTCTAAAAAACCCTGGACCGAGCGATCTAAATAGTAGTAGATCTTAACAAAAACATGTCTTAAGAGATAAAGAACGTCGATACGTCATATCTTTTAGGACATAATTTTGAGTTAATTTTTCTTGAATATCTCCAAAATCCTTATTTGCGTGTAATTTTGTTGTTGCCACATGAGTATTTCCAAATTAATCTCTGAAATTAAAAACAAGAAAAATCTGTCACCTGAAATTCGATTTTACTTTATAGAGAAAAATAAACATTATTTCCTTAATGAGGGGATTTTGAAAAATGGGTTTAATTCAAAATTAATTATTAAAAAAAATAGGGATAGTGTTTTATCTGCATTTTCAAAAATGGCATTTTTGTTTGATGAAATTATTAGATTAAGAATTGTAGGATCTTCTAATCATTCAAACAGCAAAGAACTGTTATACCTACTTAATCTGGTTCCGATTAATAGAAAGATTAGAACATTTCTTGATTGGAAAGTTTTTTCCCCTGAATTTACACGAGATATGTCTAGATTATTTGAAGTAAGAAATGAAACAATACATTGTATTTCAATAAATGATGTAATTTATAATCCAAAATTAGAAATTTCCCTTTCTTCAATTTCTGGTTTTAAAAAATTCTCATCAGATTTTCAAAAATCTTGGAAAACATTACTTAAAATCTATATCTCTGAACAACAAAAAATTGACTTGAAAAAAATATCTGAAATTTTATAAATCAGGTTTTGTGATTGCACCCTCAGCTGCTGAACCTACTAACGTTGCAAATTTGGCCAAAGCCCCAGTTGTATAGTTTGGTTTTGGTGGACTCCATTGACTTTTTCTAGATGCCAATTCTTCAGATGATATATGTAAATCAATTACATTAGTTTCTGTATCTATAGTAATTTCATCATCATCTTTTACTAATGCTATTGGTCCTCCAACATATGCTTCCGGCGCAACATGTCCTACCATGAATCCTCTGGTCCCTCCAGAAAATCTACCATCAGTTACCATTGCAACTTTCTTCCCCAATCCTTGACCTACAAGTGCTGCAGTAGTTGCTAACATTTCTCTCATTCCTGGACCTCCTTTTGGTCCTTCATATCTAATTACAACAACCTGTCCTTCATCGATGTCTCCTTTTGCAACGGCATCAAATGCATATTCTTCTCTATCAAATACTCTAGCTTTTCCAGTAAATTTGGTCATTTCTACTCCTGCAGTTTTTATCACTGCGCCTTCTGGAGCCAAACTTCCTTTGAGAACAACAGCTGTTCCAACCTCATGAAGTGGATTTTCAATTGGCCTTACAATGTGTTGATCTGGTGCTGAAAAACTCATTGAATTTAGATTTTCTTTAATTGTTTTTCCAGTAACTGTTAAACAATTTTCATTTAACAATCCTTTATCGAGTAATTTTTTTAATACAAATGGAATTCCTCCAATTTTATCTAATGAATTCATAACATAGTTTCCACCTGGTTTCATATCTGCCAAATGTGGTGTTTTTTTCCTTATTCTTTCAAAATCATCATATGTTAATTTGATATTTACTTCACTTGCTAGTGCTAACAAATGTAAAATTCCGTTAGTTGAACCTCCTACAGAATTTAACATTACAATTGCATTTTCAAATGCCTCAAACGTAAGAATTTCTTTAGGTCTTAGATTCATCTCTAGTAATTTTGCACATGCAACTCCTGAATCATATACCATTTTATCACGTCTATCATCTGCTGCAGGTGGACTTGCACTTCCTGGTAATGCTAAACCAATAGCTTCTGAAATTGATGCCATAGTGTTTGCAGTAAACATGCCACCACATGATCCTTCGTTTGGGCATGCAGTGTTCTCAATATTTTTCAATCCTTCTAAAGAAAGGTTTCCTGCATCATATGCTCCTACAGCTTCGTACACATCTACTACTGTAAGCTCTTGACCTTCAAGCATTCCAGGCATTATAGTTCCACCATAAACAAAGACTGATGGAATATTCAATCTTGCCATGGCCATCATTGTTCCTGGTAAACTTTTGTCACACCCTGCAATTCCTACAAGTGCATCATATTGATGTGCCCTGACCATTAATTCGATAGAATCTGCAATTACCTCTCTGGAAATTAAAGATGACTTCATTCCTTCATGTCCCATTGCTATCCCATCACTAACTGCAATTGTTGAGAACTCTCTTGGAGTCGCACCTGTTGCAGAAACTCCTTCTTTAGCTTTGAGAGCTAATCGTGGAAGATGAATATTACATGGTGTTGCTTCATTTCCAGTATGACAAACCCCTATGAACTGTTTTGATAAATCTTCATCTGTCAACCCCATGGCTTTGTACATGGCTCTTTGTGGAGCTCTGCTAGTTCCTTCAACTACATTTTTACTGGAAATTTCCATAACATCTGAATTTCAGATTGCTATAATTTAGATATTGCCTTTAGAATTATGATTTTTTTTTAAGAATGATTTCTACACCATTTTTTTTATTTTTATTATTATTTTATTAGTAATTATAATGAATTATTCATCTAGTTTTAATACTATATTTTATTGAATCATTTTATTGAATCCTCTAAACATTGCTGCCATTGTAGGATTAGTTTGTGTTTTGGCATTTGCAGTGGTATTGATCCAACCTGAGAATTTAGCAAAATCACAAAATGATAATGCTGATGAAACAGTAAAAATTGAAACTCATGAAAAAATGAATCATGATGATATGATGGAAAAACATCATTCCATGATAAAATCATTAATTCATAACAAATCTGAACATACGATTTCTGTTACAGGCATTGCTCAGACAAACGTGCAACCTGATTTGTTAGTAATTGAATTTGGTGTTGAAACTAATGGAGATTCTGCTAAATCTGCCTTAGATTCTAATTCTGAATTATTATCAAATTCCATTTCCAAATTAAAATTAATGGGGATTTCTGAAGATGATTTGAGCACATCTAGATTTTCTATAACTCCTTTGTATGACTATTATCAAGATAAAGAAACTGGTCGACACACATCTGAATTAATTGGTTATCAGGTAACAAATGTACTTCAGGTTGAAACAAAAAAACTTGATTCTGCTGCACTGATTCTTGACACTGTTGTCTCTTCTGGCGTAAACAAAGTTAATTCTGTCCGTTTTACAATCTCCCCTGAGTCTCATTTTGCTTTGAAGGATAGTTTGATTGAGGATGCAATCCAAAATGCAAAATCTAAAGCACAAAATGCATTATCGCCTCTTGATCAAAGGATTGTTGGAGTAAAATCAATCACTTTGGATGATTTTGCATCCCCAATGCAAACTCCAATGTTTAAATCATCTTTTGCTGAAGCATCAATGTTTAACGATACTCCTATATTTTCTTCAGAAAGTACAATTTCTACATCTGCCCATATAACTTTCTTAATAGATGATATCCCTTAACTTGGATTTATTGTATTATTATTGAATAGTTTTCATTGAGTTTAAATTCTAATCATTTTAGATTATGTCATGAGTGACACTGACGGAAATACAATGGAACAAAAACAACTTGCATGTCCTGTTTGTCAGAGCAACAAAGCAGAAATTGCCGGTGAAAATGTAAAACTTAGTGGGCGTTTTGAAGACAAAGAATTCCTTACTACTGAATTAACTGTTTTAAGATGTACAAAATGTGGATATTACATGTTCTTTGATAAAATGGCAAAATTCACGACAAGTAATAACTAAAATTTTATTTGATAATTTCTTGATTTTCAAGTTCTAAAAGTTGTTCTTGAATTTCTTCTTGTATGCCTTCACCATATGAAATCAAAATTCTGTCATCTTCTATAATTTCATAATCTCTAATGTCTGAAACTTGTTCTCCGTTAATGAAGAAACTTAGTTTATAATCTTCATTTGTACAGAAATTCCTTCCATCTTGGAAAGAAAAGCATTGATCATCCACACCTAAAGATAATGTCTCAAAGAGGTATCCTAGATCAACTCCTGTTGCATGTTTGTGTACTGTAGAGCCGTCTCTTCCTTCAAAATGTATCCAACTTGATTTGATCTGATAGGCTGGTGCTGAAAAGTCAAATGTATCGCCAAATATTTTTACCAAAATTCCTGCGTGTGAGTGTTCACTGCCTAAAGCAAAACCTCCATTATCTGGTCCTCCAGGGGCGGTTTCAGTCATATTCAAGAACAAATATCCTGCATATCCTACGATAACTGCAATTACAGCTAAAACACCAACTGCGATGAGTGTTTCTTTTCTTTTTGCAGCTGAATGTTTTGCAGCATAATTTTCACGTTTATCTTCACGTTCTCTTCGTTCTTTTCGGCCCATGTGATGAACTGATTTTTAAATTTGCCCTAATTAACCATTCGTTGACATTATCTTGAAACACAATCAATGAACACCCTTCTAAAATTTACAAAATATACTCAATCTTTAAATTCATAATTTTCAAAAAAACATCGTGAAAAAAGCCATACTTGGAGTAATAATTGTTGGAGTATCAGTTGTTGCATTTTATGGGATATTGGCGTTGTTGCTGTATAGTTAGTTCATTTTTTAGCAAATTTGATAAATCATCTTATGCAAAATCATCAAAACAATAAATAAAATCATTAATTGCTAATCTCCATGGATTGTATTTTTTGTGATATTTTAGATGGAACAAGAAATGGTCATTTTCTTTATGAAGATGATTCACATGTTGCATTTTTGGACAAATATCCAATTGATGTTGGTCACAGTTTGATAATTCCTAGAAAACATCATGAAAGAATCACTGATATGGAATCTCAAAATGTTGGAAATATTTTTTCTCTTGTTCCAAAAATTGCAAAAGCCATTTTGGATGTAACTGGTGCAGATGCTTTTAGTTTAGGCCAAAATAATGGCAAAGCTGCAAAACAAATTATTCCTCATGTCCATGTTCATATTATTCCTCGATATAACCATAAAGGAACAATTTGGACTAAGCGACAAATTTCAAATGATTCTGAACTCTCAGAACTTGCAAAAAAAATCCGTACTATTCTTATTTAGAATGCCCTGGATTGTATCTTAGAATTGCAGCAATTTTTCCAAGACTTGCAAGCATATTTCCATGTTCTGCACTTCCTGAAATAACTTCTAATTGTGAACCTGTTTTTGCTGCAAGAATTTCTAAATAATCTACAATATCTTGTTCTTTAACTTCAACTTCCATTGCATTACATCCAGGACAAGGTTTGTTTGAATATTCTGTTTTCTTTGGAATTACTAGTGGTCTTTCTAAAATTTCTTCTTGAATATTTTGACATCGTTTACATTTACCTTCAACTCTGTGCAGATTTGTGTTATCAGTAATGATCAATGTTTTAACTACATTGTTTTTTAGATATTCAATTACTTCTTGTAAACCGTAAGAGCCTTTTCCAGTGTTTCCGTTAATTTCTCTGAATAATACTTCAACTAATTTTTTCTCCTCAACCATTCTAAAATCCCCTAAAATATCGGATGATTTTGCAAACGCCTCTCTAATCCCTTCTGCACCTGAATATGATGCATCAATTGTAGATATGATATTATTTTGTAATCGATATTCCAGATAACTCCCATTAATGAAATCCTCTTTTGTAGGTCCTGGCCCTGAAATTATTAGTCCTTTTACGGGATAGATATCAATAAAATATTCTCTTGTGGTTTGGGCAACTCTATTGTAAAAATAAGTTAATTCCATCTCTCTTAGTTTTTGGAATCTTTTTGCAGACTGTCCTCCTTGTCTATGTTTTCCTGCTACACCAGATCCTGTTTGAGATAAAACTTCAATCTTATCACCATGTAGTAATCCCCAACCAGCATCTTTTGCATCAATTGCTAAAAACCCAATCAAATTGTCATCTTTTAGCATGTCTTTCAGAATGTCTACATGGAAATGATCATCACATCTGTACAGATATTGATTCAAATCTTTTGGCGGATCTATCTCCCATACTTTTACCACCTCACTGCCTAATGGCCCTCCTTCTTCTGGAGGTAACGCCCCACAAAACATAACTAATCCCCTTGGAGGTGTTTTTTTGTATAGTTTCAATCTTTGAACAACTTTACCTAAAGAATCAACTACGTGTGATCTTGTAAGATCTGATTTAATGTTGTCAGCTGTTCCTTGCTCTTGTTGGAGCGAACCAATTATTTCATGAAGTTGTTTTCCTTTTGGAATGTATACTGTGATAAGCTCAGTTCCTCTGCCTGATTTATGTGATAATTCTTCCAGAGTTTTTCTAATCTTATAGAGTTTAACTGAATCTTGTTTTTCAATATTTATTTTTCCCATTTGTAATTTTTCCTCATTATGCGGATATTAATTTTGATTGTTTCTATATTTTGAAATTAAAATTCATCAAAAGTTTTTAAAAATACTTGTAATGGCTGATTTCCTATGATTTTAATAATTTTCTCATCATTGAAGACCAAAAATGATGGAGTGGCATCTATTCCAATCTCTTTTCCAAATTCATATAGTGCTCTTACGCGTTTTTGATATTTTTGATCATCAAGGCAGGCATCAAACATATCCAAGTTTAGATTTATTGTAGTTGCAAATCTATCTAATGAATCTCTTGTAACCCATCCTGTCCTTTCTCCTCCCCAATTCTTGTAAAGTTCATTATGGTATTGCCAGTATTTTCCCTGATCTTCAGCACAATATGTTGCCTCTGCTGCAAGAAATGAATCTGGTCCATTTAGTGGAAAATCTTTGTAAATTAATTTCACTTTTCCATTTTTGATATATTGATCATTAATTACATCTAATGTATTTTGATGAAACTTGTAACAAAATGTACATTGATAATCACCCCACTCTAGAATTGTAATTTGTGCATTAGATTCTCCCATAATTGGAGAACCTCCTTGAATTAATGATGATGATGTAAATTGTTGATTATTTTCTGTTTGTGGAGAAAATACTAAGAATACCCCTGCTGAAATCCCTATGATTAATGGAATCAATAAAAATTGTTTTCTTAACATAATAACATATCCAAAATTTTCAAGTAAATAGATTTCTCAATTTTTTAGATAAGATTATCAAAAACTAATTTGTTTCATAACTTTTAGATACAAAAGAACCAAACTATTTTTTATTTTTATTGCCCTTGATCGAATGGGTTCATATTCTGCAGAATTTTTATATTATTGGGTAAAATATGACATGAAGACAATTTTATTTTTGGCTATTGTTTTGTTTTCAGGGGCTTTATCTGGAACAATTCATGGTGTTGCAAATTTGGTATTAGTTGAACCATACTTGGATAAAGCAATTGGAATTGAGAATCAAAATCTTTTCGCATCTGGAGATGAAGATGACACTCTTGCATTTTGGGTGGAGTATGATGCATATCGCGATTGGCAAAAAAGTGGTCAAATTCTAGCTGGTACTATTTTGGGAATGTCAATGAGTGCATTATTTGGAATTGTCTATGTATTTTCTAAGAAATCACTTCCAGGAGGAAGTGATATTAAAAAATCACTTATTCTTGCAGGAATAATGTGGCTCACAATCTACATAATTCCATTTTTGAAATACCCTGCAAACCCTCCAACTGTGGGTGATGCTGAAACTGTAGTATTACGCTCAATTTTGTATCTATCATTTATTGCAATATCGGGGATTAGTGCAGTAGTATTTTATCAAGTATACAAGAGAATGCAATCAAAAAAGTTAGTGGCAATTGCAGGGTATGGTATTTTTATTTCAATTATCTTTGTGTTAATGCCTCCAAACCCTGATGAAATAACTGCCCCTATGGATTTAGTAAATGGGTTTAGAGCAATGTCTATAATTGCTGTAAGTGTATTTTGGATTTCTCTTGGTGTAATTTTTGGCGGGTTATGGAATAAATTTAGACCTGATATGAAAAATTCTGATATTTGAGATCAAAATAATTTCTAAACATAATATGCTTCATTTTTGTTTTTTTTGTGATTTTTTTAAAAATATTTTATCATTGAAATGATTTTTTTGAATAAATATTATTCTGATCTTCAAACGAGATCCGATTCCATTATCCAAGTACTTAAATATATTCAGATGTTGCTTTGAATATGTCTCAATCAAGACAAATTAACGTATCAAAAAATGATGTTCCAAAATTAGCAATTATTGCATTAGCAATAGTATTTGCAGTTGGATTGTTTGTTGTAGCATTTGATCAGGGCCATATATTCAGTGTTGTACTAGGTGAATCAGCATATGAAAACATGTACTTACATGAGTTAACTCATGACATGCGTCATGCAGCAGGATTTCCTTGTCATTAATTATTTAATTACTGAAGAAAATTTTTAATTATATTATTTGATTTTGTTTTGATTCTGGATTATCGATATTTGGAAATAAATTCAAAATAGGCTCTAGATTATCTAAAACAATCTCAACTTTACTAATTCTACTTCTATATTGTTTAATTTTCTTCCCTTCAGAAGAAATAATATATTGATTAACTTCTATCAATGCAAGTTCTTCCAAAGTAGATAGTATTTTGTATGTGGAAGAAATAGAAATTTTAATTTCATCTGAAATTTGGGCTGCATCTTTTGATTCATTTTTTATAGAAAATAAGACCGCCCTATTACAAACATTACTTAGAGAATCTATGATTTTTTGAGTAATGTCAAATTCAGATAGTTGAATAATCTCAGGTTTGGCCATTCAAATCATTTCAAGGGCAATAATATCAATGTAGGCTCTGGCTTTTTGATAGAAATCTCAGCTTTACTGATTCTGCTACGATATACTTTGTATTTTCTTCCTTTATCAGACAGCAGCCATTGCTCAACTTCAATTAGAGTAAGTTCTTCTAAATCTGCTAATTTTTTGTAAACAGAGCTTAAGGGGATTTTGAGTTTATTAGAAAGGTCTGCTGCTGTACCACCTTTTTTAATCATAGAAAATAAGATTGTTCGGGATTCTGAATCAGCTAATGCCTCTATAACTTTTTGAGTAACATCGTATTTTTTTAGTTGGGGTAACATTAATTTTTTAACCATATAATTAATTTGATTAATTTTTAGTTATTTAAACAAAATGTTTTTGTTCTCATTCTATGTTATTAGAACAAGAATCTGAAATAATTCTTTAGATAATTAAAATAATTAATAATCATGAATTTGCTGAAAATAATTTAATAAGAATTATCATGACTCCCATTAAACATTTAATAAAATTTTGACTTGGCTTGCTTGTATAATTCAGATCTTTTTCATTCTAAGACTATAGAACAAGAACCTGCTTTAAATATTGACAGAAAAGAATTTTGAATGAAGTGTCTTCAATAAAATCAAACACGATTAGAGTATTTTTTGTATGTCTGATTGTTTTAATGTTAATGCCTAAAATTGACATTAATGCTGAACTTGACACTTTTTCTGAGTCTGATACCTCAGTATTATTTGTCACAGAATTATTGACCACATCACTTTCATTAATCAAACAAAATCTTAATGAAAATAATATAGAGCATGCAAAAAACCTGTCTTTAATTAATACTGAAATATTTCCTCTACATCTTCAAAACTTACGAGAATCAAACCCAATTATTTCTGATGAAATTCATATCATGCTATTAGATATTCATAATGGAATTGGAGTTATAGATAGTTCACAATTAATTGCTGATATTAACAAAGTGGAAAGCATTCTAAATCAGTATACCATTACTAATCCTGATTATGGTAAGACAATTGCATTATTACTAATAATTGTAGATGAACAATATCAAATATCCATAACTAATGAAAATGAAACTTTGTATGAGTTTTCATTATTACTAGTTAATCGTTCCCATGAATTATTTTCCAATACAAATTATAATGAACGCTTAACCTTGGAACTTAATTCTTTTCTAGTTGAATTAAATGATAAAGTTGCAAACAAGAGTGACTTTCTATCTGTCGGTACTTTGATCACTGCTATAAGTCGTGATTTTGTTGGACATGAATCAGTTGTTTATGATAAACAAAAGTTCTACGAAACAATACGCGACTTGTATTCAGATATGCTTGTATCTTTAGATGCTGGTGATTATGAGAAAGCTGAAGAATTAGCAATTGAGGCATATCTTGAGAATTTTGAATATTTGGAACCTGATATTGAAAAAGTTGATCCTGAATTACTTTATGCCCTTGAATTAGATATGAGAGAAGAATTACGAGATATGATTAAAAATAATCAAGATGCACAACGCATAAGAATTTTTGTAGAAGAATCAATATTGCCTGATCTTAGTTTAGCTGAATCAAAAGTCCAGGTATTGGGGACTGAAGGATTGGCAAATACTGTTTTGGATAAAGAACTTAAAGAAATGGGTGATGCTACAGATGTTCAAAAATCAGGTGTCCGGGGAGAAATTGACTTTATTCGTGATACTCTTCAAGAAATGCTAATTCAATATCAGAGTGGGGATTATCAATCAGCTTATACTTCTGCACGAACAGCATATCTAGATAGTTATGAGTTTGTAGAAATTCCATTACGTGCAATTGATCCTGACTTTACATTAGAAGTTGAATATCAATTTGCAGAATTAAGAAATCTAATTAAACAGCAAGCAGATTTTGAAGAAATTCAAGAAGTTGCAATTTCTATTAAACGAAGTTTAGATGAATCTGAACGTTTAGTTAGTGGTACTGGTACTTTAGCACCTTCCATTGCATTTACTTCATCATTTGCTATAATTTTTCGTGAGGGGTTAGAATCTGTTTTAATTCTTGGGGCTATTTTGACATATTTAGAGGCATCTCGAAATAATCGTTTCAAAAAACATGTCTACTATGGTGTTATTGGTGCACTTGGAGCAACAGGTCTTACTTGGATTATTGCATCGTATGTAATTGAATTATCTGGAGCAAATAGGGAACTCATTGAAGCAATTGCAGCACTATCTGCAACTGCGATGCTGTTTTATGTTAGTTTCTGGGTATTAAATAAAATCGAACATAAGAAATGGATGGAGTTTGTCAAGGCCAAAATTTGGCAGGCGACAACTACTGGAAGTGTCATGGTGTTTGTCATGTTGGCATTTTTCACTGTGTACAGGGAAGGATTTGAAACAGTATTGTTCTATCAGGCCATGTCTGGATTTGCAAAATACATGGAGGTATACGTTGGTCTTGGCTTTATTGCAGGGCTGGGTGTATTATTTTTGGTATATTATCTAATGAGAAAGCTTGGAAGAAAATTACCATTACGAGCATTGTTTGGATTAACTATGGGAGTAGGTGCTTACATGTCCATTACATTTTTGGGTAATGCAGTTAGAGAACTCCAGATATTGGAAATAGTACCATATACAGGCATGATTGGAATTATTCCTAGATTGGATATTAATTTGGCAACTATGACTGGAATCTATCCTACATTGGAAACTGTAGTGGCACAAATAATCTTACTTGGAATTTATTTAGTGGCATCAACGTATGTGTTAGTAATGAGACCAAGAAAAGAACGACATTTAGCTTCAATGAGAAAGTCTCATGGAGCAAATACAGATGTCTGATAAACAAAGAATTCGTGTAGGAATTGATGTGGGTGGTACCTTTACTAAAGCAGTAGCAATTAATGCTAAAACTGGTTCCATTTTATCAAAATCAACTGTTCCAACTACTCATAAAGCTGAGAGAGGAGTTTCTGAAGGAATTGTATCTGCATTATCAAACATATTAGAAGAATCAAAAATTGATATCAATGACATTGAATTAATTTCTCATAGCACTACTCAGGCAATTAATGCACTCTTGGAATCTGATACTTCAAAAGTTGGTATTATTGCAATGGGTGTTGGCCCTTCAAAAAAAGATGTGGTTAAACGTACAAACCTTCAAGAAATGTCTGGAAACAATGATCAAAATATTACCACATTCCATGAATTTTTAGATACATCTCATTTAATCACTGAAAACGAAGTTAAGGAAATTATTGATAAACTAAAATCTAAAGGTGCACAAGTTATTGTTGCTACTGAAGCATTTGGCGTTGATGATCCTTCTAATGAATTATTTGTAATGAACACTTCTGCTAAATGTAATATTCCATCTACTGCATCACATGAAATTTCAGGAGTTTATGGTTTAGAAATCAGAACATTAACTGCTGCAGTTAATGCCAGTGTTTTACCTAAAACATTTCAAGTTGCAAACTATGTTGAAGAAGCAATAAGAAAAACTGGAGTAATTGCACCTTTAATGATAATGAAAGGTGATGGTGGTGTTTCAAGTATGGACACTTTTAGAACAAAACCAATCTTGACTGTTTTATCTGGACCTGCTGCAAGTGTTGCAGGTGCATTACTTTATCTCAAAGTAACTAATGGGATATTTGTTGAAGTTGGAGGCACTAGTACAAATATTTGTATAATAAAAAATGGGAAACCTGAGATTAGATATGTCACAGTTAATCAACACCCTACATGTATTCGTTCAATGGATGTTAGAATTTTAGGCGTTGCTGGTGGTAGTATGGTTTCTTTGAGCCAAAATAGAGTTTCTAAGGTTGGACCAAGAAGTGCACATATTGCAGGTTTGAAATATTCATGTTTTGCAGATCCAGATGATCTTAAAACTGGTAAAATAATTCAGATAAAACCTAAAGAAAATGATATTGATGAATATGTTGCAATAAAGTGTGAAAATGGAACATATGCCATTACAAACACATGTGCTGCAAATGCTCTGGAGATGATTGAGAAAGGAGATTACTCGTTTGCCAATCAAGAATCTGCAAAAATTGCTCTAAAAATATTAGCAGAACATATTGGAGTTCATTATCACGAAGTTGCTCAATCAATAATTAATACTGCATCCTTTGAAATAAACAAAACAATAGTTAACATCATGAAAGAATTCAAGCTAAATTCTTCTGTAAAATTAATTGGAGGCGGAGGAGGTGCATCTGTACTTGTACCTTTTGTTGCAAAACAATTAGGATTTTCTTATGAAAAAGCAGAACATGCTGATGTTATTTCTTCTATAGGTGTTGCATCTTCTATGCTTCAAGAAGAAATTGAACAAACAATGGATGATGCTACTCCTGAAAAAATTGCAAAAGTTCAAAAAAAAATCCATACTTTGTTAGTAGATAAAGGTGCAATTCCAGAATCAATAATTATTGATAGTGAATATATTTCAGAAAAAGCATTGTTACGTGTCACTGCAATAGGGAATATTGAACTGGATAGTGTTGAGACATCAAAAAATATTTTCACTTTAGGTGATGCAAAAACAAGAGCAAGTGAAATTATTGATATCCCTGAAGACTTGATAGATTTGGGTTTTGAAACTGACCATTATTTTGTTTTTATTGGTCATGTAGAAGTTAAAAAATTGTTTAACAAAAAGAATCAACACCATATTTTGATTTTAGATAGATATGGTAAGATGAAGTTATCTTTAAAAAATGGGCAAGTTTTCCAAGGTGGGAAAATCTCTATGATTGAAGAGTTGGATGACTTTTTAGAATCAAGACATTCAGATATTGCACCAAAGGTGTTCTTACTAAATGATCTTAAATTGGTAGATTATTCTAGTTTAACGTCATCTTCAAAAATATTAGATGGGATTAGAGATGAATCTAAAAAATCTGAAAAGACTGCAATTATTGTAGAATTATAATTTAATTCAAATAAGATTCTCCATGATACATGTAGTCTAATTTTTATTGAGAAAAATTACAAACTTCTTTAAAAAAACATGTGGCATTGTCTATTTTTTGAACTTGCAGTTAGAACAAATAGGTTTTTTGATATTCTTTACAAAAACAGTCTCACACTTTTTACATTTATGTAGAGAAGAATGTAAAATCATAATTAGTTATCGTCGATAAATTCTATGAGATATTAAATTTTTCAATATTACAAATCATACCTAAGATTGATTAATGAAACTAGTTCCTTGCATCTATTTCGTATTGTAACCTCTGAAATATGAGCGATTTGTGCTAATTCTCGTTGTGAAATTTTTGTATTCATATCAAATGATGCAAGATATAGTGATGCAGCAGCTACTCCCATTGGGGCTTTTCCTGCAACATGATTTCTTTTTTTGGCAAAATTCACAAGTTCAAGAGCAATTTCCTTTACATCATCTGATATTTTCATATTTGTTGTAATTCGATTTACACCTGATTCTATTTCAAATATTGGCATTTTCTGGTTTAGATTATTAATTATGATGCGATAATATTTTGCAATGGAGTTTTTTTTCAATCCTGTGATTTTTACAATGTCATTTAGTGTATGATTTACACCTGATTCTCTACATATTGCATAAATTATTGCAGCTGCCATGGTATCTGTAGATCTACATCTTGGGATATTTTTTTCAACGATTTTTTTGCACAATTCAACTGCTTTTTCCCTTAATTCATTAGATAACTCAAGTTTGTTTTTTAAAAATTCTATTCTTTCAGTTATTAGTTTTAAACTTGAATACGTTCCAGTCATTTCAATAAATTAAAAAAAGAGTCATTGGAAGTGACTGGTAGACAAGTTATACCAATAACAATACATCCATAGTCGGTTAGGATGATTGATTCTCGCAGATTCCAATTGTTCCAATGACTCTCAGTATGTGCAGACGTGTAAAGGGATGTCAGCTCAGCACGTAGCACATTAATCTTATTTTTTAAAATTTATTATACCTGTCTGAAGTTCTACTGATTTATTTTATGATATTGAAATTATTTTTTGTAATCATATTTTGTTTCATAAATTAAAAATATAATTATAAAATCATCCTAATTTTTAATTACAAAAATAATTATCATAATACCATGAGTCAAGAAGAAACTAATCCTTGGGTAATCATAACAGTGTTCAAGGAAAATGTAAATCCAAACGACCTTCAAAATATTGCACCACAAATTCAATCACTTGTAGATGAATGGCAATCACATGGTAAACTAATGTGGTCAGGTGCATTCAGTGATAACTTAACTGGTATGGCAGTTTTTGAAGCAACAAAACAAGAAGCAGATGAATTCTTCAAAAAATATGATTCCATTTGTTCTGGATCATTAGAATATTCCATGTATTCGTGGGATGCAATGCCTCTACTTTCAGTGTTATCCCACTGAATATTTTTTTCATTTTTCGTATTATGATGAAAAAAAATTCTGATTAATATATTAAAAATTAATTGTATAGTTATTGGAATTTTTATCTAATTCTAAATCTTAAAATCTATTTTCATAATCTGTATTTATTTTATGAATATGAAATATAAATATGAAATATAAATATGAAATATAAATATACAATCATCCTAATTTTTAATTACAAAAACAAGTATGCTATTTTTTATGAGTAAAACACTCTCTCTTAATGCAAAGAGCAGCTTAATGCTATTTTTACTTGTAATTGGCATTGGACTTGGTGGCCAATTACCAGTTGAAGAAGCAAGAGCTGAAATAAATAATTCTGGAAGTATACTTTCAGTTGAAGAAAAACTAGAATTCGGTGCAGGTCTTGAGGAAACTCTAGGTCACTTTTGGGCTTTAGAGCAAAACCTTGATGATAATAATGCCGAACTAGCATTGATTCATGCAACACACCCAATTTCAGAATTGTATGATGCAATGAAACCACAACTAAAAGCAGCTGATCCTGCATTGGATAACAAAATAAAGACTATTTTGTTAGACTTGAAGGATGATGCTTCTACTGATGTATCTCGAAGTGCAGCACAACATGCAATTGAAGATGCAAAGGAAGTTGTAGAAATTGCACGTTCAACAATTGTTGGTCAATATTGGAGTGATTCTACAAACTCTCAACTATCCCAAATGAAAACACTCCTTGAAACCTCAATAGCAGAATATGCTGAGGCAGTAGAGGATGGTGTAATCGGTGAGATGGCTGAATTCCAAGATGGTTCTGCATTTGTTTGGAGATCACAAGTAATCTTTAACGAGATTAAATCTGATTTACCTGAACACGAAGTAGAAGAAATCGAAGAATTGTATGAGGATGTAAAATCAGCATATGATTCAAGAGCTGATCCATCCCATGTTGAGACCGTAACAGGTGGAATCATTCATGAAATTGATGAGATTACTGGAAGTGAATCTTCAGAAGCTGAACTTACTGAATATGTAGAAAAAATTCGAGAATTACTTACACAAGCAAAACAAGAATATGCAGCAGGTGATTCTGACTTGGCACTAAGCCTTGCAACCAAAGCATATCTTGACAACTATGAATTCTTAGAAGGCCCTCTAATTGAGGCAGGTGAAAAAGAATTGATGATAGAAGTTGAGATAATGCTGAGAGAAGAATTACGTGGAATGATCAAAGCAGGTGCATCTGTTTCTGAAGTTAATTCTCAGATTGATGCAATTTTAATCAAAATGACTACAGTTGAACAAGTAGTTCCAGAATTTGGCACAATTGCAATCTTGATTCTAGTAACTGCAATTATTGGTTCAGTACTCTTTGCAAGAAAAAGTAACTTGGCATTCCCAAGAATCTAATTTTCTTTTTTCTTTTTTTTTATTTTAGAATAACCTATTTCATTAAATATGTTATATTATTTTATGATATGAAAATTTTTCAATGTAGAAACATCACTGATCTGAAAAATCAAACCAACGATGTTTCACACATATGAAGACTATTGTTAACAATAGCATTTATTCCACAAATTATTAATTTTTAAATTCACACATGATTTTAATCATTTGTTCTAATTATTTAGAATAAGATTATAGAATTATCTCACAATATAAACATAGAAACACAAAATTTTGCATAATGAGTAAGACACTCAATCTAAAAGCAAAGAGCAGCTTAATGCTACTTTTACTTGCAATTGGAGTTGGATTTGTTGGTATTATGCCACAATCTTTCGCAGATCACTCAGAAGTATTAGTTGTACCAACACAAGGTTCTGGAGCTCCAGGATGTGAAGAAGTGCAATACGGATGTTATATTCCAGGAACTGCAACAGTAGATCTTGGTGGAGTAGTAATATTCTCAAACACTGATTCCGCAGCACACACATTCTCAGCAGGAACTGCAGCTGATGGCCCAACTGGCGAATTTGATACATCAATGGTAATGGCAGGACAATCATACGAATGGACTGCAGACACATTAGGTGAGATTGATTATTTCTGTATGGTTCATCCTTGGATGACCGGTTTGATCATTGTACAAGAAGCAGAAGCTGAAGAAGATCATGCAGCTGAAGAAGATCATGCAGCTGAAGAAGATCATGCAGCTGAAGAAGATCATGCAGCTGAAATGGACATGACACATTCCGATGAAGAATTAATGGTAGAGATATCATCAAATTCTGCAGATGCAGGTGAAATGCTAGCAATTGATGTTACATTCACAACAATGTCCGGAGAAAGTGTAGCACACATTAACTATGACATCAAAGCCACTCAAAATGGTGAAGTTGTTTTAGATGATGCAGATGTTCATGCTCATGATGGTATTGTAGAACATACAACAGCACCATTACCAGAAGCAACATCCGATGATTCCCCAGTAGAAATTGAAGTAATTTTCAATGGATATGGAATGCCAGGAGATGAGAAAACTGGACCAATTGGTCAAGTAGCTGTCAAACAAGTTGTCCCAGAATTTGGAACAATTGCAATGATGATACTAGCTGTTGCAATCATAAGCATTGTCGCAGTAACTGCAAAATCTAGAGTGATTCCAAGATTTTAGGAATTCTCTTTTTATTTTCTTTTTATTAAAGAAATTATCGCCAAGATAATAGCTGCTGCAGCAATTGATAATCCAAATATGGCAAAGTCATAAGCTGCTCCACCATCTGATGTAACTTCAGTTTCACCAGACTTTAGTTTGGAAACATCTTGTTGTAAAGAAGAAATAGCATTTTTTAGTGCACCAATGTCAGCGTTTCCATTACTACTGGTAGGAGGAAAATCCAATACAGCAGTTGGTTCTACATCTTCAACTGGAATTTTGACATCTACTAAAGTTCCACGAATGTCACCTTTTAGTTCAACCATGTAAGTTCCAGTTTTAGTGGGTATGATTGATGAAAAATAATACCCAGGTCGAACATCAGAATTAATATCAAGTTTTTTTGTAGCACCTCCAAACATTACAGTTGCATCAACATTTTTGAAAACACTAGTAATCCCCTTAAAGGAACCTTCAACATCACCGGATTCAGTGATTTTCAGAACTAGATCATTTCGGATTCCAACTACAGGAGGCTCAATTGCCCAACCCGCTTCAATTTCATATTGTTCCACATGAACAGTAGTATGTGCAAAAGAGGGGGCAATCATGCCAACTGAGAATAATAAACCAATAATACCAAAAATTGCCACATTCACAAATATCATTTCACTACAACATGTTATTATCTTTACGTGGATTGGTACAAAGATCGAATTAATAAAAATTATTTAAATTATCAAGAATGTCCTGAAAATCAAATGCAAAAGTTACTAATCACATTATTGTTCATATCATTTATCTCAATTCCATTTGTTTCTGCACATCCATTTACAGAAGAAACTATTCCAAATCTAACATCTAATGCACCAGTTGGAACTACTGAAGTAATTGTATTTTTTTCAGAACCTGTTGACATTAATTTCAGTGAACTCAAAGTGTTTGATGCAAATGGAGATCAAATTGACAATAAAGATACTAAATATCATGAAGGAGAATTATCTCTTATTGTAACAACTCCCCCACTAGAAGATGGGGTTTTTACAGTATCCACCAAAGTTCTTTCCAAAGTTGATGGGCATCTTGTTCCAGATGCATTTTTGTTTGCAATAGGTAATGTCGTTATTGATCCATCTTTATTTGACAAAGAAAAACCATCCGAACTAATTTACTTACCTGAAGCTGGTGCAAGATTTCCAGGACTTGTAGGACAAACAATTGTGTTAGGAGCAGTAATCGCTTCGCTCATTATCTGGGGAACACAAAATAAACAATCCATTAAAGAAGAACTGGAAAAAATAGAAAGTTTCCATCATGGAAAATTTATGTCAATTACAGGTATTGGACTTGGACTAGTTTTTGTTTCAGACATTTTGATGATTGTTGTACAGACAATAAGATTAGAAACATCACCATTACTTGCAATCCAAACAGATTTTGGAAATATTTGGGTAATCAGAATGGTAATTACAATTATTTTATTAGGAATTTGGTTTTGGTTAGATAGGAAAAAAAATCTCTCAAAGAAAAATCAAATTCCAATACTAGTAGCATCACTGGTATTAATTGCAACTACAAGTTTAATCGGACATGGCGCTGCCAGTGGGGAAATGCCTGCACTAGTATTAGATTACATACATAATTTGGTTGCAGCAATATGGATTGGCGGAATTTTTTATTTTGCATTTACATTGTTGCCAGTATTTTCACATCTCAAAGAATCCAGTAGAGAAAAGTTAAGTCTAGTAATGATTCCAAGATTTTCAATTGCATTTATCATTGCAATAGGAATAGTGGTAATTACAGGACCTATTTTGATGTGGTTCATAGAAAGTGATATCGGATTAATCACAGAATCAACATATGGTCAATTAATAATTCTTAAAATTGTAATTGCGTCTATTATGATCTCACTTGGTGGATTTTTCCAGTTCAAAGTACAGAGAAATGCTGAAAAGAATTTCAAGTCAGGTAAAATTTCAGTTCATAAAAAACTAAAGAAGATACTCAAGGCAGATGTAGTATTAGGAGTTATTATTCTTGGAGTAGTTGCATTACTAACTAATGGGACATTACCTGCAGGTGAAATTCAAAAAGTTGATGCACAAGAAATTGTGTATGGTTTTAGAACAATAGAATTTACTGAAAATACAAAATTCGATATCAATATTTCTCCATTTTCTAGTGGTGCAAATACAATTCTAGTAAAGATAAGTGACTTTGAAGGAAAGCCATTACAGGATTCAAACCAACTCAAAGTAAAGCTATCAAATCCATCAAAAAATATTTCGCCAATTGAAGTTCCAATGGAGATCATTAAACAAAGTGAAGATAGACCAACTGAATTTCAAGGAGAATTAACATTTGGATTTTCAGGTGAATGGCTAGTTGAGATTGAATCTCAAAGGACTGAAAATGCAAATGAATCAAAAATATTGAACTTACTAGTTAAACCAAGACTATCTAATATTCAAACCCAAATTGTAGAGTATGAATTACCTGAAAATGCAAAGCCTTTGTTCCCATTATATGATGGAAAAGATTCTATTTGGATTAGTGATGCATCCGCACCACGGTTATGGCAATTTTCATTAGAAACACAAGAGTTTTCATCTTATTCATTTGATGGGTTAACAACCACATTTCTCACACAAGACAACATGGGAAGAATATGGTTTACAGATACTGCAAGAAATCAAATTGGGTTCATAGATAATGAAACGAAACAAATTACAACAAAAACTATTCCAAAACTAGATCCGGTAATTTCAAAAAATACACCACTATTCATCAAAGCAGATTTTAATGGAAATATTTGGGTAAGTATAATCAACAAAGATAGAATTGTAAAATATAATCCAGAAAATGAAGAATTTGAAGAAATCATATTTTCAGGAAGAGAGAATCTACCATTTGCTCTAGCACTTGATGATGAGGGTAAAATGTGGTTTACAACTACAGGTGCTGGAAAAATTGGATATATTGATACCAAAGATAACAAAATAACTCAATTTTCTAGTGATCCTCCATTAGAGGGTCCAGAAGCTTTGCTCTTTGATAATGATGGAAATATTTGGATTGCGGAACATACAGGCTTGGCTATAACCAAATTCAACCCAGCTTTAGAAACATTTGAGAGAATTTCAGTACCTGACAAAGATGCACTCCCATTTGGAATGACATTTGACAAATATGACAACATATGGTTTGCACAGCATACAATTGACAGTATTGGAGTGTATGATCCAGATAACAATGATTTGATTGAAGTTCCAGTTCCAACTGAAACATCATTTGTGCAATTTATGACATCAGATGACAAAAATAATGTATGGTTTGTAGAACAACAATCAAACAAACTTGCAACAGTAAAGATTACAGAAATTCCAGTTGTTGCATCACAATTACAAACTACAAAGAACTTTGAATTGAAATATACAGAGATTGCATCACCATTAATGGCATTAGGAATAATTGCAACATCATTATTTTTTGTTAAAAGTATTCATGATAAAAGAAGATTGAATTCTTTAATTAATTCTTAGAAAGTAATCCTGCTGATTTAATTCCCATAGTTCCTGCAAGTAATCCAATTGATATCAAAACGATAGTTCCTGCAGGAGTGATATCAAATATGTAAGATACTAAAATTCCTACAACCACGGAAAATATAGAAAAAGTTATTGAAATTAATGCTGTTTGCTTGAAACCTCGTCCGTACATTATTGCTGTAACATTTGGAATTACAAATAATGCTGAAATTAACAATACACCAACAAGTTGAATTGATGTAACAACTGTAAGTCCTGCCATAAATATAATTAAATAATTAATTTTCTCTACTGGAACCCCACTAACTTTAGCTTGTTGTTCATTAAATGTAGAATAAAGAATTTGTCTATACAGTAATAAAATTACAATTAAAATTGCTCCAGTTAAAGCTAAAATTGCAACTGTATCATTTACACTAATAAGAAGAATACTTCCAAATAGAAAACTAAAGATATCAATTGTAAATCCTCCTGAAAAACTAATAATTACAAGCCCAGCTGCTATGCCTGAGGATAAAAGTACTGCAATTGAGGCATCACCAGATATGTTGTATCTATCTTTAATTTTTGTGATAATTAATGCACTAACTATTGATACACCATATGCAGTCCATAATGGGTAGATTCCAGCAAATAGACCTAATGCAATTCCACCAAATGATGAATGAGCAAGTGCATCACCAAATAAAGAATAACGCCGTAAAACTAGAAACAATCCAATAACAGAACATAAAATTGCTATTGCGATTCCAGCAATTAATGCTCGATGCATAAAAGTATAGGTTAGAATTTCAAAGGACATGATTAATGATGATGCATATGTTCCTGCATTGATGCTTCAGAATATTGTTTAACAAGTTTATCATCAGAAAAGAATTTTTCAGATTCACCATGAAAAAATAATGTTCGGTTTAAACATGCAACATGATTTGCTAATTTATTTACTGCATCTAAATCATGAGATGACCAAATAATTGTAATTCCTTGTTTAGAATTTAATTCTTTAAGAATACTAAAAAATAATTCTATACTTTGTTGATCAATTCCAGTAACTGGTTCATCTAAAATCAAAATTTTTGGATCATTTACTAAGGCTTTTGCAATGAATACTCGTTGTAATTGTCCACCAGATAATTCGCCTATTCTTCTGTTACGAAGTTCATGTATCCATAATTGCTGCAAAATTTCATCTATTTTATTTTCATCAGATTCAGTTCTCAATCCCATTCTTACAACATCACTAACTGTTGCAGGAAAATTTTTTTCAAATTCAGGTTTTTGTGGAACATATCCAATTTTTTTATGATGTTTTTTTGATTTTTTAATATCATGATCAAAAAATTTGATTGTTCCAGAATATGTCGTATTTAGACCCAGCATTGAATCAAAAAGAGTGGATTTACCTGCACCATTTGGACCAATTATGCCTAGAAAATCACCTTGTTTAACTACAAAACTTACATCATCTAATGCCTTTACATCGGGATATGTGACTGTAAGATTTGATATTTCAACAGCATTTAGCATAATGCATCCTTCAAACTATCTAGATTTTTAGTCATTTTTTCAACATAAGTTTCATCTGAAACAATTTCTAAAGGAGATAAGACAAGAACTTTTCCACCAATTTCATCGGCAATAACTTGAGAGGTTTTGGTGGAAGTGCTTTCTTCAGCAAAAATTACTTTGATATTTAGCTCCCTTGCTAGAGAAATAATATTTTCTAATGTTTGGGGTGTTACCTCACCATGTGAGTCAGTTGAAGAAATAATTGTATGTTGAGTTAAACCGTATTCTTCAGAAAAGTATGAAAATGCATCATGAAAAGTTATGAAATCAGTTTTACATCCAGATAACTCAGTTCTAATTTTTGTATCAAGTAAATTTAATTCTTGATTGTATATTGCAGCGTTAGATTGATAATAATTTTTATTCGTAGGATCAGAATTAGATAATGCATTTGCAATATTTTTGACTTGTAATTGAGCAAATACAGGATTTAACCAGATATGAGGATCTAAGGCTCCATGATTATGTTTATCTTCTTCATCATGACCATCTTCTTTTGCATGGTCATCATGTACATCTTCACCAGAAACTAAATGATGAATCTCTTCTAGTCCTTCTGCACCTTCAATATGTCCATCTTCAATTTCATGTATTAAATTTTCAATATCTTCAATTGTACCTTCATGTCCATGTCCGTCTCCTTCATGTTCAAGTAGTATCTCTTCAATTTCTTCAATAGATTGTGATTGAGTTATCTGCCCTTCTTCAAATTCTTCTATGACATGTGCAATCTCTTCGTAAAATTCTTCTGTGTGTTCATCATGACCATCTTCTTTTGCATGGTCATCATGTTTTTCTTCATCATATTTTGCAGAATCTAAAGTTGAAATTCCATTACTTGTATCAACAAGAATTCCGGCAATACTGCTTAATTCTAGTGAACCAATCCAATGTTCATAGCCTATACCGTTGATAATTATCATATCAGCTTTTTGCAATCTTTCTGTATCTCTAATGGTTGGTTCCCAATCATGAGGATCTGCACCCATTGGTACTAACAGAGTTACATCAATCATCTCTTTTCCTATATTTTGTGAAAATTCATAAAGAAAAGTGGCTGAAGTGACTACTTGTAATTTTGAATTTTCAGTAGTAGAATTATCTGAAGTAAAATTGGTTTGGGTAATTGCTAAAGAAGCTAATGGAATTACAATTGCAATTGCAATAATTGCAAGTTTAACCTGAATATTCACGACATGATACTTTTTATTGTTATTAATAAATGTATAAAATGTTAATAACTTTTAGTGCTAAACTTATAAGATATTTAATAACATTAACCGTATGCCAATAGTTTCAATTTCATTAAATGATGAAATTCTATCAGAATTAGATAAATTACAAACTAGTATGGGATTTTCAGGTAGATCAGAAGCAATTAGAGCTGGAATCCGAACTTTTGTTTCTGAAGAAAAACAAAATTCAAATTTATCAGGAAATATTCATGCCATTCTTTTAGTTGTACATAATGATGAGTTTGATCATGTTGTTTCAGGGATTACTCATAATTTTGAAGATTTGATCACAACACATCTTCATAGTAAAATTGAAAAAGAAAAGTGTATGGAATTATTTGTCATAGATGGAGATGCTGAAAAAGTTACAAAGATGACAAAAGATTTTCATAAAAATAAAAACATGGATACAATTAAACTGGTTACACTCTAGCAGAAAATTATTCTAATTTTTTCTTGATTGAATGAATTTAACGATTCCAAATATTGGAATTCCCAAATACATTCCCAAATTAAGTAGGATTAATGATATTCCATATCCTAATACTGAACTTTCAGAATCCATATCTACATAATTCAGAATTGATAAACTGGAAATCATTGGAGTGATTACTACTTTTACCATTTCCTTGAAGACAGGATGTTCTCGCTCCATATCTGCAATTACAGGTGAGAATGAATAGTAAACATCATTGAATGTACTCATGAAGCTTGTTCCTGATTCAGTGTTTAGTAATGTATTATCTCTAAGTTCTCTTAATTGTTGAACTTCTAATGCCATCTCAGAACCATATGTTGCAGTAGCTATGAGACAACCTCCACCATTCTCTTCATCTGGTTGTACTCCCTCATTAGGAGGTAATGTTGTTTGGATATCACCTACTACAATATCAAAAGAAACCATTTCTTTAGGAATTGGCTGAAACAAAATCCCCTCTATTTCAAAGTTCATTGTATATACTCCTTCACCAAGATTGAATTCAATTGGAATTTTAACAGAACCTAGTGATGTATGAGTAAGAGGAATAGGTCCAAAAACATTTTCACCATCTTTTGAAACGGAAATTGTATAATCAACATGTTCTTGAATTTTTTGTGTGTAAGGATTGATAAAATCAATACTTATCTTTGTTTGAATATTTGGTTCAATTGCATCATGTGTTAATTTAACATCCAATGTCCCTTCCTCTGTTGGTAATGTTTGTGATTCTGCATATGCTGGAATTACTAAAAGTGGAATTAGTAATAATGCAAAAAGAAATTTCATATTTTCAGTCGTAATCTGACAAATAAAAGTTGTACTTTAGATATCTAAAAAATTATCAGGCAGAGAAATTCTATGCCAACTATAAATATGGAATTTAACTAATTTAATCATTGTATAGCAAATTTACATTGTTAATGACAATTATCGCAATTTCTGTACTTCCTTTACTTCTTCCTGATGCCTTTGGACATGGACTTGGTGGTGATCAAGCGGAACCAATTTCATTTGGTAATATGGAAGTAACTGTACGTACACAACTGAGTCCTTCTGATATTACAGTAGGGGAAATTGATTCTGCAAATATGCAAATCCGTTTCTTTGATACATTAACTGATGAAAATCTTGACAAGGTAACATACCGAGTAGAATTATGGCAAAGTGGTGAATTGTTAGCTAGAAATTTGTTTTATGATAATGATGGGAGATTAGATGTAAAACTTAAACCAAAAGCTGGATGTGATGAGATTTACCTAAAAGATTGTACTACTTATGGTGGCTCTGAACATGCTAGTGCGCCTGGTGCTCTATTTGTACAGGGTGCAGAATGCACAGATGATAATTTAGATATTTGTGGAAGACCCTCAATTACAGGTCCAATATTTGTAAAAGGTGGATTATACAAAATTGTAATTGATATTGAAGCTGCAACTAGTCCAAGAACTGTTCTTGCAGAAAGACTAAGCTATGATACTTTTGTTAGTGTGGCACAAGAACAAGACTTTTTCATTAAAACTGCAAATGCTGAAGTTCCAGTAATTGTAAAAACATACTATGATGATGTTGATAATTTTAAATTTGATCAGTCAGATAATTCTATAGCATTTGATATGCCATTTGATTGGAGTCCTGATTATGTTAATTTGGTACAAGTAGTGCATGAAGAAGTTAGAGTTCCAAAAACATTTGCACCTTATGCAGAAGGAAAACAATTCAAAGGATATGTTAATGGTGTAGAAATTGATCAAAGAGCATTACTAAATGATCCTTATTCATATGACGATACCAATATTGTTCATTTCTTGATAACAAATAATGAATTACTAAAAATCAATGAAACATTAGGTTCAGATAATTTTGATAACAAAAAAATGGATTTGAAACTAGTTCCACAAGGTGAGGTATCAAAAAATTCCACCGAATTTTATCTAGTTGATACTACAAACTATGAACAAGTACCAACAAATGTAAACATTTCATGGGATGGAAATCATGGTGCAGGATCTGACGTTCCTTTTGAAATTGCATTCTTTGATGAAAATAGAAATTTAATTAATGACATTAGATACACGATTTCTTTTATTGATAATGAAAGTAATCAAGAATTAGCAAGATTCTCAGGTGATGATCCTCAAAATCTTGGAATTCTTGCCACTGAAGGAATTGATGTTCAAAAACTTTTCATCCCTTCACAAGGACAATATAGAATTGATATTCTAGTTTATGGTACTGGATTAGATTACAATCCTAAATTTGCAGGAATTGGTTCAGGACTAATTGAAATTGGACCTACTATTTCAAAAACTACCATAACCCCTGAAGTACAAACACCTGCTGAAATCCCATCTTGGATTAAAAATAATGCTGGCTGGTGGGCAGATGGTGTAATTGATGATGATTCATTTGTACAAGGAATCCAGTTCTTAATCAAAGAAGGAATTATGGAAATTCCTCCAACCACTCAAGGATCTGGTTCTACCTCAAATGAAATCCCATCTTGGATTAAAAATAATGCTGGCTGGTGGGCAGATGGTGTAATTGATGATGATTCATTTGTACAAGGAATCCAGTTCTTAATCAAAGAAGGAATTTTACGAGTTCAATAGTATGTTTTTAAATAAATTCTTAGAGTGAAAGTATAATGAAAGACATCAATGATATCATGCCCAAAGTTCCAAACATGAAATGGGGGGCTTTAATGAATAAAGCTCCAACTAATGAAAAAGTTGAAGAGATGAACAAAATCTTTCCAAGTAATGGAAAATGGCATACTGTTTTTGAAGAAAAAGAATCAGTTACCATTGATGGGAAAGAAATTCATAAAAAAGATCCAACCAAGTGGACTTGAGTTGAAAAATATACTTTTACTTTCTTTTCTAGTATTTTCTTCATTATTTGCGTTTGATTATGTGTATGGACATGGAGTTGGAAGTGAAATATTCCCTCCTGTAGAATTCAATGGACGACAAATTGCTTTGGAGGTCTCATCATCACAAAATGATCCTGAAACAAATGATGATCAACAAATTTCTATTTCATTAATTGATTTTGATTCTAAAATCACATTACGTGATGTTACATTTCTGATTAACTCTTATCGTGGTGAGACATTTTTGTTTGAAAAAGAATTCAAGGCTGATAATGGATTTATTGTCTTTAATTTTGTTTCAGAAAATATTGATTCTATAGTATTGGAAGAAAAGAATAGTGGTGATTTTTTTGGTTCCTTACTGGGACTTGAAAGTAGAATGGTCAATGTTAAAGGACCAAAACTTAGTGAAGGTGGATTATACAAATTTGATATTACTATACTTTCAGCAGATGGGTATTCCAAAAAATTAGATGATCCATTCGTATTTAATGCAGGAATTTCTATTGCCCAAATCTCACAACATGAGATAACTGATCCAAATTTTGGAGAACAAACTATTCGTGTAGTGACATATTATGATGAAATTTCAAACTTTGAATATGATTCAAATTTAAAAGAAATTAGTTTTTTGATGCCATTTGAATGGAGTCAATCTAACATTGAACAAACCTCTGTTGTTCATGAAGAACTTCAAATTCCAAAAAATTTTGGTGATTTACTAGTTTCTGGATTTTCAATGTATGTTAATGGAATCAAACTATCAGAAGATATTGTAAATATTGATGATTTTTTTTCTGACGAACGTGTAGTTCATTTTATTATTTATCAAAAAGAATTATTGAATATCTTTGCAAGTAACCCTACTCAAAATTCAATGGATTTTGTAATCAAACCAGATCGTGATTATTCTCATTTGAGTTCAGTCACTGAAAATGGACAATTTAGACTTCTTGTATCTTGGGAACCAGAAACTCTAAAATCTAATTCAAATGCAAAAATAATTTTTGATATTACAGATATTTTCCTAAAAAATAAACCCGTTTCAACGAATTATGAGTTTTCTATTACTCAAAATGAAAAAATAATTTTCCAACAAAACGGAATTAGTACTGATTCAAGAGAAAAACATAATGTTGTAGAATTTTTTATTCCACAAGATATTTCGGGAGTTGTTCATCTAAATTTCAATAATTTAGATAACAACAAACTCGCAAAAACTGTGATTCCTATTGTTATTGATAGGATTACAATTCAAAATGAAATTTCTATTCCTGATTGGATTAGAAACAACGCATTATGGTGGTCTCTAGAACAAATTGATGATAATACATTCATTCGAGGTATTGAATATTTAATAAAAAACCAAATAATCGTAATTACTTCAACCACTCAAGGATCTGGTTCTACCTCAAATGAAATCCCATCTTGGATTAGAAACAATGCTGCATGGTGGGCAAATGGAGAAATTGATGATGAGACATTTATTCAAGGATTGAAATTTTTGATTCAAAAAGGAATCATTCATGTTTAATCATCTCTCATTCGAAACATGAACCAGTAATTTTAAATGAAAAATTAGGTAATTATCATTACTTTGTTTAGACCTGAAAGAATAGTTGAAAGAAAATCTACTCTATTTTCTATAGTTGTAGCAGGAGTTGTAGCAATTTTGGCTTTTCCAATTATTGTTCCTCATTTGTTACATGGTTATCATATTGCGCACATTTTCTTACATGTTGGAGGAATTTCACTTGCTGTGTTCATTACAGTACTTGCTGGATTAGCATATTATAGATTAAGGACAAAACGACTTTTGCTTAGTACAATAGCTTTTGGAAATTTTATTGCAGCAGAATTTGCACTATTAATTGATACTACGTGGCCTACAGTTTATGATCTTGGTGAAATGCCACTTTCAGAGGTAGGACATTTATTGACCTTTGCTACATTGGGATTATTAGCGTTAGGAGTGTTTAGAAATGACTGATAGAAATTTACAATTACAACAAATTATTGAACAAAATCCAGGAATTCAGTTTCGTGAAATTATGCGTTCATCTGGATTAAAAAATGGAGTACTGAGTCATTATCTGGGAAAACTAGAAAAAAATGGAATTGTCAAAGTTAATCGTGGTTCAAGACAAACTAGATTTTATTCTCCTCAAATCACTGAAAATGAATTAATTGTAATTAAAGCATTAAGAAAACAAACTCCGCGTGATTTACTTTTAGCACTAGTGATCAAAGATGGATTAGAATTTTCTCAACTAGTTAGTGAGGTAAAAAAATCTCCTTCAACTGTTTCACTTTATCTCTCACAACTTGTTGAAGATGAATTGGTAGAAACAAAAGTTGTTTTACTCAAGAAAAAATATCATATTAAAGCAAGAGAACTAGTAGACAAATTTATTGAAGATTACAGACCATCTGCAATTGAAAAGGCATCTTCTGGATACGAAGATATCTTCAACGCATTGTAGAATATTTTCATTTTAGAAAATTAACTCGCACAAATTATTTTAAATTATTCTGAATTATTCTGAATTATTCTGAATTATTGTGTGTGCTAATATCATGATATTTAATGGACAATACAAAACAATAGTGTGATGAAAAATTCCATATTTAGCCATTTGACATTTTTTGCTGTTTTTTCATTAATTCTAATTATTCCTACTGCTAATGCAGACGTATGGGACAAAGTAAAAGATCCTTCTGAACCTGTAGATGTCTATATTCCATCTCATGAGTATGTAGGATTTTTTGATTCAAATGAAATTTTCAATGTCGTTGGAAACGTAAAAAATAATCTAAATTATCCTATAATTCCAACAGTGACAATTTCTGTAATTGATGACACGCAAAAATTTACTAAAACTGTTCAACTTACATCCCTAGTTTCTGGAAATGAAATTCCATTTAAAATTAAATTTCCTGAAATTTCAAATATCCCGTTTCTTGAACCTGCTGAAATTTCATTTCAAAAAACAATGACTACAGCAATTCCTATTGATGTGATATATGATGAAACTTTGATTGTACATGATGATGGTCATCTAACTGGAAGAATAGTTAATTCTGGAACTGAAACTATTTCAGATGTCGAAATTCTTGCAATTATTCATGGATATGATAATGAAACATTAGATATGGGAGAAAGTGTTCTACCAATAAATAATTTCAAACCTGGAGAAATAAGAGATTTTTCAATGTATCCTGATCCTTCTATTGCTGATGATGTGTGGTATTACAGTTGTTTTGCAGTAGGACAAGATAGCATTATAATTTTGAATGTTCCAAGAAATGATGACACATTCAAAATTAGATATGAATCAAGTATTTTATTATCATATCCTGAGTTTAATTTACAAGGAACAATTCTTTCATTTAGTCTAATTCAGGGATGGGCATTTGAAAATTACATTAATTTGGAATTTCCAAGATATTCAGAAAATGAGTCTTTCCAAGTTTCTCTAGATGATGAATATATTAACTCAATTCAAAGTATTGATGATTTTGGAAATTGGCATGTGGCATTTGAAGTAGAAACTCAATCAGAAGGCACTTTATCCATAACAGGATTTGATCCCCAAGGTGAATTAATTGAACCTATTTTAATTCCTGAATGGATACAAAATGATGTTAGTTGGTGGTCAACTGGTCAAATTCCTGACTCTGAATTTCTAGATGATATTGATTATTTAATTAAAAATCAAATCATTGTTATTCCATCACAAAAAATTATTGATGATTTACAACAACAAATCCCATCATGGGTTAAAAATAATGCAGGTTGGTTGGCAGATGGAACTATTGATGATGAAACATTTCTTCAAGGAATTCAATATTTGATTAAAGAAGGAATTATCCAAATCCCTTAGGTATTGCTTTAGAATTACTATCTAAAAATTCTAGTTAAATATCTACAAAATTCTTTTTTAATTACTAATGATTTTTCTCCAACATTATTATACAAATTCTAATAATGAAAAATAGCTAATGTTGTTTCCATTACGTGATGAAAATCCACACCCTCCAGGTTTTAAACCAAAAGTAACAATATCTCTAATAATCATTAATGCAATTGTATTTTTTATACAAGTAGCATATACTGGTCAATTTTTTGATTTCACAAATTCAAATGCATTTGTAATGTTTTACAATTGGGGTGCAGTTCCAAATTGTGTTACAGGTGCACCTGGTTCTTTGATTGATTTTGGTGCAGGTGCAGTCAGACTTGATTGTCCTACAGTCCCATACGTTTCTTTACTTAGTTCTATTTTCATGCATGGAGGATTACTTCATTTTGCAGGCAATATGTGGTTCTTGTGGATATTTGGTGATAACATTGAGCAAAAGTTTGGAAAAATAAAATTTTTAGGAATTTATCTGATATGGGGAGTTCTTGCAGGACTACTTCACATTTACGGTGATACCTCTAGTGTAATTCCTGCAGTAGGTGCTTCTGGTGCAATATCTGGAATACTTGGTGCATATTTGATGATCTTTCCAAAAGCTAGAATTCAAACTTTCATGATGTTGGGATTCTTTTGGAGAATGATGCATATCCAGGCACGTTGGTTTTTGCCATTTTGGTTAGTTTTCCAAAATCTACTTCCTTTGTTTGTTAGTGGGTTTGGTGTTGCAGGTGGTGGTGTTGCATATTTGGCACATATTGGTGGATTTGCAGCAGGTCTGGCAACTGGTTATATTTACAAAAAAACACATAGTTCTGATTTTACATATGGAACAAGATATGGATACAGATCAGATTACAGATAATGACTCTAGACAAGAATTATTGAAAGAATAAATTCTTGAATATACTTGAAATTCTTATGCCTTTGATTACAGTGTCAATGTATCCTGGTAGAACTCAGGAACAAAAAGATGAATATGCAAAAGCAATTACAAAATCAGCAGTTGAAATTCTAAAAACAAAAGAAAATCATGTTATTGTTGTTTTTGAAGACAATCCTAAAGAAAATTGGTTTTTGGCAGGAAACCAACTTTAATTATTTTTAAAAAAAATATACTGGTATGATTCCTGTCCAGTCCCAGGTAATGACAAGTACTTTACACGTCTATGGTCTGTTTAACATAACTAAAACTAATTTACATAATAACAAAATGGTACATTCAGCTATTGTACCAATTGTTTATCCTTTTATTCTCATGTGATTATTTCATTTCATGAAAGCTGCAGTAGTTCAATTCAAAGCATCCACTGACAAACAAGTAAATTTAAAAAAAATTATTTCATATATTCAAAAAGCATCTCTAAAAAATGCAAAACTATGTGCCTTTCCAGAATTTATGATGTTTTACACAAATTCTAATCAAAGTGCAAAACAACTTACAAGTTTATCTGAATCAATTAATGGAAATTTTGTTTCAACAATTGCAAAAACTGCTAGAGAAAACCATATACAAATAATTGGTTCTTTTTATGAAAAGAGTAGAAAAAAAGACCGAGTTTATGATACTTCATTTGTCATTAATTCATCAGGCAAAGTAATTTCTACATATAGAAAAATTCACCTCTATGATGCATTAGGCTTTAAAGAATCTGATAAAATGACTTCAGGCTCAAAAATTGCAAAACCCGTAAAAACATCATTAGGAAAAATTGGAATGATGATATGTTATGACTTGAGATTTCCAGAAATGTCTCGTTCACTTGCAGCCGCAGGCTCTCAAGTATTGATTGCTCCATCTGCTTGGGTTAAAGGTTACATGAAAGAAGAACATTGGATTACAATTAACAAAGCACGTGCAATAGAAAATGGATGTTATGTAATTGCACCTGATCAAGTTGGAAATATTTATTGTGGTAGAAGTTTAGTAGTTGATCCATTTGGAAAAATTTTACTTGATATGAAAAAGAAACAAGGAATTGGTTTTGTTGATATAGATTTGAATAAAGTAAAACAAACACGAAAAGTTTTACCATTACTCAAAAATAGAAGAACAGATATCTATCCTACTTTGAAGGTTTAATTCTACTTTCACAATTAAAGTTAGAACATTGTTTTGTCCATTTTTGATTTCGTGAATAACGAAAAATAATCATTGGCCATTTACATATTTCACACGGTTTTTTTGTTGCACGTAGTCTTGCTTTTTGTAATAACGGTGAAGATGCTTTACATCCGCCATAAAAGTTTGAACAACCCATGAATCGTTTTCTTGTAGTTCTTGATCGAATAACCATCAATTCTCCAATATTACATTGTGGACATTGCACTAGTCCATTTTTTGGAGAATTTGTTCCAAGAATCATATATTTTTTTTCTTTAGATGACCAAGAAAGATATCCATTACTATCTAAAAATTGTATGATCTCTTTTTTGAAGATATTACTTTTTGATTTTGAAGTTTTTATGATATGTCTTTCTGTAACTTTTTTGATTTGAACAGTTTGAAGTTTTTTCTTTGATGGCATTTTCTATGACAAGTTTACTAAAACGATTTTTATAGGGATTTGTGTCAGTCACATTTGTGGAAAAGGTTTGTGTTCTTGGCGCTGGAAGCACCAAATATGGAAAATTAGCAGATAGTATTGCAGATATTACTACTCAAGCATCAGTTTCAGCCATAGAAAGTGCAGGAATTGATCCAAAAGACATCAAAGCATCTTACATTTCAAATGTTTTTGGAGTTGCAGATAAACAGGTACACATTGGACCTGTTTTGATGAGTAGATTAGGAATTCCTGATAAACCATCATTAACAATTGAATCTGCATGTGGAAGTGGCTCTGTATCTTTTAGAGAAGCATATGCCAATGTTGCAGCAGGATTTTATGATTGTCTTTTAGTTACTGGTGTTGAAAAAGTAACACATACAGGAACTGAATGGACAACAACTTACTTTGCATATTGTTCTGATTTCTTTTATGAAGGCCAAGCTGGTGCATCATTTCCAGGATTGTTTGCATCAATGGCAAGAGCTTACTTAACAGAGTTTGATGCAACTGAAGAAGACTTTGCACAAGTTGCAGTAAAGAATCATGATAACGGTGTATTAAATCCAAAAGCTCACATGCAAAAGAAAATCACAATTGATGATGTAATGAAATCTCCTGTAGTTGCTAGTCCGCTAAAACTTTATGATTGCTGTCCATTTTCAGATGGAGCAAGTTCTGTAATTTTATGTTCTGAAAAGTTTGCAAAACAACATGGAGGAGATTATGTTGAAGTTACTGGTTCAGGAAGAGGTGGTTCTCCTGCTGCATTACAAGGACGTGAACACTTAACAACAATTCCAAGTACAAAACTTGCTGCTGCTGATGCATACAAAATGGCAGGAATCACTGCAAAAGATGTTGATTTTGCAGAAGTACATGATTGCTTTACTATTGCAGAAGTTGTTGATACTGAAGATTTAGGATTCTTTGAAAAAGGTAAAGGTGTTCAAGCAGTTAGAGAAGGTAGAACAAAATTAAATTCTGATATTTCTATTAATCCTTCAGGTGGTCTTAAATCAAAAGGACACCCTATTGGAGCTACTGGTGTAGGGCAAGTAGTAGAAGTGTTTGATCAACTAACTGGAAATGCTGGTGAAAGAACTGTTAAAGATGCAAAAATCGGTTTAACTCATAATTTTGGCGCAACTGGTGCAAGTTGTGCTGTTCACGTCTTTCAGAGTGTATAAAATGTCTATTGAAGAACAACTTATTGAAAACGCCAAAAATGGCAAAGTACTAACTCACAAATGCACTGACTGTGGGTATCTTCATTTGTCTACTGCATATTATTGCCTAAAATGTGGTAGTAAAGGATTTGAGGATGTTCTTTTGGAAGGTACAGGCACAATTGCTACTTATACCATTATCACAGTAGCCCCTGCTGGCTTTGAGAAATATACTCCATATGCTTTTGTTGTAATTAATCTAGATAATTCAGAATTGAGAATTTCTGGATTTATGGCAGGAATTGCAACTCCTGAAGATCTCCCAGTTGGAGCAAAAGTCAAAATCACTGATTTTGATGAACGTGGAATTATTGTTGAAAAACAGTAAAATAATTTGCTTGAATTATTAAAAAAAATCAAAATAGATTCTTAATTATTTTGTATATGCGATCTTTTCTATGTCAGTTGAAGTAACGTGTGGTAAATGTGGTGAAAAGATCAAAGACATGAAGATGTTAAAATCTCTAAAAGATGTAATGAATCCTTATGATGGTAAATGTCCATCGTGCGGACAAAAACTCTCTACATCTGAATTCTCACTTGATGTTCAAGAAAAATAGTTAAAGAAAAAAAAATAATCGCATAAAGATCTTTCCTTTCGATCATTTTTTCCTTTTTTATACATAAATCTTAATAATCTGTTTTTTTGTAACACATTGATGAAAATGAATGATGAAGAATTAGAAATGGATATGGATGATGATTTTGACGATAATGATTTAGAAGAAGATTCAGAATCTTCTACAAATAGAGGTGGAATTTTACAATCAACATCAAAACGTGTCAGAATGATCTTTTCTGTGATGGCTAGTCCTAATAGAATTGATATTCTTAGAATTCTAAATTCTAAAGGACCATTGACTTATTCCGAATTAAAATCTCTAGCTGGATTCAAGTCAAAAAAAGAAAGTGGAAAATTTGCATACCATTTGAGAAAATTATTAAGACAATCTCTTGTTGCATTAAATAAATCTGAAAGACGTTATACCATTACAAATCTTGGAAAGTTAGTTTTGAGTTTGGCAAGACAAATTGAAGAACGTTCTATTATTGAAAGTGGAAAAATGTATGTTAGAACATCACATGAATCCATTGAAGAATTCAACTCCCATAAAATCATTCAATCACTAGTTCGTGAAGGGAGCCTCCCATTAGAATTAGCACAAAAAATCACTGAAGAAGTTGAAAATAGAATCTACAAATATCAGACAACATATCTTACAGGCTCACTTATACGAGAAATGGTAAATTCTGTTCTTTTAGAGCATGGTCATGAGGAATATAGGAACAAATTGGCACGTCTAGGTTTACCTGTTTTTGATGTTCAGGAAATGATTTCTAACTTGGATCATGTGAATAATGGTGCTGAAGGCCTTTTGTTTAATACTGGACAGCAGGTATTTGCTGAACATCTTCTTACAAATGTTTTACCAAAAGATGTAGCAGATTCTCACCTTTCTGGAGATTTACACATTTCAAATCCTGGAATTTGGTCTATGGTTCCTGATACTATTTTTGTTAATGTCCGAGAACTGATTGAAGACGGACTTGATCTTGGTGGAAAATATCTTGACATATCAAGAGTTCCTGCATCTAAACAACTCGATGAGATAACAAGCTCATTATCTATTATGATTTCTCTTCTTTCAAAAGAAGCTTCACAAGAAATTGTACTTGATGGATTTGTTGGATTATTTGCAAAACATTCCAAATCCCTTCCAGAACTTGAACAAAAATTAACTGATGCATTTGCAACTGCTTCTACCACTTCTGAATATAACAAATCCATTACTAACGTTTCAATTAGATTACAGTTAGGGTCTGATACAAAAATAATTAATTCAATTATTAATGCATACAAGAACTATGCAAAGATTACACCAATCCCAAAAATTGGCTTGATAATTGATTATGATAAAGGAAAAATTTCTGATGTATCTGAAGCAGCATCTGAAATAATATCTATTGGTGGGAAAGTTATGTTTGTTAAAGGACAAATATCTAGCTCTGGAATTACAAATGGTTCTACAAAAACCATGCCTCTTTCAATAATGCTACAATCTGTTTCAATCAATCTTCCAAGATTGGCATTTGAATCAAATAAAGATGAAACTTACTTTAGAGCAAGATTAGCTCTATTAATGAAACCTGCTTTATCTTCTATGGCATTAAGAAAGAAAGATATTTCAGATCTTACAAGACGTGGTCTAAATCCAATTCTTGCAAAAAATACCCAATACATGCAAAAGAGTTCTGTTTCCCTTGTCGTAAATTTGGTGGGATTAAAAGAAGCTGTTTTCAATATTTTAGGATTTAAGGATAATAAAGAAGGTCGTGAAATTCTTCACAAGGTCATAGAAACTGCAGTTGATGTTGGAGCCAAAAAAGGCAAAGAATTAGGCGATTCTGTGGCTATTTCTATGACTGAAACTGAAAGTTCTACTCGTTTTGCAACACTGGATGGACAAAAATATGGAAAAAACTCTTCTCTCAATTCAATGGAGGGTGACTCTTATTCTGACAAAATATCTATTACTGCATCTGAATTATCTGATTATAATAACAAAAGTGATCCAATCTCAGAATGTAATAAATTCTCAAAATTGTTTAACGGTGGATTGTATGTTACATTAAACATAGATAAAGATGCAAAAGCTACTGAAATAAAAAAATCAATTGAACAAATGTCTTTACTTACACCCTCTTTCAAACCTATCAAGACGATTTCAATTTGTGGTGAATGTGGTTTCAAAGATGAACAATTTGAAAACAAATGCCCAAAATGTAAATCACCTTATGTTGTCTGAAATTCATAAATAAAAAACTAGTAACGATAATTTTTCAAATGTTTTAACTTAATTCCGATCATGCGATCATCGTTGTATTATGTCAATGTTATGAAAATATGATGTTCATAACTATCTGTCAATTTTTTTAAATCTTTTTTGGAAAAAAAATAGGATAATCATTTATACCCACATTGATCATAACCTTTGCGGGGAGATGTTTTTTGGATAATTCACAAATAGAAAATAGTATTACTGATATTCGTAAGCGTAATGGTGCAGTAACCGCATTTAATAAAGATAAAATTTCAAATGCAATTTTTAGAGCATTGGCAGCAACCTCTAAATCTGATCGTGGATTAGCAGATCAATTAGCAGAAAATGTTGTTGATAAGTTAGTAGATCAAGGATTTACAAGTACTAGAACTCCTACAGTTGAAGATATCCAAGATATTGTAGAATCAACTTTAATTGATAGTGGTAATAGTGATATTGCAAAAGCTTACATAGTTTACCGACACGAGAGAAGAAAACTACGAGACGAGAAAAAGAATGTCTTGAATCTAAAAACACTTGATCCTGTTTCTAAAAAGTTTGATTTGAATTGCTTGAGAGTAATAGCATCACGATATCTGTTTAGAAATGGTAAAAATGAGATTATTGAATCTCCGACTGAAATGTTTGAGCGTGTTGCTATTTTGGTAGGGATTGGTGATATTCTATATGATTCTCAAATATTTGATAAATCTGGAAATTCTACTCAAAACATAGATGAGGCAAAATCTTATCTTAAAAAATTAGATGCATTTGACTATAAATTCAAAGTTGGAAATTATTTCTTCAATAAATGGCATGTCCGATCTTTAATCAGTCATTATGTGGCATTAGCAAACAAAGGTCAAATGAAAATAGGGTTCAAAGATGTTTTGACTCTATTAGCCGCAAAAAAACTTGATCAATATGCCGATAAAATCACTGAATATTTTGAATTAATGATAGCCCAAGACTTTCTACCAAATTCACCTACCATGATGAATGCTGGTGGAAGATTAGGCCAACTCTCAGCATGTTTTGTACTTGGAATGGATGATGGAATGGAACAAATCATGAAATCCACTTCTGATGCAGCATTAATCTTCAAATCTGGAGGAGGTGTGGGAATTAATTATTCTAATCTTCGTGAAGAAGGCGATATTGTTGCATCAACTTCCGGTGTTGCATCTGGTCCAGTATCTTTTATGAATATTATCAACACTGTTACTGAAGTTGTTAAACAAGGAGGAAAAAGACGTGGTGCAAATATGGGAATCATTGAAGCATGGCATCCAGATGTTGAAAAATTCATTACAAACAAAACAGAACCTGGTGTTTTAGAAAATTTTAACATTAGTGTTGGAATCTGGGAAGACTTTTGGAATTCTCTTGTTAATACAGATGGTAACTATGTTTTACGTAGCCCCCGTGATAAAAAACCAGTTAAAGAAATCAATTCACATCAATTAATTGATCTAATCGCATTATCTGCATGGAAGAGTGCAGAACCTGGATTGATCTTCTTTGATCAAATTAACAAATACAACGTTTTTGCAAAAGCAAGAGAAGCACCATTAAGAGCAACAAATCCATGTGGTGAACAAAGTCTTTATCCATACGAATCTTGTAATCTTGGCTCAATCAATTTAGTAAATCTTGTAAAGAGACAAGCTGATGGAACTTATGAATTTGATTGGCAAAGATATGAAGAAACAATTAGAAAAACAACAAGATTCTTGGATAATGTAATTGACGTAAATAATTATCCCGTGGATGAAATCAATAAAGCTTCAAAAGATTCTAGACGAATTGGGTTAGGTGTTATGGGTGTAGCTGATTTATTATACAAATTAAGAATTCCGTATAATTCCAAAGAAGGATATGAATTACAGTCAAAATTGTCTGAGGCACTTACATATTATTCCATGGAAGAAAGTGTCGCACTTGCTAATTCTCGTGGTGAATTCCCCCTTTGTTCAAAAACTGAATACCCTGAAGGTAAACTACCCATAGCAGGATATTATGAGACACCAAAAGAATCTCATTCCTATGAGTGGGATGCTCTAATTGGAAAAATCAAGAAACATGGTATTAGAAATGTCTTAACTACTACTGTTGCTCCTACTGGAACACTTGCTATGATTGCAGATTGTTCAAACGGAATGGAACCTGCATTTGCACTTGTATTTGAAAAGAGAGTAACTGTTGGAAGATTCTTTTACACAAACAAGATTGTTGAAGAAGTTCTTAAAGAAAATGATCTTTACACCGATGAAATCCTTGCAAAGATTGCAGATAACTATGGCTCTTTAAGAGGACTTGCTGAAATCCCACAATGGATGCAAGATGTTTTCGTTACAGCAATGGATATTCATTGGGCTGATCATCTTATGGCTCAAAGTGTTTGGCAAGAATGGATTGGAAATGCAATTTCAAAAACAATCAACATGCCATATGATGTTACAGTAGAAGATGTAAAATCTTCATATCTATTAGCACATGAATTAGGACTTAAGGGAATGACTGTTTATCGTGATGGTTCTAGACACAAACAAGTTCTTCATATGACAAGTGAAAATGCAGAAAAAACATTTGATGTACTTCCTAGTCCATATGTTGTACAATATGTAACAGAAAAAATTACAAACCCATTCATCAAATCTCAAGTCAATGCTGCACTTGCACTAAAAGTTCATGATGAAGAAATGAAAGCTGAATCCCCCAAACAAGAAGAAGTTTCTGAAGATCGTTTATGTCCAACATGTAAAAATAATCTTGTCTTTGTTGAAGGTTGCAGCATTTGTATTGAATGTGGATACAGTGGTTGCACTTCTGGATAACTAACAAAATCACAACTTTAACTTTCTATAATTTTTGAACATGTGTAAACAAGAGAATTCTAGGCATGATTATGGGAATCGAAATTATTTTAGAGGCAAAAAATTGATAATAAAAATAACCTGATGATTAATTATTCAAAATAAATCCCAACTTTACAAGATTTGGATGAAATTAATTCTAAGATTACTGGTATTGGATTGAAAATAAGTGATGATACTATAAAATCAAGTTGGAATATATTTAAAAAACGAATTCAAATGAATTATTGAAATGATTTCTTTAGTTTTAGCAGAATCTGCATTAGAACTTGTCCCATCTGCATTACAACATCATCCGTCAGTAGTTTCACATGCAAGAAAACTAGGAAAACACTCATCAGAAATTTTACTGGATAATTCTTGGCATTTTTCAGCTATGAAAGGAATCAAAAATGAAATGAAGAGAGGACGTCCAGATTTAGTACATTTTTCAATTCTTGAAGCAACTACAATTCCATTGTATTTTAAAAATAAAATAAAACTTTACATTCACACAATTGATGACAAAGTAATATCTTTTGGTTCAAATGTTCATGTTCCAAAATCATATCATAGATTTGCAGGTGTTATTGAAAAATTATATCGAGAAAAACAAATTGTAGCAAACAATGATGTGTTATTAGAAATAAAAGATCAAACATTTTCTCAATTATTAGATGAAATTAATCCCTCCAAAGTAATTGGATTTTCAACTAATGGTATTTCTAGCTCATATGAAAAAATAGTATCAAACATTTCAAATAATGCTTGTCTTGTACTTGGAGGATTTCAAAAAGGACATTTTTCAGATCTAGTTGAAAATAAAATAAGTGATCTATATTCAATTGACAATGAATCATTTGAGGGTCATGTTGTAATAGCTAGAATGCTTTATGAGTGCGAAAAAACCATTTTTATGTAGGAACTAAAGTTTGCATTTTATTGCAGTCATAGTATAGCCTGGTTAGTATTCGGGGTTTCCAACCCTGTGACGCGGGTTCGAATCCCGCTGACTGCATTTACTCATTCAAATAATAACTCATTTTTAGGTCTACTTTAAGAAATCATTGTGAAACTTGGGGCAAAAAAAATTGCAATGGAGAGGATGCAAATCTTAATTGATAACGCAATCACAAATGCAAAAACAAATCCCGAATTATCTCAAAGACAAGCTTTTCTTGCTAGAAGAATAAGTACTAGACATAAAATCAGAATGCCATATCACCTCAGAATGGTTTTTTGTAAAAAATGTAAGTCCTTTATTGCACCTGGAATAAATTCTAGAATTCGTTTAGGAAGAACTCATATCAAGTCGATCAGAATTTCATGTAATCTATGTGGGCATACTTATCGTAAAATAATATCTCCATGATTTATAAGACGATTCTCAATTTTTTGTCTTCATGGCAAAGGTATACGATGTACCAGCAGATGAATTAATCGGAAGATTAGCAGAAATTCTAAAAAGTGAAGATATTCCTGCACCTTCTTGGACTTCATTTGTGAAAACTGGTGCTCATGCTGATAAACCTCCTCAAGACAGAGAATGGTGGCATACTAGATGTGCTTCAGTAATGAGAAAAATTTACCTTCATGGCCCAATTGGAATTAATGAATTAAGAAAAGATTATGGTGGTGGAAAACCATCTGGATATGGAGCTGCACACCACAAATCTGCTGGTGGTGCAATTATTAGAAATGCAATTCATGGATTAGAAAAACTTGGATATATTGAAAAAGTTGAGAAAAAAGGTAGAATTGTTTCTAAACAAGGAATGCAAAAGCTTGATAGACTAGCAACAGAAATACTCAAAGAATTAATTGTTGAAAATCCCCAATTGAAAGTATACACTTAGATTCAAAATGAGCTTTCCTGAATCACATGATCATCCCCATGATTCTGATCATCCACATGAACATCCTAATAATGAACAAGCAGCACAAAAAGAGCAAATTCTAAAACAAATTCTTACACCTGAAGCTAGAATGAGATTAAATAACATCAAAATGGTAAAACAGGAATTATCTGATCTTGTGGAGCAGTATCTAATTGGAATGGCAACTCAAGGAAAAATTCCTGGTCAAATCAATGATGCCCAATTAAAACAAATATTGCTCTCAATTCAGCAACCAAAACGAGATTTTAAGATAAATCGAGTATAATTCAGAAAAAATATAATTATGGGAAAAAAATTGGTTTTATTATGAAAGCAATTGTATATAATGAATATTCACCAGAAGACGATTATACTAAAATCCTCAAAGTCCAGGAAATAGATGATCCAAAACCAAAATCAGATGAAGTAGTTTTCAAAGTCAAAGCTGCTGCTCTAAATTATAATGATATTTGGGGAATGAGAGGAAATCCAGTTCCTGTTCCATTACCACATGTTTCAGGTTCTGATGCAGCTGGTGATGTTATTGCAGTTGGTGAAGATGTTAAAAATATCAAAGTTGGAGATAGAGTAGTATCTCACTCTAACATGTCTTGTAGAGTATGTAAAGCATGTACAGATGGACGAGAATTTGATTGTACTAAACGAATCATTTGGGGATTTCAGACTGGTCCTACTTGGGGAGCATTTTCTGAACAAACTCATTTACCTGAAGTAAATGTTGCAAAAATCCCTGATAGTGTATCATATGATGAGGCAGCTGCAGCATCAATGACATTGTTGACATCTTGGCATATGTTAGTTGGAAGAGCCAAAATTGTTCCTGGACAAACTGTACTAATTATGGGCGGTGGTTCTGGAGTAGGAAGCTTTGGAATTCAAATTGCAAAATTATACAATTGTGATGTTATTGCAACAGCAAGTCCAGATAAATTAGATAAATGTCTAGAACTGGGAGCCGACTTTGCAGTAGATCATAGAAAAGAAGATTGGCATAAAGAAGTTAGAGCTATTTCAAAAGAATTAGCAAAGAAGAAAGGTGAAGCACCAGGTATTGATGTATCTTTTGATCACATTGGTGAAACTCATTGGAATAAACAGTTGACTTTACTAAAGTACGGTGCAACTCTTGTTTCATGTGGTGCAACAACCGGTTATGATGCAAAAACAGATCTAAGACATGTTTTCTTTAAAGGAACTAATATCTTAGGTTCAACGCAAGGAACTAAAGCTGAATTAGAACAAGGTCTATACTGGATGGGTCAAGGCAAAATTAAAGCTGCAATTGATTCAACATACACCTTTGATCAAGCAGCAGAAGCTCACACAAAGATGTTGACTGGAAAAGGCCTCTTTGGCAAAATCTTACTAAAGCCAGAGGGCGCTTAATCATTTAATGACTCAGCTTTTTAGAAGTCTTATTTTTGTTCCAGGAAATAATCCTAGATTTCTAGAAAAAGCAAAAAATATTGAAGCTGATATAGTCTGTTTTGATTTGGAAGATTCTGTTCCCGATGATGAAAAAACAAAGGCAAGAAAATTAATCAAGTCTGCATTAAAGTCACGAAAACTATACAAATCATCTATTTTTGTTCGTACTAATTCACCTACATCTGGAAAAATTTCATCTGATCTAAAAGAAATTATTCAAAATGGAATTGATGGAATTGTAATTCCTAAAGTTAACAATATCCAGGAATTAAAAAAAATTGAAAAAATTATTTCTAAATTAGAAAAAACAAAAAAACTAAAACCAATCCAAATTATCCCTTCTATTGAATCAGCAGAAGGAGTAGTTAACACCTATAGCATTGCATCTTTTGGAAAAAGAGTTTCTGCAGTAGTTTTTGGAGTATTTGATCTTCTAAATGATATTGGAGTAGAATATACCAAAGAATCACAAGGTGAAAAGTATTCTAGAGGAAAAATTCCTGTTGATGCACATGCAGCAGGTGCTGTTGCTATAGATGCAATATGGCAAGATCTTAAAGATTCTAAAGGATTTCGAAAAGACTGCAAATTTGGCAAAAGTCTTGGATATTCTGGAAAAAGTATCATTCATCCAGATCAAATTAATATTGTACACAAATTATTTCATCCAAACAAAAATGAAATTAGTTGGGCTCAAAAAGTTTGTAAAGTATATTCTGAATCAACTAAAAAAGGGAAGGGTGCTACAACCGTTGACGGAAAAATGATAGATGAAGTACATTTCAAACAAGCAAAAGCACTTTTAGAACTTGTTAAATAAATTTTAGAAATTATTTAATTCAAATTCTATTAAATTGATTTTCCTAAATGACATATTTGAAATTGCTCATAAATGATATATTCTATTATTCATGAAGAATATTGTTGGCAAATAGTAAACGTGTAACCATAATGATTGATAATGATCTTGACAAAAAACTTAGATTTCGTCAAGCAAAATTAATCTCACAAGAACAAAAATCAATTAGTTATTCCAGAGTTTTAAATGAAGTACTTCGTAAAGCTTTGAAATAATTATTTTTATTTAATCTAAATCGTTTTATATCTAGAAAATTAGGTGATTTTATGTTTACTGGAATTGTCGAAGGAATTGGCAAAGTAGAAAAAATTTCTAAAAATACAAAAAATAGAAGTGCTATTCAAATGAAAGTAAATTTAGGAAAACATGCAAAGGGACTAAAAATTGGTCAAAGTGTTGCTCTAAATGGAGTTTGTTTAACTGCCACAAAACTATCTAAAACTAGTTGTATTTTTGAAATGATTGATGAAACCACAAAAAAAACTGATCTTGGTAATCTAAAAGTTGGAGGAATTGTAAATATTGAAAGAAGCTTAAAAGCTGGAGATAGACTGGAAGGTCATTTTGTTTTAGGCCATGTTGATGGTGTAGGAATTATTAAAAAAATCCTAAAAAAACCAAAGGAAGTGCAAGTATGGTTTGAAGTTCCAAAAAAACTCTCAAAATATGTTGTAAAAAAGGGTTCAATAGCCATGGATGGCATTAGTTTGACTGTTGTTGATATTAAAAAAAATCTTGCATCTGTCTCATTAATTCCTCACACAATTGATGTTACGAGTTTTCATACGAAAAAAGTCGGTGACAAAATAAATATTGAGACTGATATTCTTGGAAAATATATTCTAAAATAGTTTATTCTATCTACCAATTTAGTGGTAATTACCAATTTTTTAGTAAACTTTATAATTAGATTATTAGCTTTTTTTATTATGTCTCTTGAATCCGCATTAGAATCTTTAAGACGCGGTGAGTTTGTGTTGCTATTTGATTCTGCTGGTCGTGAAAATGAGATTGACATGGTAGTAGCTGCAGAATTTATCACTCCTGAACATATTGCAAGAATGCGTCAACATGCTGGTGGTTTGTTGTGTATGGCATTGGATTATAATTTTGCAACATCTCTTGAATTAAAATACATGCATGAGATTCTTTCTGATTCCCCTATCTCAAATAAAGAAATGATTATGGGTTTGGCACCTTATGGTGATCATCCAACTTTTTCTTTATCCATTAACCATTATCAAACTTATACTGGAATTACTGATAAAGATAGAGCATTAACAATTAAAGAAATGGCAAATATCTATAAAATTGAAAACAGGCAGAAAAAATTTGTCTCATCTTTTAAAACTCCTGGACATGTTCCTCTACTAATTTCATCTAAAGGACTATTATCTGCACGACAAGGACATACTGAAATGTCTGTTTATCTAACTCAAATTGCTGGATTAACTCCAGTTACTGCAATTTGTGAAATGATGGATGCAGAAACATATTCTGCATTATCTGTTGAAAAAGCAGAAAAATTTGGAAAACAAAATGGAATTCCATTAATTGATGGAAAAGAACTATTAGAATACGCAAAGGTGCATTAATTATGAATATAGCATTAGTAGTTTCAGAATTTAATGAAGATGTTACATCTCGAATGCTTTCTGTGGCACAAGAAAAAGCTGATTCAATGAAATTAAAAATAATTCATATCAGTAAAACTCCAGGCTCTTTTGATATGCCTGTAATTGTAGATACTTTATTGAAGAAAAAAGATGTTGATGGAGTAGTTACTTTAGGTGCCATAATTACAGGTCAAACCAAACATGATGAGGTTATATCACATGCAACAGCTAAAACCCTTACTGAATTATCTATTAAATATCAAAAACCTGTTTCTTTAGGAATAATTGGACCTGCTTTACAAGAAAAACACGCTCATGCAAGAATTAGACCTGTTGCTGAACGTGCAGTAGAAGCTGTTGAAAGAATTTTTGATGAACTTAAACGGATTGAAGAATGATCCAACTCAGTATTTTAAAAATTAGTGAATATGGTCCATGGACTTTAACTCTTGGAAGTGATAGGGAACATGAACTTCAAATGCTTCAGGCATCCCTTTACAAAGAAGTACAAAAATTATTTTCAGATAAAAATTGTTTAGTTTTTCTTAATCGTGCAGATGAATTTTTTGTAGTTTCAAATGGACTTGAATTAGATGATCACACCCAAATTCAAAAAACACTTGAAAAATCATTTGACATTCGTTTAACTATCTCAATTGGTTATGCAGAATCCCCATTTGAAGCAAATTTGAAGGCATATGAAGGAAAGAAAAATGAAATCATATTAAATAAGGAACATAATATTTTTGGCTTTGTAAATGGCAAACAAAATTCACAAGTTTCTATTATGCATTTAGATGTTGATGATCTTAGTTCCAAAAGAAAAACTAGTTCTCCATATGAAATTTCATCAATAATTTTTGAATTATATTCAAAAATGTCTAAATTTTTCCTGGAAAAAAACTCACTCACATTTTTTATGGGAGGTGATAATTTTATGGTAATTGCAAGTAATGATGCAAAAATCTCTGTACAAAATTTCATTAACATGATTAAAAACGATGATGGAATTTCTTTAAACTGTGGAATTGGAAATGCCCATACCTCTAGAGAAGCTGTAAAACTAGCCACAAAATCTCTTGATATGATTCGAGAAATCCGAGATTCAGGAAAAGAAAAACCTGATGTTTATGAATTATAATGCTAATCAAAAATGTTAGTGCCTTATTGGGTGATGATTTAAATTTTATTTCAAACACTAATGTACAAATTCAAAATCACAAATTCAAAAGAATTCAACCAAAAATAAATCCCAACATAAAAGAAGAATCTATAGATTGCGAAGGTCTATTATTAATTCCCGGATTCATTAATGCTCATACTCACATAGGTGATTCTATTGGAAAAGATGTAACATTGAATAGTTCTGTAGATAAAAGAATTCATCCAGTATTTGGAGCAAAATCAAAAATTCTAAAAAATACTTCTCAAGATAATCTAGCAAATTTTATGACGAATTCATGCCATTCAATGATTCGAAAAGGGATTACAACTTTTGTTGATTTTAGAGAAGGTGGATTAGAAGGTATTATTTTATTAAAAAAAGTATTATCTGAAATTCCTATACGTTCAATTATTTTGGGTAGAGTTGAATTTTATCAAGAAGCAGCAGAAATCAAGAAAAACATTCGTTTTCCTCAAGAAAAAACCCCTGAACTACTTGAATTGGTTAAAAAATGTGATGGAATTGGAATTAGTGGAGCAAATGAAAATAGTACATCTGTACTAAACTATTATTCAAAAATAACAAAAATCCGAGCTATCCATTCTTCTGAAACTAAACAAAGTGTTTCAAAATCAAAAAAAATAACTGGAATTTCAGAAACAATTAGAGCATTATCTCTAAAACCTCATTTTTTAATTCATATGACAAATGCATCAAAAAGTGATCTTTATTCAGCGGCAAAAAAAACTAGAGGAATTGTAATTTGTCCAAGAGCTAATTCATCATTGGCGGAAGGAATTCCTGATATTGAATTAATGCAAAAATCTGGATGTACGTTAGCTCTAGGCACAGATAATGTAATGATCAATTCACCTGATATGTTTAGAGAAATGGATTTTATTTGGAAAGTTACCATGGGGCTTCACAAAAAAAGAATTGATGCTAAAGAAATTCTTAAAATGGCTACTGTAAATGGTGGAAAAATTTTAAAAAAAAATATTGGTGTTATTGGACACGGGAAAATTGCAGATTGTATTTTTCTTGACAAACATGCTTTAGATTTAGAACCCATGCATGATCCGCACGCATCGATTGTTCACAGAGCATCAGAATCTGCAATTAAAGCAGTAATGGTTGGAGGTAAAATAATTCATGGAAAACTCTAGACCTCACATAATTTTGAGTTCTGCAGTATCTATTGATGGAAAAATTGCCACTAAAACTGGTGATTCAAAACTTTCTTCAAAACAAGATAGTGTTAGACTTCACAAACTACGTTCTAAAGTAGATGCAATTCTTGTTGGAAAAAATACTGTTTTGATAGATGATCCGTTATTGACAGTGCGTCATTCTAAGGGCAAAAACCCAATTAGAATTATTTTAGATTCTAAAGGTACCTTATCTGATAAATCAAAAATTCTACAAACATGTAATGAAATAAAAACAATCATTGCTGTATCAAAAAAAATTCCTAAATCAAATTTTGAAAAATTAAATAAATTTCCTGTAGAAATAATTGTTGCAGGAGAAAATTCTGTAAATATCAAATTACTATTAAGAAAGTTATATGAGAAAAAAATTAAAACTGTTCTTGTTGAAGGTGGAGGAACAATAAACTGGAAATTTATCAAATCTGAAATTTTTGATGAAATGATTATTACTTTATCTCCATTCTTAATTGGTGGAAATGACTCTACATCATTTATTGAAGGAGAAGGTTACACAAAACTTTCAAAATCCCCTAATTTGAAATTAAAATCAACAAAGAGGCTCAAAAATCATCTAGTTTTACATTATGTAAAAGTGTAAGTTCTTATACTTTCTCTGAATTAAAATTTCAAGAAATTGGCAGTAAAAAAGAAATCTATAACAAAAAAGAAAGCTACAACAAAAAAGAAAGTTGCACCAAAAAAGAAAGCTACAACAAAAAAGAAAGTTGCACCAAAAAAGAAAACCACTAAAACAAAAAAACCTGCATTTGGTGGATATGCAATTAATTTTGTAGGTCGTCAAGAAACTGTAGAGCAAGTATTTGGGAAAAAACCAATTGCTCCAAGTGAAATGACTAAAAAGATTTGGGCATTTGTAAAATCAAATAGTCTTTCTAATCGTTAAACCCAATTGTTAACGAATTTACGTTAACTATTTTTCTATCTTTAAACTATTTTTCTTAAAATAAACAAGATATAGATATTGGATATTTTTTAAAATAATTATGTCTACAGCATCATTAAGACGTGATCATGACTTAATAGAAAAAGTAATCAAATCTATGGAGACTACAATTCAATTATTAACTAATGGGAAACAAATTCCAGAATCTATTTTACTTCCTGTGATTGATTTCACCAAAAACTTTACAGATGTTTGTCATCATAGTAAAGAAGAAAAATCTCTATTTCCTGCTTTAGAACAAGCTGGATTACCAAGTAATATGGGCCCTGTTGCAATGATGCTAATGGATCATCAGCGTTCAAGAGAAATTGGAACTGAAATGGAAGAATCTGCAAAAAAATATCTCTCATCAGGTGATTCTACAAAATTGATTAGCGACATGCATTTGTATGTTGAACATATTACCGAACATCTTTGGAAAGAAAATAACAAATTATTCATGATGGCAGAAGCCAGATTACAATATGTTTCAGAGAAGGTCGATAAAGAACTTAATGAAATTGAAGAATTGAAACTCAAAGATTTGGGAAAGTCAAGAGAACATTATGAAGAATTAGCTGAAAATCTCTCAAAAAATGTATCTCAACAAACAATCTAACTTATTTCATCATTATTTAGTCAAATCCTACTTTGCTTTTTCATCTTTTTCTATAATTCCAAATACGTTTAGTTCTGTATCCATACATTGAGCAAACCATCCAATTTTTGGGATTGCCATTTTAGGAATTATTAATTGCCCACCTTTTTCTATGATCTTCTTTGAAAATTTGTCAATTGATGGAACAGTAATGGTATTTGTAATTCCCATTTGTCCTGGAATTCTTTTTGATAATCCCCCATTAATTCCAGTTTCTTCGGTTCCCGTAGTTGCCATCCAGTAATCTATTGGTCCACCCCATTTCTCAAATTTCCAACCAAATACCTGTTTGTAGAATTTTTGTGCTCTGACTGGATCATCTGCTGGAATATCAAAATGCGTTACTCTTGGCATAATTTTTCATCTCATTATTTTATTTAAAACATATCTTTAATTTCTAAAATCTTTTTAAAAAAACACACATTTACTATAATTATGGGATTTTTATCAAATTTTAAAAAAGACATTCAATCTGCAAAAAAAAATAAAGCTGCACAAATCAATGGGAAACATCTCAAAGGAATTCTAAAAAAATTCAAAGAAGAACGAGACAGAATTGAAAAAGAAACAGGGATTAGGCCTCAAATTGATGATACCACTCAAATGTTTATGCAAAAAATTCTAAACGTATGGATTGAACAGGGAAAAAAAATTGATGAAGAAAAGTTTTGGATAGAAGTTGATTATAATAGACAATTTGATAATCCTGTTGAATTTTATGAGCGGAAATAATTTTGAAAATTTCATAAATTTATTTAAAATATAATTAATCAGTAGGAGAAATACCTCGTAAAGTAATTTAGTGGTGATTTATAGGAAAAAATCTGATGGAACCATTTGACTCTCTTCTAATTTGGATTGCAGAATTTTTGGGAGAGCATATCTATGAGGGAATATTTTTGGCAGCATTACTTGAGACTATAGTTCCTCCAATTCCAACTTTAGCGGTATTTCCAACTGCAGGATTTTTAGCATCTCAACAAGGAATTTCCATCATTGGTGTTTTTCCGATGATTATTTTAGGTGCTCTTGGAGCTACAATTGGAACATCGGCAATCTATCTTGTTGCATTAAAACTTGGTAGAGTTGTTTTACTTCGTTATTTGAAATATGTTAAAATTTCTGAAAAAAAATTAACACGTGTTGAAAAATGGTTTGAAAAGTATGGGGACATTACAGTATTGGTTGGAAGAATGGTTCCTGTGATGAGAGAAATGATTTCTGTTCCTGCAGGATTACTTGAAATGAAAATTACTAAATTTGTACTTTACACTTTTATTGGTTCGTTGATTTGGTCGACTATCACAATTTTATCCGGATATTATTTTGGTGAAGCAATAGGATTATCGGGTATTTTTTCTTCCTAATTCTAAAAATCATTTAACATTTTTAATTTTTCTGCCCCAAATCACATTCATTCCTATTGAATTCTAAATTAACAGTTAATGGATCAAATTGGTTTTAGTGGTAGTTATGTGTAATTTTTGTACATAAAGAAATATCTAAATTCCAATTATCTATTGAATAATTATCATGGAATTACCACGTGGAATGAAAGATTTTGAAAGTGCAGAAAACACAAACATTGAGCACATAAGATATCATTTTAAACAATTGTCTAATCTGTATGGGTTTTCATTTATGGATCCATCTCCTATTGAATCATTGTCTACACTAGAAACAAAGTCTGGTCCTGCAATAAGAGATGAAATTTACTATTTTAAAGATAAAGGAGATCGAGAAGTAGCATTACGATTTGACTTTACAATGGGGTTGACACGTTATATGGCATCTCAAAAATCTAGGAAACTCCCTGCAAAATTATCCAGTTTTGGTGGAGTGTTTCGATATGATGAGCCACAAAAAGGAAGATATCGATATTTTCATCAATGGGATATTGAGATTTATGGGAAGCCTACACTAGAATCAGAATCTGAAATTATTGAATTTACATCTAGGTTGTTTGATTCATTATTATTAAAAAATATTATAATTGATATCAATCATCGCAATTTAGTTGAATCTTATATTAACAAAATTTTTGGTTCCACAGAACCACAATTAGTTGCAGATATTTTACGAGCAGTAGACAAGACACAAAAAAAATCTAAAGATAAAATCATTGAAGAATTTCAAGATAGGTATGAGAAAGAAAAATTAGAAAAAATTTTAGAATTTTCACAAATTAAAGGATCAATTAAAGAGATTGAAAATTCTTTTGATACATCTCAACTAGAATCATGGACTGAACTTAAATCGTTATTTTCATCATTGGAGAATAGAGGTGTTTCTAATGTTAGAATTAATTTTGGAATTGTAAGGGGCCTTGATTACTATTCCGGAACTGTTTTTGAAGTATTTGATAAAAATTCAACGCTAGGAGCATTAGCAGGCGGAGGACGATATGATACTCTAACTAAAGCATTCAAACGAGAAGATATTGGTGCAGCTGGAGTTGCAGGCGGAGTAGAAAGAATCATTCTTACCATGCAAGAACAAAATATTATTCCACAAATAACCCAAAATAGAATTGCAGTTCTTTACATCAATGATGAAATGCAAAAAGTGGCTCATTCGATTACATCATTACTTAGATTAAATAATATTCCCGCAGATATTGATTTGGCAAATAGAAATCTAAAAAAACAAATGGATAGTGCAAATAATGCAAGATTTTCAATTATTGTTGGACCACAAGAACTTGAAAATGGGAATGTTGTGTTACGTGATATGAAAGATGGCACAGAAGGAACTATTTCACTGGAAAAACTGACTGAAGATCCAAAATCTATTTTTAATTCAGAAACGCTCTAGTCAACATCATAATTTCTGGACCTGTTGTTAATGATCCTACCACTAAGGAATGATTATTTGCTAAAATTCCTGATGAAACATATGGAATTCCATTATTAATTGAACTTTGTTCTATTTTTACGCCTAGTACATTTGCAAACATCTTCATATCTTCTTCATTAGCTTCTGGATGAATTGCTGCACCTGAATCATTTGCAACCATTACTGAACCAACTTGATTAAATCCTGCAATTCTTTTTTGAACTGTTTCAACTCCAAGAACATCCGAAATAGTTTGACAGTCTTCTTTTGACAACCAAGGAGAAACAACTGCCCCTTTATCATTTGCACAAATTACATTTCCAAGTGCATTGAATTTTGTGTCAAGAACACCAACCTCCAAATCTGTTTCTTTTTTTAAATAATCATACTCATTTTGATATGCAGTAGTTGGTAGTAAAATTCCTTTATTGTTCATAACAGATAATGCACCAATTAATCTTGTATTGGAAATTGCAGTAAAATGAATTTCAATATCAAGATATTCAGCAAGTTTGTCTGCTTTTGTTTTGGCAAATCCCATTGGAACTAATCCAATGGAATCATTAACTGCCAAATATACTCCTAAATTTGGACCCCTATACACATCATATTTGATAATATCCATATCCAGAAAATTAGATGTACAACATTATGAACGTAAGGGATCGTGAGAAATTGTATTGATTATGAGTTTTTAATTTTATTTAGCCTAACTTTAAATAATAATTAAAATTATTTTTCAATCATGCCAATAGCAGAAAATTTCCCTGAAGGCCTAAAACCACTTGGAAAAATTTCAGATCCTGATGGAAATTTCCATATTATGTGGGGTCCTGGAAAAGAAAAAAACATTGATGGCTCACAAGCCGAAGTATTTGCAGATGCAGATGTAACTGCAGCATATCAGGCCCGAGGAGAAGAACAAGTTCCTTTAGGTGTTAGTGGAACAATGGTCGCAGTAGATTGGGATTCTTGTGTTGCAGATGGTGCATGTATTGAAGCATGTCCAGTTCAAGTATTCCAATGGTACAGAACTGAAAAAGATATTCCAGCAAAAGATGTAATCGGTCAAACTTTTGAGGGAATTGGAAGTGTTGCCAAAGATGAACGTAAAGATATGACTGACAAGGCAGACCCAATTAGGGAACATGATTGTATATGGTGTATGGCATGTGTTTCAGTTTGTCCTCCACAAGCAATTATCGTTGATCAATCAAATCTTGAAAAACATGATAATGCTGCAAAATCTTTGTAGAAAAACCAAATTTTTTCAAAATTATTAAATTTAAAATCCTTAAGAAAAAATTTAGTCACGACTAATTTTATTTAGATTTAAATAATATCTTAAAACAGCATTTTACATGGTAGACTTAGTAATATCTGAAGACTTTTGTCATGATGATGTTGAACCAAAAGGATCAACAAAACACGCAGATGGTGAAAATCAACACTTTATCTGGGGTGACGGAAATTCAGACGGTGCAGCATTTTCAAACGATGATGTAAAGGCAGCCTATGAAGAACATGGGGAAGAACAAGTTCCTTTGGGAATTCATGGTACAACTGTCGCAGTAGACTGGGATTCTTGTACAGCACAGGGTTCATGCTTTAGTGTATGTCCTGTTCAAACATTCCAATGGTACAGAACTGAAAAAGACATTCCTGCAGTAGATTGTATGGGTGATACTTTTGAAGGAACTGGACTAACAGAACAAGATGAGCGATTAGATTATTCTGACAAATCACAACCAATCAGAGAACACGATTGTACGATTTGTATGGCATGTCAAGAAGCTTGCCCTGAAGGCGCAATTCTAATTGAAGCATCTAATTTGGAATGGCACGAGAAAGCAGCTGGAACGTATGTAAAAATGCCTTCTAGTGGTGGTGGACCTCACTCAGGTCATTAAAGAATTTTTTTTCTTTTTCCTATTTTTTATAATACTCAACAAATTTTAATCACTATTATCCAACATTTTTTGCAGAGGTCGCCTAGCTCGGTAGGGCGCGGGCCTTGAGAGCCTGTGTGCGCAAGCATACGGGGGTTCAAATCCCTCTCTCTGCGTTTTATTATTTTAAATCTGCAAGTTCAGCAAGCATTGCTGATAACTGGATCTCAGAGTTAGAACCTACTAAAATCCTATAATCATATTTTGCAATTATTTGTAATATCTCTGATAGTTTTTCATGTTTTGATTTAAAAACTGCTGAATTGATATATTTCAAAAAGTCAGATTCAGACATCCCATAAACTTTGATTAACTCAATCATTTTTTCTCTTGCTTCTGGAACCTTACCTGATAATGCTATTTTTAAAACATCATCTACATCACTGATTTTTGTAAGACCTGCTGATGATTTTACATTCTCTTCAGTTATTGCTCCTAAACTTGCAGTGGCTTGCATTAAATTGATTGCATGTCTCAAATCTCCTTCTGAATAATCATAAATTGCCTTTAGACCTTTTTTATCTGACTTCACTTTTTCTTTTTTTGCAATCTCATCTAATCTATTGATAACATCTTCTTCAGAAATTGATGTAAACTTGAATGTTGCACATCTACTTTGAATAGGATCAATAATTTTAGAAATATTATTTGCAATAAAGATAAACCTGCAAATTTTTGCTGTATCTTCTATTATTCGTCTAAGTGCAGTTTGAGCATCAGAAGTCATTTCATCTGCTTCATCTAGAATAATTATCTTAAATGGAACATCAACCATTCCTGCAAATCTTGAAAACTTTTTTACTTTCTCTCTTACCATGCCGATTCCTCTTTCATCAGATGCGTTTAGCTCAAGTGTGTAGTCTTTGGCATATTCTCCCAAAATTTGTTTACTAATACATAATGCTGTAGTAGTTTTACCTACACCGGCAGAACCTGAAAACATCAAATGAGGCATATCTGTTGGATTCTTGATTAATTCATTTAGACTACCAATTATTTCAGTTTGATTTACAATTTCTGAAAGATTTGTTGGTCGATATTTTTCTACCCACATTCCATTTAATGACATATGATAGTTTAATTGGAATTCCCATTAATAAACCCGAATTGGTAATTATGATATGCTATTAATTAAAATAAAAAATAGAACAATTTATCATGCGATCAGCCTGAGGTTAATTAGGATCAATTGATCTCACCAATTTGTTAACAGAATTGATCGATCCTATACTTAGGATCTGAATCATCATAAGTGATCTCACATGAAAATTGAAAAAATAGAAAAAGTACATTCGATTGGATATCGTCTAAAGGATGCTAAGGTTACAGTTAATCAGGATTTTAAATTTAATGTAGCAGGAGTTCAGACTGAAGGAAAACAAGGTGAAGTAAACAATATGCCTCAATGGATTGGAAAAATTCTATCAGAAAATAATATTGGAACCCTTGAATCTCCAGATATGATTACAGAACTAAAACAAGCATTATCAAAAGAAAAAATGGTTGGAGAATACCAATTATCTACTCTTGATTCCCATTTCTACATTAAATTAAAAGAATCCATGAGAGAACTGAGTCGTGATGATTTTGACAAAGTTGAAAGTATGATGTTGGAATTATTTAGAATGAGACGAGGAAAATTAGTAAAGATTGCAGATTCAATTAAACTAAATTCTGAATTGTACAACAAACTAACTGTTGAAGAAAATATTTTTTATCAGACAATTTATGAAAATAGTAAAGAATTTGAAAAACAAATCACTGGTGATCTAAATGAGTAAAACTCAAACTAGTACATTTACAGATTCTGCATTGTCTGATAAAGTAAAAGAATTTCTTACTAGGTTCAAAGATAAACATGGTATCTACAAGTATGTTGAAGCAATTGATGAAATGATGCCCAAAAATGCAAAATACATTATTGTTGATTATAATGATTTGGTAGTAGAACCCGAAATCGAAGCAATTTTTTCTGAAAATCCAGACAGACTCTTTGATGCATTTTCAAGAGCAATCAAAGAAGCATTACAAACAAGATTTCCTGATTATGCAGAAAAAATCAAAGATGAAGTTCGTGCAAGATTAATTAATTTTCCATTAGAACGAAGCTTAAGACGAATCAATGCTGAAACAATTGGACACCTCACAAGTGTTTCAGGAATGGTAGTTAGAGCATCTGAAGTAAAACCATTGGCAAAAGAACTAGTTTTTGTATGCCCTGATGAACATCAAACTAAAGTCATTCAACTAAAAGGAATGGATGTAAAGATTCCAGTTGTATGTGATAACCCAAGTTGTAAACATAGAGATTTTGATCTAAAACCTGAAGCAAGTAAATTCATTGATTTTCAAATTCTTAGATTACAAGAACTCCCTGAGGATTTACCTCCAGGACAACTTCCTCATTACATTGATGTTACACTTAGGCAGGATTTAGTTGATAATTCGAGGCCAGGTGATAGAATTATTCTCACTGGAGTAGTTAGAATTGAACAAGAATCAGTTGCGGGAGTTCAGAGAGGACATAGTGGATTATACAGATTAAGAATTGAGGGAAATAACATTGAATTTCTAGGTGGACGTGGTGTAAAGACTGATAGAAAAATTGCCAGAGAAGAAGTTTCACCTGAAGATGAAAAACTGATCAAAGCATTAGGTCAAAGCCCTGATGTATATCAAAGACTTGTTGACTCGTTTGCTCCTCATATCCAAGGTCATTCATTAATCAAAGAAGCAATTTTGTTGCTTATTGTAGGTTCTAATCAACGACTGTTAGGCGATGGAAGTAAAATTCGAGGAGACATTAACGTATTTCTTGTTGGAGATCCTGGTACTGCAAAAAGTGAAATGCTCAAATTTTGTGCAAGAATTGCACCAAGAGGTTTGTATACTTCTGGTAGAGGTTCAACCGCTGCAGGACTTACAGCTGCTGTAGTTAGGGACAAGACAGGAATTATGATGTTGGAAGCTGGTGCTGTTGTATTAGGTGATCAAGGATTAGTAAGCATAGATGAATTTGATAAAATGAAACCTGAGGATAGAAGTGCTTTACACGAAGTAATGGAACAACAATCTGCAAGTATTGCGAAAGGAGGAATTGTTGCGACACTAAATGCTAGAACTTCTATTTTAGCTGCTGCAAACCCCATGTACGGAAAATATGATCCTTTTAAAAATATCACAGAAAATGTCAATCTTCCAATTCCATTACTTACAAGATTTGACCTAATCTTTGTTGTACGTGATATTCCAACTAAAGAAAAAGATGAAAAAATTGCAAGACATATCCTAGAATTACACACTACTCAAGGAACTGATAAAAAATCTGTAATTGATGTTGATTTACTAACAAAATATCTTGCATATTCAAAACAAGGTACACCTGATTTAACAAAAGAAGCAGAAAATAAAATTTTAGATTATTATCTCAAGATGAGAAATGTTGAATCTGAAGAAATGATTACTGTTACTCCTAGGCAATTGGGAGGAATAATTAGATTAGCTACTGCTAGGGCTAGGTTACTCATGAAGGACAAAGTAGAAGAAGAAGATGCTGAGCGTGCAATCTTCCTAATTCAGAGTATGCTTGAGGATGCAGGAGTTGATGTGAATACTGGTAAAGTTGATCTTGGTGTATTACAAGGAAAACCAAGAAGTGAGGTATCTAAAATGCAATTGTTTATGGATGTTCTCAAAGGATTAGAAGGAGACAACAAAGTTTCAGTTGAAGAAAAAATATTTGTCCAAGAACTTGAGAAAAGTGAAAAATTCACTGAAGAGGAAGCAAGAAACTATATTCGAAGAATGCTAAGAGAAGCATCTATTTATGAATCAAAACCCGGTCATTATAACCGAGTATGAAAATAGAGAAACTAGATCTTCCTGAATCTGCAATTGATTTTTTAAAATCACAAGGCTATGAAAAATTATATCCTCCACAAGCAGATAGCGTAAAGTCTGGATTATTAAATGGGAAAAGTGTTCTGGTGTCAGCTCCTACTGCAAGTGGAAAGACATTGATTGCAATGCTTAGTATGATGAGTTACATTTCAAAAAATAAAGGAAAAATAATTTATCTTAGCCCTTTACGAGCATTAGCAGCTGAAAAATTTTCAGAATTTAAAAAATTAGAAAAAGTTGCATTGGGAAACAAAGTCAAAGTTGGGATTTCTACTGGTGATTTTGAAAATATTGAGAAAAATCTAGAAAAAAATAACATATTGGTTTTAACTAATGAAAAAATGGATTCAATAATTCGACATGGTGCTGAATGGGTTGATGAAATTGGTTTGGTGATTGCTGATGAAATTCATCTAATTGGCGATGAGAATAGAGGCCCAACTTTGGAAATGATCCTAACTCAGCTAAAACTATTGGAAACAAAACCCCAGATTGTTGGTCTTAGTGCTACTATAACAAACTCAAATGAGATCGCATATTGGCTTGAATGTAATCTAATCAAAAATGATTGGAGACCCGTTCCATTGGCTGAAGGTGTTTGTGATGCAGGAGAAATAACAATGAGTGATGGCAAAACTTTTGAAGTTGAACGTAGTATACGTGGAACTCCAATTGATTTAGGTGTGCAATCAGTCAAAGATGGTGGACAATCACTTGTTTTTGCAGAAACTAGAACCCGTTCAAAATCATTAGCCACAAAGGCAGCTGATGTAATTTCTCAAATTTTGGCAAAAAAAGAACTAACCCAACTAGAAAAGACATCAAAAAAAATTCTATCTGAAAATGAACATACAGAACTAGTAAAGACATTAGCAATTTTAGTAAAAAAAGGAGTAGCATTTCATCATGCAGGACTAAACCAGAAATGCCGGGAAATAATTGAAACAGAATTTCGTAATGGAACAATCAAACTATTGTCATCTACTCCTACTCTTGCTGCAGGAGTAAATCTCCCCGCAAGAAGAGTTGTAATTTCAAGTGTTAATAGATATAATGCAAAAGTAGGTGCAAATAGACCCATAAGCATTTTAGAATACAAACAACTTTGTGGACGAGCTGGAAGACCACAGTATGATAAATTTGGTGAATCAATCATTGTTGGAAATGGAAATACTGAGGATCTAATTGATTATTACATAAATGGGGAACCCGAACCAATTGAATCTAAAATAACTGATGACAAATCTCTTAGAACTCATGTTTTAAGTGTTGTAGTCACACATCCTGGAATTAAGAAAGAAGAGATTCTGGAATTCTTTTTGAAAACTTTGGGTGGGCTGCAATCAAGAAAACCTACAATAAAATTTGCGATTGACATCTCTTTGAGATTTCTTTCCAGTGAATATCTTCTTGTCAAAAAAGGTGAGAGATATGCGGCAACTGAATTTGGAAAAAAGACATCAATGTTGTATATTGATCCATTAACTGCAACATATTTTAGAGATGCAGTTGAAAATGTATCTCAAGATAGAAAACATACATTTGGTTTCTTGCATCTAATTTCTAATTGCGAGGAATTCTTTCCAAAGTTTTCACTTCGACAAAAAGATTATGAAAGTGCAAGTTTGATGATTGAAAATAATTCTTCTGAACTACTAAAACCTATTTCTGAATACGATTGTTCAAGAAGTCTATTGGCTTTACAGGCATGGATTACTGAATCTTCTGAATTATCACTTTCAGATAATCTTGGAATAGAGTCTGGCGATATGCATAGGATGACTGAGACTGCAAATTGGTTGTCTTATTGTCTACGAGAGATTTCAAAGCATGTGGAAAGGGCAGATTTACTTGAAGAATTAGGTGATCTTAGACGAAGAATTGTTTATGGAATTAGAGAGGAACTTCTTGATTTGGTTAAAGTTAAGGGGATTGGAAGAGTTAGGGCAAGAATTCTCTTCAAAAATGGAATTAAGAATTTGACTGATTTAGAAAAAATTCCTGTGAATAAATTAGCTGAAATCGATAAAATTGGTTCCACCATTGCTGAAAACATCAAAACAGAGTTACGCAGAATAAGATATTGATTGAATTAGTTTTTTTCAAAAAATATTTCTTGAATTTTTGATTGTATGTTTAATGACCTTACAAATGCCAAGGATTTGCTTTCGTGATAATTTTTTCAGGTAATTTTTCTTTGTTTGTTTTTAAAAATTCTATTTCTAGTTTTTTATCCCTTAATTCATCAGGAAGCATTATTGGAATTTCTTCAATAATTGGGTAGAATCTCTCACATTTGGGACAGAATAGTGCCCCTTCAGATATAATATCTCCTTTCTGATTTACTTCAAATAATTCTAAAGGATGATTTTTGTCAATCGGACATGCTAAAATATCCATCATTGTTTTATTCATTTTAGATCCAGATAAATTGGTATTCCTTTTTGACTAGATAAAAGTGCAGCTTCAGCAATTTTTGTAACATTTACAGCCTGTTGTGCTTTTATGATTGGTTCATTTTTACCTTCAATTGCTCCAAGAAAACTTTGAATTTCTAATATTGATGACTCTCGTTTTTCATTTTGAATAACTTCTTTCCCATTTTGTTTCTCTATGATAATTTCTTGAGAGATAAAGTCTGATGAAACAATTGCATCCGTATACACCACATCAAATTTTTTAAGTCTTTTTGGTGTAACCCAATTTGATGAAATTATTGCTACCTTGTCATTTTTGTATACGAGCATTATGCTTGCAAAATCCTCATATTCATGTTTAATTTTTCTAGCTTTTGCAAAAACTACTATTGGTAATTCTTCAAATAACCAATTTGCTGTATCAATATCGTGAACTGAAGAATCAAAAATTATTCCAACATTTTTGATATTAAGTGGCATTCTATTTTCACTATGAAATTCTATCATCACTACATCTCCAAATTTATTTTCTTTACCCATTTTTTTTACCTCCGATACGGCAGGATTGAATCTATCATTGTGCCCCCATGTCAAAACTACTTTCTTTTTTTCTGCTAGTTTGACTAGTTTTTCACCATCTTCAGATTTGAATGTCATTGGTTTTTCTACAAACACATGTTTTTTTGCTTCAAGAAATTTCGTTATAATTCCAATATCTGTAAATGTAGATGTTGTAATAATTGCTCCTTCAAATTCTTCAGAACTGAGTAACTTTTCTAATGTATCGTAATGATTAACAGAATATTTTTCTCCATATTCTTTTGCTTTTGAAGAATCTAAGTCACAAATGGCAGATAATGCGCCTAATTCTGATAAAATTCTAAAATGATTTTCTTTTTCTCTATTAATTCCAATTTGAACAATTTTCATTTAGTACACCGATGTTAACCAATGAGAATAATCGTCATTTTTGTTCATTACTATATCTGAATACTCTTGCATCATTTTCTTTGTAATGTCTCCAGGTTTTCCATTACCAATCTTTTTTGAATCCATTGAAATAATCGGGGTTATTTCAGCTGCAGTTCCTGTAAGAAAAATCTCATCAGAAATTATCAATTCACTTCTTGTAATGTCTCTTTCAAGAAAATCAATATCTAAATCATTTGCGATTTTAATTATTGCGTCACGAGTAATTCCCTCAAGTGCAGATGATGCTAATGTTGGTGTTGCTAATTTACCATCTCTCACAATGAAAATATTTTCTCCTGGTGCCTCGCTGACATTTCCATTATGATCAAGTAAAATTGCTTCATCTACACCGTTTCTTTTTGCTTCTTGAGTAGCTATGATGGAATTAAGATAATTCCCACCCATTTTTGCTTGTGGCGGAGTAGACATATCTGAGAATTTTCTCCATGATACAACTCCTGCAGAAATCCCATTTTTGTTAAACAGATCTCCGAAAGGAAATGTAAAGATTGCAACATTTGTTGGGGCTTTTTCAGTTACATGTAGATTAATCCCATAATCTCCTACAAAATAAAATGGTCTAATGTAGCATGATTTTTTAATTTTATTTTTTTTACAAATCCCCGTAATTGCATCAATAATTTCTTTATCTGAATAGTTAAGCGAAATATTGTAGTATTGTCCTGATCTTCTAAACCTCTTTACATGCTCATCTAATCTAAAAACATTGAGATTTTTTCCATTCCAATATGCTCTAATTCCTTCAAAAATTGATGTTCCATAATGAATTGCATGTGTAGTAATTGGAACTTGTGCTTTTTCAGTTAGAATGTATTTTTTATCAAACCAAACATATTTTGAAAGTGGAAGTTTCATAGGCAAATTTTATTGCATGTGTATTAATCTCTATTTATTTTGAATATCCTTCTTTAGGAAATTTCATTCCTGCAATTCTTGTGGTTTGATCTTCCATCTTTGCAAATTTTTCTACTGTTTCCCATTCATCTTCGATTATTTTTACTATACTTTCTGGAACATCATCTTTCCATGATGATTTCCCCCCAAGTGCTTCATCGTACAATTTTTCTTTTACTGATGATGCAGAAAGTAACTTCCTTTCACCAATTTTTGGGTTTAATCTGTATATTTTTAACATATATCCTTCAGTTTTGTCCCCTGTATATGAAAAATAATCTCCTTCTACTCCGTTAAGAATTTGTTTCCTTAATTTCCAAGATCTTCTTCTTACTAATGGGGGCAAATATTTTTTGAATGGTGCAAAAAATGCATAATCATCAGTAATTTGGACTGAATCTCCAAAAACAGATTCTAACATTTTTTTCCTTGATTCAAAATTAAATGGAAAACTCTTACTGTTGACTTCTCTATCATCATATTTGAAAACTACTGGCATGACCTTAACAATATCAGCTTCCTTTTTCAGATCTGAAATTATTTCTATGTGAGCTTTCGTCACTGGATTAAGATGTGCAAGATATAGTGCTGTAATCAACTAGAATAACTAAATAATTCTCATATTTCAATGATTGACTTTTTCAAAAATTATTATTTATTTAGAACTTTTATCCGTATGACTCGTATTTGACTTCAAAACTTCCATCTTCACGTTTGTCATGTTCTGTAACGAATCCTTTTGGATTCAAAAAGTCCATAACTCCATCAATTGTTCCTTGCCATCCACAAACATAGAAGATTGTATTTTCTTTGGTAATTTTTTCTTCAATTAATTCTTCTAATGGTGACATTCCTCCATCTCTTGGTCTTAGGAATGTCTCAACTCTTCCAATTTGACCTGCCCATGATCTGTTAAACCATTCTTGAGGCCTACTGATTGCAGCTCTATATTTGAAATTCCATTTGTCTTTCCCTTTTGCAATACTCTCATTTTCAAGATCAGTTAGCAAATCTTTGTAACTTAACTCGTCAATGTAACTGGCACCATGTAAAACGATAATCTCTCTCGTATCTCCGGAATCATGAAAATGCTGTGCAAAACTGACAAATGGTGCAAGACCTGTACCTCCTCCAATACAGATAATTCGTCTGTTATCTTTTTCCCCATTTGGATATTCTTCATTAATTAATAGTGCCCTACCTGTTGGTTTTAGCCAAAGAATCTCGTCTCCTTCTTTTGCATTGAATAATTGAGTAGTTAATCTTCCTGGAAGTGGTTTTCTAACCCACCTGATTACAAGTTCAATGTAATCTCTATTTTCTGGATGAGATGCAATAGAATACGCACGTCTTACAATTTTTCCATCTTCAGCAGGATTTGGTAATCCTAATGTGATAAACTGACCTGCCTTGTATTCTGGAACTGGTCCATCATTTGGAACCATTCTAATAATTACAAGATCCTCTTTAAGTAATTGAACATACGTGATGGTTCCCTTATTGTCTACTACCATAACGATTGAATCAAGATTATCAAGGTTAAATATATTGTGTTAACTTAAAACTATATTTCATTTAAACCGCTAAACGTTAATAACCAATTTGAAAAATATTATTCAATCAGATTTCTGATATGGGCCGGTCGTCTAGTCTGGTAGGATAGGTGCATGGCATGCATCGGATCAAGGGTTCAAATCCCTTCCGGTCCACTCATCTTTTTAATTTCGATACTAGTTTTTTAATTTCATGATCTTTTTCTTTGGAAATCTCAATCACTGCCTCATCTGAAATCTTGATATCTAGATCAATTATTGCCTTGAGCGCACTTTTTTTTACTTCTAAATTTGAATCCAAAAGTGATTGAATAAAAATTTCTTTTGCTTCAAAAGCTTTTAGAAATCCTAATGATCCAATTGCACATGATCTTACACTTGAACGTTCATCTTTTACAAGTTTGATAATTTCTGCAATGGCAGATTTCTCATTTCTATTTGCTAATATCAGTGATGTAAAACCTCTAATGTTTTTACTTGCAGAGTTCAAATTTTTAATTAAAAAATTTGATATTTCATTTTCATTTAATACTAATGAACTAAATGCTTCCCCTCTAACCTGAATATCATTATCATCTAATTTCACAATTATTTTCTCTAAAATTTTTGGGTCATCAATTTTCACCAAAGTCTCCAAAATCTTGATCTTTTCTTTACTGCTCCCTGATTCTAAAATTTTTGAAATATTCTCCAAGTTCTTATCATTTTCTTCAATTCTAGTTAATAACGGTTAAAATTTTTCAATTTTATTTTGTAAAATTTAAAAAAACTCTTCTAGCTTTAAATTATCCTTAAATACATAAACTTCCATGTCAACCGAAACAAGAGACACCGTATTCATTGGTAAGAAACCCTTGATGGCATATGTTACATCAACGCTAATTCAATTAGCAAACTTACCAACCGTCAACATCAAAGCTAGAGGCATGAGCATAGGTCGTGCTGTAGATGTAGCTCAAATCATTGCAAGAAAAACAGAAAATGCAGGATACACTATCGGAGATATTACAATTGGCTCAGAATCTTTGGAGTCACAAGACGGAAGAACTAGAAATGTTTCAACAATAGAAATACAAGTAAAGAGAAATAATTAGACGATCTTTACTTCAAATTCTTTCTTTTCCTTTTTGAAAATTCATACTTCTTCTCCATACTTCTAAATTTTGAAAGTTCAACCAAATCATTAAACTGATCAAAATTCACTACTTTTTGTTTATACTTTGTTGTATTTCCTGATTTTTTTAATTCTTTTAGAATATTCATAGTTGCAAATGTATTAGCATACAATACGGATAATGGATAAAGAATTATTTTGAATCCAATTTTATTTAAAACGTCAGCTGAATTCAATGGTGTAGCTCCACCTTCAATCATATTTGCAACTAATGGTGCATTGATTTCCTTTCCAATTCTTTTCATTTCATCCAATGATCTTGGTGCTTCTACAAATACTGCATCTGCACCAGTTTTTTTATTTTGTTTCCCTCTTTCAATTGCAGCATCTAATCCTTCTGTAGCTCTTGCATCTGTTCTTGCAACAATTATGAAGTTTTTATTTTCTCGTGCATCTATTGCAGCTGATAATTTCTCGGTGTATTCTTCCTGTGGAATAACTTCTTTTCCTTGCATATGCCCGCATCTTTTAGGCCATCTTTGATCTTCTAGAAAAATTCCTGAAGCTCCTGCTGCTTCTAATTCCTTTACTAATTTCCATACGCTTAATGCATTCCCATATCCCGTGTCTGAATCTACAATAACTGGAACTGATACTGATCTGCAAATACGTCTAGCATTGTCTACCGTTTCTGTTGCTCCAATAAACCCATAGTCCGGCATTCCAAACAAAGTTGCAGATGTCCCATAACCTGTTTGGAACATTGCATCAAACCCTACTTTTTGAGCAATCTTTGCTCCTAATGCATCATATACACCTGGAATGACAAGAGGTTTTTTTGATTTTAACATAGATTTCAAATTTTTCATAATTGTATTCTGAATTTGAATTATTTATGATTTTAATTAAAATTTGTATATGTCACAAAAACATTTTTTCTAAATCTAATTGACATTCTTTAATCGATCTTTATTTTTTTCCCATTTTTATCCAGATCTTTTTCTTGAATCTTTTTCAATTCTAATTCTAAAAAATCTCTGTATTTTTTTGTCTCTTCTTCTGTCATGTTAGCAAAATTTGAACTTAGAATAGACCCCATTGCCGAAATTTTTTCTAGCATATCCATCACAACAAACCTTCCAACATTTCCAAGTCTAAACAAAACATCTAGTTGTTTTTTTACAATATCATTCACTTTGTCTACATCTTGTGCAGTTTCTACCCCTTGTTTTGTTATCTGGTATCTGCCATCTACTGCTTCATCAATTAATCCTTCATCAAGTAACCTTCCTAATAATGGATAGATTAATCCTGGAGATGGTTTCCAAATCCCATTACTTTGTTCAACTGCATAATTGATAATCTCTTTACCCGTATACGGTTTTTCTTTCAATAATTCTAAAATGAAATACCTTGAAAATCCTCTAGGAATTGAACTTCCTACTCTTTGAAACCACTCAGAAATCATTACTATGAATATCGCTAGTGATATATTTTAATATTGGGATCATTCCAAGCAAATACTACATATTTATCACGTCCAAAGCAAGTTTGACTGAAAAATGGTTGATTCGATAGAATTTGATCTTATTATTTGTGGTTCTGGCCTTGCTGGATTAAGAGCTGCTATTGCTGCAGCTAAAAAAGGACCTCATCTCAAAATTGGGGTTGTTTCTAAAGTACAAGTTATGCGTTCTCATTCAGTCTCTGCTGAAGGTGGAACTGCTGCAGTACTTTTTGAGGAAGAAGGTGATACAATTGAATCTCATATTTATGATACTGTGAAAGGTAGTGATTTTCTTGCAGATCAAGATGTTGCAGAAAAACTTTGTGTTGAAATGCCAAAGGAAATTCATCAATTAGATCATTGGGGAATGCCTTGGTCAAGAAGACCTGATGGGAAAATTGATCAAAGGAATTTTGGAGGTTATAGTTTTCCAAGAGCGACTTATGCATCAGACAAAGTTGGTTTCTTTGAAATGCAAACATTGTATGACACATGTCAAAAATTTGAAAATATTGAATATCTTAACGAATGGTTTGCAACATCTATTATTCATGATGGAAAACGATTCATGGGACTCACTGCAATTGAATTATCTTCTGGAACATTTTACACGATAAAAGGAAAAGCTCTGATTATTGCAACTGGTGGTGCTGGAAGATTGTATAGTTTTTCAACTTATGCACTCTCTTCAACACCTGATGGTCTGGATATGGGATTACGTGCAGGAATGGCACTTAAAGATATGGAGTTTGTCCAATTTCATCCTACTGGAATTTTACCTTCTGGAATTTTGATAACAGAAGGTGCAAGAGGTGAAGGTGGTTATTTGCTTAACAACAAAGGTGAACGATTTATGAAAACTTATGCTAAAAGTAAAATGGAATTAGCTCCACGTGACATTGTATCAAGATCAATTATGACTGAAATTGAAGAAGGTCGTGGATTCAAACATGAAACTGGAGTTGATTGTATGAAGCTTGATTTGAGACATCTTGGTGATGAAAAGATTAAAGAAAAATTAGGTGGAATTAGAGAAATCTCAATTAAATTTTCTGGTATTGATCCTGCAAAAGATTTACTCGATATTAGACCCGTGTGTCATTACATGATGGGTGGACTTCATACTGATATTGATGGTGCAACAGAAATTCAAGGTGTTTGGGCAGCAGGTGAAGCAGCATGTAACAGCGTTCACGGTTCAAATCGTTTAGGTGCAAATTCCACTTCAGAATGTATTGTATGGGGTAAAATTACTGGAGAACAGGCTGTAGATTATATCCAAAAAAATCCTCAATCAAATCCTTGGCCCCTCCATTTAGTTACCGCAGAAGAAAAAAGAATCTATGATGGAATTTTCAGAGGAAATGGGGATGTTAATCCATATGAAATCAGACAAGAACTAACTGATACAATGAATGAAAAAGCATATGTCTACAAAAATGAAACTGATCTTGTTGCAGGTCTCAAGAAAATTCGTGAATTAAAAGTAAAAACTTGGAAGCATGTTGATGATAAGGCAAAGGAATACAATACTAACTTTTCAAATGTAATGGAACTTGATTCAATGTTTAGAGTAGCTGAAATTGTTTTACTTGGTGCAATTAATCGAAAGGAATCACGTGGTGCACATGCAAGAACTGATTACCCAAAACGTGATGATGCAAACTTTTTACATCATACTCTTGCTTATTATGATCCGAATGGACCAATTATGAAAACTCACCCTGTAACAATTACTAAGTATCGGCCAGTGGAGAGAAAATATTAGATGACTCGAGATGAACATAAAGAAGGAATTGGCGGAATGGCCAATCCTACTCGTTATGGAATTGAGCGAGTTGCATATTGGTTAATGCGATTAAGTGGATTGGGACTTTTAGCATATTTTGTTGCTCATATTTATGAAACAAGTAATATTTTACGAGGACAAGTAGGATGGAATGAATTTCTTGAATTAACTCAAACTACAGAAGGACACATCTTTTTGGCACTTGTTATTGCAATGTGTGTATTTCATACAGTTAATGGAATTAGAGTGATGTTAGGACATGGAGGTATCGGTGTGGGAAAACCTGCTAGACCTGATTATCCATATGAGCCTGCATCACAAAACTATCGACATAAAATTGGAATTTATTCCGCAATCCTTCTTGCAGCAATTGCTACAATGTATGGATTAGCGGTAATGTTTGGTGAATAAGATGAGAGAAAGTACAATTATGAAAATCCATTATGGGACTGCTCTTGCTGCAGTGGCACTCGTTGCTGTTCATATTTTGATGCGACTTACTCAGGGATTTGCCGAATCACTAGAATATGAAAATGTACTTGCAAATTATAAGCTCGTTCCATATGCTGTAATGTTAGAGTTGATTCTAATCTTACTTGCAGTTCATGGTTTTAATGGATTGCGAGTTATTTTATTAGAATTGCGACAAGGAAGAACTTATGAAAAAGCTGTTTCTTATGGTTGCTTAGCTGCAATGATTGGATTAATAGCATATGGTTCAAGAACAATTATTATGACTAACATGGGGATGGTATAGACATGGCACAAGTCTCAAGCATTGCAGATGAAAAAACATCAACACATGTATCTCCTTCAAATTCTGTGTTACTTAGAATTTCTAGATATAATCCTGAACATGATGACTCGAGTAAATTCATGGAGTTTAATGTTCCTTATGAGAAATGGACAACTGTTCTAGAAGCAATTCTCGAAGTCAAAAAACATTTTGATCATTCAGTAGCAGTTAGGTATTCTTGTAGACAAGCTACTTGTGGTTCATGTGGAATGAAAATTAATGGAAAACCTAGACTAGCATGTTTTACAAAAATTAGTGAATTAGATTCCAATGTTGTAACCGTTGAACCAATGAATAATTTCCCAATAATTAGAGATTTGGCAGTAAAATTTGAAAGATTATTTGATACTCATCAAAAAATAAAACCATTTCTTATTCGAGACGATACTGAACTAGAATCTGATGAAAAAGAATTTTTACAATCTCCTAAAGAATTAGAACAGTATATTCAATTTGCAAATTGTATTAAATGTGGTTTGTGTAATTCTGCATGTCCTACTATGGCAACAGATTCTTCATTTGTAGGTCCACAGGCATTAGCTCAAGCATATCGATACGTTGCTGACACCAGAGACAAAGGAAAAGACTCTAGATTAAAAATTATTGATGAATCTCATGGTATATGGAGATGTCATTTTGCAGGTTCTTGCAGTCAAGTATGTCCAAAAGGAGTTGATCCCGCTATGGGAATCCAATTCCTTCGTGGGTATATGTTAGGTTTTAGAAGCTAACCTAATTTTTTTGGATTTGGGCTATTATTTACTTGATTGTTAATTTGTTCTGCCATGAAATGATTTGAAACATTCACTTTAACATCATCAACTCCATCCACTTTCAATAAATTATCGTGAACATCTTGACATATCTTAAAACCAAATACTGCTGGACAGAATGGACTTGTAAGATGTAAATCAACTTTGACATTACTATCGTTAATATCAACTTCATCAATTAATTCTAGATCAACAATTGATGTGTTAATTTCTGGATCTACAATCTTTGATAATTCATCAAATATTTTTACCCGCATCTGTTTGATGTCTTGACTCATGTGGGCAAAAGCGTCGATGCTATATATAACCATTCTAGAACTTTATGTAATGTATCGTTCACGTCTTGATGCTGATTTGAATGATGTTACTTTAGATTATGTTTCATCAATTAATGATGATTCTGAAATTGCACTTTATGATATTATTGGTAGTCAAGCTCATACTCTAATGTTATTTCAAAATAATATAATAACAAAAAATGATGTAAAAAAAATCCTAGTAGCTTTAGAGAATTTGAAAAAAGAAAAATTTAATTCATCATCTGGTGCAGAAGATATTCATGAATTAATTGAATCCCTTGTTATCAAAAAAGCTGGCATGGCAAGTGGAGGAAAAATGCATACTGCAAGATCACGAAATGATCAAGTTGTTTTAGATATTAGGATGAAAATCAGAGATGACATTAACATAATCTGTAATTGTCTTTTGGACACTATAGAATCTCTTATTTCTGTGGCTAAAAACCATCAAAAAACAATCATGCCATTATACACTCATCTACAACAAGCTCAAGCTGGTTTATTCTCTCACTATCTTTTAGCTCATGCTGATGCTCTAACTAGAGATTTTGAAAGATTATTTGATACATTTGAAAGAGTAAACAAAAGTCCACTTGGTGCAGGTCCTGTTGGAGGAACCAGTATTCCAATTGATAGACACAGCACTGCAAAAATGTTAGGGTTTGATGATGTTGTAGAAAATTCTATTGACGCAACAAGTACACGTGATTTTGTTGCAGAATATGTTGCCATGATTTCAATTTTAATGACTAATTTAAGTAAAATTGCAGAAGACTTTGTTCTTTGGTCAACGTCTGAATTTTCTTTTATTGAACTTGCTGATGAATTTACATCTCCTTCAAGTGTAATGCCACAAAAGAAAAACCCTGACATTCTAGAATTGACAAGAGGAAAAACTGCTGAAGTAATTGGAAACTTAACTGCAATCTTATCTACTATCAAAGGTTTAGCATCTGGTTATGGACGAGATTTACAACAAATAAAATCCTCTATTTGGTCTACTTCAAAAATTTCCATTAGTGCTTTGTTAATTTTAAAATCAATTCTTCTTACCTTGAAAGTAAATGAAAAACAAATGAAAAAAGTTACAGAAACAAGTAATTTGATTGCACTTGATATTGCAGAAAAACTAGTTCAAGAAGGAATTCCATTTAGAACAACCCATAAAATTTCTGGAATTTTAGTTCAGTTGGCACACCAATCAAAAAAGCCTATTTCCAAATTGACATTATCGGAAATAAAACAATCTGTTGTTGGAACTAGTGTTGATTCAAAAATAGTCTCAAAAATTATTTCTACTACTACAGTTGTCTCGTCTATAAGGGATAGAAAATCATATGGTTCATCTGGTTATGCTGAACAAAAAAGAATGATTTCTGAACGAGTTCAAAAAATTAATGATTATAGAATAAAAATTTCTAAAAGAGAGAACAAAATCAATTCTTCAATTGAAGATTTTACAAAACAAGTTGAATCAATAATAAAATAAAGAAAGTAGCGGGTCTAAAGGGATTCGGACCCTTGACAACCGGATTAAAAGTCCGGTGCGCTACCTGGCTGCGCCATAGACCCTCAAGAAAAATACTTTTCGTGTATAATTTAGTCTTTTTCAAATTTTTTCCTATTCCAGAAACTTTTAATCTGGCAATTTGATTTAGTTTACTTGTGCCCTTGTAGTATAGCCCGGTCTAGAATTCGGCCCTGTCACGGCTGAGACGCGTGTTCAAATCCCGCCGAGGGCGCCATAATTTTTCTTAATCTGTAATTATGAATTATTTTATGTATGTTGGAATATATTTTGACCATTTTGGCCAAAAAACTAGTAATGAACGAAATCTATTACAAAAATATTAAAATTCGGGCAATCTTAGAGATTTTTGATGTCTGAAGAGAAAAAAGAGTCTAAAGTAGAATCAAAACCTTCTGAAGATTCTCAATTAAGCCAATCCTCTACAGATTCTAAAATTATTGATACTGTGTCTGGTGCTTCATCAGAAGCAGAAATAGCCGCAAGAGCTGCAGAAGATGCAGAAACTGCAGTAAGAGAAGCAATGGCAAAGGCAGAAATTGCAAAGAAAAAGGCAGAGGCAGCAGCTGAAGTAGAATACAAGGCAATAGCTGCACAAGTCAAAGCTGATACTGCTAAAGCTCCTGATTATACATTCAAACGAAAAGGTGAACAAATTTTTAGACGTGAAATGGGAGAGCCTGAATTTTTCTTAGATAAGAAAGACAGATTTCCTCGACCAATTCTTACAGCAGATGAACAAGAATCCCTTACGAGAAAAGCAGAAAAACCACGTGATCAAACTCCTGCATATGTCCCAGAACATGTTCTTAGTCCAGAATTTGAAGGAATATCAAATTATGAACAAGGTGTAGGTTCCTTTTTAGAAGAAACAAAACAAAAATTAGAAAAATTGAAAAATAGTTCAGATAGTTCAGCAAAAGAAATTAGAAATACTGAAAATGAAATTAAATATTTAGAATCAATACATGAAAATTTTTACATTGGGATGAATGTTTTTCGAGCTGCAAAAGGTGGACGGGATAAAATTAAAGCATAATGGATATTGATATGAGCCAAGTAAAATTTGATGTAACCAACACCCGAATAACTTTCAAAAATGTACCTCTGCATACTTTGTCTAAATTTACTTTTAAAGATGTAACAACTGCTAGTAAAGAATTCAAAAAAATTCCTGGAGTTGATGAATGTATTATTATTCAAACTGCAAGCAGAGTCGAAATTTTCACAGTAAGCAATATTGAAACATCTGATTCTCCTGATACTAGAAGAAATGAAGCAAAAGGTCTTGTATCAAACCAAATTAAAGATACTTGGGTATCTTTATCTTCTTTAGAACAAATTGATATTGATCATTTCGATCAAACTCTTGAAGTATACAAGGGAGATGATGTGTATCTTCATTTATTACGTTTAGCATCAGGATTGGATTCTGTAGTTGTTGGAAAACAAGAAATATCTGATGAAATTGTTGAGGCATTAGAAAATGCTAAGAATGAAGAGACTTCAGGAAAAATTTTAAATAAATTATTTGAAAGTGTACTTAGATTATCTACAAGAATGAGGGATACTACAGGAATTTCAAATGATGTTGTTTCTCTTGGTGACATAACAATAAAACTTGTAGATGAAAAAGCAGGGCTTGATTCAAAGAAAAAAGTTTTGTTAATTGGAACTGGAGAATCAGCAGCTATGATTGCAAAAACTTTGAATAAAAAAGAAATACCATTTGATGTTACAAGCAGATCTCTTGAACGTGCTACTGGATTTACTACTATTTTAGGTGGCAATCCTCTTGGTTTTGATGATGTCTTGACACGTTTTGATAAATATGATATAATTTTAGTTGCAACCACGTCTGATTATTTCTTAATCACATTTGAAAGAATTAGATTAATTATGGAGGATAAGAAGAAAGGCACCCTGATTTTAGATTTATCTGAACCTAGGACTGTTGACGAAGGAGTTACTGCTCTTCCTGGAATAAAATTATTGTTCAGAGATCAAGTTTTCGAGATTTATGAAGAAAGTGTTAAAGCAAGAACTGGTATTGTCCCTGCAGTTGAAAAGATAATTGACAAAGAACTTCCAATTTTATCAATTAGAATGACAAGATTCGATTCTTGATTATTTTATAGTCCTTGTTTTCTTAGAAGAAATTGTAAAATTGCTTCTTTTGAGTAGTCAATTCCATGTTCTTCTTCAGTATGATCTCTAAAACCCACAATTACAGATTCCATTTCCCCATCTGCCACAAAATCACATTCAAAACCATAGTCTCTGCATTTGAGGTTTGCCATATATTTGAAAAAATGCTATCAATATAAAAATCCACAGGAGATCTTGTTTTTTAAGACTAATTTTTAATAAAATTAATTGATAATTCTTTTATCCGTATGATTCGAATTTAATTCCAAAACTTCCATCATGCTTTTTTTCATGTTCTGTAACAAAACCTCTTGAAGCCGTTGAATCAATAACTCCATCAATTGTGCCTTGATATCCACAAATGTAAATGATTGAATTTTCTGGAGTTATTTCTTCACCAACCATTTCATCTATTGGTGATAATCCTGTTTTTTTATCTGCCTTGAAAAATGACTCAACCCTACCTACATGACCGTTCCAAGATCTATTGAAAAATTCTTTTGGTCTACTGATTGCAGCTCTATATCTGAAATTCCATTTGTCTCTTCCTCTTTTTTCACTTTCATCTTCAAAATCAGTCAATAGTCGTTTGTAACTTAATTCATCAACATAACTGGCACCATGTAAAACAACAACTTCTCTTTTATCATTTGTATCGTGGAAGTGTTTTGCAAATGCAACAAATGGTGCTAATCCGGTTCCTCCGCCAACACAAATCACTCTTCTATTATCTTCTTCTCCGTTATGTAACGTATCACTAATTTGTAATGCAGTTCCGCTTGGATCTCCAAGATATACTTCATCACCTACACTTGAATAGAATAATTCTGTTGTTACACGACCTGGAAGTGGTTTTCTTACCCATCTAATTACAAATTCAAAATAATCTCTATTTTCAGCATGAGATGCAATAGAATATGCCCTTCTAACAATTTTTTTTTCTGCAGGTATTGGGAGACCAATTGTTAAAAATTGTCCCGTCTTATATTCTGGCATTCCTGTTTCTGGTAGTAAACGTATGACTACAAGATCTTCTTTTAGTAATTCTCTGTAAATGACTTTGGCTTTTGTTTCAGTAACCATACTAGAAGTTTTTTCCTGACTTTGGTTAAATATATTTCTCTTATGAATTGCTCATTGTTTAATCGATCTGTGATACTATCTCATCAAGAATTTTTTGGTTTGCAGCTGCAATAAAAGACACCCTTGTGGCATAACTGAGATCAGCATCTAATGGATTAAGTTCTCTATCTACCAATATTCCTCCTGCTTCTTTAACAATTAGATATCCTGCAGCAATATCCTGTATTCTAATTTTGTCTCTTAAATCGATAAAAATATCCATTAATCCTCTAGCAAATAATGCCATCTCTAAAGCATTAGCACCAAAATGCCTAGTATGTTCATGATTTTTATAAATTGGATCTAATTTTTTTAATAATTCCATTGATGCACCTGATGTATTAATTCCAATAATTTTGTAGATTGGTTCTTTATCATGAACTCTGATTTTTTCCTTATTGAAAAATGATCCTTTATTTTTTGAAGCCCAATACATTTCTCCAGTTGAAAGATTAGTAATGACTCCATCTGTTATGGAACTGAGTTTATTTTCAGTTGCAAATGCTAACGAACTACAAAAAAATGGAACTCCTCGTACTGCATTAGCTGAACCATCAATTGCATCCATAACTACAAACCCTTTTGGTTTGTTCGATAATTCTACTCTTCCACATTCTTCACCTAAAACAACACAATCAAAATTTATCTCTTTGAAATAGTCTAGAACTGCTTTCTCTGCAATAATGTCGATGTTTCTAGAAACATCTCCTCCTGCACCAATTCCAAAATCTCCTGCAGCATGTTCAGTTCCTGCAATATCTTTGATGTTTTCATAAATTCTGTTTGAAGCTTCACGAAGAATTTCAATTATCTCCATAATGCTTTTTCTAATTCATCGTAATTTAAGTGAAAAATATTTTTCTTGAAAGCATAAATAACAAGAAAGAAGATTTCTGGTTATGAGCGGAAAAGATGAATCAATTTTTAGTAAAAATGCATTAATGGGAACTAAACCAGGAAAACAAATTATCAAACAAGGTCTATTCAAATCAAAAGGATTCAAACAGTTTAATCATTATAAAGAAGAAGCAGAAAATACATTTCCTGAATTTGCTAAAAGATTTGCAAAAAATCTATTTGATCAAATAAATTCTGATGAATCCCCTAACACAACACAACAAAAATTTGCAGAAGAAGTAGGTTCTACAGAAATTATTCTAAATGCTTCTGAAATTGGACCTATCAAATCTAAGTTGCAAGATTTTGATACTTTACATGACCGAGTTCTTAGAATCTTAAATTCAAATTTTGTAAAAATGACATTCCCTGTATTTAATGGTCTTTTTGATGCATCTACAGATTATTTTAAAGATGACAAAAATACTATGATGCGACAAGATATTGTAGATGGTCATATCATTGCAATTGATCTTAGTGAACCCATGGATAGAATTGTTGACAAAGATGAAGACTTAGAATATTTGGATGATTACAAATTGATGAATCCGTATATTCTAAAACTGGCCAGAGAAAAAATTTCAAAAGGTGGTGAGGAGGTACTAAAAGAATTTGAAGAAGGATTCAAACAAGCAAGAATTGGACAATATCTTGATACAAAATTAAAAGATAAACCTACATCAATTACAGAAGAAGAATTAGTTGAAAGTTACAAAAAATATCGCTCTGTAATGGGTACTGCCGGTAGAAATATGGCATTAGCTCGTGCACCTTTAGCTGATATCTTTTACATTGGAATGGCAAAAGCAGCTGAATGTGTCGGATGTGGTAATGAAATCGAAGATAGTATCAGAGATAAAGCTGCAAAAATTCCATCTTGGCCCTTGTTCTATTCTTTGAAAATGAATGATGCAAAAAGTGGATTTGAAGAAACAATGAAACGTAGTGAATTATATCTTAGTGATGCTAGATCAGCTCTTGAAAAACTACCTGATGATTTCTCACATAGAAAATTCCTGGAATTCTTATTCCTTACAGTTGAACACTATAATCAATTTTGGTATAAGAAATTACAACAAGCAAATATTTGGTCAGATTTGAATCAAAATCTCCCTGCTAGGTGATTAAATTGATGTGGTCTGAAAAATATCGACCCCAAATTATTTCTGATATGGTGGGAAATGAAGAACCACGTGCAGCCATTATGGAATGGTTTGCAAAATGGAAAAAAGGTACAAAACCTCTTCTTTTAGTTGGACCTCCTGGAACTGGAAAAACAACAATTGCTTTTCTTGTGGCAAAACAATTTGGATATGATATGATTGGACTTAATGCAAGTGATGTAAGAAGTAAATCAAGAATAAATGAAATTTTGACTCCTGTATTAGGAAATGTGAGTGTTTTAGGAATGCCTATGATTTTTGTAGATGAAGTAGATGGAATCCATGGACGTGGAGATTATGGAGGTGCTGCAGCACTCGTTGATATTCTAAAAGAACCCACAGTACCAATTGTTTTAGCTGCAAATAATGATGCCTTAGAGAAAATGAAAAATATAAAAAAAGTTGTTAAAACAATTTCTTTCAAAAAAATTCCACCTCGTTTATTGAGAGTATATCTTGAAAATATTTTAAAAAAGGAAAATGCAAAATTAAGTCCTGGTTCTTTGATAAAAGTAATTGATAAATCTCGTGGAGATATTAGATCAATGATTAATCTTACTCAATCTTTCGTAACTGGATTTAATCCACAAACTGAAAATTCTTTTGAAAAAATCAATGTTGAAGACGGTGTTAATGCATTCTTTAAATCAAATTCTATTGAAGAAGCAAGAGTTGTTTTGTATTCTATGCAAATTGATCCTAGAGAAAAAATTAATGCATTTTATTCAAGCATTATTACAAGTGATTTAGACAATCCTACATTGGCAAAATACCTAAAAATTATTTCAAAGGCTGATATGTTATATGGTAAAATTATGAAAACTCAAAACTGGAGACTGTTACGATATCTAAATGATATTTTGATTACACTATATCAAAATGATGATAGAATTAGATATTCTAAATACAATTTATCCTGGCCATTACTCAACAGAATTCGTTGGGATGGTGCAAAACTTAAATCATTATCATCAATAATGGCAAAAAAATTACATTTATCATCTAGTGCATTTGTTGCAATTGGTTTACCTTATGTTTTATTTTGCATAAAAAATAAAACACTTGAATTAGAATTACAAGAAACTTTTGGAGATATCATTGAAAAGGAAATGGATCAAATATCATGAGTTGGAGAAAAATTCCTATGAAATTCCCTGGAACTTGTATAGTCTGTAATGAAAAAATTTCAGTTAATGAAATTGGATTATGGGCCAAAGGATTAGGAGTAAAACATGAAAAATGTGCCCAAATCAATGAACTACGATGTATTGTGTGCGGGGCTTCTGCTGGTTGTCCCCAATGTGAATTTCAAGAAAATTGTGATATTTCAAATGTATCTCAATTGTGTATATGTAAGAAATGTAGTGAAGAAAAAAATGCTTTCAACTCCTATCAATTATCATCAAATAAGAAATTCCCAATTTTAAACTTCTAACCTCTAAAAAATTACATTGATTTCAGAATAATTATAAAAATTTGATTTTCTTAAATATTCAAACTAAATTAATATAGGAAACCATTATGCTTTAGGTTACTGTTATGCATTCTGAAAAGATTGAAAAATCTAGTATGAACAACAAAATAGCCTTACAAGGAGGCGGTCAAGATAGGATCAAAGCACAACACGAGAAAGGTAAGCTAACTGCACGTGAAAGAATTGATCTCTTACTTGATGAAGGAACTTTTACTGAAATTGATCCGCTTACAACCCATCATTACCACGAATATGATATGCAGAAAAAAAAATTCTTCACAGATGGCGTTATAGGTGGTTATGGAAATGTTGATGGAAGACAAATCTTTGTTTTCGCTTATGATTTTACTATTCTTGGTGGAACATTAAGCCAGATGGGTGCTAAAAAAATCACTAAACTAATGGATCATGCAGTCAAAACTGGATGTCCAATTATTGGAATTATGGATTCTGGTGGTGCTAGAATTCAAGAAGGAATAATGAGTCTTGACGGATTTGCAGATATTTTTTATCATAACCAATTAGCTTCTGGTGTAATCCCTCAGATTACTGCAAGTATTGGACCATCAGCTGGTGGTTCTGTTTATTCTCCGGCAATGACTGATTTTGTGATTATGGTAGAAAAAGTTGGAACTATGTTTGTAACAGGACCTGATGTAGTAAAGACAGTATTGGGTGAAGAAATTTCATTTGATGAACTTGGAGGTGCAATGACCCATGGTTCAAAAAGTGGTGTTGCACATTTTGTTGCACAAAATGAATACGAGTGCATGGATTATATCAAAAAATTAATTTCATTTCTTCCACAAAATAATACCGAAGAACCTCCTAAAACTATCACTGATGATGATCCAAACCGATTAGATCATAACCTCATCAATGTAATTCCTGAAAATCCTTTACAACCTTATGATATGAAGGAAATTATCAATTCAATTGTTGATAATCATGAATTCTTTGAAGTGCATGAATTGTTTGCACCAAATATTGTTGTAGGTTATGGAAGAATGAATGGACAAGTTGTAGGAATTATTGCAAATAATCCAATGCATCTTGCAGGAGCACTTGATATTGATTCTTCAAATAAAGCAGCACGTTTTATCCGATTTTGTGATTCATTTAACATCCCCATAATTACTCTCGTTGATACTCCTGGTTACATGCCAGGTTCTAATCAAGAACACAATGGAATTATTAGACATGGAAGTAAATTGTTGTATGCATATTGTGAAGCTACTGTTCCAAGAATTACTTTAGTAATTGGAAAAGCTTATGGTGGTGCATACATTGCTATGGGAAGTAAAAATCTAAGAACCGATATTAATTATGCATGGCCAACTGCTCGTTGTGCAGTTTTGGGTGGAGAAGCAGCTGTGAAAATCATGTATCGAAAAGATCTAAATGCTGCAGATGATGCTGAGACTCTCAAAAAACAATTGATTGATGAATTTGCAGAAAAATTTGAAAATCCTTACGTTGCAGCTTCTCATGGAACTATCGATAATGTAATTGATCCTGCTGAAACAAGACCTATGTTGATTAAAGCACTACAAATGCTTGTAAACAAAAGAGAAAAACAACTACCAAGAAAACATGGAAATATCAATTTGTGATTGAAGATGATTGAAAAAGTACTAATTGCAAATAGAGGAGAAATTGCTTTGCGTGTTATTCGAACCTGTAAAGCACTTGGAATTAAAACAGTTGCAGTTTATTCTGATGAAGATACTAATTCAATGCATGTTAAACAAGCAACTGAAGCATATCATATTGGCGAAGCTGCCCCTGCAAAATCATATCTTAATCAAGAAAAAATTCTTGATGTAATGCTTTCATCAGGTACTGATGCTGTCCATCCAGGTTATGGATTTCTTTCTGAAAATGATGATTTTGCAAGATTATGTGAAAAAAATAAAATTACTTTTATTGGTCCATCTGCAGATTCAATGAATCTCTGTGGTGACAAAATGAGATGTAAAGATGCAATGCTTAAAGCAAAAGTTCCAACAGTTCCTGGAAGTCCTGATTTGGTAAAAGATGCTGATGATGCAGAAAAAATTGCAAATGATATTGGCTACCCTGTTATGTTAAAATCCGTTTATGGTGGTGGCGGTAGAGGAATTAGAATTGTGAATAGTGATAAAGAATTACGTGAAGGTTATGAATCTGTAACTGGTGAATCAATTGCAGCTGTAGGTAAGTCTGCAATTCTTGTAGAAAAATATCTGGAAAAAACACGACACATTGAATATCAATTTGCAAGAGACACTCATGGAAATACTGTTCATATCTTTGAAAGAGAATGCTCAATTCAAAGACGTAATCAAAAACTAATCGAACAAACACCTTCACCAATTGTTGATGAAGAAACAAGAGCACGTATAGGTGAAATTGTTTGTAATGCCGCAGATGCGGTTGGTTATACTAATTTAGGCACTGCTGAATTTTTAAGAGCAGATAGTGGAGAATTCTATTTTATTGAAATTAATGCAAGATTACAAGTAGAACATCCAATTACCGAATTTGTTTCTGGATTAGATTTGGTAAAATTACAATTAGATATTGCAAATGGAGAACCAATCCCATTCAAACAAAGTGATTTGAAAATGAATGGTTATGCAATAGAATGTAGAATTAATGCTGAAGATACATTCTTAGACTTTGCCCCTTCTACTGGACCTGTTCCAGATGTTACAATCCCTGCAGGACCTAGTGTTAGATGTGATACTTATCTATATCCTGGATGTACTGTATCTCCATTCTATGACTCACTTATGGCAAAACTTGTTACATGGGGCCAAACATTTGAGGAATCTCGAACTAGAATGCTTTCTGCATTAAATGATTTTTACATTCAAGGTGTTGAAACATCAATCCCTCTTTACAAAACAATACTAAATTCTGATGAATACAAAAATGGTAATCTCTCAACTGATTTTCTAAAACGTTATGATATGATTGATAGATTAACTGAAGATCTTAAGAAAGAAAAAGAAGATAAAAGTGAAGCTGCTTTGGCTGCAGCAATAATTCATTCTGAATACTTTAAAAGTCGTATACAAAACAATGTTGAAAATAATTCTAACTGGAAAAATAAACTGGATTGATGATTAATGGATTACAAGATTCAAGATATTGAAAAATCATTTGATGGAAGGGTAATAGAAAACTTAGGTAACAATGATTACACAATTAAAATAAATGATGATGAACACCAATTAAAAATTCTAAATATGGATTCAAAAGGTATTGAATTTATTTTAGATCAAAAATATCATAAAGCAAAATATCTTGAACAGTCTACTAATGAAATGAATATTGTGATTGACAATGTTCCGATAACTCTTAGCTTGCACTCTCATTTTGATAAAATAGTTTACAAAAATTCTGGTGGAAGCGGTTCTGGAAATGCTCAACTATCTTTGAAGAGTCAAATTCCTGGAAAAGTTGTATCTATTGCAGTAGTTGATGGTGATTCTGTTAAGAAGGGTGATGTTGTTTGTACTTTAGAATCTATGAAGATGCAAGTTGCAGTTAAAGCACACAAAGATGGTGTTGTTAAATCTATCAAAGTTAAAGAAACTGGAACTGTTGCAAAAGGCGACGTAATAGCCGATATAGAATAAAAACGAAATTTTTTACTCTTTTAAGAAATTTTTAATTTCTTCATAATTTGGCTCTTTTAGAGGATCTTCTGAAATCCACTTGTAACCAATTTTACCATCTTCCATAATTATAAACACAGATCGTTTTGCAGCATTATAGTCTTTGATGTGAAGCAGATCTTTTAACAAAATATCATAATCTCTAATTGTTTTACTACTGTAATCTCCTAAAAGTGGAAAATTGAAGTTATTTTTTTCTGCAAACGCTTTGTTTGCAAATGGACCATCATTACTAATAGCAACAACTTGTGCTCCTAGATCTGAGATCTCTTGCCAAGAGTCTCTAAATATACATAATTCTGCTTCACACACTGGTGAACTAGCGGCAACTATGAACGACAAAACAATTTTTCCTCCTTTGAATTCGTCCAAAGTCCTCAATTTCAATTCTGTATCAGGAAGTTCAAAATCAGGAGCAATATCTCCAATGTTTAAAGACATGGATGCTTTTTCTTAATGTTCTATAAAGTACTTTAGAAAAATGTTCTTTTTCAAAATTAGATCGAAACAATGAGGCATAGCTTTTTATACAAAAATCAGGGTGAAAAGCTAAATTGGTCGGGGAACTAGCGGGCAATTATAGTACCGTTGTATTGATGTTTGGCTTTGCCGTAGCAGCAATGGCCCCCGCATTACTTATTTCCAGAATGATTTCTCCTAGAAAACGAAGTAATCCTGTGAAATTTTTACCAATGGAATGTGGTCAAGTACCATCTGGTGAAGGAAGAACCCATTTCATGATGCAGTATTATCCGTATATTCTGATGTTTGTTGTTTTTGATGTAATGGCGATTTTTCTATATGCATGGGGTAGTGCTATTTTAGAACTTCCAAAGAGTGCAACTTTACCGATGATGGGGTTCTTAGCAATTATGTTTGGAGCAATGGCATTTGCATTGTACCAATCAGGGAGGAGAAGAATTTGGTAGTTATTTATGTACAAAATATTTTCAAGGAGATGAGAAATATTGCTTAAAGATTTGATTACTCCAGAAAATGCAAATGTCTTTGTAGGTAAGTTAGGGGATATTTTAGAAAAAGCAATTGATAAACCATTAGGTTATGCAATCAATTGGGGAAGAATTTGGTCCTTATGGCCGGTACATATTGAAACAGCATGTTGCAGTGTAGAGTTTGGTGCAGCATCTAGTCCAAGATATGATGTTGAAAGATTTGGAATCATTGAAGCATTTGGTTCACTCAGACAATGTGATCTAGTTGTTGTACAAGGAACTATCACACGTAAAATGGCACCACGTCTTAGATTAGTTTATGATCAAATGCCAGAACCAAAATATGTAATTGCTATGGGTGCCTGTGCAATTACTGGAGGATTGTATTTTGATTCATACAATGTACTTCCAGGAATTGATGGAGTGATTCCAGTTGATGTTTATGTTCCAGGTTGTCCACCTAGACCTGAAACTTTAATTCAAGGATGTATTTTGTTACAAGAAAAAATCAAGAGGATGAAAGCTAGGAAGTTTGTATGATGAGTACTGAAACCGCATCAGCAGAGGTTAAATCTGAGGGGAAACCAACTCCTGCAAAAAAACCTGAAGAAAAACCAATTGAATTACCCGAATTTGAGAAAGGTCTCTCTGATAAAATTACTGAAAAGTTTGGTGATAAAGTTGAGGTTGCCTTTGTTAAAGAAGACAGAGTCCGAATTAATGTGGGTAGTGAGAATGTACATGATGTTGCTGAATTCATTCGTGATGAAATGAATTTTGATCATGTTGAGTCTGTTTCTGGAGTAGACTTCCCTCAAGACAAAGAAATTGAAGTTGTTTATCATATAGGCTCTTATTCTGATTCTTCATTATCTAGACAAGTTCTTGTTTTAGCTACTAGAACTCAAAGAGAAGAAAACCCAATTCCTGGAAAAGATGCAACTAAACTTCCTACTCTTAGAGATATTTTTTACAGTGTTGAATTTCATGAACGAGAAATTTTTGAAATGTTTGGTGTTTTCTTTGAAGGACATCCTGATAATAGACGATTATTGCTACCTGAAGATTGGGCCGATTTACCTCCGCTTAGAAAGGACTTTGATACGCGAGGACGATAGATATGACTGAAATAATGCCAGGATTAGCACTCCAAAAAGTTGATGAACGAATTATGACTCTGAATGTTGGACCCCAACATCCAGGTTCTGGTCACATGAGAATTGTTGTCCAGATTGATGGTGATTATATTGTTGCATGTGATCCAGATCCAGGATATGTTCATCGTGGGGAAGAAAAAATGGCAGAATATAGAAACTATATCACAAATATTCCACACTTAGAAAGACCAGTTATTCATGATTCATGTAATGTTCTTTATCCTTATGTTCTAGGGGCTGAAGAACTTTTAGGAATTGAAGTTCCTGAACGTGCAAAGTATATTCGAGTTATTGCATCAGAACTTAACAGATGTATCTATATCATGTATTGGCTTGCAATTTATGGAATTTTCTTAGGCCATTCTACAATGTTTATGTGGCCTGCAGGTGATCGAGAATTTTTAATTGATCTTATGGAAAAAATGAGTGGTGCAAGAGTTACACATGCTCATTTCATTCCAGGTGGAGTTCGAAATGATTTACCTCCAAACTTTGAAGATGTATGTTTACGTCAAGTAAATTATTTCGAAAAACGTATCAAAGAATACGCAGCAGTATTTTATGATAACCCAATTCTTATTTCAAGAACTGCAGATACTGGAGTCTTGTCTAGAGAAGATGCAATTAGACTTGGAACAACTGGTTCTGTTCTTCGTGCAAGTGGAGTTGATTATGATCTTAGAGTCAAAGAACCTTATGATGTTTATGATGAATTAGATATTCACACTAATGTAATGAAAGAGGGTGATGCATATGCAAGATCTAGAATACCATGGCTTGATATGATGGAAAGTTGTAATATTATTAGACAAGCGCTACAAAAAATGCCAAAGTCTGGTTCTGTCAGAACAAAATTAAAACCAAATCCAAAAACAAAAGGAGCAGCTACTGTATACAAACGTGTAGAATCTGGTAGAGGTTCTTTGGGTTGTTATATTGTCTCTGATGGTAAAGTGGAACCTTATAGACTAAAACTAAGCGTTCCTTCATTTAGAAATTTGATTGCACTCCCATATCTTCTCAAAGGAGAAAAACTTGGTAACATGCCATCAGTATATTGGAGTCTCAATTATTGGCCAGTGGAGGCAGATAGGTAAATGTCTGTTATTGCACCAAAATTCAAACTAAGTGAATTCATCAAATCATTACTTGATAATGTTTTCTGGATTATTCTAATTGTAAACTTAATTGGTATTCCTGCAATTATGATGGTTTTGTTCTTTATTGAAATGCCTGTCATTCATGGTGAACTACTTACACCATTTTTGGCACTTTCGTGGATTGCAGATCCGACTAGAACTCTTCCTATAATTCAGTCCTTTATGGAAACTGATATTTTTAGAGTAATGGCATTTCCAGGATTTGGTTTTGCAGCATTGTTAGCTGCTGGAACAATTTTTGTTGAAAGAAAGATGCTTGCAAAATTACAATTAAGAGTTGGTCCTTTCTATTGTGGAAAACTTGAAGGTATTTTACAATTAATGGGTGATGGTCTAAAATTAATTTCTAAAGAAATTATAATTCCTGCAAAGGCTGATAAACCAATTTTCTGGGCTGCACCCGTAATCTTTGTCGGAGCTGCAGCAGCATTTGTTGCACTAATTCCAGTTGCACCAGGTTGGGTAGTTGCAGATGTAGATTTAGGTTTGATTGCGGTATTTGCAGTTATTGGATTTTTCCCAATTATTACTATTCTTTCAGCATGGTCTGCAAATAGTAAGTTCCCCTTCATTGGAGGAATTAGAGCTTTATTCCAAATGGTATCATTTGAAATTCCATTAATCTTGTCTTTATTGGGAGTTGTAATTTTAACTGGAACTCTTAACTTATCTGAAATTGCAGCAAGTCAATCTAGTTTTCCATGGATAGTATTTTTACCAGTAGGTGCAATTGTCTTTTTCATTACAATGCTTGCAGAATTAGAAAGAATTCCATTTGATTTACCAGAGGCTGAAAGTGAAATTGTAGCTGGATGGTTAACAGAACTTTCTGGAATGATGTATGGTCTTGTTCAATTGGGAACTTATCTCAAACTTTATGCATTTGCCGCATTGTTTGTTGTATTGTTTCTAGGTGGTTGGAATGGCCCATCAATTGTACCTCCTTTCCCTGCCGAAATAATCACTGATGGCATTACCATGGGTCCTGTAACCCTCAAAGTCCCTGGATTACCAATATTTTCTCAAGAAATGCTTAACGGAACACTATGGTTTGTTCTCAAAACAGTAGGTGTGATTTTCTTTATTATCTTACCAAGAGGTGTATTCCCAAGAGTTAGAGTTGACATATTGTTGAACCTAGGTTGGACTAAACTAATTGGACTTGCTTTCGTTAACATCTTTATTGCTCTGGGATTGCTTTACGCTGGAGTGTTAGGACCGGGAGGATTGCAATAATGGGAACTGCAACTGGAATTATTCGTGCATTAAATTCTGGAATTAAACATATGGCAATGAAGCGATTTACTTTACGTTATCCTGAAGAGAAACTAAAATTTGTTGGTGATGGATATCAATTTGATCCTTCAACCGGTGTTGGAATTGCTGGATTAAAGGGACGTCATATGTTATTTCATGATCATTGTACTGGTTGTCAATTATGTTCTATTGCGTGTGAAGGTGTTGCTGAAGCAATTGCTATGGTAAAAGTTCCAGAAGAACAAAAACAAAATAAAAAAGCAATTATGCCTCAAATTGATTATGGTAAATGTGTTTTTTGTGGACTCTGTGTTGATGCATGTCCATTTTATGCATTATACATGACAAATGATTATGAATTATCTTCATTTTCCAAAGAAGGATTAATCTATACACCTGCACAACTTCAGGTAAAACCGTACGTTGCACAGGATAGTGAAATACAAATAACTTCTAGAGGTGCAACACATGGCTGATGCAGCATTTTTAGCATTAACAGTAATTACTATTGGTTCAGCAATTGCTGCACTTGAATTAAGATCACTAATTTATGGTTCTATTGCTTTGATGGGAACTCTTGGTGGAATTGCTGGTTTCTTTTTCTTATTAGATGCACCATTTGTTGCATTGTTCCAATTAGCAGTTTATGTTGGCTCTATTGCTGTTTTGATATTATTTACTGTAATGTTGGTAAAAAGAGAACTCATATTCAAAAAAATTGAAGACAAGAGGAGAAAGTTTGCAGGAATTGGATTGATGCTTGTAGTGATGGTGTCATTAGGCGCTGTTTTCTTAGATTCTGGAATTAAAACAATAACAACTGATGAACCCCCAGTTAATTTTAGAGATATTGGTGCAGACTTTGTAATCTATTACTGGCCTGCATTGATTTTAATGGGATTAATTTTAGCGGGTTCTATTACTGGTGCATTAGTATTGGCAAAACGAGAGGATGTGGAGAATGACCAGCGAACTAGTTGATTTCACACTTGTTTCAGTTGCCCTATTAGGAATAGGAATTTACGGTTTAGCTGTAAAGCGTAATTTTATCCGAATGTTATTTGCTGTTGAAATTATAATTAATGCTGCAAATCTTAACCTTGTTGCATTTGGTAGATTCTTACCTCATAGCGGTGGACAAACTTTAGCATTATTCTCGATTGCAATTGCAGCAGCTGAAGTAGCAGTTGGACTTTCATTAATTATTGTAGCATATAGGATGTATCAAAATGTCGATATTGCAGACTTTAGGAGCTTGAAAGGATAATGGAATATGCATTATTACAGGCAGTTATACTGCCCCTGCTACTAGCACCTGTAGCTTATATCATTGGAAGAAAATTAGGTCCGACACCTGCAATGTGGTTTACATTTGCTGTTTTACTCTATACTACAATCCTTGTAATTAATGCTGCACTTTCTGGAACTGTGGAAGAACACTATCCATGGACAACACAATTTGGTGAGTTTGGTTTGTTGATGGATGGTTTAGCATCACCGTTTGCAATAATCATTTACGTATTATCTACAATCTTGGTACTTTATTCAAAACCATACATGCTTCACATATTCCATCATCAATTTGAAGAAGAACAAAATATTACTACATCTACAAGTGGACAAACTTCTATTGTTGAAGCCTCTTCACTTTCAAATTATGTAAATGCAAAATCAGGACTTTACTTTGCACTTTATCTTCTTTTTGCAATGGGAATGCTTGGAACAGTTCTTGCAACAAACCTCATTGAATTCTTTATATTTTTTGAAATCATGCTGATTCCTGGTTTCTTTTTAGTTGCTCTTTGGGGCGCTGGTAATAGAAGAAAGATTGGTTTAATGTTCTTGTTTTGGACTCATGCAGGTGCAGTTGTTTTGCTGCTGGGCTTTTTGATGATTGGTTTGACTGTTGGAAGTTTCGACTTTGCAGACATTCACGAATCGGATATTCCTCAAGACATTGCGATGATTTCTGCAGTTGCAATTGCATTAGGTCTTGGTGTAAAACTAGCAGTATTCATGTTCCACATTTGGCTTCCATATGTTCACGGTGCTGCACCAACACCAATTAGTGCATTATTGTCTCCGGCAATGATCGGAATTGGTGCTTATGGTATTTTTAGACTAATTGTTGAATTTTTGCCTGCAACCTTTGCTGATCTGTCAATATGGTTCTACATTTGGGGACTTGTTACAATGATTTATGGTGGTGCAATGGCACTAATGCAAGATGACATAAAACGTCTTCTTGCATATTCTAGTATAAGCCAAATGGGTTATCTTTTGTTTGGTATTGGTTCAATGTCTGCACTTGGTCTTGCAGGAGCTGAGATGATGTATGTAACACATGCCATTGGAAAAGGAATTCTCTTCATGATGGCAGGAATTATAATTGTTAAAGTTGGAACTAGAAGTCTTTCAAAACTTGGAGGATTAGCTGGAAAGATGCCAATTACAGCAGTATGTGCAGTAATAGGTGCCTTGACAATAATGGGAATACCTCCAACCAGTGGTTTTATGGGTGAATGGATTCTCTTTGCAGGTGCATTACAAACTGCACTTGAAGAAGGTTCTACACTAAGAGCAGTAGGATTTGGTTTAGGTCTTGTCGCAACTGTTCTTACAATGTCTTATCTTCTATGGATGCTAAAACGTATTTTCTTTGGAAAAACACCTGAACATCTTGAAAATGTAAAAGAAGGAAGTTGGTACATGACTGCACCAATGATGGTGTTGGCAGGATTTTCTATTGTAGTAGGAATTTATCCTGACATATTTTACAAAACAATTATTCCGTACATGAATGGAGTGTTGGGGGTTTAGAATATGGTAACTGAGTTAATGGGATTTGAAATTGGAACAACAAGTGCTTGGTTAGTTTGGATTCTTCCATTTGTAGCAGCTATGATTATTCCTGGCATTGGAAAATTATCAAAACATGCAACAGGATATGTTGCAGTAGCATTTGCATTAATGAGTGCTGTATCTGCAGCCACAATGATTCCAGTAGCTCTTGAGGCAGCTGAATTACATCATCAAATAACGTGGATAGAGTCACTTGGTCTAAAGGGCGGAGTATTAGCAGATCCACTTTCAATTATAATGGCCAATGTTGTTGGTTGGATTTCATTCCTCATTATGATTTACAGTACAGGATACATGAAAGGCGATAAAGATATTCCAAGATTCTGGTTCTGGATGATGTTCTTTATTGGCTCCATGCAATTAATTGTATTATCTGATAATTTACTTCAAGTATTCTTTGGTTGGGAAGGTGTAGGACTTGCGTCGTATGCATTGATTAGCTTTTGGTATCGTGATAAGAAGAAAGATCATGTTGGTGTTGAAGGACGAACCGTTCTTGGAATGTTAGATTACTATTCCCCAACTCATGCTGGTATGAAGGCATTCATCATGACAAAAGTTGGTGATGTGATGATGATTGCAGGTATGCTTTTGATATTTTTGTTTGCAGGAACTTTTGGATTTAAAGAATTGTTAGGAGATACTTCATGGGCAACTGCAATGTCTGCTCAAGGACTTTTAGTTCCTGCATTTGTTTTACTTTTTGGTGGTGCAATGGGAAAGTCTGCACAATTCCCATTAAACGAATGGCTGTTAGAAGCAATGACTGGGCCTACTGCTGTATCTGCATTGATTCATGCAGCAACAATGGTCAAGGCAGGTGTATTCTTAGTTGCAAGACTAGGACCACTTGTATTTGCATTAGGAGCCGCAGGAATTCTTGCAGATCAATTCTTTGAGATTATTGCATGGGTTGGTGCAATTACTGCATTATTATTGGCAACGCAAGCAATGGTCAATCCTGAAATTAAGAAAGTTCTTGCTTATTCAACTGGTTCTCAAATTGGTTATATGATGATGGCATTAGGTATTGCAGGATTATCTTATCAATATGTTGATGGATATACTGCCGGATTCTTCCATTTAATTTCTCACGCAATGTTCAAAGCTTCATTGTTCATGGCAGCTGGTGCAATATTGCATACTGTTGGTTCTAGATTTATGACCGATATGGGAGGTCTACGAAAGACGATGAAGAAAACTTATGCATTCATGTGGGCAGCTGGTCTTGGTTTAATGGGTGCTCCATTTATCACAACAGGTTTCTGGAGTAAGGATGCAATTTTTGCTGCTGTTTATGAATCTGGAAATGAATGGGCATTGCCATTATACATTATTGCTGTTCTAACTGCAGTCATCACTGCTTTCTATACTATGAGAATGATGGGGTTGGTCTTCTTTGGAAATAAGAGTAAACATATTGAAAAGATGGAAGAAGAAGGACACCATGTCCATGAAGCATCATTGTCAATGTGGATTCCATATGGAATTCTTGCTGTTCTAACTATTGGAATTGGTTTAATTGGATTATCTGCTGAAGAAGGACTTCATCATACGTTTGTAGAGTATCTTGACCATTCTTATGGCATTCATTCTGCACATGTTGCAAATGAACCATCAATTCTACCAGGATTCTTACAAGGACTTAATCCAGTTGCACTTGGTTCATCATTGATAGCATTTGCGATAGGAGCAGGATTAGGTTATATTTTCTATATTGGTAGATGGGTTGATCCTGTAAAGGTTGTAAACTCTAATATTGTATTTTATTCATTTCATAAACTTCTCTTAAACAGATGGTACCTTAATGCTATGGTGTATTGGTGCTTTGTTGCAGCACCATTGTGGTTGGCAAGAGGTGTATTCAGATACTTTGAAAGGACAGCTATAGATTATGGTATGAATGATGGATTCCAGAAAGCAATTGGATGGAGCGCAAAAGTTGTACAAGGAACCCAAACTGGTGTATCCCAATCATATCTATTCGTATTTGGAGCAGGACTACTATTCGTAGTTTTGATATTATTGATGTAGGTGATATGAGATGTTAGAAATTACTTCAACCCCATTAGTATTAATTGCAATTTTAGGAACTGTTGGTATTCTCCTTCCAATCATTAGTATTGTAAGAAAAGAAAAAGGTTCTAACTCATTTTATGCCGTGATTGCATTTGCAGCACTAATTGTATCAATGGGTTATGTTGGCTATCAATTCTTAAGTGAAAACGTAGCACCAGCTGCTCTTTTTTCTGAAGATGTAATTGTAGATGATGCCTTTGGTGGATTATTTGCAATTGCAATGCTAATTGTTGCTCTGTTTACTACTGTTGGCTCTTTTAATTATATGAGAAAACATAATTCTCCTGCTGTTTACTATTCACTAATTTTACTTGCAACCATTGGTATGGTGCTAGTAGCATATTCTACTGATCTGGTAATGTTGTTTGTTGCATGGGAATTAATGAGTATTCCAACATATGTTTTAGTTGGATTTATGAAAAAGAATCCAAGCTCAAATGAGGCTGCTCTAAAGTATTTCTTGTTTGGTGCATTATCATCTGCAATCATAGTTTACGGAATTTCAATTTCATATGGATTAACTGGTTCTACAAATATTGGAGAAGTAATTCAAGGATATTCCACACTTGATCCTTCACTATTGCCTCTTGCGTTACTTTCAGTTGGAATGTTTATTGCAGGATTTGGATTCAAGATGGGACTTGTACCTTTCCATCAATGGCTTCCTGATACATATGAAGGTGCACCACCTCCAATCACAGCATTACTTGCAGCAGCTACTAAGAAGGCTGGATTTGCTGCAACGATTAGAATTGTGATTCTTGGAATGGTTGTTTTACATCTTGATTGGACTTTAGCTTTAGGAATTCTTGCCGTTATGACAATGACTATTGGTAATGTTGCTGCAATAATGCAAAAGAATCTTTCTAGAATGTTGGCGTATTCTAGTATTGCACATGCTGGATACATTCTGATTGGTCTTGCAATTGCTCCTCATAGTTCACTTGGTTTGCAAGGTTCTTTGTATCATATTCTGAACCACGCAGTGATGAAAGGCATGGCCTTTATTGCAATTGCAGGAATTGTAACAACTCTTGCTGTTACTCATATTGATAAACTGAAGGGCCTTGGAAGAAGAATGCCAATTACTGCTCTTGCTTTGGTAATCTCATTATTTGCATTGGCTGGTGTTCCTCCACTTGCAGGATTTTGGAGTAAGTTGATGTTATTTGGTGGTGCATTAGATGCTGGTTCTGTAATTTGGTGGGCACCATGGCTTGCAATAGCTGGTGTCTTAAACAGTGCATTATCTCTTGCTTACTATGGTTGGATTACGAGAAAGATGTACTTTGAAGGCGAAACAGAAAAGAGAGTTAAAGAACCAAAATCAATTATTGCTGTAATGATTACTGCAACGATTTTCTTGATAGGATTTGGTGTATATCCAGAACCAATAATGAAATTTGTAGAATTTGCAACTCCTGTTTTTAGTTTAGGTCTTATGCCTTAAATGAAGTAAATTTAATTAAATTTTCTAAATTTATTTTAGCATCATTATCTGGAATTCCTCTTAACCCTACTCTTGCTTTTTCGGCATATTCTTTTAACAATTCTTCCATTTTATTGAATACATCTCTTGGGTCCGAACTTTTCTTAATCAAGATATTGAATAATTTATCTTCATTTTTCCAATCAAACAAATCATCTCTTATTTGATATGCAATTCCAAGGTTTATTCCATATTTTGTTAATGATTCAATTTGCTCTTCAGTTCCTCCTGCAATAATTGCACCTGCTCTTGCTGCCACTTCAAATGCTGTTGCTGTTTTGTATTCTATAACTCTTAGATAATCATCAAATGTAACATCCTCACTTGCCTCTAATCTATTTTCAATCATTTCCCCTTCACTCATTAACATTGCAGTTGAAGCCAAATCTTTTGTAATTCTTGCATTATCTAATCTCGAAGATATTGCAAGAATCAATCCTAAAACAAAATCACCAGTTAAAACACTTGTATTATATCCAAATTTAATATGAAACGGATCTTTTTGTCTTCTCATAGTTTCATTATCTATAATATCGTCATGGATGATTGATTCCATGTGTAAGAATTCGACAGCACAAGATGCTGCAAATGTATTATCATCGATTTTACCCACACTTTCAGCAGCCAAAGTCAAAATAATTGGTCTTATTCTTTTTCCTCCATCTAATGAATACTTGAGAGGCTCGATAAATTCTGATTCTGAATATAATGATAATTCTTTATCTAAAGCTTGATCTATCTTTTTGATATATTCTCCATATGTTTCAAGTAAAGGATTGATCTCGATATTTTTTCTGTCCAAGATAGTATAATGAAAAAATTTTCCCATAAGTAAATAAATCTTGGTGCTCCAGCCGGGATTTTCATCATTTGATTTTGAACCCGGGATCTTTGCCTTGAAAGGGCAAAATGCTTGACCGGTCTACACCACTGGAACCCAAAAAAGTTCTGTATTTTGACCATAAAATCTTTTGTAAACCACAAAGATTTTTTTACTGGCAAATTTGCAGATGAATTATGAATTTAGTTAAAAAAATTGATGAAATGATTGAAGAACGAAGTTTATTGAAACATCCATTTTACCAATCATGGTCTGATGGAAAATTGACAAAGGAATCTTTAGCAGGTTATTCGAAAGAGTATTTTCAACTTGTTAAGGCAGTTCCTACCTTTATGGCCCCAATTATTGAAAAAGCACCAGATGGTGTAGTAAATGAGTTAATTGAAAATCAGCAAGAAGAATCTGATCATATTCAACCATGGATTGCATTTGCAGGAGAACTTGGAATTTCTGAAGATGAATTAACCGCTTATACTGGATTGCCAAAAACACTGAGAGCTGTTTCTGAATTGAATAAATTAATGAATACATATGAAGGTGGAGCATGCGCAATGTATGCCTTTGAAAAAGAAATCCCAAAAATCAGTCAAACAAAACTTGATGGATTGGCAGAATTCTATGGTTTAACAAATCATGAAGCAACAGAATATTTCAAACTCCATACTGAAGCTGACATTAGACACGCTGCAGCATGGAGAAATATTTTAGAAAAATCTTCAACTGACTCAAACAACTTAATTGAAATTGCAGACAAATCTCTTTCTGCTCAAAATTTGTTGTTAGACAGTTGTTTTGAAGAATACTGTTAACCTCATAACATTTTATACCTAAGAAAAAATTCATTTGCTTAGGGCCCGTAACTCAGCTTGGTAGAGTAACCGGCTCATAACCGGTGAGCCAAGGGATCGAAGCCCTTCGGGCCCATTTATTTTCAATTAGTTTTAAAATAAGCACTTTCAAAACTTAATGGTCGCAATGAAGAATCAGAGTTATATCTGAATGATGATTGGAAGGCATTTGTCTGAGCTGCCAGAATTTATTTATTGATTTGTTTTTTTACTTTTTCTAAAATATCTTCATCAATGATATTTTCTTTGTATAGTATTTCTGAAATTTGTAATATGTCTAAAATAGAATGCATTTTTACTCCCAATTCTGCTAAATCTTCTTTGGCACCTTCCATTCTATTGACAATTACATATGCATCTTTAATTGAAATATTCACTTCCTTTAGAGACTTAATTGCATTAACAACTGAACCTCCTGTAGTTGCAACATCATCAATCATTACTACATTCATTCCATCGTAAATTTTTCCTTCAACTGATTTTGATGTGCCGTAATCTTTTGGTTTACTTCTAACATAGATTAGGGGTTTGACTGTTTCTATGGCTAATGCTGATGCAATTACCAACCCTCCTGTTGGAACTGAAACAATTGAATCAAATTTTTCTAGTCCAATATCTTGTACAATCTCATTTTCCAAATATTTTACCATCTCCCTAAACTTATGGGGATAACTTGGTACTAATCTTAAATCTACATAGTATGAACTCTTTTTTCCACTTGCAAGCGTAAAATCCCCAAATTTTATAATGCCTTTTTGGTGTAGAAATATTGTAAAGTCTTTTACAAATTCCATATCAAATTTAATTACATTGTATTTATTTTGGTTTGTATTGAGTGTAAATTATGCCTGAAATCTGGTTGAATTATGGAATTACAGACGTCGTTTTGGACATAAAAGCTGAGAATTTAGAACAAAAGATTGATTCTGATGGTAAGGTTTTGGATGATTCAGAAATCAATGAAAAACTTAACGTTCTTGATTTATCAAAACCAATGGAGCTTGTAGTTTTACATAACTCAAAATCTATTCAAAAAATAATTTCATCAATCTTTACTTTATGTGAACAAAAATCTAAACCATTTCCAAAAATTTTAACAGATAAAAAAATTCTAAATTTGGTCAAAGCAGGTTTACCTGAAGGAAGTTCAATTAATGAGTTTGATGATGTCAATATAGAAAATTCCAACCTAATTTTTATGGGTGAAATGGAATTTGATGGATTATTTGGTTATGAAACAATTTCTACGCGTTTGATCAAAAAATTTGGTATTGATTCTATGCTTTCAGCATATGCAAAAAGAAATGGAAATCTTCCAGTATCTGGACAGTATCCTGAAAGTCTACAAGAGGCAAAAAAATTTTCCGATAATTTTGAAATTCAAGGAATTGAAATCATTGCAAATTCACAAGGTATTGTTGATTTTACTATTGATCATCCCTCAAAAACACTTTCTACAACAAAATTTTTAGAAAATAATTCAATCAAAGATGTAGGGCAACATAAAACAATGATTCTCAGCACTGGAAAAGATGCCAGTAATGACACTCTGGGAAAATCACTTTCTTCACTTTGGAATTGTTCAAATGCAATTAAAAATAACGGTCTTGCAATTTTAGTGGCAGAATGTAAAGGTGGTTTAGGTTCTGATGCAATTCAACAATACATTGAAGGCAGATTAACTTTAGAACAACTTCGAAATCCTACAAAATACATTAGTGGTATGGAAGATCTATTGTTTCTATCAGAAATTCAAAAGAATTTCCAAATTGGATTGATTTCAATACTTCCTGAATTTTATATGAAGAAACTTGATATGATTTCTTTACCTGGCATAAAATATTCTATGGATTATATTCTAAAGACTCAAGGTGTAAAACAAAAAGTTGCAGTAGTTACAGATGGTGCTAGACTTTTACTAAGGTAAAAAATTTGGCAAAAAACCTGTCGGCAATGGTGCACATAAAATTGCTAATCCTATAATTCCAATATATGCAATTTTTCTATTTCTTGAAAGTGGTGATACATCATCAAGTGGTGATGCACTAGGATTTTTTGAACTCATTACAAAAATCAATATTGCCATTATCCAATAATTTAACAAAACAAGAATTATCATACTTCCATAAGTTGCATATCTGTGTAATTTTGGACCAAGTAATGTTCTAGCCATATGTCCTCCATCCAATTGCCATGCAGGAAGTAAATTCAGAAATGTAATTAAAAACCCAATCCATGCTGCAAACATTATTGGTGTCATAATTACTTCGTGTCCTGGCATTCCTTTACCAAATAATGCCAAACTAGCAGTCATCAGTAATGGCTCTCCCATTCCCCATTCCGTGAGCCTAGAGTCTGCAAACATTCCAGCAGCTATGTCTTGATCTAAAATTGGTGCAGTATATGCCCCATAAATTGAAACTATTACTGCAATTATTAATCCCGCAATGGGGCCTGCAATTGCTACATCAAATAATATTTCTCGGTTAATTGTTAATCCTCGTGATTGAATAAAAGCACCAAATGTTGGAATTCCAATTACAGGTAACCCTGGGATAAAAAATGGCCAAGTTGTTTTTAATCCGTGTGCTTTGGCAGCAATAATGTGACCTAATTCATGAATTCCTAAAATTCCTAATAATGATAATGTGTAGATTCCTGCCATTTCTAAAGGATCTCCAATTTCTACAACTGAGTTTGTTCCAGATGTTCTATAGAACCCATCAATCATTACAAATGAAATAACAACAGCAAACAAAATTCGAGGAGTCCATGATGAACTCATCCATTTTCTCTGTTTTTTTGGAGTAAATTTTTGAATGATGATATATTTTCCATCATTCATTTTTTCTAATTTGCAAGCAAAACTCATATTTTCTAATTTTCTTGCTAAATCTTCAAATTTTGATTTAAATTCAAAATCCTCAATTCTAAACTCCAATGAAAATTGTGTTTTTGTAAAATCACTAACATCAAATATGGAATTTACTAATGAAATAACCCCTTCTTGTGAGTTTTCATCCATATTTTTTTAAACTATTCTTTCTATTAATGGTCTTTTGGTTTAAAATTAAATATTGATGGTTGTATCGTATTTTATGCAAGTTATTCTAAAAACCCTTGGCGATTGTAACATTCGACGAGCAGAACCAAGCGATCTGATATCTATAATGGAGATTAATCTGAAAACTCTTCCTGAACACTATTCTGATTATTTTTATGAATCCCTATTGGCTGAATTACCAGAGGCATTTATTGTTGCTGAAATTGCAGGAAAACATGTTGGCTATATTATGTGCAAAACGGAATTTGGATTTTCAAATTTTAAGAAATTAGGTTTTGTCAAAAAAGGTCATGTTGTATCTATTGCAGTTCTTGATGAATATAGAAAAAAAGGTATAGGAAATGCACTTGTTGAGGAATCTGTAAATGGTGTTAAATTACGAAAATGTGATGAATTCTATTTAGAAGTAAGATGCAGTAATAATGAGGCTGTAAGACTATATGAGAAATTTGGATTTATTATAAAACAACAACTTAATGCATATTATCGAGATGGCGAAGATGCATATCTTATGGCAATTGAATTAGATTAGTTTAAACCAATAAATAACTCACAAAAAATTTTTTGCCATGGATAAACGTAAAGGAATGGGGATTGCTATTTTCATGCTTTGCATTGGTGGTTTTTTCCTTTATGCATACTTGTTAATGCTTTCTGAATGGAGTCCAATTGTATTACAATTATCTGTGTTAATGATTGCTGGAGGAATTCTTGGTGTTGTTGCATGGATTGGATATGTGATGGCAACAACAAAATCTTCATCTGCATCAATTACATCTGACGACTAGTTTATTTAGAAATTTTAACATCTACTACAGTTTGATAATATCTAGGACCAACTGGCCTTACAATTTTTGAGGTTAGAATTTCTGATTGTATTGGTGAGATCTGAAGAAAATGTTCTTCTGAAAGTTTTCCTGCATCTGATTTTTTATCTGCATGAATATGAGAATAATAATGAATAATTCCTCCATTCTTTGTTGTATTAATTGCTGATTCCAAAAATTCATCAGATCTTTCTGGTAATACCATCAAAGTTCTATCTGATTTATCCATTAACTGCTCTTTGATAATTTCTGATGCATCCCCATTTATTGAAATTATATTTCCTGCAAGTTTGTTTTGTTCAATATTTTTTTCACATAATTTTGATGCCATTGGATTGATGTCTAAACTAAAAACTGTACATTTCTTTTTCTTTGCAGCCATTATGGAAAACATTCCTACTCCTGCAAACATGTTAGTAATTATTTCTCCATCTTGAATCAGGTTTGCAATTCTTTCTCTTTCTGTTGATAATCTAGGTGAAAAAAATGCATTTTCTACATCTACAGTAAATTTACATCCAAATTCCTTGTATTCTGTTTTTGTATTATCTTCCCCAGCTAAAATCTCTAATTTTCTTGTACGAAAATCTCCTTCAACATCTGATGCTTGATAAAAAACACTTTTTGCAATTTTTACTTCTTTAAGTAAAGTTTCTCCTATGATTTTTTTCTTTGAGAGTAAAGAATCCGGAATTCTTACAATTATAATTTCCCCAATTTGATCAAACGCTGAAATCAATTCACTATTCTCTGCTAATGTTAATACATTTTCTAATGCTTTTTTCAGCATTCTAGTCATTTTTTATAATAATAGTTTCCGGATGTTTTTTGATTTTTGTCTAATCTACTTTCAAGTTTGTTTACTCGAGGCCTGAGACTTTTTTCATCTCTTCTAAATGACATATCTAATGATTTTAGAAATCTGTTCATGGCATTTGCCTTTGACATTGGGGATGTTGCTTTGCCTTCTACTCCTGACTCCCCTTCAAAGATTACCATTGAGTCTGAAACAAGATCCATCAATTGTAAATCATGATCAATTACTATTGCTGATTTTCCAAACGAGCGAACAAATTTTTGTAAAAATTTTGCTACTGCAATTCTATCTTCTACATCTAAAAATGCAGATGGTTCATCAAGTGCATAAACATCTACTTTTTGAAGTAAACATGATGCTACTGCCACTTTTTGTAGTTCTCCTCCTGAAAGATTTCTGATAGATTTATTGTAAAGTTTTTTAATTTTTAATGGATCAAGAATCTGTTCTTCCTCCATACTCTCTTCAACTGGGTTACCGTTTGCTTTATCTAATAATGAAATTACATCTACATCAATATCATTTTGAAGATACTGTGGTTTGTAAGCTATCTTGATTTTTTTACTAATATTTCCAGAATCTGGTTTTTCAACTCCTGCAATCATTTTCATCATGGTGGTTTTTCCAAGAGCGTTTGCCCCCATTATGCCTAAAACTTCTCCTTTTCTTACTTGTCCAGGCTCAATTGATACTGAAAATGACTCATATTTTTTTTCTAGTTTTGGATATACTATGACTTCACTTCCTTCTTGAAAAATATCTGTAGATGATGATGATACATCAAATGAAAATTTTTTGTCTCTAAATCTTACATTTTCAGTTGGTAAATAACCATCAAGAAAAACATTGATTCCAACTTTTGTAGATAAAATACTTGATACAATACCATATGCTGCAGGTTCACCATACAAAACTTCGATATAATCACTAAGAAAATCTAGTAATGTTAAATCATGTTCTACAACCATGACACTTTTTCCAATTTTTGCCAAACCTTGAATTACTCGTGCAACTCCTGTTCTTTGAAAAACATCATTGTATGATGATGGTTCATCAAAAAAATAAAATTCAGTATCTTTTGATGCAGCTGCAGCTACTGCAATTCTTTGTAACTCTCCTCCACTCAATTCCTTTAAACTCTGCTCCATGGAATTTTCTAATCCTAATACTTTGATTATCTCTCTTGATACTCCTCTTTCATCATATTTATCGAGAAGTTCTTTTCCGGTTCCTTCAAATGCTTGTGCAATATGATGAACTTGTTGTGGTTTAATTGAAGCACGAATTTGTTTTTGTTCAATTTTTTCAAAATGTTGTTTAAGTTCTGTTCCACTATAATGCTTTAAAATCTCGTCCCATTCTGGAGGATTTTCAAATCTTCCCAGATTTGGTTTTAAATTACCTGATAGAATATTTACTACTGTACTTTTCCCCATTCCATTTCTTCCAAGTAACCCTACCACCTCTCCTTTTTTTGGAGTTGGTAACTTGAATAATCGAAAAGAATTTTGCCCATATTGATGAATTTTGTCTGTTGCTAATTCACTTGCTAGATTAACAATTGTTATTGCATCAAATGGACATACTTTAACACATATTCCGCAACCATTACAAACATCTTCATCAATTTGTGCTTTTTTTGATTCTTCGTTTATAATGATACAATCCGCTCCCGATTTGTTAACTGGACAGTATTTTATGCACTCCAAACCACATTTTTGTGGCTGGCACAGATCTTGATCTAAAACGCCGACTCTATGTGTCATGTCGTAATCCGGTATTTTCTTTGCTTTATACCTATTTTGAGTAGAATAATTCCCTGCGTTACGTTAATAGATGAGAATCTAACATCAATGAACAAGCCGGCCATAGCGTTAGGGTGCGACCCAATCCCATTCCGAACTTGGAAGTCAAACCTGATGTCGCTGTTGTGTTACTAAGATGCGAGAGCCCTTGGGAAGCAACAGTGCTGGCATTTTCTAATTTTCAATCAATCTTTTAATATTGAATTAATTGGGTTGATGTGATATACATGAAAAACTGTACGATTTGTATGGAATCATTTTCTGATGATATTAGATTCTTGAATCATATGATGGAAAAACATGGTTTTAGAAATCCAAATGTTGGAAAACCTGATAGAAATAGTAGAGGCTACTAATTCCTTAAATTCTGTAAATAATCTAAAACCAATCTAACACCAAAACCTGTAGCGCCTTTTGGATTGTATGATTTTTCTTTTGTAGCTGCTCCTTGAGTCCATGCAACACCTGCAATATCTAGATGTACCCATGGTGTATCTTTAATTGCATTTTTCAAAAATGCAGCGGCTGTAATAGTCCCTGCTGCTCTTCCAATTCCCACATTTTTCATATCTGCAACATCTGATTTTATCATATCCATATAGTCTTGTGTTAATGGTAATTCCCAAACTTCTTCTGTTGTTTTTTTAGACGAATCTGTAATCTTTCTTGTTAATTTTTCATTGTTTGATACAATTGCAGCTACATTATTGCCTAATGCAACTATGCATGCCCCTGTTAAAGTTGCAAAATCAATGATTGCTTTTGGAGAAAAATGTTTTTCTCCATATGATAATGCATCAGCTAAAATTAATCGTCCTTCGGCATCTGTGTTTAAAATTTCTGCAGTTTTGCCACTAAATAATTTTATAATATCTCCTGGTCTATAGGATTCTCCTCCAGGCATATTCTCAACTGATGGAATAATTCCTACTACATTAATTGGAATTTTTAATTCAGAAACTGCTTTCATAATTCCTAAAACTGTACATCCTCCACATTTATCAAATTTCATTTCATCCATACTTTGTCCAGGCTTTAATGAAATCCCGCCTGTATCAAATGTAACAGCTTTTCCAACTAATACAATAGGCTTCTCATTTTTTGGACCGTTATTATGTTCTAAAATGATCAATTTTGGTTCATTTTTACTTCCTCCTCCAACAGCTGTAATCCCTCCAAATCCTTTCTTTTTTAACTCAAGTTTGGAAATAATATTACATTTCATCTTATTTTTTTTAGAAATTGTTTTTGCAAAATTTGCTAATGTTGTAGGAGTACATTCGTTTGGTGGTAAATTTGCAATACTTTTAGTAAATATTGTACCATCTGCAATAATTTCGGATGTTTTGATAGCTTGTAAAATTTTTTTTGATTTAGAAACAATGATTGTTAAATCTGGTGAATTTTCTACTTTTTCTGCTTTGAATTTATCAAATTTGTAAAGAGACATTTTGACCCCTTCTGTGATTTGAGAAACTGATGAAATTTGATCAGTAATTAAATTTGGAGGTGTTATAATTGAAAATTCTTTTAGTTTTAACTCCCTTACTTTTTGTGCAATTTTACCTGAAACATATCTAATTGTATCTTTTGTTATATCCTCTTTTTTCCCAATTCCTGCGAGTAAGATTCTTTGAGCTGGTTTTTTTCCTGGAATTGGAATAATACTTAATTTCCCTAATTTGCCTTCCATATCTTTTAGGGATTGATTTATAGCTGATGATGTTTTAGCATCCAATTTCTTTAACCCTAGAACTTTGTTTGATTTTTCTAAAACAAATCCACAAAGAATTTGTGTATTTTTTGCAGAATTCTCAACTTTTATCTTCATATTAAAAATACAAATTTAATGTCTTATTTAGATTTATGATATTTTTTTGAACAATTTCTGATGAAATTTTGTTATTTTTATCAAGAAATTTTGATTATCTTGCTATTTGAAAAAAGACTAAATGTTCTTTTCATTAATGCTTTGACTGTTTTGCATTCTTGTTTACATTTATTTTCTATTTCTAAATTTGAAATTTTTGTGTTTTTTTTAGACAAAATTAATTTAATTAATGGTAATATTGCAGATCTGCCCCCATATGCTGTTTTTTTATCAATTAACCAAAACATGTCTAAAGCCGATTCATCCAAAACTTCCTCTCTAACTTTCTCTCCAAATCTAGAATAATGACCAATTATCATGATCTTACTCTTTGCAAAAAAATTAACCACTTTTACAAATTTTGTACACAAATAACATCGGTTATCAAAAATAAGTATTGGATAATTTTTTGTTATTTCCATGATTTTATCTAGTTGATATTTTATAAAAATTTAATAAAATTCTAGTTTGAGTTTTTTAAAAAATAACTCACTAGTATTATCTGTGATTTTGGAAGCATTCTCTGCAATAAACAGGTCTATCTTCTTTTGGTTTGAATGGTACTTGACAATCGTTTCCACAGTCTCCACATTTTGTATCAAACATTTCTCGTGGTCTATCGTCTCTTCTACCAAATCTAGAGCCTCTATCACCGCCAAATCTACCGCCTGATCTGCCACCAAATCTACCACCGCCACTTCTTGGTTCTGGTTTGTGATTTTGGAAGCATTCTCTGCAATAAACAGGTCTATCTTCTTTTGGTTTGAATGGTACTTGACAATCGTTCCCACAATCGCCACATTTTGTATCAAACATTTCTCTTTCTCTATCGAATGACATTTTTATCTACAGCTTGTGAAATTATACTGTAATTAAACTGTTGTAAAATTAATTCATTTTTTCCAAAAAATTGTAAAAATTTCATTTCTAATCCAATATTTTGAATTTCATTTTTTTTAGAAATAGATTTTTATTAAATTTATGAGGCTACGATCCTGTTGGGATTAAATTATTATCAAATAAAAAAGAATATTCTTAGATCTAGAAAGTTAGTTATTTTGGCAACAAACACTGCTGGTTCTGGTCATCCTGGAGGTTCTTTTTCTATGGCTGAAATTTTGGGTTGTTTATTTAACAAACATTTGAAATTTGATCCTAAAAACCCACAATGGGAAAATCGAGATCGCCTAGTTTTATCAAAAGGTCACGCTGCCCCTGGTTTATTCTCAAACATGGCAGTTGCGGGATATTTTCCAGAATCTGAACTTGAGACTCTGCGAAAATTTGGTAGTAAATTACAAGGGCATCCAGACTTGAAATGCCCTGGAGTTGAATTTTGTGGAGGTTCTTTGGGAACTGGATTGTCATATTCTGTAGGAATTGCTTTGGCAGGAAAAATTGATTCTAAAGATTATCATGTTTATACAATTATTGGGGATGGTGAATCTGACGAAGGTCAAATTTGGGAAGCTGCAATGACTGCTTCAAAATACAAAGTAGATAACCTAACTGTCTTTCTTGACCGAAACTTCATTCAACAAGACTCTTACACTGAACGGATAATGCCTCTTGATGAAAGACTAGAAGGTGATGATCTTTCTGAAATGTGGAAAGATGCATCACGTTGGAAAACTGGTGATAAATGGAGATCTTTTGGTTGGAATGTTATTGAAATTGATGGACATCGAGTTGAACAAATTGATGCTGCAATTAAAAAAGCAAATAGAACTAAAGGAGTACCCACCATGATAATTTCAAGAACTATAAAAGGAAAATCTTTAGAACATATGGAAGATAATCCTCAATGGCATGGCAAGGCCCCTGACTCTGATGTGGTTCCAATAATTAATCTTGAACTTGAATCACAATTCATGATAGCACCTTCAATTATTGCAGGTGATATGACAAATCTGGAAAATGAAATTAAAAGATGTGTTTCTGGTAGATCTGATTATATTCATCTAGATGTAATGGATGGACAATTTGTTCCCACTAAAACTTTTGATCATTTGAAAATTAAAGAATTAAGACCCCTAACTGTTATTCCATTTGATACCCATCTTATGATAAATAATCCTGAAAAACACATTCAAAATTATATCGATGCAGGAAGTGATATTGTAACTGTTCATGCTGAAGTTACTGATGAATCTAGTTTTGGAGAAATTCATGATGTATTAAAACAAAATCAAATAGGTGTAGGGTTTGCAATTAATCCTGAAACTGAATTACCTGAATGGTCTTACAAATTCTTGTCTTCACTTGATCAATTGATTGTAATGTCTGTAGTTCCTGGAAAATCTGGTCAAAAATACATTGAGGAAACACATTCAAAAATGTCTAGATTAAACTCTATTTTGAAACAACATAATTTTTCAGGTTATATTGAGGCTGATGGTGGGGTTAATCTTGAAAATATTGGCTCCGTATTTGCCGATGGTGCTAGAGCATTTGTAGGTGGCGGTGCAATTATTGGTCAACAAGATGTTCGAATAGCCATTAGAGAATTTAGAGATGAAGTTTTAAAATCTAGACGCAGCATCTTACTTGAAAAATCAAATGAATTGGGAGGATCTGATCTAGTAAACAAATGGATTGGTTTGCATGTGATTGGTGAAAAACGAGAGCAAATTAAAAAAATTGCAAAAGAGGCCGGATACATTGAATGACCCAATAATGACTGATATGCGTTCAGAATATACTAAAACTTTGATCCAAGTTGGAAAAGACAATCCAAATGTTGTAGTGTTGGGAGCTGATACTACTGATTCTCTAAAAACTTCAAGTTTTGGAAAAGAATTCCCAAATAGATTTTTCAATGTAGGAATTGCAGAAGCAAATCTTGTTACTGTTTCTGCTGGATTGGCAGTTTCGGGAAAGATTTCTTTTGCAAGTACATATGCTATATTTTTACCTGGAAGAGCAGTTGATCAAATTCGAAATAATATTGCATATCCTTCACCTTTGGGGAAAAAAGGCCTTAATGTAAAATTAGTTGTATCTCATGGTGGGTTGTCTGTTGGGCCTGATGGCGGTTCACATCAACAAATTGAAGATATTGCAATCATGCGAGTAATTCCTAACTTTCGAGTTTTCATTCCTGCTGATACAATTGCTGTTTCTAAATTAACTCGTTTAATGGTAAATGAATATGGCCCATTCTATATGCGAATGGCAAGATCAAAAACTCCTTTAGTTCATTCTGAATCTCAAGAATTTCAAATTGGAAAAGGCATTACTTTGAGAGATGGTTCTGATTGTACTATTGCTTCATGTGGTATTACTGTAAGGATGGCTTTGGAGGCAGCTGAATTATTACAAAAAGAGGGAATTTCTTGTAGAGTATTGGATATGTTTTCAATAAAACCTATCGACCATGATCTTTTAGAAAAAGCAGCACGTGAGACTGGATGTATTGTTACTACCGAAGAACACAACATTCTTGGTGGAATGGGCTCGGCTGTGACAGAATCTGTTTCTGAATCATATCCTGTACCGATTAAGAGAATTGGGGCTCAAGACATGTTTGGAGAATCTGCTAGAGACAAAGAAGTTCCTTTACTTTTAGAAAAACATGGAATAACATCTTTTAATATGGTAAAACAAGTCAAAGAAATAAGGAATAAAAAATTATGAAAATTTTTCTTGATACCGCCAATTTAGAATCCATTCGAAAATTCAACGATATGGGATTATTAGATGGAATCACAACAAACCCTTCTTTGATGTCAAAAGAGGAAGGAAATCCAAAAACTGCAATGGAAGAAATTACAAAAATAATTCAAGGTGATGTGAGTCTAGAAGTTGTTAGTACTGATTATTCTGGAATGATGGAAGAAGGAAGACGTCTTCGTGAATATGGAAATAATGTTGTAGTAAAAGTTCCTATGACTCCTGATGGTCTCAAAGCATGTAAGTCACTTTCATCTGAAGGAATACCTGTTAATGTAACTTTGATTTTTTCACCTAATCAGGCTTTACTTGCAGCAAAGTCTGGTGCAAAATATGTTAGTCCCTTTATCGGAAGATTAGATGATATTGGTCAAGATGGAATGGGGCTGATTAAAGATATTGAAGAAATTTTCTCTAATTATGATTTTGGAACTGAAATACTTGTTGCAAGTATCCGTCACCCTGTACATGTAATTGATGCTGCTAAAATTGGTGCAGATGTTGTAACGTTACCTCCTGCAGTCTTAGAGAAGATGTTACATCACCCACTAACAAAAATTGGATTAGATAACTTCCTTTCAGATTGGGAAAAATTAAAACAAAAAAATCCTGATACTAAGATCTGATATATTAAAAAAATATAATAAAAAAAGGAGTCTATTTTTTACCTTTTCTAGAACTTGTACTTCTACCTGACGTGTTTTGTTCTTTTTGCAGCCGGTCTAGCTTTTGGTTCTGGGGTATCTGAAAGTTTTCTTCTACCAGTACCTCTACCTGTAGAAACCATTCGATTACCGGCAGCTTTCTTCTTTTCAGCTTGAATTTTCTTAAATTCTTCGCCTGAAAATTTGAGATCTTCTACATCTACTTCAATAGTACCTGTACCTCTACCTGTTCTGATTTTTACTTTAACCATACGAATCATAAAATTATCTTATATTTAACAAATTTTATCATCCCGTTGAACGTACGTTTTACATAAAATTATGAAAATTTTGTAACTGGTAAGGTTATCTTTGAAATTATTGATCCAGACTTTGGCCTGTTGATTATATTACCTGATTTTCTTAAACTCTTTTTCACTAAAATTGAGACCAACATTCATGAAAAAGTTTGACTTTTCCCCTAGTTACTAATCCAACCCAATTTTCTAAAATATGTATACATCATAATTGCTGGAACCGATGATGCAAGAATAATAAAAATGAACATCGTATGAGGACCTAAGAATGTTAAACTTTCTCCTAATCCTCCAGGTAAATCAATATTCATCCCGTAAAATGTCCCAATTACAGTTGATGGAATTGCTAAAGTGAAGATGATAGTTAACAATCCTAACACCTTGTTTGTTTTTTCTGTGCTTAAAACAAAATCAGTATCTTTGTAAATTTCCATTGTTTCTCTTGATTCTTCTAATGTTTCAATTACTTTGTCTATGTGGTCAATTACATCATCAAAGTATAATGTCAACTCTTCATCTTTACTTTCAGAAAATCTTTTTACATTTTTTGCAATTTCTATTACGAATTTCTTTAATGGGTTAACTATCCTTCTTAATCTATTAATTTCTCGTCTAAGTAATGCAATGCTTCTTGCAACAGGTTTTGTCTCATCAAAAACTCTATCTTCTAATTCATCTAAATTTGCAATTATTTTTCTAGATGTATGTAGTAAATCATCTACTAGAACATCTATAATTTCGTGAAGTAAAAGTCCAGATGATTTTCCTAACAATCTATTTTTGCTTTGTTGTTCTGAATCTGTTTTACAAATATCTACTAACTGAACAAGAGGTTTTAGATCTCCTTGGTGAACAGTAACTATGAAATTTTTTCCAACAAATATTGATAATTGACTATTCTTTGATATTCCAATTTTTTGTGCAAGTGGAGGAAAATGTAGGATTACAAAGAAATGATCATCATAACTATCTAATTTTGGAAGCTCAAATCTTGTCATACAATCTTCGATATTTAGTGTGTTGAAATTATATTTCTTAGCTAATTCTTCAATGTCACTTCTGTCTGGATTTTGTACATCTATCCATTCAAAGTTTTCAGCTTTCATTATTTCAATTTTTTTTTCTATAGATTCCTCTACTATTTTTCTTCCAGAACGTAATCTTTTAGAGATGAATCCTTTTCTCATGACGAAAAATACTCTGTTACTACAAATTTAAAGCGATCGATAACATTTCAACCTAACTTTGAGGTACTACTTGAATGGAAGTAAGTTACTTGCACCGTAATATGAAAGACCAATTGTAATGGCCATTGCAATCCACCATATTCTCATATCTATTATTTTACCTAGTTGATAATAAATCTACAGCCTATTTTCAATAAAAAATCAAAGATTATTACAGGATGAGCTTTTTTTTATTTTTGTGGCCCTCGTAGTACAGTGGTTAGTATAGAGGATTGTGGATCCTCGGACAGGAGTTCGATTCCCCTCGAGGGCCCGTACAATTTAGTTTTCAGCCTACAATCCCTCAAAAAATATTTTATCATAAAAAAAACCGTAATTCTGCCTGACAGTCAAAGAGATTATTCTTATTGAATTTATTTAAATGAGGTATATTTTCCTCAATTATCATTGCCAAGCACAAAACCAATAATTGAAATTGTAAATGTTGTAGCATCTGCAACAATTGATGAAAAATTAGATCTTAATGATATTCAAGCAAAAATCCCTGATATTGAGTATAATCCTGAGCAATTCCCAGGAGCTGTTTTTCGTATAATGACTCCTAAAACTGCAACTTTACTTTTTAGTACGGGAAAAATGGTCTGTACCGGTTCAAAATCAGAAGATATGGCAAGAACTGCAGTAAAGACAGTTGTGAAAAAACTCAGAAAAGAAAAAATTAAAATCAAAAAAGATGCAGTTGTTACAATCCAGAATATTGTATCTTCTATAAATCTTGGAGGAAAAATCCACTTAGAAAAGGCAGCACGAACTTTACCTAGAAGTATGTATGAACCTGAGCAATTCCCAGGAGTTATTCATAGAATGGTTGATCCAAAAACTGTAATTTTGTTATTTGCATCTGGAAAATTAGTTTGTACTGGAGCCAAAACTGAAAAAGATGTGTATCGTTCAGTTAATAATTTACATAGTAGACTAGAAGAATTAGATTTAATGTTATATGATTAATTTGTATGATGTTGAATACATTTTTTCAGATTTAGAAAATTCCAAATTTACTTGATTCCATTTCCTCTTTAATGGCAAATTTACATCGAGGTGATTTTGTATCAATTTTTTGTGTTAACCATGTTAGAAACTTTTTTTCCATTCCTTTACCTTTCAATTTCTCAAAATCTGGTCCAATTACATCCATTAATTTTTGAACAAGTGATCTATTCACACTTAGAACAAAAAAATGCCAACCAAATGCAAATTCTGAATCTGTCATAACAAAATCTTCTTGACTATGAACCATTTCTTCTAAAAGAGATAATTGCTTTGTTAATACTTTACTTGTTTTATCATAATCTATTGTAGAGACATTGATGTTAATTCTAGTTTCCATATTGAATCATTATTTATACAAAATAAAAGGTTTACACAAATTATTCCTTTAAAAGATATTCAAAATCTATGTCAAAATTATTTTTCATGATTTTGATATATGTTTGAATTGATTCTGGAATTTCTTCACCACACGCAACTCCTAATTGTTTTGCATTGATCCAAATTACTAATGTTTGAATTATTGTCAAAAATCTATCATTTTTTATTTCTGGTGCACCAATAGCTTTTGTGTATCTTTCTGCAAATTCCCATGCTGTAACAAAATCTATACATTTCACACCAAAAATTGCTAGTAATTGTTCTTGCATGTTTTGAGCTTTTTTGAATGGAAATTTGTTGATAATGTATGGGAAATTTACCTTATCTGGAAGATAATCTGCTAATGGCCCCCATATTGTAATAATTCTTGTTTCTGATTTCAAATTTTCAAATTTTTCTAACATTTCATTGATAGTATTTTCATCTGTAAACCAGAATAAAATAACTGATGCATCTGACAAATCTGATTTTTGTATATCTTCACAAATCAGATCTCCTGGGATTTTTTTCTGATTGAGATTTTCTTTTGCATTTTGAATTTTTTTAGAATTATTATCAATTCCTACTGCTTTTTTCACTTTAAATTCATTAATTGCAATTTCTATCCCTTTTTCATTACCGCATCCTAAATGATAAAAAATATCATTTTCATCTAAATCTACAAATTTGAAAATTTCTCTAAGGGATTTTTCTGATAATTGAACATCTTCCCCACTAAGCACATTTTCTGGAAGTGTCTCTAAATATTCTTCAATTTTCAATACTATTGTTTTTTAATTAGGGAATTTATTCTCTTATACTTTCTAATTTTGAAACTGCTTGCCACAACTGTGTTCTAACATATGATGGCATGTTAGGATCTTGTGTAACATCATCTAAAAGACTAATTGTATTGGCAGCTCTAACTGATAATGAATATTCTTGATTATCCAAATCTACAATTAAATCTGTCACTGATTTTTTTATTGTTTTAGGAGTAGAATTACTAGAAATGATTTGATTTAGTGTATCTATTGCTTCTCTCATAGATTGTTTATTTTGTGCGTCATCTACCATTTTACATCTTCTCTTAAAAATTAGCAGTATATAGTTACATCTCTATCAAAATATTGTCAGATTCCATTGTTACTTGATATGATGTCAAATCACTAATTTTTGCTGGAAATTTAACTAATTTCCCATTTTTACAATCAAATTTTGCTGCATGCCAACCACATGTTATTTTACCATCTTTTAATTTTCCTTCAGAAAGACTGGATCCTGAATGAGTACATGAATCATCTGTTGCATAATAATTCCCATCGATGTTTGAAATTAAAATATCTCTTCCATTAATTGATACTTTGATCATTTTACCATGTTCAACATCTATTGTTTTACATACTGAAATTTTTTCCATTGTAGTTATAATCTAATTATTTCTAATATTTTTACATATATTATGATTCGAGATGCAATTAATTCCGATAAAACATCTGTTTTAAAATTCTGTAGAGATACTTTTTCTTGGGGGGATTATGTACAAGATGTTTGGGATTATTGGTTATCTGAAGGAAATTTGTTCCTATATGCAAAAAAACATCCTGTAGGAATTTGTCATGTATTTTTTTCAAAGAACCAAATCTGGATTGAAGGAATTCGAATTGATCCTATTTTTCGCAGACAAAAAATTGCATCCTCTTTGGTAAAGCATGCAGAATCTATAGGACGTGAAAAACACGTTTCATCTTCTTACATGTTAATAGACATTGAAAATTCCTCATCCCTGTTTATGGCAAAATCACTAGATTATGAAATTTTTCAAACTTGGAATTTTTATTCATTATTGCCTAATGCAAATTCAAATTACAATGTTACATTTGAAAAATTTTTAGATTCTCAAAAATTCCCTCAATTTGTTAAATCTTGGAGATGGATTCCATTTGATACTAACACATTATCTACATTTTATCAAGAAAATAAAATCATAAAATCTACTATTGATGGTACTTTTTCTATTGCAATTTTAACTGATTCTGAACATTTTGACAAAACTTTGATTGTAACTTTATTTTCAGGCTCGTATGTTTCTACTTTACAAATAATCTCTTTTTTACAAAATTATGCAATAGACAAAAATTATGAACGAATACAAATTTTATCAAAGGAGAAATTATCTACTTTAAATTCATTGGAGCATAAAATATCATTTCATTTAATGAAGAAATTTTTAGATTAATCTGATTTCACAAATTTTATGACGTTATTCAAAATTCCGAGACCTTCAATTTCCATTTCTACTTTATCACCATCTTTTAAAAATACTGCATTTGGTTTGTTTAACATAACTCCTGCTGGGGTTCCTGTGGATATGATGTCCCCTTTTTCCAAAGTCATCACTTTAGAAATTTTTGAAATGATTTCTGGAATTTTAATGAACATATTTTTCGTTGATGAATTTTGTCTTAATTCATCATTGATTTTTGTTGTCATCTTCAAATTTTGTACATCTTGAATTTCATCCTTTGTTGTTATCCATGGCCCACATGGTGCAAATGAATCAAAACTCTTACCTCTTGTAAACTGCTTGTCTTTGAATTGAATATCTCTTGCTGATACATCATTGAATACCATATATCCAAAGACAACATTTGGTGCATCATCGAGAGAAATATTTTTACAATTTTTTCCAATAATTATGGCTAATTCTACTTCATAATCTAATTGAGTAACAAAATCTGGACAAACAATTTCTGAATTTGTACTGTTAAGTGTGGTTCGAGGTTTAATTACTAAGGCAGGATCATCTGGTGCCTGTAACCCTTGTTCTTTAGCATGATCAACATAATTGAATGCTAAACAAATTATTTTATTTGGATTTGGTATCGGTGATAATAATTTAAATTTTGAAATATCTTCATTGTATGTTAAATCTTTAATCTTGTCTTTTATTTCATCATACCACCCATCAAAAAGAAAATCTTTTAGATTTTGAGGGATTGGAATTCCAGTAAGATATGTAATTTCATCTTTTGTAGCAACTTTGGTTCCTTTAACGAAACCATATGTTTCGTTATTTCCGTGTACTAATCTAACTATTTTCATTTTTAATCACTTGTGTGTAAAAATTGCTTGATTCTGTGAATCTTTTCTACAATATCCAAATCTAACAAACTGAATTTCTTCTCCTTCTTTTAATTCTAGATAGTATGGCTCTGTATAAACGTCTAATTCTTCTAAACTATCTTCATTGAATTCTTCTCCACTGAATAACATTTTGGGAATCATCATCTTAATTTGATGAGCTGTTTTTTGAGATACCCATTGAATCTTTGGAATATTTGTATGATCTCCCTCAACAAATTCACCTTCAAGCTCAGTACCTGCTTTTGTGATTGAAATATTTCCTAATCCTAAAAGCCGAATTTGTTTTCCTTCTTTGATATCTTCTGTATCTTCTCCAGAAATGTAAAAATTTCCATCAATTTCGATTTTTCTTTTACCCATGTCATTGATTGGATGGTTAGGAATTTCAACTGATGATCTTGGTAAATTTTTTACTGATAGTTTTCTTGCATTTTTTACCATAAATAATCTGATACTATTTGGATCTACAAATTTTCTATTGAATGCTTCAAGTGCATCAAATGGTGCTAATGTGTTTGCTTTGGTTAATCCTAATGACATGATAAATTGTCTAATCGCTTCTGGTTTGATTCCTCTTCTTTTTAGAGCCTCCAACGTTGGTAATCTTGGATCATCATACCATGAAACTTTTCCTTCTTCAATCAAAGGTCTGATAATTCTTTTTGAAATTGGCATTCCTTTGAATTCTAATCTGGAGAAAAACCCTTGATGTGGTTTTCTCATGCCTAGCGCATCTAAAATTGCATCAATAAGTTCCTCTCTTAATTCAAATTCTTTTGAACGAAAAGCGTGTGTAACCCCATCAATACTATCTTCCATTGCAACTGCAAAATCATAACTTGGCCAGATTCTATATTTTTCACCTAATGTGTAATGTTTGCCTTCAATTATTCTAAACAATACAGGATCCCTCATCACTGCATTATCTGCTTTCATATCTCCACGAAATCTTACAATTGCATCTCCTGGTTTGAATTTGTTTTGCATCTTTTCCCAATTTTTATAATTTTTATCGAGATCCCCTTTTCTGCATTTACACTCTTTTCTTTCTCTCCTATTTTTACTAATGTCATCCCTTTTGCAAGTACAAATGTAAGCTTTATCTGAATTAATTAATTCTAAACCTTTTTCATAAAATAATTCCATATCGTCAGAAGTACTTTTTACTGTGTCAAATTTTATTCCTAACCATTCTAATCCAACTTTGATAGCTGCATGATACTCCATTCTTTCTGCTTCTGGATTCGTATCATCCATTCTTAGAATGAATTTTCCTCCATACATTTTTGCATATTCTGAATTAATTATTGCAGCTTTTGCATGACCAATGTGTGGATACCCATTTGGTTCTGGAGGAAATCTTGTTATTACTTTTCCTTGTTCTGCATCTTTTAATTCTGGAAGCCCTTCTCTTTCTATGATTTTTTCTTTAGGTGCTAAAATTTCGGGAAACTTTTCTTCAATTTCTTTTTTTTGTTCATCTGATGATAATTGATTTACATTGTTAACAATCTCTGAAATATCCATTGAAATTTCTTTTACTTTAGATCTAAATTCTGGTTTTGTACCTAGGATTTTTCCTAAAATTATTTTGTCTCTTGTTTCCCCTCCATGCTCAAATGCATTTTGAAGGGCAATTTTTCTGATCTCTTCTCTTAATTTATCATCCATACAGATCTACCTGCTAAAATTATACACTTCTCTTAACCACAAAATCTAACAATGTAATTAGCTCTGTTTTGGCCGAACCTGAGTATTTTGTTAGGGATTTTTCAGCTTTTTCAGCATATTTTAGAGCCTGTTTTCTAACATTTTCTTCAATTCTAAGATCTCTAATCGTATCCACAGCTTTCATGAGATCTTTTTTTGAAACTTTGGAATTCCCAAATGCTTTTAGAATTATTTTTTTATCTTTTCCTTTTGCTAATTTAATGGCCATTAAGATTGGTAATGATTTTTTACCTTCTCTCAAATCATTTCCAACTGGTTTTTTCGTTACTTTGGGATCTCCCATAACTCCAATCAAATCATCTGTAATTTGAAATGCAATTCCTAAGTTTCTTCCAAATGATGAGAGATTTGAAATATCTTTAATTTTATTAGATGCACAGATTGCACCCATTGCACAAGACACATCAAATAATGCTGCAGTTTTTTTGCCTATCATTGTAATGTATTCTGCTTGTGATGGGATTTTTCGCTCTTCAGCCATTTTAACATCTAGTAACTGACCTTCACAAATATCTACACAGGCTTTGGCAAGTCTGGATACAAGTTGTGTAGTTGCACTAGCTGATAATTTTGAATCTGAAATTATTTGAAATGCTTTTGAAAATAATACATCTCCTGCAAGAATAGCAAGTGGCATTCCATATTTTTTATGAACTGTTGGAACTCCGTGACGCATTTCATCATTATCCATAATATCATCATGAACTAAACTAAAATTATGAATCATTTCTACTGCACTTGCTGCACTCAAAGCATTGGAACTTTTTCCACCTACAATTTGACAACTTCGAATCACCATGTATGGTCTTAATCTTTTACCGCCATGAATTATCAAATGTCCAGCTGCATCATAGAGTTTTTTTGGATTTCCTTTTAATTTTGAATTAAGATATTTGTTTACTATCGTTGCATTTTTTTCAATTTGTTTAGTTTTTTTCATTTACTAATCTCCATTTCTCTTCTGATAGATGCGTTTTGATTGCTTCTAACAGACTTTCAGTAACTTCTTTGCTCATCCATGTAGATAAGACATTTGCATATTTCTCAAGCATTGATTTATTGGATTTATCTAGTAATTCTAAAGCAATTAGCATCCAAGGACAATAAATTCTAGGATTTGTTTTTATTTCTAACATTAGGTCTTTTGCAGAAATCCATTTAATTTCATCTATCTCCCCTTCAATTTCTTTTAGTTCTGTATCTTCATCAATAATTCCAATCAGGGTTCCACAAATCTCATTTTCAGAACCTATGTTTTTGTATGGTACATGATACTCAAATTTATGAAGATAATCTAATTTCCCTTCAATCCCTAACTCCTCTGGCATTCTTCGCTCTCCTGATGATACGTAAGTTTCAGATTCTCTTGGATGACTTGCAAATGTTCCATCCCAATCTTCTGGCCATAGCATTTTTTCTTTTGCTCTTCTAGTTAGTACTAGTCTTCCATTTTTATCAAATAATAAAGCTGTAAATGCTCTATGTAATTTTCCATTAGGCAAATGACACTTTACTTTTTCTTCTGTTCCAATTGGATTATCCTCACTATCTACCAAAATAACAAATTCTTCAGACATTTTTTTTACCTCTAAACAACGTTCCTTCAAATTTCCTATTTTTAACCGCTTTCACAATTCTTTCAGATTTATTCCCATTTACAAAAAATACATTCATTCCCATTTTTGATATTTTTGTTGCTTCTTCCACTTTTCTAGCCATACCTCCTGTCACATCCATCTTATTTTCAGAAATTGAAGGTTGTTCACCTTTTAATTCATAAATTAATTTTTTTGACCTTAGATCAGAATATAATCCATCTTCGTTTAAAGCAAAAATAACTAATCGTGGTTTTAGAGTCTTTGCAAGATGAGTCATAATTTTATCCCCTGATAAAATGTATGTTTTTTTCTGACCAAACCATAATGCATCTCCGTATGTTACAGGAACTAAACCTGACTTTGCAATTTTTGTAATCTCTTTAATTTTTTTTTGAATTGGTTTATTTCCCATCATAAAATCTGTTGGCGGAAGACAATATGGTGATAATTTATTTTTTAAAAATAAATCTAAAATTATCTTGTTTAATTCAATCATTGAATTTTTAACGATTGCAACTCCTCTAAGATCATATTTTTTTTCTTTGGTATGCATATCGTATTTTACAGACCAATAATGTCCGTAAGAACCTCCGCCGTGAACAATAATAATCGGCTCATCTATTTTTTTCAAACTTTTTGCAAGTTTCTCGATTGTTTTTCTTCTAGCTGATAATGGTTTTTCCTTATTTGTGATGATTGAGCCGCCTAACTTAATCAGAATCATGTTGTTCCAAAATATCTAGTCAATTAAAAAGTATTCAGTCCTCTAAGATCAATTTTTACTGAAAAGCATTCATAATTCTTTTCTTTGAATTGATTCATTGTATTATTCAAATTCTTTTCATCGGTTAATGCAAAAATACAGCCACCTCCACCAGCACCTGTAATCTTTGCACCTAAAGATGATTTTTGTCCTACTTGTATCATATCTCTTAGTTTTTCATTAGATACTCCTATTACCTCAAGAAATTCTTGATTTAGATTGATTTTTTGACCCAACTCTGTGATGTTATTTTCTTTTAATAATTCCAAAACTTCTTCAACTAATTTTGTTTCATTGCTACATAACTCAGAAAATTTCTCTTCATTTTCATTCCTGAATTTTTTTACTTTTTTCACTACTGTATCGGTAGAATGTTCAATGTTAGAATTTGCAATAATTAAATGGAAATTAGATTCTGATTCAATTTTAGAAAAACCATTTTCTTTGTCATATTCCATTATTCCGCCATATGTACAAACAGTACAATCTGCACCTGAAGTATTTTGAAAAATTGTTTTCTCTGCATCAATTGCGAGTTCTAAAATCTTTTCTTTGGTAACATCTTCAAATAGTCTTGTAATTGATGCTGCTCCTGCAACACAACATGCTGATGATGAACCTAAACCTACTCCTAATGGAATATCTGATTCTACACTAATCTCAATTCCTACATTTTGATTTTGTAATATTTTATCTGCTAAAAAATAAAATGGTTTTAGTGGAGAATTGATTTCTGAAAGAGGTTTGTTTGGTTCCAACTCTAAATTTCCAATATTTGATTTAATGGATATTTTTTTACTTTGAGTTTTTTCTGATGTAACTGTAATTCTTTTATCAATTGCACAAAGAATTGCTTTTACACCATATACTACAAAATGTTCTCCAAAAAGAATTACTTTTCCTGGTGCTGATGCTTTTGATTTCAAATGAATACTAAAATCCTAATTAACTTATTCGATTTCCTCTTCAGAAATCTTTGTTTCAAAATCATCTATTTCATATTTCATTGACTCATTTTCTTTCAATTCCCCTTTCTCGATGAGAATTTGACGAACCAATAACCAATAAACCGTAGCTAGTGCTTTTCTACCTCTATTGTTTGCTGGAATAATTACATCTAGATTTGATGTAAGATTATCTGTATTTGAAATTCCTATGGTTGGAATTCCTGCGTTAGTTGCTTCGATAATTGCTTGCTCATCAACTTGAGGGTCTGAAATGAATACTAGTTTTGGCTCAATGTAATATGGTAATGATGGATTTGTCAAAGTTCCTGGCATGAATCTTCCAAGAAGTTTTTTTGAACCTAATGCCTCACAAAATTTCTCAATTGGTGTTTCTGCATATTGTCTGCCTGAACATACGATAAGGTTGTCTGTTCCTAATCTATTGATGAATTTGGCTGCAGTTTGAATTTTTTCTAATGTAATGTCTAAATCTAACATGTATAGTCCCTCTGGACTGGCTTTGGTGATGAATGGGATCATGAATTTTGTCTTAACTTGAGTTCCTACTCTGATCCCTGTAGATAGAACCATCTTTTTGATGTCTATTGCTTCTGTTTGTTCACTCATGACGATTTTAAATCTCTGCCATACCGCGTATTAAATCATGCCCTGATAGGCGTAATAATTCATTTAGTTTTGCTACTCTTTCTCCACCTACAACCCCAACTTTGAGCATTTTTGACTTTGTAGCAAGTCCTATGTGGGATATTTGTGAATCTATTGATTCGCCTGATCTATGTGATGTGATTAATCTAATGTTGTTTTGATTTGCCTCATTTGCAAATTCTAAAGCATCGTAAAGACTTCCTGCTTGATTGACTTTTAGAATTGCAGCATTACATGATTTTGAATCAATTGCTTTAGTTAGAATATCTTTGTTTGTTACTGTCAAATCGTCTCCTGTGATCAATACATTTGGAAATTTTGCAGTCAACTCTGACATATCTTCAAATGCTTCTTCATGAACTGCATCTTCAGCATAAATCAATTTGAATTTCTCAATAATGTCTGCTGCAAAATCAATTTGTTCTCCAGTAGAATTTTCAAATCCTGCTCTGTCATAAAGATACTTTTGTTTTTCTTCATTCCATTGTGTGGATGATGCAAAATCAACTCCTAATGAAACTTCTTTTCCTAAAGTAAATCCTAAATTCTCACAAGCTTTTACAGAAACTTCTAATGCTTTTTGATTTTCTAATTTTGGTGCCCATCCTCCTTCATCTCCTCTACCATTTGTGAAGTTAGGATCTTCTTTTTCTAAAACACGGCGTAATTCTTTATGTACAGCTAAATTAGTTTCAATGGCTTCTTCTATTGTCTTTGAACCTGTTGCACAAATTAAAATCTCTTGAATATCTGGAGTACCAGGTCCTGCATGTGCTCCTCCGCCTAAAATATTTCCTAATGGAAATGGGCATTTGAATGATGATTCTGATGATAGTGTTTGAAATAATGGTTGTCCTAATGCTTTAGATGCTGATTCCATGGATGCAATTGTTACAGCAAATGCCAATGACCCTCCAATTTTTGAATAATTTGAAGAATCATCTAAACTTTTTAGTGTGTCATGAATTGCTTTGAGATCTGATGATTCTAATCCTACAAATTTTTTGGAATTTTCTTTTAAAATTCTTAAACTTTCTTCTGGTTTTTCATTAGGAAAACTTACTGCTTCATATTTTCCTACACTTGCCCCTGATGGTGCACAAACTCTTCCTAGGAATTGTCCATCTGATTTAATGTCAACTTCAATTGTTTTACTACCTCTACTATTGAATAAAATACGTCCTTCAATTGAGGTGATTTTTGACAAGTTATTCTAACTCAGATTGAACTTCTTGCTTTCTTCTCTGAATTGCTTCATAGAATGGAATTACTTGTTGAATTGTCTCTACAGCTGTTAATAGCATTCTTCTGCAACAATATCTCTCAATTCCCAATGAATCGAGAACTTTTGCTGGATCTTCTCCTGCATTAGTTTTATTTTGATATTCCTCAAATATATCGGCAATCAAATTTCCACATGTAAAACATCTTACTGGAATTAACATACGAACGAAAAGGTAATCAAGGATTATAAAAACCATACATGGAAATTTTATTGCGGACGTCGCCCAGCCTGGCCAAAGGCGCTAGCTTGAGGGGCTAGTCTCTCAGGAGTTCGTGGGTTCAAATCCCATCGTCCGCACTTAAAATTATTAGATTATTTCTCAATCTTTTTTAGAATTTTGATTAATTCCATCCTTCTTTTTTCTTCAGTAATTACCGATCTAACATCATCTACTAGAATTCTATTTACATCAATTTTTCTTCTAGCTTCTTTTACTACTTTATCATACATTGAAAAAGTGTATAGTTGAAGATATAGATCTTCCATTATTTCAAAAACTCTAGTAGCATCATCAATTTGACCAATTCTAATTTTATCAAAAACATTTCTTTTTAATTCTCCAATACAATCTAACAATCCCAATACATATGATTCAGGCATTACTGCTAATTTTTTATCAGATGGGATTTCTTTTTCCCCAATAATTGCAATTAAACATGCAGCCTCTACAAATTCTTGTTCTGGTGTAATTAAATATCTCCTAAGTTGTCCTGTAGCTTTTTTTCTGTATTTTTTTAATAATTTTTCTGCCTGTTTCAAATTCTTTTTTCCTTCTTTCAAATCTCCTTTGTGAACTGCAATGATTGATCTACTACAAAGAATAATTATTTCCCTAGTATTTTTTAATAAAAATTCTCTGGAATCTTGAACTTCTCCTAAAGATTTTGTGATTTTGTTTAATGATAATTTTGCATTTTTTAATGTCATGCTTGGTAATTGTTAAAAACTAGGATAAAGTCGTTTGCTAAACTCTTATTTTGGATATGATTTTCAAGTAGAATATGGAAATAACAGTTGATCAAATGTACAAAATTGAAAATAAAGGCCACAATATGGGATTTTTAAAAAAATTCATGATGGAAAATGCAGGTGCAGCAGCAACACGACGATTAATTGAAAAATTTGGAAATGTTGAATCAAAAAATATTTTGGTTTTTGTAGGATTGGGAAATAATGGTGGTGATGGTTTGGTAATGGCTAGACATCTTACTGGTTATAATGCAAAAGTTACAGTGGTACTTTTGGGTGCTGCTGATAAAATTAAAACCGATGAAAGTAATTGGAATTGGTCTATCTTACAGAAAATGCCATCTGTAAAATTATTATCTGGAGAATCTTTTGATTTTGATTTCAACCCTGATGTAATAATTGATGGAATTTTGGGTACAGGAATTACTGGTGATATTAGAGAACCATATGCATCAGCAATTCATTTTATCAATAAAACAAACTGTTTCAAATTTGGAGTGGATGTTCCCTCTGGTTTAGATCCTCAAACTGGTGAAACTGCAAATATTTGTACAAAATGTGATATGACAGTCACATTTCATAAAATGAAACAAGGAATTCCTAAAAGAAAAGATTTGACTGGAGAATTACATGCAGAAAAAATTGGAATTCCTCCTGAAGCTGAAGAGGGTATTCTTTGAAAGTATATCAAATTCAAGTTGGAAATATGCAAAATTTTTCCTATGTTGTAGAAGATGATGACACAAATGAAGCAATAGTTATAGATCCTTCTTGGGATCTTGTTGAATTAGAATTAATTATTCAAAAAAATAATTTAAAAATAAAATATATTGTAAACACACATCACCATTTTGATCACACACTAGGAAATGAAGCAATGGTTGAATCTACAAAATCCCCAATTATTCAGCATGAATATTCCGAATTAAAACATGATATTTCAGTTAAAGATGGCGATTCAATAGATTTTGGAAATTCAAAATTAAAAGTACTTCATACTCCTGGTCATTCTAAAGATAGCATATGTTTGATGGGAGATGGAAAACTTTTTTCAGGTGACACGCTGTTTGTTGGAAATTGTGGTCGTATTGATTTACCTGGTGGCAGTGCTAAAGAACTGTATCACAGTCTTTTTGATGTACTTTATTCTTTAGATGATAATTTGATAATGTATCCTGGTCATAATTATGGTCATTCTAATATGTCTACCATAGGCGAAGAAAAAATTACTAATATGATTATGCAAAAAAGAACTGAACAACAATTTATAGAAATGATGGGTTAGTGATATTTTGGAAAATTTTGAATTATTGGGAAATATTGAACCTTCTGAAAATTTCCTCGAATCTATAAAATCTGGTAAATCCCTCTTTGCATTTGTAATTTCTTATACTGAAACTTGTGAAATCCCTGGAATTACATTTGCAGGTGCAGATAAGGATTCCATTCAGTTTACCCCTCCAGCTGATGCTGAATATCTTCATTATGGATATTGTAAAACCATTGACCAAATTCCTATGACTCCCGATGGTAAACCTACTCCTGGATTATTGACTAAAACCGCTTTGGAATCATCAAGTATACCTCATTTGACAATTAATGCTGGAAGTAAAATTTCTCCTCAATTACCTTTCATTGAAACAGGGTTGTCTTTTGGAAAAAATATATCTGTTCAAGATGCAATGACTGATTCTCAAGTATCTCATGCAGTTGATTTTGGTAGAATTGTTGGACGGAGTTTGGCATCTTTAACTGATTGTTTGATAATTGGTGAGAGCATTCCTGGAGGAACAACAACTGCATTAGCTGTGTTGAAAGCATTCGGTTTTGATGCAAAAGTTAGTTCTAGTATTCCTGAAAATCCTGTAGAATTGAAAAATCAAATTGTTGAATCTGCTCTCAAACGAGTAAATTCTGATCATCCTTACAACATTGTTGCAAAAGTTGGTGATCCTATGATTCCTTTTGTTGCTGGAATGCTTAGTTCTGCTTCTGATGTTTCTAATGTAATGTTGGCAGGTGGAACTCAAATGGCTGCTGTTTTGGCATTTGCATCAAAAATTGGATTTAATGAAAAAAATACTGTCATTGGAACAACCTCATATGTTACAAATGATCAAAGTGCAAATTTCACAGAACTTGTACAAAAAATAACAAACATTCCAATCATTTCCGTAGATCCAGGTTTAAAAAATTCGCAACATTCTGGATTAAAAGCATTTTCAGAAGGATTTGCAAAAGAAGGTGTAGGTGCTGGTGGTAGCATTATTTCATCTATGCTGAAAACCGGGAATAATTCTAAGAAATTTTTAGAATTGGTTGAAAAGGAATATTTGAGATTATCTACTTGATTGTAACTGATTTTATTAAGATGCATTTCTCTTTACCTGAAATGTAATGTTTTCAATTTTACGTACAATAACTTTTTTTGTACTGTATAGATGTAAAATGATTAATATCTACAAATGTTAAAATCTTTTTGTGCTTCCAAAATTCTCTAGTAGGGCATTTTTAGCTCCAATGGCTGGAGTAAGTGATCCTGCACTTAGATTACAATGTAAACAAATGGGTGCAGGTCTTGTTGTCACTGAGTTTACAAATATTCATAGTATAATTGCAAAAGAAAAACAATTCAAAGAAAATATGAAAACAATTCAAGAATTTATTGAATTTTCAGAGGAAGAGCGTCCACTTTCTGTACAATTATTTGGTTCTGATCTTTTTGTATTGGAAAAGGCAGCAAAAATTGTTGAACCTTATTTTGATATGATTGATTATAACATGGGTTGCCCTGCACCACATGTAACTAGACAAATGGCCGGAGGTGCTCTATTACAAGAAGTCAGTCTAACTCAACAAATTTTCAACACACTTGTTAACGCTGTAAAGAAACCTGTAACTCTAAAAATTCGTTCTGGAGTTACTGATGAAAGTAAATTCCTATTTAGAGAGATTGCAGAAATTGCAGAAGACGAAGGAATTCAAATGATAACATTTCATCCTAGGACTGTCAGTCAAGGATATTCAGGAAATGCTGATTGGTCAATGATTAAGGAATTGAAAGAAATTTCTAATATCCCGATAGTTGGAAATGGTGATATAATGACTCCTGAAGACGCAAAAGAAATGCTTGATGAAACTAATTGTGATTATGTGATGATTGGTCGAGGTGCCATGGGTAATCCTTTCTTATTTGAGCAAATTAATGATTATCTAAAAACAAATTCTTATCATGAATATTCTTTTAAGGATAGACTAGATTCTTTTTTTGATTATCTGCACCTTACAAATAATTACAAAATTAAATTTGCTAATATCAAAAGCCAAGCCATGAGATTTACTAAAGGAATGAAAGGTGGTTCCAAATTACGTTCTGAAATTACATTTTCAAAAAATATCGAAGAACTTGAAAAAATAATGAAAAATGCTTATGCCTGAGTTGAAAAATTCTATTTTACACTCACATTGATTAGAATTGAATGAAAATAATAATTATTCAAAATCTTCCGCTTTTATACTAAAATTGTAATTAATAATACCCTTCAAAAATATGATCCTCCAAAGGGGTTTCTCACTGAGAGGGTGTTGTTACCCTTTCAGTAGCTACATGCATGAATTGATCATCTATTCCATGAATTTCCTTAAACTTGACTAATTCCTAAGTGAGAAAATTCTATTACTGATATTTTGATATTGTGAAAAAATTTTACTTATTTTTTACACGTAATTATTACTTGGAAGTGACGAATCTAATATGATGATGGATTTGCTTTGCCTGTGATATGTCTTACATCTTTATCTTTTGAAAATGCTTCTATCATTTCAACGTTAATTCTTCCTACTGCAATTAACCCATGCGTTGTTGGTTGAACTGGGAATCCATATCGCCATCTAATGATTTCCTGTTTTCTTTCTAAATCTACACCTGGATTATATTCTATATCCAAATCTACTTTGGGTAATACGTCTGGAAGTTTTCTTTCCAAATACATTATTTTTATCACCAAATCTGGATCAACATTTGCCATTGATTGATTGATTGTTGATATGAAATGGTCATATTGAGATTCTATTGACATGAATAATTTTTTTCTACTAAATTATTTATCTAGTGTGTTTGCATTGCAATACCTTCAATTTTGTTTTTTGCAAAACGTGTATAATCTTAATAATTTTTTTTACGTAATACTATTGCGGGCATGTTGGTATTTTGGAAATCTGTGCCATTACCAATATCCTCGTTTTAAAATTATATTTGATTGAGAACTAAATTTATTTGAAAATTTCCTTTATCGTAACTTGCGTTAATCTCATCAATTTTACTTTGATAATAATATGATTTTTTACCCTCATCTGTAATCTGAAAAGTTATTTTTACCAAATCATACTTTTCAAATTTGTGTAATCTACGATAAATCATACTTAGTATCACGCCTATTTCTTCACTGATTTGAATTGCTGATTTTGGTTTTTCTTGAATACATCCAATTATTTCCCTTGAGTGCTGTTCTGTGATTAGTTTTAGAATATGATCTTCGTATGATTGTAAATTTTTTTGGAACAATCATTCAAAATTTAATTTGTATTTCATTAAAACAACATGACTGCACTGCAGTGTTTTAATTTAATCCATCTTAGATAAACAACGATGATAATCAACGAGTTTTCGGGGTTTTAATGAATTTTTTTTGATGTTAATTTTAACAATTTTTTATTTTTTCTACTTTTTTTATGATTTTTTTTATTGGTTGTTGTAATTTTTTCTTATTTGCATTTTTCGAAAACGTATTTTGGTTTAAACCTGTGATAGTATAATGATACTTATGGCACAAATGCCCGCATTAATCCCAAAAGAAGTTGAGATTCAGAGACTAAAGAAACTCTGGCTCATCATAATCGCTATGGGATCTACTGCAGCATCAGTCGAAGTAGATAACTTCGTTGATGGTTCTCTACACC
>Ga0208894_1000029_pt1 | contig 128502 bp, 124 predicted proteins | sample ETNtaG_12_FD_185752 | JGI IMG/M metagenome (GOLD analysis project Ga0208894, IMG submission 185752) | Marine microbial and viral communities from oxygen minimum zone, Eastern Pacific Ocean - ETNP201306SV49 (SPAdes) (version 2) | ecosystem: Environmental > Aquatic > Marine > Oceanic ...
GCATCAGGTCGGCGGTGAAGTTATTGACCACGAAGCTGATCTGGCCGTGCGTCAAAACCGCCCCTTTGGGCCGGCCCGTGGTGCCCGAGGTATAGAACAGCCAGCAGGGATCTTCGTACTCGACCTTAGCGTCAATGCGTTCAGCTCCCTCATGGGCCGCGATGACGTCGTCGTAGTTGGCCGCACCCTCGACGTCGCCGCCAATGGCGATGAGGTGCTCCAGGTCGCCGGAAGCCGCCTTGGCGGCGGTGGCGTGGTCGGCAAAGACGGCTTCGAACAGGAAGGCCGAAGCACCGCAGTTCTGGGCGACGTAGGCGATCTCCGGCGGAGTCTGGAGGAAGTTGGACGGCACCCAGATGCAGCCCGCCTTGAAGATGCCCCAGAGGCTTTCGAACATCGCCCGGTTGTTGCGCGACTGCACCATTACCCGATCGCCCGCCTTCACGCCCATATCCTGCAGGGCCGCCCGGAAGGCGTTGGCGTTGGCGTCGAGTTCCGCCCAGGTCCAGGCATCCTCGCCGTGGACCAGGCCGATGCGGCCGGGATAGAGCCTTGCCGTGTCGGACAAAAACCGGCCGACGTTCATCGCACTGATCATAACGCGGTAGTCCTAACGCAGCGGTTCCAAAATCGAGACATAGTTGGCGACCGCCGCCCCGCCCATGTTGAAGACACCGCCAAGTTCGACGCCGTCGATCTGACAGCCGCCCGCCGTACCGGTGAGCTGCATGGCCGCCATCACGTGCATGGAAACGCCGGTGGCGCCGACCGGGTGCCCCTTGGCCTTGAGGCCGCCGGAGGGATTGACCGGCAGCCTGCCGTCCTTCTGCGTCCAGCCTTCCTTGATGGCTTGTGCGCCACGGCCCGGTTCCGTCAGGCCCATGGCCTCGTATTCGATCAGTTCGGCCACGGTGAAGCAGTCGTGGGTTTCGACGAACGAGAGATCATCAAGGCCGATGCCCGCCGCCTCCAGCGATTTGGCCCAGGCGTGCTTGGGACCTTCGAAGGCAACGATATCGCGCCGCGCCATGGGCAGGAAGTCGTTGACGTGGGTGGTGGCCCGAAAGGCGATGGCCTTGTCGGCCTCGCTGCTGGCCTCGGCGTCGGAGATTACCACCGCCGCCGCACCGTCGGAGACCATGGAACAGTCGGTGCGTTTCAGCGGCGGCGCCACGAACGGGTTCTTTTCCGATTCGTTGCGGCAGAAGTCGTAGCCGAAATCCTTCTGCAAGTGGGCCAGCGGATTGACCGAACCGTTCTTGTGGTTCTTCGCGGCGATCATGGCCAGCGCATCCATCTGGTCGCCGTATTTCTGAAAATAGTTCTGCGCGATCAGGCCGAAAACACCGGGAAAGGTCATGCCGTCGACCGCTTCATCCTTCACGTAGGAGGCCTTGATCAGCGTCTCGCCGACGGCTTTGATATCACATGCCGTCATCTTCTCCATGCCGATACACAGCACGTGGCGGGCATTGCCGGCCTTGATGGTGTTGAGCCCCTGGTAGATCGCCGCCGAACCCGTGGCGCAGGCGTTCTCGACCCGCGTGACCGGCTTGTAGCGCAAAGCATCGTCAGCCTGCAGCACCAGCGAGGCCGCGAAATCCTGGGGCGACATGCCGCCATTGAAAGTGCCGAGGAAGATCTCGTCGATATCGCCCGGCTCCAGCCCGGCATCGGCGATAGCATTCGTGGCGACACGGACGATCAGCGATTCGGCGTCGTCGTCTTCCAAACGGCCAAAGGGCGTGTGCGCCCAACCGGTCATGCATGCGGTCATGGGGTCTCTCCTGAAACGGGGAAATATGTTGGGTAAAGACTAGCAGATTTTCCGCCGATGCAAGAGTAGATGGGATCAAAAAATGAAACTTGGCTTCAATGGTGCTTGAAAACAGCCGCTAATTGGAGCAAATTGTGTGTGGGTAATTGAAAACAGAAGAGATGAGGAGATGAAATGGCGGTTAGGGTTGACAGGAGTGATGTGAAACAGACAGCAGACAGTTAGAGAGCAAAGGAACCTACAAGGACGGTAAGGAATAATGTGGAAAAGAAAAACAGAAGAAGATTATAAAAAAGATAATGCACTCTCTAATTTTTCAAGGGGGAATTTAATCGTTGCAGTTCTTTTGGCCGTTTTTGCCGTTTTTGTAATTGCCACATATGGCTTTGTACTCAATTTTGCTGCGGGCATCATTTTTTTTGTTGTTATTTTTGCTTTAATCTGCTTAGGTATTTTGCTATTTAATGACCCATCTTTTTTTGCGAGCTTCTTTATCTTAGGTTCTGCAATTCCAACAATTCAAACTGATATTTGTAACAAGTGCTTTTCAGCGGTTCAAAGTACTGACAATAAAATTTGTAAATGCAGCGGCAAATATGAGCCGTTAGAGGATTGGAAGTGGGTAGAAGATAAAGAACAAAACGAATAAGAGCATGAGAGGAAGGGGTGAAATGGCTGTTAGAGATAACAGGGTTTATGTGAAACAGACAACGGCAGGGGTTCGAGTCCCAGGACACCGCATCTGCCAAAAGCAAATTCCTATCCCTGCAATTGTAGTTAAGGTTGATTTATGAAATCAATCATGTTCTAAAAGCTAGTAATAGCCTGCGCAGATGAGATATGAAATTAGTAGAACGAAAAATGGGAAAAGTAGTTCAGGTCCTGGTCGGAAATGTTGCCGATACACTGGAGAAATTGCCAATCGATTCCTGTCAGATAAAGTACGAGGGATTTGTCGGCGATATTCACGCCGGACTAACAATGAAGACCGGTGGGCGCCAGCCTCATTATCCAAAAGATACTCAAATTCGTAATTACCGGCAGGTTTCCATTGTCTCAGTAGAAGAGTTGCAATCTATTGCTGACCGTATGGGCATTGATGAAATTATGCCGGGATGGATAGGAGCGAATCTGGCCGTTGAGGGGATACCACATCTGACTCTGTTACCACCGTCAACAAGAATAGAGTTTGCTGGTGGCGCTGTACTGGTGGTGGATGGTGAGAATCTGCCGTGTATTCACCCTGGAAAGATTATTCAACAGAATTTCCCTAATCTTGATGGGCTGGCTGAAACATTCCCTAAATATTCTCTCGGTAGACGAGGGGTAGTGGCATGGGTGGAGTGTCCCGGTACGATTCAGACGGGAAATGAGATCACTCTGCACATTCCTCATCAAGAAAGTTGGCCACTAAATAATTGAGAATTCTACTTTCGCTTAAACCGAATATTTTTTCCCTCTTAAAATTCTGACTTTAAAGGAAAAGTAATAGGATGATATTAAACATCGGTGTATTTCAGTACAAAATGCGTAACGAAACACCTTTAAAAAAGATTGAAAGATTAGATAATCATTTAAGAAACAACACCACTTTAGACTTAATAGTGTTACCTGAATTATTTTTATCAGGGTATGGTAGCCATAAAATGATTAAAGAATTTTCTGAAATTAAAGACGGTGAATATGGAAACAAGATTAGTTCATTAGCAAAAAAATATTCAACAGCTATCTTGTATGGATATCCTGAAGTTGAAAAGAAAAACCTCTTTAATTCAGCACAACTATTTAACAGCAAAGGTCAATCATTAATTAATCACCGAAAAAACCTTTTACCGCCTACAGCTGACGAATCAACGATATTTAATCGTGGTAATAATGATTCAATTATTAACTTTAAAGGTATTAAGACAGCAATTGTTATTTGCTATGAATTAGAATTTCCTGAACTAATCCGAAGAGCTGCATTAGAAGGTGTTGAATTAATTCTAGCGCCTACCGCTCAGTCTTCTAATTGGCCAGCAGCAGCTCGTTATATTTCTAGAAGCAGGGCATTTGAAAACGGGATATTTGTTGTTTATGCAAACTTTGTTGGAGAGCTTAACGATATTAATTTTATGGGAGAAAGCAAGATTATTGGTCCAGATGGATTAGATATTGTAAATAGTGAAAACCAGGAAGAATGTATAGTCGGTGAAATAGATACTAATAAAATTAAATTGATTCGTAATAAACTTCCTTATCTAAATGATTCAAAAGTATACATTTAAGATTTTCTTTCTATATAATTAACTTTTTTCTTAATTGGTGCTAATTGTGAGATGTGGATAAAAAAGAGAAGAGTATTGAGGGTGAAATGACTATTAGGGATGACAGGAGTGTTGTGAAACAGACAACGGCAGGGTTGTGGATCTGCTGATGACCCAAAGCCCCTCATCTGCTAAAAGCAAATTCCTCTCCCTGGGGATAGTTCTATTTTTTATTGCATTTTTTCTCTTTGTATTTGGAGAAAAAGGTATACCTGTTGAGCAAAACAAAGCAGATAAAATGTTCTTAGGTGGGACTATCATAACTGTCGATGATAACAATCCTGAGGCCCAGGCCATTGCTGTTCATGATGGAAAGATACAGGCGATAGGGAGTGAAACGGAGGTATCAAAATTTAGAGGCTCTAAAACAGAAGTTATTGATCTTAAGGGAAACACACTGCTGCCCGGCTTTATCGATATTCATACCCATCCAATTCTGTCTGCAATGATGGAAGAGACTATAGATATCTCCGGGTTCAATCATAAGAATCAAGCAGAAGTTATGGCAAGCCTTAAGAAAGGCATCGAAGAAAAAGGAAGCGGGAAATGGGTTCTTGCCTATGGGTGGGATCCAGCAATTCTCCGAGACTTGGAAGCTCCAACATTGGAAGAGCTGGATCGAATGGCACCGGAGAACCCTTTATTTATCATTGCCCAAACGCTGCATTCTGGTTTTGTTAACAGCCTGGCACTTGAAGCCGCCGGAATCACTAAAGACACGCCTAATCCTGAGGGGGGATATTTTGACAAAGATGAAAACGGTGAGTTGACTGGACTCATTGTAGAAGTTGGCGCAATGGCAAAATTCTCAAATGCTACACCCAAATATCCTTGGGCTGCTTATGTCTATCTATTGACCAAGCAAATGGAAACTTACTCAAAAGCCGGCTATACCACCATTGTTGCGCCTGGCCTACAGCCCATTATTCCCAAACACATTCAATCGCTTCAAGAAGTTGCTGAACATCCAAATACACCGGTCAGAGTCTTTACTTACCCTCTGTTTGATAAGCTGGAAAAGACCGATTTCAAACCTTCTCAAGGTAATCATCAATTCAAGGTTCTGGGACCAAAATTCTGGATTGACGGCTCTCCTTATGCAGGTGGGATGGCCATGAACGAACCCTATCTCGACAACGAGTTTACCCGCAACAGGTTAGGGATAAAGTCTGGTGAAAAAGGACACCTAACTTATGATGATGAAAGACTTTCTTTCTTGGTCAATAAATTTCATAAAGAAGGATGGCAAATTGCAGCTCATATTCAAGGGGAACGGGCAGCAAAACAATTTTTAGATGCCGTTGAGGCGGCACAACAGAGTTTCCCCCGAAAAGATTATCGACACCGTATGGAGCACAATGCTTTAGTCACCAGTGAGCAACTAAAACGTGCGTTTCGCCTTGGAGTGACCCCCAGTTTCTATATTGATCATATCTATTATTATGGAGATGCTTTAACAGAAGTCATTGTCGGCCCTAATAGAGCCTCACGCTTTATGCCCATCAATTCAGCAAAAAAGGCCGGCCACCGATTTACTCTACATACGGATTCTCCCTCCTCTCCGATAGGAGTGCTTAGAGAGATGCGTGTTGCAGTGACCCGAAATACACGGTCCGGGAAGTATGTCCTTGGGCATGACGAAACGATCACCGTGGATGATGCGATTAAAGCGGTTACGATTAATGCCGCTTGGCAAATATTTGAGGAAGACACCAGAGGCAGCCTGGAGGTGGGCAAACTCGCTGATTTCACGGTCCTCTCTGGAAACCTCAAAACAATCCCGCCAGAAGAGTGGAAAAGCATTGAAATCGTAGGCACCTATCTGGCTGGAGAGCCCACCGTCAATGAAGGATGGTCATGGCGGAAAATCAGTCTGATGATACAAACAGCATGGGGAATGATTTTTGATTAAAAACAAAATTGAAAGATGGGGCGAAAAGCACCGGCACTAACTTGGAATCATTTAAGATGAATGTGATAATCAAAGACCCCATGAAACACACAACGAGGACTTAGAAATGCAGAAAAATATGATGTACTTCACGATTGCTGCCGCTGTTTTATATGGTCTATGGTTCTTTTTTGCCCCAGGTTCGTACATGGCGGTTATGATGTTTCCGGAGGATCAAATCACCGACCCGCTTACCAACCAGTTACAACAAACTGGCCTGGCGCTTCTGGTAATTGCCTATTGGATTAATGTATCCCGTTCAGTGATCACCCAGGACAATATTTCCACCTTTATGCAACATCATGCTGTCGGTTGGGGAATATTTGGAGTTGGCGGGGTGTATCTGCTGTCTACTTCAGGGAATTTAACTGTAGATAATCCTTTCCTATATCAGAATATCGTTTTCCTGATCATAGCTTCAGCCTTTTATTTTTTTCGGGGCGGGCGTACGGACGTTTCCTAAAGCGCATGAAAAACTGAGATAAAACACCAACAGGCCGATTACAAAGATCATATACGAGCTTGCGGTTATCGAGGACTCCCCGGTGATCGAGCGGATCCCGAGTCAGGTAGGGGTGTGGAGTCCCTCACCGCCATTCAGAACACCACCACCTGATAAAAAAGAGCGGTCCAAGGGCTGCCAGATCCGGCTTAGCCACCACCTTGTCCTTGGTGTTACTTGAGCTCTTTCTTTATGCTACAAGTTGATTTTTATGTATATTATGGCAACCCATTAAGTGAAAACAAAAAAGGAAAAAAACCAATGAGCAACATCAGATATATTCAAGTCATTAACTTCAATCTCGAAGGTATTACTCACGATGATTTCATGGGAGTTGCCAATGAGGTCGCGCCGAACTTCGCCGTCATTCCCGGACTCATTTCTAAAGTGTGGCTTTCTGATGAAGTAAACAATACCTATGGCGGTGTCTATTCCTGGGAAAGCCAAGAAGCCTGTGAAGCCTACCGGAGTGGGGAACTCTACGCCGGCGCCCTGACCAACAACCCAAATTTTGTTAACTTATCCGACAAAGGTTTTAGTGTTTTGGAGGGGCCAAGCAAGGTCACTGGAATAAATTAATCAGAAGATTTAAAGCAACAAAAAACCCTCACTAATTGGTGAGGGTTTTTTATTGGCGTGAATATATGACTCGGCCTCCAGGCCGAGTTTAACTTCTACGGCCACTATGAACGGCACCAGCTGTTAGGCTGAGGCCGGAACCAAAGCCCTCGCTCTTTCGATCACCTCCACTCCGGCATCCGGCTTCCAGGCTCCCTCTCCCAGCGTCCTGCGCCATCTTCGCGCTCCCGGTACACCGTGGAACAGACCAAAGAGATGGCGAGCCATCACCCCAAGAGGTGTGCCCTGCTCCAGTTGGGAGCGCAGATAGGGAAGGTAGGCCTCAAGCAGTTGCTGGCGTGTGAGTTGACACTCTTCAGCTCCAAAGAGACGCTGATCTACGGCCGAGAAGCGATAGGGATCATTGTAGATTGCCCTGCCCACCATCACCCCGTCGACATGGTCAAGATGCCCAAGAGCTTCGTCCAGGGAGGTGATGCCTCCATTGATCACCACCTCCAGTTCCGGAAAGTCCTGTTTAAGTTGGTAGACCCTGTGATAACAAAGTGGCGGGATCTGGCGGTTCTGTTTGGGGCTGAGCCCATGGCGCCAGGCCTTGCGCGCATGAATGATAAAAGTCCTGCACCCCCCTTCCGCCATTTTGGTTACAAATGAAGTGAGAAACGCCTTGCTGTCCTGATCATCCACACCCACCCTGTGTTTCAGGGTAACCGGTATGGAGAGCACCTCACTCATTGCCCGATGGCACTCCACCAGCCTGGCCGGTTCAAGCATCAGCGCGACGCCAAACTGCCCGGCCTGAACCCGATCACTGGGACAACCGGCATTGATATTGATCTCACCGTATCCCGCCTGTTCCGCCAGCAGCGCCGACCGGGCCATCGCTTCGGGTTCACTGCCGCCGAGCTGAAATGCTACGGGGTGTTCCAGGGAATCAAAAGCGAGAAGACGCTCCCTATCGCCGTGAAGCACGGCTCCTGTTGTCACCATCTCAGTATAGAGAGAGGCTTTTTTGGAGATCAGCCTAAAGAGATAACGCTGATGACGATCAGTGCAGTCAAGCATGGGGGCCACACAGAAACGATGATTCATCTCACCCCCACGGGAACAGTAGCCGAAGCTGCACGCTTAACTCTCGCCCTCAATGGTAGCCACACAGGTTCTTCGGTGGGGGTTGAACCGATGCTCCCAGAGATAGACTCCCTGCCACACCCCCAACCCCAGCCGGCCATCAACAACAGGCAGAGTCAGTGAGGTCTGGGTCAAAACGGATCTGACATGGGCAGGCATATCATCGACCCCTTCAAGGGTATGTCGATAGAGTGAATCACCATCGGGAACCAGACGATTAAAATAAGCCTCCAGATCATCAAGGACTACCGGATCTGCATTTTCACTGATGATGAGTGATGCACTGGTATGTCTGATAAAGAGGTGGCAAACCCCGGTTTTAACCCCGGTTCCAACGACTGATTGGCTAACCAGATGGCTTATCTCATAGAGCCCTCTCCCTTCAGTCTCAATTACCAGGCTCTTTTGATGCCACATGACGAAGTCCTCATATCAATCTCAATAAAAAACCGCAAACCCGCTATCTTATAATCACTCTAAAAAGGTAAAATCTGCTTATCTCAAGATACTTCTTATGATGATTTTGCCATACTCCCCAAGCTTTCTCTCCCCTACTTCATGGAGATAACAATCCTGATGAGATGTCCAAGGTGAACGCCGTCGAGCAAACCCTCCTTTTGCTCACCCAAAGTGGTGCTGCAGAGGAATTAAGTGAAATCAAACGGGGGATCGAGAAAGAGAGCCTCCGCCTCGATGCTCGGGGTGTGCTTGCGATGACCGATCATCCCTTAAGCCTGGGCTCAGCACTTACTCACTCCTGCATTACCACAGACTACTCTGAGGCCCTGCTTGAGTTCATTACCCCGCCCAGCAGTGATATCGATCAATCACTTCAACTGCTGACTGAAATTCACCAATACCTCTATCAATCCATTGGTGATGAAAAACTATGGGTCTGCAGCATGCCCTGCATCCTGCGCGGTGAAGAGAACATCCGGATTGCCAAATACGGCGCTTCTAATATAGGCCGAATGAAGACCATCTATCGGTTAGGACTGGGCCATCGCTATGGCAGACTGATGCAGACCATTGCCGGAATTCACTACAACTACTCAGTTCCAACCGCCTTCTGGAAGCGCTGGCTTCAACTTGATCAACCCGAATCACTCAAAGATGAGATTACTTCCCGCTACTTCGGCTTGATCAGGAATTTCAAACGCTACGGTTGGTTACTGCTCTATCTGTTTGGGGCCTCGCCTGCGGTATGCAAGACCTTCCTTGAGGGACAACAGCACTCTCTGGAACAACTCGACCCTCAAAGTTTCTATGCCCCTTTTGCGACTTCATTGCGGATGAGTGATCTGGGCTATCAAACCGATGCTCAATCAAATATCAGGATCAATTTTAATTCACTCGATGAATATACCGCTGCGCTGCAGAGGGCAACCACTACAAGCCACCCGGCGTATGAAAAAATTGGGGTGAAAAAGGATGGCCAATACCTGCAACTCAATACCAATCTATTACAGATTGATAATGAGTATTATTCCCCCATTAGACCAAAGCAGACGATTATGCCAAGTGAAAAACCAACCTCTGCTTTGGTGGCCAGAGGGGTTGAATATATAGAGCTCCGATGCATTGATCTCAACCCCTTTATTCCGACCGGGATCAATGCCTCTCAGATCCACTTTCTCGATGCCTTTTTGACCTGGTGCCTTCTCCAGGACTCTCCACCTCTTGATAGTGATGAGAGCAGGCAGTGTGCCCAAAATGTCACCTCTACCGCTCTCTCTGGCCGTGACCCTGAGCTAAAACTGCTCCGCAGAGAGGGAGAGATAGGATTGCGCCAATGGGGTGAAGAACTGATCAAGTCGATTGAACCGGTGGCCTTGCTTCTTGATGAGGTCAATCACGGAGGGGGCTACCAACAGGCGATCGATGAGATTGGACAAAGGCTTAGAGATGATTCACTTCTCCCCTCTGCCCGTATTCTCGATGAGATGGAGGAGAATGGTGAGTCTTTCTTCCACTTTGCCATGAGGAAAGCGGTTGGGCATGAGAAGAACTTCAAGTCAGATAAACTGAATGAGGAAAAATGGCGGTGGTTCGAGGATCTTGCCTCAGCTTCGCTCCGCCATCAACAACAGATTGAGGAGAGTGACAGCCTCTCTTTTGACCAGTTTCTTGCCCAGTATTTCGCCGGCTAGAAAGGAGTCTCCCAACACTGCGGAGTGAACTCTCTTTTTTACTCCGACCCAAAAGAACCATCTCAACCGATCCCTCCCTCTTGCCTAACCCATCGATGTCTCGAGCCCAGCGATAATCTGATGGTGATAATCCTCAGAATTAAATTGGCTGAGTTCCTGAAGGCCCGTCGGGCTGGTGACATTGATCTCAATCAACTGACCACCGATGATGTCAATTCCTGCAAAATAGACCCCCCTCTCCTGAAGAGGTCTTTGAAGGGCGGCGCAAATCTCCAGATCGCGCTCATTCAAGGTACTTTTTTGGGCGCTGCCCCCGGCATCAAGATTGTTCAGCTCCTCTCCCTCAGCATGGACTCTCAGGATGGCCCCGAGTGGTTCTCCATTCAGGAGCAGGATCCGCTTGTCTCCTTCCGAAGCTTCGGGGAGATAGCGCTGGGCGATAATCCAGTGTTTGCCGCCGTTGGTCGACTGAGAGATGAGTTCATCCCTCTGGGGGTCCTCTTCTGAAACAAAAACCACTCCCTTTCCACCATGGCCATCAACAGGCTTAAGGGTGGTTCGCCCATGGCTTGAGATAAAGTCCACAATCTCCTGATGCTGGCAGGAGACCAGTGTTTGTGGTGTAAGTGACGGAAAATAGAGCGCTGCGAGTTTTTCATTCCAGTCTCTGAGTGTTGAAGGTCGATTGATCACCCTTGTTGAAGCAGGCAACAGGTCGAGCATCAGGGTAATGTAGAAGTAACGCCGATCAAAGGGCGGATCCGTTCTGACCATGACCACGTCTGATTGATCGAGCCACTCCCGGGACTCTGCGATTATCCTGAAAGGCGTTTGATGGCTGGAAGTGACATCAACACTTACACTCCCAGCAGAGACTCGGTCATGGTCAAGCGAGAGTGTAGAGGGGTTGATATGACAGACCTGGTGGCCTCGCTGACAGGCGGCCAGCATGAGGTGGTAGGAGGTGTCTTTCCATGGCTTGACCCTCTCCAGAGGATCCATGATGAAAGAGATCCTCATGAGGGTTAATGCCTATCTGATAATCCGGTCAGAGACGAACTTGCTGCCATCACTCCAGTGCAGACTCAATCTCTGGAAGTGCCTGGAAAAGATCTATGACCCACCCATAATCCGCCACTTGAAAGATGGGGGCCTCTTCATCCTTATTAATGGCAACGATAACTCGAGAGTCCTTCATCCCGGCAAGGTGTTGAATGGCGCCAGAAATTCCGATTGCAATATAGAGATCTGGGGCTACCACTTTCCCGGTCTGTCCCACCTGATAATCATTGGAGATAAAGCCGGCATCTACAGCCGCTCTTGATGCCCCTATGGCTGCACCCAACTTGTCCGCAAGGCTCTCAATCAAGCCAAAATTCTCTTTACTCTGGAGCCCTCGACCACCAGAGATGACAACCTTAGCAGAGGTAAGTTCAGGACGCTCGGACTGGGTTACTTCTGCACTGAGGAATTCAGCACCCTTGCCGGCACTCTCCCCCTCAACCGCTTCAACAGACGCCGATCCCCCCTCCTGGGCAGCGGCCTCAAATGCGGTGGATCGTACAGTGATAAAGCGAATTTCATCATTTGAACGAACTGTTTCAACTGCACTCCCGGCATAGATGGGTCTCTCAAACGTGGCGTCATCAATAATGGCTGAGATGTCGGATATTTGCTGCAGACCCAATTTTGCTGCAGCACGGGGAAGAATACTCTTACCCCAACTTGTGGCTGAAGCAAGAAGATGGGAGTAGCCCGGAGCGAGCTTAACCAACAGAGGGGCAATACTCTCTGCCAGTCGGTGTTGGTAATCAGCATGGTCTGCAACCAGTACCCGGCTGATGCCCGAGATCGATCCCGCCGTAGCGATAACGGCTTCACACCCAGACCCTGCAACCAGCAGATCAACCTGGTCTCCTAACTCAAGTCCTGCCGTTATCGTATTGAGTGTGGTTAACTGCAGTTCATTGTTATCGTGTTCGGCTATTACTAAAACAGTCATCAGATCACCTGTGCTTCATTTCTAAGTTTTTCAATCAGTTCCTCGGCAGAAGTCACCAAAACCCCTGCTTTTCGGGATGGGGGTTGCGCTACTTTTATCACCTCCAGATGTGGAGTTACATCAACCCCCAGTTCGGCAGGCGTTGTTTTGTCGACGGGTTTCTTCTTGGCCTTCATAATATTAGGCAAAGAGGCATAGCGTGGCTCATTGAGCCGCAGATCTGCGGTAACCAGAGATGGCAGTTTGAGCTTTAAGGTCTCAATGCCGTTATCAACTTCACAGGCCACAACCACCTCATCACCACTGATCTCAATTGAAGAGATAAATGTTGCAATCGGCCAGTCGAGCAGTCCTGCAAGCATCTGTCCGGTCTGGTTATTATCATCATCAACCGCCTGTTTCCCCATCACTACAAGCTCGGGTGACTCATTGCCAACCACTGCCTCCAGAAGTCTTGCCACTGCTAGCGGTTCCAGCGGCCCCTCTGCTTCGATCAGAATGCCTCGGTCTGCACCCATTGCCAGGCCGGTCCTTAACGTCTCTTCACTCTTGGCAGATCCTGCCGAGACCAGGACCACCTCGTCTGCCAAACCCTTTTCACGCAGACGAATGGCCTCTTCAACCGCAATCTCACAAAAAGGGTTCATTGCCATTTTCACATTACCGAGTTCAACGCCGCTCTCATCCGCTTTAACCCGAACAGAAACATTGGCATCGACAACACGCTTTACCGGTACAAGTATTTTCATGATTTTATTAACACCTACATTTCAATAAGTTAAGCCATAATTTTTGGATTATTTCGGAGTATAGAATACCCCATCGGCCCCACCATGTACGATCTCCGAAGACGACTCCAATCTTTTTGATAACGCCTGTATTCTACGGCTGAAAGAGGACAACTCCAACGGCCTAAGCCCCCTTTTTACCTAACACTTACAGTTGATCCTCTCTATTGTCTCCAGATGGATTATTAACAATGAGTAATGATGTGTTCATCTCCCGGTAAGGAGAGAGTGCCTATTCTACTACTTAACGCCGAGAGTTCCTCCTCCTGTACACCCCCCATCTACGCCACCTTAAAAGGCGGTGTTTTTTTGTTTAGGCGGAGTTGGTTGTCTGCCTAGGGGTGGCTGCCTATCTCTCCTTAAAGCATCATCACTTAGAAGAAGGCCTGGAGTCCGGTCTGGGCTCGACCCAGAATCAGGGCATGAACATCATGGGTCCCCTCATAGGTGTTGACTGTCTCAAGGTTCATCAAGTGGCGGATAACATGATACTCATCAACGATTCCATTGGCACCATGCATGTCCCGAGCTGTCCTGGCAATGTCAAGCGCCTTGCCGCAGTTGTTTCTTTTCATCATCGAGATCATCTCTGGTGCTGCGCGGCCTTGATCAAAAAGACGCCCAAGACGGAGACAACTTTGCAGACCCAGCGTAATTTCAGTCTGCATATCAGCAAGCTTTTTTTGGATCAGTTGGTTGGCGGCCAATGGACGGCCAAACTGTTGTCGCTCGAGCACATAGTCCCTGGCGGCCTGCCAGCAAAATTCAGCAGCGCCCATCACACCCCAGGCAATTCCAAAACGAGCCCGGTTGAGACAACCAAACGGCCCTTTTAACCCCTCTGCTCCAGGCAGGCGATTGGCCTCGGGTACAACCACATCCTCCATGGCGATGGAGCCGGTAATTGAGGTCCTGAGCGAGAACTTGCCCTCAATCACAGGTGTACTTAACCCTTTCATGCCTCTTTCCAGAATAAACCCCCTAATAATCCCGTCATCATCTTTCGCCCAGACAATAAACAGATCGGCAATGGGTGAGTTGGTAATCCACATTTTTGTTCCACTCAACACCCAATCATCACCCTTGCGGCGTGCCCGTGTTGCCATCCCACCGGGGTCAGAACCATGGTCGGGCTCGGTCAACCCGAAGCACCCAACCCACTCTGCAGTTGCCAACCCTGGGAGATACCTCTCTTTCTGCTCTTCACTCCCATAGGCATGAATGGGAAACATAACCAGGCTGGTCTGGACACTCATTGCCGATCGGTAGCCAGAATCAACTCGTTCAACTTCTCGGGCGACAAGACCGTAACAGACATAGTTGAGTCCTGCACAACCGTAACCCTCAATTGTTGATCCGAGCATTCCAAGTGCACCCATCTCGACCATAATTGAACGGTCGAACTGTTCATCCCGATTGGCTTTTATAACTTGTGGCATTAACTCCGTCTGGCAATACCGCCTGACGCTGTCTCGCACCATCCGTTCATCATCATCAAGTTGATCATCGAGCAAGAGTGGGTCTTGCCATTCAAATGATGGTCTGGTTACCGCCATTTTGGCTCCTCATGAAATTATTTCTGACAGGAAAAATACTAAATCACAGCGGATAAGTTTACACCTAGATTTGATGTTTGTATCATCTTTTCAAAAACATACTTACGTTTAATTGAATCGGGTTGTGCTTCTTGTTCATCTCATTCCCAACCTCTTGTCAGAACTTCTCCCGTCAATCGAGCAAGGGCAAACGCCAAAACACCAACCTCAGCTATCGACCACTCCACCGGGCAGTGGGGTTCTTCAAAAATGTCATCTTGGCCACTCTTTGACGTACAATATCTGGTAATCAATCAAGGCCGTCAAATGAACTCTCTCTCTCCAACCATCTCCCTTGCTCAAGAACTGGTGAGACAGCCCTCAATCTCTCCTGATGATGCGGGCTGTCAGGAACTGCTGGGCAGACGTCTTGAGGCTGCCGGTTTTACCGTCGAACAAATGCGTTTTGGGCCGGTCGACAACTTCTGGGCAAGGCGAGGAGATGTCACCCCTGTGCTGGCGTTTGCCGGCCATACCGATGTTGTTCCAACGGGACCCCTTGATCAGTGGTCAACCGACCCCTTCTCGGGTGCCATCGAAGAGGGAATGCTCAAAGGTCGCGGAGCTGCGGACATGAAGGGCGGACTGGCCGCAATCGTCACTGCTTGTGAACGTTTTGTCACCCTCCATCCCCAACACCGAGGTTCGATCGCTCTGCTGGTCACCAGTGATGAAGAGGGGGCCGCCGTTGAGGGCACCTGCCGGGTTATTGATGTGCTTGAGGCGAGAGGTGAAAAAATAGATTGGTGTATTATCGGTGAACCCACCTCAAACCAACGAGTGGCTGATACGGTCAAGAACGGCCGCCGCGGCTCTGCAGGGGGGAGACTGACAATAACTGGAAAACAGGGCCATGTGGCATACCCCCACCTGGCCCATAACCCCATTCATGATGCCGCCAGCATCGTCAATGAACTCTGCAACAGGGAGTGGGACCAGGGCAACGCCTTTTTTCCGCCGACCACTTTTCAGGTCTCGAACTTCAATAGTGGAACTGGCGCGACAAATGTTATCCCCGGTATGGCAACCGTTGACTTTAATTTCCGCCACTCCCCTGAATCATCAATGGAGTCACTCGAAGAGGTGGTCAGATCTGTCTGTGAAGCCCACAACGTGAACGTCGCCATTGAGTGGGAACCACCGGGGTTTCCCTTCCAGACACTCCCGGGTACTCTTATTGATGCCGTCACCGAAGCAGTGAAAAAGATATCCGGCCAGGAGCCCCAGCTCTCAACCGATGGCGGCACCTCTGATGGTCGATTTATCGCTCCAACCGGAGCGCAGGTAATTGAATTGGGCCCGCTCAATGCAACCATCCACCAGATTAACGAACAAGTCTCTACTGATGATCTTGATACCTTAAGCCAAATATACCAAGAGGTCCTGACCACTCTTCTGGCCTGATGCTGAGGTAGAATACCCCCTCCCAAGCTCGATCCACTTGATAACCCCAACCCAACAAGATGAACAGCCAAAGCCCATTGACAACCACTGAACTCATTGCTGAAGGGGTTCGTTGCTATCTCCCCAACTACCAACCCAGGGAGATAATCCTTGATCACGGAAAGGGAAGTCGACTCTGGGATCGTGATGGTAAGGAGTACATCGATTTAGGCGCCGGGATCGCTGTCAATTCACTCGGCCATGCGAACCCTGATCTGCTTGCAGCACTTCATTCCCAGGCCGAGAAGCTCTGGCATACCACCAATATTTACTACACTGAGCCCGCCATTCTGCTTGCACAGGAGCTGGTAGAGGCCACCTTTGCTGATCAGGTCTTCTTTTGCAACTCTGGAGCAGAGGCAAATGAAGCTGCCATCAAGCTGGCGAGAAAGCGGGCCAGTAAAAGCTCTCCTCCAGATCAACGAGAGATCATCACTTTCAGCGGCTCATTCCACGGGCGCACCCTGGCCACAGTGACTGCTACGGCCCAACCGAAATATCATGAGGGTTTTGAACCTCTTCCAGCTGGCTTCCGTTACTGCCCCTTTAATGATTTTGAGGCCGTAACTTCCCTATTCAATGACAATGTCTGTGCCGTCCTGGTCGAACCTATTCAGGGAGAAGGTGGGGTAACTCCTGCTGCACCCGGTTTTCTCTCTCACCTTAGGTCTCTCTGCGACCAACACAATGCCCTGTTGATCTACGATGAAGTGCAGTGCGGAATGGGAAGGACAGGCAGGTTGTTTGCCCATCAGTGGGAGGCCGAGGCACAACCCGATGTCATGGCCATTGCCAAAGCTCTGGGCTGTGGTTTTCCTATCGGAGCCTTGCTTGTTGCCGGAGAAGCAACACAGGCACTCCCCTTCGGAAGCCATGGCTCCACCTTTGGAGGAAACCCGCTCGCCACCGCTGTTGCCAGGGTGGCTCTGAAGAAAATCAACTCACCCTCCCTCCTTGCCAATGTTCTGCACCAGGGAGAGAGACTGAAATCCGGGCTTCAACGACTCAATGAGCGTTATTCCCTTTTTAGTGAGATCAGGGGAAGAGGGCTGATGATCGGTGCCCAACTCACTGATTCCCATTCAGGCCAGGCCGGTGTGCTCACAGAGGCCTGCCGGCAGCAGGGAGTACTCATCCTCCAGGCAGGCCCAGATGTCCTTCGCTTTCTACCCGCATTGAATATCAACCAAACCGACATTGACGAAGGAGTCGACCGCATTGAAGTGGCGTTAAAACCATTTCAATAACCAGTGTCTGATCAAAAAAGAGCCGGAACAATCCTGTTTTCTTGATGAAACATCTCTCTCAATCGACCATTGGCGGCTTCCGCCGTCGATCAGTGGTCATCCTGGTTAAACGCAGCAATAACTCGCTTTTTATCGCGATTCCCCTCTCCTGATGTTACCGGACTCGCTTCGTGATTGAAGCGAGTCCCAGACCAAGATGAACCAGATCAGTTATGATTGACCCTATTGAAAAGAGATGGATGTTGTTCCAATGCGTATTCTGGTAATCGAAGATGACCGTGACACGGCAAATTATATTGCCCGTGGACTGCAAGAAGCGGGGCATCAGGCCGAACATGCCGCTGACGGATCAGATGGCTTTCACCGCGCCTCCACAGAGGCCTTTGATGCCCTTATTGTTGACCGCATGCTACCTGCACTCGATGGCCTCACTGTTATTCACAAACTTCGTGATGGCGGACATACGATGCCCGTATTAATCCTGAGTGCGCTCGGTGAAGTCGATGACAGAGTTGAAGGCCTTCGTGCCGGCAGTGATGACTACCTGACAAAACCCTTCGCTTTTGCAGAGCTGCTCGCCCGTCTTGATGCCTTAGTGCGTCGAGGTGACAACGAAGCGGTCACCACTCACATCCAGGTCTCTGATCTGGAGATGGATCTCCTCTCAAGAGAGGTCAAAAGAGAGGGACAGGCAATCCAGCTTCAGCCGAGAGAGTATCGGCTGCTGGAATATCTGTTGCGACATCATGGCCAGGTCGTTACCCGCACTATGCTTCTGGAAAATGTCTGGGACTATCATTTTGATCCCCAAACAAATGTTATCGATGTCCACATCAGTCGTCTGCGTGGAAAAATAGACAAGGGATTCAGCACACCACTCTTGCATACTGTACGTGGTGCTGGCTATCTATTACGTGAAACGTCGCCTGACTAACAGCGCCACATTCCGTCTCGCTCTCATTTATATGGCACTGTTTGCAACATCAGTGATGTTGCTGATGTATTTTATCCACTGGTCCACCGCTGGCTATATGGGGCGCCAGCTGGATGCCACCATCCAAACGGAGATCGCCGCCCTGGCTGACCGTTACCAGAAGGATGGTCTGGGTGGCCTTAAACAGCTGATCGAAAAACGAGTTGAGCGCCAACCTCCCGTCCCAGAATCTTTCTATCTGCTCACTGATCCGACATTTCATTTTGTCTCTGGCAATCTTGATCACTGGCCTCAGGTCGAAGCCACTCCTGATGGCTGGATCGAGTTCAAACTCAACCAGGGAAAACAGACTGTTCGGGCCCGTCGTTTTATCCTCACTGACCGTTTCTTTCACCTCCTGGTCGGACGCAATATCCATGATCTCATTCGTACCCAGGACATCATTGCCACCACACTCGTTTGGGGATTGGCCATCACCCTAATCCTTGGAACCCTGGGAGGTGCACTGATGAGCCGCGTAGCCGGTAAGCGTATTGAAGCCATCAACAGCACATGTCGAAAAATAATCTCAGGGAAGTTTTCTGAACGCATACCGACAAAAAACAGTGGTGATGATTTTGACCAGCTTGCGGACAACCTCAACAGCATGCTCGATCAGATTGAGAACCTGATGGAAGGTGTTCGACGTGTCTCGGACAATATCGCCCACGACTTAAGAACACCTCTTGCCCGCCTGCGTAATCGTCTTGAGGAAGCAAAGATTCCTGATATCAACCCCACCGAGAGGGAAGAGATCATTGAACAGGCCCTCAAAGAGACCGACCACCTTCTCTCAACATTCAATGCCCTACTCAGAATTGCCCGGATTGAAGCTGATGAACGACGATCTGGTTTTGCGTTGCTCGATCTTGCTGAGCTGATCAATGATGTGATTGAACTCTATTCTCCACTGGCTGAGGAAAAAGAACAGACCATAGTGACCAACATAGAACCACCTCTGCCGCTCCACGGTGACCGGGACCTCCTCTTTCAGGCTTTTGCCAACCTGTTGGATAACACCATTAAATATGCCCCCGTCGGCGGACAACTCCAGGCCGATGCCAAAAAAATCGACTCAGAGATAGTCGTCACTATCGCCGACGATGGACCGGGCATCCCTGTCGAATCCCAAGAAGAGGTACTACAGCGTTTTGTTCGCCTCGACAGCAGCCGAAGCACTCCCGGCAGTGGGCTGGGGCTTAGTCTGGTTGCCGCAGTAACTAAAATGCATAGTGGAGAGCTCCAGCTGAAAGATAATAATCCTGGATTAACAATAGTGCTCACCCTCCCCTATCGAAGTGAAGAGACTGACAGCTGAACTCTCCTGGCATCCTGAGCTCATTCAATCCGATATCTGCCTTTGGAAGAGATCTTAATCAGGCGCATCGTGTAGACTATCCGGTCGTAGACCCATCCAAAGAGGAGAGGCCGATGTTAATGGTTGCAGAACGCAGCCTGTTACTGATTATTGATCTCCAGGAGAAGCTTCTCCCCGTTATTCACAATGGAGATCGAGTTGTCAGCGAGAGTGTATGGCTGGCTGGGGTTGCCGATGAACTCGATGTACCTGTTCTCGTGTCTGAGCAGTATCCACAGGGGCTCGGGGCCACCACCGCTGTACTGACTGAGCGATTGAAACAGCCCACCCTGATTGAGAAGCTTCACTTTAGTTGTATGGGTGATGAATCCTGTCGTCAAGCTATTGAATCTGCCGATCGAGACCAGATCATTATTGCTGGCATTGAAAGCCATGTCTGTGTTCTGCAGACGACGCTCAACCTCCTCGAAGAGGGATTTGAAGTATTTGTCGTCAGTGGTGCTATCTCTTCTAGAGACCCTGAAGATGTCACCCTTGCACTCAACCGGATGGGCAGTGCCGGTGCTCAGATCGTCTCCCGGGAGATGGTGGCATTTGAGTGGCTCGGTCAATCCGGTACAGAGCAATTCAAATCGATCAGTAAAAACTATCTTAGATAATCAAGAAACCTTGTGGTCAGACTGTTTCTCCTCTGAGAGCTGATCTCGATCAATTAACTCTCTTTTTTTATTCTTTTTTGAGCCACTCTAACAAATGATTCGACTAGCTCGAGAAAAACATTTCTTGAAAGGGTATTTTCCCAATGTAGATCAGTACGACAACCACAACCACCACCAATCCTATCGGAAACAGTATTCGCCACCCTCTTTTGGAACGGGAGACCCGCCCACTCGGCAGAAGTGTCCGCCTCTCCAGCCGGCCGAAAGGGATCCTGTTGGCATGATCCTCATGCAGGTCTGAAACAACGCTCTCCTCCTTGACCCCTACGATCCGGGCGTAACTTCTGAGGTATCCCTTGGCAAATACAGGACTCGGAAGGTCCTGGTAGTCATCTCGCTCGAGAGCATCGACAATGTTCTTTTTCAACTTCAGGAGTTCAGCGATCTCTTCCTGGGAGAGCCCCTTTTCACTTCGGGCATTAGCAAGCTTGGCTCCTGGAGAGAGTTCCAGAGGCAGGCCATCAGTTATAGGGTCGTCTCTAAACGGCATAGTGTCATCAATTAACATTGTAGAGGATGACACTATACCTACCCTGAGATTGGGAGAGAACCCTCTTGACCACAAGAGACTATGAAATCGAACCCACAATTGAATAATAACCGCTACAATGACCCCCACTAAGGTGAGTGCTTAAACAAGCAATATCAACACTTTATCAACCATCCACCTGCTCGCTCAGGCAAAATGGCAGGTGGACTTGGCAAGAGTTTCCTTACTAGAATAGCCCACCCACAGTGGACCCAATAGTGAGTCAAGGATTAATGGGGCGGTAGCTCAGATGGGAGAGCGTCGCGTTCGCAATGCGAAGGTCGGGAGTTCGATCCTCCTCCGCTCCACCATTTATTCAGTCCAAGGAATAGAGCCCAGTGACCAAACCCACATGGCCCCCTCCAGAGCTCTCTTCTTCAACGTAGCCCTAATTTCGTTATCATTGTAAACTCAGAGCAGTAACGATAAATATGATTTTGATCCACACTTCCAGTTGTGAATCAAATTAGCGTTAGATCAAGTTCATTTAGAATTACACTTAATGCGTCTTTAGGCTATTAACTGGAAAGAACATGTCCTCAAGCAACCAATACAACCGACTCGCCATCGTCTTCCACTGGCTGTTAGCCCTTCTCATCATTCTCTCTATGATAATTGGAAAAGTGGTGTTAGAACGGATCCCAAACAGCGACCCTGAAAAGCTCAATATTCTGCAGGGACACTCCATCTTTGGAATTATCATCGGTCTTTTGATGATAGCCCGATATCTCAATATCAAACTGAGGGGAAAGCCTGACCCAATTGACTCCTCAGGTAAGCTAATGAGACAAACCGCCTTATGGGCTCACCGCATCATCTATCTTCTGGTCTTTATCACTGTGGCCACCGGACTGGTTATGGCTGTGCAGGCAGACTTTCCCGCTGTCTTCTCAGGCGTGGCTACTCTCCCCGAATCCTTTAACCATCTCACCGCAAGAACTGTGCACAACTTGTCGACTAATCTACTCATCCTTGTCCTGCTTGCCCACATTAGTGCAGCCCTCTACCACCAACTCATAATGAGGGATAAGATTCTCCATCGCCTGCGTTGGAAGCGGATGGATTGACGGCTTTGATTCAAGGGGGATGCCCTCTCTTTGATAACACTTCTACACCAAAGTGGCCCCGGGGGGGCGACACTTTTGCTCTCTACCTTGATAGAGGGGTCTACGGGAGAGCGATTTGATGGGTGTGCAGGCACAGAACGGACCTGCCTTACTTCAGACACCAATTCCGACAATCCTGGAATTGCCGGCTTCCTGACAGCATGGATCAATCCATGCTGTCGGCACTATCTACAAAAACAGATTAGAGCGGGGTAACGTTCTCTGCCATTGGGCCTTTCTCGCCCTCAGTCACTTCCATTGTTACCTGCTGACCTTCAATCAGCGTCTTTCGACCTGAACCGTTAATTGCACTGAAGTGGACGAAGACGTCCTTACCACCTTCTTGCTCAATAAAACCGAAACCTTTTTGATCATTAAACCACTTAACAGTACCTGTTACTTCATTTGACATGTCTTACATTTAACTCCATAGATGTTGGGCCAAAACAAGATCGGCCCTTATAAAACCAACCCGAATATAGGCTGGGTCGGGTATTGTGCCGTCGTTATTCAACAATCACAACCTTTTATAGCTCCCAAACACAAAAAAAGCCCCACCATGTTGATGGGGCTTTAGAGCCATTATAACTGCAATAGATGTATTTCTTTGCCATCAACAGAACGTTACAACCAATGGAATACTGTTTTTCTGCTAATTCTGCTGTTTTTAAAGCACCTTGAAGCGGTGTTGTAGATAAACCACTCCCTGTGGTGATCGCGAGGATCACCTTGCTGCCAGGAGGGTCCCCGACAACTCAGTGGGCAGGTTTTGGGTTCAACGCCTTATATCAGTGTCTTGACTGAGGTCTTGTGAAAGAGGGCAATAATACGTTCACACAGGAGTAATGCCTGGGTTATGGCACACGCAGCACCACACCCACTGCCAGCAAGATGAGCAATACTCCAACACTTTGATCAAACCGCTTTTGGTGTTGATGCAGAAAACCAAGAAGCCGGCTACCCGCCAAAATGGTGGCGACAGTCACATACCAGGCCGCATCAATTACGCCGGCGGTCAGTGCCATAACTGATTTCTCGCCCCAGCCGGCTTCTGGCCGTAGAAACTGGCTAAAGAGTGCAAAAAAGAATGCGGCAATCTTTGGATTGAGGAATGCGATCAAAAATCCCTGGGCAAACAGCCCCCCCTGGTTAGCTTCAACCGCTTCAACACCCTCCACAACTGCCTCCCCAGGAAAGAGATATCGGAAACCCAGATAACCCAGAAAAAGAGCCCCACCCCACTGGAGAAGCAGAAAGAGTTGAGGAGATGTACTGATCAAAACACCAAGACCCGCTACCACCAATGAGGCATAGAAAAGAATTCCAACCCCATGGCCAACCCCTGTCATAACCCCATGCTGCCGCCCCCCAGAGACAGTATTGCCGACGACCAGTGCCAAACTTGGCCCTGGAGACATTGCTCCCAAGCTGCAAATCAAGACGATCTGGATCCAGATTTCAAATGGCATGGGTCTACCTGGGTTGAGTGACAACGTCCCCGATTATGTCAGATAAAGAGCCCTCACTTCTCAACAAGAGGAGATTCAATACCTCCTAAAAAAAGATTGTTGCAGCAGGAGGACAGTAATAGCGGAGTGTGAATGTTATTTACTATTTCATTATATTATGTTATTATTATTTTTAAATTTTGAAACCACTATTGCCTTGGCCCAAGCCTATGGCGCAGGAGCCGCACTCGACGTTGATCGTCTTCCGGCAGGCCACTGTACAACCCTCCACTCAGTGTTTGTTCGGTTAGCGACTCCTGCGCCACCTTCTTCTTGCTCACTCACTTGGGTTCTGCCGGGATCACTACCCCTTCAGATTCTCGATCATTGATTACCCTCATGGTGCCGGGTTGAGCGCGCATTTACCTGCCCAGGGATGTGGCCACATTCATGCTTTTCCAACCGGCATTGCGACCAATACTCCGTATACGACTTATTCATTGTCTGGATTCAACGCCATCTTTTTCCCACCTTTTATTACTCTATAGGAGGAGTTCCGGGGAAAATCAGAAAGCGTCTTTTATGGTATTCTCTGCCCCTGCAGGGCCTCTATCTACCCTCTTGAATAGCGCTCACTCTGCCCCGGTAGCTCAGCTGGATAGAGCAACCGCCTCCTAAGCGGTAGGTCGGACGTTCGAATCGTCTCCGGGGCGCCAGATTCAGCAACAACGACCATTCACTCCAGCCCAACACAGCCCCGGATCAATGAGCATAGAAACGCCCCTGACCTGGTCCATAGAGTGAATAGGCATCCCTGTTCCAGCAAAACATCTCACTGGCTGCAAGCTTTGGATCATCCTTCTCAATCTGGTGGCGAACATCCTGAGCAAGATAGTCGATACAGGCCTGCCCTGAAAGCCGGTTTATGCGGTAGTAGGCCATGTTTTGTTGGGGCACTTCTACCTGAACAGGAAACTGAACATCAAACAGCTGATGGCGTGCGAGCACATAGCCTGACCCGAGGATGGCAACTGCCAGAATTATTGTTGATGTTAGTTTCATTTGCTCTCTCACTTATTGACTTTTTAGATAGAGACTCACACTCCAATACGAAGCAGTCTAATATTCAATTATGCAATTCATCCGTTACGCCGGCAATGCGCGCACTTGGCGCCCTGACATCTCCTGTCATCCCTTTTTTGACCCCTTCTCCATCAGTGCCTTAAGCCCCGCCAGCGGGTTGTGTGTTGTACTCTCACCACTTGACTCCTCAGCCCCACCCCCAGAAAGGTGGTCGACATGACGTGAGTGCTCATTGTCATGACAGTAGACGCAGAGATTCTCCCAGTTGCTCCCATCCGCTGGATTGTTATCATGGTTATGATCCCGGTGATGTACTGTCAGCTCCTGTAGATTTGTCTGGGTGAACTCTCGTCCACATCGGCCACACACCCAGGGGTGAATTTTGAGTGATTGAGCGCGATAATCCTGTTCACGTTCCCGTCTCGCTTTGACCGCGTGAGCAACAATCTGATCCAGTTTTTTTCCCTCAGTCATCTGGCTATACCTGCCTAATTAGTAACACTATTTTCCTTATATGATACTCAATTATACAACTTCTGTTCTGTGGATAACTTTGTGGGAAAAAATCCCCTCTACACCCCCTGTCCAAATGCACGCCAATGCTGGAAGCACTGTCCATGATAGTTCCTCTAAATTCAGTCTTTTTGTTTTCAATAAGTTATATCGCATTCTTGCTAACCAACAAAATAGTCACCGACTAACCCGGTATCAAGAAAGCGCTTTATCAGGGATGTGTACAACCTCCACATCAACAGATCAGAATTCGCCGCCATGATAGAGAAGAGATAACCGGCTTCAAGCGCCTGGATTTGCCTCGGAGCGATACTTTATGATGCCCTGCTCCTCATTCCGGTCTTGATGATCGCCTCTATTTCGGTAGCTGTTCTCATCCCGGAAAAGAGAAAAAGAAAACAGTAAAACTCATGATTGTTCGCTCTTCGGAGAAAATGAATCAGGAAGCGCGATGGAGCAGAAAGGAGGCAACAATAAAAAAGAGCAGCAAGGGAATAACCGCTCCTAAAAATGGGGAGACCCCATAGACCAGGACTGAATAGCCAAAAGATTTACTCAGGGCATAGAAGACAAGGGCAACGACAATCCCGATAAAAAGACTCCGCCCATAACCCATCGAACGCTGGCTTCGAAAGACAAATGGGATTGCAAGAATCACCATCACCAGGGTCGACAGGGGCAGCAGCACTTTAAACCAGAATGCCAGTTCATGCTCAGCGGTCTCCTGGTCGTTAGCCTGCAGATGGTCGATATAGCGAAAAAGATGCCAGACGGGCATCTCAATGGGGTTGATCAGAAATACTTTTAATAACTGCGGCGTGACGACGGTAGACCATGCTGCCGAATTGATATCAACACCCTTGGCACTATCTTGTTCAATCAGGGTCTGTTCAACACCCTCCAGCCTCCACCCCTCCATGTTAAAGAAGGCTTGTCTGGCATGGGCCATTGCGCGCAGGTTCCCCTCTTGATCGAACTCATAGATATTGACATCAAGCGCACTGAGGTTAGGCAGCACTTCACGTATATTGACGTACATCTGACCATCACGCAGCCAGACTCCAGATTCAATTCCCATATCAAGATCCGCCTGCATGGCCTCGATTTTGACCTTGCGCGCACTGGACTCAGAAAGTGGTACCAGCCACTCTCCGATTACCACGGCAACAACAGCAATGGCCAATCCCACTTTGAGTGCGGCCCAGACAATCTGAACCAATGAGACCCCACTGGCACGCATTATTGTTAACTCGGAATCACCGGCCAGCATAGAGAGCCCAAGAATCGTCCCAAGGAGCGCAATAATCGGGAAGAGTTCGTAGAGTGTTCTAGGGACAGTCAACAAGAGATAGTGAGAGACCTCAAGGATCCCATAATTATTGACCCCAAGATCATTCAGCTGATCAAGAAATGCAACAAATAGAAAAAGACCAAGAAGAACCATGGTCACTGTCGCGATCTGCCTTAAAATCGTCCTGGCAATGTAAACTGACAACAATTTCAAATTCTCGCTCCAGCGACTCTCAATAGATCTTTAACCGATTGCATCATGTACAATCCTACAATACTTGTGAGTCGATATCTTCGTTGAAAAACAGATGAATAGCCAGCTGATGGCTCAATCGTACTTTCTTTTTTGACTACTGACATGAGGTGGTCCGGATATCTACCGGTGTTTATTTTCTGATTCGAATTGCTTAGCAGACAGCCTCATTCCAATAAAACAATACCCTAGCGGAGACAATATGCAATTTTCTACCCGTGTCACTCCCAATCCCGCCAAAATCAAGACCGGTTGTATCGTTGTCGGTGTTTACAGTGGGCGCCAGTTATCTCCTGAGGCAGAGGCGCTTGATCGCACCAGCCGGGGAGCGATCACCAAACTCCTTCAACAGGGAGACCTCAATGGCAAGCTGGGGACAGCACTTCTCCATCATCAGCCAAGTCGAATCAGTGCGGAACGCTTGCTGATGGTCGGTCTGGGAAAAAATAAAACACTCTCTCGAGCTGACTTTCAAAAGCTGGCAAGAACCATCGGCAACAAACTCTCAAATTGTCAGGCAAAGAGCGCTTCGTTGTTGATTGAAAGTATCTCTGTCGATGCCACTACAAACCAACAATGTGCAGCTCAGCTGGTCAGGGCACTATTGACTTCAACCTATCGCTTTAATGAACTGAAGTCCAAACCAAAGGGCACCTCCAAGGGGCCCGGCAGAGTTGCTTTTTGTATTAGTCAACAAGATCAGGTCAACACAATTCGCAAAGGCGTTCGACTGGGCGAGGCCATCGGGAAAGGGATGAAACTCTCAAAAGACCTGGCCAATCGACCTGGCAACATCTGTACTCCCACTCATCTGGCGGATGAGGCCGAAGCACTTGCCGAGAAACTTCCTGTCAAAACCTCAATTCTTGATGAAGCCCAGATGGAGGAGCTGGGCATGGGCGCACTACTCTCCGTCTCCAGGGGAAGCCGCCAACCGGCAAAACTGATTGTCATGGAGTATCAGGGTGGTGATAAAGATGCCGCTCCAGTCGCTCTGGTGGGCAAGGGGCTCACTTTTGATGCCGGGGGAATCTCTCTCAAGCCTGCCGCTTCAATGGATGAGATGAAATACGATATGTGCGGAGGAGCCACTGTCTTTGGAGTACTCAAAGCGGCGGCGGAACAGAAGCTTGGAGTGAACCTTGTCGGCATAGTACCGAGTTCAGAAAATCTCCCTGACGGCCAAGCCAACAAGCCGGGTGATATTGTGACCAGCCTCTCCGGACAGACCATCGAGATTCTCAACACTGATGCTGAGGGCCGCCTGATCCTCTGTGATGCTCTGACCTATGTGGAACGATTCAATCCCGCCATTGTCATTGATATTGCCACCCTGACAGGCGCCTGTATGGTTGCCCTCGGGAAGCACGCTTCGGGCCTATTCTCCAATGATGACAAACTGGCAGAAGATCTCCTCGCCGCCGGGGAGCGAAGCGGGGACAGAGTCTGGCGACTGCCTGTTTGGCCTGAATACGATGCCCAGCTTAAGAGTCGTTTTGCCGATATTGCCAACATCGGTGGTCGCTATGCCGGGGCCGTTACCGCCGCCTGTTTTCTTGGGCGCTTTACCGGCAGCTATCGTTGGGCCCACCTTGATATTGCCGGGACCGCCTGGAACTCAGGAATCCTCAAAGGGGCCACTGGACGACCCGTTCCTCTGTTAATGGAGTATCTGACCCAATATATCGCCGACCAGAAAGCGACTTAAAATGGTTCAACGAGTTGATTTCTATCTTCTTGAGAACGGCCCTCCCCACGATCGGTTTCGACTCGCCTGTCGGGTCGCTTCCAGGGCATGGCAGGCCGGACACCGCATATTCATCTCTACCCCAGATGCAAAAGCAGCGGCCGCTGTCGATGAACTGCTCTGGAGTTTTGATCAGGGGAGTTTCATACCCCATTCTCTGCTCAACGACTGTGAGAAGATAATTGACAAGACGCCTATTGTTATCAGCGACCAAGCCCCGCCACCCCGATACAGCGATGTATTAATCTCACTCCTGGACCAGGAACCCGGCTTCAAAGATCAATTCCAGCGCCTTGCTGAGGTTGTCGGTGGTGAGGAGCAATCCCAGGTACTTGCCCGAGAACGCTATCGAGCCTACCGAACCCAGGGGTTGGACCTCCATCACCACTCCCTCCCGAAGGTCTAGACACTATTTCGGCCGACTCTCTGTATAAGTTATGAACAAGTTGACACCTCAGCCTATAATGCAGGGTTAAAATTTATCTCCCAGTCACCCTGATTAAAGAAACAGCACGCGATGAACGATACCACCCTCTCAAAAACCTACGATCCTGACTCAATTGAACAACCCCTCTATCATGAGTGGGAAGAGAGTGGATGCTTTACTCCCCAGGGAGAACAAAAAGAGGCCTACTGCATCTCCATCCCACCACCCAATGTCACCGGTAGATTGCATATGGGTCACGCCTTTCAGGACACCATTATGGATGCCTTGATTCGCTACCATCGCATGAAGGGACGTCCAACCCTGTGGCAAGCAGGGAGTGACCATGCCGGAATTGCAACCCAGATGGTTGTTGAACGTCAACTTGAAGCAGAAGGCAGTTCCCGCCATGACCTGGGGCGCGAGGCCTTCATCGAACGGATCTGGGAGTGGAAGAAGCACTCCGGCAACACCATCACTCAACAGCTACGCCGTATGGGGGCTTCACTCGACTGGTCGCGGGAGAGGTTCACCATGGACGAAGGACTCTCTGACGCTGTGGGAGAGGTCTTTATCAGGCTCTATCGGGAGGGGCTGATCTATCGAGGAAAGCGGTTGGTCAACTGGGACCCGGTTCTCCACACCGCTGTTTCGGACCTCGAGGTGATCTCTGAAGAGGAGTCGGGGCATCTCTGGCACCTCCGTTATCCACGGACCGATGGCAAAGGTCATGTTGTTGTTGCGACTACCCGCCCTGAGACCATGCTTGGGGATGCTGCCATTGCCGTACATCCCCTTGATCAACGCTACCTGGACCTGATCGGCAAGAGTGTGAAGCTGCCGTTGACCGCCAGGGAGATCCCGGTCATTGCTGATGATTATGTCGACCCTGAGTTCGGATCGGGTTGCGTGAAAATCACACCGGCCCATGATTTCAATGATTATGAGGTGGGTCAGCGACACCAACTTGATTTGATCAATGTGATGACCATTGATGCGGCAATCACTCTGCCTGATTCTCCCTATGACGGAATGGATCGCTACGATGCCAGGAAGCAGATCGTCACCGACCTCACCGCGCTTGGCCTGGTCGAGAAGAGAGATGACCACCGGCTGATGGTGCCCAGGGGCGATCGTTCCGGATCGATCATTGAGCCCTACCTGACCGACCAGTGGTACGTAAAAGTAGCCCCGCTGGCTGAAGAGGCGGTCAAGGCGGTGGAGAGCGGTAAAATCCGCTTTGTCCCGGACAACTGGAGCCGTACCTATTATGAGTGGATGAACAACATTCAAGACTGGTGTATCTCACGCCAGATCTGGTGGGGCCATCGAATCCCGGCCTGGTACGATGAGGAAGGGAATGTCTATGTTGCCGAAACCCAAGCCGATGCCCTGCAACAGGCTAAAAAGCATCATGGCAGCCCGGTTTCGCTGCGCCAGGATGAGGATGTCCTTGATACCTGGTTCTCTTCAGCATTGTGGCCCTTTTCCACCCTGGGCTGGCCAGATGAGACACCAGAGTTCAATACTTTCTATCCAACCAATGTTCTCGTAACCGGTTTCGACATCATCTTCTTCTGGGTGGCTCGAATGATCATGTTCGGACTTAAGTTTACCGACCAGGTCCCCTTCCATGATGTCTATGTTCATGGTCTGATTCGAGATGCCGAAGGCCAGAAGATGTCTAAGTCGAAAGGCAATGTCCTCGACCCGCTGGACCTCATCGACGGCATCGAGCTTGAAGATCTGATAGCAAAGAGAACTACAGGGATGATGCAACCGCACCTGGCCAAACAGATCGAGGAATCGACGCGAAAACATTTTTCACAAGGGATCCCGGCCTACGGGACTGATGCATTGCGTATTACTTTTGCCAGCCTTGCAACACAGGGCCGGGATATCCGCTTTGATCTTGGACGGATAGAGGGTTTTCGCAACTTCTGCAATAAGCTCTGGAATGCCAGCCGTTATGTCCTGATGAACAGTGAAGAGATGGACTGTGGACAAAGTGGAAGTGAATACAAGCTCGGAACCATTGATCACTGGATGATCTCCCGGCTACAACAAACTGAAGCCAGTGTTGAAGAGGATATTGGAAATTACCGCTTTGACAGGATGGCCCTGACACTCCATAGCTTTATCTGGGATGAGTACTGCAGCTGGTATCTTGAGTTCTCCAAGGTGGTCCTCAATGACTCCAACATCAGCGAACCTCGCAAAACAGGAACCCGGCGCACTCTGGTCAGGGTCCTTGAAGCCTCGCTTAGATTACTTCATCCCCTGATGCCTTTTATAACCGATACCCTCTGGCGTCGTATAGCGCCTCTGGCAGCAAAAACAGGGGATACCGTCATGCTTCAGCCATTTCCGGAAGCGGATCTGCAACGCATAGATCAAGACGCCCTGGATGAGATTGCCTGGATCCAGGAGGTGGTGACAGGGGTAAGAACAATTCGAGGTGAGATGAACATTGAGCCAGGCAAGCCCCTTCCGCTCCTTCTACAGAATCTCTCGACACAGGACCATGGCTACCTCAAAGAGAACACCACCACCCTCAGCCAACTTGCCCGTCTCGAGATGATCACCCTGCTCGGGGATGAAGAGGAGGCGCCAGAGTCAGCCACTGCACTGGTGGGAAGAATGAAGGTATTGGTGCCGCTCGGGTCTGTTATCGATGCCGGAGCGGAAATCAAGCGACTCGACAAAGAGATTGATCGGGTAACCCATGAGATCAACAGGGTTAAGGGGAAGCTGGACAACCCCCATTTTATTGAAAAAGCACCGCCTGAAATTGTCTCAAAGGAGCGACAGCGCCAATCAGAGCTGGAGAACAGGCTGGATGATCTCAAGAGCCAGTATCAGCGCATTCAATCACTTGCCACTGAGTGAGGCTGATGAGGGAGATGGACTTGATGCTGATGCCGAAGATGAAGACGTGGACGGCCAAGAGGTCGGAACTCAGCCCACCCCAGCGAGCGTTAGCATGACAACAGCTGCCGTCTCTACCCTGAGGATGGAGCTCCCAAGATCAATCGTCTGAACCCCCTGTAATCCGGCACGTTCAACCTCGGAATCAGTAAACCCCCCTTCCGGCCCCACTATCACGACCTCCGGACGCTCTCCCTGCCCCCTGTGAACTTCAGCCGCATCTCCCCCAGGGTGGGCCAGCACCATCTTCAACTGCTGAGACCTGGCCCAGTTCACCACCTCATCGAGTGAGTGTGGATTATGGAGCCTCGGCACCCAGGCACGACGACTCTGTTTACACGCTTCAATAAAGATACGCAGCCATCGCTCAGTGGGGAGTTTTCGATCCGGTTTGCCGCTGCGCTCACTTACCAGAGGGATGAAATCACTCATGCCGATTTGGGTCGCCATATCCAACATCACCCCCACCCTCTCCCTGCTCGGCAATGCTGCAGCAAGTACAAGAGGCCTCACCGGTTTGGGCTCTTGATCCAGCTTCTTTACCCTTAGGGTAACCTCAGCTCCGCGGCCCTTGATCTTTTCTACTTCAGCCACGCCAACCGTCCCCTGACCATCAAAAAGAGCCACTTGATCTCCAGCCCGGTGACGCCGTGGCCCTGAGAGATGGCGTGCTTCACTGGTGTCAAGCTTAAGGGTCTCCCCTATCCTGGCGATCGACTTGCAATAAAACCGGGGTTGATTGAGATCCATCAAAACGCTCCTCTGAGATAAACATCGTACCGGGCCATTTTACCCTGGTGATAAAAATCAGGCTCTGCTCCAAGAGGGGGCGCATGGGTCGGGCGTTTAACAACCACTCTTCGGCTTGCTGCCTCTCTGGCAGCAAGCAAAAGCTGATCAGCGTCCGGGTCATCTCCTACCAATGCCCTGAGCACTCTCAATGACTTCTTTGAAAGCGCAGAGGGGCGACGCTTTGAAGGATACATGGGATCAAGGTAGATCACTTCGGGAGATGGGTTCAAAGTGGCCAATAAAGTCATGCTATCACCGGTTAGAATGGTAAGCCTCTCCTCCCATTTTGTCCCTCTTACACCCCCACTCAACATTGCACCTAAAATGGATGATCTTTCAATCGCAACCACCCGGTAACCCATCCTGACGAGCAATGCTGCATCACCTCCCAGCCCCGCCGTCGCATCCACCACACTCTCTACTCCCCGGCCTATCGCTCTACCTAGAGGATTTCTCCTGGAAACCTGCCAGCGCTTGCTATCAAACGCTGTGGAGATGACCCTTCTGGGCTCAAAGGAATCCCTTAAAACCAGCCCTCTATCGCCAATCTCAAGCCACAATCCACTCCCACCCGGTTGATCCTCAGTTACCAGGCTCAGGCCGAGTTGCTCAGCGAGGGCCTCGGACGGGGAATCATCCGGATAGCGCGACCTTACACTGACCTGTTTTTTGGTCTGATCCGATTTTTGGCTATCTACAAATCTCATCATTCACTGTGTTTCCGAAGGCGGTTCATGGTATACATGAACGGGTAGTGATTATTGTTGATAGACCACTGAGTTTACAGCCATTGCCGACAAGGAGAGTAACATTATGGGTTTTTTAAACGGCAAACGCGCCCTGATTGTTGGCGTTGCCAGTGACCGTTCGATTGCCTGGGGTATTGCCAAAGCCATGCACAGGGAAGGTGCCGAAATTGCCTTTACCTATCAAACGGAAAAACTAAAACCCAGGGTTGAGAAACTTGCCGCCCATGCCGACTCTGATATCGTCATTCCTTGTGATGTCAGCAGTGATGAAGAGATCGACGCCCTCTATGGTGAACTTGATAACTACTGGGATGGTTTTGATATTCTTGTACACTCCGTTGCTTTTGCCCCGCGAGAGACCCTTGAAGGGCTCTATCTTGACTCAGTGTCCCGTGATGGATTCAATGCCGCTCACGAAATAAGTTCATACAGTTTTGCTGCCCTTGGGAAAGCAGCGAGGCCGATGATGGCCAACCGTGGTGGGGGGGCAATGCTGACGCTCAGCTATATCGGTGCCGTTCGTTCCATGCCTGGATATAACGTCATGGGGCTGGCAAAAGCGAGCCTGGAGGCAAATGTGCGTTATATGGCTCAATCACTGGGCCGGGAAAATATCCGAGTCAACGGCATCTCAGCCGGTCCCATCCGAACGCTCGCGGCGATGGGCATTAAAGGATTCAGAAAAATGATGCATTACTACGAGAAAGCCGTACCTCTTGGTCGTAGTGTAACCACCGATGAAGTGGGCAATACTGGCGCTTTTCTCTGTTCTGATCTGGCTTCAGGAATTACCGGCGAAATCACCTACGTGGATGGTGGGTTCAATACCGTGGGCCTCAGCGAAGGGCTGCTCTCCGAGGAATAAGGCCCCGATCTCAAGAATCAGAGGCCCTCATCGGTCTCTCCGACAACAGCACTGTCATCGATTTTGATCTCTGCACGAGAACGAAGATCACGCTGATAGGCATCGAACAGCTCACTTCCGAAACGACCTTCAAGAAGCTGCACGACCCCCTGCCGCTCTTCGGCTGTAGCCTTTGAAACATCTCCCTTCCTCACCCCTTTAAGCTGAAAGAGGAGGTAATCACCGTTGATCAGGGCCTTGCCACCGAAAACGGGGGTTGATCGCTCCGGGCGGGGTGCAGCGAAAAGAGTCTGAAGCACCTCATTGGACAATGCATCCTTGGCATCCCCTCGTCTTGCCGGGGCGGGAAGGCTCTTCAACTCATCTCTCTCAAGCAGTGACTCCCATGATTCACCCTTGTTAAGGAGATCAACCAGTTGTTTTCCGTAATCGATCACTTGCTCTCCAGATTGCTCAAGGGCAAGTTGTTGACGGATATCGCTGGAGACCTCATCAAATGAAAGCTGGCGCGAAGGATCAAAAGAGTGGCGACGCAGCGCTATCAGTGTATCCATATCCTTTTCGATGGCCTCACTGTTCAACTCTTCATTCAGAACTTCCTGACTGAAGGCAGCGTTGCGAACAGCTTCTGATTCTGTGACGCCACTGCCTTGCTCCCGGGTAAACCAATCACTCTGCTTGATTTCAAGCTCAATGGCTTCAGCTGCGGTATCGAGGTTATCGGGGAATTCATATGTCAGATTACGAAAAGCTTCTGCCAGTTCGACAAATCGATTCTCAGCACGACTGCGCTTCACCTCCTCAGCAACCTTCTTGCGCACTTGTTCATATGGCTTGATGCGCTCAGGGATGAGATCAGTCAGCTTGATGACATGAAACCCAAATTGGGTACGAACAGGATCGGCAATGCCCTCTTTTTGCAATGAGATGACTGCCTCTTCAAAGGGTTTTTCCATGCTCCCCTCGACAATGACCCCAAGGTCCCCGCCATTGACAGCTGAACCCGCATCTTCCGAATACTGCTTGGCAAGCGCTGAGAAATCATCACCTTCTCTTGCCTTTTGGGCGATCTCATCAGCCCGTTTTCGGGCGGCAGCGACCTCATCCTCAGCCGCTTCAGAACCCACCTGAATGAGGACATGGCTTGCCCGTCGCTGTTCTGGCGCTCGGTAACGGGCCTTATTCTCTTTGTAGGCGCTTTTTATCTCATCCTCGGAAGGTGACTCTTTTGCCGCCAGCGCCTCTACAGAGAGTTCGAGATAACTGACCTTCATTCTCTCGGTAGAACGAAAACGCTCCTTATTTGACTGGTAGTACTGGTCAACCACTTGATCACTAATATTACCCGTATCGATAAATTTGGCTCTCGGCAGCAATGCATAATCAGCATCACGCTCCTGCATCAACAGTGCGAGAAGATGGTCAACAGCACTCCCTGTTGTAATCGAAGAAAGGCGATAGCCGCTCATCAGCTGGTCAAGCGCAACACGACTCCGACTCAGCTCCTCAAACTGACTCTCCGATGTGCCAACACGGTAGAGATAGTTGGCATAGCGTTCTTGATCAAACAGACCATTTTCAATGAATTCCGGATCAGACCGAATAATGGCTCCAAGCAACTTATCACCCACCCGATAACCTGAAGACCTGACGGCCTGTGTGATCAATCGATCATCTATCAACTCATCAAGAACAGCTCTCCTGAATTGCTCACTGGAGAGAAGGGCCGGATCAATCCTGCTGCCATAAGTTTCCAACACTGCTCGCCGTTTATCAGCAAGGGCTGATTGATAGACACCTAGGGTGATCTCGTCACCATCCACTTCAGCAACAACAACATTTGTCCCACCTTCGAAATAGGATTGGATGCCCCAGAGTGCAAAAGGTATGGTAATCAGGATAACGATTGCCCAGGCAACCCATCCAGTGGCTTTTTCTTTTATAGTCGTCAGCATTATTCTAATTCATCAATTTGAGCTTGGTTAAATTCTCTCTCTTTGTTGCCGGCCCAAAACAGTTCAAAATGGGATCAATCATTCATCGCATATTTTGACCAGCGCTGATTATGCCTTAAGAAGAGTTATCCCGGGCGAAAAAAAAGGTGAGTTGATCTCACCTTTTGGTGTAATGGCGGAGCGGACGGGACTCGAACCCGCGACCACCGGCGTGACAGGCCGGTATTCTAACCAACTGAACTACCGCTCCGAAAAAGATGGTGGTTAAACCCGTATTCCCACCCTGAACCCATCAAGAACGAATTCAGCCCTTCGGCCAGCCAGACTACATTACCTGGCGACCCATTCGGGAGGCCAAGTATAGTCATTCGGATCACCGAGTCAATGGATAAAAGGTCTTCATTAAGGGCTGGTGCCGGGTCTGGAGAGTGGCATACTCACCTCACTCCTTTCAGGGGTAAAAAAGAAGTATGAGAGGGGTGAGAGGGTGAGGACAGTGCTGCTAAAACCTGCCCCCACCCGAGTTCTATCTGAACGTTGTTCTCGTAAATGAGCTCAGACCGTTCATCCAGCTGGTGGGTACTGCTGGGCTCGAACCAGCGACATCCGCCTTGTAAGGGCGACGCTCTCCCAGCTGAGCTAAGCACCCATGAGGGCGCGCTAGTTTACGGCATCCTTTAGTGCTTTTCCAGCCTTGAACTTGGGGCTTTTTGAGGCTGCTATATGAATGGCTTCGCCTGTCTGTGGATTGCGACCCATCCTCGCAGCACGATTGCTGACACTAAATGTTCCAAACCCAGTAATGGTCACTGTCCCGCCCCCAGACAAAGCTCCTGAGATTGCACTGAGCAGTGCATCGAGAGTACGACCTGCTGCTGCTTTTGAAAGATCTCCAGCACCGGCTACAACATCAACTAAATCTGCTTTATTCACAATTTCTCCTTGGTGTATTGATACCCATTGCGGGTAATATTTCGTGAAATTCTCCATGTAGGCCACCAAAACCACCCAGTACCTACGTTTTACTGACTTCCTTTTTTATTATCCTTAACTCCCTGGATCCGGGGAGGAAATATTAAAACCCGGGAAACCCTTATAGCAAGCGGTTTTTTTCTTTGTCAAGCCTGTTTGGCCTACATGGATCAATTATAAAACACCAGCCTCCCAGACCCAATGGGCAAATATTCATATCAAACAACACACTGACTCAAAAAACTCTCCCATTAGGTCACATACCTGGGAATTAAACGGGTTTAAAAAAAACCCACAAGAGAACCCGTAGAGCCGGCATTCTCAGTGAGCTGTCACCTGGTCTTCAGATATCTTGTTCCTTCTGCCCTTGGTTTTTTTGTTTGTTGACCCCTTGCCGGTAATGGGCTTAGGCACGCTCACTAATGCTCTATCGAGAACCTCATCGATCCAGCGTACCGGTATGATCTCCAGACCCTCCTTTACATTGCGAGGAATTTCAACCAGATCTTTTTCATTCTCTGCCGGAATAAGTACACAATTTATCCCGCCTCGATGAGCGGCAAGTAATTTCTCCTTCAGCCCTCCAATAGGAAGCACCTCTCCCCGCAAAGTAATTTCACCGGTCATCGCCACATCGGCGCGAACGGGAATATCGGTCAAGGCTGAAAGGATCGCAGTACACATCCCTACACCTGCACTTGGGCCATCCTTTGGAGTGGCCCCCTCGGGAACATGAACATGGATATCACGATTTTGGTAGAAATCAGGGTCTATGCCGTAGATTTCAGAACGGCCGCGAACAACACTCACAGCCGCCTGAATTGACTCCTGCATCACTTCACCAAGCTTGCCGGTAAAGATATGTTTCCCTTTTCCCTGCATGACTGTCGATTCAATAGTAAGCAGTTCGCCCCCCATCTCTGTCCAGGCAAGCCCGGTCACCAGACCAACCCTATTCTTCTCTTCAGCCATTCCATAACGGAATTGGCGTACCCCAAGATACTTTTCCAGGTTTTTTCGGGTAATCACTGCCTGTTTTCGCTGGCCGGAAAGCAAGAGTTCTTTTGTCACTTTCCGGCAAATTTTGGCAATCTCCCGTTCCAGGCCTCGAACTCCTGACTCCCGACTGTAGTAACGCACTATGTCTGTAATCACACTCTTGGGTATCTTAATCTCATTTTCCTTGAGGCCATTGTTCTCCCGCTGTTTGGGAACCAGATAACGAATAGCAATATTGATCTTCTCATCTTCTGTATAGCCTGAGATCCGAATCACCTCCATTCGATCAAGAAGTGGCCCCGGGATATTGAGGGTGTTGGCTGTTGCCACAAACATCACTTCGGAAAGGTCATAATCAACCTCAAGATAGTGGTCACCAAAGGTGTGATTCTGTTCCGGATCAAGCACTTCGAGCAGGGCTGATGAGGGATCTCCTCTAAAATCCATCGACATCTTGTCGACCTCATCAAGCATGAAGAGCGGATTTCTGACTTTGGCTTTGGAGAGGTTCTGCACAATCTTCCCGGGCAGGGATCCAATATACGTTCTGCGATGACCCCGAATTTCAGCCTCATCACGCACCCCGCCAAGAGACATCCGTAGAAATTTCCTGTTGGTGGCTCGGGCAATTGACTGGCCAAGCGATGTTTTGCCTACTCCGGGAGGGCCTACCAGACAGAGGATGGGGCCCTTTAGTTTTCGGACACGCTGTTGTACTGCCAAATATTCAAGGATCCGCTCCTTGACTTTATCAAGCCCATAATGGTCCTCTTCAAGCACCTGTTCGGCACGTTTGAGATCTTTTCGAACCTTGCTTCGTTTCTTCCAGGGGACTGCGAGCAACCAATCAATATAGTTACGCACCACTGTCGCTTCAGCAGACATTGGCGACATCATCTTCAGCTTTTTGAGCTCACCCTCTGCCTTCTCAAGGGCCTCTTTGGACATTCCTGATTCGGCTATTTTTGAAGCCAGTTCATCAAGCTCGTTAGTTCCATCCTCCATCTCACCAAGCTCTTTCTGAATCGCTTTCATCTGCTCGTTGAGGTAGTACTCGCGCTGGCTCTTCTCCATCTGCTTCTTGACCCGGCCACGGATTCTTTTTTCCACCTGCATCAGGTCAATTTCAGATTGCATCACGCCAAGGATATATTCCAGCAGCTCCTTTGCATCCAACATCTCAAGGATCTTCTGCTTATCCTCTATTTTCAATGTCAGGTGGGCAGCGACTGTGTCGCCCAAACGACCCGGGTCCTCAATGCCGCTTAAAGAGGTGAGGATTTCCGGAGGGATCTTGTTATTGAGTTTTACGTAGCGATCGAACTCAGCGAGCACCGTCCGCATCAGCACTTCCGTCTCCAGTTCGGTGGGTGCAGTTGTCGTCACCTCTTCGGTCTCGGCGATAAAACACTCTTCAGTCTCAACAAACTGAACCAGCTTTGCCCTGCTCTCGCCCTCAACCAAAACCTTTACTGTTCCATCAGGTAGTTTGAGCAGTTGTAGAATACTGGCAAGAGTACCCACCTTGTAGATGTCATCAGGTTCAGGATCGTCTTTCATGGCGTCACGCTGAGCGAGCAACAAGATCTGTTTGCCTGACTCAACCGCCTTCTCCAGAGCGACAATTGATTTCTGACGACCGACAAAAAGAGGGATTACCATATACGGAAAGACCACTACATCTCGTAGTGGCAGAACAGAGACGTTTGATTCGCTGCTAATGGGTGCTTTGGTCACGTATTCACCTTGAATTGTGGGGTAATTATGTAGAAATACCCTCTTTCTGTGATAAAAGAGGCCCTATTAGAGCTTAAATGGGGACTTTTGTCCTCATTTTCAAGAAAAAAAGCTTAAAAAGTGACCACTTTTTAAGCTTTTTATGCCATCAGGCTCAGATTGAAAGAGAGAGAAAGGTTAACTTGAGGTTGATGCACTCCGTTTGCTCGTCTCTTCATAGATATAGAGTGGTCGAGACCCCTCACGAATTACGCTTGAGTCAACGCTTACTTTCTGGACCCCCTCCAGTGAAGGCAGTTCATACATTGTCTCAAGCAAGGCCTTCTCCATGATCGAACGCAACCCTCTTGCCCCGGTTTTGCGTGCCATTGCTTTGATCGCGATCGCTTTGAGAGCATCCTCACGAAACTCAAGCTCCACCCCTTCAAGCTGAAAGAGCTTCTGATACTGTTTTACCAATGCGTTTTTAGGTTCAATCAAAATTTCAATCAATGAGTCCTCATCAAGCTCTTCCAGAGTAGCCACGACAGGAAGCCGGCCGACAAATTCCGGTATCAACCCATAGCGAATCAGGTCTTCAGGTTCGAGATTGAGTAACAGTTCGCCGACACGATCGCCCTCTGATTTACTGTGAATCTCGGCGCCAAAGCCTATTCCGCTCTTTTCGGTTCTCTCCTGAATCACCTTTTCAAGCCCGGCAAAAGCCCCGCCACAGATAAACAGCACATTACGCGTATCGACCTGAAGAAATTCCTGCTGGGGGTGCTTCCGCCCGCCCTGGGGAGGGACCGAAGCCACTGTGCCCTCGATGAGCTTGAGCAGCGCCTGCTGTACACCCTCTCCGGAGACATCCCGGGTTATTGAGGGGTTATCCGACTTGCGAGAGATTTTGTCGATTTCATCGATGTAGACGATACCGACCTGGGCCTTCTCAACATCATAGTCACACTTCTGGAGCAGCTTCTGAATAATGTTCTCTACATCCTCACCCACATACCCCGCTTCAGTGAGGGTGGTGGCATCAGCGATTGTAAAGGGAACATTCAGCTGCCGGGCCAGTGTTTCTGCCAGCAGTGTTTTTCCCGAGCCGGTTGGACCGATGAGCAGAATATTGCTCTTGGTGATCTCAACCTCTCCAATCGCATCCTCATTCTCTATTCTCTTGTAGTGGTTGTAAACAGCCACCGAAAGCACTTTTTTGGCATTTGCCTGACCGATCACATACTGATCAAGACTGAAATGGATCTCCTGGGGAGAGGGGAATTTATCCTGCCCCTCTTCAGAGCCGGCCTCATCATCAGCCTCTTCACGAATTATATCGTTACACAGTTCAACACACTCATCACAGACAAATACAGATGGCCCAGCGATGAGTTTTTTTACCTCATGCTGGCTTTTTCCACAGAACGAACAATAGAGAATCTTATCGTTGGTTCCATCATCTTTGTTTTCAGACATATCGTTACCTTCTATGCTCTTGGTGTTATTGGGAAGCTATGTTGAGGTTAAAAACCCACTGCGACACAACAATCCGGCAGATGATTCAATCCGCCAGGGGGTAAAAGATGCAACTTCCTGAATAATTTTGCAACCCCTTGCCGTTCAGGGCAACCCTATGCTCTTGTGGAAATGACCTCATCTACCAGGCCAAATTCAACGGCTTCTTCAGCATCGAGGAAATTATCTCGTTCGGTATTTTTCTCAATCAACTCAAGCGACTTCCCGGTATGGTTCTTAAAGATCTGATTGAGGCGCTCCCTGACACGGAGAATCTCTCTTGCATGGATATCAATATCAGTAGCCTGGCCCTGAAATCCTCCCAGGGGCTGATGGATCATCAGCCTGGAGTGAGGCAGTGCAAAACGCTTCCCGGCAGCCCCTCCCGCAAGAAGAAGTGCCCCCATACTGGCGGCCTGGCCGATACAGACAGTACTGACCTGGGGTTTGATAAACTGCATGGTGTCATAGATGGCGAGACCGGCATTGACCGCCCCACCCGGGCTGTTGATGTAGAGGTTGATATCCTTATCGGGGTTTTCAGACTCAAGAAAGAGTAACTGTGCAACCACCAGGTTGGCCATATGATCCTCAACCGGGCCGACCAGGAAGATGACCCGCTCCTTGAGCATTCTTGAGTAGATGTCATAGGCACGCTCGCCGCGACCTGTCGTCTCGACCACCATTGGGATCAATCCCACCCCTTGTGGCTGAATCACACTCTCATCCATCTTATTCTCCTTGTTTGATCAACTCCGTTGATCACTCATTATCTGCCGCGGCGTCAGGTGCCGGTGGATTCATGAATGTCTCATAATCCATCTCTTTCACCTCTACCGTTGCCTTCTCAAGCAGGGCATCGATCACCTGCTCTTCGATGACCAGGGCTTCGACCTGAGCCGCTCTATTACGATCAGACATATACCACTGGACAAATTCTGCCGGCTTCTCATAACTGCCTGCCATCTTCTCAACTTTTCCTCGTACGCGCTGACCATCAGGCTGCAGTGAGAGCTCATTCACAATCTCTCGGATCACCAATCCCAGGGTGACTCTTCGACGCGCCTCCTTCTCAAGAGCTCCTCGATCGATATGCTCATCTTTAAATGCCATCCCCTGGCGCTCAACTTCAGCCTTCTGAGTTGAGACCATCTGATCGATCTCACTCTCCACCATGGCTGAAGGAAGTTCAATGGGATTTCGTTCAAGAAGTTCACCCATGACTTGAGCCCTGACATGGGCCTGTATACGGTCTTCCAGCTCCCGGCCCATGTTCTGTTTAACTTCTTCACGAAATTTCTCAACCCCGCCCTCAGCAACCCCGAAGGATTTAGCAAATTTCTCATCAATCTCCGGAAGATGGGCTCTACCCACCTCTTTCATGGAGATCTCAAATTGGGCCGCCTTGCCAGCAAGCTGGGTTGCCGGATAGTCCTCAGGAAATGCCACCTCAATACTATTTTCTTCTCCGGCAGACATCCCGATCAGACCGTTTTCCATATCTTTGAGGACATGTCCGGTTCCAATTTCAACCGCAAAGTCCTTGCCCTCTCCATTCTCAAAGGGTTCACCATCAATAGAGCCCACAAAGTCGATAACCACCCGAGTGCCCTCTGCTGCCGGTTCTTCGATCTGTTCCCATTCCGTCCGCTGTTTCCGCATCACCTCGATGGTGCGATCAATATCCTCTGATGAGACTTCGCTCACAGGCCGTTCTACCTTGGCGCCCTCTATTGTGGTCGCCTCGATTTCAGGAAAGACCTCAAAAGTGGCGACATACTCGAGATCCTCTCCTCTCTCCATGTTTTTGGGCTCGATATTGGGGCCCCCGGCCGGGATCAGCTCTTCCTGTCCCAGCGCTTCGCTGTAGCTTGACTGAATCAGGTCTCCAACCACCTCTTGCAAGACCTGGCCGCCAAATTTCTTTTCGACAATGTTCTTTGGCACCTTGCCTGGCCTGAACCCAGGTAGTTTTACCTGCCGGCTCAGTTTCTGAAAACGAGAGTTGATCTCCTCCTCTACTTTTGCTGCCGGGAGTGAGATAGTGAGACGGCGACCAAGTGTGCCTGTGGTTTCAACATTAACCTGCATCATTCTTTCCAATTTAAGTAATAATTTTCAGTGTATTACAACCCATCATCCAGACTGGGCTGGGTGTATTTCCCGGTGTGGTGCGAAAGGGGAGACTCGAACTCCCACGGGTTTCCCCACTAGAACCTAAATCTAGCGCGTCTGCCAATTCCGCCACTTTCGCCGCATACCGCGATAAAGAGGCCGGATTTTACCGGACTCCATCCCGCTCAGGAAGCACCAAGAGAGATAGATTTTAAATCCCCCGGGCCGAGACGGGGATCTGTGGCGGCATGGAGTATGGAACACTCTTTGTTAGAGGCGGAGTAAGGGAGTGGTGGGCCGTGCGGGGATCGAACCTGCTCCCAGTCCAGGCCTTCCTGCCGTTCGGCACACCGTTCGAAGTAGGCCGGCCGGCTCCTGCCCGTGCAGGGTGCCCCACACGCTGTGTACGTGTTGCCCTCGGGCACTTGACATCTTATCAATTGGTAAGTATATCTTACCGAACGATTGGTAAGTTAATATTTTGAGGAGAGTATTATGAAAAAATCAATTCTGAATGGCGTACTCGGCTTGGCCATGACCGCAGTCTGGGCGGGCAATGTATCAGCGGCCGATCCGATCCGTGTTGGCGTGCCGGTGGTCTTCAGCGGTCCCGGCGCCTTCGTCGGCACGGCCGAGAAAAATACCCTCGAGATGATGGCCCAGGACCTCAACGCCAAGGGCGGCATTAACGGCCGTCCCATCAAGTTTATATATTATGATACCGAAGCCAAACCCGATGTCGCGGTTCGCATGGTCACCCGGTTGATTAAGAAAGATCAGGTCGACGCGATTTTGGGTCCGACTGCCAGTTGGACGGGGCTGCCGGCCAAGCCGATTGTCGAGAAATTCAAGATGCCGACCATCATGCTGGCCTCGGGTAGTGCGTTGGTCGTCCCTGTCGCCAAATGGGTATTCAAGGTGCCGCCCGATGACCGTATCGTCGTGAACCGGTTGTTGACCCATTTCAAGGCCAAAAATATCACCAGAGTAGCCTTGACCTCCTCTCAGGACGGCTTCGGCAATGGCGGACGCAAGGCATTCCTCGCCAACGCGGTGAAATTCGGCGTCAAAGTGGTGTTTGATGAGCGCTATACCATGGAAGACACCGATCTCAGCCCGATGCTCAATAAGATCAAAAAGACCGACGCCCAGGTGGTGCTGAACTGGTCATCGGGCAAGGCGCCAATCGTGTTTGCCATGAACTACAAGCAAGTCGGCATCAAACTGCCCCATTATGAAAGCCATGGTCCACTGTCGGCCCAGTTTCTCAAGGCCGTGGGTGACAATGCCAAGGGCATCATGTTGGCCGGCCCCAAGATCGAGGGCTACAAAAATCTCGCTGACTCGGACCCGCAAAAGAAAGTGATTACCGCCTTCAAGAACGCCTACCGGGCCAATTATAAGGCCGAGGGCAACCTGTTCGGCAGTGGCGCCTACGACGCCTTCAACATCTTGGTGGCGGCGCTCAAGAAGGCTGGCACCGACAAGGCCAAACTCCGCGATGCCATCGAACAAACAACGGGATATGTTGGCGTTGGCGGCATTTACAATTTCTCAGCCACCGACCATGGCGGCTTGTCCGGCAAATCCCTGGTGATGTATCAGGCGACGGATAACGGCTGGGAGTTGATGAAATAGATTTCGGCAGTCGATGAAGGGAGCGTGACGGATGCTTACTGATTTACTACAGGCCGTATTTTCGGCTCTGTCAGTAGGCAGCATTTACGCTCTTGTCGCCGTCGGTGTCACCCTGGTTTTCGCCGGCACCAGGATCATCAACTTTGCCCAGGGCGAGTTCGTTATGCTCGGTGGCATGATCATGGTCACTCTCAACGGCAATTGGGGCTGGCCACTTTATGCCGCCATCCCTGCGACCCTTGTCATTACGGCGTTGGTAGCGGCGGCACTAATGAAGATCGCCTACCGTCCGGAAAAAAATACCTCGCTGATTACGGTGCTGATCATCACCATCGGTGCATCGCTACTAATTTCGGGCGGGGCCTATCATATCTGGGACGGCGACGTTCATCGTTTTCCACCCTTTTCCGGCGAAGAACCCTTACACCTGGCCGGGGCGGCAATTGTGCCTCAGGCGCTATGGGTGATCGGCGCCACCACCATTATCTTCTTTTTATTGGTGACATTTTTCCGATACTCAATCTATGGCAAGGCGATCATGGCCTGTTCCATCGATGCCACCGCCGCCGGTCTGATCGGCATCAGGGTCAGAACAATGGTCCTGGCGTCCTTCATACTGAGCGGACTTCTCGGATGCTTTGTCGGCATTTTGGTAACGCCCATGATCATGGTCGATTACAGTTTAGGTATGCTGGTTGCCATCAAAGGCTTTGCCGCGGCCATGCTCGGTGGTATGGGCAGCATCGTCGGCGCCGTTCTCGGCGGCTACATTTTTTCCTTCCTCGAGGCATTCTCGGTAACCTTCATCAGTTCCAGCCTAAAGGAATTGGTGACTTTCATCGTCATCATTCTGGTGTTGTTGTTCAGACCCAATGGACTGCTCGGACCACGCATCCGCGAAAGTTTAGATGACGAAGACATATTCGGCAAATGACAGACATTCCATCAACTCTGCCGACCGGGTGGCATTTGCCATGTTGAACACGGCCACCAAGTTCCTTGCCAAAGACCGGGACCGCTCAGCTTGGGTCATCATTACCTTGGGAATCCTGGTGTTGCCGTTGGTTGTGGGTGACGGCTACTACCTCAATGTCCTCAATTTCATTGCCATCTATTTCATGGTCGCGGTCGGGCTTTGCCTGCTGGTTGGCTATTGTGGCCAGTTGTCAATTTCCCACGCCGCTTTCTTCGCCATCGGCGCCTATGCCTCTGCCATCCTATCAACCCGCTACGGATTACCGTCCTTTTTGGCGGTCATTATCAGTCAGTTTATCGCGGCGCTGCTGGCTTGGGGTGTTGGTGCGGTGGTGTTACGCCTCCATGGACATTACCTGGCCATCGCCACTCTGGCCCTTTCCATCATCGTCGAAGTATTGATCAAGGAAATGACCTTTTTGACCGGCGGCTTGGACGGCCTGTCAGGCATCCCGGCCCTGAGTATCCTAGGCTTCGAGTTCGATTCGGATTTTCGTTTCCACTACCTGATCTGGCCGCTGGCCATGCTGAGCTTTTTGTTCGCCCTTAACCTCGTCAACTCGCGAGTCGGCCGGGTGATGGTGGCGATCAGGGAGGGTGCCGCCATCGCCAGTCTTTTTGGTGCCGAGGTCAGCCGGATTAAAATAAGAATTTTCATCCTGTCTTCGGTCTACGCGTCCTTAGCAGGCAGCCTCTATGCCCACTACATTTCCTTCATATCGCCGGCGGCAGGTTCACTGATGTTTGCCATTGATATTATCATGGTGATTGCCTTTGGTGGTTTCACCCTCTTGTGGGGCGCTCTGTTGGGGGTCACGGCGCTGACTTATTTGAATGAGTACCTGACGGTATTTGCCGACTATAAACGAATGGCCTACGGCGCGACCCTCATCGTGATCATGCTGTTTTTCCCCAACGGTTTGTTAATCGGGCTCAGGGATCTTTTGCGAAAGTTTCTCCACTCAATTTCGAGGGTGGAAAATTGATCCTGGAATTGAACAGCGTGAGCAAATGCTTCGCCGGACTGCAGGCCCTATCTGATGTTTCTTTCGGCGTGCGGGAGCGGGAAATTCTGGCGGTTATCGGACCGAACGGCGCTGGCAAAACAACATTGTTCAATCTCATTACCGGCGTTTTCCCGGCCACCGGCGGCGCCATCCGTTTTGACGGCCTGGATATTGGCGATAAATCCACGGCAGCCATTGCTCGGGCCGGGGTTTCCCGAACATTCCAGCACACCCATCTGTTTCGCAGCTTGACGGTCCTCGAAAATGTCATGTTTGGGCGCCACTATCGCACCCGTGCCGGTATCTTGGCCTGCGGCCTGAGATTGCCCTGGGCGCAGCACGAAGAGGTGGCCATTCGCACTAGGGCAATGAACTATCTTGATCAGTTAGGCCTTGCCGACAAATGCAACCATATTGCCTCGGAACTCCCGTTGGGCGAGCAGCGTTATATTGAATTGGCGCGAGCCCTGGCGACCGAACCCAAACTGATCCTGCTCGACGAACCCGCCGCCGGGCTCAACGAACGAGAGACCGAAGAGTTCCGCGATCTGTTGTTACGGGTCCGGGAAAGCAGCGTCGCCCTCCTGATCATCGAACATCACATGCGTTTCGTCATGGAAGTTTCCGACCGTATCGTGGTCCTCAATTTCGGCACCAAGATCGCCGAAGGATCGCCGGCGGAAGTCCGTAACGTGCCGGCGGTCATTGATGCCTATCTGGGAACGGAGGAAGAGCTTGATTAAGATCGACACAATCGACGTTTCCTATGGCCAGATTCCCGCCTTGAAAGCGGTATCGATTGCGGTCGCCAAAGGCGAAATCGTTACCATCATCGGCGCCAATGGCGCCGGTAAGTCGACGCTGTTCAAGGCGATTACCGGTTTGTTGTCGATCAATGCGGGATCGGTTCACTTCGCTGGCGAGGATGTCACCCGGCTAGCCCCGGCCGACATGGCGCGCCGCGGTCTGGCGGTGGTGCCTGAAGGCAGGCGGCTGTTCGGTCCGCTATCGGTATTCGACAATTTACGGCTTGGCGCCTATGTCCGGCTGATCAAACGCGGCGCCGATATTCAGCCCGAGCTGAATGCCGTGTTCGACCTGTTTCCCCGGTTGCACGAACGGCGTGATCAGGCGGCCGGCACACTTTCCGGCGGCGAACAGCAGATGCTGGCCATTGGCCGCGCCTTGATGACGAAGCCGCTGGCGATACTGATGGACGAGCCCTCCATCGGTTTGGCGCCGCTCATCGTACGCGATATATTTCGGGTTATCCGCGACCTCAAGGAGTCCGGCATCACCGTTCTGCTGATCGAACAGAACGCCCGCATGGCGCTCAAGGTCGCCGATCGAGCCTACGTTATGGAACTCGGCCACATCACCGAGCAGGGACCGGCGGCGGAACTCCAGGAATCACCATCGATCCGGAAACGGTATCTGGCGGCGTGACAGAGGATTTAGAAATGGCCTCAATGAGCGGGATGACATCAAACTTCGCAACCTGCGCTGGCTATGAAATTCACTACACCCAATGGGGCAGTGAAACCGCCGAGCCGGTCGTTATGTGGCATGGCCTGACCCATAACGGGCGTTTTTTCGATCCCTTGGCCCGGGCTCTGTCAGACCGATACCGGATCATCTGCCCCGATACCATCGGCCGCGGTTTGTCGCAATGGCCCGAAAACCCGGAAAGCGAATATTGTTTCGAGGTATACAGCGCCATCGCCCAGGATCTGATGGATCGCCTCGGCCTCGATACTATCCGCTGGGTCGGCTCATCCATGGGCGGGTCCCTGGGCATGATCCTGGCGGGTGGTGCCATGAAAGACCGGATCAGCCACCTGGTACTGGACGACATCGGGCCGGAAATCCCGGCGGCAACAATTCAGGCCGTTTCCAAGACACGCGAGGAGACTCCGTTCTTTCCGACAGTGCAAGAGCTGGCAGACTATTTTCGCGTTATCTACAGCCAACTTTCCAACATCGAATTCAGCGATGCGGAATGGCTGAGCATCGCCCGGCGTTTTGGCCGGCGGGCCGACGATGGCCGTTTTACGATCCACAACGACCCCCGGGTCATCACCCAGATGACCGATCATCCCGAGGACTTCGATCTATGGGCTTATTACGATGCGATTACGGCCAAAACTTTTCTTTTACGAGGCGGCAGATCGATCATCCTGGCCGCCGAGACCGCTGCCGAAATGGAACGGCGCGGCCCGCGCCCCCGGATCCACCTGTTCGAGGATATCGGTCACGCCCCCTGGCTGACAACCCCAGGGGAAATCGACCTCATAGCGGACTTTTTAGCTACTTGACATCTTATCAATTGGTAAGTATATCTTACCGAACGATTGGTAAGTTAATTTATTTTGCGATTTGGGGCCCAGGGTGAATACAGCGGTTCAAAATGTTATGCACAAACACAGAGGTGGACGTCAGGTCATCCTGGATGCGGCGCTGGAAATGTTTTATGAGCATGGCTATCAGGCCGCTTCCATCCGCGATATCGGAGGTGCAGCCGGAGTTTCCCAGGCGGCCCTCTACCATTATTTTCCCGGCAAGGAAGATCTGCTTTTTACAATTATCGACAATTTTTCCGACCTTATTCTGGAAACAACAACTGAAGCCCTGGCCGCCAGCAACGACCCAATTGAATGCCTGACAAATGCTATTCGGCATCATGTCAGATTCATGGGTACTCACCGTAAACAGATTCGCGTGCTGTTTGAGGATAAACGCCATCTGACCGGCAAAAGTACAGATGTATCACTGACCAAGGAAAAGAAGATTTTCAGTCTGTATCGCGACGCGCTGAAAGCGGTTCAGGAGGCCGGGTTCATGGCCGACACTGATCTCACCTCGGCGACCTTCAGTATGCTGGGGATCATCAACTGGAACTACCATTGGTATGTTCCCGGTGGCCGGTTGACGATCGAGGAGCTTACCGATCAAATCATTCGGTTCATCTTTCAGGGAATACTCAATGAAGACGGGCGGACAAAACAATTATCCGCACCCCAATGACCTGAGACAAACGAAACACAACGATAAATCAAGGAGAACAAAACATGCTGGGCGGTATGGGCTGTTTTGTGGGTGCTGTGATCGGCGGTTTGCTGTTTGCCTTTCTGGAGTCATTTACCTCGGCTTATATATCCAGCAGCTACAAGGAACTCGTCACTTTTATTGTGATCATCAATGTACTGCTCCTGATGCCACGTGACCTGATGGGGCCCCGCACTGTTGAGGGGTTTGAAGACGGCGAAGTTCTGGGGCACTGAGATGTACAACACGCCTGATCCCTCGCGCCGGCTTGCTGCACATGTTTCCGCAACCGGTTTTGATCATTTGACGGATACCGCCATACAGGTCGCCAAACGCAGCACACTGGATACATTCGGGGCGATGCTGGCAGGATCCTCGGCCCCTGGAATTGACACGGTGGTTGCCATGGCCAGAGGATGGGGCGGCAATCCTGAAGCCACAATATTTGGCCATAATCTCAGGCTACCTGCACCAATGGCAGCCTGGTGCAATGGCAGTATGGCGCGTGCGCTTGAGGTTGATGACTGTGTTGATTTCCTGCCCGTCCATCCCTCCGCATCCTGCGTTCCAGCCTTGATGGCACTGGCGGAATTGCGGGGGGGCATGTCCGGTCGCGACTTCCTGACAGCCCTTGCTGTGGGTCAGGATGTCATCATTCGCATGGGGCTGACTGTTCGCAAGAACGCCATGCAAAGCGGTCGCAATAACATGTTCAAGATATTCGGCCCCGCCGCGGCCATTGCCAACGCCATGGGCCAGGACGTGGACAAGACGTTACATACGCTGGGCATATCATTTTCCCATGCTGTCGGAGACGGCCAATGTGCCATTGACGGGGCGCTTTCCCTGCGATTGCAACAGGGTATCGTTGCCCAGGGCGCATTGCTTTCCGGGCTATTGTCGGAACAGGGTTATACAGGCGCCAGGGACTTCCTGACAGGTCCTTATGGCTATCTCACGGCCTTTGAACCGGACCCGCGGCTTGAGTATCTCGAAAATCCGGGAGAGCGGTTCTGGGGGGAAGAAATCTCCATCAAACCCTATGCCACCTGCCGGGCGACACATGCGGGCATTGACCTGGCGCTCGACTGGCGGGCAAAAGCCCATGGAAAGCATCTGGAGTTTTCACAGATCAAAATCGAAGTTTCGCCGGAAGTTGACAATCTTGTCGGCTCGCCCAGGGAAAAACATCTCAGACCTGCCTCTCCGGCGGCGGCCCAGTTTTCCATGCTTTATGCCGTGGCAGCAGCTTTGGTGCGCGGCAGGGTCTCGATTGAAGAGATCCAGCCATCCTCCTTCACCGACAAGATAATCCTGGATATTGCGGAGAGAATATCGGTTTCGGCAAACGCGGAAATGCGCACGGACAAGGTTGTTGGTTGTACAAAATTTGTGATCGAAGAACCTGGAGGAAAGAAGACCACGATCGAAAGCGCTGACCCTTCCGGCAGTGCGACAAGGCCGATCAGCTTTGATAAATGTGCTGAAAAATTTTCGGTGATGGCTGCCAATACGATAAAGCCCTTGCTTGACAATCAGAAAGATGAAATCGTGGAACTGGTCTCCCGGCTGGAAACACTTGACGATGTCTCTGTTCTCGCAAATCGGCTTGGTTGAGGTTGTTGAATGTTTGCCAAATCTTCAATTGACCTGAACCGCCTTGCTTGGCTACCGGTGACTTTGGCAGTGTTGGCACTGCCGGTTTTGTTCGGTGATGGATGTTACCTGAACGTCATGGCCTTGAAGGTTGCTGGCCGGGCCTACGTCATGGAAGTCGGGCGGATTACGGTGGAAGGCGATGCCCGTGACCTCAGGGAATCTGATATCGTTCGTAAACTCTATCTGGCCGTATGATTGCAGGAATGACAGTGAACAAGGGATTTGCATTGGTAACAGGAGCCGGTTCAGGCATTGGTAAGGCGATAGCCACAAAGCTGGCGCGTTCGGGGTTTCCAGTTGTTGTCAATGACATCAATGAGGACGCCGGTCATCAGGTGACAACTGAAATTTCAGCCAACGGGGGTACGGCATGTTTCCTCAACGCAGACGTCAGTGATCCTGCTGCTGTGAATGACATGTTTGACAACGCAGTTGCAGAACTGGGGTTTCCGCAGGTCCTGGTCAACAACGCAGGCACGCCAGGCAATTTTGCCCTGCTGGCGGATATGGAGAACCAGGACTGGCAAACCAACATTTCCGTTCACATCGATGGCACCTTCTATTGCCTGAGGGAAGTGGTTCGCAGAATGCCTGTTCGTGGCGGGACCATCGTCAATATCGCATCGATTGCCGGCATTAATGGCACAGTTGGATCGGCCGCATATGCTGCCGCAAAGGCGGCCGTGATCAATTTGTCCAAAACAGCAGCCAAGGAACTGGGAGCCAAAAGTATCACTGTTAACGCCATCGCACCGGGCATGGTCGCGACCGGGATAAACAGGAAGTTGGCGGACAAAGGGAGTCCCTTTATCTCTGCTGCCCTGGACGGTGTTCCGACTGGAGAGATGATAGAGCCGGAGGAGATTGCCAGTCTGGTGGACTTTCTTTGCACTGCGGGCTCATCGATAACCGGTCAGGTTGTTGTCATTGATGGGGGGGCCTCTGTCACGGCAAACATCGATCAGTTCATGCTTGATTATCTTGGCAATTCAACCGGGAAGATCACGACATAATGCTTACTCTGGCAGACATCCCCCGGCTGGGTCGGCGTCGATGCCCTGAAAAGATTGCTATTTCCATGGGGTCCGAAAGCCTGACCTATGCCGATTTTGATCAGCGGGTTAATCAGGTTGCCAATAAGCTGATCGGGATGGGTGTGCACCCCGGTGACCGGGTCGCGCTATTTGCAAACAATTCCCTTGATTATCCAGTTGTTGTTTACGCGATTGCCAAATGCGCGGCCATTGCCGTACCGATTAACTTTCGCTTCCAGATCGGGGAACTGGCTTTTGTTCTCAAGGATGCGACACCTGTGGTCCTGTTCGTCGGTGTAGATCTGGCTGACCTGGCAGACAGTGCCTTGTCTGAACTGGACAGCCCGCCACAGATCATCGCCATTGACAGCCTGGCGCAGGGCGACGGCACACAGCCGGATGTTGCCGTGGACCCGGATGCTGCGGCGATGCTGATGTTCACCAGCGGCACAACCGGGTTTCCCAAGGGCGTTCTGTTCTCCCATAAAGCATACCTTGCGGTCGGGCATTGTCTGATCATTGACGGTGATCTCAATCGCCATGACAACGTCATGATCCCCTTGCCCCTGTTCCACAATGGCGGGCTGAATGCCCTGCTATTGCCGTCCCTGATGGTTGGGGCAACTGCCGTTGTAACCGAGCGTGGATTTGATCCGGATGAAATTCTGAAAACCATAGAGACCCGCGCCATCAGCCTGACCTTGCTGGTGCCGACAATGTTGGCCATGCTGATCAATCACGAAGGTTCAAACAGGTACAACGTCTTGAGCCTGCGGAAAATCTGGTATGGCTCCTCACCCATCAGATCCACAGTTCTGACGGCTTCAATGGACTTTTTTGACGCCGATTTCTATCAGCTCTACGGCCAGACGGAAACGGGCGTAAATTCCATTCTCCGGCCCGAAGATCACGCTGAGCGATCGCAATGCACGGGCCGGGACATGATCAGTGCTGAACTCCGGATTGTCGATGAAGACGGACGTGATATTCCCGTAAACGGCATTGGCGAAATCATATCGGCGCAACATCCCCTGGGCATGATTGGATACTTCGGCAACCCCGAAGCGACGATTGAAACGATCCGTGACGGCTGGATACATACCGGTGATCTGGCCCGAGTTGATGGTGATGGTTTCTTCACCGTTGTTGGCCGCATGGAGGATATGATCATCAGTGGTGCTGAGAACATTTATCCAAAAGAAATTGAAGATGCCATTTTGACGCTTCCGGCGGTTCGTGATGTGGCGGTATTCGGCATTCCTGATGATGTCTATGGCGAAGCGGTATGTGCTGCGGTAGTTCTGAAGCCAGATACAGAAGCGACGGATCAGGAAATCATCACACACTGCGAAAAACATATCGCCCGTTATAAACGGCCCAGACTTGTGGAGTTCCACCAGGAATTACCAAAGAACGCGGCGGGTAAAATAACAAAAAATATTTTGCGGTCACCACATTGGTCTGGTCGGGAAAAGGTAATCTAGTATGTCGAATGTTCCACAACTCCTTTCTGGCAAAGTTGCTCTGGTAACGGGTGCAGGCGGTGATCTTGGCAGGGGTATTGCCTTACGACTCCATGCCAGCGGAGCCCGCGTCATGGTCGCCGATTACAACCGCGAGCGCGCTTTGCAAACCGCCGGTTTGATTGACCAGGGGGACGAGTTTGTTTTCGATGCCGATATCACCGACAGCACAGCTGTCCAGAAGATGATCGTCAAGATCAAAGACCAACATGCCCCGGTCGATATTCTGGTCAACAACGCAGGGGATATTCGCGACGCGTTGCTTACAGAAATGACCGAAGACGACTGGGATTATGTGATTGATCTCAACCTCAAGGGGGCCTTTCTCTGTGCCCGGGCAGTGGCTCCTTCGATGACCGAAAGCAGGTTTGGCAGGATCATCAATATCTCGTCCATGGCTTACAAGGGAAATGTTGGCCAGGTAAATTATGCCTCCGCTAAGGCCGGGATTGTTGGTATGACTCGCTCACTCGGACTTGAACTTGCTCGCTTCGGGATTGCCGTAAATTGTGTGGCCCCCGGCATCATTGATACACCAAAAGCAGGAACCCTCCCCGAAAAAGTCAGGGAGAGACTGATCAAACTCACTCCCATGCGACGGATGGGTCAGATCGAAGACATTGCCAATGCCGTACACTTCTTTGCCTCTGACCAGTCCGGCTACGTCACCCGTCAGGTGCTGCATGTAAGCGGTGGCATGGAGGGGTTTTGAGCATATTCCCGAAAAGCCTACATTGAATGAACGAAACCGCCTGAAAGTGACAAGTCCTGATGAAAGACAACAAAAACAATAATTCGCCGCACCAGAAAGACCAGGTTCCGGTTCAGCCAGACCTGTTCACCTATCCGGTTCCTGCTGGCCAAAACCCTGCGCTTATGGCCAATGAGTGCAGCAGTTGTTCGACGATCTTTTTTCCGAAACGGGATATTTGCCCTGTTTGTTTCACCGGAGATGATCTGGTGGACAGGGAAATCAGCGGTCGCGGCAAAGTATATACTTCCAGCGTAATACATATTCCGTCACCTTCAGGTATTCGCCCGCCCTATGTTTGTGGCTATGTCGACATGATCCCTGAGAGCGGATCTGGGAGCCTGCGGATTTTTGCCCATTTTACCGACCCGGATCCTGGCAGAGTCGCCTGTGGCCAGATTGTCGAACTTGCGATTGAAGAGATTCGCCGGGACGACAAGGGGCGGGCTGTGATGGCTCATGTGTTTCGACCTGTAGACGAGGGCTGATCCATGCGCGATGTATTTGTTCTTGGTGTCGGGATGACAGAGTTTGGCAAGCACCCGGACCTCAGCCTTCAAGACCTGGGACGTCAGGCCTGTCAAGCCGCTATTGAAGATGCCAGTATTAAACCGGCACAGATAGAAGCCGGATATTGTGGCAACGCCCTGGCGTCTGTTTTGCAGCACACGACGTCAGTTGGCCAAAGCGCTTTCTGGGAAGTTGGCATCCACAAGATCCCCGTAGTCAATGTCGAGAACACCTGCGCCTCCGGATCAACAGCCTTGCACGAAGCCTGGAAGTCTGTCGCCGGAGGGTTCTGTGATGTTGCCATCGTTCTGGGTGTTGAAAAATCCGTCATGCCCAAAGGCACAGCGTTGAATGTCGGAATGGCCAACCTTGAAGCTCAACTTGGTGACATATTTCCTGGAACCTTTGGCATGATGGCGACGCGCCATATGAAAGAATACGGCACGACAAGGGAACAAATGGCTCAGGTGTCGGTCAAAAATCATCTCAACGGGTCGCTCAACCCGTTTGCCCAGTTCCAGAAAATTCTGAGCGTGGAGGAAGTTCTGTCTTCTCCGATGATTGCAGATCCGCTGACCCTGTTTTCCTGTTGTCCCAACAGTGATGGTGCGGCAGCGCTGGTCATTTGCAGCGATGACGTTGCCCGCCAGGCTTCTCGCAAGTCCGTCAGGATTGCAGCCTCTGTGTTGACAACTGGCGGCTATGATAACCAGCGGGATCTAACAGGGTGGGAAGCCGAAAGGTCTGCAGCAGAACAGGCCTACGAATTTGCCGGTCTGGGTCCCTCGGATATTGATTGTGCAGAAGTCCATGATGCCTTCACCATTTGCGAAATCATGCATTATGAAGGGCTTTGTTTTTGCCCAAAGGGTGAGGGAGGGCTGCTGGTCGATGAGGGCATCACCGCATTGGGTGGGGCGTTACCCGTAAACCCGAGTGGCGGCCTCTTGTCCAAAGGGCACCCTGTCGGCGCATCCGGTGTCGCCCAGATTGTTGAACTGACATGGCAATTGCGAAACGAAGCGGGGAAACGCCAGGTTGAAAATGCCAGGATTGCCCTGGCCCAGATCATGGGCGGCAGCCAACAGGGAGACGTATGCGCCAGCACCGTCCATATCCTTACCATCGACTAACTACGTGCCAGTGTTTACCTTTGGTGATGTCAATTAGTCAGTCGTTGGAAAAATCTCTATTAACTACAGCAAATCTAAACTCAAACTCCTCATAGGTGTTGGTATTGTTCAAGGGATAGGAATTTGCTTTTGGCAGATGTGAGAGATTGCACCATCAATGGCCCTGTAACCCTGCCGTTGTCTGTTTCACATCACCCCTGTTACCTATCGATACAGATCTTATGCGACGTCTTTTGAACTTAGTTCTATTGTACTTAAGTCATGCAGGCGGACGGGAAGCTGGCGGATGCGTTTCCCGGTTGCGTTAAATATTGCATTCACTAATGCTGGTGCGACGGCCGGTGTTCCGGGTTCACCGGCACCGCCGATCTGTTCACCGCTGTTAATGATGTATGTTTCAATGATCGGTGACTCGTTCATGCGTAGCATTGGGTAATCGTGAAAGTTACTTTGAGCGACCGCCCCGTGTTGAATTGTTATTTCGCTATAGAGTGCTGCAGTCAGCCCATACACGATCCCACTCTCCATCTGTGCTTCCATGCCCTTCGGGTGCATTGCAAATCCTGCGTCGACCGCACAGATAGCCCGTCTTGGTAGCACCTTCCCTTCGATCATTTCCACTTCTATTACCTGAGCCACAATTGTGCCAAATGACTTGTGTATGGCGATTCCACGGCCCCAATGCTCTGGTAGCCGCATATTCCAGTTTGATTTCTCTGCTGCCGTATCGAGGACTTTGAGAAAGCGAGGCGAGCCTACCAGCAGGCCTCTCCGGTATTCGTAAGGGTCTTTATCTGCGGAAAATGCCAGCTCGTCGACAAATGATTCAGTAAAAAATGCATGTAGAGAGTGATCTACACTTCGCCAGAAGCCCCAAGGGACATGTGTTTTAGACTCAGTGAAATGGATATATTGGTTATCAATAGCGTAGGGAATATAAGGTGCTTCCACTGGGTCATGCTTTTCGGTGTACTGGTTTACCCAAGCCGTCGGCTTTCCTGAGTCGTCAAGCGCAGCCTTAAACCGACTGATACTGGCTTGTCTATAGTAATCTTGGCGCATATCTTCTTCACGTGACCAAATTAATTGGACCGGGTATGGCACTTCGGAGGATATTCGAGCTGCTTGGATAGTGTAATTCGGAAACGCCCTTCTTCCGAAACCTCCTCCCAGGAATTCATTGTGTAAAATTACGCTATCAATATCCATTTCCAGCGTATCAGCAACCTCTGCTGCAAAACCAAGTGGGTTCTGGCTTCCGGTCCATATTTCACAAATATTATCGTGGAACCATGCTGTGCAATTCATTGGCTCCATAGGGGCATGGGATAGGTAAGGCACCTGGTATTCAGCTTTGATAGTTTGATTGGCCGATTTTAGCGCCTCCTCAGTATTACCTTGCTGAAAATCGGTAATTTCAGTGTTATTCCTATTTGCATCATCCATGTCGTCAGCAAATTGTTTAAAAATATCGCCTTGCTCGATTAACTCGTTACCATTTTTCTCAAATTCGAATTTGAGGGCGGCCAGAGCCTTTTTTGCTTGCCAGTACCCATCGGCAATAATGGCAACAGCGTGGTCTAGATTAATAACCTTCCGCACGCCTGGCATATTTTGGACAGAGGATTCATCGATAGATTTGACCTTGGTTCCGAAAACAGGCGCTGCTTGTACAGCAGCGTATTTTAATCCCGGAGGTCGGGCGTCTATGCCGAACATTGCACTGCCGTCTACTTTCGATTGAATATCTAATCGAGGTGCATTTGTACCCATGATTTGAAATTGGTCAGTCGTCTTAAGTTTTGGTTTCACAGGCTGTTTTAGCTGAGCGGCACCGGCAGCAAATTTTGCATAGGGTGCTGAACGGGAACTCCCGGCATGCTTAATGATGCTATTTTCTGCTACCAGTTCCGATATGGGAACCTTCCAAGTCGCCGCCGCAGATTCAAGTAAAATGGCTTTAGTGCTGGCACCAGCGACCCTCATGGCGAATTGTCCTGTCATTCGCACAGAGGTGCTACCGCCCGTAATTTGCAGATTTATAGCTTTAGTGGCTGTAAGGAAAACTCCATCAATTGTTTCGACAAGCCATGATGGGAAATCCAAATTTCCGAGTGCAAAACCTTTAGCAAGTGCGTAGTTTGCGTATTCTTTGTGGGCAGGAGCTTCGAGCACGTCGACGAGGTTCCAGTCTGCATCCAGCTCATCTGCTAACATCATCGCAAGGGATGTATGGACCCCTTGTCCCATTTCGGCATGTGGGATGACTACAGTGACTTTATTGTCAGGTGAGATCTTCAACCAGACATTGAAGATGGTGTCATCTGGCTTGGAAATTAAGGGGGCTACTTTGTTGGATCGGTTGCCGGACCGGATTGCAAAGCCGAATACGACCACACCTCCAGATAGAATACCTGCGGATATAAAGGCCCTTCTAGTCCACTTACCCATCGATATTTTGCTCACTTACCGAAGTAATGTTTATTGTTTTCGCAGCACGCTTGATTCCTTTCCGGATACGTGGATACGTACCGCAGCGGCATATATTACCGCTCATTGCATCGTCGATATCAGTGTCATCGGGTGAAGGATTTGATTGCAAAAGTGCAACCGCTGACATTATTTGACCGGATTGACAATATCCGCACTGTGGTACTTGCTCCTGAATCCAGGCCTGCTGCACTGGGTGCAGTTCACCACCGATGCCCGTTATTCCTTCAATCGTTGTAATAGTCTTGTTAGCTGCTACTAGAACCGGTGTTGTGCAGGACCGGATAGGTTTGCCATCGAGATGAATGGTGCAAGCTCCGCATTGAGCAATTCCGCAACCGAATTTTGTACCAGTCAGGCCGACGTGCTCGCGAATAACCCACAGTAATGGTGTTTGTGGGTCAACATCTATCTCGTATCTATCGTTATTTATATTGAGTATGATCATTATTTCGTGTGTTGGCGCGGCGGAAAAAGCACCCTGACAGGGTATTCTATTCGCATAGCCCAAACAACCGCTGGTAATGAGGTGATTTAGGATAGATTAGGACACTATGAGTATGGTGGGCCGTGCAGGGATCGAACCTGCAACCCGCTGATTAAGAGTCAGCGTTACCCAAACTAAATTACCTTAATTCACTACAACTTAGCTAATGATCCATCACCGGAATCAATTCCGCTAAGTGCGATTAACGGTACTTAGATGTTATTGAGTGCTATCCTGAATTACCCACTCACTACACAGTGACGGTTGACGGATTACTCTCTACGAATTATTGGGATAGCTTTACGATCAGCTGACAGCGGCGAGTATGCGTTGTGAACTATCGTCTATTACTGCTGACATTTTGCCCGTTGTCGGGTTGAGGTAGTAGCTGTCGCCGAGTTCGTCGATGCCATTTCGAGCCGCCTCCGCCGACTTCTCAAAAGCGCCAACCGCCAAGAATTCGCTTGAGAGTTGTGACCAAGCCATAGCCCCAGCCAGCATCGCGTGTGGGGGGTTGTCCCTATCGATCTCGCCAGCAACGACTGCATGGATTGTGCCCACGGCGCTGCGACGGGACAAGTCCCTTGAAGCCTTGATCTGCCACAACCCCGCAATGGTCTTGGTGACTACGATGGCGGATGGTTGAGAACCGGGGGGTGATTGCTCGGCCCAGACCGCGCCATGAAGGAACAGGAAAAACGCGATCCACACAGCTGTTGTGACCTGCTTAAAGTTCCATTTATTCAACGACTGCAAGCCCTGTAACTGGTTGATTTCATGAGTCTATCAGACATGGAACGGCTGTCTGTTGTTTTCTATGTCCACTCGCTGGCTGGCATTCTATTCTCCACTACCATCACTTACGCCTGGGTAAACATTATCCACAGGGGGAACTGGACTATTAGATTTATCGTTATTTCTTTTCCGTCCCGCGGTTGTCAATGGTTTGTTTCTGGAGTATTGCAACCCGTATTGATCTGGGCTACTTCCTACTATTAACGCATAGACTCCCTCATAAAGACCTAACTCGAAACCTCCCGCCACATCGTCCAACTCCTCATCACTCAATTCCGCCGCCTCCTGTAAGTCCTCTAATGTAAACTCACAACCACATTTAGCGCCTAGAGCGATCAGTGATTCAGTGTCTATCCCATCACCGAACTTTGCCTTTAGTTCCTCACTACCTGCGACCTGATTCATAAACTGCTCTAGATTCTCTTTGCTCATGATGGTTCTCCTTTGGTATGCCTCAGGATAATCTTAGACCTAATGCAGGGTTGTTGCCAGAAAGAAGGTGAAATGCTGGGTATCCCCTGAACTCCGTTGCTGTGTGGTAATAACGCTTGAAAACAGCCGCCAATTGGAGCAAATTGTGTGTTGGTGATTGAAAACAGTAGAGATGAGAGGAGTGATGTGAAACAGACAACGGGGCCCAAGATCTCACATCTGCCAAAAGCAAATCCCTATCCCTGCAGCAATAGCGGGTTGGTGTGCCGGGTCGCGGTTGTAGTACCACGTCGTTGGCCGCTACATTGACGCAACTAGCGATGGGGTTGGAGAAATGAAAACCAGCGGGCATCTTCTTTGTTTCCTAGGGTCGATTCTGTTGACTTTTCTGGGGCAAGGTATCTCTCTTGCTGAGGACGAGGAAGAAAAGAAAGTCACTGTTTATAGCCTGCAACAGGAAGGTTGGAAAATCATCGAAAGCGACACTCACGAGGAAGTACTTCTTGGGTTGCCGCCGTATGAACTCTTGAGGCGAGTGATCTCAACAACAACCTATTGGTTGCAGCGCAACAAAGAAGAGATTGTTTGCCAGATTCGCTACGACAGCCAGCTCGACAGGCAACAGGAGAAATGTGGTGCCAGACACCCAATTCCTGAAAATGGCGACGCGTAGGTTTTATATTCGTCGGGGAGGACTTTGATCTTGGAGAAAGTTGAAATGGATACGAACTTCCAATGATTGCTGGGGGAGAATATCGATCTCACAATTCTTGGGCCAGCAGGACATGACAACAGACCAAGATATACGCTACGTTCACGGTTATTCAGCGCGGGAAACAGAACGACTGTACGATCAGGCAGGTTCCGTCAAGGATTTGATCCATTCGGATACTGCGTATCCTGTCGGCTCTGTCATACTCGAAGCCGGCTGCGGTGTCGGTGCGCAAACACTTACCCTTGCACAGAACAGCCCGGCGGCCAAATTCATTTCAATAGACTGGTCCGAAGACTCTCTTGCTCTGGCCCGCGATGTAATTCATCGGAATCAGATTTCGAATGTAGATTTTTTTCACGCTGACATCTTCGATTTGCCGCTTGACGAGAAGTGCGTCGATCATCTCTTTGTCTGCCATCTTCTGGAGCACCTTGTTGACCCCGTGGCAGGTTTATTGACCCTTCAAAAACATCTAAAAAAAGGTGGATCAATTACTGTTTTTGAAGGAGACCATGGCTCTTGTTATTTTCATCCGGAAACCAAAGAGGCTGTACAGGCCTGGAATTGTCTGATCGAAGTGCAAAAGAGGCTTGGTGCAAATTCTCTGATTGGCCGTGAACTGTTTCCCTTAATGAAGACCAGTGGGTTCCGGAATATTCACGTTGTCCCAAAAATGCTCTACATTGATCAGTCATCCCCGGAGCTCAGGGAAAGTTTTGTGATAAAGACGATCATTCCAATGGTAGAAGGAGTCAAAGCACAATCGTTGAGTCTAGGCCTCATCGATGAGGAGATATGGCAAAAGGGGATCGAGGACCTACACCGAACACAAACAGATGAAGGCGGCGTCTTCTGTTACACGTTCTTTAAGGGAACAGCAATTCGTTAGTTCGCAGTATGAATCAGAGACCAGGGATAGGAATTTGCTTTTAGCAGATGCGGGGCTATCGGCGAATAAGTATTAATATGATAGAAGATTGTTCACCTCCCATGCCGACTTTTTTATACTTTTATGATTATGAATATTTTGCCTTATAGTTCTGTTCACTTTGATGATTGTCAAAAAATATTAAGAAGCAATATTCCGGACTATATTGATCCCTGTGAAGAGTCAAAATTTGTTAATTATTTATCAACTGCCAACATAATTTATTTCATATTAGTTGACTCAGAAAGATTAATAGCTTGTGGTGGTTATGGCTTTAACAATAAAACTCAAGCATGTACGCTTTCATGGGGTGTTGTTCATAATGAATTCCATAACAAGGGATATGGAACACAACTATTAACTTATCGACTAAAACACATTAAAAAGAGATATGGTGATATTGACGTTGAGTTAGATACAAGCCAGAAGACTTATCAATTTTATGAGAAGTTTAATTTTAAAGTGAAAAAAATCACTTATGATTTCTATGGTGAAGGATTAGACCGTTATGATATGCGTCTTTCAAATTAATCAAAAGGCGGTGGTCGCGGCAAGGAAATAGACCCATTCACTTGTGGCTATCGGACGACTGTCAAAATGCAAGCATCCACGATTAAAGGTGGTGCACACGCTATCGCGCTATTAAACACACCAGACTCTCCACTTGGAAATGGGGGATAGCAAAGGATCGCTATCTTATTTATTTTTTATATGACATTTTTGGTGGGCCGTGCAGGGATCGAACCTGCGACCCGCTGATTAAGAGTCAGCTGCTCTACCAACTGAGCTAACGGCCCATAAAATGGGGTGAACGATGGGGCTCGAACCCACGACCGCCGGAATCACAATCCGGAGCTCTACCAACTGAGCTACGCTCACCACTGAAACACTTCCTTCACCAGCCACCCAGACTTAAACTGGCACGCCCGACAGGACTCGAACCTGTAACCTACGGCTTAGCATACCACTACAGTTTTCACTGCCTCCATCCTAAAACAGCTGGAGTTCGTGGTCTGGACTATATCTTCACCATCTCAGGCGGGGCACGTATAGTCTCTACGGATCCCGCAGCCATGTTGGCTCAGCCCCCTACCCGACATATCGTCCCTTCAGGGTCTCTGCTTCTAGAAGCAGCGGTTTCCTCGGTATTCCCATCGTCGCAACACGTTAAGGGTTCACCGATACAGTGCCCTCCACTACATAGGTTCTGTTTCCCTATGCAGGCTCCCAAAGCTTCACAGCCATCGACTGTGAAGCCGGCTGAAGGCCGTTGCTCTATCCGGTTGAGCTACGGGCGCAAATCATACCGATAATTATAAAACTGGTCGGGGCAGAGGGATTCGAACCCCCGACACCCTGCTCCCAAAGCAGGTGCGCTACCAGACTGCGCCATGCCCCGTTGGATCACGGGCATCGCCGCTAAAAAGCAGGCTCTGAAACCGACCGTACAGAGGCGGCGACTATACGCTCCGCCCTATTTATCGTCAACGACCCAAACAATCGGATTGAGATCCAACAAATAATCACCCAGGGGTTGGAAAGTGCCTGGAATGCCCCCATATCGGCAAGAGATGAATTTACCCACCTCTTTGTGAGGTTTCCAGACTATCAGATGTCAAAATTGGAGAGTTCCCGATAATGAGCAAAACGGCCCAAGTAGAAAAACACGCCTTCCAGACCGAAGTACAGCAGCTGCTGCAGTTGATGGTCCACTCCCTCTATAGTCACAAAGAGATTTTTCTCCGTGAGCTTATTTCAAATTCATCAGATGCCTGTGACAAGCTGAGATTTGAATCCCTGACCGACAGCAGCCTCCAGGAGGACCAGGAAGAGCCCGTTATCACAGTCAGTGTCGATAAGAAGGCCAGAACCATTATTGTGAGTGATAATGGAATCGGAATGAGCCGGGATGAGGTGGTAGAGAATATCGGCACCATCGCCCGCTCAGGCACTCGGCACTTTATCGATCAGATGCAGGGTGAACAGCAGGATGATGCCAACCTCATCGGCCAGTTCGGTGTTGGCTTTTACTCAGTATTCATGGTTTCTGAACACGTCACTCTTACCTCTCGCCGGGCTGGAGCAGCGAGTGATCAGGGGATCCAGTGGGAGTCTGATGGCAGTGGTGAGTACACCCTGGAATCAAGTGACCTCGCCCAGCACGGAACAACCATTACCCTGCGCCTTCGGGAAGATGAGAGCGAGTACCTCGATGACTTCAGGCTGCGCTCCATCATCAGCAAATATTCTGATCACATCTCAATTCCCATCCAGATGCTTAAGGCCACTGAAGAGGAGAAAGATGAGACGCCGGAGTGGGAGACCATCAATAAAGGTTCTGCACTCTGGGCGCGCTCGAAGCAGGAGATTACTGAAGAGGAGTACAACAGCTTCTACACCTCCATCGGTTATGACCCGGAACCCCCGTTTGCCACCATCCACAACCGGGTTGAGGGCACTCTGGAGTACATCTCTCTCTTCTTTATCCCGTCAAGGGCGCCTTTCGACCTCTGGGATCGAGACCACCCTCATGGGGTAAAGCTCTATGTCCGCCGGGTCTTTATTGCTGATGACACCAAACACCTGCTGCCGAGTTATCTCCGTTTTGTAAAAGGGGTGGTCGACTCTGCCGACCTGCCGCTCAATGTCTCTCGTGAATTCCTTCAGCAGAACCGGGAGATCGACAAGATTCGTTCTGGCTCAGTGAAGAAAATCCTGGGTGAGCTCAAGCGCATCGCAGAAGATGACCAGGAGAAATACGCCAAGTTCTGGGCCGAATTTGGCAAAGTGCTCAAAGAGGGTGTGATTGAAGATCATGACAACAGAGACTCTCTTGCCGGCCTGCTCCGTTTCTCAACCACCCGAAGCGGGAGTGAACAGAGTGTCTCCCTCGCGGATTATGTCGGCCGCATGGCTGAAAACCAGAAAGCGATCTACTTCCTGACAGCTGAAAGTCATGAAGCCGCCGCCGCTTCACCCCATCTTGAAGTATTTAACAAGCAGAATATCGAGGTCCTCCTGCTTGGAGATCCCGTTGATGAGTGGCTGATAACTCATCTTACCGAGTATGAAGAAAAATCACTGAAATCGATCGCCAAGGGCGCCTTTGATCTCGATGATCTTCAGGAGAAGGAAGACAAGGGCGAGAAAAAAGCACGCAAGGCTCAGGAGAAAGCGTTCAAGTCACTGCTTGAAAAGGTCAAGGAGATCCTTAAAGAGCAGGTCAAGGATGTCGCCCTCAGCCGTCGACTGACTGACTCGCCTGCCTGCCTGATCGCTGATGAGAATGACCTTGGGGGCAATCTGCAGCGAATCCTCCAGGCCACTGGGCAGACCGCTCCGGAGAGCAAGCCGATCCTTGAACTCAATCCTGACCACCCCCTGGTCTCCGCCCTGGAGAGTGATCTTGCCGAACTCGAGGATTGGGCATTTGTCCTCTATGACCAGGCGGCCCTGGCGGAAGGGGCGACCCTGACCCAACCGGCACGCTATGTTCAGAGAATCAACCGCCTGTTATCCGGCAATACGGGAGAGGTCGCCAAGAGTGGTGATGAATCAGGGGATTAAGCTCGATTCAAAGACCTGATTTGTTTGGCAAGAGTAAAGCGGCCTGTAAACGCTCTCTTGGCACCCCGGCCTGATCGGTGAGAGGTATTTTGCCTCCCGGGGTTGTCCGGGAACTCCAGAACACCATGCTGCCCGGGAGTGCCGGGCAGGGGGTGAAGATCGAGAGCTACTTCAGTACGGCCTTGGCAGGAGCGGGTTCTGTATCACGAGCATCACCCACCCAATCGAGCTCCATCTCTTCTGTCTGGACTGGATTTCCCTCTTTGTCGACACAGTTCCGGCCAAACACCACAGACTCGTTGACGACACCACTGCCTCCAATCCTGCTGTATTCAAAGAGAATACTACGTGAGATTCGGGCGCCGCTCTTAAGGTGGCAGCCATGGGCAATCCAGGTGGGTCCCTGAATTTCACAACCCGCCTCAATGTGACAACTGGCACCGATGTAGACAGGCCCCTCAATCTGGATATTCTCCCAGTCAATATCCACATTAAGCCCCACCCAGACACCCGGCAGCACCTCTTCACCCGGCATCGGAACATCTCTTAGCTGGCCCTGCATGAGTTGTTGATTTGCATTCCAGTAATCCGACAGCTGACCAATATCAATCCAGTTAAAGGGGAGGCGAACCGCATTCATGTGCAGTCCTCTGGCCAGAATGAGGGGAATGAGCTCACTGCCAATATCAAACTCAACCTCATCTGGAATCAGATCAAGTATTTCGGGCTCAAAGATATAGATACCGCTGTTGACCTGATTGGAGAGCGCTTCATCTTCAGCAGGCTTCTCCTGAAAAGAGGTGACCCGACCCTCACTATCACAGACAACCACCCCATAATGCGAGACCCGATGATGGGGGACTTCATCAACAACCAGGCTTGCAACAGCACCAGATTGCCAGTGCTGTCGGACTGCAGTGGTCAGATCCAGATCTATCAAAGCATCACCGCACACCACCAGAAAGGTGTCGTCAAAAAAACCACTAAACTTCTGGATGCGCTTGAGCCCGCCTGCCGAGCCTACCGGCAGGGCTTTTAGCTCACCCTCCTCAAGATGGCCCTCAAAGGAGTAGCCAATCTCCACCCCCCAGCGCCGGCCATCACCAAAATAGTTTTCAATCCCTGCCGCCAAGTGGGCTGTATTAACCATGATCTGGTTAAAGCCGTGTCGCGATAACTCTTCAACCAAAAACTCCATTACGGGTTTCCCCATGATCGGAATCATCGGTTTGGGCAGTTCATGGGTCAGGGGGCGTACCCGGGTTCCCCGGCCTGCTGCAAGGATCATCGCTTTCATTCCCGATACTCTCCTCTACTTCTCAGTTGTTGAAAATCTTGAGCCCTCCAGCCCCCATTCTAGCGCGAATAGTGGCTGGGTTCCCTTTATTTTCCAGACCAGTGGGGTTTGACAGCGGGCCAACTCACCGGGGAGATCACGCCATGGTCTGTTTCCCAAGCCCTCCAACAGCTGGCCAATGAGCTGTCTGCTGTGACCTTGGTTGGGATCACTTCTTGTTGAAGATGAAATCTCCCTCTTCAATTTCAACCACGATCTGGTCACCCGGTACAAAGCGCCCGGCAAGAATCGCCTGGGCCAGTGGGTTTTCAAAGTGGCTTTGGATCGCCCGCTTCAGGGGGCGTGCGCCATAGACAGGATCAAAACCCGCTTCACCCAGCTTGTCGAATGCCCCATCTTTAACCTCAAGAGTCATATCTCGACTGGCAAGTCGTTGACTGAGGTCTTCAATCTGAATCCTGGCAATTTCCCTGATTTGTGATTTTCCAAGCGGGTGGAAGACCACTGTCTCATCGATGCGATTGATAAACTCTGGTCGGAAGTGTTGACCGACTATGGCCATCACCGCCTCTCTCATCTGTGAGTAGTTCTCTTCTCCGACAAGTTCCTGAATGACCTCGGATCCAAGGTTAGACGTCATCACTATGACCGTATTCCTGAAGTCGACGGTACGTCCATGACCATCGGTCAATCGGCCGTCATCGAGAACCTGCAGCAGGATGTTAAACACATCGGGATGAGCCTTTTCGACCTCATCGAGAAGGATTACTGAATAGGGTCTGCGGCGTACTGTTTCTGTCAAGAACCCACCCTCTTCATAACCCACATAGCCCGGTGGGGCTCCGATCAGCCTGGCCACTGAATGCTTCTCCATGAATTCGGACATATCAACCCGAACAATGGCCTCTTCAGTATCAAATAAAAACTCAGCCAAAGCCTTTGTCAGCTCAGTCTTGCCCACCCCGGTTGGGCCGAGAAAGAGAAATGAGCCGTTGGGGCGCCGAGGGTCAGAAAGCCCTGCCCGGGACCGACGAATGGCATCGGAGACGGCAACAACCGCTTCATTCTGACCGACAACGCGCTGCGACAGGGCGCTCTCCATCTCAAGCAGTTTTTCGCGCTCTCCCTCCAGCATTTTGGAGACAGGAATACCCGTCCATTTGGAGACCACCTCTGCAATCTCCTCTTCCGAGACCGCATTTCTAAGCAATCGGGTCTCCTTTCCCTCTAATTCAGTCGCCTTGTTCATCGCTTGCACCAGCTCGGGTATACGGCCGTACTGCAACTCCGACAGGCGGGCAAAGTCCCCCGCACGTTGGGCCGTCTCGGCTTCTACTTTTGCACGTTCGAGAGCTTCCTTGATGTGCTGCACCCCCTGAACTGAGGCTTTTTCACTATTCCAAATCTCTTCGAGTTCGCCATACTCTCTCTCCAGCTCCTCGATTTCACTTTCGAGAATAGCCATGCGTTTTTTCGAGGCGGCATCAGCCTCCTTGTTGAGAGCTTCTCGCTCAATTTTCAACTGAATCAGCCTTCTATCGAGTCGATCAAGCTCTTCGGGCTTGGAGTCAATCTCCATTCGGATCCGACTTGCTGATTCATCGACAAGATCAATCGCCTTATCGGGAAGCTGTCGATCGGTAATGTAGCGATGAGAGAGGGTGGCCGCGGCAACAATTGCCGGGTCTGTAATAGTGACCCCATGGTGTACTTCATACTTCTCTTTCAACCCTCTTAAGATAGCCACTGTATCTTCAACACTGGGCTCAACAACAAGAACCTTCTGGAAGCGACGTTCAAGGGCGGCATCCTTTTCAATAAACTGACGATATTCATCAAGGGTCGTTGCCCCAATACAGTGGAGCTCCCCCCGAGCCAGTGCAGGCTTGAGCATATTGCCCGCATCCATTGCCCCTTCGGCCTTGCCCGCCCCAACCATGGTATGGAGCTCATCAATAAAGAGGATGACGTTGCCCCCCTGTTTTGCAAGATCACTGAGTACGGCTTTAAGCCGTTCTTCAAATTCTCCCCTGAATTTAGCGCCTGCAATCAGGGTACCCATATCAAGGGAGAGGAGGCGACGCCCTTTCAGGCCCTCGGGAACTTCGCTATTAATGATCCGCTGGGCCAGCCCTTCAACAATTGCCGTTTTACCCACTCCGGGTTCACCGATAAGGACTGGGTTGTTCTTTGTCCTGCGCTGCAGCACCTGGATTGAGCGACGTATCTCATCATCACGACCGATCACCGGATCCAGCTTGCCCTGCTCTGCCCGTTCTGTCAGATCGATAGTGTACTTTTCGAGTGCCTGGCGTTGGTCTTCTGCACCGGAATCATCAACCCCCTGTCCACCACGAACCTGATCAATCGCTCTTTCGACACCGCTCCTGGAAGCCTTGGCATCCTTTAACAATCGACCCAGCTCACCTCTCTCCTCAACAGCTGCGAGCACAAAAAGCTCGCTGGAGATAAACGAGTCTCCCCGTTTTTGTGCCAGCTTATCGGTGATATTGAGAAGACGACCCAGCTCATTTGAGCCTTGCAGATCACCCGCATCACCCTCAACCACAGGGAGTCGGTCCAACGCCTCACTGATCTGTGAGCGCAACAGATTGACATTCACATCGGCCAATACCAGGAGATGCCTCACGGAGCCGCCATCCTGATCCAGGAACGCTGCCATCAGATGCAGGGGCTCTATCGTCGGATGATCTCGGCCCACAGCCAGACTCTGGGCATCACCCAGTGCGAGCTGGAACTTCGATGTCAGCTTGTCCATTCTCATAACAATAACCTCAAAATCAGACCTTTTAGGGCCGCAACAGCAGCCCTGGTTCTGACTCTATAGATGGGGTTATTTCAGGCTTTGTTCAAGAGCCATCATCGCCATAGAAGAACTTTGAAAGCTCTTCTATGCAATCAGCTTGTTGGTGCTTTTCACACACCATAGGCGATCCAGCGGATAGTTTTGAGTGGGAACGGGCAACAAGGGGGCGGAAAACACCTCCCAGATGGTGGATGCCTGAAAGTCTGACCGGATAGATGTGGACATTGCTCCAAGCAGCGAGAAAGGCAGCTCCCCTCTTCAGTGGGATTTTCCCTTCATTTGGACGTTGCATTCTTCCCTGAGGAAAAATAACCACCACATCCCCGCTCTCCAGGGCTTGACGAGCGGCATAAAACGCCTGCTCCGGTCGGCTACTCCGATCGACCGGGATGACACGCATTAAATCAAGCAGCCATCGAAGCCACCAACGCTGGTACTCCTCCCTGGCAATAACGAACCGAAGGGGTCGCCTGGCAGCAGCAAGAAGCAGGAGAGGATCGAGACCCGAGAGATGGTTGCTCACCAACAGGGCAGGACCTTCATTGGGCAACTCAATCCTCTCCCAGTGAAAACGATGGTAGTGACGACAAAAGAGGAAGTTAACCCCCGCCAACCGGTTCATCCACTGTCGCCCCCAATCGGTTGGGGCAAACCGGCCCGAGTATCTGAATCCCACCCATCCTGCGCCAACAAGAGCCAGGGTAATCGACAAAACAACCATATTCACACTTTCCTGATCTGTCATCCTCTCTACTTAAGGCTTGACTTCATCTTCCTCAAAAACAGCACCGAACCGTTTCAGTGCTGCGTTCCCAATGCGCCTTAAGGGCTTTTTTACTTCTGCAACCCCGAAACGTTGCCATCGGTCGAACTGATGGCAGCGAACTGTTTCAGCACCACCGGCAGGCCACCTTTTTACCCTGACTGGTTGATCCGGAGGGATGGTCAGCGACCCCTCAATTTGACCCCCTCTATTTTGTGACACGTTGTTCTCCCGCTGGTGATGACACCTGTTGTCTATCTGATGTTACTGCAGCATAAGGATATAACTGAATTGCCTGTTTTTTTCTCCTTCCTGCAGTAGACTCCACCCCAAGCATAAAACAACCAGATCGAGATGCGAATCCCCCGTGGCCCCATGACGTGGCATCTTATCCCTATCCGCCCTACACTTCACCTGCACAGCAAAGAGCAAACTGCATCCATTGAACGTTGATAGAACAGAAATAACGAGGACTGTCCAAAGCGCCTTGAGCGAGGATTTGGGCAGCGGCGATCTGACGGCCTCGATCATCGACCAGACGGCAGTCGCATCAGCCAGGCTGATTTCCAGAGAGCGAGCGATCTTCTGTGGGAGGGAGTGGTTCAATGAGGTCTATAACCAGCTTGATCCCACCATCCAAACCAACTGGGAGGTTAATGATGGCGAGACCATCAGACCTGACCAGATGCTCTGCCAAGTTGCAGGGCCAGCAAGATCACTCTTAAGTGGTGAACGCACTGCACTCAACTTTATCCAGACCCTCTCCGGAACGGCCTCTACGACACGAACGTTTGTTAAGGCCATTGAGGGTACCACCACCCGAATCCTCGATACCCGGAAAACACTTCCCGGGCTGAGGATGGCCCAAAAATACGCGGTTTCAATCGGAGGGGGGTGCAACCATCGAATCGGACTATTTGATGGTGTCTTGATTAAAGAGAACCATATTCAGGCCGCGGGATCGATAACCCGGGCGGTTGAGATCGCTGCAAGGAGCGCCACCCCGGGTGTCCTGCTCGAAGTTGAGGTGGAAAACCTGACTCAGCTCAAAGAGGCCCTCTCTACCTCAGTCAGCCGAATTCTACTTGATAATTTTACCCGCGAGACTCTCCAGCAAGCCGTTACCCTCACTCAGGGTAAAGCTGAACTTGAGGCCTCAGGCAACATCACTCTGGAGAATGTACAAAGCATTGCACGAACGGGTGTTGATTTTATCTCGATCGGGGCCATCACCAAGCACCTTCAGGCGATCGACTTTTCGCTTCTTTTTTAAATCGCGCTTTCTTCCAGCAGACCCTGGATGGCCCCTGATGTGGTCAGTCTCCCGCCACACTCCGGACATTGAACAGATTTGGATACCCCGCCACCACACTGAAGTGCTATCGGGGCGGAATGCCGGTTTGGGAGCTACTTGGCCTGACAACGGTAAAACCCACCTCCTGAGTCATCAACCCGGATACGTGATGCCTCCACCCGGGGGTGATCACTCAGCCAGATCAGCGTGGCCATCCGGCCGCACTGCTGATCACGCCGAAAGGAGAAGTAATCCTCTTTCTCGGTAAAGGTACAGCCCCCCATTGAGAACAGGGCTGAGATCCCCAAACGCTCCAGCCTTCGCCTGGCCAGCCCCTGGAGATCGGCGAACCAGTGGCCCTCGCGGTGAGATTCAGTAATCAGATCCTGATCTTCGTGCTGTTGGCAGAAGAGTTCCCTGACCTCTTCCCCCACTTCAAATGCACCTGCTCCAATCGCCGGTCCAAGACAGGCCATCAACTGCTCGGGGGGGGAGTGAAAGAGTGTCAGAGCACTCTCGATCACCCCCGCTGCCAACCCACGCCACCCGGCATGGAGTGCAGCGACCTCCTGTCCTCCGCGATCACAGAGCAGGATGGGAAGGCAATCCGCTGTCAAGACAGCACAGACGCGGTCAAACCCTCTGGCATAGCTGCCATCTGCTTGAGGGTCTGGAGTAGTGTCAGAGCAGTCAGAAACCTTGATCCCATGAACCTGGTTGAGCCAGAGGGGCTCATCAGGAAGTGAGAAAAAATCCCTGATCCGACGACGGTTCTCCCTGACATCGGCCTCCTCATCGCCCACATGAAGAGCCGGGTTGAGTGAGGCAAAGAGACCCTGGCTCATACCTCCGCTTCGCAAAAGCGAAAGGGCATGAACCTGTGGCGGTGCCGGCCAGGCGGGCTCAAGCCACTGGAGTCTGTGTTGTAGATTTGACATCTGCTCTATACCTTAAAGTGGAAGAACCGACCTGGAACGGGGGGCGATCAGTGGCTGTGCTCCTGTTGATCCTGGGCGAGCATCTGGGTTAACTGCCGCATATCTTCGGGCAACGACTGGATGAACGAGAGCGGCTCGCCACTGACCGGATGCTCAAACGCCAAAGAGGTGGCATGGAGTGCCTGGCGCTTAAAACTGCGAAGAAGGTCGATCAGTTCCTGTGAGGCCTCTGGCGGAAGGCGAAGTCGCCCCCCATAGACCGGATCTCCGAGCAAGGGATAGCCTTCGTGGGCCATATGAACCCTGATCTGGTGGGTACGGCCAGTCTCGAGTTTGACTCTGATCAGGGTCGAGGTCCGATATCGCGCCTCTACCCGATAGTGCGTCACTGCCGGCTTGCCTCTCCCGGTAACAGCCATGCGTCTTCTGTCATGGGGTGAACGGCCCATCGGGGCGTCAATGGTTCCACCTGCAATCGGTCTGCCGTGAATCACGGCAAGATATTCGCGGTTTACCTCCCGTTCCTTGATTCGTTTGATCAAATCAAGCCTCACCGGTTCAGTTCGGGCCAGCACCATTAGCCCGGAGGTCTCTTTGTCCAGCCGGTGGACTATCCCCGCCCGTGGGAGAGTGGCAAGTAATGGGTCATAGTGAAGCACCGCATTTAATAGCGTCCCTCTCATATTTCCCGCCCCGGGATGAACCACAAGAGCGGCCGGTTTATTGATCACCAAAATGGCTTCATCTTCATAGATGATATCAAGCGCTATCTCCTCTGCAACCCACTCATCTGGTGCCTCTATCTCAGGCAGAGTGACGGTTATATCCTCTCCGGGCGTCACCGGATCACGTTTCCGGGGAATTACCCCATTGACAACAACCCTTCCCTCCTGCAGCCACTGCTGCAGTGTAGAGCGGGAATAGCCTTTAAACAGACGGGGCAGAACCTTGTCGAGACGTTCTCCCTCCTGTTCTTCAGGGATTCTGGCCGTCAGTACTTTTTCATCTACGTCTTTTTTGGTCTTTGTTTTTTCGTGGTTCATCTTGAGCGTGTTCCTTCGGACTCTTTTGACCTACAGGAAAAACAGGGTATCCTCAATGTCCGAACAATTCTTGCATATTATCGACCCAGAGTGATGCCCCTCAACAAACAAACGATTCTCCTCCTTGCAGCAGCTCTTTTAGCCGTGGGATGCACAACCACAGCGATCGATCCGGATGAAAAAAGCCACTGGACAACAGAGCGATTCTACAAGGAAGCACAAACTGCCCGAATGGATGGTGACTACGATGAGGCGATCAACCTCTATGAGGAGCTTGAGGCCCGGTTCCCTTATGGACGCTTTGCAGAGCAGGCTCAACTTGATACCGCTTATGTCTACTATTTGAAACGCAATGCACCACTAACCATCTCTTCAGCAAATCGTTTCATCCGTCTTCATCCCACCCATCCACAGGTCGATTATGCCTGGTATCTTAAAGGATTGGTGGTCTTTGCCTCTGACAACAGCTGGCTGGGCCGCTTTAACAGAACTGCCGACCTTGGTGACAGAGACCCGGCATTGGCCAGAGCTTCCCTTGAGGCCTTTCGTGAACTCATTGAACGCTTTCCACAGAGCCAGTATGCGTCAGACGCCCAAAATCGGATGATCGAACTGCTGGATACCCTGGCAATCCATGAGGTTCGGGTTGCCCGGTTCTATCTGGACAGAGGGGCCTGGGTGGCCTCGGTCAATAGAGCCAAATTCGTCATTGAACACTACCCTCAGACCAATAGCGCTGAAGCGGCGCTGGGGGTGATGATTGTGGCCTATACCCAAATGGGCCTGGATGACCTCGCTGCGGATGCCCATCGGGTTCTAAAGCAGAACTTCCCCAACAGCGCCCACCTCAACTAGGGGTAGTTATCCCGCTCCATCGATTAGGGAAGAACAGGGAACATCTCTAGCTTCAGCATCAATCGGAGACGGGTTATCGGCATGCCAAGACATCCTAACGGCGAAAACCAGAGGTGATCGGATATCGTCGATCTCTTCCAAACGCACGCTGGGTAATCCGAACACCCGGTGCGGCCTGTCGACGCTTGTACTCATTTCTGTCAACAAGGGCTGTCACCCGATCCACCACTTCGGGATCGAAACCCGCTGACTTGATCTTCTCAAGTGACTGGTCCTGTTCGATATACCGTTCAAGGATCTGGTCGAGTATCGGGTAGGGAGGAAGACTGTCCTGATCCTCCTGGTCTGGAGCAAGCTCTGCAGAAGGCGGTCTTTTAATCACCCGCTCGGGAATAACCTGTGAAAGGCTATTGCGATAGTCGGCAAGCCGGTAAACGAGCATCTTGGGCAGATCTTTAATTGCCGCAAACCCTCCTGCCATATCCCCGTAGAGGGTGGCATAACCGACTGCCATCTCACTTTTGTTGCCGGTAGTCAGCACCATGGAGCCCCGCTTATTGGAGATCGCCATGAGGATCATTCCACGACAGCGTGCCTGAAGGTTCTCCTCAGTGGTGTCTGTTTCAGTCCCGGCAAAAAAGGGATCCAAGGAAGTGAGCAGGGTGGAAAAGAGGGGCTCGATTGAGACTTGGTGAATGGTGACACCGAGCAGGGAGGCCTCCTCTTTGGCATCCTCAATACTCATAGGAGCTGTATAACGCGACGGCATGAGTACCGCTTCAACCCGATCAGCCCCAAGCGCATCGACAGCGAGCGCAAGAGTGAGTGCCGAGTCTATCCCTCCAGAGAGACCGAGAACAACACCGGAGAAACCGTTTTGATTGACGTAATCACGCACCCCCAGAACAATCGCCTTATAGACACTCTGTTCAAGACTGAGAACCGGGGAGAGCGCTGTGGGGACGGGTGCGACTGATTCCCGATCTATTTCAATAACACCGATCCTCTCTTCGAATTCGACAAAGCGCTGGGTAACCTCACCACAACGGTCGACGACGAATGAACCCCCGTCAAATACCAGTTCATCCTGCCCACCCACCAGATTGGCATAGATGATCGGGACGCCGACCTTTTTTGCCCTCTTGCCGACCACCCTGGCCCGCTCACCGCTCTTTCCCATATGGAAGGGTGAGCCATTCAGATTCAGGATCAGTTGTGCCCCCTGCGCTGTCAAAGACTCAACAGGTCCCTCATGCCAACAGTCTTCACAGATGGAGATCCCCATGGGGATACCTTCAATATCAACAACACAGGGCTCTTCTCCAGCTGAGAAGTATCGCTTTTCATCAAAGACCCCTTGGTTGGGCAAACACTGCTTATGGTAACGGTCAATCACCCTGCCCTCTCTGATTACCGATGCACTATTAAACAGCGCTCCTTCTGATCGACTGGGGTGCCCCACAACCACTGTAATTCCCTCCACTTCCTTGACAAGAGATGATAATGCCTCTTCAGTCTGATCTAGAAAATCCTCCCTCAGCAAGAGGTCTTCAGGCGGGTATCCACATAGTGCAAGTTCTGGGAAGAGGATCAGCTGACAACCCCATTCATCTCGGGCCTGGACAGAGGCTTCTCGAATAGAGGCAAGATTTTCACCAATTTTCCCTACTCTGAAGTTGAGTTGGGCAACAGCAATTTTTAATATCTGGGTCACGTGGGGTCGCAATTTTGAGTTCTATAGATGATATTGTGAATGAAGAGCGCTCCACTGACAAAGAAGAAGTTTCCATCAAGAGCAAAGCAGCTCATTGAAGGGGTATGGGGGCTGGCACAATAACCCTCTTGCGATTGATTTTGAATGCGATACGATTAGACTAACTTCGTTATCACTCTTTTGATCTTAACACTCACTGATACTGTCCTTGTAGCTGAAGAAGTTCCTTGCCACCTTGAGCCCTCTAACTCTCCTCTCCGATACTCCTCTGCCCGAGTTCCCTGACCCCAACAATGCCCCAAGAGAGGGCTTGCTTGCAGTTGGCGGGGCCTTAAGGGTTGAATGGCTCCAGGCCGCCTATAGTAGAGGAATCTTTCCCTGGTATAGCGAGGGGGAACCTATCATGTGGTGGTCTCCCGATCCTCGTGCCATTCTCTATCCAGATCAAATCAGGATCAGCCGTTCACTGGGGAAGTGTTTACAACAGAACCGGTTCAAAATCACTCTCGACACCCAATTCACCTCTGTTATTCGCGCCTGTGCCAGGCCTCGACCATCAGGGGGTGACCCAGCAACCTGGATCACTGCCGCCATGGAAGAGGCCTATTCCGAACTCCATCACGCCGGTATCGCCCACTCGGTTGAAGTCTGGCTTGAGGGCAATCTGGTCGGAGGCCTCTATGGCGTCTCTGTGGGCTCTGTCTTTTGTGGTGAGAGTATGTTCAGCCAGGTCTCCAATGCCTCAAAGGTTGCTCTTGTCTTACTCTGCCGGCTGCTCAGTGAGTGGGGCTATCAATTCATCGATTGCCAGCTGCCCACAGCTCACCTAATAAGCCTTGGTGCGGTGTCAGTCTCTCGATCACATTTTTTAGCGGCGCTCAAAGCGGCGGGTTCAACTCCCCCGGCCGAGAGATCCTGGAGTTCATTGGGCGAGATCAGCTGATACCTCATCTTTTTGGTGGATAGCGCTCCTCCCGTAAGGGAGGATCGATTCACTAAAACAGACGGATGTCGTGGCGTGAGTTCCTGTATAATTACGTTGGTTATGAGCGCTGTTTTTTCCTTATCCAGGCTTGCTCAAACCTGAATTGAGGTGGACTGACACCCTCAATACTCATAGAATTGATGGGTTAATTTTTGATCACAGCATCTCGCTGTACAGCAGGAATCTCTGAACAACTCAGATATTCACTCACTCACTCTTAAACGTTGGTTGGATAAGCTTGGCTAAAGAAGAACACATTGAAATGGAAGGGACGGTCCTTGAGACTCTGCCCAATACCCAGTTTAAAGTTGAACTGGAGAACGGGCATGTTGTTATCGCCCATATCTCCGGAAAGATACGAAAACACTATATTAGAATCCTACGTGGCGACACGGTAACCGTAGAACTCACCCCCTACGATCTTTCCAAAGGCCGGATCACCTACCGGGCACGATAACTCCAACCCTATCGCCGGAATAGGGTGTATCTGGCCATCTCTTGCATAAATTCAAAGGACTGGACTATTTCCAGGCCTATTTTGGATTGACTTGAATGGGAGAGGCGTGATCCGGATGACCGCATTCAATAGAGCCATAATAAAGAGCATCTCTTGTCTATCTCCTCCAAGACACTGAAAATGGAGTGCGCTCTCGATGAAAGAGGCGGTCAGTGCGGCCCAGAGAAAAGAAGGAAATTCAAGTCACTTTGGTGCAAATACCCATCTTTTCGCAGAAGTTGTGTAACTTTTAAAGAATATAGTGATGCCGGTGGGGCCACGCAAGGTCTTACCGATACCATCAGGAGGAGGCAGAGCCCGGGGATGGGGGAATCAACTGATAAAAAAAGCCGACCGGAACCGGTCAGCTTTTTTTGTACTGGTTGCATTACTCCCCAACAGAGGGTTTTGGGGGATATACGCTGCTATTTGATCTTTGATTCCTTGTAGACCACATGTTTGCGAACCACGGGATCATACTTTTTCATATTCAGCTTCTCGGTGACCGTCTTTTTATTCTTGGTCGTGGTGTAGAAGTGTCCAGTCCCCGCCGATGACACCATTTTGATCTTGTCTCGCATGATATATGCTCCTCCGCCCGAAAGATTCGGTTATACCTTCTCGCCACGACCACGCAAATCAGTCAACACCGTATCAATGCCTTTCTTGTCGATAATCCGCAATCCCTTAGTAGAGACACGCAGACGCACCCAACGATTTTCACTCTCCACCCAAAACCGACGATAGTGAAGATTCGGCTTGAATGTTCTACGTGTTTTATTGTGGGCGTGTGAGACGTTATTCCCGGAAACTGTCTTTTTTCCAGTAACCTGACAAACCTTGGCCATGATAAATAACTCGTTTAGTCGTTTGATGTTAGGTGATCCCGTCGGTTACCCGACCAGGGGATCGCGCTTTATACCAGATTTCGACTGCCACGCCCACCCCAAAAAGCGAATTCACCCGAGCCGGGGCTCTGCTAACAACCCGAGAGAACTTAAACGGACAGACCCCTCTTCTCCTACAATCAGATGATCCAGAAGCTCGATTTCAACCAGCGCCAACGCCTCCTGCAGGCGAGAAGTTAAGACTATATCCGCAGAACTCGGTTTTGCCACTCCGGATGGATGATTGTGGACAGCGATTACCGCTGCCGCATTGCACTCCAGTCCTCGTATGACCACCTCTCTGATCGGGACTGCCGCTCCACTCAATGTTCCCTCAAAAAGAGATTCGAAATCAATAATCTGATGTCTTGTGTCGAGCCAGATGCAACCAAATATCTCTCTCCTGGAATCACGAAGCCTCAATGCAAGAAAATGATCCAGCTCTTTTGCTGATTCAAACGGGTTGGTTCTTACTATTCTCTCCTTAAGAAGGCGTTGTGCCAGCTCTGCTGTTGCCCTTAGCTTGCTTGCTTTGACCATTCCGACCCCATGGTGGCTGCAAAGAGCACTCTGTTCGGCCGCCATCAGCCCCCGCAAAGACCCAAAAACCGTGAGAAGTTGCCGGGCAAGATCCACTGCACTTACAGAGGCCGTTCCTGTTCTGATTAAAAGGGCAATCAGCTCAGCATCGGAGAGCGCCTGAGCACCACGCAAGGAAAACTTCTCCTGCGGCCTCTCATCCTGATTCCACTGTTTAATGGTCATCAACCCACACTCCCTTGCCCTCTGATCATTCCATCACACTACGACTCCCGGTTAGAATCACCACCAGTAATCACAACAAGCCCAAAAATGAAGATGAAAAATCAAATCCAACTAAAGATTATTGACCATCGAATTGGTGATAAATTCCCACTCCCCACATACTCGACCGACGGTTCTGCAGGGATAGACCTAAGAGCCTGTGTCGAATCGGCTGTAACCATTGAGCCGGGCGAGACCTTTCTGGTGCCTTCCGGGCTTGCAATCCACATTGCCGACCCTTCGCTTGCTGCAATCCTCCTCCCCCGCTCCGGTCTGGGCCACAAACACGGCCTGGTCCTCGGCAATCTGGTAGGACTGATCGATAGTGACTATCAAGGCGAGGTGATGATCTCCTGCTGGAATCGTGGGAACACAGACTTCACTATTGAGCCTGGTGATCGAATTGCCCAGATGGTTTTTGTCCCCGTAGAGCAAGTCGGATTTGATATTGTTGAGAGCTTTGAAGCCAGCCGGCGAGAAGAGGGTGGGTTTGGTCATACCGGTCGACAATAATTAATCCTGAAAAAATGTACCCACGGTTTTTTTTTGGCTATAATATCGGCTTATATCTGACAATATTATTTTTTCTGCATCTATTGCCTCAACCTACAAAAACCCAGTCTTTATGGGGTTTTTTGAGATAAAGACAATCCAGCATCCTCTTCTTTTCAGGAAGACACTCAATCAATAATGGCCGACGAATCATCTTCCTATCTCAGCGGAATTAACGCGGCGTGGCTGGACTCACTCTATGAGCAATATAGTGAAGACCAGAGTTCAGTCTCCCCAATGTGGCAGCAGGTATTTTCTAACCTCAATGAACCCGCCCCCAACTACAGGGGTGGTTATCCCCCATCACACCTCTCCGAGAGCGGTGACATCAGTGGCTCTCGGGAAAAACAGGGCGCTGTATTCAGGCTCATCAATGCCCATCGAGTTCGCGGCCATCAGGCCGCAAACCTTGACCCTCTTGGTTTAACCCTGCCCCGTAAAATTCCGGACCTCAGCGCCCAATTCCATGGCCTTGAAGAGAAGGATATGGATTCTTTTTTCGATACCGGGTCTCTGGCTCTGGATGGACAGATGAAACTCAGGGATATCATCTCGTTTGTTGGCGACGTCTACTGTGATGCGATTGGTGCTGAATATATGTATATCACCGATACAGAACAGAAACGATGGATCCAGAGCCGGCTTGAAGGGCTACCGCCCCGCCCTCACTACCCTGATCAGGAACGCAGAACCACACTTGAACTCCTGACCGCCGCTGAAGGTCTTGAACGCTATCTTCATACCCGCTATGTCGGACAGAAACGGTTCTCTCTGGAAGGGGGTGAAAGCACCATTCCACTTCTCCATGAACTTATACAGCGGGCCGGAGCATCAGGAACCCGTGAGATTGTGGTTGGGATGGCTCACCGTGGACGTCTCAACGTTCTGATCAATATATTGGGCAAGGTGCCGGCTGATCTGTTTGCTGAATTTGAAGGGAGTTATGGTGATTTTGATCTTGATACCCACACCGGTGATGTCAAGTACCACCAGGGGTTTTCATCTGACATCAATACCCCCGGCGGCCCTGTCCACCTCGCACTCTCCTTCAACCCCTCTCACCTGGAGATCATTGATCCTGTGATTGAGGGCTCGGTACGGGCTCGTCAGGAACGACGCAACGACACTGGCCGCAATCAGGTATTACCTCTCCTGATCCACGGTGATGCTGCTTTTGCCGGCCAGGGGGTAGTGATGGAGACGCTCAATATGTCTCAGGCCAGGGGCTACAGCACGGGAGGGACGGTTCACCTCATTATCAACAACCAGATTGGCTTTACCATGAGCAATCCTCTTGATGCTCGCTCAACGCTCTACTGTACTGAAGTGGCAAAACTGGTTCAGGCCCCCATTTTTCATGTCAATGCAGATGATCCCGATGCTGTACTCCAGATCGCCCGCATCGCCCTCGATTTTCGGATGCAGTTTAACAAGGATGTCGTGATCGACCTGGTCTGTTATCGTCGCCATGGACACAACGAAGCAGATGATCCAATGGTCACCCAGGCCACCATGTACAAGGCGATCAAGAAGCACCCCTCTGTACGCCAGCGCTATGCGGAGCAACTCGTGCAACGCGGTATCGTCTCTGTTGAAGAGACAGAAAAGTGGGTTGAACAATACCGAAATCAACTGGACAGCGGGGAGGTGGTTGCCAAAAACATCACCCGAATCGATAAATCCCTTTACCTGATCGACTGGTCTCCTTTTCTCGACAAGAGCTGGGAAGAGCCGGCAGATACCTCGGTTCCTCTGAATCGAATCAGCAGACTGTCGGAGTTGATGAGTAAAGCCCCGGATGACTTCGTCCTCCATCCAAGAGTTGCCAAGATACTGGCGAACAGAACAGCGATGGCATCAGGGAAAGTGCCAATCGACTGGGGTTATGCTGAAAACCTCGCCTATGCGAGCCTGATTGAAGAGGGCTATCCCGTTCGCCTCTCAGGACAAGATTCCGGCAGAGGCACCTTCTTCCACCGCCACGCTGTACTCCATAACCAGGAAGATCGAAACTCCTGGGTCCCCCTCAGAAATATCCCGGAAAATCCGAACCAGTTTCTGGTGATCAACTCACTCCTCTCTGAAGAGGCTGTACTCGGCTTTGAATATGGGTATGCCACCACCGAACCCAATACGCTCGTCATCTGGGAGGCACAGTTCGGTGATTTTGCAAATGGCGCCCAAGTGGTCATAGATCAGTTCATCTCCAGCGGCCAGGCAAAATGGAGCCGACTCTGTGGCTTGGTGATGCTCCTTCCCCATGGCTATGAGGGCCAGGGGCCTGAACACTCGTCGGCTCGCCTGGAACGCTACCTTCAGTTATGTTCGGAGCATAATATGCAGGTCTGTACACCAACCACCCCAGCCCAGATCTTCCATCTTCTTAGAAGACAGATGTTGCGCCACTATCGCCAACCTCTGGTCATTATGTCTCCCAAGAGCCTGCTTCGGCATAAAATGGCAACCTCTGCACTCGATGAGCTAACCGATGGTGGTTTTAATCCTGTTATTGGTGAAATCGACAACATCGCTGATGCCAAAAGCGTTGAGCGCATCATCATCTGCTGTGGAAAAGTCTACTATGACCTGCTGCAGGAACGGGCTACCCGCAAGCTCGATAGAGTTGCCATCCTGAGGATTGAACAACTCAAACCCTTCCCCGGAGAGTTGCTAAAGGCTGAAATTAAAAAATACCCCAAGGCGCTTGATGTGGTTTGGTGCCAGGAAGAACCCAAGAACCAGGGGGCGTGGTATCAGATTCGGCATAACCTTCAGTTCTGCCTGAATCCCCAACACTCGCTTGTCTACGCCGGGAGAGAAGCTTCGGCATCTCCTGCGGTAGGTTATTACAAGCTTCATGTACAGCAACAGACAGAACTTGTCGCCGAAGCACTGACACAGCGTCACCAACCCGTAGAAAAACCATCAAACGTTGAAAGGATCAACATCAATGTCAATTGAGATCAAAGTACCGGTTCTCCCGGAATCGATTGCCGACGCCACCATGCTGAACTGGCACAAACAACCGGGAGATCTGATCCGTCGAGAAGAGAACCTGGTTGATATCGAGACCGAAAAGGTCGTGCTTGAGGTGCCAGCCCCTCAGGATGGGGTCATTAAGGAGATACTTCGTGACACCGGAACCATCGTGGTGAGTGGTGAACCCATTGCCATTATTGAATCCGTGGATGAGATTCCACAAGCTGGTTCGGTAGCAACCGCTGACAGCGCTTCACATCAAGAGCCAGAGACCAAACAAGAGAGCTCCCCAAATCAGGACCCGGAATCACCAACCCGCACCTCTCCTGCAGCCCGCCATATCGCCGACGCTCAGGGAATTGATGCTTCAAAAATCAAAGGAAGCGGCCGCCGCGGCCATGTGCTCAAAGAGGACCTTCTTGCCCATACCCCAACTTCAAAGGCCAACCCAGAAGAGCACAACGTATTACCCACCCACCCGCTCTCCCCAGGAAATTGGGATGACCACCCAGACGTGCCCGCCAGACAGACTCGCCGAGAGCCCATGTCTCGTCTGCGCCAGACTGTTGCCACACGACTTCTCCAGGCTCAGCAGAATGCTGCGCTGCTGACCACATTTAATGAGGTTGATCTTTCAGCCATAACCACGATTCGCAAGCGCCACCGTGATGATTTTGAAAAACAACACGGCGTTCGATTGGGGATGATCTCTTTCTTCGTCAAAGCCGCTGTACAGGGGCTGCGGCGTTTCCCAATCATCAACGCTGCTGTTGAAGAGGATCAAATCATCTATCCCGGCTATGAGGACATTGGCATTGCTGTCGCCTCTCCTCGCGGCCTGGTGGTCCCAGTGATAAAGAATGCCGGCGCTATGAGCTTTGCAGGAATTGAATCGGCTATCCGGGAATATGGGGCTCAGGCAAAAGCAGGTTCGCTATCACTTGAAGATCTCACCGGTGGGACCTTTACGATCACCAACGGCGGGGTCTTTGGATCCCTGCTCTCAACACCCATCATCAATCCACCTCAAAGCGCCATACTGGGCATGCACAAGATCCAGGAGCGGCCCATCGCCCTGGATGGTGAGGTGGTGATTCGCCCTATGATGTACCTGGCACTCACCTACGACCACCGAATTATTGATGGTGCAGATGCCGTCCAGTTCCTTGTCACCCTAAAAGAGGCCCTTGAGGATCCCGCAAGGTTAATGCTGAACCTGTAGTTGAGAAAAGCAATGTCAAACTCATACGATCTGATTGTCATTGGTGCCGGCCCCGGTGGTTATGTAGCTGCCCTCCGAGCAGCCCAACTCGGTCTGAATACCGTCTGTATTGATAGCCGGAAGGGCAAGGGAACCAAACCGGCCCTTGGAGGCACTTGTCTCAATGTAGGGTGCATTCCCTCAAAAGCACTTCTCGAATCCTCCGAGCACTATGAGCAGCTCCAGACTCAAGGGCTTAAAAGTCACGGGATTACAACCCAAGGGGTAGAGCTCGACCTCCCCAGGCTGATTGGGCGAAAAAACAAACTGGTTGACAGACTGACAGGTGGCATCAGCATGCTCTTCAAAGCCAATGGCGTTGATTCAATCTATGGCCAGGGGAAAATAGTTTCACCAACCCAGGTTGAAGTTGTTGACCCTCTTACCGGCAAGCCCAGCCAGACTCTTACGGCTGACCACATCATCATTGCTACCGGATCAGAGCCCACCTCTCTCCCGGATGTCCCTTTTGATGGAGATCGAATTATCGATTCTTCCGATGCACTTGACTTCTCTGAGGTGCCTCGACGCCTAGTGGTTATTGGTGCCGGCGTGATTGGACTTGAGCTGGGCAGTGTCTGGAGAAGGCTTGGTTCAGAAGTCACTCTACTTGAGGCAATGCCTGATTTTCTCCCGGAAGCTGATCGACAGATCGCCCAGGAGGCGAAAAAACAGTTTATCCGTCAAGGACTGAATATCAAACTTGGGGCACGCGTCGATTCAGCCGCACAAAAAAAAGATGAGATCACAATCAGCTACTCCAGCAATCAGGAGCACCACACCGAGATCGCAGATAAACTGATTGTCGCCATAGGACGGCGCCCCTTTACTGAATCACTCCTCTCTCCAGACTCAAGCATTGCTCTTGATGATAATGGCTTTATTGTCGTTGACCCCCAGTGGCGTACGAGCGTGAGCTCGATTTATGCTATCGGTGACGTCATTGGCGGCCCCATGCTGGCACACAAAGCTTCTGAAGAGGGTATTGCCGTAGCGGAACTGATAGCAGGCCAGAAGGCTGCCCTCTCCTATGACACCATCCCCTCAATCATCTACACCTCGCCTGAAATTGCCTGGGTGGGTCGTACAGCCCTTCAACTGAAGAACGATGGCATTGAATTTAATGAGGGCAGTATCCCCTTTGCCGCAATAGGTCGTGCTCATGCACTCGGCAACACCACCGGTTTTGTGAAAATTCTTGCCCATTCTGAAACTGACCGTATACTTGGCGTTCATATTATAGGCCCTCAGGCATCAGAACTTATTGGAGAAGCCGTGCTGGCAATGGAATTTCAAGGAAGTTCTGAGGATCTGGCAAGGACAATCCATGCACACCCCACACTCTCTGAAGCACTTCACGAAGCAGCTCTTGCAGTGGAGGATCGAGCACTCCACCGGGTTAACTAATGAAATCCTCTGCGCTTTCACCTGAAATATTCAAGGCCTACGACATTCGGGGCATCGTCCACAAGACGCTCACTCCCCATACTGTCCATCAGATCGGAATGGCGATCGGCAGTGAGGCCTTAGAGAGAGGTGAGAAGACGATTGTTGTTGGGCGAGATGGCCGCCTCTCCGGCCCCGAACTGGTAGATGTCCTTACTGAAGGCCTGGCCTCAACCGGCTGTAATGTGATTGATGTTGGGATGGTACCCACTCCACTGCTCTATTTTGCCACCTATGAGCTTGGCACTGGATCAGGGGTTGCGGTAACAGGAAGTCATAATCCACCGGACTACAATGGACTGAAGATGATGCTTGGTGGTGAAACACTGGCAGGTAACGCCATCCAGTCCCTTCGTCAGAGAGTGCTCGATGGCAATCTGCTGTCAGGCAGAGGGGCGGTCAGCCAATCATCCGTACTCGATGCCTATCTGAATAGGCTTACCTCCGATATAAAACTCAACAGACCACTTAAAATTGTAATTGATTGCGGAAATGGGGTGGCCGGCGTTATTGCTCCGGCTCTTTTTAAAAAAATAGGGTGTGATGTCATCGAACTCTTTTGTGACGTCGACGGTCAATTCCCCAACCACCACCCGGACCCAAGTCAAATCGAAAACCTCACAGACCTGATCAATGGCGTTCGCCAACACAATGCCGACATTGGACTCGCTTTTGATGGAGATGGAGACAGATTGGGTGTCATCACTCCAGCAGGGGAGATCATCTGGCCGGATCGCCAGCTCCTCCTCTTTGCCAAAGACCTCCTTGACGTCCAGCCCGGTGCAGAGATCATCTACGATGTAAAATGTACCCGCCTTCTCCCCGAGGCGATCAAGGAGGCAGGCGGTCGCCCGCTCATGTGGAAGACCGGGCACTCTTTTATTAAAGCAAAACTAAAGGAGACCGGAGCCGCACTTGCTGGCGAGATGAGTGGACACCTCTTTTTTAATGAGCGCTGGTACGGCTTTGATGACGGGCTCTATGCGGGCGCTCGGATGTGTGAACTTGTTTCACGTCACCCCCAGGACCCCCAATCTCTGTTCGATACTATTCCTAACAGTGTCAATACCCCTGAACTCAGGATGGAGATGGATGAAGGCGAGCACTACACATTAATAGAAGAGTTGGTTGATAAGGCTGACTTTGATGACGGAGACGTCAGCAACATTGATGGTCTTCGGGTTGATTTTGAGTTTGGCTTTGGCCTGATCCGCGCTTCTAACACCACCCCAATGCTGATCATGCGCTTTGAAGCCAACCACCAGGAAGGGCTGAAGATCATTCAAGACCGTTTTCGTGCCCTGATCAACAGTGTTCGCCCAGGACTTGCCATCCCTTTTTAATATTCCCAGGATTCTCGGCTCAGCACCTCTGCTGTCTCCAATAACACAATGAGCACTCGACGAAGTCTAAAGGCATGGAGTGTGCTTCTTGTGGCGTTATCACTGCTCATTGTTACAACCACTCTGCTTGCCACACGACAGGAAGGGAACCTTTTTTTTCTCAATTCTGATCTCGCAGAGATGGGTAGTGATCTCCTTGAAGAGGAAAAACTCGCCGAAGCCGCACTCATTTCACACTTTATTATTCAACGCCCCGACCTTGGATCCCAAGCTGAGGCAGAAGCAATCCTCAACCAGAGCAATGCCCAGAACAGTAACCGTTGGAGAAGAACCCAACGACTCCTTGAAGGGGCAATAACGGGCGAGGCCAGGGATCTTGAGAGCCTGGCAGGGGCAGTGGCCCTTGATCTTTTTCTGTTGGGAGACCTGAGGGATCTTGCCATACAGGGATGGAGGTCGATAAATGGTGAAGAGACCGATTCCTTTATTCTGGCTCTGGCCACCCTTGGGGTGCTGACCTCACCCACATTCCAACTTGACCTTGCTCCGGCTATGGTTAAGGCACTGAGACGAAGTGGTGCTTTTTCAGCCTCACTCAGTAAAGAGCTGGGAGGACTCATCGTTCAATTGATCAAAAAAGGGGCTGCCCCCAAGCTCACTCAGGCAATGGATGATATTGGTGAGCTCACCCGACATTTTGGATTTGGCCCACTCTCGGCATTGCTTAAGAATATCGATTCAACAACCGCCCTCCATCGACTTACTCAGGCCTCGGCCTCCAACCCTGCCGGCACCTATACACTGATCCACCTCTTTGGCCGCAGAGGGGTAGACCAGCTCGTGGTTGATGGGAATCGGACCGGACACACTCTAAACCGAATCAGAAAGAACCGCCGTTTCAGTCGAACCCTCTACAAAACGGCTCACCGGCTTCCTCTCTGGAGCCTCTTTACCGCTCTACTGATCGCCATCACTGGAGTGATCAAAAGCCTGTTTCTGTTCTTGGCCCTGATACGCAGAATAAGAAGAACCGCTCGTTTAAAAAGACAAATGAGGTATGAAAAACATCAAATCATGTGTGATGCGTTCAAGATCACCAAGACCAGATTAAGGCAATGATGGGGAGACAGGCGGATGAAGAAATGGTAGAGGTGTACTCTTCACCTTGTTTTCTAGGTGAAGTTGATCGGTAATTACTTGGAATAATTAATAAATAATTTAGACTACTGGAGATACCAAAATGAAATTCAAAATTGAGATTGAATGTCCGCCTGACGAAGCACGTGAATTTTTCGGCTTACCTGACGTAGAAAAGCTCAACAACATGATGATGACCGAAATACAAGAAAAAATGACCAACCAGATCAATCTCATGGATCCGGAAACGCTGATGAAAACGTGGATGCCTGCTGTTACTAAAGCCTGGGGAGACTTACCGGAACAGCTGTTTACCCAGTTTTCACCCACGTTGGGGGAGAAAGATAAAAAGTAGAAGCCTCCAGGATGCGAACAAAAAAAACATAAACTCTGTTTGAGAGTGAGGCGATGGGGGTGTCTTTTCTTGGTATAAATTTTGTGAAACCCTCTCTACTCATCACTTCCTTCTCGCTGACTCAACACCACCAGGGAAGAGACCTGGCGAAAGCCCCTTGGCAGGAAGAGGCCCCTTCGGGCACGCTCCATGGAAAAACGGTCAATATCTGCAGGCTTTAACCCGAGGTAGCGCTTGCCCGACATCACCCTGATGGAATCACCTTCCTCAAAGACCACGGCATCGACGACCGCCTCTTCACCACTTGCAAACCGGGCTGCAGGTATATTGATCATCTTGATCCCCTTGCCCCGCCCGAGTTGAGGAAAATCATCGATCGAACATACCAGAAGACGCCCCTGGCTGGTCACCGCTGCAATCCAGATATCGTTGCCGGGAGGAATGGGCGAGGGTTTCAAAACGGTTGCCCCCTCGGGAACCTTGATGACAGCCTTACCGCTCTTGTTTCGACTTGTCAGCTCTCCGAGTCTGGCGATAAATGAGTAACCCGCACTGCTCCCGAGAAGACAATGATCATCTTCTCCCCCTGCCAGCACCCCGGTAAAAGTAGCGCCTGAGGGAGGCTTGACCAGACTTGACAAGGGCTCACCCAAACTTCTGGCAGAGGGCAGCTCCCGAGGAGAGACTGAATATACTCGTCCTGTTGAATCAAGAAACATTAACAGGCTATTTGTCTTGCAACGAGTGCCATGAAGAAAATGGTCGCCCGCACGATAGTTAAGCCCCTCCGGATCAACCTCATGACCCTTTGCCGCTCTTACCCACCCCTTCTCTGAGAGCACCACCGTCACGGGTTCTGCAGGGATGATCACATTTTCATTGAGGGCTTGAGCACTGTCTCGTTCGATCAGGGGTGATCGCCTTGGATCGCCAAACTCTTCGGCATCGGCAAGCAGTTCATCCCGGACCTCTCTTTTCAGTTTTGCTTTTGAATCCAGTATCTTCCCTAAGCGATCTCGCTCAGTCGCCAATTCATCCTGCTCACTGCGGATCCGAATCTCTTCCAGCTTGGCAAGCTGTCGCAGCTTAAGATCCAGAATCGCATCAGCTTGGGTACCGGTAAGATCGAAGCGTTCAATCAATGCTGCCTTTGGCTTATCCTCATTTCGGATGATGTGAATCACCTCATCAATATTGACAAAGGCAATGAGCAGACCGTCAAGGATATGGAGCCTGTCAATAACCCGATCAAAACGAAACTGAAGGCGTCGGCGAACCATCTCTGTCCTGAACCCCAACCACTCCTTAAGCAGCTGACGTAGATTATAGACACGGGGGCGTCGATCAAGACCGACCATATTCATATTGACTCGATGGGTGCGCTCCAGATCAGTGGTCGCAAACAGATGGCTCATCAACTCATCAAGATCGACCCGATTTGAACGCGGTTCAATAACCAGTCGTACCGGGTTTTCCTGATCCGATTCATCCCTGAGATCGACCACCATCGGCAGTTTTTTTGCATTCATCTGCTGGGCGATCTGTTCCATTACCCTGGCACCAGAGACTTGGAATGGCAGTGTGTTAATGACAACATTACCTGTCTCTTTTTCCCAAATCGCCCGGCAGCGGATAGAGCCATTCCCGCTCTCATAGATCTGTTGAAGCTCTGAGGCAGGGGTAACAATCTCTGCACCCGTAGGGTAATCAGGGCCTTTAATGTGTTCACACAACTCAGCAACAGATGCCTTGGGTGCCTCCAGCAATCGGATGCAGGCACTGACCACTTCGCGAATATTATGCGGCGGTATATCTGTCGCCATTCCCACGGCAATTCCTGAACCGCCATTGAGCAGCACATTGGGAAGTCGGGCCGGCAAAAGAGCGGGTTCATCCAGAGTTCCATCAAAATTGGGAACCCAGTCGACTGTTCCCTGCTCAACTTCTGCGAGCAGTGATTGTGCGTATCGGGTAAGTCTTGCTTCGGTATAACGCATGGCGGCAAAACTTTTTGGATCATCCGGTGCCCCCCAGTTTCCCTGACCATCGACGAGCGGATAGCGATAGCTAAAAGGCTGTGCCATCAACACCATCGCCTCATAGGAGGCACTGTCTCCATGGGGATGAAACTTGCCAATCACATCGCCGACCGTTCGTGCTGACTTTTTGTATTTTGCAGCAGCATGAAGGCCCAGTTCACTCATGGCATAGACGATCCTTCGCTGCACTGGTTTCAGGCCATCGGCAACCGAGGGCAGCGCGCGATCAAGAATCACATACATTGAGTAGTTCAGATAGGCTCGTTCACTGAAATCAGCCAGTGTCTGCACCTCAATCGGGGCACTCTCTCTCTTCTTATTCCCGGACTGGGTTGACCTTTTACCCGGCATTGGCCATGCTCCTTGTGTCTGTAAAAATGAGATCTAAAATCATTCAGGACCTACCCACATCACCCCGTGGCCACTCCCAAGAACCACCACTTTATAGTTCTGCCTGATCACCCTTGTTTGTCAACCAACTCTTTCGGTCTCCTGCACGTTTTCTTGAGAGCAACATATCTAATATTTTTTCAGTGCTCTTGCCGTTTCCGGTTTCAAGTCTCACCAGTCGGCGACTCTCTGGCGCCATCGTTGTCTCTCGAAGCTGAGATGGGTTCATCTCTCCCAATCCCTTGAACCGCTGTACATTAATTTTACCCCTCAGTTTTTCACTCTGAATGTAGTCCAGGATACGTCCTTTTTCATCATCATCCAGGGCATAAAAAATCTCTTTTCCTACGTCTATTCTGTAGAGAGGCGGTAACGCAACATGGACCCGGCCATCATCCACCAACCGCTTGAAGTGTTTCAGAAAGAGCGCGCACAGCAGGGTAGCAATATGGGCGCCATCAGAGTCAGCATCGGCAAGAATACAGACCTTCCCGTATCTCAACTCATCGTGCTTATCACTCCCGGGATCAACACCAAGCGCAACGGCGATATCATGCACCTCTTGTGACGCCAGCACCTCTGCTGAGGCCACTTCCCAAGTGTTGAGTATTTTACCACGCAGGGGCATAACCGCTTGAAACGCTCTGCTGCGGGCCTGTTTTGCAGAGCCTCCTGCAGAATCCCCTTCCACCAGAAAGAGCTCCGTCTTCTCAAGGTCCTGGCTGGTACAGTCAACCAGTTTGCCCGGGAGCGCTGGACCGGAAGCGATCTTCTTGCGTTCAACCCGCTTGCTGCTCTTCAATCGGGTCTGGGCTGATGAGATGGCCAGGGCCGCAATCTGCTTGCCCTCTTCGGTATGGTGGTTGAGCCAGAGGCTGAAGGCGTCCTTGGCCACCATCATTACCCTGGAGGTGATATCCCGTGAAGAGAGTCTTTCTTTAGTCTGTCCGGTAAATTGGGGATCCAGCATTCTTACTGAAAGGACATAACAACACCGGCTCCAGACATCTTCCGGAGCCAGGCGTACTCCACGAGGGAGGAGGTCATGAAATTCACAAAACTCTCGAACGGCTTCGGTTAAACCGCTTCTGAACCCACTGACGTGTGAGCCCCCCTGAGGGGTGGGAATCAAATTCACATAACTCTCTGTCAGTGACTCATCACCTTCAGCGGACCAGGTCACGGCCCAACTGGCCTCACCCTCATCGATACCCTGTTCACCTTCGAAAGGCAGCGCAGGCACCACCTCAATTTCTCCCACCTCATCACTAAGATAGTCTGCAAGACCTGACTGATAACACCAGACCTCATCATGTTGATCACTGTTCTGGTCGGTAAATGAGAGGGTCAAACCCGGGCAAAGCACAGCCTTCGCCCGCAACAACCGCTTAAGAGAGGGAAGATGAAAACGAACCGTATCAAAAAACTGTGGATCGGGCCAAAATTGAACCTGAGTACCGGTGTTGCGCTTGCCCACCGTGCCCACTTGTTCCAACTCAGTCTTTTTATGACCCTCGGCATAGGCCATGGTGTACTCTTTTCCATCCCGCTTAATCCTGACCTCCAGTCGCCTAGAGAGGGCATTCACCACAGAGACCCCGACGCCATGAAGGCCACCGGAAAAGCGATAATTTTTTTGTGAAAATTTTCCACCCGCATGAAGTCGGGTAAGAATGACCTCTACGCCACTAACCTCCTCACCCTTGTGTCGATCGACAGGCATCCCACGGCCATTATCGGTCACTGAGAGTGAACCGTCCTGATAGAGCTCCACATCGATTGAATCAGCATACCCAGAAATAGCCTCATCAACACTATTGTCCAAAACCTCCTGAGCAAGGTGGTTGGGACGCTCGGTCTGGGTATACATCCCTGGTCGCTTTCTCACCGGCTCAAGACCGGTTAAAACCTCGATGGAGGATGCGTCGTATTCGTGACTCATGGCGGCTGAGAAAAAATTAGAGTTGGCGAATGATACCTCATGCCACTATCGCTGTAGGAATATCCCGCTGAATTTCTCTTCTTTTGCACCTAACCCGCTGATTTTTTAAGAAACCTCTGGCCTGATCAGGGGCTCGATTGAACAGGAATTTACTGCCGGATCGATAACCCATTAGAGGGATTTTGTAGTCACCCGGACGATGGCCCTTCACTTTGCGTGGATTAACAAAAGCGGTTAGACGCACCCAGTCCTTATCTTTACTTCCTTAGAATGTGAGAAATGCCTGACTTCAAACAGGCATCCTGAGATAATCCCCCCAATTGAAACAATCGGGTTGATCTCATGGCCACAAAAAAATCGACGAAATCACCGACATTTGAAAAAAACCTAAGTGATCTGGAAACCATTGTTGAACGCATGGAGAGTGGGGATCAATCCCTTGAAAAATCCCTGGAAGATTTTGAGAAGGGGATGGCGTTGGCTGAAAAATGTGAAAAGAGCCTTAAAACTGCAGAACAACGAGTGGAAAAACTGATCAATCAACAAGGCAAATTATCCACCGAACCTTTTGAGCCTGAAACTTGAACAGGACCCCTTTTGTCGAATTCTGGTCACAGTCTCAGGCACGCGTCAGGGAGGCTCTTGACGCCCGCCTCTCTTCACCCCGGAACTCTCCACAAAAACTACACCAGGCGATGCATTATGCCTGCCTGAATGGAGGTAAACGTCTGCGCGCCACCCTGGCCTATGCTGCGGGAGGTCTGTTCAATACTCCAGGCAGCGTCCTTGATGTCCCTGCAAGTGCCGTCGAGATGATTCATGCCTACTCGCTGGTCCATGATGATCTTCCGGCAATGGATGACGATGATCTCAGGCGCGGAAAACCAAGCTGTCACAAAGCTTTTGACGAGGCGACCGCAATTCTCGCCGGTGATGCCCTGCAGAGCCTGGCAATTGAGGTTCTGGCCAATGATCCTGCGCTTAATGTTGATCCTTCAGTCCGGCTCCAGATGATCTCACACCTGGCCCACTCTTCGGGCACCGAGGGGATGGCGGGGGGTCAAGGGCTTGATCTCGATGCCGAGCAGCGAGCTCTTGATCTCGACGCATTGACCACCATCCATAAAAAGAAGACAGGAGCACTGATTCAGAGTGCTGTGGCACTGGGAGCACTCGCATCAAATAAGGCAGAGCCTTTTCAACTCCAGGCTCTCGATCACTATGCCGAGACGATCGGCCTCGCCTTTCAGGTCGTGGACGATATTCTTGATGAAACTTCGACAACAGAATCGCTTGGAAAGCCGGCAGGTTCAGACCGGGCCATGAACAAAACCACCTATCCTTCACTGATCGGCCTTGATAGTGCAAGAAGTCAGGTCAATAACCTCAGAGATGAGGCCCTCACAAGCCTGGATCCACTCAGAGCATCTCACTCCGGTGGAGTAGCGCTGTTTGAATCTCTTGCCCATTTTATTGTCGATCGCACCCACTGAAGAGTGATTCAATATCCAATCTAGATCTATGACCAACGCCACTCTCTATCCCCTTCTCTCCCAGGTAAATACCCCTGCAGACCTGAGAGAGCTGGACGAATCCGAGCTCCCCCAGCTGGCGGAAGAACTGCGGGGCTTTCTGATTGATGTGGTCTCAACCACAGGAGGGCATCTGGCTGCCGGCCTTGGCACTGTTGAGCTCACCATAGCCTGTCACTATGTTTTTGATACTCCTGATGATCGACTGGTCTGGGATATTGGGCATCAGGCTTACCCTCACAAGATACTGACCGGCCGACGGGACAAGATGAGCACCCTGCGGCATAAAGGCGGGCTCTCAGGTTTTCTACAACGCTCCGAGAGCCCTTATGACACCTTTGGGGCAGGCCATTCAAGCACCTCTATCGGGGCAGGGCTGGGAATGGCTATCGCTGCTTCACTCGATGGTGAAGAGAGAAATTCAGATCGTGAGGTGGTATCGATTATCGGCGACGGTGCAATGACTGCTGGCATGGCCTTTGAAGCCCTTAACAATGCCGGAGGCCTTGAGGCTGATCTGCTGGTTATACTCAATGACAATGATATGTCGATCTCACCCAATGTGGGAGCGATGTCAAACTACCTCGCCCGAATTCTTTCCGGCCGGGCCTATACCTCGGTTCGTGAGGGCAGCAAGCAGGTGCTGGGAACGCTGCCCCCGGTCAAACACCTTGCCCGCCGTTGGGAAGAACACCTCAAAGGGTTGGTGATGCCCAGCACCCTCTTTGAAGAGCTTGGCTTCAACTATATCGGGCCGATTGATGGCCATAATCTTTCTGTGCTGATCAAAACGCTGCGCAACATGCGCAAGATGAAGAGATCTGGAGGACCGCGATTTCTCCATGTCATCACCCAAAAAGGGCGGGGTTTCGAACCGGCCGAAGGCGACCCCTGTATCTATCATGGTGTCTCTCCTTTCGATCCAGACACTGGAAAAATGGAGCAACTGCCTGAAAAGATCACCTATACCGAAGTATTCAGTGACTGGCTGTGTGATATTGCAGAACAAGACGACCGGGCAATTGGCATTACCCCTGCAATGCGTGAAGGCTCAGGCCTGATGGCCTTTGCCGAACGCTTTCCTGATAAATACTACGATGTGGGGATTGCAGAACAACACGCCCTCACCTTTGCCGCCGGACTGGCGTGTGAAGGATACAAGCCGGTCATTGCCATCTACTCCACCTTCCTCCAGAGAGGTTATGATCAACTGGTTCATGATGTCTGTCTGCAGGGGCTGGATGTTACTCTGGCCATTGACCGTGGTGGGATTGTCGGTGCCGATGGGGCAACCCATGCCGGGACGTTTGACCTCTCATTTATGCGCTGTATACCTGATCTGGTAATTATGGCTCCTACCGATGAGGATGAGTGTCGCCAGATGCTCTACACTGGCTTCACCCATCCGGGCCCGGCAGCGATCCGTTATCCCCGGGGAACGGGGCCTGGCAGGATACCCACAAAGGAGATGACTGCAATCCCGATTGGCAAAGGGGAGATCGTGCGCCGGGGTGAGAGGGTAGCCATCCTGGTATTTGGCACCTTGCTTATCCCTGCCCTGGACGCTGCCAAGAGAGTGAATGCCACTGTAGCCAATATGCGTTTTGTAAAACCACTGGATGAGGATCTGGTCAAACAGCTGGCCAAATCCCACGATCTCATTGTCACCCTTGAAGAAAATGTTGTTGCCGGTGGTGCCGGATCAGGGGTGAATGAGCTCTTTGCCGCTTCAGACCCCCAACAAAATCGCCCCAGACTCCTCAATCTCGGTATCCCGGACCGTTTTCTGGATCACGGAAGCCAGTCGGAAGTTCTTGCTGACTGCGGGCTTGACCCAGAGGGTATCTATAAATCCATTCACTATTCGATTAACCACCTTGCCCCCTCGGGCCAATCTAAATAGAATTATCGGTTCTTTAGATTATCTCTTTTTTTTTACTGTAAGAAACGAGAAGCATGACTTCAAAATCAACCGAATGTTCCCCCATCGCCGACGTTCAGGGCAGTCCTGACTCTCGACGCATCTCGATTGACAAGGTCGGCATCAAGGATATTCGCCACCCTGTTCGGGTGCGTGATCGCAGTGAGGGTGAACAACACACCATCGCCACCTTCAACATGTATGTTGAACTGCCCCATAACTTCAAGGGCACCCATATGTCTCGTTTTGTTGAGATCCTCAACCAGAACAATCGGGAGATTTCAGTCGAGTCCTTTCAGGCTATGGTTGCCAGCATGACAGAGCGCCTCGAAGCAGATCGGGGACACATCGAGATGACCTTCCCCTTCTTTGTCACCAAAAAGGCCCCCATTTCAGGGGTGGAGAGCCTGCTTGATTATGAAGTCACTCTCATCGGTGAACTGGATGCGACCGGCCCCAAAACACTGGTAAAGGTCGTTGTCCCTGTCACCAGCCTCTGCCCCTGTTCGAAGAAAATTTCTGACCGTGGTGCCCATAACCAGCGCTCTCATGTAACAGTCTCTGTCCATATCAACACTTTCGTCTGGATCGAAGAGATTATTGAGCTGGTTGAAAGCCAATCCAGCTGTGAACTCTATGGGCTGCTAAAACGGCCTGATGAAAAATATGTGACCGAACGGGCCTACGATCGCCCCCGGTTTGTTGAAGATATAGTCCGTGATATTGCAGCAAAACTAAACAGCGATAATCGCATTGGCTGGTATACCGTTGAATCGGAAAACTTCGAATCGATCCATAACCATTCGGCCTACGCTATGATCACTCGAGATAAGAATGAAGATAAGCGTTAAATCCTGACCCTACTGTTTGCCGCCACATTCTGTCCCTAAAGCATGAACGGAGTAATGAGAGTTGGCTGGCTGTGCTTCACAGAGGGATTGATCCCGGTGGGCCCAAAACTGAAGGTATCGTTATCGATGCCGGCCTTTTCAGCAATGCTCTCTCTCTTGCTGTTTCTGCTGAAAGCAAATTCCTGTCCCTGATTTAAAATCGGCAACTGTGCCCGGGGCAGAACCGGGTTCATTAAAGGGACGGATGGACTGGCTGGATGCGTTAAAGTTCATCTACCCAGGGCGGGTTGGCGCCCTGACGGGATATGGTTAATGCAGCAACCCGGGCCCCATATGCAAGGGCCTGCTGTATCTGGCTGGCATGGGCTTTATGGATCTCCTGTTTGGACAACAGCGACAGCTGATCCAGGCGGGCCAGCAAGCCCCCATTAAAGGTGTCGCCGGCACCAACAGTATCCACCACCTCCACCCTGACAGCCCCCTGGTGAAGGCTCTCGCCGTCCTTAAGGTAGGCCGTGACTCCGGCCGAGCCCTTGGTCACAATCACCAGGGCATCGGTATCTCCCCTGAGTTTTTTGACCTGTTCCAGTTCGTTGTCACCGGGCACCAGCCAGTCCAAGTCATCATCCGATACCTTTACCATATCGGCCACTGCCAGCATGCGCCCAAGCCGGGCCCGATAGCGAGCCTCATCAACGATAAAGTCGGCGCGGATATTGGGATCCAGCATAATAACCCGGTTGCCCGCTGTTCTTTCAGCCAGAGCGAGGCAGGTATCGGCTACAGGCTCACTGATAAGGCTGATGCCACCAAAAAACAGGGTAGTGACAGACTGATCCAGGGCAGGCAGGTCCCTGACCTCTATCCTGCGCCCTGCCGTGTTCTCATCATAAAAGGTATAGCTGGCCTGGCCATCCCTGAGATGGACAAATGCCAGGGTGGTCGGCCGCCCGGAACGTATCAGGTAACGGTTATTGACCCCGCTGGCATCAAGGGCAGAGGCCAATTGCCGGCCAAACCGATCTGTGGATATGCCCGACACCATAGCGACATCAACACCCAGACGCCCAAGGCTGATGGCGGTATTGAAAACAGCCCCGCCAGCCAGTGGTGCATAGCAGGGATCACCTGCTTCTGATCGCACCTGAATCAGGTCCATAAGGGCTTCGCCACAGCAAATAATCATTAGTTTTTTCCTTCAATCTGCCCGTTGACAGGGGTATCCAAACAAACAGCCACAACAGGAAAGGAATCAAAAGCCATCACTCAATCCCTTTCTTGGCCGGTCCTATCTGTGATTGCTCATCTATCTCCTCTCTTCTGGGCCACTCTCCCACCCCAGTTCCCAGCGATAGCGCTCCAGATCGATCCTGCCCCGTCCATCGAAGAGAACTCCCTCCTCTTCGAGCCTCTCCCTCTGGTGGTGGTCATCACCTTGACTCCTGGGGCTGATCTCACCCAACCTGTTGACCACCCGATGCCAGGGGATATCTGAACCGGCCTCAAGGGCTGAAAGTGCATAACCCACCTGGCGGGAGCCACACCGCTCTAGCCGTCTTGCCACCTCACCGTAGGTGGTCACCCAGCCGGGAGGGACGGTAGCAACCATCGCCCAAATGGCCTGATAGAGAGAGTCGGAACCCATTATTCAACCGACGGAGTCATTTAGCGGCTACTCTCTGGGGATGATCTTATCGGCCAGAGCTCTTCCCGCCTCCAGGGCTTCCGGGGGCAGGTTTTTCTCCATATAGAGCTGGCCCTCTTCAGCACTGGGGTCACCCAGACGAACAGCAATAAGTATATGGCCATAGGCCTTGCCGAGATCCTGCTCAACCCCCTCGCCTTTAAGGAAGAGCTTGCTTAATTCTGTAAAAGCCGGGGGGTGGCCCTGTTGCGCAGCAAGGGTAAAAAACTGTGCTGCAGTAGCAGGATCCTGCTCTACCCCCCACCCCTGAAGGTGGAGTATTCCAAGGTTATGGGCCGCCAGGGGATGACCCATCTGGGCAATCGGCAGCCACAGAGCAATCGCCTTCTTGTAGTCGCCGGTCTCGGCGGCTCTCAGGCCATCATCAAAGCGAGTGTCGACAATAGTAAAGGGTACCTTGCCGATCCGCTCTTCTGCCAGCCAGAGCTCGAAGCGGTAGCTCCCTCCGGGCCAGCCTTTGTCAGGACGGCTTACTGAGAAGTGTGCCGGGCCCACAGACCCTTCGGGGAGGGTGATCGAGTATTTGCCAATCAGGGTATTGGCCGGAGCAGCACTGCCCACATCTTCAGCTATCCAGCGACTTTCGAGGGTCCCTCCTGCCTCTTCTTTAACGACCTCAACCTCACAGTAGATCGCCGGGGTTGCACTACTGAACTCGGAGGTGGGGGTGATACTCGAGACCTGGGTATCAGTGGCGAGACCGCACACCACCCGTTCAAGCTTCCCCTCAGCAAAGGCCCCGGTGGTCAAGACCAGTAACAAAATGGCGGCCCCTGAGGCCGCCATCCCGCTTTGTCTTATCCCAATCGCGTGCGCGCCCCTTTGTCCACGGCTCATCTTTCTCTCCTTTGATCAATATAAAGAGTTGTTCCTAACCCTTGCAGAGATGATGACACCGATCAGAGCTCAGTGCCAACTCCTGTTGATTTCATCAATTGGTGTGACAGTGCTTACAACCGGCGGCTTGTAGTATTGATGATGGCTTCGTCAAAACCTTATTCTAATTCAGCCTGCAGGGGCTCGGTCAGGCTCCCAACCTTTCAGGTGATTCGGGCTATAATCTGCGGATGATCCCACTCCACGACGACAACCCGACGACTCTCAGGCCTATCCTGACGGTGACTTTGATGGTCATCTGCGTGGCCGCCTTCTTCTGGCAGCAGAGTCACGATGCCTATGACCAACAGCTGATTGTTCTCGCCCTGGGCGTCATTCCGGCCATCCTCTTTGACAATGCCGAGCTGGCTGAAGAGATCGCCATGGTTGCTCCGGCGACAACGGTCTTCACCTCCATGTTTCTCCACGGCGGGTGGATGCACCTGATTGGCAACATGCTCTATCTGTGGATCTTTGGCAACAATGTAGAAGATGCCATGGGCCATGGGAAATTTCTCGCCTTCTATCTTATCTGCGGCATCCTTGCTGCACTCGCCCAGTCCCTCCCCAATCCGGAGTCAACGGTTCCCATGGTCGGGGCCAGTGGTGCGATCTCCGGTATTCTCGGGGCCTACCTCCTCCTCCACCCCCATGCCCGGGTGCTGGTGCTGATTCCGCTCGGGTTCTGGTCACAGCTGGTGCGCATTCGGGCCGTCTGGGTGCTGGGGTTCTGGTTTGTCATGCAGCTGATCAACTCGGCACTCAGTGACTCCAGCGGGGGTGGGGTCGCCTTTGGGGCCCATATCGGGGGTTTCGTTGCCGGCGCCCTCCTGATACCTTTGTTTAAGAACCAGAGTGTAAAGCTCTATAACCCTTTTAGTCAGTAACCAGACCAGACAAGAGCTCTGCCCCCCTAACATAATTTACGGAAATCCACCTATGCGCACCTCCCAATTTCTTCTCGCCACTGTGAAAGAGACCCCTTCCGATGCCGAGATTATCAGCCACCAGCTGATGATTCGCGCCGGAATGATTCGCAAACTGGCTGCCGGCATCTACAGCTGGCTCCCTCTTGGTCTTCGGGTATTGCGCAAGGCCGAGAGTGTGGTCCGTGAAGAGATGGATCGCTCAGGCGCCCAGGAGGTGTTGATGCCCTCCATCCAGCCCGCGGAGCTGTGGCAGGAGTCGGGCCGCTGGGAGGACTATGGCCCGGAACTGCTCCGCTTTACCGATCGCCATGAGCGTGAGTTCTGCTACGGCCCCACCCATGAAGAGGTGATAACCACCCTGATGCGCAATGAGATCCAGAGCTATCGGCAGCTGCCGGCCAATTTCTACCAGATCCAGTGGAAATTTCGCGATGAGATCCGTCCCCGCTTTGGTGTCATGCGGGGCCGTGAGTTCCTGATGAAGGATGCCTACTCCTTTGACATCGATCCTGAAGGGATGCAAAAAATCTACCAGGTGATGCATCAGACCTATCATCGCATCTTCACAAGGCTTGGGCTTGAAACCCGTGCTGTGACTGCAGATTCCGGCACCATTGGGGGGAGCCACTCCCACGAGTTCCATGTCCTTGCCGACTCCGGGGAGGATCCGATCGCCCTGTGCTCAAGCTGTGACTACACCGCCAATGTGGAAGCGGTCCCAACCGTGGGTGGAGAAGGCGCCCCTCCTGAAGGGGAAAATCCATTAACCAAAGTCCACACCCCGGGGGTCAAGACGATCGACGATGTCTGTGGGCAGCTCAAACTTCCCGCCGGGAGTGCGATCAAGACCCTGGTGGTTAATGGCATTGATGGCCCTGTCGCCCTGTTGCTGAGGGGCGACCATGATCTCAATACCATCAAGGCGGAGAAGATGGAGCTGGTGAGCGCACCACTCACCTTTGCTGACCTCAAGACCATCCACTCAATTGCCGGGGCAGGGGCCGGTTCGGTGGGTCCGCTCGGCCTCTCTATCCCCATTATTGCCGACCACGCTGTTCTATCACTGGCTGATTTTGTCTGTGGTGCCAATGAAGAGGCGTTTCATCTCACCGGAGTCAACTGGGGGCGCGACCTTCCGCAGCCGAAGGGAGCCGATCTCCGTAATGTCATTGAGGGGGAGCTCTGCCCGGAGTGCGGGGAGGGCAAGCTGCAGATCCGTCGAGGCATTGAGGTCGGACACATCTTCCAGCTGGGGACCAAGTACAGTGAGTCAATGGAGGCAACCTGTCTCAATGATGAGGGCAAAATAACCACGCTGTGGATGGGGTGCTATGGGATTGGGGTCTCCAGAATTGTCGCTGCTGCGATCGAACAGAGCCACGATGACAACGGTATTATCTGGCCTGCCCCACTCGCCCCCTTCGATCTCTCGATTGTCCCCATTGGGATCAACAAATCTAAGAAGGTGGCCCAGGTCGTCAGCCGGCTCGAAAAAGAGCTGACTGCTGCCGGATTTGACCTCCTGGTGGATGACCGCAATGAACGCCCCGGGGTGATGTTTGCCGATATGGACCTAATCGGTATCCCCCATCGCCTGGTGGTGGGTGAACGCAGTCTCGAGAGAGGATGTGTAGAGTATCGAAATCGGAGGACGGGCGAGAGTGAAGATATTCCTACTGGCGAACTGATCTCAGAGCTGAAGATAAAAGTAGGGCATTGAGGAGGATCTCCAATCAGGAGGGCCCCGAGAGAGAGTCTGTTGCTGTTGTCAAAGGTGCGGGCTAACCGATCTTGAAGTTATCCGGGGCTATCCCGGTGATCGCCTCTGAGGTCACTGATTCAACCTGGGCAAAGGCAGGCCCGTGGTTGAGCCACTCGCTGAGCTGGTTGACAACTCCAGCATTTCCATAGGCTTCTACCTCTACCCTTCCATCCTCACCATTGAAGACCCTTCCAGTGAGGCCGAGAGAACCCGCCTGGGTCACCGTGCTCCAACGAAAACCCACCCCCTGGACCCTTCCCTTGATGATGAAACGAACCCCTTTTGATTTCTCTTTTGTTGCCATTACCCAATCACCGTCACTGTTGTCGTTATCGCCCTTGAATAGATGACGAGCGTTTGCTTGAGAATATTCCCTTCATCGCTCTCCTGCTCTACACCGAATTGAAGTCGCTCATTGGTCATTCCTCAGGTTTTCGAGTTCGGGCAGGACGGACGGCCTCTGTTGAGATGCCGCCTCTCATCTCTCCCAGCGTAGCAGCCACTTCAGCCCCGAAAAGGGCAACCCACCAGGAGACATAAACCCAGAGAATAAAAAGCGGCAGTGTCGCCAGAGCGCCGTACATCACCTGATAGAGATCAAAATTGGTGATATAGAACGCAAAGCCCAACTTTGCGACCTCAAACAAGACCGCACCTACAATACTGCCGATAATCGCATCTCGCAGATAGACTTGGGTATGAGGGATGAGCTGGTACATCAGGAAGAGCGAAACCATGATAAACAAAACTGGCAGAAGCTGGGTGCCTGTACGCTGCAGAAAAGACATTTCAGGAGGGAGTGCCTGCAGTGGCAGAGCGACCAGATAGGTGGTGAATGCCAGGCTCAATATCATCAGGAGTGGACCAAAGACGACAACAAGGAGATAGTTGATCACCCGATGAAAAACAAATCGGCCTCGCACCACATGCCAGACATCATCCATCGCCTCTTCAATCTCTGAGAGCAGGTAGATAGTAGTTCCAAGCAGGAAAAAAAGCCCAATGATGGTCAGCCGACCCGCCTGCTTGGCAAAATCCCGAAGATTCTCATGGACCACATCACCAATCTCGGGTATGAAATTGGCATAGACAAACTCCTCAAAGACAACCAGCCTGGCCTCTGAACCGGGAAAGAAAGAGAGAATGGTAATACTGATGGTAAGAAGAGGGGCTGCGGCAAGCAGTGTTGAGAAAGAGAGTGATGAGGCCATCCGGGGAAGGTGATCATGACCTACCCGAAATCTAAGGCGTAACCAGAACCGTGTTACCTTCCCTCTCACTCTAAGGTCTTCTCCGCTCCACAAATACAAAAGGCCCCTTTCGGGGCCTTCCGCAACCGGTTTAGTTCAACCCGATCTGATCAGTTTGATGAATTAAGATAATCAAGATCTGATGCTTCAATATCTCCAAGTAACCAGGCACCCCTGTTTTTAGCGTGCTGGATAGCTGCTGTGACATCTGTTCCTGTCAGATCACGTGGAATTTTGAGTTCCTGACCAGGATAGATGAGGTCAGCATCCTGGATCTGATGGGCATTGCGCTTATAGATGATCGGCCATTGGAAGGGATCAGCATAGATCTTTGATTGCCCAGCAATACACCACAGACACTCACCCGGCTGGACAACGTGGGTGTCGTCAGCAAGATTTTCTTTCAGAAGAGGAGCAGGTGCCGGAGCCGGTGTAGCTTCTGCTGCCGGAGCTACAGGAGCTGGCGTCGCCGGGGCGGGAGCTGCTGTTGCGGGCTGGACTGCTTCCGGGACTTTTTTAGCCGTTGAGCAGCCGGTTGTCACTGCAAGCAGAAGAATCCCAAGTCCAACTACCCTGACTACTGTTGAAAGTCCGTTTTGATTCATCTTTTTTACTCCTAGGAACTACTCAGCAAACTGTTTTTATCTGGATTTGCCCCGATTTCATCAGGGCCCTTACATATTGATTCTTACCACGGGGAAAACTAACATTGAGACCTAATAAGTGTCAATAAAAATACTAGCGTTACAGGGATCCAGCATGAGCAAAATCAAAGCGACCATTTTCCATAATCCTCGATGTTCAAAATCACGCAAAACCCTCGAACTGCTTCAACAGCAGGATCTCGATATCACCACCATCGACTATCTCAACTCTCCGCCCGACAGTGAAACCCTGGCTGATGTTTTAGAGCGTCTCAACTGCAGCCCTCGCGATATCATCCGCAATAATGAGAGTGAGTACACGCAAGCGGGGCTTGACGACCCCACTCTCTCAGACAAATCCCTGATTGAGGCCATCATCAGCTACCCCCGCCTTCTCCAGCGCCCTATCGTACTGATCGGTGAGGGTGCCGCCATTGGACGACCTCCAGAGGCGGTCCTTGATCTTCTCTCCTGAAGGAGAACAAAAAACCGCTTTTTCTAAGCCTTATCCTTTTGGATGACTTGAGGCAGCGGGAGGGTTCTCCTCCAGCTGCTTTAAAAAGGGGATGGTGAGACGCCGCTTGGCGACCAAAGAGGCATGATCAAGACGCTCAAGCAGACCAAAGAGTGCGTGGGTATCCCTCTGGTAGCGGTTGAGCACATATCGGACCACCTCACCCGATAGATCCAGCCCGCGCCGTCCTGCCCGTTGACGAAATGCGGCCATTCTTGCCTCATCATCCATATCGTGCAGCTGGTAGACGGACTGACTGCCAAAACGAGAGATCAAATCAGGAAGTTTGAACCCAATTCCGGCAGGTGCGGCTCTGGCAGCAGAGATGACTACCCCGCCACCGTAACGCGCCCGCTCCAGCAGCCCCATCAACCCTTCTTCCCACAGGGGGTCACCGGCAACAGAATCAAGATCATCAATACAGACCACTCTATCATCACCCAAATTTTCAAGTATCGAGGGGTTGAGTGTTGCAATACTAAGGGGAATATAGGAAGCGGGGTGATCCTCCTCTGTGCAGAGATGACATACCGCCTGGAGAAGGTGAGACTTTCCACTCCCTCTCCCTCCCCATAGATAGGTGATTCCCCAGCCAGTGGGAGCGGCCACTTGCTGCTTGAGACAGGCAATCACCTCGCTGGCTCTATCCTGAAAAAAGTTGTCAAAGGTTGCGCTATCCGCCAGCTGAACCGGAAGCGGCAGCTGTTCAATCATCTCCATTGAGGGAAAAGCCCCATACCCATATATAGTGAAGGCCGCTGGTGACGGTTGTGACCAAGACGGTAAGGATCAGAATGTCGATACCCTGGTCCAGAGCAAGCCAACCGGCCTGATCTACCAGCACAGCGCCAATCAGGCTGATCTGCAGGAAGGTGTTTACTTTACTGATGCCAGTAGGCTTGATCTGTACCGTCTCCTGCAGCACCTGTACGATGAGGTAGCCGCTCACAATCAGCAGATCACGAAAAACCACCACCACAGGAAGCCAGAAAGGGAGGTGCTCCTGATTGGCGAGCATGACAAAAGCAGTGACCAGCAGGAGTTTGTCTGCCAGAGGATCAAGAATGGCGCCAAGGCGAGTTTCAAACCCGAAACGTTTCGCAATAAACCCATCGAGCCCATCGGTTATCCCCGCCAATACGAACAGATAGAAGGTAAGATCATAGGCCTCTTCACGCAACAGCAGTACCATCACTGGCACGGCGACAATACGCAGCAGGGTCAGAAAATTGGGTATTTGGGAAATAATCATCGCTCTATTTTATTCCTTGGTTACCGGCATTGCAGTGCAGGCTAGAGCCCTATACGATACCAGAGCAACCCTATTATTATGCAATAGCTGATCCAATTTTCTGCAACAATCCCCCCATTGACCCTATTAAACCGATACCTGAATTGATCACACCATGAACGACAATACTGATAAATCATTAACTTACCGTGGTGCAGGTGTCGACATTGATGCCGGTGAGGCCCTGGTCCAGGCGATTAAACCGATAGCGGCTCGTACCCGTCGCCAGGGGTGGCTGGATGCTCTTGGAGGTTTTGGTGGGCTCTTTGAGCTACCAATGGGCCGTTACCAGGAACCTGTCCTGGTCTCTGGTACTGACGGGGTGGGAACCAAACTCAAACTTGCCCTGGACCTCGACAAACACGACACCATCGGAATCGATCTGGTTGCAATGTGCGTCAACGACATTCTGGTCTCTGGTGCAGAACCCCTCTTTTTCCTCGACTATTTTGCCACTGGAAAGCTCTATCCAGGGCGGGCAGAAGAGGTCATTAGCGGCATCGGCCGTGGATGTGAACTTGCCGGTGCAGCGCTTATTGGTGGTGAAACTGCAGAGATGCCAGGAATGTACCCCGAAGGTGAATATGATCTTGCCGGTTTCTGCGTGGGGGTGGTGGAAAAGTCCAAGGTCATCACCGGTCAGAAGATCTCACCAGGAGATCAGATTATTGGAATCGCCTCATCGGGTCCCCACTCCAACGGCTACTCTCTAATCCGACAGGTTATACACCACAGTGGTGTCAACCTTGAGAAACCCCTGGATGAGCAACACCCTATCGAAACACTCGGATCTGCACTCCTGGCTCCAACCCGAATCTACGTAAAATCGGTCACAGCCCTGATCAAGGCACTCCCGATTCATGGTCTTGCCCATATCACCGGCGGAGGTCTGCCGGACAATCTGCCCCGGATTCTTCCCGACAATACACGGGCCGTCATTGATCCATCCCGGTGGGCACGTCCCCCTCTCTTTGACTGGCTGCAGGAGCAGGGCAATATTGTCGATAATGAGATGTACCGGACCTTCAACTGTGGGGTTGGAATGGTTGCCATAATCCCCAAAGAGAGTGCGGCAGAAGCCATCTCTGTACTCAATCAGGCGGGTGAAACTGCCTCACTCATTGGAGAGGTTGAAAACCACTCCGGACAATCTGAAGTTGTTATCCTCTGAACAGACACCTCTTTCACTCGTTGTCCTGATCTCTGGCAGAGGCAGTAATCTTCAGGCCATTCTGGATGCCATTTCTGAAGAGGGGCTTCCTGCCCGGGTAGAGGCGGTGATCAGCAACGTTCCGGATGCACAGGGTCTTCTGCGTGCCAAAAAGGCGGGAATCCCAACAGCGGTTAAAGATCACCGCAAGTGGCCGCAAAGAGAGCTCTATGATCAGCAACTGATTAAGGTTATCGACCACTACGCCCCCGGACTGGTGGTTCTCGCCGGCTTTATGCGAATTTTGACCCCCCAGTTTGTTGCTCACTACTCTGGGCGACTGATTAATATCCACCCTTCACTGCTGCCTGCATACCGTGGTCTCAATACCCATGCCCGGGTTCTGGAAGCGGGTGAAACCCACCACGGCGCCTCAGTCCACTTTGTGACCGCTGAACTTGACAGCGGCCCAGTCATCCACCAAGACTCAGTGGCAATCAATCGGGAAGAGACAGCGGCTACACTCCAACACCGAATCCATCGACTTGAACACAAGATCTATCCGCAAGCGATTCGGTGGCTTGCGGAGGGGCGGGTAGAGCTGGTTGAAGGCAAAGTGGTCGTTGATCACCGACCCACCGCCAACACCTGACAGAAAAACCCTTCACCCCTTTAAATCGTCACTGATTCAAAGTGGCCAGAGTAGCCTCTCTCTTCCCCCTGGCGGAAGCGGGTTCAATTTTAATTTCAATCTCCCCTTTACTCTCAGTGACGATCACCTTTCCGCCTTTGACCAGCTTACCAAAAAGAAGCTCATCGGAGAGGGGGCTCTTTAATTTCTCACGAATGAACCTGGCCATCGGCCTCGCTCCCATCTGATGATCATAACCCTGGCTGGCAAACCAGGAGATCGCTCTCGAATCCACCTCGATCACAACGTTTTGCTCAGCCAGTTGAAGCTCCAGCTCGAGAATAAATTTAACAACCACCCGACGAACACTCTCCTCATTGAGTGACTGGAATCGAACCATGGTATCGATCCGATTCCTGAACTCGGGCGCAAAGAGCTTGTTGATTGCATCGCCATCATCATCCGAATGATCCTGCCGGGTGAAGCCCATGGTCTCCCGGGCCATCCGCTCTGCACCCGCGTTGGTAGTCATGATCAGAATGACATTCTTGAAATCAGTCTTTCGCCCATTGTTGTCTGTCAATGTGCCGTAATCCATGATCTGAAGAAGGAGGTTAAAGATGTCAGGGTGGGCCTTTTCAATTTCATCAAGAAGAACGACCGCATGAGGGGATTGGTTGACCGCATCCGTCAGCAGACCACCCTGATCAAAGCCCACATATCCAGGTGGCGCTCCAATCAGCCTTGAGACCGCATGCCTCTCCATATATTCAGACATATCAAAACGTACCAGCTTGATTCCGAGAATATGAGCAAGTTGTTTTGAGACCTCTGTCTTGCCCACTCCAGTCGGCCCGGAGAAGAGAAATGAAGAGATCGGCCGATCTGGGTTTCCAAGCCCTGAGCGTGACAACTTGATCGCTGAAGCGAGCGCTTCGATGGCATGATCCTGGCCAAAGACTACAAACTTCAGCTTCTCCTCAAGCCTTCTTAAGCCCTCCCGATCATTGGCAGTCACTGATGCAACAGGGACTCGGGCCATACGTGAAACTACCTTTTCCACCTGGGGAACCCCTACTGTTCGATTTTGCCCTGCTTTGGCCTGAATTCGACTCCGGGCTCCTGCCTCATCGATCACATCAATGGCCTTGTCAGGGAGGTGTCGATCACTCAGAAAACGGTTCGAGAGTTCAACTGCCCGTTTCAGGGCTGGGCGGGTAAAGCGCACATGATGAAACGCCTCAAAACGGGATTTCAGACCCAAGAGGATCTGGTAGCTCTCTTCGACAGTGGGCTCAATAACATCAATCTTCTGGAATCGACGAGAGAGCGCCCGATCCTTTTCGAAAACACTCCGAAACTCCTGATAGGTCGTTGACCCGATACAGCGGATCTCCCCTGAGGCAAGCATCGGCTTGAGCAGATTAGAGGCATCGATCGCACCGCCAGAGGCAGCACCCGCACCGATGATGGTATGGATCTCATCAATGAAAAGAATCGCTTTTGGATTTTCTGCCAGTTCCTGGATCACTCCCTTGAACCGTTGTTCAAAATCACCCCTATATTTTGTTCCGGCAAGGAGGGTGCCCATATCCAGGGCATATATTTCCACCCCCTCAAGCACTCCAGGAACACTACCCTCAACAATCTGTCTGGCCAACCCCTCTGCAATCGCGGTCTTGCCCACCCCCGATTCACCAACAAACAGGGGGTTATTTTTTCGTCTCCGACAGAGAATCTGTACCGTCCGTTCAACCTCCTGATCACGCCCGATCAAAGGATCAATCCGTCCATTGCGTGCACATTCATTGAGGTTGGTGGCGTAAGTGTTGAGTGTACTGGCTCCCGTCTCTACTTCCTCATTTCCCCCCTCTTGTGATTGGGCAGGCGGTGGCAACATCTCTTCCTGAGTATTTCGGGTCACCCCGTGAGAGATAAAATTCACTGCATTAAAGCGGGTGATTCCCTGTTCATTGAGAAAAAAGACGGCATGCGATTTTTTCTCACTGAAAATTGCCACCAGCACATTGGCGCCCGTCACCTCCTGTTCTCCTGAACTTTGAACATGAAGAATGGCTCTCTGGATGACACGTTGAAAGCCGATGCCCGGTTGAGTCTCGGCACCCTCCTCAGGAAGATGCGGGATGTACTGTTTGAGATAATCTTCCAGCCTTCTACGCAACTGGGAGAGACTCCCCCCACACGACCTGATCACCGTTGATGCGGCGGTATTATTCAGCAGTGCTGAGAGGAGATGTTCAACGGTTATGAATTCGTGACGACTTTCGCGTGCAATCTGGATTGCCGAGCTTAGTGAGAGTTCAAGTTCATTAGAGAGCATCATTCCGGTTCCAGAGTGCTCTGTAAGGGATGTTCGTTCTCACGAGCCACGTTTAACACCTGCCTCACCTTCATTTCAGCAATTTCATGCGGATAGATGCCGCAGGTTCCCACCCCCTTCTCATGCACTTCAAGCATCACCTTGACCGCCTGATCATGAGATTTGGAGAAGATCCGCTGAACCAGCTCAACAACAAAGTCCATTGGGGTAAAGTCATCATTGAGCAAAATGACTCTGAACAGGGGGGGTTGAGCCACCTTCGGGCTCTCTTCCTTGATTGCAAGTTCATCACCTCGATGAATCTCGGTAGGGTTACTCATAGTCTTTTCACAACTCCGTCTTATTTTTTCCTGAAGACCCCTCTGAATACTGAAGAGTCTACTCTTCTATCACGCTTTTTGGAGGATCTTATTTCATCACCTCTTCGGGTAAGTGTAGGGTCGAGAATGGGCTACTTCAAGACCCCATAAGAGTGGTGACCCAACAGACCACTTGTATTTATTATCTCTATCGTATATCAATTAACTATTAATTGAACCAATTAAGAGGCTTGCCATGGCTGTCGACCCCCCTCTCTATTACAAGCAGAACCGGCTCAAACAGCTACGAGCCTTCTGTTTTGCTGCTCGAACCGGCAGCATCTCCAAAGCAGCAGAGAAGCTCTTTCTCAGCCAGCCCTCTGTCTCCTTGCAGATCCAGGCACTTGAACGTGAACTGGAGACCACCCTGTTTGAACGTCGCGGGCCCAGCATCCGATTGACTCCTGAAGGGGAGATTCTTCGTGAAATGGCACTCCCTCTGGTACAGAGCATCGATATGCTGGCTGAAACCTTCGCTGCCAAGTGTGGCAATCTGGAGACGGGAACCCTCAACATTGCGGCCGGGGAATCAACTATTCTTTATATTCTCCCGGAATTTGTTAAACGCTATGCCGATGACTACCCGGGTATCGATCTAAAACTCCACAATGTTACCGGCCGTGATGGTATGGCAATGTTGCGTGCCGATGAAGCTGACTTTGCAGTGGGCTCAATGCTGGAGATTCCGGATGATATTGACTATCAGCAGACCTTTAGGTTCAATCCTGTCCTGATCACCGCCAAAGACCACCCCCTGGCAAAGAAAAAGAGCGTCACTCTTGCCGACATTTCCCCTTTCGGACTCATTCTCCCACCCCGACATCTGACCACCTGGCGAATGGTGGACTTTGTCTTCCAACAACACGATCTCAACTACACGGTAAGCCTTGAGGCGGGGGGATGGGAGGTAATAAAAAAATATGTGGAGATGGGGCTGGGCATCTCAATCGTCACCGACATCTGTCTCACTGATAATGAAAATCTTGCCCAGATTCCGCTTAATGAATATTTTCCCAAACGCAGCTATGGGGTGGTGGTTCGTCGAGGCAAGCTGCTCACCCCACAGGCGTGTCACTTTATTGAGTTGATGCACCCTGGGTTTTTTGATGAGAAAGAGCACTCCAATGACACCCCCGAAAAGAGTTGATTGAATGTCGCGCTGGCTCCCCCATGTTACCGTTGCTGCAATCATAGCGTCTGACAATCGATTCCTGCTGGTTGAGGAGACAATCGATGAGCATCAGTTTATTAACCAACCCGCTGGTCATTTGGAAGAGGGTGAATCACTGGTCAAAGCCGTCAGTCGCGAAGCGCTTGAGGAGACTGGGTGGGAATTTTGGCCCGAAGCCCTGGTTGGAATCTGTCGATGGGAACACCCCAAGAAGAAAATCACCTATCTGCGCTTTGCTTTCTGCGGTACCCTTGGCATCCAGCGTTTTGAGTCTCCGCCTGACAAGACCATTGATGGTCTCTGCTGGCTGACCCGAGATGAACTTCTCACCCGTCAGTCACAGCTTCGCAGTCCGCAGGTGATTACGGGGATCGACCACTATCTTTCAGGCCAGCGATGGCCACTGAATATATTGACCGAACTCTAGAGAATTCAGAGGTAGAAGATGAGGCCCTTTTTTCATCTCCAGAAAATAGCCGGTTTAATCCTGTCACTGGCTTTGGCGCTCCCGGTTTCTGCTGCAACCAATAGAGGGGTTGGCCCGATAAACGTTTGCTACGACTATGGCTGCGCCACTCAACAAGAGGTCTATATCTCTCGCAAGGAGTGGGGGGAGATCTCCGGGTGGTTTGCAGAACCGGCAAAAGATGCATCTTCAGAGCGCGAGAAGATCCGTAGAGCGATCGGCTGGATGGAGGTGATTATTGGGCGTTACACACCCACTCATCGTGACAAGGGGCAGAATGAAGGACAGTGGGGTGTTGATTTCCCGGGGCAGCTCGATTGTATCGACGAATCTCTCAATACCACGACCTACATGAAGAGGATTGAACAAGAGGGATTGTTAAAGTGGCACCGGGTCCTCGACAGAGCCTACAGAGAGACATTTATCAACCAACACTGGTCTGGCCAGATTGAGGAGATCGCCACCCAAGAGCGCTGGGTTGTCGACTCCTGGTTTCAGGCAAATGGGATCCTCCCCTACATCCAACGCACCACTGAATGGGCGGACATCCCATACTGGTTCACCTCTTACATCGATAACTCTCCCTACTAGAGAGCGTTGATAAACCAAGATGGAACATCTGCCTGACTGTAGTAGTCAACACGTCATCATCGGCATCTCAGGAGGGGTTGACTCCTCTGTAGCGGCCCACCTCCTTGTTGAACAGGGATACCGTGTCACCGGTCTGTTTATGAAAAACTGGGAAGAGGATGATTCTGACACCTACTGCAGTGCAGAGGAGGATCTGGCCGATGCCCAGGCCATTTGTGATCGGCTCACCATTCCACTTAAGAGTATTAACTTTGCACACGAATACTGGGAACGTGTTTTTAGCCGATTCCTTGATGAGTCCCGGGCTGGAATGACCCCCAATCCTGATGTCCTCTGCAACCGGGAGATCAAGTTCAGAGAATTTCTTGATTACGCATTGGAACTCGGTGCAGATCTGATTGCGACGGGTCACTACGCCCGTCTCTTGCGAGATGAGAAGATCCATCTTCTTAAAGGGGTGGATCGTAATAAAGACCAAACCTACTTTCTCCACACCCTGGAGCAAAAGGCCCTCTCCAGGACCCTTTTCCCGATTGGTATGATGGAAAAACCAGCTGTTCGGGATCTCGCCCGCAAGCTTAAACTAGAGACCAGTGAGAAACGAGACAGCACCGGCATCTGCTTTATTGGTGAACGAAAATTCAGTGAATTTCTTGCCCGTTTCATCCCCCCTGAGCCTGGTGAATTGATCACATTGGATGGCCGTGTGGTTGGGTCTCACCAAGGGGTGATGTACTTTACCCGGGGACAACGTCACGGACTGGGTATTGGTGGCCAGGGAGCGCCCTGGTATGTTGCCGGGAAGGAGGTAAGCACCAATCAAATTACGGTAGTTCAGGGACATCAGCACCCTGCCCTTTTGAATACCACTCTTGTCGCCAGTGAAATCAACTGGATTTCAGGAGAGAAGCCCGAGTTTCCCCTCACATGCCGGGCTAAAACCCGTTATCGACAGCAGGAACAGCCCTGTACTGTAACGCAGCAAGAGGGGGCGCTTAAAGTCGTTTTTGAAAGCCCTCAGTGGGCAATTACCCCTGGACAATCCGTTGTCTTCTATCACCAGGATGAGTGCCTCGGTGGAGGCGTCATCAAGAGCTACTCTTGATGAAGGTCTCAAACCAGACGGCATGTTAGAATAGCCTTCCCTGAAACAGTCAGAAAACCAGCAGACCTTCCAATGACCGAGATGACTTCACACGACACTCTCTCCAGCCTCACCGCCCTCTCCCCTCTTGATGGCCGCTACGCCTCGCGGGTGGCCGACTTAAGACCTATCTTCAGTGAATATGGCCTTATCCGTTGCAGAGTCATGGTTGAGGTTTACTGGCTACAAGCGCTGGCTGAGGAGAGTGGGATTCCAGAAGTTCCGCCCTTTAGTGAACAGACCAATCAATTCCTCACTCAACTGGTAGAAGAGTTCTCGGAGGCAGATGCCCAAAGAGTCAAGGCCATTGAAGCCACTACAAACCATGATGTTAAGGCCGTTGAGTATTTCCTGAAGGAGAGAACCAAAGACAATTCGGAGATCAGCGGAGTTGCTGAGTTCATTCACTTTGCCTGCACTTCGGAGGATATCAACAACCTCTCCTATGGTTTGATGCTTGAAGAGGGCAGGCAAAAGGTGCTCCTGCCTCTGATTGAGCAGCTTATCGACCACCTTGATGGCCAGGCGAGTGAGTTTGCAGATGCTTCAATGCTGGCAAGAACTCACGGCCAACCGGCATCTCCCACAACAATGGGAAAAGAGTTCAAGAACATTGTCGCCAGACTAGAACATCAAAAAGCACAGCTCTCCGGAATAGAGATCAAGGGAAAGATAAATGGTGCCGTCGGCAACTTTAATGCTCATATTGTCGCCTACCCAGACCTTGATTGGCCTCATTTTGCTGAGGGTTTTGTATCCAAACTGGGGCTAACCTACAACCCTTTTACCACCCAGATCGAGCCTCATGACTACATCGCTGAACTCTGCCATGCACTCATTCGTTTTAATACCATCATCGTTGATCTGGATCGTGATGTCTGGGGGTATATTGCCATGGGTTACTTCAGCCAGAGGCTCATCAAGGGTGAAGTGGGATCGTCGACAATGCCCCACAAGGTCAACCCCATCGACTTTGAGAATTCCGAAGGTAATCTGGGCCTGGGTAATGCCCTGCTCGATCATCTGGCACTCAAACTTCCTGTAAGCCGATGGCAGCGAGACCTGACCGACTCAACTGTTCTGAGAAATCTTGGGGTTGCCCTCGGATACAGCACCACCGGTTGGCAGGCGACACTAAAAGGGCTCGGTAAGATAAAGATCAATCAACAAGCACTTGATCAGGACCTTGATTCCTCCTGGGCTGTCCTTGCTGAACCCATTCAGACAGTGATGCGACGATATGGAATCGAGAAACCCTACGAGAAGCTCAAGGCGTTAACCCGAGGGCATGCCGACATCACTCAGGAGCGCCTGAAAGAGTTCATCATCAGTCTTGACCTTCCTGAAGAGGTGCGGCAGCAACTGTTGGATTTAAGGCCAGACAGCTACACAGGAAATGCTTCGAGCCAGGCCCGTTTTAAGAGTGATGGGTAGTTCAGGCCCTACACCTGAGAGAGTCATTAAACCCTCCGATTGAAGATCAACGCTCAGTGACTGATCGAATCAGATTATCAAAACTGATGGCCCAGCAAGGGCTCTGTTCAAGACGGGAAGCAGACCGATTTATTGAAGAGGGACTTGTCTATGTTGATGGGGAGCCGATCACCCAGCTTGGCAGTCGTATCCACCCTACCCAGCAGATTCGCCTCGACAAAAGAGCCAAAAGCCGCCAACGGAGACTGCTCACCCTGATACTCAACAAACCTGTCGGCTATGTCTCTGGCCAACCTGAAAAAGGTTATTCAGCGGCTATAACCCTGATCAGACCTGACAACCGCGACTGGCCAGACTCAAAAAAGAAACAACCCCGAATAGGGTCACTTAAAGGGCTGGCTCCGGCAGGCCGCCTTGATATTGATTCTCACGGCATGCTGGTTCTAACCCAGGATGGCCGTATCGCCCGACAACTGATCGGCCCTGAATCAACAGTTGAGAAAGAGTATCTGGTCAGAGTCGATGGGGAGGTGACTGATCAAGCACTTAAACTCCTTCGACAGGGGCTCACTCTTGACGGCAGAGTTCTTAAACGGGCAAAAGTGAGCCGAGCCGGCGAGGGCCACCTGCGCTTCTGCCTCATCGAGGGACGAAAACGCCAGATTCGACGGATGTGTGAATGCGTTAACCTCAAAGTCACTGGTCTGCACCGAATTCGTATTGGCCAGATTCAACTTGGTCGCCTGCCGAAGGGCAAGTGGCGTCCGCTTAATTCGGGCGAACATTTTTAGCAGTGGATAACCTCTCCCACTAATCGATGACAAGGGTTAACTCTCTAACGGCTATGAGCGATCTTGTTATTCTGTGATGACAGGGGCCAACGTAATCCCCTATTACTCCGATTTAAGCGTAATACTCAAAATTCGAAGTTCAGTGCTTATGTTGTTTTTATTGTGGCTGATCAATACAGGCAAATTACTCAATTCAGGTGCAAGAGAGACTGAGAAACGTTCATTCGGATGGTCGAGCCGGCGAGCGTCAATCTGCCAGGCCTCATAGTGCCCAAGGGCTGTCTTGATATCTCTTTTTTGTGCTTCAATAATTTCAAACGGCCTTGCCATTTCACCATCCACAATGGTGAGTTTCTCGCCTACCACTTGTAGTGGATCAGACAACATCAGTGAGTATGGATAACTGCCATTATCAACCAGCCGCCCTTCCGGCATGGCCACTTCTCTGCCATCCCCCCATCTCACTCTCCGATCTCTCCAATCGTAGGTGAGTGACCGCCTCCTGCCTGTTTCACTCTTCCAGTTCTCCTCAAAAAAGGAGCCCCTCAATTCGCCATGGATTAGAGTGAACCGACTCTGATCAAACATCTCATCAGCTACAGCGGTGGGCTGCAACAGCTTAAACCAAAGCCCGGGAACCATCTCAGAATGGGCGATATAGCCCTCTTCATCCCTGGTCAATTTTCTGATCATGGTCCCTGCCGGAATGCCCGCGATATGGACTGAGAAGCGGGATTCCATTAAGGGGAGTTGAGTATGCTCATCAGCATTCACTTCATTGAGCACACCTCCCCACAGCATTAAAGCCATATAAAGGAGAGAGGAGATCCTGAAGTAGAATAATACTATCAAATCCTGATACCTAAGCCGTACGTCTAAGAAGTGCGCTTTTTTGATTCAGACCGTAAAAAACCTCAAACGCACCACCAGACCAGTTGTCCCATTTGGATGATCCTCTAACATTATCTCAGCTTGGTGCAAATCGACAATACATTTGACAATTGACAAACCCAGACCAGAGCCCTCGGTCTGTTGTCCCGCTATCCGGGTAAAACCGAGTGATGAAGTTTGAAAAAAACGTGCGTGTGGATTTGTTACATGAAAATTACCGAAACCTTAGGGTTAGCTTATCGGCAGCATGCATTAAATTAACTGGAGTAGTGGGCTGGGCTTGCCAGAAGGTAGCCAATGGCCGGGGAGATAGAATTTTGAGATGAGTTGAACTCTATGCTTGATCAACAGATCGGCTCAAAATCAGAGACTCTTTTGAACCCTACTGTCTTCTATCTTTCATCTTTCAACCTCATACCGTCAGTCATTTTTTTTGGCGGTAAAATTTTAAATCTCTGCTATAGTTGGTTGAGGATAATAAAAACTTTGAGTATATTAAACTTGCTTTTTTTATGAGGTGACAACATCACGACTTAATACAACAATAACAATATAAGTTAAGAGGAGAACTCATGGGTCAAGGGGTAAACCATTTCGTAGAATTCTGTACCGGTTTTGCAATTGCTGCAATCTTGCTGGTCAGTCTGGCCAGTTTGGCGACGCTCATCTGGGTACTGTTCCTTTAAGCCCTAACATAGGCCGTACTATTAATTTGTGGTTATCAAGTGTTCAGTGGCACATACTGCAGCTGGCCCTTCACCGACGCTGATCGCCTTTATCAATCCCCGAACCCGTCACAACAGCGTGATCGGTCTTGCCGAGGCGGCCCGTCAGGAACTTCTTAAGCTGAGTGATTATCTCGAAAATAAGCGGTTTTTGTATCATCTTTCTCCTCCTTGAAAGTGAGTGTTGTATCATCGTCTTCTCTCCAGCCAATGCGCAAAGATTTCGCTGATGCGGTAAAACTGTTTTCACTTATGAACTGATTATTACTAATTTTTTACCGACAATTATTGTTTTATTTTGTCTTAATCCGATGTTGATTGGGCCATTATTAAGGGAACCTTAATAAAATTTAGGTTCAAATAAACTCATAAAATCAATGCGCTAACAACTTATCAAAATATATCTATCGGTACTTTTTTAACTATTTTTACTTTTTAAATCAAATTCATCTAAACTGAAATTTCATGTACCGCCTGGTAAAAAAAATCCTCTGGTCACTCGATCCGGAAAAGAGCCACCGGGCTACAATCCGCCTGCTCTCTCTTGCACAGAACAGGGCCGTCAACTGCTGTGGACTGCTCAACCGGATTGGCGGTAGACCCCCTCTCCTCCCTACCCAGGTGATGGGGCTGACTTTCCCCTCTCCCCTAGGCCTGGCGGCCGGCTTTGATAAAAATGGTGAGGCTGTTGATGCACTCCAGGCGATGGGTTTTGGCTTTATTGAACTTGGGACTGTTACCCCTTGCCCCCAGCCCGGGAACCCCAAACCTCGCCTCTTCCGACTGCTTGAAGCGAGGGCTGTCATCAATAGAATGGGCTTTAACAGTCTTGGGCTGGATCAATTCCTAACCAATCTTAAAGGCCACAAGAGAGAGGGGGTTGTTGCTGTCAATCTGGGAAAAAATACAGATACCCCTGTTGAAGAGGCTCTTGATGACTACTGCCAGGGGCTGGAAGCGGTCTACTCCCTGGCTGACTTTGCAACTCTCAATATATCCTCTCCCAATACGCTTAATCTCAGAGCCCTCCAGGAGCATGATGCCCTTAAATCACTGCTGGATGGTATTGGCAAGCGAAGAGATCAACTCCAAGAGAGTCACAATCGTCGACTTCCCATCGCCGTCAAGATTGCCCCTGATCTTGATCACTCCGCCATCAGAGATGTTGCTGAAGAAGTCGTGGCCAGCGGTATGGATGCAATCATCGCCACCAATACCACTGTCGCCAGACCTCAGGTTGAGGGTCTCCCTCATGCCGGCGAAACCGGAGGCTTAAGCGGTAAACCCCTGAAACCACTGGCTCTGCAAACTGTCCGGACTCTCTATCAGACGCTGGATGGACGTCTGCCTATTATTGGGGTGGGAGGGATCCAGTCTGCCGATGATGCCTGGGAGTTTCTGAAGGCGGGTGCTGATCTGGTTCAGATCTATACCGGAATGCTCTATCAGGGCCCTGGCCTGATCGGTACAATCACACATGAACTGAAACGCAGGGTGGTGGAGAGCGACCACGACTTTCTCGCCGATCTTGTTGCCGAAGCCCGAAAATAGACCCTTCTGAACAACCCCTACACTTCGATTGCTTTTTGATTAGGAAGATACGATGACTGCCATTTACGACCTCCCAGCTCCCCAGGGACAGGCTCGGCTGATGACCCGGGGATGGGTCTTTCTTGGCCTTGCTGCACTGATCGGCTCCGGGCTCTTCTCTTTGTTACTGGTATTGGCAAGAACCCCGCTGCTTCAGGAGATTGTCCCCTTTGCTGACTTTTTCCAAACAGCGCTGGTGGTCCATGTCGATCTTTCGGTCGTAATCTGGTTCATGGCCTTTGCCGGAGTACTGTGGAGTCTAAATTCCAAACCGATCAGCGGCTGGCTTGGCCCTCTGGAGTTGGGACTGGTTGCCCTGGGAACACTGATTATCACAGTGTCCCCCTTTATCGCTGAAGGGCTGCCTTTAATGAACAACTATATTCCTGTCCTCCGCCAACCTCTCTTTTTCCTTGGCCTTGGTCTTACAGGCGCCGGATTTATCCTATTGATCTTTCGCAGTTTTTTCTCCGGATTCCTGCCCAAAGTGATGGCTCATGGCGAAGATGCGCTTCGGCTTGGACTCTATTCGGCACTCTTTCCATCTGCTCTGGCAATGGTCGCTTTTGCCTGGTCCTACTTAACCCTCAATCCAACCCTTGAAGGTGAGATCTATTATGAGTTCCTCTTCTGGGGTGGCGGCCATGTCATCCAGTTCACCCACACTGTCCTGATGCTGGCGACCTGGCTCTGGCTGGCCCAGGCAACAGGCGCCCGCTCTCCTGGCTCACCCAAAATCATCTCAACCCTGATGGTCCTGACAGTCCTCCCTGCCGCTTACGCTATCGTCATCTACCTTGGAGATGCTGTCTACTCAACAGCCCACCGACTCTATTTCACCCGACTAATGGAGTATGGAGGACTGGCGGCAGCTCCTTTGATGATAGTAATCATGATCAGCCTGGTCAGAGGAAAGAGATCGCCCATTGGGCTTCTTCCTGTTCGTGCTGCCCTTCTGTGCTCTATTGTTCTCTTTTCAGCCGGGGGCCTGCTCGGTTTTATGATTGAGGGAATCAATGTGGTCATTCCCGCCCACTACCACGGCTCAATCGTTGGAGTGACTTTGGCTTTCATGGGCCTCACTTATTTTCTCCTCCCTCGTCTTGGCTTTGGCCGACCTGAGGGCAGGATGGCTCACTGGCAGCCCTACATCTATGGGGGCGGCCAGTTGATGCACATCACCGGGCTCGCCTGGTCAGGTGGCTATGGGGTACAAAGAAAGACGGCAGGGGCCGCTCAAGGGCTGGAAAACCTGCCAGAAATTGCCGGCATGGCCCTGATGGGCATGGGTGGACTGGTGGCCATTATTGGCGGAATCCTCTTTCTTGTGGTCGCCATCAACGCTATGAGGCGATAACAACTCTAAATCAAGCAGCCCACTTACTTCACTTTGGGATCAACAGACGGAGGTAATGTGAGTAGCGCCAAAGGGTGCTTTATCCACCCAGTGAAATAATCCGGGTAAAGTCTTTTGCGATCACAAAGGCATCGTGCGGAGATGACGAGATCGCCCTGAGTCGACCCTCTGGATCGATCAGCAGAATGCTCATGGTGTGATCCATCTTGTAGTAATCATCGGGAAATGGCTCCGGGCTCCGCTGAAAGAAGATGCCGAGGGGATCCGTCAGCGCCTTGAGGTGTGTCAGCTTCCCTGTCACCCCGATCATCGGGGCCTCAAACCGGGAGATGTACTCTTTGAGCACCTCGGGGGTATCTCGCTCCGGATCGATGGAGATAAAAACCACCTGCGGCCGCCTGCTCTTGGGCTGTTCTGAGAGCAGCTCGCTGAGCTGACTCATCACCAGGACGGCGGGCTGGCAGACATCCGGACAAAGGGTATAGCCAAAAAAGAGGTAGCTCCAGCGAGAGGCCAGGTTCTCGTGGGTGAAGGGTGCTCCGGTATGGTCCACCAGATCGATGGCTGGGAGCGGAGAGGCAACCGGGAGCACGGTGGCATGAATCTCGCGGTCAGGGGAATTTCCTGGGGATACCGGAGCCACCTCCCAGAATCGATAGAGCTTGAACACTCCATAGCCGGTCATAGCCAGGGCTACTACCACCAGCAGCAGGGATGGGAACCTGGTCGATGGGCCCATCTACCCTCTCTAGAGAAGAAAGAACCTGATCAGGATCCGGGCATAATGGTCGGCAAGTAAGAAACCGAAGAGCAGACTGAGATAGAGTATGGAGTAGCCAAAGGTCTTCATCGCCAGCCGATCCGAATCCTCTCGATAGAGGAGAATGGCGTAGTAGAGAAAGCCGATCCCCAGGGCGATGGCCCCGGAGAGGTAGATCAATCCACTCATTTGGGTAATGAAGGGCATCATGGTCACGATAACCAGCAAGATCGTGTAGAGCAGGATCTGCAGCTTGGTAAACGGAACCCCGTGAGTAACCGGGAGCATGGGAATACCCGCCTTGGCGTACTCATCCCGTCGACGGATGGCCAGTGCCCAGAAATGGGGTGGCGTCCAGACCAAAATTATCAGGAAGAGCAACAGTGCCTCGGTACCCACCTCACCGGTCATGGCGGCCCATCCAAGAAGAGGCGGTGCCGCGCCGGCCGCTCCACCAAGAACAATATTCTGGGATGTGCTTCGCTTCAGGAACATGGTGTAGATTACCGCATAGCCGATCAATGCTGAAAACGTCAGCAGTGCCGTCAGTGTATTGACCTGGCTGGCAAGAATCAGCATTGAAACCAGACCCAGCAGGATGGCAAAAACAAGCGCCTGGCTCAGGCTCAAACCGCCTGCAGGCAGTGGCCGATCATGGGTGCGTTCCATCACTGCATCAAGGTGGCGATCGATGATCTGGTTAAGCGCCGCGCCGGAAGCAGACGCCAACCCGATTCCCAAGGTTGCATAGAGAAAGGTATCCCAGCGAAAGACCTCTGCCGTTTCTGTAGAAAGCAGCATGCCCACTACTGCGGTAAATACAATCAGCAGAACCACTTTTGGTTTGCATAGCTCAAGGTATTGCTTCCAGCTGGCAGAGAGATAACGACCGGGGTGCGCGACAGAGTTATTCGGCATTGCTTCCTCTTTTATATCTACCAGGGGTGCGCCCTCAGCATACCCCTTGTTATCTGAAAATGGCAACCCCAGACGTGATCGATCCTTCAGTATTTTTTGATATAAATCAATTTTATTCCCAATCCTGCTTGGCTTTAATTTTCCTTAATTCTTGCTTAAGACACCTTTAAGGAAGCTCTAACACACTCATATTTTGATCTGTGATCCCGGACATATTGAGCTTGACCGCCTTGTTGAATATGGTCTGTTTTCTTGATGTAGATCAAAAATTTGCAATTTCATACAAAGGTCTCTAAATTACACCTATTGTTCGTTGCGTATTAAATCCTGAGGCGTCCTTTTATAGGGTGTCTTTTCGTAAATGGTGACCGCAGGAAGGAGTCGACCTCTATGGAAGAAGCACTAGTTCATTCTGAACATGAAACCAGCGTATGGCCGATGGCGGTTGGTGCCAGTATTCTGCTTTCTGCTCTATCACTACTGTCGTTTTTCCACTGGCAGATGCCAATACTGGGCATCGTTCTCGGCGGTGCCATGTTGGCGATTCTGGCTATTGGACTGGCGGGCTGGGCTCGTGAGGCTTTCCAGCACGCGCCAGAGGAAACAGAAGTCGGCACTATTGCCGTCGCTGCCTTCGTGGTTTCGGAAACGATCATTTTTGGAACCGTATTCGTCGCATTCTGGGTCGGGCGTATTGATAATTTCGATGTCTGGGATACGTTTGTTCCAGCAGGTCTCGAAGCAAGTTTCGCTGTCTGGTTAACGTTTATTCTCTGGGCATCAAGCATAACGATAGTACTCTCAGAACGCGCTTTCACACGCGGTGACAGAAAAAACGCCATGATATATCTCGGTGCCACGCTGGGGTTGGGTTTGCTGTTTGTCGTGCTTCACATGAATGAGTGGATACATCTTGTTGGCGAAGGATTCACGGTGGATGCAAACGTCTATGCAACCTCTTTTTACAGTCTCACCGGGGTCCACACCTCGCATGTGATAGTGGGTATTGCTATCAATTTAGTACTTTTTTGGGTGGTTGCCAGCGGACTGATGACGAGAGAGCGGACGACATTTTTCAAGGGTGCAGGTCTCTACTGGCATTTCGTCGACATCATGTGGTTGTTAGTGGCCGCCAATGCCTACCTTATCGGAGGTGCTTTCTGAAACAACACTGCCTCCCATTACTGGTAGGTGTGCTGTTTAGTTCAGCGCCGGCTCACGCCTATCGTACCGTGGAAATTGATGGCCAGTTTGATACCGCCCTGCTGCGAGTAGAGGAGGGCCGGTATCTGGGTAAAACCGTCCCTGATGTAAAGATCGTTGCCGAATCCGGCGAGACGTTCCTGTCCGCCGTTGCCGGGGACAAACCAACAATAGTGGTGCTTATATACTATACCTGTGGGCACACGTGTCCGGTAACCCTGCAGAATCTTATGCAGATGCAGATCGATACGCCTCAATCAGATTACAATGTGGTTGTTTTGTCATTTGATGAAAAAGACAACCTCATGACGATGGCCCATGTGAAGTCGACAATGGACCAGATACCGGAAAACTGGACCTTTGGATTGTTGCAGGATGGTGAAAGTGAGCGTCTTACCAGTTCTGTTGGTTTCAAGTTTTTCTTCTCTGAACAGGATCAAAATTTCGTTCATCCTGCAGTCCTTGTATTTCTTTCCCCTGAGAGGGAAGTGATGCGTTATCTATACAGTGCCGAGACTCGGGGTGAGGATGTTGAACTGGCATTGATTGAGAGTAGAAATAGAGCACCCCGCTTAAATGAGATAGTTGAGATGGTCAAGTTAACCTGTTTTCAGTTTGACAAATCCAGGAGCCGTTATTCCCTGCATCCGACACTAATATTCGGAGCGGCAGGTATTGGTATTCTTGGTCTGGTTGGCCTGGCCGCTCTTGTGACCAAGAGAGTTTAACAGGAGGGATATGACGCAGATGTTTTCTGTTATTGGAACCGCCGCGGCATCGTCAGCGGCATCGACAGCAGTACCGCTAGCGTACCCGGCGGATTCGTGGGATCAGATGTTCAACATCTGGTTGGGGCTGGCCGTTGTGATTTATCTGATTGTCGCTCTCCCGATGTTGTATTTCCTGTACCGTTTTCGTTATCAGGAAGGGGTAAACGAAACAGCATCGACCAAAGAGTATGAATCCCATGGACTCGAGGTGTTATGGACGATTGTGCCATTGATTGTGGTGATCTACCTGGCCGTGCAATCACTTACCTTGTACTCTGAAATGAGAAATCCACCCCCTGAGTCACTGGTTGTGAAAACCACGGGCATGATGTGGTCCTGGCAGTTCGATTATCCCTCGGGCAAGACAACCTACTCTGAACTGACCGTCCCGGTAGGCAAACCCATCAAACTGGAACTCACTTCCCGGGATGTGATCCATGCCCTTCATATCCCCGCAGCCAAAACCATGGAGGATGCAGTACCTGGGCGCGTGACTCACCTGTGGTTTCAATTCAATGAAACCGGCGAGTTTACATCCTTCTGTCGCGAGTATTGCGGCACTCTACACTCAAAAATGCAGGCCAAAATAAAAGTGGTCTCGCAAGAAGCGTTCGATGAGTGGATCAATGCCAATTGAGGGCATTAAGTTAAAAGAATCTAGGAGATCATCTGATGCAAGAAACCGTCGCTAACCCCTGGTTCCGCGCCAGTTTTCGTGAGTGGATATTTACCACCGACCATAAGAAGATCGCGATCCTTTATGGCATGACGTCGCTGCTGTTTTTCTCTGTCGCGGGGCTGATGGGCATGGCTATACGCCTGGAGCTCAACCAGCCAGGAGTGCAATATCTTGACCCGGATCTTTATAACTATCTACTTACGGGCCATGGAGCGGTCATGCTGCTTTGGTGGGCTATTGCATTCTGGGGAGCCTTCTCTAATTTTCTCATACCAATTATGATTGGAGCTCGAGATGTTGCATTTCCAAGACTGAATCAACTCTCCTACTGGTTCTTCTTTTCTGCCAGCATTCTGGTACTAATCACGCTGATACCCAGTCAGCAAATCAAGATGATGTGGACAGGTTACCCACCGTTTGTGCTCCACGACACTGCCGGACCAACGGGTCTTTATGTGCTTATCGTCATCCTCATCGCAGGATCCACGCTTGGAACTGGGGTGAACTTTATAACAACGGTTTTAAGGTTTCGCGCAAAAGGTGTCACTCTGGGGAAAACCAATCTGATCATTCACGGCTTGATCTCTTCAATCGTTGTCCAGCTGGTTGGCGTTCCTGCCTTTGTAGGCGCGGTTGTCATGCTGTTCCTGGACAAGTACATCGGTACTGGTTTTTTTGATGCCAATACCGGCGGTGACCCGGTTCTATACCAGCATCTGTTCTGGTTCTACTCTCATCCGGCTGTCTATGTGATGATCCTGCCAGCCTTCGGTGTATTCTCGGAAGTACTTTCGACCATGTCCAAGAGACCCATTTTTGGTCGAACATCGATGATCTATGCCATCTGGGCTATTGCGCTGTTGGGTTTTCTGGTTTGGGCGCATCACATGTTCACCTCAGGAATGCCTCAATGGTTAAGGATTTTCATGTCTTTCACTACAGTGCTAATCGCCGTGCCTACGGGCATCAAAGTGTTCAACTGGGTGGGTACACTATATGGTGGGGCGATCCGGCTGAATACGGCGATGTTGTTTACCCTGGGTGGTATTTTCATGTTTCTCATCGGTGGCCTGACCGGCATCCCGTTGGCCCTGCCGGCGTTTGACATCAATGTACATGATTCGGCTTTTATAGTCGGCCATTTCCACTATGTGCTTGGAATGGCAATGACACTGGGGGCCTTTAGTGGTGTTTATTTTTGGTATCCGAAGATTACAGGTCGGATGTATCCGGAACGGTGGGGTAAGATCAGCTTCTGGCTAATTTTAGTCGGCGCAAATCTACTCTATTTTGCCATGATGATGGTTGGAATCGAAGGCATGCCGCGACGTTATGTCGACTATCCGGAAATCGATTATTGGGTGACACTCAATCAGATTTCGAGTGTCGGTGCTGTATTTCTTGCCGTTGGTGTTGGGGTCACTTTCTACGCATGGTTCAAGGGCTTGAGCGGCCCGGAAGCTGGACGCAATCCCTGGGGTTCACCCTCTTTGGAATGGACTGTCAGTTCACCACCGCCACCGCAGAACTTTGACAGTTTTCCAGTTGAAGTAGCGGACGACTGGTCTCCCTATAAGTACCACTAGACAGATGAACGGGATGAGTAACCCCAAGGCAGACTGGGAAACCAAACGAGTAGTCTGGATTTTGGCTGGCATCATGTTGCTGTCATTTGCCTTCGGGACCGGCATGTTCATTCCTGATGAACACCGTGCTGAGAAACTGGAGGAAATGATGCAGCGGTATCAGCAGCGCAATTCGGCCGGCCTGCCAGATGATGAAATACCTGCTGTTTCGGCCTATATCGGTTCATTGGACTGAACATTAAACACTTCAGAACTTCTTTAGGGGAGGAGTACATGCTGGCAGAATAAGCTGGCGCCTCTGGCAGACGCCGGCTATTCTTTGTTCTCCCAACAACCCCGTTACAATTAATAATAGATCTTAGCATCCCAACCGATCTGACCCATGGTGAAACGAGAAGTCATCCCCGCCAACCAGTCGTCGGCTGGCCATATCGAATGTTCAGTATGCGATATGTATCCCCTCTGCCGTCCCTTCAGGATCAATAACATCGATTACGATCTGGTTCGCCAGGTAGTCCGGCGCCGAATTCCGGTAAAACGGGGCACTACGCTTTTTCTGCGTGGTGATCAGGCCCCCTCCTTCTATGCCATCTGTGCGGGCTCCTTCAAGGAGATCATCAGTAATAAAGATAAAGAGGCGGAGCCCAGGATTATTGGTTTCGTCCTTCCCGGAGAGCTTAGCGGCCTCGATAGCTATGCGTCAGGCATCCGGCACTTTAATCTTCAAGCCCTGGAGCCTTCCGCTGTCTGCGAACTCTGTTTTGAGTCCCTCGCCAACCTGAAAACCGGGGTGCCTGGAGTCCAGCAAAGTCTGATCAGCATGCTGACGGATGAGGTGGTTCGAAACCAGAACTTTCAGCTCATGTTTATGGGCAGACAGCGAGCAAGTGAACGTCTTGCGACATTCCTTATTAATCTGGCTCACCGCTACTCAACGACCAACGGTGTACTCGCTACCCAGTTCAAACTGACCATGAACCGGAGTGATATTGGAGACTACCTGAGCCTGGCCACTGAAACAGTAAGCCGGGTTTTCGTTCAGTTCCAGGAGAACGGGTGGATCACCATCGCCGGGAAGCAGGTCTCAATAAACCAGAGAGAGGCCCTGCTGGAACTCTCTGCCCCCTGATCTCAAGAGCGTTCGAACTCAA